>VOFB01002213.1_pt1 | contig 443790 bp, 436 predicted proteins | sample 5384141 | NCBI WGS metagenome assembly VOFB01 (sample SAMN12384721, study PRJNA508395) | human gut metagenome | isolation source: healthy gut A | host: Homo sapiens
TGATTTGGTAAACGAAGCGGTGAAAAGAAAAGTTGAAAAGCTGCAAAGCGCAGGATATGCTTCATTAAAAGAATATCATCTTTTGTGTTTTCTAATATCTGTGCAAATGATATTATGCTGCAAAAGGAACTGGCTTTTTTGCAGAGCATTCACGCGGACAATGTATGGGGAAAAATATACATCCTTGTCCCGGGAGATTTGTATTGCTTTTCCTTGGGGGAGGCGACTTACAAAAGAATTGGTATAGACTTTGATACACAATTACAGCATGCATTAAAGGCGCGCCAAATGGTGGAAGAAGGTGAAGAAGATGACCAAACTTGATGAATTTATTCAGGAACTTTGTCCGGATGGAGTCATCTATAGAAATGTTTCTGATGTAGCAGAAGTTTCAATAGGCGAGTTCGTTCATAAAAGTAAACAAAATCCAGACGGAAAGTATCCTGTTTATAACGGAGGGACAGGTAATACTGGGTATTATGATGACTACAATAGAACAGCTAACAAAATTATTATCAGTGCGCGTGGTGCGAATGCTGGGTTTGTAAATCGAGTGTTTACAAATTATTGGTCAGGGAATAGTTGCTATACAGTCGATATAACCGACAAAAATCTTGATTGGAACTTTGCATTTTATTGGTTTAAATCTAATGAACTTTCGCTTTTGGGCGAACAACAAAAAGGCGGTATCCCAGCTGTCTCGAAAAAACAGGTGGAGCGTTTCCGCATCCCCGTCCCGCCCCTGCCTGTGCAGCGTGAAATTGTCCGTATACTGGACAATTTCGCAGAGCTTACCGCAGAGCTTACCGCAGAGCTTACCGCAAGAAAACAGCAGTATGCGTATTATAGGGATAAATTACTTGAACAACATATGTCTGCTAATATGTGCTTGGTACGGTGTGCGAGGTATACGACGGCACACATCAAACTCCGCAGTATGTGGAAAGCGGTGTCCCGTTTGTGAGTGTAGAAGATATTGATAATATCTACGCAACTCAAAAAGTTCGTAACACAAGAGGCATATGAAAAATTCAAGATGAAGCCTCAAATTGGCGATGTATTTATGACAAGAATTACCGCAGGCGTAATCGGTAAATGCGCTATTGTTACCAGAAATGATAACCTAGCTTATTATGTATCTCTGGCTCTTCTACGCCCAAATCAAAAGGTCCTTCGCAGCAGGTATCTTAAGCATTATTTAGAGAGTGGTATAGGAAAGACTGAGTTAGCAAAACGTATTCTCTGGAATGCTACTCCAACGAAAATCAATAAGGATGATATTGGAAAGATTTTTATATCTATTCCACCAGTGAAAATTCAAGATAAGCTCGTTGAGGTCCTCGACAACTTTGATTCCATCTGCACCGACCTGAATATCGGTCTGCCCGCTGAAATCGAAGCACGGCAGAAACAATATGAATATTACAGGGACAAGCTGCTGACATTTCGTGAAATTAGCAATTAGCAATGAAGAATGAGCAATGAAGGAAAATATGATTTTGGATAAAAGCAAGGCTTTTGCTTTGCGAATTATCAAACTGTATCAATACCTCTGTGAAACGAAAAAGGAGTACGTTCTTTCAAAACAAGTTTTGCGCAGCGGAACAAGCATTGGCGCGAATGCAAAAGAAGCCGCTCATGCGCAAAGCAAGGCAGATTTTTACGCAAAGATGTACATTGCTTACAAAGAAGCAAACGAGACGGAATATTGGCTTGAATTGCTCTATGAAAGCGGCTGCATCGAAAAAGCTGCGTTTGACAGTATTTACTCGGACTGCAAGGAAATCATCAAAATTCTCACTTCGATCACGAAAACTATGAAGACGAATTACGAGAAATGAGAAATCAGCAATGAAAGAAACCAATTTCTCATTGCTAATTACTAATTGCTAATTGAGCCATGTATTTCAACATCATTGCCCAGAGCAGTGAAAGCACTGTTGTCACCGAATACAAGCCGCAGTCGAAGCGCTCGGAGGCATATCAAAGCGAAGCGGACTTGGAAAAGGAGTTTATCCGTCTGCTTTGCGAGCTGGGCTATGAGCGCCTGACCATCCATAAAGAGGCTGACCTGATTGCCAATCTGCGGACGCAGCTGGAAAAGCTGAATAACTATCGCTTTACGGACGGCGAATGGAAGCGTTTCTGGGACGAGGTGCTGGCAAACACAAACTCCGGCATTCTCGAAAAGACCCGGCTGATTCAGGAGGACTATGTGCAGGTGCTCCGCCGGGATAACGGGGAAAGCAAAAATATCCAGCTTATTGACAAGAAGTGCATCCATAATAATAATTTGCAGGTCATCAACCAGTATGCCATCTCTGCCGAGGAAGGCGCTGCCCACAATAACCGCTATGATGTGACGGTGTTGGTCAACGGCTTGCCGCTGATCCATATCGAGCTGAAGCGCCGGGGCGTTCCCATTCGGGAAGCCTTCAACCAGATCGACCGCTATCAGCGGGATAGCTTCTGGGCGTCCAGCGGGCTGTATGAATTCGTGCAGATCTTCGTGATCTCCAACGGCACAAATACGAAGTATTATTCCAATACCACCCGTTTCAACCATATCAAGGATACCAAAGCGCAGAAAGCCAAGAAGTCCAAAACCAGCAATAGCTTTGAATTCACCTCCTTCTGGGCGGACGCCAACAACCGCATTATCCCCGATCTCGTGGACTTTACCAAGACCTTTTTCTGCAAGCACACCATTCTGAATATTCTTACCCGTTACTGTGTATTTACGGCGGAAAATATGCTGCTGGTGATGCGGCCATATCAAATCGTCGCCACCGAGCGCATTTTGAACCGCATTGAGATCGCCAATAACTACAAGAAATACGGCACTGTAGCGGGCGGCGGGTACATCTGGCACACCACCGGCAGCGGCAAGACGCTGACCTCTTTCAAGACGGCGCAGCTTGCCACGAAACTGGATTACATCGACAAGGTGCTTTTTGTCGTGGACCGCAAGGATCTGGACTATCAGACGATGAAGGAATACGACCGATTTGAAAAAGGTGCGGCCAACAGCAACACCTCTACGGCAGTCCTGAAGCGCCAGCTGGAGGATGACAATGCAAGAATCATTATCACCACCATTCAGAAGCTCGCCACCTTTATCAAAAAGAACGCCGGACACAGCGTTTTTGATAAGCGAGTTGTTATCATTTTTGATGAGTGCCACCGGAGTCAGTTCGGGGATATGCATCAAGCCATTACGAAGTATTTCAAGAAGTACAACCTCTTTGGCTTTACCGGAACGCCGATCTTTGCGGTCAATGCAGGCGTGAGCAAGAATCCCACACTCCGCACGACAGAGCAGGCTTTTGGCGATCAGCTCCACACCTATACCATTGTGGACGCCATTAACGACAAAAATGTACTGCCCTTCCGGGTGGACTACATCAAAACGATGGATGCCGAGCCGGATATTGACGACAAGGAAGTTTGGGACATCAACCGGGAAAAGGCGTTTCTTGCCCCGGAACGCATCCGACTGGTCACGGATTACATTCTGACGCATTTTGACCAGAAGACCTACCGGGGTGATAAAACCTATACATACAGCGTATTGCAGAATATCGCCGAGGTTGCCTCTGCCGGCAGCAAACAGCAGATCGAGGAAATCAAGCAGAAGCAGCGGGTCAGCGGGTTCAACTCCATCTTTGCCGTGTCCAGCGTGGATGCTGCAAAGCTCTACTACGCCGAGTTTCAGAGGCAAATGGCGGAAAATCCGCAGAAGCGGCTGAAAGTTGCCGTCATTTACAGCTATGGAGCGAATGAGGAAGAAACGGATGGTATTCTTAACGAGGAGAATCCGGAGGATACCTCCGCACTTGACCAAAGTTCCCGTGATTTTCTGGATGCGGCCATCCGTGACTACAACGGGATGTTCCACACCAACTATTCCACAGACGGGGACAAATTCCAGAATTACTATAAGGATGTTTCCCTGCGGATGAAGAACAAGGAACTTGACCTGCTGATCGTGGTCAATATGTTCCTGACCGGCTTCGACGCCACGACGCTGAATACGCTGTGGGTGGATAAAAACCTGAAAATGCACGGGCTGATTCAAGCATATTCCCGCACCAACCGGATTCTCAATTCCATCAAGGTGTTCGGCAACATCGTTTGCTTCCGCAATCTGCAAAAGCGCACCGACGATGCAATTTCTCTGTTTGGCGATAAGGAAGCGGGCGGTATCGTCCTGATGCGTGGCTATAAGGATTACTACTTTGGCTACGAGGATGCCGACGGAAAATATCACCCAGGCTACCAGGATATGATTGAGGAATTGACAACGAAATTCCCGCTGACAGAGGAACGCATTACCGGCGAACAGCGGCAGAAGGAGTTTATCGTTTTGTTCGGTGCGATTCTGCGTATGCGCAACCTGCTGACTTCGTTCGACGAGTTTGCCGGAAGCGAAATTTTGAGTGAGCGGGATTTTCAGGATTATCTTGGCCGCTATCAGGACTTACGGGATGAGTGGAAAAATCGCAAGCCCGGTGGCGAAAAAGAGGACATCACCGATGACATCGTTTTTGAAATCGAGCTAATCAAGCAGATCGAGATCAATATTGACTACATCCTGCTTCTGGTACAGAAATACCACGATTCACACTGCGATGACAAGGAAGTGCTTATCACGATCCGCAAAGCAGTGGATGCTAGTCCTGAACTGCGCAGCAAGAAGGCACTGATCGAAACCTTCATTGCCGGAATCAACGATGTATCAGATGTGATGCTGGAATGGCGCACCTTTGTCGCCGAAGAAAAAGAACGGCAGCTTGTCACGATCATCCAAGAAGAAAATCTGAAGGACGAGGAGACCCGTCGCTTTATGGAGAGCTCTTTCCGTGACGGTTCTGTCAAAACGACGGGCACGGATATTGACAAGCTGATGCCGCCAATCTCCCGCTTCGGCGGTGGAAACCGTGCAGAGAAGAAGCAGACCATCATTGAAAAGTTGAAGGGTTTCTTCGACCGATTCTTCGGCATCGGGTAAGCAGGTCTTAGGGTGTCCCTAACGAGGCCTTTTGCGTAGCTCGACAGAACGGAGTAAAAAGGCACTGCTCGCTCAGATGGCACAGACATCGGGCGACGCACTGTTTAGCTCCAGAGGAGTACAAACAGTCTGCTTGCTAAGATAATGCAGATCTATTTCAGAGCAACGAAAAAGGGGCGCAGCCGGTGCTTACCTGCATCTGACTGCGCCTCTGATTTCTATCAAATTTTGTTGCTGCTCACACGAAAATGACCTCTGCATTTACGATTTCTGTAGCTCGATTGCGGATGTTATTGCTCCGCCTGACCCATTCCAGCGGGTCACTTGCCGTGAGTTTTTCGTTCAAGTTTTCTTTTTCGGACAGTTCCTTCACAAGCGTATCAAACATCGCCTGTGCCAGGGATTCCACCTCAGCAAGATAATCGTTTAGCGTCCCGGTGGTCAACAGATTGTAGTATCTCACCCGGTGGTTCTCCTTCAAAAATCGCCGGTGTCGCTGTCCCCAAACACCAATTTGCACTTCGATTTGATTATCAATCTCGAGATTCGGCAGATAATAATCACCCGCCTGTCGGTATGTGCCACCCAGCTTTTCAAACTCCGTCATTACGCTTTCCTCTATTCACCCCGTGTAGACGACCTTGAACTTCTTGCGCTTTGCACCGATGATTTTCAGCAGCACTTCGTCAACAGCGTCGGTATATCTGCCCTCTGTGAAGAGCCTGCTGCGCAGATCATTCAGACTTCCAATGAGAAGCCGCCGCTCTGCATCATCCATTGCAAGATGATATTTCTGTTTCATATTCTGCCCTCCTTGTGTTATCATTGTATCGGATAGGCCAGTAAAAATCGAATGTGCGAATAAAATTCTAAAGAAACTGTTCGTGTGCGAGATGAAATATATGTGTTTCTGCCGGTTAATTCATTGTTTTATGAAATCCGTTATCAGCACTCGCACCAGGCAGGGCCTGGAGCCATTTTGCGCTCCGGGCTCTTTTTGTGGTTGAATAAAGATGCCTGCGATAAAAATTGGCATCTTTTTTAGTCTCCAGAGACAAATCGAGTGTTCATAACGGATTTGAGTTATGAACACTCGATTTTTTATGCTTATTTTTTGAGTGAGTGTGGTATCTGCTTTTTTGCTGTATAAAACTTATTCGGCAAAATTGAAAATATAATCAACTTAATTTTTAATTATTTTTACAATTATTACAAATTGTAATTGACTTTTAAAAGCAACATCGTATAATGAAGTCATAGTGAACTGCTGAAAGAGGTGAGTCCAATGGTGTAAGCCGTCTTCTGAAAATGCAAGCAAAGGCCGATTATCAAGGATAAGGAGAGTCAAAATGAAAAAATCAGTAAAAATTCTGAGCGCAATTTTGACATTGGTTACCTTGTTACCGACAACCGTATTTGCTGCAGACAAAACCGTTAACAATCAAGTAATGTGCGGTGACGGGGATACCGGTATTCCACTGTCATATGAGGAACAACTGGTGCAAATTGAAGAAGATGAAACGTTAACACCGGAGCAAAAGGAAATTCAAAAAGAAAAACTGACATTTGGTGAGCAGATTAACCAAATTGAGCGAAACAGCGGTTTATCAAGAGCCGAAAAGGACAGTAAACTTTATCGGCTGAGCGGAGATTTGGCGGAGCCGATGGCAACCTCCATCAGCCTGTATGTGTTCTACTTTAAGCAGGAAACAAGTTATTACTGCGGACCGGCTACTGCGCGGCAGACAATTGCCACGATTTTAAATTCGGTTGTCCGCGTACCAACCCAGTCGGCTATTGCGAACGACCCGGCGTTTGGCGGCGTCAGTGCAAGCGGCGGAACACTGAACGCAACAAAAATGCGTCAGTATATCAACAGTAAAGCTTCTGCAAATTACATAGAAGTTGTTAACTACACTTCCGGAGCAATGCAGCTTTGTCTTGACCGGGGACTGACAGACGGAAATCCGCCGATTCTTCGGATGAAAAATACAAAGGCTCCAAGCTCTACTTTGGGGGTTAGTTGGCGATATCGTACACCGGGACACTATCTTAACGTTTCCGGAAAAATTAACGCAACAACCTATCAGGTAACCGACCCTTATATAGAATATGCGAATCCAAGCATCACAAACGGAAAATTTAACGTGACCCTTTCACAAATTTACGATGTAGTTCAGCAGCATTCATCGAAATCGTTCTGGTTCTAATCTCTGTTTTCACAGCAGAGCAATTGTCATATCCGGGCAGAATATTTTATGCCCGGATATGACATCCCGAATAAAAAAGAAGGGCGGGTTTTGATAATGAAAAAGACCGTGAAAATATTGGCGAGCCTTTTAGCATTCATGCTGTTATTAACCGGCTGTGCTTCAAACGCCGCAGAAAGCGACCCTAAAAGCCAACCGTCCGATTCGTCCGATTCGTCCGAGAGTACACCGATAGAGGTGAAAAAGCTGACCGGAGGAACCGAGCTGGAGCTCAAGCCGGAATTGGAGGTCGGATTTATCGGACTTTATAATAATAAATTGCTGTTATGTAAATTCGTGCAGGATATAGATAGTGACGGAGAACCTTTGGATACGGGAAGCGATAGCTATTACACCTATGATATCTCGACGGGAGAAAAAAACGACGTCGGCAAGATGGCCTATGTCAGCAGCAGCGCCGGAGACTATGTCATGATGGGGGATCAACGGGTATATAATGCGCTGACCGGCGGAAATCCGATGGGCCAGATTTTCTTTTCCCTTGGTTTAGAGGGAGGAAAAGAAAAAATTATTGAATACGATCAAAATAATACGACTCCGTTTTGTTTTTTATCACAGCTGAATGACGATGAAATTGTTCTTCGAGGAATACAGGTGCTGCCGACGGAAGACAGAATTTTTGAGTATCAGGTGAGAAAATATAACGTTCGCACCGGTGTATTTACAGAATTGATAAAAACCGAATACAATCGTACAAAAGACAGTGGGAAAGCGGTTGCCAGCGTATCTTGTTATGATAATAAAATTTATATGTATATGTCGAATTCTGAGAGCAAAAAGGAAGCTAAAAAGTATATTGAAGTATATGATAGTAATGGAAATTATATAGAATCATATAATGCTGAAATTATTGATAAAGTAATGAAAGAGCGTCCGTATGAGGACAGCTTTTGGAGAATGCATATCTATAAAAATTATTTTGTAATCGAAACAGCAAGCATGAATACATATATTTTTAAATTAGATAACAATCATCGGTTAAACAAGATAGCAGATATGGAATTAAGCAACTTTGCCGGCTGTATTCGAAAAGAAAATCGGGAACTGGAATATATGTTATTTGGAATGGTAGAGCGCAAGGGGTTTCGAGTGTTTGATTTTGAAACGGAAACCCTTCGTCAGTTCGAAATTGCCTTGGATGAAAAATGCAAATATCTTAGTTCAGGAGTGCATGACGACAAAGGCAATTTCGTATTTGAACTTTCCTCCAGTGATCATTATGATGAAAACGCAGTTTTGAAATATTATTATCTTTCGGCCGAAGAAATAAAAAAGCAGCTTGCGTGATAAGAAATCCCCGACATCTTAAATAGATGTCGGGGATTTTTATATCCGTATTTTCGGGCAGAAACTTGTGCTTTTTTAGCGGCAATACTATAATAAAGGAAAAGCATGATGAATTATCACTGGATTTTGTATCGTCAGGTTCAATTTTCGGCGGAAATGTGCGCGGAAAATGCTTTATCGAGTACATTCCGACAGAATATGCCTGATCTCCTATTGACGCCAACGGATATTTTTACATTAACTGTCTTTGGGTTTCCGGGCAATTTAAAGGGCACGGATACTCTACAGAGCTTTTGAACGAATGTATCCGCGATGGCAAAAAGGGGAAACTGGGACTCTGCATCCTTTTTTCAAAGAAAAAAAGCCGGTTTTCTTGCCGACTCCAAATATTTAAAGCATAAAGGATTTCTGCTTGCAAATAGCGCTGCGCCATATTTTGAGCTTTGGTATCTGCCTTTTTCCGCCGATTCCAAGACGCCCCATTTTAGATCCTGCGTAAACAAGCCACCTGCTGTAAAAGATGCATTTACTCTTTATTACACCCACCGGTGCCCCTATACGGCCCAATATATCCCTTTGTTGCAAAACGTCGCCGAATTAAGGGGCGTAACAATGAACATCATTCACATTGAAAGTCGTGATCAGACCCAAAATGCTCCTTACCCTTTTACCACCTTCGCTTTATACCACAATGGGGAGTTTGTTACGCACGAAATTCAATCTGTACCGAAATTTAAAAAAATTATGGATTGGTATTGTGAAGACGGCAGACTTTAAAAATTCACAATGGCCAAAATGAAATTGAACGTCAGTTGCCGCTTTGTTATTTTTACAATCAGCCCGACAAGCATTCTGTTGTATCGTTTCCACGACGGCCTCTTTCGTAAAACGCTGTACCGGCTTACGTCGCCCGATCTTTTCTCTCAATGCAACTGTTTGAATTTCACTCGTTCTTCATTTGAAACAAAATACTTCTCATTGAAAGTTCATTTCTTTTTTTCGTTACAAAAGGCTCGAATTTTCTTAAATTTTTTCTGATCTTTGGCGGAAAGAAAAAAAACGTTGCCCTATATAATTAAACAGGGTATAGAGCGCCATTCCTGTCAGCATGGCAATTTGTTCTACAACAGATTTTTCAAGATTCAAAAAAGAAAGAGCCCACGTGACTGCAGGCTGTGCCAAACTATAAGCCAGCACATAGCATACACCAACATTTATTGCAAATTTTAAGGCCGTTTTCCAGACAGCATCCCGGTTTTGAAACGTAAACTTCTTATTGAGCACATAGCTTAAAATGGCACCGAGCAGATAGGATATTGCAGAAGACCTCCAATATCCGAAATGAGCAAGATTATATAAAAGAAACATAATAACAGCGCTGAACCCCGTGTTCAACACGCCAACTGCTAAAAATTTGACAAGCTTTAAATCGAAAAACTTATCCTTTTTCATCAGAAGAATCCTCCTTGCCAAGGTACTCCGCTACCAAATAACGAGGGCGTCCTTTGGTTTCCAGATATATTTTTCCGATGTACTCGCCAACCACTCCAATTGATAAAAGTAGAAGGCCGCCAATCGCCCAGACGGAGGTTGCCACACTGGCCCAGCCGGTTACGGTGTCTCCCGCAAAAAAACGGCAAACAATATATATTAACATAACGATGCTTACAAAAAACACAAGGAATCCCAGCCACGCAATCATACGAATCGGTTTGGTACTCAAAGAGGTGATTCCTTCAAAAGCAAATGAAATCATTTTCTTTAACGGATATTTACTTTTTCCGGCAAAACGCTCTGCGCGCTCATAAAAAACCGTATCGGTGCGATAGCCGATCATAGGGATCATTCCGCGCAAAAAAAGGTTAACTTCTTTAAACTCCGCCAATCCGTCAAGCGCGCGTTTACTCATCAAACGGTAATCCGCGTGATTAAAAACCGTTTCCACTCCAAGCGTTTTCATCAAACGGTAAAAACCTTCTGCCGTAAAGCGCTTAAAAAAAGAATCCTTTTTCCGATTGCTTCGCACGCCATAAACAATGTCGCATCCATCAAGATATTTTTTCACCATCTCATCCATCGCATCAATATCGTCTTGAAGATCAGCGTCCATCGATATTACCATATCCGCCTCAGACTTAACCGTCATCAGCCCCGCAAGAAGGGCGTTTTGGTGGCCTCGATTTCTTGTAAGATTAATTCCGCGGTAAAGATTGTCCTCCCGATGCAGCTTAGTTATTAAATCCCAGGTTTTATCCTTAGAACCATCGTTTACAAAAACAATTTGGCTGTCGGAGGATATTTTCCCCTGGCGCATAAGTATTTCTATTTTATTTTTCAGACGAGCGGCGGTTTCACAAAGCACCTCTTCCTCGTTATAACATGGGATGACAACAAACAATCTGTTTTCCAAGCTTTGACACGTCCTTTCGTCTGAGAACCTTCTTTTATGATAGCAAATTCGCTTTAAAAAGTAAATCTGACTTTAAAATATTTCTGTGTATAGTATAGCCGTTTTACAAAAAGCAAAACGGAAATGCAATTATTCAACTCGTTTTAAAGTTGCATTTATGCTCACGGCCGGATTGTCGCATATCCCACAGAATCTGATAAAATTTTCTTGCAATCCAAATCAATTGATGATATGCTGAAATTATAAATATTTGTATATACCAAAAAGGAGATGTAACCATGAATCAGATTCTTGAAAACATTAAAACACGGCGCAGTACACGCTCCTATCAGGATAAAGCAGTTCCCAAAAGCGATTTGGAACAGATTTTAACAGCGGGACTTTACGCACCGAGTGCAAATAACACACAAAACTGGCAATTCACCGTTGTCGAAGGCGCAGAAAAGCTCACTCTTCTCCAAAAAGCAGTTGGTGCAGCTTTAGGAAACGCAAATTATCATCGGTTTTATAACGCACCTGTCCTGATTATTGTTTCCGCCCCTAAAGACTATTCCCACGCGATGGCCGATTGTTCTTGTGCACTGGAAAATATGTTCCTGATGGCGCACAGCCTCGATATTGATTCCGTTTGGATTAACCAGTTGACCGATACCTATGATGACGCCGGCGTTCGCGCAGTATTAAATCAGTTCGGCGTACCGGAAAACCATCAGGTCTGCGGCTGTGCTGCACTGGGGTATGCAACCGAAAAAGGAAAGACAGACCGTGAAAATAAAGGAACTGTAATTTACGCATAAACTCATCCGCCCGTGCCTTTAACCGGCACGGGCTTTTTATCCAAATTCAAAGACGGGACATTATTATGAATCATAAAACAAAGGGAATTATTTTTATTCTGCTTTCCGCATTCTCCTTTGCGGTGATGAATGCATTTGTTAAGTTATCCGGTGATCTGCCCTCGATTCAGAAAAGCTTTTTCCGCAATTTGGTCGCGGTGATGTTCGCTGTAATCATTCTATTAAAATCAGAGGAAAAACTTAAATTTAATCGGGATAATTTAAAATTTTTGGTTATTCGTTCTTTTTTTGGAACCGTCGGCATTTTAGGGAATTTTTATGCTGTTGATCACATGGTTTTATCCGACGCCTCAATGCTCAACAAGCTTTCACCTTTCTTTGCGGTGATTGCATCCTTCTTTTTTTTAAAAGAGAAGGTCAAACCATTTCAGCTTGCTGCTGTTATTGCGGCATTTGCAGGGAGTCTTTTTATCATCAAACCAACTGCTTCTGCTTTTTCAGATAGCCTCCCTGCTTTGGTCGGGCTTCTCGGAGGACTTGGTGCGGGAATTGCCTACACCACTGTGCGATATTTAAGCAAGCGCGGCGAACGCGGGCCGTTTATTGTATTCTTTTTCTCAGCCTTTTCCTGCCTCGTTACTCTTCCGTTTATGATCTTCGACTTCCGCCCTATGAGTTTGCAGCAGCTTAGCTTTCTGCTGCTCGCCGGATTGGCGGCATCCGGGGGACAATTTGCAATAACTGCAGCCTACTCACATGCGCCGGCACGGGAAATCTCGGTATTTGATTACACACAGGTTCTGTTTTCTGCCCTCTTGGGCTTTTTCCTGTTCGGACAAATACCGGACGGCTGGAGTCTTCTCGGCTATATCATCATCTGCGGAATTTCTGTCGCAATGTTTTTTTATCAATCAAAAGAAAAACAAGCGCCTGTAAAATCCGAAAAATAAATATCCAAACCATACGGATCGTATAAAAACTCGAAGCATAATCCCGCAATTCGGATTTCCATTAAAAAATTTTGTCTAAAACATTTTCACGTTCTCAACTCAAAACGGCTCCGCTGTCATAGCAGAGCCGTTTCATTCGCTAAAGGCAAAATTCGCAATAATATTTCTGAGTTCAGAATGCGATCGATTACACCGAATATTAAATCTATTCTGCTCCCGGTAAAAATTGTTTTCGTAAACACTCGGCTTTTTCCTTTCAATCCGGCAACAGATTTTACGCAGTCAAAACAAGGTGCCGGCTCATTTCTAAAACGCCAGAAACCAGAAAGCCGGAATTCCCAAAGCAAGGCTTAGTAAAGCACCGACAATTACATCGCGTGGAAAATGGATTCCCGCTAAAGGGCGAATTATTGCAATAAGAAAAGCTATCAAGAAGGTTATAATTCCAAGCGGAATGTTAACGTATAAAAAGGCCAGTGCCAGAATAAAGGCAGAAGCGACATGTCTGCTGGGAAAGGATTCCCCTTTTTTGTCCTTTTGAATCAACGGCTTTATGTTAAGCTGTTCATAAGGGCGCTTTGCATGAATTCCTTTACGCAAAAGAGTGACAATTAAAAAAACAGCCGCCGGAATCAGCAAAACTTTCCAAATTCGACCGTCTCTAAAAAACACAAGGACTAAAAGCAGCACAGGATAAGCCAGATAAAGGCAACGAGGCAGCCAGCGATTAAGCAGCTTCAACGCCGATAATGCCATGGGACGCGCCTCAAACCAAGCTGCAATTTTCAAATATCTCTGCTGCGTCATATTACTCCTCCGTTTCTCATCTTCAAAATAGTAGCATATTTCTCTTAAAAAAACAATTCAAAAAATTTTTTAAAATCTCTTGACTCTAACGTTGCGTTATCGTTTATACTCAAGCTATCAGAGGAGGAAAACAGATGAAAAATGTTCACGAAGTAAGTAAAGAAACCGGAATCAGCATACGCACACTTCATTATCACGATGAAATCGGGTTGCTTTCTCCGGATGGCGTTACTGAATCGGGTTACAGGCTGTATGGGCCCACAGCCATGAAACGTCTTGGGCAGATTCTATTTTTTGCGCATCGGAATTTCCGCTTAAAGAGATCAAAAAAATACTGGACGCACCCTCCTTTGATTCTTCCCAAGCGCTCGAACAACAGATAACCCTTTTGACAATGCGGCGGGAACACCTTGATCGTCTGATTACCCTGGCTCTGGAAATACAGAAAAAAGGAGAGAGTGCAATGGACTTTCATGCATTTGATACCAGCGAAGCAGATTGTTATGCCGAAGAGGTAAAAAGACGCTGGCAGAATACCAAACCCTATCAGGGATTTCAGGAGAAAACAAATTATAGCCGCAAGCAGGATTCTAAGGGATCGAACGGGGAGCTCGCCTCGCAATTCGATCGTTTTTCAAAACTTTTAAATATGCCATATGATGCGCCCGTCGTCCAGGCGGAAGTGAAACGGCTTCAACAAATTATCACCAAGAATTATTATACCTGCACCGACGAAATTCTTACCTCCCTTGGCGCAATGTATACCGAAGATGAACGCTTCCGCAAATACATCGACAGCTTTGCTCCCGGCACCGCCGCTTTTGCCGGAAAGGCAATTTCCCATTACTGCCAAAACAACCACATCTGACAATACATGTATCAACCGATTTCCCGATGATTCGCCAGACGATTTTTAAACAAAATTCCCGGCATCGGACCATTTTCTCCTTCTTTGCATAGGATACAATAAAATGCTTTGAACAGGAGGAGTTAAATGCCTATTATTTATCTAAGCCCATCGACCCAGGAATGGAATTTATATGTTACCGGCGGATCGGAAGAGTATTATATGAACCTGATTGCCGACGCAATGGTTCCATATCTGCGCTCCAATGCGATTCAGTATAATCGCAACACTCCCAATATGACTGCCGCTTCTTCCATTCGTGCGTCCAATGCCGGAAACTACGATCTTCATTTAGCACTGCATTCAAATGCTGCCCCCGAATCTCTGGCAGGACAGCTTCAGGGACCTGATGTCTATTACGATGCGCGCAGCTGGCGCGGACGCAGGGCCGCGGATATTATTGCAAACAACTTAAAGGCTATTTATCCCGATCCCGGTCTGGTAGATGTCCGCACCACCACAACCCTCGGTGAAGTCACCCAAACGAGGGCCCCGGCCGTCTTGGTAGAGCTCGCTTATCACGACAATATAAATGATGCAAGCTGGATTGTCAATAACATTGATGAAATTGCGCGAAACCTTGTTCTGTCCTTGACCGAATATTTCGATCTTCCGTTTGTCCTGCCGGAGCAGCCCCGCATTGGAACAGTCGTTACGCAGGCCGGTGGTCTGAACGTACGAGGAAAGCCTTCTGTTACAGCTCCGGTTGTCGGACGATTGGAACGAGGACAGCGAGTTACGGTTTGGGGGACCTGGAACGATTGGTATGTAATTGAAAGCGGAAATCTGGCCGGATATGTTTCCCGGCAGTTTATAGAATTTTAGCTAAAAAGGCCATGCATATAATGCACGGCCTTTTATATTGTTTAGTCGAATTGAGCTTTTGAAAATTTCAAGAAACGATCTTTCCGGCAAAAGCACCCCTATTTCAGATAGACAAAAGTTATCGGCCCCATCACTTTAGACGAGACGCAAAAACTATACCCCTCTTTCACGGGGAAATACCTATAAGGAATCCCGTTTATCTTCCCGGATAACTTCAAATCCTCAACCGCAGAAAAAGAGGAATAATGTTCCGAAATTCCCTCCCCTGTATATTTTACATAGCTTTCCTTTGCAGTCCATACCGAGAAAAAAGGAGCTTCGGCAAAACCGTACTGCTTTAAATACTCATATTCAGCCGGATGGAAAAAACGTCGTGAAATCCGCTCAGCCATATAAATATTCCTGTGTAATTCCAGGTCAATTCCAAGCGGTCTGCTGCTAACTCCGCAGGCCCAGAGGTCGCCGCTGTGCGAAACGGAAAACTGAACCTCTGAAAAATTTGTTTTAGGTTTTTGCTGTTCGGAACGTATTATCCGAATCGGTTCGGGCAGTGAGATTTTTTTTCTTTTAATGTAGTCCTCCAAGCAGGAATCAAGGCATTTTGCAGAATCCTTTCCGATATTTTCCGCAAGATAAACAACTATTTCGCCATTATCACCGTACATTGTAATCCCCCATCGCTTAAGGGTAGGTAATCCCGTGCTTTTCCATGTACTCAAAAATGTCTTTTACCTGGTGAATCTGCCAAACGTCCCGTTCGGGAATGGTAATATCCAGCCGGTCTTCAAATTCACAAATGATATTCATAATGTCAAAAGAGCTGAGCTCCAGATCCTTTACAAAATCAGTTTCATACGTAATATTGGTTTTTCCCGTGACCTTGTAAATAACCTCTTGAATCAGTTCAAACATGAAACCGCTCCTTATGATAGGAATTTGCTCCGCGATTTAACGGTTCGCGGCAAAACCATTGCCAAATTGTAATATTTAAAACGCAGTAAATAAATGTCGACCGCTAAACAATTTGCCTTTTAATTTTTTGAGAAGATGTTTTTTCAAACTCTTGCTCTCTTAAGTTGATCATCTGAATCTGTTTATAGACGGGAAGTTTTACATTTAAAGCGTCAACCTCCTGCTGCAAAAGATTTAAAATTTCATAAGAGGTCATCCCCTTTGTTTTATCCGGATCCGGATAAATCATCACCGCAACCTTAACGTCGTCTGTAGAATTTCCGGTGGTTGCACCATAAGCAACTACTTCTTTAACTTGGCTGATTCCGGCAAAGTACCCCTCAATTTCTTCGGATGAAACCTTTTTGCCATTTTTAAAAACAATTAGATTTTTCTTCCTTCCGGTAATAACGAGCTTTCCCTCCCGGTTAAACTCACCGAGATCACCGGTTCTAAACCAACCGTCCGCCATAACTTCTGCGGTGAGCTCCGGTTGGTTATAATACCCGCTCATCAATGATTTGCCTCGAACAAGAATTTCACCGTCTTCAAATTTTATCTCGGTATGTGGAAGCGTTTCTCCAACCGAGTTGTTATCCGGGAAACGATTTACAGTAACCAAAGGAGAACATTCGGTAATTCCGTATCCCTGAATGACAGAAATTCCAAAATCAGTCAGATCATCCGCCACTTCTTTTGACAGGTAAGCACCTCCGCAAATTAAAATTTTCAAATTTCCAAATTGCTTGGTGCGGGCAAGGTCCTGCAGTTTCCGATGAAGGAACTCCGGCCTTCCGAGAAAGCGATAACGTTTTAAAAGAGAGATAAGCGCTTTCTTTTGTCCCGATTTTTCGGATTCGGTCCAAATTGTTTTATGAATGCTCTCCGCAAGCAAAGGTACTACTGCAATGACTCCCGGTTGATAAGCTATCAAATCCCGCATCATCGTTTTCAAATTTCCGTTGATACAAATTCCAAAGCCGCCGATTAGCCCGGTCAAAACAGAACAAGTCATCCCATAAGCATGATAAAACGGAAGAGATGCAAACATTTTAAGTGTCGGAGAAAACATAGAAAGAGCATCGGAAACATTGGTTAGAATCGCCTGATGGCTTAAAACAACCGGCTTTGGAGCAGCTGTGGTACCGGACGTATAAATAATAACCGCCGACTGTTCGCCTTTCAAAGTGTTATCAGTAGGCAAATCGTCTTTGATATCACCGCAAAACATTTCAAAACCCACCGCAAAGCTTTGCGCTCGATCAAGAGAAAACAGCTTTTTAATCTCTTTTTTCTCCACCATTGGATGAATAACCGGGAGTAAATCGGAGGACGCAAACGCAGCTTCGCAATCTGCCATCCGAATCATTTCCAAAACCGTTTCATCCGGCTGTTCAATGTCAATACAAACAGCAACGCCGCCACTCACTGTAACGCCAAGGTATGTCACAAGCCAGGCATAGCTGTTCTCTCCGGCAATCGCAATGTGTTTTCCGAAAAGATTTTCTCTGGTCAAAGCATTGCAAAAACGCAGTACATCATAATAAAGATCATGATAACTATAAACTTTAACCTCGCCGCGTCGGCTGTAACAGGTAATTGCATTCTGATCGCCGTAAGAATTTTTTAAGCCATCGAGCATTTCTCGAAAATTTGTGTAGTAAGGAACCGTATTCATTGGATACTCTTTCATTTTTTCATATTACCAACCGTTTCATCAAACTTGCTTTCGGAATACGTCCAGGCCAGTTCCTCCCGGATCTGATCATAATTGCAAAGCACCTCAAGGAAGCTATCTACCATTTCGGCGTCAAACTGGCTTCCTCTCCCTTGTTTAAGCTCATCTACTGCCTGCTCAAAACTCATATTTGCCCGATAACGTCTGCTGGAAGTCATCGCGTCAAAAGCATCGGCAACAGCAATAATCCGTGCCTCTTCCGGAATTTGTGTTCCTTTAAGGCCATTCGGATACCCTTTTCCGTCATAGCGTTCATGATGTGCCTCTACAATCGGCGCAATATCACGAAACAGCGTAATTGCCGACAATATTTTCTTTCCGCGTGCCGAATGCTTTTTTATTTCGTTATATTCTTCGTCAGTCAGTCTTGAATTTTTAAGCAGAATTTCATCAGCCGTTCCGATCTTTCCGATATCATGGAAAATTCCGGCGACATGAATCCGACGGACATATTCTTCGCTTTTCCCCATTTTTTTTGCAATAAGGGCAGCATAGTGTGCAACCCTGTCTGAATGACCGCGGGTATAGATATCCTTGGCATCTACCATGGATCGCATCACATTAATAATTTCAAGATAATTGTCGCGCAAAGCGGCATATGCCATTTCAAGCTCTTTGTTTTTCTCGCCGAGCAGCGTATGTAACAAAACATTGCTGATCGCAGAACCGGCCTGTTTAGCATACAGTTCAAAAAGCTGCAGCGCGTCTGATTTTATTGTATCATGCAGATCGGCACGAATTATCCCGAAAATGCCGTGTTGCTCATTTACTAACGGAAAAAATGCCGCGTTTCCTCGTAAAACAGGATCTGGCTCTCCTTTTTCTGCAAATTCTGCAAGCTGTTCCTTTGCCTTCTGCTCTGTTTTCTCATAACAGCCTCTTCCTCGAAAGAGCGTTTCGCCTGATGAAGCATTCATACAGAGATAAATATCTGAAGCTGCCAAAAAACCGGCCGTTTGTGAAAGAATTGCCTCAACAACTTCTTCGGTTGTTTGCAGATTGTAAAGTTTCGGGATATAATCGACTATTTTTCGTAATCCCTCCTGATAACGCCGAATTATCCCCATTTGACGAATCGACTTCACACAGGATTCTACCAGAAGCTCAAGTTGATCAAAACGATCGCTCTTCTCATAATATCCTTGAATCTCCAACTCGCGGATGGTCTGAATCGGCGGCGCCATGCTTTTATGTCCGGTTAAAAGAATGATAAAAATGTCGGAATTAAATTCTCTTATCTTTTCTACTACAACATCACCGCAAATCGGTTTCATCAAAAAATCGAGCAGCAGAATATCGTAGTGATTTTCGCGAATACGCTCAATTGCCCTATAAGGGTCGTTTTCAATATCTACTGTATATCCCGAAGACTGAAAATAAGCCTGCAGAGTAACGGTCATAATTTCATCGTCGTCCAAAGCAAGAATTGAAAACTCTGTCTGTTGTTTTACAATTTTATTCTTTCTCATCGATGTATTCCCTCTGTACTAACTGATCTTTAAATGTTACCCGCTCCAATGGAATGGAAATCCAGAAAACTGCGCCGCCCTCGGGATTATCGGTCATCCACATTTCGCCGCCGAATTTTCCGCGAATTACCGCATTCGAAATAAATACGCCTAATCCGGTACCGGCAGTTCCTTTGCTGGTAATCATCTGTTTAAAAAGACGGTCTTTCACTTTCGGAGAAACACCTGTTCCGAAATCCTTCACCGCAAGCTGCAAAAACTTATGATCCTTTTGGATTTCAATGATAATTTCTTTACGCTCTGCAGTGCATTCGGCATCAATGGCATTATTTACAAGGTTATTCATTACCTGAACCAGATTGTTGATATCTCCGGTTAAATAAATATCCTGTGGAATATGATTTTCAATCTCCATTTTACAGCCGCTTCGCAAAAACTCATGCCGTAACAGCAACGACACCCGCTTGAACAATTCTTCGAGAGAAAATTCCGTTTCTTCTGATGTGCTCATATTCTTTGCCTGGCCTTTTACGGCAGTAATGATATCCGACATATACGCGCAAGCCTCACGTAAACGTCCGATCCAGGTGTCCATTTCAGCGTAAATCTCTTTATAGTCATCGTCGGTAACATCCGGATCTCCCACGCTTGTTTTACATTCGGTAATCAGATTTTCCATTGCTGAGACACTTCCGGAAATGCTCATAATCGGCGTTTTCAAGTTGTGCGCAAGTCCGCCGACCATCTGTCCCAACGAAGCGAGACGTTCCTGTTCCATCATCCGGTTTTGGCTGTCCTGAAGGCGCTGCATGCTCTCTTTTACTTTGGTTACATCTTTAAAAATAGCAACAAACCCTTCAATTCTCGACTCAATAATCAAAGGTGTGATGTCTACCATATAGTAAAGCTTTTTTAAACTTTCACCGCTTCCGGTAATAATTGCCTGCTCGTATGAAATGCTTGAGCGGGTTTTACGACAGGACTCAATCGAGGTAATCAGATTATAAAGCCCCGTTTTACTCTCCAGGTCGCTGTCTTCCACACTGTCTTGCAGATAAACATTTTCAGAAATTCCAAACTGCTTTCCGAACATTTCGCGGAAAGGAAGATTACAGTTGATAACCAAGCCATTTTCACTCACAACAAGATATCCGTCTGAGATCCAGTCTAATACCCGCTGCATCGCGATGGGGCGAATATCAAAAAAATGGAGCTTATATATGGCATATCCATGCAAAATAATCGTGGCAATAAAGCTCAGCGGTGTTGCAACAACACCCCAGTTGACAATTCGAAGACTCACGATCACATTGACAGTTAACGGTATCGCATTGCCAACAGAAAACAAAAGTGCCTGCTTTAAACAAAGTCTGCTGCGATTGTGAAAGGCAAACCGTATCATAATAATAATAGAAACCACCATGCAGACGACAGAATAAATACTAGAAATATAAAGATAAGGGCCAAACTGAACTTCATTGATATCCAGAGAGAATTTTTGATAATATAAATGATGCAGCGGATCGGTGCAAACAACTAAAAAAGAAATCGCCGGCACAATCAGTAAACAATAGTATCTCTTGGGGAGTTTGTGCCCACTGTTGACAAACACCAGAACAATCAAAAGTGCAATGACGGGCGTAAAGGGTCCCAGATACATAATGGCATCAAAAATGCGTAATAACGTTATATTCGCAGGATCCGTAAATTTGATAAGAATTAACATCAAATCCCAGATGACCAGAATCAGACTCATAGCATAATACAGCTTATGAATCGTCTCATTCTTTTTATCCTTCAGGCTTTTTATAATAAAGCCCGTGACAAAAATAATATAAAACGCAAAAATAAGCGCTACTGCGTCGGATACCATAATAATCTCCTTACCTTACTGAATTATTGCAGAAACGATTGCAGCAGGATAGCCGGATCCGGATTTTTCCATTCAAACGAATGAGCTTCGAGTTCCGAAACGGTGCGTACTGCACTGGGATAGATAAGCATTGAATGGCGCTGTAAACGATTCCAAAAATCAAGAAGCGTTGCAAGCCGTGGTGCATAACCGCGGGATAGCAAAAGTGAAATATATTCCTCAAACTCTTTATCTCCCACCGGCATAATCTGGCGATTGAATTCCTTAGCAAGGCGTCCCAGCGGAATGGTGTGCGGGTTAAACACGTGACATACAGGGAGTTGTGCATGAATCAGGGAAACGATTGCCCTTGCACATTCGTCCACAGCAGACAGTTCTATCGGAAGCGCTTCGAGAGACGCAGGATAATAATCCAACAACATCAGCCCACGCATTAGCGAATAGAAAGTATTTTTCTGAGGATTTTTTTGAAAAACACCGTCTGTACTTCTACCGACCAGTCGACCGATCCGGAAGATTTTCGCTTCAAGTCCATGTTCCATCGCTTCAAAAACAGCCTGTTCCGCCATAAATTTTCCACGCACATAACTGTTTTCACGCCAGTTCTGGCCAATATCGCGATCGTTTTCCGCATAAATACACCGCAAATTCGGTTTATCCAGCAGGTACTCCCCACAGACACTGATCGTCGAAATATGCAACAAGGTTGCTCCAAGCTCCTTTGCCAAATCAATGGCATTACGCGTGCCCTCAACGTTGGTTTCAAGTGAACTGTCATCCGAAACATAGTGTCTAACGTCTGCAGCCGCATGTAAAACATATTGAATTTTTGGAAATTCTGCCGGATTCAGGCCGAAAAACGGCTTTTCAATATCGCCGCAAACAGGCTGCAAAAACGATTGATGTTCTTTCACCCATGACACATCAAAATAATCTGCCAGGGACTGATACAACCGATCCGGATGATCTCCGCGAATCGGACAAATCACACGGGATACGCCGCCTTCAAGCAGCGCCTTTACCAAATGAGATCCCAAAAATCCGGTGGCTCCGGTTAACAATATAACCGGACTGGCGTGATCCTTTTCCTTTTCCGGGTTCGATACCGGATTTTCCCCGACCTCTTCGTGTTCATTTTTCACAGAAAGCCTTGTTTGAACCGGCAAAACATCGTCCGATATCATCGTCGAAATTTCGGGCTTTTCCTTTTTCGGGAGCATTTCTTGAATCAATTCTGCCTGCTCTTGAATAGTCGGGTGATCATAAAACTGTTCCAAAGTCATTGCCCAACCACGATTAAAATAGAAGCTAAGCATATTGAGTGCCGCAAGAGACGTTCCTCCCTGCTCAAAAAAGCTCTTGTCCGACGAAATATTATTTCGTTCCAGCACCGTTTTCCAAAGACTCAAGAGCTCGTTTTGAACATCCTGCGCTATAGAACTGTCTTCTTCCCTTATCTCAGCAAAACCTTTTTCCGGCGTCCGAGTTCTTGCGGCTTCTTCAGATTCTGTATGTACTTCTTCCAGTCGAACAGAAACCGAAACAGCCTCCCGTCCGGAATCGTCAGTGTTCTGAACCTCTGACGTATCGGGCATGGCGGACTCCTCAGAAAGATCTACAACAACCGATGCGATCTGTTGTTTCTGCGGGAGTACCGGCTTTTCTTCAAAAGGGGAAGTCAACACGGATGTCGCAGACTCTTTGTCTTCCGATTTCCCCTCACAAGGTAAATCCGTTTTACCACGAACATTTTCCTCATCTTCCCAGGCGGCCAACCGAAGAAGATCGGTTTTTCCACTCGGCGTTTTGGGAAGTTCCTCGAGTTTTGTCAAAACAGTCGGGATCATATAAGCGGGAAGCGTTTTGGAAAGACGGCGCTTCATCTCTGCGGGATCCGGGTTTTGGTCGGATACAAAGAAACCGCGGAGCATCATGGAAGAATCAGCCTTTTTGACAGCAACCGTTGCCGCTTCACGGATACCCGGACAAGTCAAAAGCTGCCCTGTGATCTCATCGAGCTCAATCCGCTGTCCATTAAGCTTTACCTGATTATCCTTTCTGCCTCCAAAATCATAATATCCGTCGGTACGCAACCGTCCTATATCACCGGAACGATACATAATCTGTCCCGGGAAGAAAGGATCGGGCAAATAAGACGCACTGGTCAAATCAGGGCGATTTATATATCCGGCAGATACGCATTCTCCCGCGATATAAAGCTCTCCCCAGGCCGTCGGCATAACCGGGCGGCGGTTTTCGTCAAGCGCATAAACACGGCTGTTATGCATTGGCTTTCCGATGGTAATATGATCCGCATGGCTTACATCGGCCATAGTCATATACACAGTAACTTCGGTCGGCCCATACATCGTAATTATTTTCATATCGCCAATACCCTGAAGCTGTTCTAATAACTGAGGCCTGAAGACCTCCCCGCAGACAATGATCAGTTTAATTTTTTTCATTGCGCTTACAAAAGCCTCGTTTCCCAGGCACATTTGCAGCCGCGACGGAGTAAACTGCAGCATCGTTACATCATGACGTTCTATCAGTTCAGCCATCTTCCAGGGAAGCATCATCTCCTCCTCGTCCGCCATGATAATGGTACGGCCAAGGGCAAGCTGATAAAGTGTTTCGGTAATAAAGGTATCAAAAATGGCGTTGGCAATACAGAGGAAATTGCCCTTTATATCGCGAGTCATCTCATCAATACTCGGCAGCAGATTTGAAAGATTGCTATGGCGTATCTGCACACCCTTTGGACGTCCGGTTGATCCGGAGGTATAGAGAATATGCATAATATCGCTGCCGCTTCGCCCTGATACGGGCTGTAAAGGCAAATGATCATATAAAACCGGTAAGATCGGACAGGAAGAAACACCTTCCAATTCGGATTTTGTAGCTTCATCACAAAGGACCAGCTTTGCTCCCGAATTTTTAAGCATGTATTCAAGCCGCTCTTTCGGCAATGTATCAACAGTGGGAATATACGCTGCACCGGCCTTATTAATTGCGAGCATTGCAACAGGTATATCGGCGCTTCGTTTGAGGCAAAACGCAACCGCGTCTCCACGCACAACGCCATTTTCCTGCAAAAGTCCCGCAAGCGCATCGGATTTCGCTTTCAGACCCCTATAAGTAAGGATTTCATCATGAAAAATCACAGCCGGTTCAGAAGGCTCCGCTTCGGCGTTGCCGTCAATCAATTCATCAATAGGCAGGTTAAGATAAGGGGTAAAAGTATGATTCGGAATATCGATCAATTCCCTTTTATCTTTTGCGGACAGCACCGGCAAATCATAAAGAAGGGTCTGATCATTTTCCAATATTCCATCCAATAGCTTTCTATAGCTGCGACAAAACAGCGCAATAGTAGACGAATTAAAAAGCGAACTTGCATATTCAAGCGAAAACGAATAACAGCCGCCCTCTTTTGAAACTTCTAAATTGAGATCCAGTTTGGCCGTTCCCGTCGGTACCGGCAGATAAGCAAGCGGCTTTCCGTCAAGGCTAAAATCTTCGGTATTGACCGGGCTCATTGAAAACAGAACACTATAAAGAGAGTTTTTGTCAAGTGAACGCTCTGTCCCGGTTATTTCAAGGAGTTCCTCTGCCGTAATATCCTGATGATCCAGCATGCCGACGACCTGTTCTCTAACCATTTTCAAATAATCGGCAGCCGTAATATTCCGTGACGGAGTCAGACGAAGCGGCAAAGTATTGATAAAAGCACCGAAAATGTCCCAAAACTCCCGACGATTTCTTCCGGAAACAGGGGTACCGATTAAGAAATCAAAATTTCCGGCCGCCTTTGACAAAAGAATTCCCCAAACGCCGACAAAAAGCATATAAGCAGAAAGCCCGTTCGCTTCACAATAAGCGTCACATGCGGCGCTTTGTTCGGCAGACAGACAAAATCCTTTTTTCAGTCCAAGATAATCAAATCGTCTAGGGCGCAGCTGATCGGTTGGCAGCAAAAACGGTTCTTCGATAAGAGAAATATTTTTTTCCCAAAAAGCGAGCGTTTCTTTCCCCGGATTCGCTTCTTCGTTTTCTTTAAAGCAGGCATAATCAAGATAATGATAATCCACGCAAAGCGGCTCTCCGCAATAAATGGCATTAAGTCGTTTAAGGAGAAGAGGTGAACTGATACCGTCGCAGATAATATGATGCAAATCGATAAACAAAACCGTGGTTTTCTGATCCTCTTTCCAAAAAGCAGCGCGAAAAAGAGGTGCTTCTTCCAAATGAAACGGACGGACAAATTGCTCACAGGCCTGTGAAAAATCAGGTGCTTCAATCCGTTCAATCGAAAGCTCTGCGTCAGAGCGTATTTTCTGTACAATACGGTTTTTTTCTAAAACAAAGTAGGCACGGAGCATCGGCTCCTGTTCCACCAGAAGCTTAAGCGATGTTTCAAGCTCTTTAAGGTCAACCGTTTCGGGAAGACGAAATGCCCCCGGCATATTATAAGACAATCCTGTGGGGTCGAGCTGTGCTTGAAAATAAAGGCTTTGCTGGATCGAAGTAAGCGGATAACTTTCCCTGGCATCCGCTTTTTTTAAAAGCGGATGTCCACCCGAAAGCGGAGGCGTCGGAAGCCCTTTCGCCTCGCAGATACGCTCCTCCAACCGGGAAGCGGTGCGACATGCATACATATCGGCAATCCGCAGCGAGATTCCGAATTCATGCTCCAGCTCCGTCAAAACTTCTAACGCATTCAGCGAATCGCCGCCATTTAAGAAATAATCGCTCTGCGGGGTAATATCTTCTCTTTTCAAAACACGCCGGAACAACGCGACAATCGTCTTTTGAATCTCGGTTTCGGGACGACTGTTTCCTCGATGAATTTCAGGCAACGGAAGTTTATCGAGATCAGCTTTGCCGTTTAATGTAAGCGGAATTTCCTCAACCTGGACCAAAAAGGCCGGTATCATATAGCTGGGCAGATAATTTGCGCAAAATTCAAGCAGCTGCATTTCGCTTACCGCGCCGACAACCGTGTAATAAGCGACAATCAACGGCTGCTCGTTTATCTTTAAAATCCTGACAGCCGCTTCCCGGACCTGCGGATGCATGGAAAGACGTGATGTGATTTCCTGCGGCTCAATTCGCAGACCGCGAATTTTAACCTGCTGATCCTTTCGCCCGCCGAGAATAATCTCTCCGTCAGGAGTCCAACGGCCGATATCCCCCGTCTTGTAAATTCGCTCTCCCAATTCAAATGGACTGTCGAGAAAGGCCTTTTGGGTTGTTTCGGCCAGATTTCTGTAACCCCTTCCTACGCAAGCCCCACCGACATACAAGTCCCCAAAGGCACCAATCGGCAAGGGAGATAGATGATGATCCAGCAAATAAATACGGCAATTTTCCATCGGTCGCCCAATTGTAATTGCAGAAGCGTCATTCAGGCGTTTCATGCTGACTCCGATCGTCGTTTCCGACGGTCCGTACTGATTGTAAATATCTGCGTGTGTATAACGCTTTAAAAGCTGCAACAAATCTCCCGGGAAGGTTTCTCCGCCGCAAACAATACTGTCAAGTTTGGAAATTGCCAGCAAAAATTCGCCATTGCGCAAAAACGCCGCGAGCCTGGACGGCGTCAACGCCATGAACCCCACTGCATAACCCCGGATTAACTTTGCCAGCTTTGCCGGGCTCTCCTGTTCTTCTTTCGTTGGCAATACAATGGTGCGGCCGTTTAAAAGCGAAGCGGCACTTTCCAGCATAAAAGCGTCAAATCCGGTATTGCATAGAGAAAGAACCGCACCATGACCATAATAGCGGCTCATGGACAGAGCAAAGTTAAGCAGATTTCCCTGCTCGATTTCCACTCCCTTGGGTTTTCCGGTGCTCCCCGAAGTGTAAACAATATAAGCAAGATCACAAAGTTCACTCGGACGGCGAACAGGATTTTCCGTATTTGAGAAAAAGGCGCAGTCATCCGCAAAAACACAGCGCTCATCCGGTAAGGAATATACTGCCTGAAGATCTCTGGTTGTAATAACAGCAGCTGCCCCGCTGTCTTTTAAAATTTCATCGAGTCTTCCTGCCGGAATGTCCTGCGGCAGAATGACCCATGCGTTTCCGGATTGCAAAACACCTGCCATCGCTTCAAAAAGCGAAAAATCCTTTGGTAATAGCAGAGCCGCTACGACCTTTTCCTTCGGGAAACGGCTTAAAAGAATCGACGCAATTTTATCCGCCCTGAGCGAAAGTTCCCCGTATGTCATTCGCTCTCCGTTATGAATCAGCGCAACACGGCTTTTGTATCGTTCGACGACATCATCCCATTGACGGCAAAGACTTTCTTTATACCGTGGAACGTTAGTTTGATTAAACCGAAATAAAACCTGTTCTTTTTCCGCGTCCCCGATAACAGAATATTGCCAGATCGGACGATCGGGATTTCCCAACGCTTCTGAAAGAATGTTGACAAGATAGTGATGCAAATCCTCGATTTCCTGCTCGCAGAAAATCTGAGACAGATAGTCATAACTGATCGAATAACGATGTTCATCTTCCAGATGACTTAAATGGATACAAAGATGCTCTGCCTGATAACCGCTGTAATGCCAGTCGCCCGAAAAAGAAACAGAGGCATTATCACTGGCAGTCATTTTGCTGTTCTGATACGAAAGAACAATATGAAATAGTTTACTTTGTTCCGGATGATATCGTTTTGCAAGCTCCATCATTTCGAAAAAAGGATAGCGCTGATGCTTTAACAAAGTAAACCACTGCTCCGTTAAGCGCTGATTAAACTCCGCAAAGCTCCAGTTCTCATCTATTCTGTTAATGAAAGGGAGGGTGCTGACAAACATTCCCGTGGTTAATTTCTCGGTATAATTCGTCCGGTTAAAAATCGGCACACCGATACAAAGCCGGTCTTTGCCGCTAATTCTGTTTAAATAAATGGCAAGTGCCATATAAATAACCGAAAAAGGAGCCACACGATATGTAGAGCAGAAACGGAAAATCGCATGGTTTAAAAGCTCCGAAAGCTCAAACGTTTTTCTCTGACCCACCGGGCTGACCGAAGCACTAAGGCAATTTTTTATAGTAGCCGGTTCCGGACGATCTTCTAACTTTTTGTTCCAAAAATCACAATCGCGCTGATAGGCCGAGGAAGAAAGATATTTCTGTTCTGTTTTAATATGCCCTGTATAGGAAGGGGCGGAATCGATTGTAATTTCCGCGTACTGCTCCGGAGAAGCCGAAAGAAGTTTTAGATAAAGCTCGGAAAACCGATTTCCGATTAAAACCTGCGACCAACCGTCGGAAATAAGATGATGCGTTTTAATTAACAGACCGCCATCATTTTCGCCGAGCTTAAAAATCGCAAAATAATAAAGAGGCGAATCAATTAACGGCATTAAATCTCGGGTAACAGCAGCCTCCCATTGATGAAATCCGTTTTGATTCGTCATTGTAAAATCAAAAAAAGGCGCGGGAATCTCAGCATACTCCGCACAATACTGTCGAGGCACATCATCAACAAAAACGATTCTGGTCCGCAGAGATGAATCCGCCTCAATTACCATACTCAGGCTTTTCTGGATCAGAGCAATATCAAACCGGCCACGAATTCGCATCGTTGCGCAGATATTGTTCATCGGAGTTCCCGGAAAGGACTGCTCCAACGACCAGATATTAGCCTGACTAAAAGAGAGCGGCTGCGTATTTTCTAAAGTCCAGACCTTCTTCTGCATTTTCCCACTTTCACCTTGTTAGATTTAATTTTTTCGCCCTAGAAGAACCTCTTTTCAGGCGAAAATCAAACAAATTCAGCTAAAATAGTTATAATAACCCATGATTATCTTATATTATAATACAACACGCGTAAATATCCAAGAACTTTTGTCCATTTTTCTTAAAATTCGACAAAATATGACGAAAAAAGATACATCTTTCCGATTTGACATTTTTCCGAAAAGCTATGTTATAATAAACACATTACATCTTATTATTCAAGGAGCAAACAAAACGTGTCTAACCACATAAAAGGGATTATATACACTGCACTTTCCGCGGTTATTTTTGGATTCACTCCCATCTTAGGCCGGCTGACTTACCCCATGGGAAGCAACGGAATTACGCTCACCTTCCTGCGGGGAACGCTGTGCCTGCCAATTTTATTCTTACTGCTAAAATTTAAAGGTATCTCTTTAAAACTGACCCGGCGCGAGCTTGGATTCGTTATTCTGCTCGGAAGTATTGGATGCGGGTTTACAACACTTCTTCTGTATCTTTCCTACAGCTACCAGGCAGTCGGACTATCAACAACGCTCCACTTTATTTATCCCGCCGTCATTTCGGTAGGGTGCGTTTTCCTTTTTAAAGAAAAACTCGGAATATTAAAACTGTCGGCATTGCTCTTCTCCATGGCGGGGATTTTCCTTTCCGCCGATTTCCATTCTTCCGGCTCGATTTTGGGATTTCTCCTTGCGCTTTTATCCGGTTTTACCTACGCCTTTTATGTGATTTTTATGGATCACTCCGACCTAAAGAACTTAAACTTTTTCAAACTCTCCTTTTATGTATGCCTTTGTATGAGTATTACAGCCGGACTTTTCGGCGGGATTACAGGAAAGCTGAACCTAACTTTTCCCCCTCAAGGGTGGCTGTTGAGCCTGCTCGTCTCTTTGTTTACTTCGCTTGCTGCCCTGCCGTTGTTTCAACTGGGCGTACGGTATTGCGGTGCCTCGACCGCTGCAATTTCTCTACATTGGAACCGATTACCAGCATGATTGTCGGTGTGCTGGTTCTGGAAGAAACGTTTTCCCTTTTAAAGCTCAGTGGAGGTGTTTTAATTTTAATCAGCGTTGTGTTAATAGCCGCGTCCAAGAAGCGGCCTTCCATAGCTTCCGAATAAACGCCGATTCGCCCAAATTGCAGGTTGTATTTGGCATTTAAAAGCCGAGACCGCTAAAGCGGTCTCGGCTTTTTAAGTTAATATATCAAATTCACTGCTTTAAACAAGCGTCAAATATTTTGCAGCACTCAAGCGTCATCCGGTGCGAAGCAACGTCGCTTTCGATTTTTCCGCTCTCAATACATCTCACTGCTTCTTCTACCTGATAAATAAAGCCGTTTATATCACCCTGATCGAATTCTTCTACCAACTCCCGGTTCTTTCCGTAAAGCCTTACCGTGTTTCCGAGGTGAAGATACTTAAATTCAATATAGCCATCTTCCCCGTACAAATATCCATCTTCCGGCAGCTTTGTCGCAATGGAACACTGTGCGTTAATCAGGTAATCTCCGTACCGCAGGTTCAAATTAACTGTTTCGTCAACCCCTGTTTCGGCACGCAAAACAGTTGACTGAATCCCGGAGAGCTCATCCTTTGCGAAATAACTCAGAACTTCTATCAGATAAACGCCAAGATCGTACATTGCACCTCCGCCAAGAGCAGGACTGTACATACGGGAATTCGGATCAAACGGAGCGTTAAACCCAAGATTCCCCTGTGCCAGCTTAAGCTTTCCGATTCTTCCCTCATCAATCCACTGCTTAACCTTTTGTGTTTTCGGCAAAAACCGTACCCACATACATTCCATCAGGAAAAGATTTTTCTGCTTTGCAAGATCAAATACCTCTTGTGCCTGTTTGTAATTAAGCACCATAGACTTTTCGCAGAGAACATGCTTGTTCCATTTCAGGCACTCCAAAATATTCTCATAGTGATAATTCATCGTAGTGGCAATATAAACGGCGTCGATATCATCCCGTCTCAGCATTTCTTCATAGCCGCCGTAAAATGACTCTACCCCATTTTCTTTTTGCAAAAACTTCGGCGCGTTCCGTACTTTTGCCGGCAACTGCAACTACATCGCGCCATCGATCGCAATCCATTCACCCGGATGTTTGCTTATAAGAACAGGCGTATCCTCTCTGCCGGGTTCTGCCAAGCTGCCGCACTGTTTTATTTCCCAGTTGTTTAGTACAATTGTCTGTTTCATCGATTCAGCTCCTTTGACTTGATTTTTTATTGCTTCGTTTTTTAAGTAATAAAGTGTGTTTCGCTTTATTTTTATTCTACAAAGCATATAAAGCATATTAAATGAAATCAATACCAATAAAAAATTGTTTTCTTTTTTGCAGACAGATGGCGTTCATAAAACGCTTTGTTGGGATCCTGTGGAGAAAGCGTTTTTGTGCAATTTGCAAATTTCAGTTGAAAAAATAAAGGGTTTATGATATTATCATGATATAAATTCTGATAAAGATTGATCATTAAAGGAAGGTGAGTCCAATGAGCCGTTTTTTCCATCGCTCATCGATAAAATAGTAGTTACATTCTATGAAGATTTATCTTTTGAGCGAAAAGCCTTATCGTCCGGATAAATTCCTCTTTTTCCACAGCGCTATCAGCAGAGATCTATGCCTCTGCCGATGTATTTTTGAAAAACAAAACGAAACGACGTAAACTGTTTATACTGTCTGCCGCGATTGTTTTGATCTTCCTTTTGTGGAATTCTCTCCGTCGGCGCTTTCAACCCAACAGATAAATTAAACGAAAAATATAACGGCGGTACAATCACCGAAATAACAGAAACCCTGCGAACAATGGATTATAGGGAAATCGGTAATGAAGCGAATTCAATTGCATCCGCCATCGATAACTCCAACTCATTATGGGCTCATATAATACATATAAAAACAAAAACGCTTCGCACCTTTATTAGCTAATGTTGCAAAAACGCAGGGAGATTTTCTCCCTGCGTTGAAAGCAGAAAAAATTCATCTATCCGTTTGAAACGGACGCGATAACGAAGGTGATTTTATGAAAAACGCATCGTCTGTACTTAAGAAAGCCTTACCTTGGCTTACCGTCGTGCTATATCTTGCATGTTGCATTGACGCTTTTGTCCATTTCGATCCTCACGGGACACAGTCTGCCTCATTTCTAAGCATGATCTTTTCCGTTTTGTTCTTTGCCTCCTGCGTCCTGCTTTTATGGGTCTACAGGAAAAGCGCCGGGTTTCTTTGGTTTTCCTTGATCGTGTCGGTGCTTTCCGCTCTGGCCGTTATTTGTTGCTTTTTTCCTTCCTATGTCATGGGCTTTATTTTCTTAGTCCTTCTTGTATATGTACCCTTTTACGGGTTGACCTTTCTTCCTTTTGCACAACAGGGCACGGATCCGCCTGGTTTTTGGCAGCATTTTAGTTTCCATGTTTATTTATAAACTCGTTTTATTTATCTTACTAAAAAGTGATTTCTACTATAAGAAAAAAGGGGAAGCAAAATAAGCTGCTTCCCCTGAAAAATTCCCGAAACCCTTCCAGCCGTTTGAAACGGACACGATAACGAAGGTGATTTTATGAAAAAGAACGCGCTGTTTACAGCTGAAAAAGTTTGCCTCTGGCTTACCATTGAATTATACACGGCATGCTGTATCGGATGTTTTTATTCATTTGAGACCATATAAAACAAATCCTGCTCCCATCCTAAGCATAACTCTTTTCATCCTGTTTTTCCTATCACTTATTCCACTTTTATGGTTCTTCAGAAAAAGAAATATATATTGCCATTTTCGTTGATCTTAACGGTGCTGGCCGCTCTCTACATTGTTTTTATCTTATAACGGCGATACCGATCCTTACACTTATATCGGACATTCTCGCATTTTGAGCGTTTTTCCCCACTTACGGTTTTTCTCAAGTTCTCATTTAAGATTAGTTGCTTTAGTTTATGTGATAGCTCCTTCACCGGTTTTATCAAAAAGAAAAAGAGAGGCAAAGTCTCTCTCGGAAATAAAATGAATTTTTTAAAATCCAAACCATTTTGCTGCTTCTTATAGAAAACGAATCAACACGCCAGCCAGAAGAATCGACACAATGGTAACGCATACAAAACCGGCAACCAACATTTTGGGCATTATTTCAGCAGAAACGGCCACCCGTTCTTCACCTTCTTCGGTATTCATATTCAGTGCTTCATTGGTGATCAGCATATTAATCGGGAAGCCCGAAAAGGCGTTGAGTACAATTGCATAGCACATAAAAAACGACTGCCGAAGCAGCTTGCTCTCCAATAACGCCATAAGCCCCATAGCCACCGTCGCCATCAAAACCATCACAGCGGCAATTCCCATAACCGATCCTATCCCATCGGTTTCGGAGCCGGCAAGTGTTTTAAAAAGGCCCATCATCAGGACTGTAATAACAAACCCGCAGGAATTTGCCTGCGTAAGCGCGTCTGATTCAACCAGTTTACATTCATGAGCACCAAATCCAAAAAGAAGACATACCACATACATTGGAACATATCCGGCGGTTGCGTAATCAATCCAATAAGCGGCCAATGTAAGAAGGGAAAGTTTAAGGAGAATTAAGGTTACACTTGTAGCCTTTTTCTTAACTGCTTTTTATCCTCTGCCGCAGCCGTAACAGCTGTAAAATCACCGGATCTATAAAGGGACGCCAACCTTTTTGTTTCCTTTTTCAGGCAGAATGAGGTCAGCGGATAGCCAACCAGTCCCTGCAGGGAAAGACAGACGATTGCGACAAGAGCGGCTGAGGTTTTCCCGGCTTCGTTGGCGGCAGCAGACATCATCGCAGTTGCGATAGCTCCGCCCGCAAGAGGCGGTGTTGCCGCAATTGCGTTAGCTGAACCGAAAACAGCAGAGCCAAGCGTCAGACAAATAATCGCTATCGAACCGACTCCCATAAGAGATATCAAAACAGTCTTCCACTGTGCAGCCATCTCTTTTTCTGCTGATCAGCGTTCCAAGATGTGTTACAAGCAGACCGCATGCAATCTTAAATAACGCATCCGAAACTCCCGTGTCGTCAATCAATGTCTTCGGGAAAAGGCCGATCGAAAATCCCGCGAGCATCAGCAACATAATTACAAGCACGGAGGGAACCCGGCCTTTGGTTACCTTTGCCAAAATTTCCGAAACGGCAAATACAAGCAGCAATGCCGTAAAGGCGCGCCGAAGGTTAAAATAATAATCGGGCTCATGTTATTTTTCTCCCTTTATTAAAGAAATTTGTCGAGCTCCTGCTCAACATTTTTATATTTTTTCAGCTTAGGAGCGCGAATCAAACGTCCCTTAACCATCACCATCTTAACATTGCGCAGCGCGGTCAAATCATCAAGCGGGTTTTTATCTGTGACTATTAAATCAGCACATTTGCCTGCTTCAACCGTTCCGGTTACATCGTCAATATGCGCAATTTCCGCGTTCCGTTTCGTTGCGGTATATAAAGCAAACTGATTGGAAACGCCGCAGTATTTATGAAAATACACAAGCTCTCTCCACATATCATAATGGGTAATAAACGGACAACCCGTATCAGTTCCAAGACCCACCGGAATATCATTCTCAAGGCATTTTTCTGCACAGTCAATAATTCCCTCAAAAACGACCTTACCGTTATACTGTGACAATTCCGTTGCATGGCTGACCGAGCGATCGAACAGCGCATACGGCAGAGCCGGCGACAGAGTTGTTATTAAAGCGGCATGCCGCTTTTTAAATAACGAAATGATTTCATCATCCGCTTTTGCTCCGTGCTCAATTGTATCAACGCCATTTTCCAGCGCGACACGCACTCCCTCCGGACTTTCTACATGAGCCGCAACGATAAAGCCGTGGCTGTGTGCTTCGTCGCAGGCTGCCTTCACGTATTCGGGAGGCATTTTTAAAACACCGGGCTCTCCTTTTACGGTTGCATCAAGCACACCGCCGGTAATCATCAATTTAACTAAATCGGGTTTGTCCTGAGCAATTTTGTCGACTAAATCACGTGCATCGTCGGCGCTTTGCGCAATATATGCCAATGACCCCGCCATATGGCCTCCGGGAACGGAAATTGCAGAATTAGCCGCCAAAATGCGCGGGCCAACTGTTTTTCCCGCGTTAATTTCATCACGAATCAACGAATCGGTATTTAAAACGCCGCCAACTGTCCGAACTGTTGTAACGCCGCTGTTAAGCTGCATCTGTACAGCGCTTTGGCATACTGCTTTTACAATTTTTTTCGTCAAGCTGTTTTTGGTCAAAAGGCGAACCAGTTTCTTCGGGTCCGATTCCTTTTTCTTTGGTTTTCCTGTTGCGGGAAGATGGATATGCATGTTAATTAAGCCCGGCATAATATATCTTCCGCCCAGATCCACTTTTTCGTAGCCTGAAATATCACTGCCTTGATCAACGATTTCGGTTATTTTTTCTCCGTCTACCAAAATCACTTTTTCCGGTGTAGGAGACATATCAGGATTTCCGTCCAAAATCACACCGTTTATCAATGCATATTTCATATTTTCCTCCCTCACATTTCCGCCGAAAATTGAACCTGACGATACAAAATCCAGTGATAATTCATCATGCTTTTCCTTTATTATAGTATTGCCGCTAAAAAAGCACAAGTTTCTGCCCGAAAATACGGATATAAAAAATCCCCGACATCTATTTAAGATGTCGGGGATTTCTTATCACGCAAGCTGCTTTTTTATTTCTTCGGCCGAAAGGTAATAATATTTCACAACTGCGTTTTCATCATAATAATCACTGGAGGAAAGTTTAAATACGAAATTGCCTTTGTCGTCAATTATCTGGGCATTATAATATTTACATTCATTGTCTAAGGCAAGCTCAAATGCATATAGTTTTTGTTCTTTTACATCAAAGAGCCGAATTTCCTTATTGGGCCAAGAAGTCAAAAGAACATATTCCGGTATTTTGTTGCCGTCTTTCATACTTATTGTCGTAAACGTATATCCGGGAGCCTCGGCAACTTTTCGAAATTCGTTTCCCTCTTTTACAAAAATATAAGAATTATCATTCAACGTACCCGCCACATAACAATTACCATAAACGCCTATTTCCCACACTGAATCTTCATTTTTGGACGTCTCTTCCTTTATCAATTTCGCATCGCATGCTTCAAGCAATTTGCCGTTTGCGTTATATATTTCAATATAAGATTTATATTCGCCCTTACCCTTGAAATCTAACGCGTACGCATATATTTTGTTATCATAACAGGAAACAATCGAGATCGCTTTTCCACTGCCTTTTGTACGATTGTATTCGGTTTTTATCAATTCTGTAAATACACCGGTGTGAACGTTATATTTTCTCACCCGATATTCACAAATATCGTCCTCTGCTTGTAAAACACAATAGTTGTTGATGATAATTTCATCGTCATTCAGCGGTGATAAAAAACAAAGCGGAAAGGTGTTACTCTCGTCTTTTTCAATAATTTTTTCTTTTCCTCCCTCTAAACCAAGGGAAAAGAAGATCTGGCCCATCGGATTTCCGCCGGTCAGCGCATTATATACCCGTTGATCCCCCATCATGACATAGTCTCCGGCGCTGCTGCTGACATAGGCCATCTTGCCGACGTCAGTTTTTTCTCCCGTCGAGATATCATAGGTGTAATAGATGTAGCTTCCCGTATCCAAAGGTTCTCCGTCACTATCCATATCCTGCACGGATTTACATAACAGCAATTTATTATTATAAAGTCCGATCAATCCGATCTCCAATTCCGGCTTGAGCTCCAGCTCGGTTCCTCCGGTCAGCTTTTTCACCTCTATCGGTGTACTCTCGGACGAATCGGACGAATCGGACGGTTGGCTTTTAGGGTCGCTCTCTGCAGCGTTTGAGGCACAGCCGGTCAATAACAGCATGAATGCTAAAAGGCTCGCCAATATTTTCACGGTCTTTTTCATTATCCAAACCCGCCCTTCTTTTTTATTCGGGATGTCATATCCGGGCATAAAATATTCTGCCCGGATATGACAATTGCTCTGCTGTGAAAACAGAGATTAGAACCAGAAAGACTTAGCTGTATGCTGCTGAGTGACACTGTGAATTTGCGAAAGAGTTCGTGTGTATTTTCCGTTTGTGATGCTTGGATTCGCATATTCTATATAAGGGTCGGTTACCTGATAGGTTGTTGCGTTAATTTTTCCGGAAACGTTAAGATAGTGTCCCTGTGTTGTATATGGCCAAATATCGCCTTTGTTTCCAGTCATCCGAAGAATCGGCGGATTTCCGTCTGTCAGTCCCCGGTCAAGGCAAAGCTGCATTGCTCCGGAAGTGTAGTTAACAACTTCTATGTAATTTGCAGAAGCTTTACTGTTGATATACTGACGCATTTTTGTTGCGTTCAGTGTTCCGCCGCTTGCACTGACGCCGCCAAACGCCGGGTCGTTCGCAATAGCCGACTGGGTTGGTACGCGGACAACCGAATTTAAAATCGTGGCAGAAGACGGCCTACATCATTGGACTCACCTCTTTCAGCGGTTCACTATGGCTTCATTATACGATGTTGCTTTTAAAAGTCAATTACGATTTGTAATAATTGTAAAAATAATTAAAAATTGAGTTGATTATATTTTCAATTTTGCCGAATAAGTTTTATACAGCAAAAAAGCAGATACCACACTCACTCAAAAAATAAGCATAAAAAATCGAGTGTTCATAACTCAAATCCGTTATGAACACTCGATTTGTCTCCGGAGACTAAAAAAGATGCCAATTTTTATCGCAGGCATCTTTATTCAACCACAAAAAGAGCCCGGAGCGCAAAATGGCTCCAGGCCCTGCCTGGTACGAATGTTCATAACGGATTTGATTTACACCAATTAAAAAGCCGACTTCAAATACATATATTCTACTTAATGCCATGAAAAAGTCAATCCGCACATTCGACTGTTGTGTCCCGATTTGCTACAATTATAACACAAAAATCAAGGAGACACAAAAAACTATGAAAAAATTAAAAAAGTATATTACAGATGAACGCACAGGGCTGAAATATGAGTTGGTCGGTGATTATTACATTATCGCCGGAGACGATGAGCCGGAGGAAGAACAGAAGCCAATCGGGATATGCGGTCAGCGGCATCTTCGCTATCTGAAAAATCACCGCAAAGTGCTTTACACCAACTTGCTGACAAGCGGCAAATTGAACATCTATCTTGCGGATATTGATAGACAGGCTGAGGAAATGTTTGAACGGCTTACAAGGCAGATGGCGATAGCGGAGGGTGTTACCGAGCAGTTGAAGGCTGGTAACCAAATGGCGTGGGTTGGCAAAATGAACAGCATACGGAATCGGGCAGCCGAGATTATAAATACTGAGATTATATACACATAAGATTCAAGCCGCAGCGGGGAGTTAAATCCGTTGCGGCTTGGGCTTTTATTCAGTTGCTCTCGCTTTCCTCGGTGGTGGGCGGCTCGGTCTGAGCTGCCGTTGTGTTCTCCGGGGTTGCGGGTTCCGGCGCAGGAGTTGGTTCTGTGTCGGTGGTTGTGCTCTCTTTCGGAGTGCTGCTCGGCGTTGTCGGTGCGGTCGGTGCGGTTGGAGCAATAGGCTCGGTTGACGGCTCGGTAGTCACGGTGTTATCCGGTGCTTGGGTGTTGTTTTGGTGTGAGCCGGTGGCGGTGATAACATTGCCGTTATGAAGCGTGGCATCGCGGGAGTAAGTTCCCCATTTAGGAGTAAGGGTGATTTCCGTGCCTGCGGCTGCGTTTACGGTGAAGGTGAAGGCCGAACCATTCACGAAAATCTGCTCGGTGTAATAGGTTTCATCACCGATTTTTATACCGCAATAGCCTTTTGCGCCTGCCGTTCCGTTGGCTTTCAGTGTTATCACAGTGGTATCGCTTGTCAGCGTATATGCTGTTCCGGCTTCGGCAAGCTCGGTTGCGGTGGCATCCTCGCCAACCTGATACAGCAGCTTGTAGGACGAGCTTTGGATCGCCGTTGTGCCTGTTGAAGTAGAGGCGGTAAACCAAGCCCAGCTTACACTGCAAAGGCAGATAGCGCAGATGCAGCTAGCAAGCATTGAGGGAGCGAGGATGTGCATAAGACCGTCAGAGCGCTTTTCCTTTGTAGCGTGCTTTGCCCGGTGGAAGAATACGGGGTACACCTTCATTACATTTCGTTCGGTCACAAACGGAATAAGGCAGAGGTAAAGGCAGCGGAGTTCCCTGCGCCAATAGCGATATTCGTTGTAATCTGCCGCACGACTCATTTCGGTTAAAAGATACTGTTTCTCACGGCTGAAATGATTGACAAACTGTGCGAGTTTCAGAACGATCAGCAAAAAGGCAGATACGATCAGAACGATCAAGAGTATCAAAGCGCCGCTATCGTTGCCCATAATGATGTATCTCCTTTCGATGGAATTTGTATAGGCAATCAAAAGACACAAGTAAGCCTTATGCCCTTTGATTGCCCCTCCACCCGAAGGTGGAGAGGACTTGAAAATCAGAATTTATTCGGGAACAACATTGTACCAGTCGCCGTTCTGAACGACCTTGTAGCCGTCAGCAATGAAGATTTCACCTTCGCCGACAGTGACATTGGACGGGTCAAACTTGTAGAACGAGCCGCCCTTGACGGTGATAGTGGCAGGGTCGCTGTCATTGCAGTTCAGCGTCCAAGCCGGGCTGACGCACTTGAAGGTGCCGCCTTCGATAGTGATCTTCGCATTGTCCTCTGCATAAATCAGGGATAGCGCGGAACCCGCAGGAGCCTGATTTGCAAATTCGCCGCCCTTGATGATAATCTCGGATCTACTGGAGGCGCAGACGGCCATCGCGTAGTTGCTGACATAAGTGCCGTAAACCGTTGTAGCATCTACGGTAATCTTTGCAGTACCCGTTCCGTGAATTGCACCGGCTGTGCCGTTTGCCTGAATGTTGCCGGTCACTGTATGTTCGCCGTCAGTATATTCCACGCGATTGAGCACAGTAGCCGCATTTGCATCGTAATTGTTATCAAAGCTGTCGCTTTCCACAGTCGCCTGAGTAGCGCGCACCTCAATGCCGAGGCCGGAGACAGAGGAAGGTCTGAGCCTTGAAGCATTGGCTGCGTTGCCGACTGAGGTGGGCATGTAGATCGCCACAGCGAAGGGCTTGGACGATTCTCCGGCCTTCAGCGTGATCCAGCCGTCAGTGAGCATAACATCCTTCGCCAAAGTCTTTTCGGTGGCGGCAATGGCAGACCAAACATCCTCGCGGTTTGCAAACTTGGTCGCGGTCTCGGCAGTGCCGATCTTCAGATAATTGTCCACACGGTACCAATCGCCGTTAACATTTTTCCCTCTGTTGGAGGTGTAGTTTTTGGAGAAGCCGGCTTCATATTTCAGAGCCAGATTGCCGGCGTTCACAACCTTCAGATAGACCACCTGTGTGTAACCCGGCTCCCACAGGGCATTGTCGTCAAAGAGCTTGGTCTGATCGGTGGCTTCCTTCCATGTCTGCATATCGGTGCTGTACATGAGCTTGACATCCAGATTCCCTGCCCGGATCTTGTTTACCGCAGTGGATGCGGTGTCGGTGAACCACGCAAAGGTGGTGCCGATGAGCATTGCCACGCACATAAGGATAGCCAGTGCGCTGGTAATCAATGCCCGCTTGGTAGATTTACTACTTGTCATTGCTGTTTTTCCTCCTTATTCTAAATTTTTCAATGACAATATGTAAAACACGGATTTTCAGTGATTACACCAAAGCAATCAAAAGGCATATTCATCCGGGGTCCCCGACAAAACAAGCAAAGCGGTTTTGTTGGGGAGAGGAGACACAGCACCGCAATTGACGCCTGCCGCTTACGGCGGGCGGAAAGATACAAAGCTTGTGTCGACGATATGCCCTTTGATTGCCCCTCCGCCCGAGGGTGGAGAGGACTTGGAAAGGGGTTTGGACTTATACAATAATCAATCCTTGCTTACGACAACCATACCGCCTTCAAGCTTAGCTGTATAGCCATCAGGACAATATCCCTGCATAAACTCCTCTGTCTCCTTCTGATAGCTACCGCCTTTTACGACTGTATCCTGCGCATAAGTCTGCACGTAAAGACTTCCCTCAGGGCCGGAAAATGTACCGCCGTTGATCTCCATCTTTGCACCGCCGTTGGAAATGGCAACGTAGCGGTCAGAAATGATGTTGCCGCCGTTAATCGTTGCAATACCGGTTGAGTCATTGGACAATCCCCAGTAACCGGTACAATGTAATGTGCCACCGTTCATTGTCAGAGTGCCACCAGCGCAGTTTTTAAAACCGTTTGGGCCGGCCTTCATTTCGATGTTGTTGATCGTCATGGTAGCTTTTTGTTCGCCGGGATCTATATAATTCCAACCGTTGACAATGGCAAATGATTGACCGTCTTCAGCAATCACTTTACCGCCGTTGAAGGTCATGGTACCAAAATTTTCCACAGTGTGCCACTTGTTGTCCTCCCCATCCGCGCGGGTGAAGGTACCGCCCTCTATCACACAAACAGCAGCGTTGCGAAGCGCAGATGTATTGGCTTTTGACGCAACGATCTTTCCATTGCCACTGCTGTCCTTTATGCACAGCGTACCACGGTTCAAAATCGCATGGGAGTCGCCGCCGGTCAGCGTAAAACCATTAAGATCCAGCGTAATGTTTTTATCTTGGGGAACCGTAAGACTTCCGGCAATATTGCCTTCCAGCTTCGCGGTCACAGGTTCAGCGGCGTTATTAATCAGCTCTTGGAGAGTATCCATGGCAACAATCGGATACTCCGCATCCTTATCATAGGTGTTGTCGAAGCTGTCGTTCTCCACGGTGTCCTGGGTGGCATAAACGGTGATGCCGATGCCATCAATAGTAAGATTCTGATAATCGTTATTGGCAGTATCCTGCATATGACCCTTGATGGTGAAAGCAGCGCCCTGCTGACCGGCAAGCAGATGTTCCTCGGTCAGATCGATAGCGGCATCGTTGATCGTCCAATCAATAACTTCATTGAGTTTAGCATCGCCCTGAATACCGGTGATCTGAATCTTGTACTTCAGAGCAAGGTTGCCTTTGTTGACAACACGGAGCTGCGGCAGCTCGTATGTACAACCCGGCTCCCAAAGAATTTGGTCGGCGGCTCTATTGTCTTTGGTCTTGAAAGTAAGGGTCTTACCCTCTGCACTTTCCCAATTTGTGCCGTCGGTGGACATTTCAAGAGCCACATCCAGCTTTCCGGATTGGATCTTGTTTACCGCAGTAAATGCGGTGTCGGTGAACCACGCAAAGGTGGTGCCGATGAGCATTGCCACACACATAAGGATAGCCAGTGTGCTGGAAATCAATGCCCGCTTGGTAGATTTACTACTTGTCATTGCTGTTTTTCCTCCTTATTCTAAATTTTTCAATGACAATATGTAAACACGGATTTGCCGTGTTTACACCGTAGTGGTGTCGGACGGTGGTTCGTCCGTTTTCGGCATTTCGTCCGTTTTCGGCGTTTCGCCGCCGTTGCTTTGCGCCATCTGCGCTTTCATTTGCAGCAGCTCCTGCATCATGCGCTGTGTTTCTGCACGATCGGCGGCAATCTTGTCTCGCTCGGCTTGCAGCTCTGCCTGTTGTTCTGCCTTATATTTGCGGAACAGACGGATGCAGCGGATGCCCTCTAACAGAATAAGGAGCAGAAACGGAATGAGAATACAAACAATATAACCGGGTGTGCTTTTCAAAAACTGAAAGAAAGTACCCACCTTCGGGATATGACTGCTGTATTTACCCAGCACATACGGATAGGTCACGACGGTTTCATCGTCGGTGTCTGTGGTTGTACCGTAGGTAACAAAGCCCGGTTCGCCGTTTGCGTCGGTGGTTAATTTTCGTATCTTATGGGTGACGGTTTCGCCGTAGTTGGATGTATTCTGCGAGGTATAGGCGATAATGTCGCCCTCTTTGAGGGTGGAGGGGTCAACCGTTTTCACGAGCACCAAATCGCCCGCATCGAAGTCGGTCTTGCTCATGGAGTCGGACAGGATAATAAAAGCCTTATAGCCGAATAAGCTACGGTCGGCACGGTCAAAGGTGGATACCGAAACGATGGTGAATATCATCATAAAAACGGCGAGCGCCACCATCAGCCACACAAATATACTGCGGATTATTTTTAATGCTTTCATTTGCTCACTCCTTGGCTTATCCCCGGCTCAGCCGGATCAGCTCGTTCATTTCATCGAGGGAAACGGTGGTTTCGTCCTCGGATTTATGAACATACAATTCGGTATAACATTTGTTGCAGAGCTGACCGCTGCCTTGAATATAATATTTGCGGTTGGAAATCGGCGTGTCCTTCGGGATGCCGGTATCGCATCCGCAACAAGCTCATTTGTCGGTTTCTGTGTTGGGTGTTTGCATTGCTTGGTTCTTTCCTTTTTACCCGAACAGTTTATTCGGGTTGTTTTTCGTTTGCGTTGCCTCGGCGCACAGCGTAAAGGTGAGGTCGAGGTTTTGGGTGTCGTTGCCGCTGCTTTCGGGGTAATGGAACACCACGGTCAAATTGCGGCGCTGCCCGATTTTAAGAGTATCATCGGCGGCGATAACATTCTGCTTTGTCAGTTTGTTCGCCGTGCCGGTGTATAAAACCTTATCACCGTCCTTTATTGTCACGGTCAGCACATTGGAAAGCCCACCCGAAACATTATCGAGATAAAGGCGGTAATACACATCCCAAGTGCTGTCGTTCTCAATAAAGAAGTCCTTTACAACGGTCATTCCCGGCTCGAAAATAAATTCGTGTTCCTGAATCACGGGCTTGCCGTCGTTAAGGTTCATTTTAACCTCGCCAGTGTGGAACAGGTTATTCTCAACGGAAACGGAAGCATACACAAGGGCAAAGGTAGTAACGACCAAGCAAAGGGCAAGGGCAATAATGGCGATAATGCCGCCCGTCAGCCTTTTAGCGGTTTTTGTTTCAGACATTTTCCTCATCCTCCTTACGCCTACGGGTTACAAGCAGGATGATTATCATACTGCCGGAGCAAGCGGCAAGCACCGCCCACAGCAGAATGTTTGAAGTATCGCCTGTCTGCGGAGAGTCGTCAAGGTTTCCTGTTTCCTCGACCCACCATTTGAAATCGGCAATCAAGTCCTTGTTCTGATAGTCATTGCCTACGCTTGTATCTAAATAAGCCGTGATTTCATAGTACAGCTCGTCGGTGGTGGATTTCTTGGACGCCAATTTGTGCGTCAGACTTTCGGGCATATCCCGCATTAAACCGTCATACATCGTTTCGCCCGTGGAGAGCAGATTTACCCGCACCTTCAGCACTTCGGCTAATTTCTCATAGCCGGGGCGAACGGTGGCTTTGTAATGCACGGTGATTTTATCGTGATAGGATACCCGCACACGGAAGTATTTTGTTTCGCTGTCGCCGGGGAACATATTGCCCACGGTAAACGCTGTGTTTTCCTCCGGCTGTTTATTGTAAAGTTCAATGGTCGCCGCTTTCTTTGTTTCGGCGGTCGTGCTTTGTGCAGGCACGGCAGAGGAAGTGTCGGCGGAGCTGCTCGGCGTTTGTGTATCGGAGCTTTCCGGCTTCTCGGTGTCGCTGCTGTCGGGCTTGGTCGTGTCCTCGTCCGGCGTAATCAGATTATCCGGCACGGTCACGGTGGCAGGGGTATTGTTCGCTAGCTTGTTATACACAAGTGTGCCGCCGAGGGCTAAAAGGCTGAGTCCGAACAGAATGGCGAGAATGATAATGACTATCTTGATTTTCTTTTTCTGTTCCACTTCGGCTCGCTCCTTTACTTAAAAATTCGTTAAATGTTCTGCTGTATGAAGCGGGCGGCAGTTATTTGCCGCCCGCTTTGTTATCATCGCCGCTATTTTGTCCGAACACGGAGAACACCGGCTGAAAGACCATATGATACACGGTGTTGACATTGACCTCATCGTTTGGATAAACACCCCTAAGCACCTTGGCAGCCATTGCCAGCGTGTTGTCAAGGAGATTCCAAACCAGCATTTCCAGATTGCACTTTTCAGAAAACGGGGATAATCCATTGACCGACTGCACAAGCTCCCAAAACGCTTTTCCGTTCTGTATTCGCTGCCAAACGACCGTCGGTGTGTAATACTCCGAATTGCAGAAGTGCCAGTAGAAAAGGGTGCGGTCATAATCGGCGGTCAAGCAGTTCCAATACGGCAGCCACAGCAGCCAGCAGAGATCGTCTAAGCTCTGCAAATCATTTACTCCGGCGGATAGGCTTTTCGGGGCATTGGCAATTTTGCAGGCAATTTCATCGTCGATAGTCAGAAAGCAAGCGGTGAGCAAGGCTTCTTTGTTCCTGTAATGCTCATACACCGTTTGCCATGACTTAAAGCCCTTTATGAAATGTCGCAAAATATATTTCCCGTCAATACGGGAAATATAAAATTACAATTTCTTTCATAGAGCTTGGCACTCTGTGATGGCTATTCGCCCAACAAATAAATATAGCACTGTTCTGCAAAAAAATCAAGTGATTTCGATCGATTTCTGCCATTTTTCAAGAAAATTTCGGAATTTTGGTTGTCGAAAAGCGTCACGTCATAAACGAACACTATTTTCCCGACAGGAATGGACAGTCCGGTGCGCAGTCAGAAAACTGTTAATTCTATTTGCTAAAATATATGGTGTCCGATCAGACAATAAAAATAGGAGGCTTCAATAAATGAAGAAAGGCGAAAACATTTTCAAACGCAAAGACGGACGGTGGGAAGCTCGGTATATCAAGGGCTATGAGCTGTCCGGCAAAATCAAGTACGGCTTTTGCTACGGCAAAACCTATAAGGAAGCAAAAGAAAAAGTGACAAAGTGCAAAGCGGCACTTATCAGCGGAAAGCCGTTACCGTCCGCAAATTCCCGACACCGCTTTGCTTTTTACTGTGACGAATGGCTGCGGTTGCGAAAAAGCAAAATACGAGAATCCACCTACATCAAGTATGACACGGTTTTGGAAAAGCATATCAAGCCGAAGCTGGGCGGTTGCTTTCCGATGGGCATTACTACGGGAGTTGTGGATGACTTTACCCGTGAACTGCTGTTTGAGGACGAGCTTGCCGTCAAAACCGCACATGACATTTTGGTTGTGCTGCACGGCGTACTGAAACACACTGCCACATAACTGCCGGGGATTTTTCCTGCGGTTGAAATCAACTACCCGAAAGAAACCCGCAAGGAAATGCGTGTGCTTTCCCGTGATGAGCAGAAGCGGCTTGCCGTATATCTCCTTGACGGTACGGACTTCTGCAAGTTTGGTGTGCTGCTTATGCTGTTTACCGGACTTCGCATCGGTGAGCTGTGTGCGCTGCGGTGGTCGGATGTAAACATCAAGGAAAAGGTTATCTCGGTCAGTGCTACTATGCAAAGGCTGCTGTCGCCGGATCTGCGGGCAGCGGAAAAGGATTTGAAGAAGCTGGTTGCCGACTATCACTTCTTGCAGGAGCGCGGTATCCATACGACAGCCGACCTGCAAGCAAATATTGAGCAATCCAAGGCAGAGCTTTCTGCCTTGGAGCGTGAGCGCAGCGACATCAGCAACCGCATCCGTCGTCCCAAGTCGCCGGAGAAACAGGCACAAAACAAGGAACGCCGCAAGGCGGTATCCAAGCAGATGAAAACCGTAAGGGAGCGTCTGCACCGTGCGGAGCGGATTTTAGAGAAATCCCCGCACCTGTATGAACTATTAAAACAAGAGCACGAGCTGGAGAAAAAAGCCCGTGCAAGATACAAAGAAAGAGGTAGATAAAATGAAGAATACGATGAAAAAGCCGGTGGCAATTCCGGTAGAAAAATTGCACCCCTTTAACGGACACCCGTTTAAGGTCAAGGACGATGATGAAATGAATACGCTGATCGAAAGCATACAGACGCAAGGCATTCTTTCTCCGTTAATCGTCCAACCTATTGAAAACACAGATGAATATGAGGTAATAAGCGGACATCGCCGCTTACACGTCGCAGTTAAGGCAGGGATAACAGAAGTCCCTGCCTTAATTTATGCTCTCGACCGAGATTCCGCTGCTATTGCGGTAGTGGACAGCAACCTACACAGAGAGCATATCCTACCCAGCGAAAAGGCGTTTGCCTACAAGCCGAAAATGGAGGCGCTTTCACATCAGGGTAAACGGACGGATTTAACTTCGACACAACCTGTGGCGAAGTTACGCACTGGGGATATTGTTGGGGAAACATTAAACGAAAGCCGTGAAACAGTACGCCGTTTCATTCGCCTAACCCACCTAATCCCCAAACTGCTTGACCTGATGGACGAAGGCAAAATTGCGCTTATGGTTGGCGAGGCCTTGTCCTATCTCGGTGACAAAGAACAATATGCCGTCTTGAAGCAATGCGAAGTGAACGATTGCACACCGTCTTATACACAAGCCGTTGAAATGAAAAAGCGGTTTCAGGATAGACAACTCTCGGCTTACGACATCGGCGAAATCCTGCCCGTGAAAAAGCAAATCAAAAGGAAACAATCAAAATTCCCTCAGCACGGTTAGCGGGTAAAATTCCAAGCGGCTACACGCTACAGCAGAAAGAAGATTTTATTGTTAAAGCTATAGATTACTACAACAAATATCGCGCTCGTCAGCGTGACCGGGATTCAAGATAAGGGGGAGTTCATAATGAATAAAAGAACAAACTGGATCGTTGGCATTTCCGACGGCAAAGCTCACGAATACAAAATCGGCAATGTGACCTTTACGGTGCTTTCGGAGTTTCAGCCGAAAATATCCGGCGTAACAATTAAAAATCGCTTTGAGCGGACGATCACCGGCGATTTCACAGGTTTGACCGGCGAAATTTTCAGCGATAAAATGGCAGCGGAATATGTGTGTTCGACTGCCGGGAAGGAGGACTTATGCAGTCGAAAAAGAAAAGCGAACAAACAAGGATAACGGCGCTTGATTGCCGTCTGCCCCGTGACGACGGTGGGGACGGCGACAGCAACTCCATTGTCAATCAGCGAAAAATGCTCACGAAGTATGCCAAAGAAAACGGATTTTCCAACACTCGTTTTTATGTGGATGACGGTATCACGGGCACTCGGTTTGATCGCCCCGGCTTTCAGGCAATGCTTGACGATATTGAAATGGGCTATGTATCCACGGTTATCGTCAAGGATCTATCCCGACTTGGGCGTGATTATGTTACCGTCGGGCAATACACGGACATCTATTTCCCGGATCATAATGTTCGGTTCATAGCAATCAACGATTTAGTTGACAGCGATGAGGGAGAAAACGAGATTGCCCCATTTAAGAATGTAATGAACGAAATGTATGCCCGTGACATCAGCCGCAAGGTAAGGTCGGCGCACCGCATACGTGGCACGTCCGGAGAGCCGTTATCTCAACCGCCGTATGGATATATGAAAAGTCCAGAAAACAAAAAGAAGTGGATCATAGACTCCGAAGCGGTGGCTGTGGTAAAGGATATTTTCAAAATGACCTTGGAAGGAAAGGGTGCAGAAACGATCGCCCGCATCTTACAGGAGAAAAAGGTGCTCGTCCCGATGGCGTATTGGCAGAGCAAGGACCTTCCGAGAGGCGGCAAGAAAACGCAGCCGAATCCGTACAAATGGTGCAAGACAACGGTATCCAAAATTCTTGTACAGCAGGAATACTGCGGAGACATTATTAACTTCAAGACCTGCTCTAAATCCTTTAAGAACAAAACACGGTATGCTAATCCCGAAGAAAAATGGATGATTTTCAAGGATGTTCACGAGCCGATCATTGACCGTGAGGTGTTTGAACAGGTACAAAAGCTGATCGGCAAAACCCGCCGCCGTAATCCAAAGCCGGAGAATTGGGAACGCAATATGTTCTGCGACTTGCTTTACTGCGCCGATTGCGGACGGAAACTATGGTTTAACATTAAGCACGATAAGGAAGATATTCCGTTCTTTATGTGCGGCAATTATCACGGTAACCGGGGAACTTGCAGCTCAACCCATTATCTCAGAGCCGACGCTATTGAGCAAGTGGTAATGTTGGAACTTCGCTGCTTATCCAAATGTCTGTGCGATGACGAAGAAAGCTTTGCTATGCTGCTTGCCGATAAAACCAATGCGGATATTCTCAAAGAGAAAAAACACATTGAGAGCGAGCTGCAAAAATGTATTGTTCGCAGTGAGCAGGTAGCGGAGCTGTGCATTAAGTGCTATGAGGACAATGTATCGGGCAAGCTGGGCGACGAGATGTTTATGCGGTTTTCGGGCAAGTATGAGGCGGAACGGTTGGAATTAAAAGAGAAAATCTCCGCATACCGTAAACGCCTGTCGGAGGTGGAGGAAATGCAGCTCGGAAAAGAAAAATTCATTGCCGCCGTTCGGAAATTTATGCAGATGGATAAGCTGACTGCACCGCTCTTGCGGGAGCTCATTGACCGCATTGATGTGTACGAGGTCACAGGCACCGGCAAAAACCGCAAACAACAGATAAAGATACACTATAAGTTTGTAGGGTATCTGGAACTGCCGAGTCTTGCAAGACAGCACAACTACCGGGAGGAAACCCGCAAGGGTGTTGCCGTGGAATATGTTCCGAACGCACGATCGGTATAACAAAAAGAGCAGGCGAAAACCTGCTCTCAACATAAAACCGTATTAAATAGAAAAATCGAGTATTCATGAAGTCAAATCCCTTATGAATACTCGATATGGTGCGGGTAACAGGACTTGAACCTGCACGTTGGAAAACACCAGATCCTAAGTCTGGCGCGTCTGCCAATTCCGCCATACCCGCTTATCACTATTCGTGAAAACAAGCTCCCACGATTGAGTATATTATATCATTTTTTAGCATCGACTGTCAATCAATCAAACCATCTTTGATTAAATTAATATTTGCTCGTATTTCAGCTGTCAATTCTTCAAAGCTGTTAAATTTCTTTTCCGGTCGGATGAATTTTACAAGACTTACTTTAATGTTTTTTCCGTACAAACGATCATCAACTCCCATAATATGGGTTTCTGCAAGGGGAAGCCGATTTCCCTTAATCGTAGGTTTCACCCCTACATTAGTAATCGATTTGTATCGCACACCATTTAAATAGGTATACGAAGCATAAACACCAAACCGCGGTACAAGGTAATGAATCGGAAATATCTGGTTGATTGTAGGAATACCGATTGTTCTGCCCAATTCGTTGCCGTGCGCAACTTCAAAATCAAACGAATAAGGATATCCCAACAGCCAATTTGCTGTTTCGATTGCACCGTCTGCCAAACACTGACGAATTCTTGTTGAACTGATCGGCTCACCCGCATCCAAAAGCTGTGCCACCGCTTCCAGGCGAAGGCCATATTCTTTACAAAGTTCCTCCAATAAGGAAAGATCGCCAGCTGCATTTTTCCCAAAACGAAAATCCCGGCCACAGACAATCACTTTTGCCTTTAAGCACCTGCAAAGAATTTCCGTTACAAACTCGCGAGGAGAAAGATTCATAATTTTTTCAAAAGGCGGCATTTCAATCAACTCAACGCCCAACTCTTCCATTGTCTGCAAAACAAACGCTTCGTCAATATTTTTTCATGCCGCGTTTACTGGCAGGCTCAATCTCATTAACAGAAAATGTAAGAACGGTAGGCAAAAGGCCCTTATTTCTTTCTTCCACCGCTCTGCTTATAACAGCGCGATGGCCTCTGTGTACGCCATCAAAAAGCCGAGGGCAATCGCCGTCTCTGATTCTGCCTTTGTCAATTCATCATATACAAACAACGTTCCCTCTCCTTTCAAATATTAAAAAAAGGAAACCACCTTTAATTCCATTGTTTCAAAATCGGGACGAGCTACGCCAAGGAATTCTTTTTCCGGCCCATAGACCGAATGAAGCCCCATTATTCTCTGGTATCTGATGCGACTCAAATCCAGCCGAACGCCATTTAAAAACATACGTTTCTGTGCTGTCCCTAACTGTATAACCGGGCAATTACGAAAAACTGTTTCGACCGGAATCAGTTTTTCCGATATTCTTCCATCCGATGAAAGTGTTTGTGCTTCTTCAAGCGTGATACAGTCTTCCAAAGTAAAGCAGGAAGACTCTGTACGGATCAACGAGGTTAAAACTCCCCCCGTGCCAAGCTTTTGCCCCATATCATGAATCAATGTTCGAATATAAGTCCCTTTTGAACAGCGAATATCCAACAAACCGCTTCTTGTTTTTTCATCGTATTTTAATAACTGAAGATCGTGAATGATGACCGCGCGCGGCTCCCGTTCAACTTCGCGTCCTTGCCGAGCGAGATCATACAATCGCTGCCCGTTTATCTGAACAGCCGAATACATCGGCGGTATTTGCTGCAGATCTCCCGTAAATTTTGGAAGCAAATCGGACAGCTTTTCTAATTCGACCGAAAAATCAGTTGTCGAAAGGACCGTACCGGTGACATCCTGTGTGTCAGTTGTAACACCAAAGTGGAACCCCGCTGTGTAACGCTTGGTTTCATCGGGCAAAAGATCGCACACTTTAGTCGCCCTGCCCAATAAAAGAGGAAGAACCCCTGTTGCCATCGGATCAAGTGTACCGGCATGGCCCATTTTTCTTTCGCCGGTAATTCCCCGCATCTTTGCAATTACGTCAAACGAGGTAAATCCCTGTGGTTTATTGATACAAAGAATTCCATTCATAGACATTGTTTCACCACATTCAGGATTTTTTCTTTCACCTCGTCAAGCGATCCATTTATGGTACAGCCCGCTGCTCTTGCATGACCTCCGCCTCCGAGTTCTGCACAGATTTCAGAAGCGTTTACCGGCTCCACTGTGCGAACGGAAATTTTATAAAATCCATCGCGTTCCCGAAGCGTTAATCCAACTGTTACTCCTTCGATTTGCCGAGGCATAGCAGAAACACCGTCTAAATCGCTTTCGTCCACTTTTGTTTCCTCTACGAGTTTTCGTGGGATCACAATCATAGCGCACCGATCATCAAAGAAAAATTCCATCGAACTGAGCGCCGCCTGCTCCACCCGAACCCGAGCGCGGGTTTTAGTATCAAACATCAGACGATTGATGGTATTATAGTCCGCACCGCTTTCAATCAATTCAGCTGCAATCCTGTGGGTATTCCCGGTTGTATTGGAAAACTTGAAACAACCTGTATCAGTCGCAATTCCGGTATAAAGCGGATCCGAAATCTCGGGAGACAGGGAAAGCCCCATATCCTTTATAATTTCCACCATTATTTCAGCTGTAGCCGCCGCTTTGACACTCAGGCAAAGCTCTTTTGCATAATGCGTATTGGATAAATGGTGATCAATACAAAGATCCACCCGATCCGCATAAGAAAACAGGTTTTCACCAAGCAGTTGGGTATCGGCGATATCAACAGCAACGATTAAATCCGGCTCAAAATCAAGCTCTCTGTTTTCCGTGAAATAAGAAAACTTCGCTGGAAACGGGTCGGAACACAACACAACCGATTGCTTTTCAAGACGATCGAGCGCCCTTTGCAGCCCGAATGCCGAACCCAATGTATCCCCATCCGGATTATGGTGTGTAAGAATCAAAATTCGATTGGCGTTTTTGATTTGCTTAGCAGCGCCGGCTGCTGAAATTTCCATGTCGTACTCCCCTTTAACATCGAACGGCTTAATGATTCAGTTCGTCAATCATCTTACTGAGCTGTGCACTGTGCTCAATCGAATCGTCCGCAATAAAATGGAATTCCGGACAGCGTCGCATTTTGATTCGGGAACAAATCTCTTTTTTGATAAAACCCGAAGCGGATTTAAGTCCTTCCACCGCTTCTCGCGCGGTTTCGATTCCCTCCATAGCGCTAATATATACCTTACAGTGGGAAAGATCGTTTGAAAGCTCAAGCTTGACAATACTGAGCATCCCGTGGACACGGGGATCCTTTAACTCACGCATAACTGCACTGAGTTCTCTTTTCATATCCTCGGACAGCCGTCCGATCCGATAACCAGCCATAGCGACCGCCTTTCTTTTCCTCAGCCGCCTGCCAACATAGGGCGGCTTTTATTAATCGCGGTATTCCTCTACGATATACGCTTCGAAAATATCGCCTTCTTTAACATCGTTGAATTTGTCAAGGCCGATACCGCATTCGTAGCCTTGAGCAACTTCTTTTACATCATCCTTGAATCGTTTCAAAGAATCGATTTTGTCTTCGGCAATTACAATACCATCGCGTACAACGCGTATCATCGCAGAACGGCTGACCTTTCCTTCGGTAACATAACAACCTGCAACTGTGCCGACGCTTGAAATCTTATAAACGGCACGTACCTCGACCCGTCCCTGATCTACGTCGCGATACTTCGGAGCCAACATACCTTTCATTGCCTGCGTAACATCGTCAATTGCATCGTAAATAATACGATAGCTGCGAATTTCAACGCCTTCCTCTTCCGCGCTGTCCCGTGCAACCGGGTCAGGACGAACGTTAAAGCCGATAATAATTGCATTGGAAGCATTTGCCAACATCACGTCGGACTTGGAAACCGCGCCAACGCCGGCATGAATAACACGAACTCTTACTTCATCGTTTGAAAGCTTTTCGAGCGACTGCTTAACGGCCTCTGCCGAGCCCTGAACATCCGCTTTAACAACGATGTCGAGTTCTTTCATCTCGCCCTGCTCAATCTGGCTAAACAGGTTATCCAGCGTGACTTTCTGATAACTCTGGAACTCTTTTTCCTTGATATCGTGTTTACGCTGTTCAACAAGAGTTCTCGCAAGACGTTCATCGGCAACCGCGTTTACAACATCGCCAGCAGACGGTACCTCATCAAGCCCTGTAATTTCGACTGGCATGGACGGGCCCGCTTCTTTTACTTCCTGGCCGCGATCATTTGTCATAACACGGATACGGCCTACGGTTGTGCCTGCAATGATAATATCTCCTGTATGCAGCGTACCATTCTGAACCAAAAGGGTTGCAACCGGGCCACGTCCTTTATCTAACCGTGCTTCAATAACAGTTCCCTTGGCAGGACGATTTGGATTTGCTTTAAGCTCCCGCATATCCGAGACCAGACAAACCATTTCGAGCAGATTATCGATTCCTTCGCCTGTCAAAGCGGAAACCGGACAACAAACGGTATCGCCGCCCCACTGCTCCGGAACGAGTTCATACTCGGTCAGCTCCTGTAATACCCGGTCGGGATTGGCACCCTCTTTATCGATTTTGTTAATTGCAACAATAATTGATACGCCTGCAGCTTTGGCGTGGTTAATCGCCTCTACCGTCTGCGGCATAATACCATCGTCCGCTGCGACCACCAAAATTGCAACGTCCGTAACGGATGCACCGCGGGCACGCATTGAAGTAAAGGCTTCATGTCCCGGGGTGTCCAAAAAGGTAATAACCCGATCGTTTACTTTAACCTGGTATGCACCGATGTGCTGCGTAATACCGCCTGCCTCAGTTGCAGTTACGTTTGCATGGCGGATTTTATCAAGCAGCGATGTCTTACCATGGTCAACGTGACCCATGACAACAACAATCGGGCTTCTCGGTTCAAGATTTTCGGTATCGTCCTCGCTGTCATCGATCAAACGCTCTTCAATAGTAACGATAACCTCGTGTTCAACCTTTGCACCCAACTCTTCGGCAACGAGCGAGGCTGTATCAAAATCGATTACTTCGTTAAGATTTGCCATAACACCGAGCAGCATCAGGCGCTTAATTACAGCGCTTGCGGTAACTTTTAAACGGGCAGCAAGTTCGCTGACGGTAATTTCATCCGGAATCATAACCTTGAGCTGCTGTTTACGCGCACGTTCCAAAGCAAGGCGCTGAAGTTTCTGAGCCTCGGTCTCCCGTTTCTGAGACTGCTGACGACCGCGCTGCTGCGATTTCTGATTAATCTTCTGTTTCCGACGAACGTTATCGCTATTCATACGGTTTGCCGGAGCAATCTGCTCGTAACGTTCATTGTATTTATCAAGATCAACCTGAGCTGCGCGGGTGTCCACGTGACGGATCGTAATTTCCTTTTTAGGCTGTTCCACTTTGGGTTTCTCCGATTTGGGTTTACGAACCGGAAAATTAAACTGCTCTTCCGGTTGTTTTTGCGGCTCCTGTTGTGCAGGTTTTGCGGATTGTACAGGCTTTTCCGCCTGAGGTTTAGGCTGTTTGGGCTGTTTCGGCGCAGTTTCCGCAGCCTTATGAGTAGACTGCGGAGCATGCTGCTGCGGTTTCTTCGCCGCATTCTCTTTATTTGCAGGAGCAGCCTTTTTCGCCTCAACCTTAGGCGCAATAGCCACAGGTTCCTCTTTAATAACCGGTTCTGCATCCTCCAGCTCAGACTCTTTTGATCCGGTAGTCTTCACCGTGTTTTTAAAATAATCATCGAAGCTTTCCACCTGATTTTGCTGGGTAAAATAATCGAAAACGATATTAAGCTCCTCATCCGTCAAAGCCGTCATATGCTTTTTCGGTGTATCGGAATATTTTGCCAACAGATCAATAACGTCCTTGTTCTGCAGGTTTAAATCCTTTGCCACCTCGTGCAGTCTATATTTTATTACCATAGATGATCCTCCCATAAACCATTAATCCATGTGGACACGATCGCCGGCCGCTGTTTCAAGCAGCTTCCGGAACCCCTTATCAGTAATGCCAAAAACACCGGAACGCTTTCCCAACACATATTCGGCTTCATCAAGCGAAATATCCGCCGTAAGAATTGCAGCATTTAATCGTTCACAACGAAACGCCGCTTCCTTTTTCGTTTTGAGCGAAAGATCGGAAGCAAGAACCACAAGAACCGTTTCTTTTTTTTGAACGGATTTCATGACCGCGTCAAATCCCGTCACCAGTTTCCCAGCTCGTTTTGCCAGTGCCAATGCGGCAAGAGCTCTATTTGTGCTCATCCACCGTCCAGCTCACTTTCCAGCTTTTCGTAAACCTCATCCGGAATTCGACAGCTGAAACTTTTTTCCAGCCGTCTTGATTTTCTACAGCTTTTAAGCATTCCTTATTTCTGCAAAGGTAAGCGCCGCGACCGGATTTTTACCGGTAAAATCCAAAAGGAATTCTCCTTCCGGCGTTTTAACAACCCGGATCAGTTCCTTTTTCGGTTTCATTTCCCCACAGCCGGTACACATCCTCATAGGAACCTTCTTTATCTGCACGCGATTACCCCCTACCTTTTTAAATTTTTATTTATTATTCTTCCTCGCCATAGAAGCCGCTTTCGGGTCGGATATCGATCTTATATCCGGTTAACCGCGCTGCAAGCTTTGCATTTTGCCCTTTATTGCCGATCGCAAGAGAAAGCTGGTGATCCGGAACCGTTACGCGACAGGTCTTTGCCTCTTCGTCCAAAATCTCCACGCCGACAACTGTTGCGGGAGAAAGCGCCTGTGAAATAAACTCTTTCGGGTCGTCGCTGTAGCGTACAACATCAATTTTTTCGCCGCCGAGTTCATCGACAATCCGAGCGACGCGAGTCCCTTTCGGTCCAATGCAGGCACCTACCGCATCAACATTTTCGTCAGCACTGTAAACCGCCAGTTTCGAACGGGACCCCGCTTCACGGGAGATGGATTTAATTACAACCGTACCGTCAAAAATTTCGGGCACTTCGGTTTCAAAGAGACGTTTGACCAAATCGCGGTGCGTTCTTGAAATTTTCAAGTTGCAGCGACGATCGCTCGCCGTGATATCGCTGACATAAACCTTAACAAGATCGCCTTCTACAAACTGATCACTTTCCAGCTGCTCGTTACGGAACAGCATCACCTCATTGTGGTCGATTTCAAGAGTGACATTTCCGGTTTGCGGCTCCACTCTCTGCACTTTTCCGGTAACAACCTCATGAAGCTTGGAGCGGAATTGTTCAATCATCTGTTCGCGCTCTGCCTCGCGAATTCCCTGTCGGATAACGTGTTTTGCAGTCTGTGCCGCAATCCGCCCGAACTGTTTGGTCTCAAGCTTAATTTCCACGCTGTCTCCTACTTTGGCGCGTTTATCATACTTCAATGCGTCTTCAAGCGTAATTTCATTGACCGGGTCTTCAATTTCCTCAACAACGTTTTTTACAATACTAACCTTAAACTTACGGGTTTCGTCGTTAATATCGACCAGCACGTTTTCAATTCCGCCGTAATCTCTTTTAACAGCCATACCGATTGCGGTTTTAATCCGTTCGAGAAGGTAATCCATCGGGATTCCTTTTTCCTTTTCCAAAAGTTCCAGTGCGTCAAAAAATTCGTTATTCATTTTCCGATCTCTCCCATCTCAATTTATAAAACTTCCATATCGTCGTCAAAATTAACATCATCCAGCCTGATGAAACTTAAGTCTTTTACCGAAAACAAATAACTTTCGTCCTCCGTAAGAAGCTCCACCATTCCATCGGAACATTCTCCGAGAATCCCCTTAAAATCGCGGACACCCTCTTTAGGACGAATGAGTCTCAATTCTACTCTCTGTCCTTTGCAGGCTGCAAAATGTTCCGGCGTACGCAGCTCCCGTCCAAGGCCGGCTGACGCAACCTCAAGATAATAGCTCTGCTCAATCGGATCGGCCTCATCCAGGATCGGATCAATCCTATGACTCATTTCGGCACAATCATCCATATCAATTCCGCCCGGTTTATCTAAGATAATCCTAAGGAACCAACTTCCGCCTTCTTTTTCAAACTTCACATCCCAAAGGGTAAAGCCCAGCTCATCTGCCACCGGCTTGACAAGATCATAAACCACAGAAACAGTGGACCCTTTTTTTGCCATCCGCCATTCATCCTTCACTCGGTATTTTTCTCAACATAAAGGAAAGACCGGGAAAATCCCAGCCTTTCATCGTTTTAGTGTTTAATTTACGAAATACAGTATATCATATAAAATACCGAATTGCAAGGGCTTTGCGGCATTTTACACAATTTTTGTCCGCGCTATTCCTCAATTTGCTTCCCCAGCAAAGAAGCAGCCGCTTGAATCAGTTTGACTTGCGATTCCGTAGGAGAGTATTCTTTTTCACTCGATATAAACATGATCGCCCCATTGACATCCCCCTGCGAAAGGATGGGTGAACAGACATATGCAAAGCGTTCTACGCCCTCAACCGGTTTAATCGCTGTAGATTTTCCGTTTCCCGGAAGCGTCCGACGGTTTGTCATCAATTCTTCCAGTTCCGGCGCCACCCTGCGCTCAAGCAGTTCTTTCTTCGGTACGCCCGAAACTGCAATCACATTGTCGCGGTCGCAGACAAGTACAGGAAGTCCGCCCGTTTTATATAACACCTCGGCGTATTGTGCAGCATAGTTTGACAGCTCACCGACCGGCGAATATTTTTTAAAAATCACTGCTCCTTCAGCATCAGTATAAATCTCCATGGGGTCGCCCTCGCGAATTCTCATAGTTCTTCGAATTTCTTTTGGTATTACAACACGACCGAGGTCGTCGATTCTCCTCACAATTCCCGTTGCTTTCATAGAAAGAATTCCTCCATTGCAAACATGATCCTATGCGGATAGTGTGTGAAAAACAAACTGGAATATGTATCATTATTTTCTTTTTGTGCTGTTTTTTAAAATTTGTATACTGCTTTGTCGGGATTAAATGCCACACCGAACGCAGCCACTACAAAGCGAAATCTTCAAAATTTTTGGCACCATACACCATGCCGATATCTTTCTGCAACAGGGCGTTTTTGTAATTCCCCATAACTTTACAAATTTGCTACCACAATATGGCTGAAATTATCACGCCACATAATTTCTATCATTCCTGCTGAAAGAAACTTTCTGTTTCAATTGCGCAGAATTTATATTCCCGTACCTACCGAAATCTTTTTAAAGATGTCGCATCGGCGCATTTGCTTTTAGATGCTCCTTTGTTATCATCAACTTATATAAAACGGAAAACACAGTAGAAGAAGGTAAATCTTATGGAACTTAATACAAACGGTGATTTTTCAATAGCTCCCGGAAAATTTGAAGGAAATTTAAAATCCCTGACCAGTCAGTTTGAATGTCCGGAATGGTTCAAAGATGCTAAAATCGGATTCTGGTCACATTGGGGACCGCAATCGGTTCCCATGTACGGCGACTGGTACGCGCGCCGGATGTACATGGAAGGCGATTCCGACTACTATTATCATTGCCGGAAATACGGACATCCGTCGAAGTTTGGATACAAGGATTTAATCCCGTTTTGGAAAGCGGAAAAATTTGACCCTGATGCTCTCGTTGATCTGTTTTACAGAGCCGGCGCCCGGTATCTGATGTCCCAAGCCGTTCATCATGATAACTTTGATAACTTCGACTCCAAATATCAGCCGAACTTTAACTCGGTTAAGATGGGGCCGCATCGTGATATTGTAGGCTCCTGGAAAAAAATCAGCCGAGAAAAAAGGAATGCGGTTTGGAATATCGGAACATCTCGCAGGAAGCCCGGGATTTTATTACACCAATAAAGGCTGTGACACGGAGGGCAAGTATAAAGGCATTCCTTATGACGGTTCAAATCCGGCTTATGCGGAGCTGTACTATGATCAGACCATTACCGATACCGTTTTCCAAGGCACTTGGTTTTTACAAAATGAAGATTTTTTGTAAACAAATCTTGACTTTAATGAAAACACATGGCATACTTAATAAGGTAACAATTTGTTACAGATGTTTTATGCTTATCATATTTTGAATTTGCACAGTCAAGTTATTTGTTTACATATTGTATTCCCACTCATATAAGTTTGCTGATCTGGAGCAGACGTCTCTACCAAATGGCCATAACCGTTTTCCCTATGAGTGTTCGAATCGCCGAACCAGTATCCCTGCTTTTATATTGTAAGAAAGCGGGTGTTTTTGTTGTTTTTCAGGCGGCCGGACACAGATCGGCCGCCTGTTTTTTGATGCCAAAGGGGCTATATCCCTTAGGAATATAAAACTTCAAAAGGAGAATTCTTAAATGGAAAAATTGTTCAAGCTCAAAGAGAACGGCACTTCCATTAAGACCGAGATCATTGCCGGTTTGACGACCTTCTTTACCATGGCGTACATTATTTTCGTCAACCCGACTTTCCTCGGTTCAGAGGGACCTGTCGGAATGCCTGACGTTGCTGTTATGACTGCTACCTGTCTTGCAGCTGCAATCGGCACCTGGTTGATCGGTTGGCTCACAAACTACCCGCTCGCACAGGCACCTGGTATGGGTCTTAATGCAGTATTTGCTTATACCCTTTGCCTTGGAATGGGACTTTCTTATGCCGCAGCACTTTCTGCAGTCTTTATTGCCGGTCTTTTCTTTATTTTATTGACCGTTACCGGTGCTCGTAAGGCAATTGTAAACGCCATTCCGCTCAGCCTGAAAAAGGCTATCTCTGCCGGTATCGGTTTCTTCATCGCTTTGATCGGCTTTAACAACGCCGGCCTTCTCTCCAGCGAAACCGGAACCATCATCGGCATGGGTTCTCTCGCAGTTCCCACCACTTTGCTCGCTCTGTTTGGCTTGATTTTAACTATTGTTCTGGTTGTTGTTAAATGCCCGGGCGCACTTTTCGTTTCCATCATCGGTACTTCTGTTGTAGCTTGCATTCTTCAGTTTGCCTTTGGTATTCCGATGGGCGTTTCTATGCCGGAAAACTGGATTCCTACCCTTGACTTCTCTGTCTTTGGTGTTGCTTTCACCGGCTTTGGCGAATTGTTCTCCGCTCCGATCGCTTCTTTGATTGCTGTTATGATCACTTTGGTTCTCGTTGATATGTTTGATACCATCGGAACCTTGATCGGTGCTGCTAACAAAGCAGGCTATCTGGACGAAAACGGCAACCTTCCCAAAGTTGAGCGCGCAATGCTTGCTGATGCTATCGCAACTTCGGCTGGTGCAATCATCGGTACCTCTACCGTTACTACTTATGTTGAGTCCACAGCGGGTATTTCCGCAGGCGGTAAAACCGGATTGACTTCTACAGTTACCGGTATCTGCTTTGCACTTGCTCTCTTCTTCTCCCCGATTCTCGGCTTTGTTCCGTCGGCTGCTACCGCTCCGATCCTGATCGTTGTTGGTATCATGATGGCAAGTGCTCTTAAAGAAGTAGATTGGCATAACATGGATGTTGCCATTCCGTCTTTCTTAACCGTTATTTGTATGCCGCTGTTCTACTCGATTACTGACGGCCTTGCATTTGGTTTTATTTCTTTTGTTGTTGTAAAACTCGCTTCTCGCAAAGCAAAAGAAATCCATCCGTTAATGTATGTCATCGTCGCGCTCTTCCTCATTAAATATGTTCTCTCTGCGCTGACCGCTCTTGGCATCATCTAACTTTTAAAAACGCATAAAAGCGTCGCCGCAACAGCGGCGGCGTTTTTTTATTTTTCAAGTATTATCCTCTCAAAAGAATTACGTGACGATAACAAACACTATGTCATCTATGAGCTTTGTACAATGTTTAAAAACCGCCAAGGTCCTCTTTGAATATAAGATTGACGGATCCGAACAATATCGTCGAATTCCTGACATTTCTTTTTATTCTCACATTGATTTTAGCTCTGAAACACTTTATACTTAAGGGCAGAAAAAGCCTCAGTGAAATGGAGAACGCCATGTACAAGATTTTAATTGTTGAGGATGATTACACCATAGCGGAGCTGTTAAGAAAGAGTCTGTTAAACTGGGGATTCATTGCTGAATCCGTCACCGATTTTCAGGCAGTAACCGAAAAGGTAATTGCTTTTGATCCACACTTGATTTTGATGGATATCACCCTTCCTTTCTTTAACGATTATCATTGGTGCGCTGAGATTAGAAAACGTTCAAGAGTTCCGATTATTTTCATCTCTTCGGCCGGAGATAATATGAATATCGTAATGGCAGTCAACATGGGCGGTGACGATTTTATCGCAAAGCCTTTTGATTTGAATGTTGTCATTGCCAAAATACAGGCTTTGTTGCGCAGAACTTATACCTTTCAAAGCCAAGTCAATACACTGGAATTTCGAGAGATGATTTTGAACCTGGGAGACGCGAGCATTTCGTATCGTGATAAAAGGGTGGACTTAACCAAAAACGAATTTAAAATATTGCAGCTTTTGTTTGAAAATCGTGGTAAAGCGGTTTCCAGGGATACAATTATGCGCCATCTTTGGGATAATGACAGCTTTATCGACGACAACACACTCACTGTTAATGTACGCGGCTGCGTCACAAGCTTGGAGAACCGGGATTAAAAAATATTATCCGCACCAAAAAAGGATTGGGTTATCTGTTGGGGGACGAAAATGAAACAAAATGAATCATTCTGCCGTATCTTGTTTTGCTTTCTGCGTTATCGCCTTAAAAGCATCGTCTCCTTTACAGCTTTCTTTTTTCTGTTTTTCATTATTTCGGTGTTCTATCGCACCGATATGGAAGCTTATTTTTATGCAGCGCTTCTTTCTCTCGTTTTTCTTTTGGTCGTTGCAATTTACGACTTTATAAAATATTATAAAAAGCATTTGCTTTTGCGGGATGCGATAAACAACATTACCGTTACATTAGAGCGGCTGCCGGAGTCGAATTATCTGATTGAACAGGATTACCAGGAATTGTTAAGCGTTCTTTATCAAGATCGAAAAGAGCTGATTTCGCAGGCAGACAATAAACATTCCGAAATGATCGATTACTATACACTTTGGGCTCATCAGATTAAAACGCCAATTTCAGCTATGCGGCTTCTTTTACAAAGCGAAGATGATGCTCCGTTTACAGCAGAACTGAATCAGGAATTATTCAAAATCGAGCAGTATGTAGAAATGGTTTTACAATATCTGCGGCTCGAAAGCATGTCCTCCGATTTGGTGCTGATGGAATATCCGCTTGAAGATCTTGTACGACAGGCGGTAAAAAAATATTCTGTCGTTTTCATTCATAAAAAGATTTCTTTAAATCTCAAAGATTTTTCCTGCCAAGTCCTAACTGATGAAAAATGGCTCGTTTTTGTCCTCGAACAGCTTTTATCCAACGCTTTAAAATACACCTTAAAGGGCAGCGTCTCAATTTACATGGCGTCGGATGAGCGCAAAACACTGGTTTTGGAAGATACGGGAATCGGAATCCGCCCCGAAGATATTCCTCGTATTTTTGACGGAGGATTTACCGGATATAACGGGCGGATGGATAAAAAATCGACCGGTATCGGACTTTATCTTTGCCGTGAAATTCTAAATAAGCTCGGACACACTATCCGTATTACCTCTATGCCGGGGTACGACACCAAGGTGTTTATCGACCTGTCGCGCGATGCAATCGAGATTGAGTAAAATTTTTAGGTTAACAATTGTCACCTTAATTAGTTTTAGGAGGGCTGTTCTCTTGGAAATTGAAACAAAAAGGCTTATACTGCGGGAGTTCACGGCAAAAGATTTTTCCGCTCTGTTTGAAATTGTATCCGATCCGGAAACAATGCAGCACTACCCCCAAGCCGTTTGACAAAGAGAAGACAAAAAGTGGATAGAATGGAATCTCCAAAATTATAAAAAATACGGATTTAGATTATGGGCTGTTGTACTCAAAGAAACAGGAGAGTTTATCGGCGATTGCGGAATTACAATTCAGAATATTGACGGTGAAATCGGTCCGGTTCGACCGGTGTTATACATCGTCCGAATTGCTCCTGATTTCACCGTATCTTGCCACAAAATCAGCGCTTATTACCCATTAGCCTCTCAAAATGATATACTTAAAAAAGAAAGAAACAGCATTTATTATTCATATAAATGCTGTTTCTTTCTTTTTATTTGCAGGCATCAATTAAAATCAGATCGGCAAAGCTCCCCTGCTAATATAAAATGCTTTTTTCGATTGGGACAAACAAAAAACAACTTTTTCGTTCATACACTTAAAGCGGAAGGATGTGTTGCCCGTGTTTACACTGCTGTTATCATTAATCTGCTCCAATCTTCTTTATCTTGCACTCCATGTAGAAGGGCATGGTTCGTTTCCAAAGCCTCTTTCCCCCAAGCGCGAACGAGAATGCTTTGAACAAATGGCAAAAGGAGACGACGCTGCACGCAATGAATTGATCGAGCACAATTTAAGATTGGTTGCTCATATCATCAAAAAATATTATGCATCCGCCAACGATCAGGACGACCTGATTTCCATCGGCAGCATCGGGCTTGTCAAAGCGGTTAACACTTTTAATTATGAGAAAGGGACACGTTTTGCGACCTATGCATCAAGGTGCATTGAAAACGAAATTCTCATGTATTTTCGAAATTTAAAGAAAACGGCAGGAGATGTCTATATCAATGATCCGATCGATACTGATAAAGACGGGAACGCACTGACACTAATGGATATTTTTGCCGAAGATGATAGCATTATTGACGACCTTGATCTAAAATTCAAAACGCAGCAGCTCCATGAATACATTCGCAATACTTTATCCGAACGGGAGCAGCGAATTATTCTGCTGCGGTACGGAATCGGCGGACAAAAACCTTTAACACAACGGGAAGTTGCCGACAAACTAAAAATCAGCCGATCTTATGTCAGTCGAATTGAAAAAAAGGCGCTTGAAAAGCTGCGAAAAAAATTTGACAGAGTACATTAAAAGCCGGATTCCTTGTAAAAAGGAATCCGGCTTTTAGTTTAAACCAAAGTTAAGCTTTTGCTGTCTTTGCCGCTTTTACCGCAGCCTTTTCCATTTTTCTCAGTTCTTTCTCCTTTGAAAAATACTGCTTTGTTTCTTTCGAAATAACGCCGCTTAAGCAAACCAGCGCAATCAGGTTTGGCAATGCCATCAATCCGTTAAAGATGTCAGCGATTACCCAAACAGCTTCAACGGTCATGTAAGGGCCAATAAAAATTGCCAAAATATAAATCCAACGATAAACAGAAACCACTTTCTGTCTGCCATTTACCAAATACTCTAAACAGCGTTCACTGTAGTAATCCCATCCCAAAATTGTTGTAAAAGCAAAGAATACCAAGCAAAGCATCAATACAAAGGAACTTATCTCCGGAGCCCAAAAGGGCATTCCGGCCTGGAACGCGTTAGTTGTTACGGCAACACCTTCCAAACCGATATTCCAGGAACCGGTGATAACAATGCACAGTCCGGTCATGGTACAAATAATAATGGTATCAATAAATGTACCGGTCATGGAAACTAGACCCTGACGAACCGGCTCTTTTGTTTTTGCAGCAGCTGCCGCAATCGGAGCAGAACCTAGCCCTGCTTCATTTGAGAAAATACCGCGGGCAATACCCTTTTGCATCGCAATGATAATTGCACCCAATGCACCGCCGGCTGCTGCACGAAAGCCGAATGCACTTTCAACGATTTCAACAATTGCTCCGGGAATCTTATCAGCATTAAACACAAGAAGGATTAAAGCAAAAACAACATATAAAACAGACATAAACGGAACAATCACCTGAGAAACATGCGCAATACGTTTCAGCCCGCCGATAATTACCAAACCGACCAGCAGTGTCAAAATAACGCCGGTAATAACTACTGTCCAGGAATAATCCTGGCCGAAAAGGTTGACGCTCCAGCCGTTATTAGGATCGAAAAAATTATTAACAGCCGAAGAAATACCATTTACCTGTGTAAAGGTTCCGATTCCGAACAAACCAACACCTACGCCAAAGAACGCAAAAATCTTTGCAAGCCATTTCCATTTCGAACCCATACCTTTTTCTATGTAATAGAAAGGCCCGCCCAGAACATGGCCCTTATCGTCAATATCGCGATACTTAATTGCCAAAACACCTTCGGCATATTTAGTTGCCATTCCGAAAAACGCCGCCATCCACATCCAGAAAAGCGCGCCGGGGCCACCCGCCACCAACGCCGTAGCTACACCGACGATATTTCCCGTACCAATGGTTGCAGAAAGCGCCGTACACAATGCACCAAAGCTGCTGACCTCACCTGTGCCGCCTTCTTCATTTTTTACCATGAATTTAAGCGCACGAGGCAAATGATGAATCTGCAGACATCGTACTCTGATGGTTAAATAAATTCCTACCGCAAGAATCAGCACAATTAACGGAACGCCCCAAACCTGGTCGTCAACCCATTTAAGTGCCTGTGTGATTTGATCCCACATGTTCATTCCTCTTTCTTTTCTCGAATATTCTTTTACAGCAAAAAGGAAACCCTCCGCTTTCTATAACGGAGGGTATTTCAGGTTCAGTTTTGTCCGAATCTTATTCCGCCGTTGCTGTGGGGCCCGCATTTTCACGCGGAAGGCAGAGAAAAGACACAAGCATATTACAATTGCTCTGTCCTTTTGCCTGAGAGATTGGGAAAACACTTTCCCGTACACCTTCGGCGCCCTTTACAGGGACTCTCCAGAGTATTACGCTTTTTTAAAACGTAACATTATTATTTTAGCACATATATACAGCACCTGCAATATCTTTTTTCATAATTACTTCAAATAAATTTCATAAATAGTTCTCTGTAAAGTTTTTCAATAAAATGATTTTCAGCGTTTTAATCTTTCCCAAACCGGTCAACCACTGTTTCATAAAGCCTTTCCTGTTCTACAGAGCGTTTTCCCATTCCGTCTGTTTAAAGCCGACCAGAACCGTATCTTCTGCGACAAGAATCGGACGTTTCACCAACATTCCGTCCGTTGCAAGCAGACTGTATTGTTCATCCTCTGTCATTTCTGCAAGCTTTGAAGAAAGTCCAAGCGATTTATAGATAAGCCCGGAAGTGTTAAAAAAGCGTTTGAGCGGCAAGCCGCTTTTTTGATGCCATTCTTTTAACTCATCTATTGTTGGATTTTGTTTCTTAATATTCCGGACCTCATAAGAAATCCCTTTTTCCAAAAGCCACTTCTCCGCCTTTTGACAGGTTGTACATTTAGGGTAGCAAATAAAAAGGTTCAATTTGCTTCCTCCTTCGTTTTGATTTCGCGGGAAAATCTTTTTGCTTGTCAAATTCCGATGAAACTATTCATAAACCGGATTTTTTAAACAGCTTTACTTCCGACACAATATTAGCGATCGCACCGACTTCGACCTGACCGTACTCCCGCTCAAATTTACGCGTTACTTCTCTTTCGAGGCGACTTTCCAAAGGCGCACAATATTCTCTGCTGCAAATTTCATATTCTCCCGACTCGCATAACGACTGACCGAGAAATCCTGTGGAAGTCGGTTAATCGAAAAAGCAGCTGAAACACCCATCTCATAGGCAGTATCTATCCCTTTGTCCAAACCGCCGGCAATTACAACCACCGGAACCCCGGCCTTTTTTGCGCGTCGCGAAACTCCGATAACCACTTTCCCGCGCAGACTTTGAGAATCCATTTTCCCCTCTCCGGTAAAAACAACATCCGCGCCGTTAAGCATCCGATCAAAGCCAACCGTATCCAGTACTGCCTCAATCCCCATCTGAAGTCGGGAGCCAAAAAAGGCAATCATTCCGGCACCCATTGCACCCGCAGCACCGCCACCCGGTGTTTTTTCAAGGTTCATTCCCAAGTCATCCGCAATTTGCCCGCAAAGTCGACGCAATCCATTATCAAGGCGACAAACCATTTCCTCATCCGCTCCTTTTTGCGGCCCAAAAATGAATGCTGCGCCGTTTTCACCGTAAAACGGATTATCAATATCGCACATTGTAACGATTTCAACATCATTTAAGGCAGGGTTTCGTTTTGAAACATCAATTCGCGCAATTTCGGAAAGAGTGCCTCCCACTGGGATAAAGGTTTCACCTGCAGAGTTAAAAAACTGCACACCGACCGCAGCGGCTGCTCCTGTTCCGCCATCATTGGTGCAGGAACCGCCAAGCCCTACTATAATTTTCTTGCAGCCGCGCTGTGCGGCATCAAGGATTAATTCTCCTACCCCATAGGTAGTGGTTTCTTCCGGATTTTTCTGATTCTCGACAAGAGGCAGTCCTGCGCAGGCGGCCATTTCAATCACAGCTGTTTTCCCGCCTTCAATCAATCCGTAAAAGGCCTTCATCGGCTCAAAGCGTGGCCCCGAAACAGCCAACTCCACTTTTTCTCCGCCCAATGCGGTTAAAAAGCAATCAACGCTCCCTTCGCCGCCGTCCGCTACCGGAACCGAATTTATTTCACAATCCGGGAACTGTCCTCTGATTGCTTCGGTTATAATTTCGCAAATTTCTTCAGAGCCAAGTGTGCCTTTAAAAGAGTCCGGAATTACAATTGCTTTTTTCATTGCATATCCTCCTGCTTTGCTACAATCACTGAAACGCCATCCGGAATTAACGTAATCGAGGGCTTTTGATTGTTCAAAATCTCTTTCGCTTTTTCAAAGCCCTCTTCTATTGAATGGATCGGAATCATATGAAGTCCGCGCACCATCTCATCCGGTGCGTCCGACAGGTACAGAACTGTCGCCCTCTGAAGGATGCGCGCAAAAATCTGCGACTGCCATTGATCGGGAATTGTTTCTTCAGCAGGAGTTGCTCTAAAACGCGCCATCATAGAATCCAGACTTTTTTCGTTAGCAAATGTATCGTAAAAAACTTTACCCCCGTGTCCGTCGTTTGACTTAGAGAGCATCAAAATAACACCGCCATTTTTAACGGTGGCCTCCGCTGCTGTCATCCCTTTTACGGCCTGATAAATGTTTTGATCTAACGGATACCCCCCGTTTGTAGAAACAACCAGATCCGCCGGCGCAGCTTGAACGCCACAGAGCCCGGAAAGAAATTCCACCCCTGCCCGATGGGCTTTTTCACAGTCACCCGCTACGGCGTAAATAATCTTTTTTTCCGAATTGAGCACTACATTCAAAATAAAAGCAAGTCCGCAGCATTTTGCGGCGTAAAGCATATCCCGATGAATCGGATTCCTCTCCAAAATTCCGGTGCGCGCGTGCGGATCATCGATGAATGCGGCACAGTGGTTTGCCACAACTGTTTTTCTGCCAGCGATTCCGGGCAATACACTTTTGCGTCCGCCTGAAAATCCCGCAAAAAAATGCGGCTCAATAAAACCTTCGGATACCAATAGATCAGCCTCTACTGCCAATCGATTTAACAGGAGAACCCCACCGGAAGGGAGTACTCCCAGATCTATCAAATTTCCCCGATCATCGCAATCGTGAATCACAATTTTTTCGTTTTCAACGATTTCCGGCCCGAATTTATAGAGTTTTTCCTCCTCTGTCATATCGCGATGACAGCCGGTCGCCACTAAAATAGTAATATCCGCTTTTGGGTTACCGCGACGTATTTCTCGCAACATAGGCGGAATTAACAACTTACTCGGAACCGGACGGGTATGGTCGCTTGCAATCAACACCACTTTATTGCGGCCCTTCGCCAATTCGGCAAGAGATTTTGAGCCGATAGGATGCTGCAGCGCCTGTTCCACCAACTCGGCTTCTCCAATCTCAGAACGGTAGCTGTGCAAGGGAGACTCCAATACTCCACGGAGGCATTCTTCTGAAACAGTACAGGATAATCTTTGGGTGCCAAACGGAAGCTTTATTGTTTTCATCGTGTCGTTCTCCATTTCATTCTCGTTTTATACTCTAAACTCGTCGGCATTATGCAGAAAGCAAACAACCTTCCTCTTTTTAATCGAATTATAGCGCGTTCTCCACTCAAAAGTCAAACTTCGCTGATTTTTCTTTTTTAAAGCATCTCAGTAAAGCGGCGAGCCCGACGGCAAAGGTCAACAATTCTGCCAAAGGGACGCACCACCAAACGCCGGGAAGTCCCCAAAAAGCCGATAAAGCGATCAAAAAAGACAGAGATATAAATTTTCCAGACCGGAACAACACTTGTTGCGGATACAGCGCCGAAGATTCTCATCCTAAGAGAAAAAACAAAATATAGTCTAAAGTAACATTCACGAATGCTTTTTATTAACATCGCTGCCATGGCAAGATTGGGATTCCCCGTCGTTATAAACAAAGCATGACAAACAGCACAAATGACCATAATACAATTAACTGTCCGTGATTCATATTCTTTCCTCCATTTAAAAAGACGCCAGACGGCTGCATCACTATGGCCTACGATGCAGCGGTCTGACGCCGATTGAAATCTGCTACCCGTCGGCAGCAAATTCGGGCTCTAATTTTATTGTCAACAGCGAAATTTTTTGTCGCTGCTCTTATTTATATAAATACACTCTACTCAAAATTTCGTGTCACATTACGCAGCCACTTTTCGCTTTTATAGCGCCAAACCGTAAAGGGAAGCTTAATAATTTCATCACTCATCAACACTATATACACAAAAGGGACACTCCAATGGAAAGCAAAAGCACAAAGGGCACCCATCAGAATCGAACCGCCCCACATGGTGGCAACATCAAGAAACAAGCCGAATTTCGTATCGCCGCCTGCACGAAAAACACCGACAATTGCCGTAGTGTTAAAAGCCTGGGCAAATACAAAATAAGACATAACGCCCATCATAATTACAAGATATTCCTGTGCTTCGGCAGAAAGATTCATAAGCGCCAACACAATCGGTGCAACACCTAATACGACAACGGCACCGACCGCCCCAAAAAGCAGAGTCAGACGAATAAAACGCTTGGCATAAAGTCGGGCTTTCTCATATAAATTGGCACCGATCGCTTTACCGATCAAAATTGCTGTTGCATTTGCGATTCCGAAAGCGACAACCGTTGCAAGCTGGCGAGTAACCTGCGCAACTGAATTTGCCGCAACGACCGAACTTCCCATATGTCCGATGATAACCGAATTCATCGATACACCGAGTCCCCACATCAATTCGTTGAGGGTTACCGGAATTGAAAACTGCAGAAAATCGTGAAACAGAAGCTTGTTGTGAACAAAAAGACTTTTAAAGTGAAGCCGAACCGGGTTTGATTTTCGTCTGGAATAAGTCAATGTAATAACAAGTTCAAGTGCCCGGGCGATTACCGTACCGATCGCCGCACCCTGAATTCCAAGCTTTGGGAATCCGAGCAGGCCAAAGATTAAAACGCCGTTAATCAATATATTGCAGATCAGCGAACAAAGGTAAACGACAGTCGAAATTACAACTTTCTCAACACTTCGCATGATGTTTAAATAGACCATCGTTACCGAAGTGAACAAGTATGAAATTGCCACAATCTGTAAATACTTTACGCCTTCGTCAATCACCGGCTGTTCCGACGTGAAAATTGACATAACCTGTGACGGAAAAAGCTCTACAACCACCGTAAAGAGGAATGCTACCAATATGGAAATCCGCATGGCAATCCCAATAACACTTTCTATCGTCTTTGTATCGCCCTTTCCCCAATATTGGGCTGTTAAAACCGCTGCTCCGGAAGTGAGCCCAAAGAAAATCAGCGTCATAACAAACTGCACTTGACCCGCAAGCGAGGAAGCCGAAAGGACGATTTCTCCCACGCTCCCCAGCATTAATACGTCTGCCGACGTAATTGCAACGTTGATTAAATTTTGAAGCGCCATCGGAAGTACCAATAAAAAAACGGTTTTATAAAAAGACCTGCGCTCTTCCTTAGAATTTAAAATAAGCTCTGCCACTTAATCCCTACTTTCCGATAATTAAAAAACTCTCCACAAAATGGACATCGGTGGTAATTGTAACACATTTTGGAAATACATAAAAGAGAAAACGCAAAAAATTTATAACATTAATGTTTCTCCCGGTTTAATGATGATCCTGCCCGAAGCGTTAAACGTCTGTGCTGTTTTTAAATCAAAAAGAACTCCCGGCTTCATATGGATCGGAATATTATGACGCGCACCGACAAGCGCTGCACATTCGGATGCCTCGACAGCATTCATATTATAGATTCCGTCGATGGGATAAAGCGCATAGTCAATTGAAAGAGCAGGCGCTTTCTTTTCCATCCAATCCGTTTTTGAAGTATCTCCCGACGCGTAAATACAAAGCCCGTCAAAACGCAAAAGGTAACCTACACATTCATCGGGGCTATGATGATCGTTATAAGCCGGCACCGCCTCAATTTCGATATCTTTTATTGTGAATTTCCGATACTCCGCATCGATCAGCGCTTCAGCATTGGTAATTACTGTACAGTCCTCTTTTTTAGCCGGCAGTGTGATAACATTGTGATCGTGATGGCCATGTGTTACTAAAATTAAATCCGCCGGAAGGTCATACCCTTCTCCCGCATAAGGATCCAGATACACAACCGTCCCTTTATTTGTTTGAAAGCGAAGGCTACCATGTCCCTGATACAATAATTCTGTCATTCTGAAATTTCTCCTTTTGCTTCAATTATTAATGATAAGCTTATATTATCTCATTTCTTATAAAAAGGAAAGAGGCCCTCTCATTTTTTACACTTTTAAATGCCGAGGATTGGTTGTTCAAAAAACTTGCCAGGTTTTGTAAATTCCTGTATCATAGAAACAGAAAGACCCGGACAGGAGGTTTGCGTTTTGAAAACCTTGGTAGAACTGTTTGATAAAGAACCTGTTGAAAATGTTTATAGCTCTATGGCCTTCAACCCGGACAGGGTTGTTTATATCGGAGAGAAAAGACTTATGACAGTAGAAAAGCAAGAACACGTCCGCCGATTTTTTCGCCAGAAAAAGCCGTCGACAGAGCTGTACTTTTATCAGATTCGTACAGACGATATGACGCAAATTGAAACAGTATTTGATGAAATTATACACCGATTTGATCACTGTATTTGCGATGTGACCGGCGGAACCGATCTTTTATTGGTTTCGGCGGGAATGCTTTGCGCACGTAAAAAAATACCTTTGTTATTTTTTAATATTCACACAGGGGAATTTGTGAATATTTATGGCTGCGAAGCGTTAGCGGGTAATTTTCAAATACCTGCGCTTACGGTTGAAAATCTTATGGCTCTGGCCGGTGGCTCTTTTATTCGTCACGGACATTACTCACCAGAGCTGGAGCTGCCGGAAAATCGAAAAATCATTGAAAATGTTTGGGACATTATAAAAGAAGATATTCCTCGATGGGGCAGGCAGGCTTCCTATTTTCAGCAGGCGGCAAAGGGAAATGACGAAAAAAACAAAAATGCGCTTTTCATTCATGCACCGATCCATATTCAGGCAAATTTTAAAAACATTGTCCACTGCGATCCATACTTTATGAATCGCCTTTCGGCTGCCGGGGCCATTCACAGCTACCGAATGGAGAATAACAGAGTCCACTATGCCTATAAAAACTTATTGTTCAAACGCCTTTTAAGTGATGCCGGTGTATGGCTCGAATTATATACTTACTATACTGCTCAACACACCGGCTTTTTTGATGATCTTAAAACCAGCGTCATTATCGACTGGGACGGTAAAATTGATCCCGTTGGCACCATCAACGAAGTGGACGACATCCTGATCAAAGGAATTACGTCGTTATTTATTTCCTGTAAAATTGGTATCCCGTCGGTTATGGCAATCAATGAAATTCACACTTTAACTCGTCAATTTGGCGGTTCCATGGCAAAGCCGGTTCTGGTCACGGCAAGCCCTCTGCGTGAAATTCCAGAAGCGACGAGACTGCGGGCAGCGGATATGGGAGTTTCCCTGCTGGAAGCCGGAAAGCTATCCCGCCGGGAGTTTTCCCACGCTCTGATCAAACTCACGGATATTTCCGAAAATTATTTTAAGCGGCAGTTGTAAGGCCATACTCTTCGCGTAATTCTTCCATGGCCTCTTTCATAGTATCGGCCGAAAAAGCAAATTCCCCTTCTGCCGTATAAACCTCAATATGTCCGCCGACTGTCAGCATACGATATCCCGCCACAATTATCTTCCTTTCAGAATTGTAATTTTTTATTACAAAAATAGTATATCAAAATCGCTGTCCAATAAAACGGACAGTGAAAGAGCCGGAAACAAAATCTTTGTTTCCGGCTCTTTTCCTTTAAAAACATCAAATATCATCGTATGAGAATTTCCCGACAAAGGCTGAAAATTTAAATGTTTTTCTAATTCAAACAGATTTTATTTTTCTTTATCTCGATCTCGCCCATCATATGAGAACCACGCGTCAGTATACCGCTTTTATCCTCTTCTGTCACGCAATAAAAACGATCGGATCAGCTGCAAACCGACCCGATCGAAAGCTCTATTTCAATTGCATCTTCGTCAATGCAGGAAGGATAAATTTTTCGACTTCACCGTCGTGTCTGCACCATTCTTCCGGTAATATTTCAACCTCTTCTCCCAAATCAGTATATCCTGTTACAACTTTTACCGTTCCCTGTTCTTTTCGAATCAGGATTTCGAGCGGAATACGGATCATCCGATCCACTTCTTCGCCAATCTGAAATATGGGCGCAGGGTCTAGGCAAAGATACACCTCAGCAAGTTCGCGGTCGTCAAAATCCGTAATACAAATATCATCGCGAAATGCCCCCAGATAGCAAAGATCATTCGCTCTCACCCGCAAACCGATTTCCTCCCGCATTTCACGGGTTACGGCTTCAATGATTTCTTCTCCGGCATCCACATGTCCGCCTACGGCAATATCATAAAAACCGGGAAAATCACTCTTGGAATGGGAACGCTGTTGAAACCAAACCCAGATTCCATCCTTTTTTTGAGAGATCACCCAACAATGCACCACCCGATGTATCAAACCCTTTGCATGTGCTTCCGAACGGGATGCAACGCCAATTTTTCGATTCTCCTGATCCAGGATATCCAAGTATTCTATTTTGCTCATTTGTCGCTCTCCACCCAGGTTACAATTTCATCAAGCGGCTTTCTGGCTTTAAGCCGCGGGGACTCATCTTTTGGATATCCGAGACAGAGAACCAGCTGCAGCTTAGCCTCTGCCGGGAGTTTTAAAATTTCTTTAATCATTTTCTCATCATACCAGCCGAGAATACAGCTCCCCAGTCCCAATTCTGCGGCCGCCAGGGTAAAATAAGCCACCGAGAGCCCAATATCAAGCTGTGCATATTCCTGTCCTTTAAATCTTTTAGCCACAACGCCGGACAAGGTTACTTTTTCTTCCGTCACAACCAAAAACACGGGAACATCGTTAGCAAAGCGATTCATTCCCATGTCCTGCACCGAACCGGCAATTTGCGAAACAAGATTTACATCATCCACCACATAGTAGTGCCACGGCTGACTGTTACAAGCGGATGGCGAAAGCCTTGCCGCCTCCAAACAGGCCGTAATTTTTTCACGCTCAACCGGTCTCTGTGCGTATTTACGGCAACTTTCTCTTCTTTTAATCAGCTCAAAAAAACTTGTCATCTCACTCGATTCCTTTCCCACGATATCTCGCACCTTAATTGCCCATATCAATTTTACCGGCTGTTAATCTGTTGACAATACTCGCTCGGGCTTTGGCCTGTTATGCTCTTAAACTGCTTTGAAAAATGTCCTTCATCAAAACACATTTTTGTTCAAAACAGCCTTAGCCCGCTATTCATTTCCGCAAGAAACATTTGTCATGATGACATTTTACTCACTACAGGTAATTTTGTCAATCAAGTCTGCATGTTTAAAGCGACGTCATATAAGTCGCAACAAATTCTTAATGATTTCAAAGCTCGTTGCTTCTTTGCTTCTTTCTAAAATCCTTTCGTCACGCGATTTGGTTTATCAAAAAAATATTTTTAAAAAAAGCGGACCTTTCTGTTGCTGAAAGGTTCGCTTTTATATCACCTTTTAAAATCTAAATTCTGCCTTGGGTGCAGCCTTTTTCTCTTGGATTACCTCCTCGGTGACAGGAAGACCGAAATATATTTCGTCCACCAGATGAAATCCTGTTTTCCTTTGATGACGGAGTCTAAATCCACAGTCATCAAAAGTAAACTGCAAAAAGTCGCAAAATGGTGTTTGATTGTATATGACCCGCATTTCAAAAGTGTGATCTCCGGTCCAAGCACCGCATGCAGAAATTTGATTATCCATTGGTACCGGCTGACGGAACGGCTGTGGCTCCGAAAGGCTCGGAAAATTAATAACTGCATCTTTCCAGCATTCAAATCCAAGTGGAATTATCGATTCTTTTCTGTTGATGATCACCCTTACAAAGTTTTCTCCATCCGAACCAAATTCAATCCGTTCCAGTCCGAGAACATTTTTTGAGACATCATACGCCCTGGTCCAGTATTTTTCGCCGATAATATCTTTTTTGCCATGGACCACCGGCATTTCAAGGCTCTTTAAAAACTTCGTTAACTCTCTTGTAACCGACTCATCATCCGGCTGCGGCACTTCCTTTCCTACGCCGGGAAGCAAAATATCCCATAAGGCAGTTAAAACCGGCTGTGTATCCTGCGCGCCGGATGTAACGGCAATTACCATTTCCTGATCCGGCAATACGATACAAAACTGAGCAAATGCGCCGGCCCCACGATAAGAATTCTTCGGCTGGCAGCGCCAAAACTGATAACCGTATCCCTGCCGGCTGTCAATGTTCATATGTTCCGTATATTCCATCTGCTTTGCCGTTGCCTCATCAATCCATTTCGGATCAAGAAGCTGTTTCCCGTTATACATACCTCTGTTTCTCAAAAACACACCGAATTTTGCAATATCTTCGGTACAGAGATTCAGCCCAAATCCGCCTGCGGTAATTCCCTCCGGGCTCAATTCCCAACGGTGCTCTCCAAAACCGAGCGGTTCAAACAGGCGTGGCGTAAGATATTCTTCCACGGTCATTCCGGTGAGCTTCTGGACAACTGCAGAAAGCATATAGGTGCCGGCCGTATTATAAAGATAGTGGCTTCCCGGCTTTTTTTCGATATAAGAGGAAAGGAATTGAAAAACCCACTTTTCTTTTCCTTCCTCGTTCATAGAAGGCTCGATTACATGCCCCGTTGCCATCCGCAGCACATCCCGGATGGTGAGTTCTTTCATATATCCGCAGGGTTCGGCATCTTTCGGCAGAACATCAGGAAAGAAATCAATTAATTTATCCTGAATGGTTAAAAGGCCCTCTTGAACAGCAAAACCGACTGCAACCGATGTAAAGCTTTTACTCATCGAAAAAAGCATATTGAGAAACTCCGGACGGTATGGATACCACCATCCTTCTGCAATTACCCGATCATGCCTTAAAATCATAACCGAATGGACGCCGGTTTGATGTTCGTCATAATACCGAAATAAATCATATACAGCCCTTGGATCTACTCCCTCTGCGCGGGGAGTACTTCTTGGAAGTTTTGTCATAACAGCATCATCCTTTCTTTTTTATAATATGATACTTCCATTATAGCGCAAACATTTTTAAAAAAGCATTTGTTAATAACCGATTGTTTAACCCTGCTGCTTCAATATGCAAAAACGAGCATCCGCCTTTTAAAGCGGCTGTTTCTGCAAATAACCAACTTCCTTGTATCTTTTAATGCAAACTATATAAGTCTCATTCTTCTTTTGGAAGTTCGGCTGCCGAGCGGCGTTTATTCTTAGAAAAACAAATAAATACGACCGCGCTGATTCCCATTAAAATAGGATAGTAGAGATTTGGTATAATATCAAGCGGAGAAATGGCAGCCAGTCCGGCAGCAGTAAGCAACTGTGCGCCATAGGGGATAATGCCCTGCGTTACCGACGTAAAAATGTCCAAAATCGAAGCCATCCGTTTCGGCTCCACTTCATATTCGGTTCCGATCTCTTTGGCAATCGGTCCCGCCATAACGATTGCCACCGTGTTGTTTGCAGTACAGCAATCCACCAGCATCGACATACCGGCCATTCCAAGCTCGGCGCCCTTTCTGCTCTTAACCCGCTTTTTAATCGTTTCAATGATAAACTCAACGCCGCCATGTTCTTTTACCAGGCCGAAAATAGCAGCAACGATAATCGAGATGATGGTAATTTCATACATGCTCTCCACCCCTTTGCCAAGGATGCCGAACATCTCCAAAAAGGTAAATTTACCCATCGCGATCCCGACAATTCCCGAAACAACAATTCCGGAGATTAAAACAACGAAAACGTTAAATCCGATTAATGCACCGACCAGTACAATCAAATAGGGCAGAACCTGCCAAAGATTATAACTAAGGTCACCATTTAAAATATAGTCGGTGTTCCATGTGCGCGCAATCAGCAACACAATGGTTAAAATTGCCGCGGGCAGGACAATCAGAAAATTGGCTTTGAATTTATCCTTCATTTCGCATCCCTGTGTTTTAACCGCAGCGATTGTGGTATCGGAAACCATGGAAAGGTTGTCGCCGAACATGGCGCCGCAAACCACCGCGCCAATGCATAATGCCATCGGTATATCGGTTTTATCTGCAATCCCCGCTGCAATTGGGGTCAGCGCAGTAATTGTCCCCACCGAGGTTCCCATTGAAACCGAAATAAAACATCCTACTACAAAGATACCGACAACCATAAAATTTGACGGAATGATAGAGAGTCCGAAATTAACAGTGCTTTCAACTCCGCCCGCCGCACTGACGATTCCGGAAAATGCGCCCGCAACCAAAAAGATCAAAAGCATTGTTACAATGTTTTCTTCTCCCATGCTGCGCGCGGCAATCTGCATTTTTTCTGCGAATTTCACCTTGCGATTTTGAAGAAACGCAACCGCAAGAGCGATTAAAAAGCCGACAACCGCCGGCATCGTGTACATATCCCCTGTAGCAACCCCTACCCCGATGAAAAGGATCAAAAAGATCAAAATCGGAAGAAGCGCCAGAAAATTCCCCTTTTTCATAACCATTCTCCTTTGAATGTATTTCTTTTTTGAGCTTGTCCGTTTACATATTATACTATTATACTATGGCGTTAGATGGCATACAATGGCCGAATTGCACGGCTTTTATTCCCTTTATTTGTAGGATAAAACAAAAAACAGGCCGCCTTTAAAAAACGGCCTGTTTTCACTTTGTTTAAACGGATTATACCTCTTTCGGGCCCAGTCCCAGCGCTTCCATCTCACTCTGCATTCCCAGAATGCAAAGCTCCATCACCTGTGAGAGCTCCACCCCGAGCAGATCGCATCCATTTCGGATTACTTCTCTGTTGCATTTGGCGGCAAACTTTTTATCCTTAAACTTTTTCATGGCGCTTTTTACTTCCAAATCGGCAATCCCGTTTGGGCGCATCAAGGAAGCCGCCATGATAATACCCGTCAGCTCGTCTACCGTATACAGGCTTTTTTCCATATTGCTCAACGGCTCAACCTCACAGCAGATTTTCCAGCCATGAGATTCAATGGCACGGATGATTTCGGGGGATACCCCCTCCGGTTCCAAAAGCTCCTGCACATGGTGGCAGTGCTCTCCCGGATATTTTTCAAAATCCACATCGTGCAGATAGCCTACCGCTCTCCAGAGCTCCGTATCTTCTCCAAAATATTCCGCCATCTTCCCCATTGCGGCGCTTACCGCCAGCGCATGCGTGATCAAATGCGGCTCGCTTACATGTTTTTTTACAATTTCCTTTGCCAAATCCAAAGTAAGCTCTTTTTCCATTTGTCATTCCTCCAAAACACTTCTGTTTTCATCTTACGGTGTGAAAAGGTAAAAATCAAGTATAAATTTGTTTTTGTTGAAATGAATGTCCATAATGGCTATATCGTCAATCAAACAAAAAAAATATTGTGAAAAATAGCAAAATTCTGTTGACATTCTGCCGTAAAAGCGTTACACTCAGCTTATACAGGAGGAACGCGGTGATTCCAATGAGCCGGATAGGCAGAACGTAATGAACAGACAGCCGAAAGGAGTAAAAATTTATGAGAGTCAAACGAATTTTAAATGTATTGGCAATTTTTGCTTCTTACTCTTGTTCCCTTTATGATGGGCGCTGTTGATTTTTACCGTTTCTGACAAGGCCGGAGAAAGGAAAAACGTATGAAAACCAACATGAAAATTTTCTTGCTTTCTCTTTTCCTCTCAGTTGTGCTGGTGTCTGCGCTGGGGTTTGCCGGGTTGATTCAAAAGCCGATGGCTGTCTACAGGGCAACCATTTATACTTTGGTTCACTATTGGGACCAGAGCCTTTGGTTTCACGACGCCGAGCTTGTAACGGTAATGGACAGCTATAAGGTCACCTTTACAAGAGCGGACGGATCGACGGAATATGTCTCGGTCTCCCCTTATGAGTTCCCGGTTCATATCATGTTTGATTCGCAAAACTCGGGAGTCTGACACTTCAAAGTGAAAGCCTTGTGTTTTTTCTGATTATCATTTTGGCAGATGCTGCTAATCTATTGCCAGTTTCCACCGCTTGATAACAAACGAGATGTATGATGAAAAACGCGAAAAAAACAGTTTACCTGATTTTATCCTTAGCGATTCCGGCGATCTTCGCTGTTTTGTTTACTCTGATAAATCCGCTCACGCAGCAGCTCTTTTCTTTCGGCAACGCAGAAAAGCTTCCGAGCGGTTCGTACTGCTACAATGTTTCCCTTGTTTCGAATGATACCGGAGAGGAGATTACCGCACCGGCTACTATTTCTGTTTCGGCAGGCGAAATTTGTGTTTATGACGTCTACCCTTCCGGAGCAGCCGATGGTGATTCCGAAATCATTCATTTTGATTCAAGTATTCCCTGCAAGGTCGGCGTTCCTTATACAGATAAGGACACCACAGGGAATAAATGGACCGTTACTTTGACAAACGAAAAGGCCGTTCATCCTCAGTTCGGTGTAAATTACGACACTTCGTATTTAACCCCGGCCTATATAATCCAGTTGATTGCAGGGATTGTGGTTCCTTTTCTGTTTTGGGCTGTTACTCTCATCGTTGCTCGTCAAAAGTCACGTCGGAAAAGCGAAAAGAAATCCCGTGGACGTTTTGTCGCGCTGACGGTTGCCCTTTACACTGTTTTAGCCTTAACGCTGTTTGCAAGCGGAGTTTTACAAAAACCGATTGCCGTAACTGCGGCATACGGCTATATTGCCGCGAATTATCTTGACCGCGGACCGATTACCCTCCAAGGTGTCGATTACAGTGAATTTTACGACGGTTACGCTGTCCATTTAAAAGTAGAAAATACCGGGGAGCGGAAAATTATGACCTTTTTCCCAACGTGGAACCCCGTGCTTTTAGTACGCAATACCTTTAACCCGGTGGAGGGTTAATAAACTCCTTTCATTTGCTCGTTAACATTCTTTGCCTCCTTTTTCGGTCGAACCCTCACGAAAACAGTTTCGTGAGGGTTTGACCTTTTCTTTCGTTTGTTTTATGATAAAGAAACTTCTCAAATTGAAAGGAGCTTTTATATGGAACGTTACATCCCGTACGAAAAAATGAGCAAACGTCAAAAGAAAGAGTGGAACGCGCGAAAGCGAATTCTTTGGAGTTCAAATCCCGTCACCCGTAAAATCGAAGACAAAAAGCGCTATAACAGAAAAAAGGTTCAGCGAATCGACAGAAGCGATTTCACTGAACCTTTTTATATTTGCCTTGTTCCGGCCAAAAGCAGCCTTTCTTTTCAGCCTTTTAAAACAATCTCACCGACGGATCTTCCTGCCGTTTTACAAAATTTAATCTCTAAAAGCGATACAGGCTCTGCGGAGAATCAGGCTCAAGCTTCATAAACTCAATTCGGTTTCCGTCCGGATCAATCACCCACGCCTGATAATTGTTATCGCAGCCTTTCATCGGCTCAACAAACATCGTTCCGCCATTTTTCTTAATTTGCTCGGCAATTTCGTAGATATCATCCACCTCAATACAGGTGTGCAGGAATCCCGTTAGATGCTCGTCATCATTTTTCTCGGTGCGGGGAGTTCCGTCGTAGAAAAGTTCAATGAAAACGCCATCGGCAAGCGCCACATATTGAATCCAGGGTTTGCCGTCCCGATCCATCGAAAAAGCCTTTTTTCCACCGAGGATATCGCAATAAAAATGAAGCGATTTTTCCATATCTCTTACCCAAATCGCCGTATGTCCAAATCCCTGAAACATAATCCATTCCTTCTTTCGTTATTTAATTGATTGCAGTTGTGGATTTTCTTTATTATATAATAAATTCGTTCGATAAAACAGCCGCACAGTAGCCAAAAATCTATCGCTTTTTTGATACAATAATTTTGAAATATCTCTTTCCATATGCCGCTTATATATCTTAGGATTATGGTAACATATAATTTCCCTGCCAATTCATTATTCGAATTTCTGCTTTTGCCATATCCTTTATAAAGAGAAAAAGCAACGCATACAGAGGAAAGCGCCCAAAAATCCGTAGATTTTTGGGCGCTTAATTTGTATATTCATCCGACAGTATTATTTAAATCTCTATGCAATACTGTCTCGCGGCACGTCCGCCGAAGCTGAATGATCCTATTTTACGGAAATTTCAGCAGAAAGCGGAGCAGCTCCTGTTAATGCAACACTTCTTGCATCCGGCTGGCTTCCACCGACATAAAGAGTGAATTTTGTACTGTCCACATAACGTTCACCGTGATCGTCTACAACAGTCAAAGCCATATTCTTAACCGGAATCTCAACCACTTTACTCTCACCGGCTTTAAGTGAAACACGTTTGAACGCACAAAGGCTGTGATTACGAACAGCAAATTTAGACTCGTTGTCTTTGATATAAATCTCGACTACTTCATCCATGTCATATTTTCCTGTATTGGAAACAGTGACAGAAACGGTAAAGTCGTCATCTTTGCCGACAGAAGCCGGTACTTTCAGGTCGGAATAAGCCGCTTTGCTGTAAGAAAGGCCATAACCAAACGGATAGAGCGCTTCATTTTCCATATAGCGGTAGGTGCGGTTTTTCATGCTGTAATCGGTAAATTCCGGAAGCTCTTCCACACTGTGATAGAAAGTAACCGGCAATTTACCGGACGGCGCAACTTCACCAAAGAGAATATTTGCAGCAGCAACGCCACCCAATGCACCCGGATACCATGTTTGAATAATTGCGTCACAATGCTCATCGGCAAAGTTGATCGACATAGCAGAACCGGTGCTCAAAAGGAGTACAGTCGGTTTTCCGAGTGCAGTAATGGTTTCAAGCAAGCCCTCCTGCTCTTTGGAAAGATCGAGAGTAAGCTTATCGCCGGCGGCGTAAGCATTACCGGCATCGCCTTGCTCGCCTTCGATGGTTGCGTCCAAGCCAAGGCAAAGGATTACAACATCCGAACGCTCTGCCACAGCAACAGCCTCGGCAATTCGGTCATTCGGCTGTCCCAGATCTTCAACGCGGTTTTTAAACAGATGGCAGCCCTCTGAGTAATAAACACGGGTATCTTCGGAAACCGCCGCCTGAATTCCTTCAAGCAGAGTGACATATCGAGAAGCCGTACCGGCGTAGTTACCCTTCAAGATTACCTGGCTGTCGGCATTCGGGCCAATGACTGCGATATTCTTAATCTTGCTCTTATCAAGCGGGAGAACGCCATTGTTCTTAAGCAAAACCATCGATTTCTCGGCTGCCTTAAGATTTACGGCCGCATGTTCCTTACAGTCGTTTACTTCATAGGGGATCGCGTCAAATTCAGTGGATTCATCAAACATACCAAGACGCATCCGGGTTGTGAAAAGGCGTTCGCAAGCCGTTGTGATCTGTTCCTCAGTGACGAGTCCTTCTTCGTATGCCTGAAGCATGTGAAGATAGGTATTTCCGCAGTTAACATCACAGCCCCATTTCATCGCCAGAGCAGCTGACTCCGGAGCGGTTGCGGTAACCTTATGGTTTACATGGAAGTCGCGAATTGCCCAGCAGTCTGAAACGACATGGCCATCAAAGCCCCATTTTTCACGAAGAATATCGTGAAGCAGGAGCTTGCTGCCGCAGCAAGGCTCATCATTAGTACGGTTATATGCGCCCATAACGCTTTCAACTTTTGCTTCTTTTACCAAAGCCTCAAAGGCGGGAAGGTAAGTTTCCCACAAATCCTTGTCGGAAGCAACGGCATTAAATTCATGGCGGATTCCCTCCGGACCGGAATGAACCGCAAAGTGTTTTGCACAGGCGGCTGATTTCATCACCTTACCGTCACCTTGCAGTCCTTCTACAAACTTAACACCCAGGCGGCTGGTCAAATAAGGATCCTCACCGTAGGTTTCATGTCCGCGGCCCCAACGAGGATCGCGGAAAATATTTACGTTCGGGCTCCAGAATGTAAGTCCTTTATAAATATCGCGGTCACCCTTTGCACTTTGCATGTTATACTTCGCACGGCCTTCCGTCGAGATTATTTCTGCAATTTCCTTTAAGCCTTCATCGTCAAACATCGCAGCCATACCAATCGCCTGCGGGAACACCGTGGCTGTACCGGCACGAGCAACACCGTGGAGCGCCTCGTTCCACCAGTTATAAGCCGGAACACCAAGCCGTTCGATTGCCGGCGCGTCATAACGAAGCTGAGACGCCTTTTCTTCCAGAGTCATCTGAGCAACCAGATCTTTTGCTCTTTCTTTCACCGGAAGGGATTCATCCAAATACTTTGGTTTCATTCAGAAATTCCTCCTTTATTCTAGCCGTCCTGCCGGACGGGACAAACAGTTCTGGTTTTCATTATAGCAAACGAGGCGCTGAGAACACAATCAAAAAAATTAACCTTTTACATGAATTTTCTAAGCGTTCTCCGGATTATAGCAGCACCATAACCGCATCGCGCGGCGCAAGTTTCAAAACAACCGTGCCATCCGTATTTAAAGCCAGCTTTTCCAGCTGATCGCTCCCGTTCCGCTCGGCAAAGATATCTCTGCCTTCCGTGTGGTAATCGGAAACCGGAAGCTCAACCGTCTGCGCCTGGTCCGCAATATTCGCAAGGGCACAGGCACGCCTTCCATCCGGTGCTTCCCAGAACATATGAAGCACCACGGGCAGATCAATTTCAGTCCGTTCCGCACCGAAATCCAAACCCTTAATGGTCATGGAAAGCTTTGGAACATCCAACGGCTTTGTGGAAAGCATTTTTCCCTTTACCAAAAAGTCTGTATGTTTCAAAAAGGCAGCACAGCCATGAACAGCCATTTCAAGAATTTTGGGATCGGCATCCTCCAGCGGATGATTTTCAAACTCTCCAAGCATATCGATCGGCGAGCCCGCCGGAAGATTCCCGCAGACGAAATTCCAACCGTGGAAATGAACGCCGCTCTCATTTGTAGGCAGGAAAGGCGTCCAGTCCCCCGCGTAGCAGGGAATATTTTCATGGTAGAGGAACGAAAACAGCGGTACGCTTTCCAAGCCGCCTTGTGGTTTATCATAATTACGGGCATGATAAATATCAAGATGCTGAATAAACGGTTCAGAAATCCATTCCTCAGAGAGTACAAAATCGGGGTCAATTTCTTTACAGCGCCGTCTGGTTTCATCGTATATTTTCTGCACGGATTTAATCTGCCATAGACCCCATCCTTGTGTATGCCCGTGTTCGGTGCTGTAACAGCAAGGCGTTCCTCCGCCCAGAACCTGATCGGCCTGTTGTACGGTAACTCCATAATCCTTCAGCATCTTCAAAGAAGCGCCGCAAAGCTGGTCCATCGCCTGTGCAGTAGAAGGGCAGGCATAGGCATGTACCCCGTCCCATTCATCCAAATCAGAATCCATATAGGGGACCCCGTTCGGATCCAGCGCCGCCGAATGAATCCACTCTTCCCTGAACTTTTTACGCGCGTCATAATCAATCCCAAGCTGCGGCTGTTCCCCGGACAACGGCTGATGGCGACGCACCAGCAGTTTTATGCCGGACAATCCAAACGTGAAAGCTCGATTTCCATCTTCTTTCAGCTTTTCGCACATTTTTTGAAAGCGCTCATCTCCACCGTAAGGCGGAAAATAGTCGGGTCCGGCCCATTCGCCCACCTTTTCCCAGCCGCACATCATAGCGACCATTGGAATTTTTAGCCGTTTTTTCCAACTTTCCACAAAAGCGGGTACTCTTTCCAAAAACTGTTCCCCACCCTTTTGGTAGCGAAGACGAAAACTGAAGAAGAAAGCGCCTTGTTTCACCCAGTCCGGAATTTCGGCTCGTTCTTCTACTGTTTTTGCACACCAAGGCGCTGTTTTTGACCATTCGCGATAGGCAAGCGCTGCATCCTGCCAATCGCCCTCAAAGAAACGAGTAACAACAGGGTATTCCAAAGAAAAATCAAGCCCGCCGGTTTCAGGGCGGAGATGAACCGGCGCAAAATCAATCCGGCCTTCGTCCCGCAAAACCGGCCCTAAGCGCTTGGGGTGCCCCTCCGGGTCAGCTGTATACAACAGGATTCCCTCTTTTTCGTCATAATAGGCAAGCATCTGGACTCCAAGATTTTTTGGCCACTGTTTGCCCTCTCCGGGATACCAATACCGTTCCTCCTCCACGCCGTCTGGGTTCTTATGCCACGGATAAAGGGACGGGTTTCCCAGTAAAACGCCGTCCAACTTTGGCAAAAGGATCCGCTCGGTTTCAGGAGCATCCCCCAAAGGAGTACAGAAAAGAAACCAGGGATATTCCACCTCTTTTACGGCAAACTCCGTATCGTTTTTCACCCGGAGTTTCCACAGAGCCGTTTCATCTTCAAGGGTAATTTCCGCTGTTACGTCAATAGCAAATCCATCCAGCCGCAAAAAGGAAAGACAAAGTGTATCGCCGTTTCTTTCGCATTTTACTTCTTTTGCCGTTTCCGGCGTTAATCGGAGGAGTCCGGGCTCCACTTTTCCTTCAAAAGTTTCTACCAAAGTCAGCCGAAAAAGCTCGCAGCCGTCCGCCGCAAGATAATTCCGGCCGCTTTCCGGGTTTTCAAGCCGAAGAAGCCTTCCCATGCTGTCAAATTCAAGTGTAACGTTCTGATTTGAAAAGCGCATCATTTTCACCTCAACATTTTTATAATTATCGCGCCCGTGAAAAAGCATCGTAGACAAAATTTTTCACAGGCGCAAAATGACGAATCGTATCATATCACATACTGTATATTTTTATAAACTTCATAACACATTGCCGGAAGCATTAAAGGCAAAACCGCCAGCCTAATTTAAAAGGATCACCGCATTAATTCCTCGGCAAACCGTTCAATCCGCTCATCATAAAGCCGCGGAGCATCCAAATTTTGTGCTGCCGATGCATCCAATACCATCGTCGCAAGCTTTTTTTCTTTTCCTTTAAGCTTGCTGGGATTGAGAATTCCACCGAAGCAATCGCGCACAACAGTGTGTTTTAAAATCTTTTTCCCAAAGTTTTCCTCAAAGGGATTTGCACGGTCAATCGGATACCCCTTGCAAAGGTAGATGCCAAGCTTTTTCTCAAGCAGCATTTCTTTGTGAAGCGCAATAAAATGCTTTAATCTTTTTCCGATATGGCCGTAATGAATATAACTTCCCAAAACAATACAATCGTACGCATCAAAGTCCGGCAGTTTCTGAACGCGAAGATTTAAAAGATCCGTATCCGCTCGTCCCAAACGCTCCCTGAGACGCTGCGCACATTCCTCCGTTGTACCGTTTTTTGTTACAAAGACAATCAGAGTTTTCATTTTGAAGTCTCCTTTTCCAAAATTTTCCGCGCACTAATCCGCCGCATTTTTTGGAACCATCCTCAACAGAATAAATCCCGTTACAAATAAAATTGCGATAGATAAAACGCCAAGTTCGCTATGCCCGGTCAAATGGGTCATCCCGCTTACCAAAGCTGTACCGATAACCGCCGCATATTTACCAAACACATCAAAAAAGCCAAAAAATTCGTTTGAATTTTCCTTTGGAATTAACCGCCCAAAATAGGAGCGGGACAAAGCCTGTATTCCTCCCTGAAACATTCCGACAACCACCGCAAGGATCCAAAATTCCAGCGCACTTTTTAGGAAAAAGGCTGCAAAAATGGTAATTGCAAAATAAGCGACAATTGAGATGCTGAGCATCAATTTTGTATTGTACTTGGAAGCAAGCCTTCCGTACAAAATTGCACTCGGAAATGCGACAACCTGTGTCACCAGCAGCGCGAGAATCAGATGAGTCGAATCAATTCCCAGCGCCGTGCCGTAACTTGTAGCCATTTTTATAATGGTATGGACGCCGTCAATGTAGAAGAAGTAGGCGAGAATAAAAAAGAAAATTGCTTTATCGCGAAAAATTTTCTTCATCGTCCCGCCCAGACGGCGAAATGTATTTCGGAACAAATGAGGCTCCTTTTCTTTATAATAGCGCTGTTTGTAGCTGCGCACAAGAGGAATTGTAAAAATCAGCCACCAAACAGCCGTAATTACAAAGGCAATTTGTGTGGGAAGATATCCGGTAAGACCGAGTTTATCGCCGAACAGAATCAGCCCGATACAAAGAATAAACGGAATGCAGCTTCCGATATATCCCATGGCATATCCAAAGGAAGAGACCTGATCCATCCGTTCGTCTTCGGTCACGTCGGTCAGCATTGCATCATAGAAAACCATGCTGGAATTAAGCCCGATTGAAGCCAGAATATAAACCGCGAGAAACAAAAGCCATGAAACAGATAACCCCAACAACAAAGTTGCCAAAACACCTAATCCAAAGGAAAAGACAAAGAACCGGATCTTATTTCCTTTATAATCCGCAATAGAACCGAGATGCGGCATCAACAACGCCACTATAAGAGATGCTATCGATTCACCGTATCCCCAATAAATCATTGCCTGTCCGTTATTTTCAGATAAATTTGCAAAATAGATCGGGATCACACTGGAAGCCAAAAGTACAAATGCAGAATTTCCCACGTCATATTTAATCCAGTTTTTCTCCAAACGGGTCAATTTAAATCTCCCCATTGTTTTACACCGCCTCTTTCTATGATTTGGACTTGCCAGTTTGTTACGATTTCATTATACTATACTCACAGGTTGTTACAACCCGTTTTTACAAAATTTCACCTGCTTTTATCTGTTATTTTACCTGGTTTTACCTAAAAGGAGATTACCATGCCGTCGATGTTGACACATCATCTGTTCGGTCAAAAGGTACTGCAAAAATACGGCCGGGCTTTTGAAGAAAAAATTGATACACAGGATGCGTTTATCATGGGCTGTCAAGGGCCGGATCCTTTCTTTTTTGCTGCCCTCGGTCCTCATCCTAAGGCCTATCTGCATTTCGGGCAGCTTTTGCACAGCACAAACGTTACATTATCTCTCGACTTCATGCTGCGGTTTGCCGAAAGGGCATCCGGAGAAACGCGGGAAATTCTTTTTGCATATCTCGCCGGATATCTCTGCCATTACGCGCTGGACAAAACGACACACCCTTATGTCTACGCCGCCCAATATGCCGAATGTAAAAAGTTGGGGCTTAAAAAAGACAAAGCGCACTTCCATATGCGGCTGGAAACAGCGATTGATTCACTGATGACCGGGCAATATGTTAACCCAAACCAATTAATGCCCCGCAATAAAAAGGTTTGTATAATCATAAGCGGTATGTATCAACGCACTGCTAAAGAAATTTATAACATTTCTCTTTCAAAGCGGTGCTTTTGGCGCGCAATTCGCTGCACACGCACCGTTGAACACTTTTTAAAGTCAAGGCGCGGAATTAAACGGGCTGTTCTTGTCCGAATCGAGCGATTGTTTACCAAATATTCGGCCTACGACGCCATGTCTCATTCTCCCGATTTAAAGGGAATCGAGGATCCACTCAACTTAAAGAAAAGCGAATGGAGCTCCCCTGCGGACGGCACGGTTCACACCGAAACTTTTTGCGAATTATTCGATCTGGGAATAAAATGCGCCCTTTCTTTTATCGATCTTTTGCAAAGCAAAGCTTCCGCCTCGGAAATAATTAGCGGAACCGGTTTTGACGGCGTTAAAGAAAAAGTCGTGTCGTTTCACACATCATCAAATATATAAATTGGCATAAGGAGCTGCACTACTATGGAAAAAATGACCCATTGCTGCGAATGCGGTACCAAACTGATTTTAAAAGAATGTCCGCACGAAGGGAAAATTCCTTACTGCGAACAATGCGGCGAATTTCGCTTTCCGATTTTCAGCACAGCCATCAGCACGGCTGTTTTAAATCCCACACAGGACAAAATTCTTCTCATAAAACAATACGGGCGAGACTTTTACGTTCTCCTCGCCGGATATGTAAACAAAGGCGAATCCGCAGAAGAAGCGTTGGTGCGCGAAGTTCATGAAGAGGTTGCGCTTGACATCGTCGGCTATCAGCTGATGAAAACCGCTTATTTTAATCCTTCAAACACCCTGATGATCAACTTTGTTTCGGTAGCAAGCAGCGATGACCTTTCTCGAATTACAGACGAGGTAGACAAGGCAACCTGGTTCTCCTTTGACGAGGCTCTCGAAAACATTGTAGAAAACTCATTGGCAGAACAGTTTTTAAAGAATATTGTTTGGCAGCTCAAAAACGGGCTGCAACTTTCCTAAAACATAAAAAGCTTAAGCGCCATCTCAAAATGAGATGGCGCTTTTTATTATCTCAACCGGCAGCTTTCGCTTAATATTTTTATAACTCTCAATGATTTACTCGCCTATTTTGCGCGGTTTTGCCTTTTCCATTCCTTAATTCGCTCCAAACGCTCTTTTACACGGACTTCGCTTCCCTGATCAGTCGGGTTATAATAGCATCTGCCCTCCAGCGAATCGGGCAAACACTGAAGGGTTGTAAGCTTCTCTTCGGTGTCATGAGCATATTGGTATCCTTCCCCGTAATGGAGCTCTTCCATCAAACGGGTCGGCGCGTTACGCAACTGTAGAGGGACAGGCTCGGCCAATTGCTCCATAGCGTCCTTTTTCACCTTTTCATAAGCAACATACAGCGCGTTTGATTTAGGCGCAAGAGAAAAATAAACCACTGCATGCGCCAAGTGCACATTGCATTCCGGCATTCCGATATTATGACAAGCTTCGTAAACGGAAGCTGCCAAAGTGATGGCACGGCTGTCCGCCATTCCAATATCCTCGCTGGCAAATCGAATTAATCGTCTGGCAACATAAAGAGGATCCTCTCCCGCCTCCAACATTCGAGCGAGCCAGTAAAGAGCTGCGTCCGGATCAGAATTTCTCATGGACTTATGCAAAGCGGAGATCAAATTATAGTGCTCCTCGCCGTTTTTATCATAGAGCAGTGACTTTTTGCTGATACATTGTTCTACAATTTCACGAGTCACTACAGTTTTTAGGCCATCGCTCTTACCGTTGAGCACCACCATTTCAAGAGTATTGAGCGCAACGCGGGCGTCACCGTTTGCAAAATTTGCAATCATTTCCAAAACATCGTTTCCTATTTCGATCTCCTGATTGCCAAATCCACGCGGATCGTTCAGCGCCCGGCGAAGCAGTGTGACAAGATCACGACTTGACAACGCCTGTAGGACAAACACCTTACAGCGGGATAAAAGCGCTGAGTTAATTTCAAAGGAAGGATTTTCGGTTGTAGCACCGATTAACACAATGCTTCCCTTTTCTACATACGGCAAAAACGCATCCTGCTGCGCTTTGTTGAAGCGATGAATCTCATCGACGAACAAAATGGTACGCTCGCCGAGTAATCTGGATGTCTCGGCCTGCGACATTACCTCTTTAATCTCTTTGATTCCGCTGGTCACAGCGCTGAAATCGATAAACTTTGACTTTGTTTTTCCGGCAATAATCCGCGCAAGCGTTGTTTTTCCAACTCCGGGAGGGCCCCAGAAAATCATAGACGGAACCTGATCGGAATCAATCATCCGGCGCAGAACGCTCCCTTTTCCCAAAAGCTGCTCCTGGCCTACAAATTCTTCAAGCGTCGCCGGACGAAGCCTGCTGGCAAGAGGATGATTATATTCGCGCTGTTCAAAAAAAGATTGCTGGCGCATACCCGCACCGCCTTTCTGCAAGGGTAAAACCTTTTAAAAATATAACTGCAATAAAAATTCAAACGATAGCGACCGTTAAACACTTTCGCCATCCGTCTTTACGAACCTGTTTATATAAACTGCATAAGCAAGAGAAGTAACCGTCAATATAACCGCGTTAAAAACCTTTACTTCCGGGGTAAACGCGTTTCCATTTGCAAAAGTACTCATCGTATTAATCGCACTGTGCGTTACAATACAGGCAATCAGGCTTTTGGTTTTATAAAACAATGTGACAAATAAAAAGCCGATTGCAGCCGCATATACGGCCTGAAGAAAAGTGGGAAATACAGCGGCGCCGCTGCCGTTGAACAATTTTAAAAAGTGCCCTGCTCCAAAAGCAGCGCTTGAAACCACAACCGCCATTTTCAAATTCTTTTTGCACAACGCTTTAAACAAAAAGCCGCGAAACAAAATTTCCTCCATGAAACCAATGCAAACCATACTCACCATATAAAACACATTCTCTAAAGGCGAGCGGCTCAAAGCTACGCCATACCAAAGGTTGATTGAGGCAATTATTAACAGCGGCAAATAAAATATGACTTTCTTCGCCGGAATCAGAGGTTTGCAGAGTCCGTATTTCTCAGACAGCTTATTTTTTTTGACAAACCAAAACAAAAATATTGAAAATATGATGCAAACAGGTGCCGTAATAACCTTTTGAATATTGATATTTCCGGAAAGATACTCTGCCACGCTTAACACAGTGCAGTATACAAAAAATCCAAAGCAGAGCGAATAAAAGCTCACTTTTTTCATACAACCGTTTCATATTCGCCCTCTCCTTTCACCTAAATCGGTATGTCAATAAAAAATCCTTTTACGTTTTTCAAAAACCGCTAAGCAGATAGTTCATCGCTTTTCGGTCAAAAGCCCATCCAATCATGCTCATCTTTGTAAATCTTTTGCCTGAAAATAATCTACTGCAAGCAATATTTATAAAGCCTTTATAAATATAACCGACCAAACGCAACTGCATTCAGCCGGTAAAATTTTAGTGTTTTTATTGACGGCCGCGTTCTGCACTTGTTTTGGAATACAGCTTACTCTACCCAGCCCTTCAGTGCATCATGTGCAATTTTAAGCTGATTCCGAATATCAATATGCTGAGGGCACTTTGTCTCACAAAGGCCGCATTCCACACAGTTGGATGCATCGGCGCCTCTGCGGGTGACAAACATATATCTCCGTTTCGGATGATCGAACGCACCGAACATTTTACCGTCGTTGTACGGAGCAAAGACCCGTGGAATATCGACGCCCTTCGGACACGGAATGCAGTATTCACATCCGGTGCAGGGAATGGTAACGATTGATTCATAAGCCTTTTTAACCTCGCGCAAAACTTCCTTTTCTTTTTCGCTCATGCAGCCCGGTACCATATCCGGCTTTGAGAAAATTTCAATATTATCTTTTAACTGCTCCAGCGTTGTCATACCACTGAGGATACAGCTAATCTGCGGATAATTGACAAGGTATCGGAACGCCCACTCCACCGCCGAACGATCATATCCGGAAGCCTCATAAATCCTTTTGACCGAATCCGGCGTGCTCGCAAGTCCCCCGCCGCGAAGCGGTTCCATAATGACCAGCGCCGTACCCTTTTCCCCGGCCAATTCAACCCCCTTCTCGGTAACTTCCTTATCAACATCAAGAAAATTCTGCTGAACCTGACACATTCCCCAGTCATAGTAATTCATAATATCTTCAAAGGTTTTATAATCACCGTGATAAGAAAAAGCAATCGATTTGATCAAACCTTCCGAGCGGAATTTTTCATATTCCCCAATAATATCGCGACTCTTAATCTCATCCCAGGTAGCCGGACTGATCCCGTGAATCAAATAAACATCTATGTAATCTGTCCGCAGTTTTCTCAACGTATTTTCAAGGTTTTTCCGAATATCAGCCTGTGTTGTCATTGCAGCAAGAGGTTGTTTAGTCGCGATCTTAACCCGCTCACGTCGACCTTCCAGCGCTTCGCCGACAACCGATTCGCTGGTCTGGTTGTGATAGCCATAAGCGGTGTCAAAATAGTTGATTCCATGGTCGGCAGCATATCGTATAAGCTCAAACGCTTTTTCAAGATCGACTTTCATGCCGCCGTTTCCGTCCGACGTACGGGGAAGCCGCATACAGCCGAGTCCGAGAGATGATACTTCATAACCGAGTTTCCCATAAGTGCGATAATTCATAAATTCCACCCTTTCTGCAATTTTTTGATTTGTATTATAAGATCATCATACCATACTGCCTTAAAAAAAACAATGGACAAGGAGCACCAAGGTATACAATCCAAAAATCCCCTTGCCGCATAGAATAATGGTATTAACTTGCATTGATAAAGGCGGTGTCACATTTGAGAATTCATGTTGTCCAAAGAGGGGATACTGTTTGGAAAATCGCGCGGCAATACGGCGTTTCCCCCAAACGAATTATCAGCGACAACAGCATTATAAATCCACAAAATCTTCCTGTCGGTCAGGCTCTGATTATTCTAATCCCCGAAACTGTTTACACCGTACGCCCCGGCGATACGCTGTTTTCCATTGCTTCTCAATTCGGAATTACAATAATGGAATTGTTTCAAAACAATCCAGAGTTAAGCGCCTCTTCGTCCATTTATCCCGGTCAGATTCTCACCATTCGATTTGAAGATGAAAAAAGAAGGCAGCTTCTTACAAATGCATATGCATATCCGTACATCCCGCGAAATACTTTAATTTACGCTTTGCCGTTTCTAAGCAGACTCACTATCTTCGGATACGGTTTCACAGCGGAAGGCGAACTGATCGGGATTAATGATCAGCCGTTGATTGCCCTTGCTTATCAATATAAAACCGCCCCGGTTATGCTGATTTCTTCTATTACAGAAAATGGAAATTTTGACGGAGAACGTGCAAGTCTTCTTTTCAGCGATCCATCCTTACAGGATCAGATTCTCGAACAAATTCTTGCAACGATGCTTGAAAAAGGGTATCTGGGGCTCGACATCGATTTTGAATATATTAAACCGGAAGATCGCGACGGATTTATACGATTCATCGATACCGCCAGACAGCTTTTGAATCCTTACGGGTTCTTTGTCAATACCGACCTCGCTCCAAAAGTTTCAGGTGTCCAGCGCGGACTTCTTTATGAAGCACACGATTATCCTGCAATCGGCGAGGTGAGCAACACGGTATTTTTGATGACCTATGAGTGGGGCTATACATACGGACCTCCAATGGCAGTTGCTCCTCTTAACAAAGTACGAGAGGTTGTTTCCTATGCGGCCTCGGTAATTCCACCCGATAAAATACTGATGGGAATTCCAAACTACGGATATGATTGGCCGCTTCCCTTCGAACAGGGTGCAACAAGTGCCACTTCAATCGGTAACGATTATGCAGTGACACTTGCTGCACGTTTCGGAGCCGAAATACAATATGACGAAACGGCGCAGTCTCCTTTTTTTGAATATTATCGTCCAAACGGCATCAAACACGTTGTTTGGTTTGAGGACATACGAAGCATTAAGGCAAAGTATGATCTTGCCGATGAGTTCGACCTTTTGGGCACCGGGTATTGGAACGCCATGCGTCCTTTTCATCAAAATTGGGCATTTCTCGGTGCCTCATATGATATTAAGCGGGTAGTCGATTAAAATTTCTATGCCTTTATCTCAGACAGTTTAAATTAATGTAAATATCCTTGGGCTTTTCAAGGCTTTAGAAAGTCTTTTAACGCCTCCCGTCGAAATAGCTAATCCGCCAATCAGTCGATTGGTAAAACAATACAAAAATAGTTACAATATGGTTACATTTATTGATTTATATTTCATAACAGGTTATAGTGAAGTTGTACTCGAATATAAAGGAGGCTTTCTCTCATGAAAAAGATACTGTGTGTTCTGTTAACCGCGTTTTTATTGATCGGCTTTTCCGCCTGCAATAACACAGCAAAGCCAAGCGAGCCCGACTCAAAGCCGCAAAGCTCCTCCGAGCAATCAAGCTCTGACTCCGAGCCCGAAGTGAAAAAGGAACTGAACCAGGATCTTCTCTCCGACATTGGGCTGACCTATTCGCAGCTTGTGGAAAAGCACGGTGAGGTCGTTGAAGTTAGCGGAGCCAACGGCGGACTTTGCTATCGATTTAAGAATGGCTATGGTAAATATCCTTGGGCTTTTGGCTCGGATATCGACGAAAATGGCGGCAGCTTACAAAGCGACAAAAACGGAAACTATGTGCTGGATATTGCTCCAAAGCCCAATCCACAAGCTCGATGTAACTGTATTGATTATGTGCAGGCGAAAGATTTATTTCCGGGAGAATCATTTCCTGTAAAGCTCTCTGAACTTGAAAGCACCTATAAAATCAAGAATATTAATTATGAAACCGAGCTCGGAATGGACGATTATTACTGGGCCAGTTACTCCTACAACAATTTGTCCATTATCTTGGCTACCAAAAAACTCGGAGAGCTTAATAACGACTCATTTATTGCAGTAAGCGGCTGAGAATATTTGTATGCTAAAATATAACTCAAAGGAGGCTTTCTCTCATGAAAAAGGTACTGTGTGTTCTGTTAACCGCGTTTTTACTGATCGGCTTTTCCGCCTGCAATAACACAGCAAAGCCAAGTGAACCCGACTCAAAGCCGCAAAGCTCCTCCGAGCAGTCAAGCTCCGACTCCGAGCCCGAAGTGAAAAAAGAACTGAATCAGGACCTTCTCTCCGATATTGGGCTGACAGAAGAACAAATCATTAAAAAAAGAGGTGAGCAGGTCGATTCTGCTCAATTAGAAGGCGGCGAATGGTTTCCTATATTTAAAAACGGATACGGTGTTTATGCTTTCACCAAAACAAATTGTTTTGCCATTCTTGAATTCCCGATTGACAATCTATTTTTAGAATTTAAAAAAGACTTGACAATAGATGAATTTGCCAGAGAATACGGTATAACTCATCTTTTAACAAGCAAAAATGATATGTATGAATGCTATACTTCTTCATTTGTTATAAAAAACTTTCAAATTACAATTAATACAAAAAGTGAAGGAATCATCTCTACTGATTCTACTGTATTTATTATAAAAGATGTTTACTATTTCCCAATATATCAATTGGGTATGCCGGAAAGTATAAAAAGAGCTAATTATAATTTCTATGATACATACATGATTGGTGTTCCTGAGAATATGACGATCGAAGAATTCTTAAACGATCCGACATTAAGAAATTGGGGAAAAAGGATCGTGATTAAAAAAAGCGGTACTAAAACAACCACAGGTAACTTAACTGCTGGAGATGAAATAGAAATCTATGATAATGACACAAACTCCTTGTTAGGTACATTTCAAGTCATTTCAAAAGTGAATTGAGGTGTTAAAAATGAAAATAAAGCTACCCACCTGTCTGGTTTCTGCGATACTAGTATTTGTCTTAGTGCTTTTCTCACAATTAACTATTTTTTGCCAAAGCCCCAAAAGCAGAATTGATACTTCGGAAAAGCTAGATTCAATCTCATATACCATTGAAGATACTGAATACAGCCCTTTTTTTACCTTCGACAATAACAATATGACAGTCGAAAACATTTATAGTGATACCGAGATTTGGAATTTTACAACATCCTTTTCCGGAAAATACGAAGCCAAAGTGTTTTTAGGGAATACCGAAATAGTTGAAGGCGTCATTAACATAGGTATGACTGTAAAATTGTGGTATGATAAAAAATTCATTGGTGAATATCAGGTTAAAAAATTAGAAACGCCATATTATTCAAACTCTATAATGTCAACAAACAGTCAAGGGTATATCTCTCCATTCGCCGGAAAAACTGTTAATTCTTCTATAATTTCAAGTGGATATATGACATCCGATAGACCTAATCACACAGGAGTAGACTTCTGGTGGTCCGGAATACGCGGGACTCCCGTTCGTGCTGTAAAATCAGGGGTTGTAATTCGATCAGATAACAGTAACCCTACCGGATGGGGTAACTGTGTACAAATCAATCATGATGGCAGAAGTGATTCTAGTGGAATTACTAGCTTCTATGCTCACTTAGATTCTAGAACTGTATCGTCAGGACAAACGGTAACCCAAGGACAGATAATCGGATATGTCGGAAGTACAGGAGCTTGCTATAGCAGTTCTGGAAACGATCCAGCACATCTTCATTTTGAAATCAGAGTCAATAATCAACATCAGTCTCCTCTGAATTATATAAATGGTGCGGGAGATCCCGACGGCGGCAGCACTCCTGCTGTTTCAGACGGGAGCTATATTGCCTACGGCGGACATGTTTACCGCGTTGTAGGCGGCGCACCGGTTTATGTTAACAGTTGGAGCAACGTGGGCGGAACGCACTCCTACACCAATGTTTCTGCCGCTGTCTTCAACACCCTGCGTCAATACCCCAAGGACGGGACGTTTGTAAGAGACAAAACCGGAAAAGTCTATCGTTTTGCCGGCGGTGCGCCGATTTATGTAACCGATTCCAACAACCTGGAGGTGTTCGGGCCGAGTATTTACATAGTAGACAGTGTGGCGCTGAACACCAATACCAACGTGACCCCCTGGAACCACGTACGCAAATATCCGGCGGACGGTACCTATGTACAAACCAAGGCAGGACAGGTGTTCCGCTTTGTCGGAGGCGCGCCGACTTACGTTTCCAGCTGGAGTAACGTAGGCTCCCCGGTAGTCACTCCCACAGTTGTTGATAAAAACGTTATCAATTCCCCCTCCACTCATGCCTTTGGACATATGCTGCAATATCCGAAGGATGGAACAATCGTTCAAAACAAAAACGGATTGGTATATCGATTCGCAGGTGGTTCGCCACTCTATGTTTCAAACTGGAACAACTTGGAGAACTCTGCCCAAAATACATATCCCACTACAGTTGACAATACCTCTTTGCACACTTCAGCTACCGGAGCTCCCTGGAACCACGTACGCAAATATCCGGCGGATGGAACGTTTGTACAAACAAAATCGGGACAAATATTCCGCTTCGCGGGTGGTGCGCCGATTTTCGTCTCGAGCTGGGAGAGCGTAAATTCATCGGCGCTTACTCCCACGGTTGTCGATAAAAACACCATTAATTCCCCAGCGGCTTGTGCGTTCGGACACATTTTACAGTATCCCAAAGACGGTACTTTTGTAAAAACAAAGGATAATCACATCTTCCGCTTTGCGGGCGGCGCGCCGATTTTTGTTGATTCCTGGGACAACGTCGGCGGCGAGGCCAATGCAACCCTGGTTGACAAAGATACTTTGAATCAACCGGATTTGAGTGCCCCGTTTAACCATGTCCGACGTTTCTCTGCCGACGGCACGCTCGTACGGACAATTTCCGGAAAGCTGTTTGAATTCACAAACGAGATCCCCGTTTATCAATCAACCGGTGAAAACACAACCGCAACCTTAGTTTCTGAAACAGGTCTGCTGGGAAATCATTTCGCTTCCGCATATGAACTAACGCTCGTTTCCGGAGAAACGACTGCGATCGACGGCTGCCTCGGACTTGCCTCTTACAGTAAATTTTATAAATTTACTGCCCCGGCAGCCGGCACCTATACACTCGGTACATCCTCCTGCACGGGCACTTTATGCGGCGAGCTGTACGACGCCAATCAAACATTGCTTGCGCAAGATAGCAATGGCGGTACCAACGGAAATTTCTTATTGACTTATCTTTTCACGGAGGGTGAAACCTATTTTATAAAAGTGCAAAACAGCAGCTCAGCTGCTTCGCAGACAGGCAGTTATACCCTTAATATCACAGCCGCATAAAACGTTTTAATAAAGGCGTCCTGCCTTATCTTAAAGCAGGGCGCCTTTTATTTGCCTTATTTATCCGATACAGTGATCATTCATTTCACATGACGGGATTTATTTCTCTCCCAAAATCTGCTTAATTTCATCCAAATTCTCCGCAAATGAAATTCCCTGCTGGCGGTCTTCGGACGACAGTCCCGTCTCAATCATATGGAAAAGCAAATCTTTTAAGCTGTTATAGTAGCCGTTTAAATTGTAGAGAATACAGGGTGCGTCAAGATGTTTTAATGATACCTTAGATATAATCTCGGCGATTTCCTCCAGGGTCCCGGTTCCGCCCGGAAACGCAATAAAAGCATCGCCAAGCTCAATCATTTTAGCTTTTCTTTCAGTCATATCCTGTGTGACAATCAATTTCGTTAAGCCTTCGCTTTCAAATCCCGCATCAATAAAAAACCGCGGCTCAACTCCGGTTACATCCCCGCCGGCATTTAAAACGCTTTGTGAAAGCACCCCCATCAGTCCGGCCTTTGAGCCGCCATAGACCAGAGCGTTACCGCTTTCTCCAATCCACCGGCCGAGCTCTTTGGCGGCCTTAACAAATTGCGGATCGTTTCCTTTTAAAGCGCCGAGATATACTGTAATGTTCATAAAACAATACCTCCCATCTGTAAATTTAACGGTCGAAACACCGACAGTGCTCCTGCAACCTGCACGTAATATATAAAAGTTGTAATTCCAGCAAGAATGCTGCGATCTTCTCGTTTGCAATTGCTCCCCGGCAGATATATCCGGCAAGCATAAATCGGTTAGAAATTAAAATACGGCAATTTTGTATACTGGGGCGGAAGTTCGTTTTTTTCCAAAGCATCAGGAAAAGCCGCAATAAGCGTTGACGGCTCATCACAGATATATCGATTTAAGTAATCGATAAAATCGCTTTCGTCGTAGCAAATCCCTATTTCGTCGCCCATTTTCACTCGAAATCTTGCAGCGTCGGGGCTTTTGTACAGCCAATCGCAAAATTCAAAACAATTATATCACGTTTCTAATATAAAACAAATAAAGAAGCCACCGTAATTCTATCAAAACTACGGTGGCTTCTTTATGGAGCAAGGGTGTTCGCACGCCTCCGCTCCATCTTCGCCCACAAAGGCAATCCCAATATGCTTTATTTTTACTTAGCAGTAAAATTCCATTGGGTATGTGAGATACTCAGATCGAGTTTATTGATATTACTATATCGGGCAACATCCGATAATAAATCAGATGCGAAAACGGCCTACTTACAACAACTTGCCGATCACAACAAATATTTTCAAAAATTTGGATTACAGCTTGAAACTGACTTTGACTAACACAACATCAATGGTTCGAGTTTTATTTCAAACAAAAACGGAAAAACCAGCAACCGTTTTTCGGCTGCTGGCAATAACCGCTGTAATGCGAGTTCAATTCTAATGTTAACCTTTAATTACACAATGCTTTTATTTTTAGCTCAGTTATCGCGCTCTGCCTCGTGCTTAAGAATTGTACCGGAAGCGGCATCAATCTCATAATCATACTCCCTGCCTCCGGATTTGAACTCAACTTCGTAAATCCATTTACCGTTCTCGTCATCCAACTCAACACTTATTTCATATACACTACTCTCGCTCACGCCCGCGTGATTCATAGCTATTACTTTTGCCTTAGCATAACCGATGCTCGCTCCATCGCTTGATATGGACGGCTGAGGATGTGCTGTTGTTTGATCTTGCGTGGAAAATGCTTCTGACAAATTTTTCCGTCCACTGAGTACCTCGCCGGTATAAGCGTCCACTATATATTCAAACTCACCCCACATTGTATTCAACTCCACCTCATAGTGAGCAGGTGTTTCATCCAACTCGGGATCGATTTCTACTGTGACGGAATTCACATTTGTTGTTCCGGCATATTGCTCAACAGCGATATGAGCTGCCTCCATACCGATAGGCATGGCAGGCGCACCTGCTTTGACAAGATCCTTGAGTTCCTTAACTGAAAGTGCTGCAAGCTTATCAAATTTCAAATGCGAATTAAGTGCAAGAACACGATTCACCAGTGCCGCTTTTCCTGTAGAAATATTGTTTTCTCGCGCCTGTTGTTCCAGTCTCTCATCTTGTGTAACCATTTGCGTCAGAACTGACGCTCTTGATTCGCTTGTCTGTAAAGCACCATCCACAGCACTTACCAGTTCACGCTGAAGCTTTTCTGCACGAGCAGTATCCTTATCTTCTACCGAAATCATAATAGCAGAGGATGTATCGCTGAGATATCCGTTGCGCACAAGGCTTCCTACGATGGCGTTTACCGCCACGTCAAGCTTCGCGCCCTTGAGATCCGCACCACCGCCCATATCTGCAAGAATTGTCCTTGCGTCATCGTTAAGTGGTGTGCAGACGAGGACTTTTTCGCTTCCGCTCACTTTGAGCTCAATACTGGGATTTACATCCAGCGACACCACGGATGCGACCGCATTCGCTTGTTGATAGAGTGTGCCTGCTCCGATAAGCAGCACCGCCGCAAAGCAGGCGGCAATAAGTGCTGCCCATTTTCTTTTTGTCGTTTTCATCATTGCCATAGGGATTACCGTTCCTTTCCGCTCTTCACAGCGGGAGAGAACGCCGCCTACATCGTTCGGCGCAGTCTTTTCAATCGCCGAGGCTAGGTGTTTCTCCATTTGTTTGTGGGTCACCGGGCGTCATCTCCTTCCAGAAAGCCTCGCATTTTTTTCAATGCTCTATGATATTTCGACAGGACAGTAGCCAACGGCAACTCCAGTAGCGTCGCAATCTCTCGATACTTCATGCCCGTAATTGCATGGAGCAGAATAACTCGCTTCTCTTCCTAGCTGAGAGTTGTAAGAGCGTACTGTAAAATTATACGCTCTTCGGCATCCAGTTTACACTCCTGCGCAGGAATAGTCTCCCATTTTTCGTCGCAAAGCGCCATGTGGCGTTCCTCGCGCCGTAGACGGATCAGACACAGATTACGACACACAGTCAGCAGCCAACTCATCGGCGACCCGACGGGACGGTACTGCTTCGCACAGTCCCATACCTTTACATAAACATCCTGCGTCAATTCCTGTGCGTCGTGCGCATTTTTAAGATACGAAAGCGCAAGGCCATACACTGCTGCTCGTGTGCACTGGTACAACTCTGCAAGCGCCTCACGCTCACCGGCAGCAACACGAATAAGTATCTTCTGCAGTTTATGCCGATTCTCCGACGAATCATATTTAGTTGTCGTCAATACATTAAGCATGAACTTTTATCTCCTGTCAGCTATATAATGCATGAAACAGACAATTTATTGCATCTATCATAAAAATTTTCACAAGCTAAAACAATAGCTTTATTATAGCGCAGATGCGTACCGATAAGAAATTACAATTGTATCCGATATAATCAGATTTTGGAGTGGGTTTTTATTAAAAAAGCCTTTCACGCTTTAAAAGTAAGTCGTGAAAGGCTTTGGTGGAGACGAAGAGGATCGAACTCTCGACCTTACGGATGCGAACCGTACGCTCTCCCAGCTGAGCTACGCCCCCAAAATCATGAAATAATTATACCACTCTCTTCCGAAAAAATCCAGTGTTTTTTTCGCTTTTTTAAATTTATCACTTATACACCTACGTATTGATAAGCTCTCAAAAGTCTTCTTATGTAAAAATCTCTGAGTTTTGCACTCAGAGATTTTTACAACTTCACATACTTTAAAATATCAGTAATTTTCCGGTTTTAATTCAAAATAAGCTTGCGGGTGAGAACAAACGGGACAAACCTGAGGCGCCGATTCGCCAAAATGAATATGTCCGCAATTGCGGCAGATCCAAAATCGTTTTTCGGCACGCTTAAAAATCTCCTGATTATTTAGACTTTGAATCAGCTTGCGATAACGTTCCTCATGCTCTTTTTCAATATTTCCTACCAGATCAAAGAGAACCGCAATCTTTTCAAAGCCCTCTTCTCTTGCCTCTGCAGCAAACTTTTGATACATCTGCGTCCATTCGTAGTTTTCTCCGGCAGCTCCATCCTCGAGATTTTGTACTGTCCCACCCATTCCGTCGTGAAGCAGTTTAAACCAGATTTCGGCGTGCTCCTTTTCGTTGTCTGCCGTTTTTGAAAAAATGTCGGCAATTTGCTCATAGCCCTCTTTTTTAGCTTGGCCGGCGTAAAAGCTGTATTTCGTTCTTGCCTGGGATTCCCCGGCAAATGCCGCCATCAAATTCGCTTCGGTTTTACTTCCCTTGAGTTGTTTCATCATCGCTCTTCCTTTCTATCACAACTTCTTTGCATCTTTTAATACCTTCTTCACTATTCTGCCCAAAACTCGCTCTGCTTTATACAACAAAATTCCAATTCTTTTGTGTCCGCTTGTTTTTTAGGATAAATCGTGTTAAAGTCTAATTACTGCACTTTTTTAATTGGGAGGTCTTTTCAATTTTTAATTCCATAATCAAGGAAAAACATTTCTATCGCACCTTAATCGCCTTTACCATTCCCGTAATTTTACAAAATCTGCTTGGAACAGCATTAAACATGATGGATACCGTCATGTTGGGTGGACTGGGCGAAGTGGCAATATCGGCCGCGGCTCTTGCAAATCAGCCGTTTTTCATTTTTTATGCTTTTCACTTTCGGCGTTGCCGGCGGAATTGGCGTATTGATCTGTCAATATTGGGGTAAAAAAGACATTGATACCATTAATTCCGTCGTTGGAATTGCCCTTACGCTTTCTTTGGCAATTTCGTTTCTTTTCACCGCTGCGGCTGCGATTTTCCCGGAACAAATCCTTACGATTTTTACCAAAGATCCCGATGTCATCCGACATGGCGCCGAATATTTGCGGATTGTCGGCTTTTCTTATCCGGTTTATTCCATCACCACTACCTTTTCCAACGCCCTCAGAAACGTAGAAAAAGTAAAAATTCCCGTCACAATTAATGCCTGCGCATTGGTGGTTAACACCTTTTTCAACTGGTGTTTAATCGGTGGTGAGCTCGGTTTCCCCCGGCTTGAGGTAGCCGGAGCAGCTTGGGCAACTTTGATTTCCCGTGTGCTCGAATGCATTGCCGTTCTTCTTTACGTCTTTCTGGGAGAAAAGGCTGTTCGGTTTAAAATTCGTAAGATGTTCCGCTTTAATCGTTTGCTCTTCGCCGATTTTTTGCGTTACAGCCTTCCTGTTGTCTTTAACGAGTCACTTTGGGGAATCGGCACTTCGGTTCACGCCGGAATCATGGGACATATCGGTGCCGAGGCCACTGCCGCATTCAATGTGGCAGATATTGTACAAAGACTTGCGCTTGCTTCCTGCTTTGGGCTTTCTGCCGCCGCACTAACTTTTGTCGGGAAAGAACTGGGGCAGGGAAATTTGGAGCGAGCTAAAAAAACAGCCTCAACCATCTTAATCTTTGCGCTTCTTTTCGGACTTGCGGGTTCCGGTTTAATTCTATTTTTACGTCCCTATGTTCTTATGATTTTTAATCTTGCCCCGTCTACCATTGAAATCAGTTATCAAATTATGTTTGTCATGGCGCTGTTACTGGCAATAAAATCTTTTAATTCTCCTATCATTGTTGGGATTCTGCGCGCCGGAGGCGATACCCGTTTTTCTCTGCTTATCGATGTAGGATTTCTTTGGGGTGTAACCATTCCGCTCGGCGCGGTTGTCGGCCTTGTCCTTCATGCTCCTGTCCCCGTTGTTTATTTCTGTCTGATGTCTGACGAGTTTATTAAATTTGGGCTTGGCCTATGGCGGTTTAAAAGCGGACGCTGGATACGGAACATCACACGGGATTTTGATTCGGGCCAAGAAGCCATTGAATAGTCGGCGCCGTCATCTCCCGAATCGGAAACAGCTTGTGCCGAAGAGACTTAAGACGATTCGATTGTCCTTTAAAGTGGCTGCGTTCAGTCCGATTCAAAGGAATGCGCAAAAGCTTTACCAAACCATAGCAGGATCAAAAAAGCACTGTCGAGCTGATGTCTTCTTTATCGGCGGCTTGAACAAAAGCGCTGAATTTCTACCGGGCATGGGTTGTTATAGTGTTACTTTTGAAAACAGGTGGGGTGAAGACTGCATGTTTCTGTAGAACCATACCGGTTTTCCGTTCGTATATCATTTACTTCTATTAATCGCCCTGTTTGATGTTTCAAATGACTTTTACAAATTTGATTACAAAGTCAAGATCTATAAGGGCACAAGACAGCCGCGCCTCAAGGCGCATAAATAAGTTCGCCAATCGCAACACTATTATGGGCTACCCCCTTCCGGGGCGGCCTTTTATTTGCCCTTGCTTACCGGCTCACCCGTAAACGGGTCGGTAAATTCTTTTAGACTGATCTGGTCCGCGGCTATATCTTCTTGTAACTGATTCCGTACATATTCCTGTATCGCCTTTTCATTACGTCCTACCGTATCCACATAGTACCGCGGCACCAGAAATGTCGGTTTCCGTACTTGTATTTCAGATTCGCATGCCGGTCAAAAATCATCAGGCTACTCTTTCCTTTCGGGTACCCCATTACTTCTGACACACTATACTTCAGCGGTATCTTCACATACAGTTGTATGTGATCCGGCATTGCTGCTGCCTCCAGGATTTCTATCCCTTTTCACGCACACAGGGCGCGGATGATCTGACCTATATCTGCGGAGATTTGCTTATAGACAACCTGGCGCCGATATTTCGATGCAAACACTATATGGTATTTGCAATTCCACTTCGTATGCGCTAAACTGTTTGTGTCATTCATTCTTGAGTGACCTCCCTTTGTTTTGTAGTTTGCAGTTGCCAGACCGCATTTCTACTATAGCATCATTCTTCTGCGGAAGCCGCATCAAGCCGAATCCCAGTTTTTTAATGTCTTCACCTAAATACATAAAACACCCCCGCTTTCGCTTTTTCTTGTAGTATATCACCTGAAGTTCACTCAAAATCAAGCGCTTTTGCAAAATTTTATATAGTTATTCTAAACTTTTTCTATCACTCAATCTAACAGCGAATATTCTCGTAATTGTCCGGAGCTTATTGCTGACAAATTCCACAAAGATACACCAAACTTTCCACGCCTGCATCACTCGCTCTATCGTCTGTAAATAAGTCGATCTGCGTTTTAATAAAGATTTTCCTCCGCTGCAAGGTTAGCTGCCAGCGGCTCGCTTTCTTTAATGCCTAAAGTTAAAATTTTACCGCCGGTAGGATGGGTTGCCTCCGAAATAAAACAAAAACCTCCCGCTTTGGGGAGGTTTTTGTTTTATGCTTTTTGATCGTTTCTGCGGATTTCGGCACGTCTGATTTTTCCGCTGATTGTCTTTGGAAGCTCATCCACAAATTCAACCACACGTGGATATTTGTAAGGTGCTGTTGCATCCTTTACAAATTTTTGAAGCTCTTTTTTCAGTTCTTCAGAAGGAGTATATCCTTTCGCCAAAACAATGGTCGCTTTAACGGCATAGCCACGGAGCGGATCCGGTACGCCGGTAACGGCACACTCAACAACCGACGGATGCTCCATCAAAACGCTTTCGATTTCGAAGGGCCCAATCCGGTATCCGGAGCTCTTGATCACGTCATCCGTACGGCTCATGTACCAGAAATATCCGTCTTCATCCCGCCATGCCATATCACCGGTATGATACAAACCGTCATGCCACGCCTCTTTTGTCTTCTCTTCATTGCGATAGTATCCGGAGAAAAGGCCAAACGGCTTTCCTTTATTCGTACGGATTACAATTTCGCCGACTTCACCCGGAGAAACCGTTTCACCATCTGCGTTGACCAAGTCAACATCATACTGCGGATTCGGCTTGCCCATCGAACCCGGTTTTGGTTCCATGCCAACAAGGTTTGCAATAACCAATGTCGTTTCTGTCTGACCAAAACCTTCCATCAATTTTAAACCGGTGTACTGGTAAAACTTATTAAAGACCTCAGGATTCAAAGCCTCGCCGGCAATGGTACAGTATTTCAAAGAAGAAAGGTCGTATTTTCCCAAATCCTCCTGAATGAAAAAACGATACATGGTAGGCGGCGCACAGAAGGTCGTAATATTATACTCTGCAAAAAGCGGGAGAATATCCTCTGCATGAAAGCGGTCAAAATCGTAAACAAAGACCGCTGTTTCGCTGAGCCACTGGCCGTATAGCTTGCCCCAAACGGCTTTTCCCCAACCGGTATCCGAAATGGTGAAATGGATGCCGTTCGGGTCAACATTATGCCAATAATGCGCTGTAACAAAGTGACCGAGAGAATAATCAAAACTATGGGTAGCGATTTTAGGATACCCCGTAGTACCGGATGTAAAATACATTAACATCGGATCCGAAATTACGGTTGCTTCCTCCCCGACCGGACGCTCAAAAACAGAAGACTGCTCTTCAAGTAAAGCGTCAAAATCGTCCCATCCCTCACGCGGTCCGTTGACAATCAGCCGCGTATGTACCGTCGGACTTTCAGGCAGAGATGCCTCAATATGCTCCGGAACGCCGTCATCCTGTGTGGAGACAACTGCAGAAACACCGGCCGCATTAAAACGATAAACAATGTCTTTTTTCATCAGTTGATTTGTTGCCGGAATTACTACAGCGCCTAATTTATGAAGTCCCAAAATTGCAAACCAAAATTGGTAGTGGCGTTTAAGAATCAACATGACTCGATCGCCTTTTTTGATTCCCTTGCTTTTAAACAGATTTGCTGCTTTTGAGGAGTACTCCTGCAACTGCTTAAAGGTAAAATTGATGTTCTTTTTATCCTTGCTTACCCAAATCAGGGCTTTTTTGTCCGGATCTTTCTCCGCAAGCGCATCCATTACGTCAAACGCAAAGTTATAATTCTCCGGCGGATGAAACTCAAGGTCTACCAAATGTCCCTTCCCATCTTCTTTCGCCGTGACAAATTTTTCGTAAATTCTTCCCATAATCTTACTTGTCCTCTCCTTTTTTCAGAACAATTGCCAAGAAATCACAATCAGCGTTGTCAGCAGCAATCATACCATGACCACGCCCGGAATTATAATAAACGGCATCTCCCTCATGGAGCACCTCGATATGATCCTCATATCGGAAGATCAACGTGCCTTTTAATATGTAATCAAACTCTTCCCCTTCATGGGTAGACAATTCAATATTATTGCTGTCCTGTCCAACATCATACTTTGCCGTAACAAAAAACGGCTCTGCTGTTTTTTCTTTGAAAAATGATGCCAAATGCTGATATTTAAAGCCGTGTCGCCGCTCCAGCGGGAGTCCGCAGCCCTTACGAACAATAGAATACTGCGAAAGATGAGGTGCCTCTCCGGTCAACAGCTCTGCCAAATCCAACCCAAATACCTTTGCACATTTATACAAAAAAGTAAAAGAGAAATCTCTTTCACCGTTTTCAGCAGCGGTATATTCTTCTACTGTAGTATCCGTAATTCGTGCCATTTCCTCAATCGAAAGCTCCAAAATGAGCCGCATTCCTTTAATTCGCTCTGCAATCTGCACAACCTGATTTTCCATAAGAATCCCCTTTCTTGTATAATTATAAATAGGTTATAATACATACCCCCGGCGAAGCGATTTTAAATTTTAAAACCACCGTGGAGCATTGTACTCAAAAAATAAAAAAGCTCCCGTCCACAATGGGACGAGAGCTGATTCCCGCGGTACCACCCAAATTGGCGCATCAATATACGCCCGCTTTTCGGACTCCAATAAGCCCTATGCCAATAACGGTGCAAACCGTAGCAACCTAATCAAAACTTTCAGCTGCTCCGCTCAAAAGGGATCAGACCTCACCGCCGCGACTGCCTTACACCAACCGGCAGCTCTCTGAAACACGGAAAAGCAAGACTGTTGTCTTTCTCACAGCGTTTTAACTGTTATTATTTTATCATACTTTAATACGACTGTCAAGCCGGAAAATGCAATTTCTTAGTCATCCGAGGGGAACGTGTCGTTGCGGCGAAAAAAAAGAGAAATACACCACAAACCGGCAAGGGCAACCAACGTATAGATAATTCTGCTGACAATCGCACCCTGACCGCCAAAAATCCAGGAAACAATGTCAAACTGAAAAATCCCGATGGAGCCCCAGTTGATTGCGCCGATAATAACGAGCGCTAATGCTATTTTATCCAACATCGTTTTTTACTCCTTTTATCAGTGTATTATCCGGCATCCGTTTTTTCGGCGCGATAATACTTCGTTTATAAAGTTGTAAAGCTCGATCGTTTCGAAGCAACTGTGCTTTGTGTGCTTTGACTTAAAGATAATTGCACACTTCACTCGAATAATGAGCTTTCGTAACAATAGTATGTTCTTCTCTTGTACAATTATACGGTTTTGTGTTAAAATATAAGTATTGTTAAATAAGAACCGAAACAATTCTGGCTTTTGGCCTTTTGATAATTATAATGTTGGTACTTGATATTTGCAAAATCGCCTTTTTATCAAGAAGTATCCCTTGAGCCGTTTTTGATTCAATCATTTTATTTTTTAAAGGAGAGTCCGCCGTATATGGATCAGCCCATCATTATTTCAATCGCCGCTTGTGTGCTCATTCTTATTATTGCAGGAGTAACTGCTCTTATTCTCCGCAGTAAAAACAAACAGACGCAAAAGCTCGGAAAACGGGGAGAACGAAAAGTTTACAAAGCTTTGAAAAAATACGCCCGCTTTAGCGATGTTAAAATTTTAAACGACGTTTACCTTCCCTTGTACGATGAAACCACCCAAATTGATCATATCCTGATCGCGCCGTTCGGCGTAATGGCCATTGAAACCAAAAACTGGGCGGGTGCAATTTACGGGAATCCCGCGGAGGACAAATGGCTTCAGGTGTTGGGAAACGACCGTAATTATCATTACAATCCGCTTAAACAAAACAAAACGCACACCGACAATATTCGCCATCTTTTCCGAAAAGAAAATGTATATCGAGTCAACGTTGAAGGCGTTGTCGTTTTTGCCGAAAAAGCAGATCTTTACTGTCCGCGCAACGTACCGGTTTACACATTAAAGCAATTTAAAAAGCTGCTTAAAAAGCCGGCTTACAGCGCCGATAACAAGGTGGACGTTCAAAAAGTATACGATGTAATCGTAAAAAATCAGGTGACCGACAAAAAGAGAATTGCCGAGCATGAGAAAAACGTAAAAAAGAAAGCAGCGGCAAAATCCTAATACGGCAATGCCAAAAGCATCAAGGAGGCTTTAAAAAATGGAGTATCAGTTTTCAGATCGAATTAAGACAATTAAGGCATCGGCAATCAGAGAAATTTTCAAGTTAACCGCCGATCCGGCAGTTATCTCGTTTGCGGCGGGCAATCCTTCCCCCGATGCTTTCCCGATCGAGGCAGTACGTGAAATTACTGCCGATATTTTCAAAAACGAGCCGGTTGAAGCGCTTCAGTACAACATCACAGAAGGCTATCTGCCGCTTCGCAACTATGTAAAAGAAACTCTTCTCGCTGAAATTAACAGCTACCATCCAGAACGTGACGACGCAATCATTGTAACCGGCGGCCAGCAGGGTATCGATTTAACCTGTAAAGTTCTCTGCAACGAAGGGGATACCGTTTTGTGTGAAAACCCGAGCTTTGTCGGTGCACTTAATGCAATCAAGGCCTATAACACCAATCTTGTAGGGATTGACCTTAACGAGGACGGCGTCGATCTGGAACAACTTGAAAAGGCGCTTCAGACCGAAAAAAACGTTAAACTTTTCTACACCATTCCAACGTTCCAAAATCCGTCGGGAATTACCGCTTCGCTCGAAAAGAGAAAAGCGGTTTATGATCTTTGTAAAAAATACGGTGTCTTGATTCTGGAAGATAATCCATACGGTGCGCTGCGTTTCACGGGCGAGGATGTCCCGACCATCAAATCCCTGGATAAAGACGGAATTGTCATCTATGCCGGCAGTTTTTCCAAAGTGCTCTCTCCCGGTATCCGAGTTGGTTTTTTAAGTTTGCCGAAAGAAATTTGCGCTAAAGTGGTGGTTGCAAAGCAGGTTAATGATGTTCACACCAATATTTTGGCGCAGATGATCGCCTATAACTTTGTTACAAAATATGATTTTTCCGCTCACCTGAAGCGGCTTCGTGCCCTTTATCGTCGCAAATGCAGCTACATGCTCGAACAGATGGACAAATATTTTGATCCGCGTGTTACCTTTACCAGACCTCAGGGCGGTCTTTTCCTCTGGGCAACCTTGCCGGAAGAGGTTGATATGATGCAGTTCACCCGCGACGCGGTTGCTAAAAAAGTGGCTGTCGTTCCGGGAAGCGCTTTTCTTCCGCATGAGGAAACAATGGTATCTCATTCATTCCGTCTCAATTTCTCAATGCCGAGTGAAGAGCAGATTGAAACCGGGATTAAAATTCTGGGCGAAATGACCCATAATCTGTAATCGTTTTTTATAAAACACCTCCAAAGGAGACTGAAATCGTGGAACAAGCTACAAACCGCAAAAAAATCATTCTAAGCGGCATCCAGCCGACCGGCGTTTTCACGTTGGGAAACTACCTGGGCGCCATTAAGAACTGGGTTGTCCTTCAGGAAGAATATAATTGTGCCTATATGATTGCCGACCTGCACTCCATTACGGTACGGCAGGAGCCCGCAAAGCTTCGCCAACAAATTTTGTCGGCCTTTGCTACCCTTCTTGCCTGTGGAATTGATCCGGAAAAGAGCTTAACCTTTATCCAGAGTCAGGTACCGCAGCACGCCGAACTCTCTTGGGTTCTATCCTGTTATACCCAGTTCGGCGAGCTTTCCCGAATGACTCAGTTTAAAGACAAGAGTGCAAAACACGCCGACAATGTAAATGCCGGGCTCTTTACCTATCCCGCTTTAATGGCAGCGGATATTCTTCTTTATCAGGCAGATCTGGTTCCGGTTGGAGTGGATCAAAAGCAGCACCTGGAGATTACCCGCGATATCGCCGTGCGTTTTAATAACACTTACAGTGATACCTTTACCCTTCCGGATCCGTATATTCCAAAAATCGGGGCAAAAATTATGTCTCTTGCCGACCCGACAAAGAAAATGTCAAAATCGGACGAAAACCCCAACGGCTTTATTACCATTCTGGATGAACCGGACGTAATTATCCGTAAATTCAAGCGCGCCGTGACCGATTCTGACTCTTGCGTTCGTTATGCAGAAGGGAAAGATGGCATTAATAATCTGATGACCATTTATTCAGTAATCACCGGAAAAACGCTTGATGAAATCGAAAAAGAATTTGACGGAAAAGGCTATGGCGACTTTAAACTTGCTGTCGGTGAAGCCGTCAGTGATCATTTAAAGCCTGTCAGAGAAGAACACAAACGCTTGATGGCAGACAAAGGATATTTGGAACAAGTGTACTCGGACGGAGCGCTAAAAGCGCAGCGAATCGCTCAAAAAACTTTAAGCAAGGTTTACCGCAAAGTCGGATTTGTGGCCGCTAAATACGAATCGCGGTAATCTGTCTGTCTTTTTGGCGGCATAACTTACGCGACGGCAATCTGAATATTACGATTGCCGCCATTTTTTAAAGCACATCTTTCCGGCGCAAATCTGCCGGTTTGTATCCAATAATAATTTGAGAGGAGAACGATTATGAGAGATGAGACAAAATGCCTGCACGCCGGCTACACGCCAAAAAACGGAGATCCGCGAGTTCTTCCGATTGTACAGAGTACGACTTACGTCTATGATTCTGCAGCAGAAGTGGCAGCTATTTTTGACGACCCGACCAAAAGCCTTTGCTATTCCCGCTTCGGTAACCCCACTGTTATGGCAGTGGAGGAGAAAATTGCCGCTTTAGAAGGAGGGGCCGGCGCGATGTGTACCACATCCGGACAGGCAGCCACTCTTTTATCTATTCTAAATATCTGTCAGGCAGGAGACAGCATCATCAGTACTCCGCAAATCTATGGCGGGACCATCAATCTCTTTTCCTATACGCTGAAAAAGCTTGGCATCGAGTGCATATATGTCGACGCCGCTTCCAGCGACGAAGAAATCAAAGCGGCCTTTAAGGAAAATACCAAGCTTGTTTTCGGCGAAACCATTGCCAATCCCGCTCTGACGGTTTTTGATATTGAACGTTTCTCCAAAATAGCTCATGAGATGGGGGTCCCTCTGATTATTGACAACACATTTGCAACCCCTATTCTCTGCAAACCGTTTGAATTTGGCGCTGATATCGTAATTCACTCTACGAGCAAATATATGGATGGTCATGCTGTGCAAATCGGCGGTGTCATTGTAGACAGCGGCAAGTTTGATTGGACAAACGGAAAATTTCCGGAATTAACCGAGCCGGATGAATCCTATCATGGAATTTCCTATACCGAAACCTACGGAAAGCTGGCTTATATCATCAAGGCCAGAATGCAGCTTATGCGTGATTTTGGCGTTTACCCCGCCGCCCACTCCGCATTCCTGCTCAATCTCGGTTTGGAGACGCTTCCTGTCCGAATGAAACAATACTGTGAAAACGCATTGACGGTTGCCAAACATTTGGAAGGTTCTCCTGCGGTCGAAAAAGTAATTTATCCCGGGTTGGAGTCCGACCCCAATCATGCACTGGCTCAAAAGTACCTAAAGGGATGCAGTGGGGTTATTTCCTTTATCATTAAAGGCGGACGCCCGGCAGCTGCAAAATTCATGGATTCTCTCCATCTCGCCTCCAATGAAGTACATGTAGCGGATATCCGAACCTGTGTGCTGCATCCGGCCAGCGAGACCCATCGCCAGCTCACCGACGAGCAGTTAGTCGCGGCCGGAATTGACGCCGGAATGATCCGTTTCTCGGTCGGACTTGAAAACATTAATGATATTCTGGAAGATTTGGATGCTGCTCTTAAGGCTGCTTTTGCGCAAGCATAATACCGGCCTTCCCGACATATCGATCAAAGTGCTGTATTTTTAGATCGATTTTTCCCGGCATTAGGGCTGTCTTTATGATATTTAGAACCGCAACAAATGAAGAATTTGAAACTGTATGAAAATTCTACTGGTATTTCATCGAAGCTATGCAGGATCAGAATGATACAATCGGCTGGAAAAAGGGAATTTATCCAACCAACAATTTTCTCCGGATCAACAAAGCCGCCGAGCGGCTGTACACCGGCGTTGGCTTTAAATTTGTCCAGGCCAAAATATGTTTTATGAAGATACCGGCTGGACGGAATACAAATTGTTTGAGTTTAATTTTTAGCCTCGGATACGTTGACTTCAATACATATAATAAAAGCTCCCGTATGATATGATCATCCGAGGGCTTTTAATTTTTCCACTAAGCGTTCAAAACGTATGCCTCTCCACGCAACTCATATATAAACAAAATCATATGCCCGAATTGGAATCGAAATCAGAAAAGCCGGATATGACACCCAAAGACGAAGTACCGCCTTTTAGCCTGTGAAACGCAGCCAATAATAAAAGGCGCGGTAAATCCGCGCCTTAGCATTTTCTATGCAATTTTAATTTAAGTAGGGGCGCATTTGAGCGCCCGTAAAGCTTAAAGCCATCCCTTTGGGATAATTTCTTTACCACCGGCAGCAAGAACGGCGGCAACCGCAGTCGGATCGACCTTGGTTGCATCCGCAGTTTCTGTTTCGACTGCTGTTATTAGAATTGCATCCACAGCCGCATCCGGAATCCATGTCGGAATCATCAACGTTATCATTCGACATGACAACATCACCGGCACTGACATTATAAGAAAAAGTTACCGGAACATAGGCTGTTATGCTGCCATCCATTCCCTGCTCTGAGGAAAGGGAACTGCCAAGCCAATTATTATTGCACATTTAAAATGCCTCCATCTATACGGACTTATCGCCCGTACTACACCTTATGCACGGAGGTATTTTTTGGTGAAAAAGAAACCGTTATTAGGACGTCTTAACCAGGCCGATGCCTGCGAGGCTTTTCCGTGAAGCATTAACGAATAAAATCAAAAGCCTATTTAAGTTTCTTGCCGAATTACTCTTCCTCATCATTATCATTTTTATGATAGGGAATTATTTTATTCACTGCAAGTGCCAGAAAAATTCCAACAAGTGTATCGAGAACACGATTGAAAACAAAGAGATACGGATTACTGTCGGTTACATGTGAAACGGTGATGCTTAAAAATACAACGCAGGTGATATAACTTGCAGAGGATTTTTTGATTAAGACCGTTACATAAATTAACGGTATGATGCAAAGGGAAACAATCAGATAGTAAAGCGGGGTGTGCGCCATTAACGGGGTATTCTGCTCTATTAACAGGAGAATTAATCCAAATGCGCCGCCAATAAACGTCCCCACCGTTCTATTTAGAGCAACCTGAACTCCTTTTTGGTGATCCTTTTGCATACAGAGAATGGCTGCAATCATACTGTAAAAAGGCGGCTGCCCCCGTAAAAACCCGATCATCGCACTGAGAAAAGCTGCGATTACCGTTTTTATCATCCGCATCCCAACTTTTGGTAATTTATACCTCATTCATGTCACCAACAACATAGAAAGCTGTTTGCGGTTAACAGCTTTTCAAATGCGTTCCTTTCATCTAAAATATCCACAGAAATTTCCCGCCGCTTGTCTTTTACGAATTACTCTGCCGCAGCGGATTATCAGGATCTTCTATCACATGCGGCTTTACCGCGCAAGTCTTTTCTTTTAACAGCGTGACCATTTCCCGGATCATTCCGGCATGCTCCGGCCGATCCCTTAAATTTTCAAGCTCATACTCATCCTGCTCCATATCATAAAGTGCGATGGGACTGTAATCATTCAATGTACAGATCAGCTTATACTTTTGCGTACGGATCATTCGCCACGGCTTATCAAGCATATACTCCGCAATTATATAATCTTGCGTTTTATCCGTTTCACCCATCAGATACTTAAACAGGCTGCATCCGTCGAGTTCTTCTTCACGATGTGTACCCGCAGCCTCCAGCATCGTCGGATAAAGATCCACAGCCGAAACGAGCTCGCTGCTCACAACCCCTTTTCTGCCGCCCGGACAGCGGATAATAAAAGGGACGCCTACTGACTTTTCATACGGATATCCCTTATTCTTAAGGCCGTGGCTTCCCTGCATATCGCCGTGATCGGAAGTATAAACAATCAACGTGTCGTCATAAACTCCAAGCTCTTTCAGTGTATTAAAAATCCGTCCTACTCCTGCGTCGATCTGTGTACAAAGTGCGGCATAAAGCCGCTTATATTCAGCCATATTTCCACCATACCGCTGATAATCCGGACACTTTTCAAACGGGCGCGGGCTCGGTGGATTAAAGGTCGGTGTATATGGATCAATCTCAATATAATCCGGAGTTTTATCAAATTCCACACCCCGATACAATTCAGCATATGAAGCAGACGGCTGCTCCGGATAATGCAGAGCCTGATATCCTACTACCGCAAAAAACGGTCTCTTGCTTTTACACATCAGGCGCAATTTCTCCACTGCAAGATCGGTTGTTACATCGGTGCGGTGCTTTTGGTAGGAATGCCGCGCGTTATTTTCATCATAAAAAAACACATCGTTATAATAAGGAGGGTTCGGATCAAAGCCGTTATAGCACTGATAACCGATAAAATGCTCAAATCCGCCCCGCTGGCAGACAGGGATACCGCTATCGCCTTTCGAGCCCAAGTGCCATTTCCCGACAAAACAGGTTTGATATCCATGATTCCGTAGTGCCTGTGCAAAGGGAAGTATGTCCTCGGGTAGCGGGTCGCCGTTATGGGTGATCCCGCTCCGGCTGGTAAACTGTCCGCTCATCAAACAGCCACGATAAGGGCCGCAAACAGGATTGTTTGAGTAGCCGTTTTGAAACAATATCCCCTCTTCGCAGAGTTTGTCAAGATTCGGTGTGATGAATTTATCATCTCGTTTGCCGAGAGCATATTTGTGTTGTTGATCGGAAAAGATAACGAGAATATTCATACGATATTCCTCTTTCGATTGATTTATATACACTGAGAGGAGCCCCTATCAGGGCTCCTCCTTTTTCGTTTCATTTTCTGCGCCGGAAACAGAAACCCCTTCGGTGCTGTCCGATTTAAAAAAGACCTTAAAGGTTTGAAAAATCAGTTTCAAGTCCAGCCAGATCGAATAGTTTTCGATATACTCCAAGTCCATCATCAACTTATCCAACGGCGTAGTGTTATATTTTCCCATAATTTGTGCCAACCCTGTGAGTCCAGCCTTTACCTTCAATCGGTAACGAAATTCCGGATACTGCTTCTCAAATTCGCGGATCAATTCCTCACGTTCCGGTCTGGGTCCGACAACACTCATCTCCCCATGCAGGATGTTGAGCAGCTGTGGCAATTCGTCCAGCCGGAGTTTTCGCAAAACCTTGCCAACCGGGGTAATTCGATCGTCATCCTTTGCGGCCCAAACAGACCCGCTTTTTTTCTCGGCATCTACGATCATCGTGCGAAATTTTAAAACTGAAAATTCCCGGCCGTTTTCCGTTACACGTTTCTGCTTATAAAAAACAGGGCCGCCGTCGCAGAGCTTTACCGCAAGGGCGCAAATCGCCATAAACGGACTTGTAAGAATAACGCCAATCAACGAGATAAACAAATCAAGCATCCTTTTTACAATTCGCTGCTCAATGGAAAGCGCCGAAACATAGGAGACATAAACCGTTTTATCATCTATAACAGCGGTCTTGCTGTTTTTCATAATTACGTCCGAAAGCCGGGGAACGACATAAACATTTTTAGTGTACTTATAGCAGAACTCCACCGTTTCCGAAAGAATTCCCGCGGGAAGTCCCATTAAAAACACCGTCTTATACGGATAAAGCCGTTTATAAAGATTTTCCGTTTCATAAGACAGCGAAAAATCAACGTTCCACTGCTTACGATATCGCCTTACCTTGGTTAAAAATTCCCTTGCCGCATCCTCATCAGCATAAACCAAAATACTTTTTTCCGGTTCATGCAGTCTGAAGAAAAGCCAGTTTCCAAAATAGGTCCCTACAATAATCAGCAAAAGCTGAATGAAAAAGGCGATAAAGAACATATAGAAATCAACGATAATTTTAAACTCGCTCATGACAACCAGTTCAACAAATGCTACAATATCGGTAAAAAACGATGCAAGCGCCACCGAAGCAATGATTTCCTTACTCTTTTTTATTCCAAGCGGAATCCCGCCGTAAATCCGCAAAAAGAGCAGCGCTGCAAGCAGATAAGTTGTCAGCGTGATAAACATGGTACGGCTCGGCCGCAGCAACTGCGGGGCCACCATGGAAAACAGGCCGTAAAACGTGACAAAAAGAGCCAAAAACAACCCGGCCTTCACCACAAAGATAACGGACTTTTCAAACATTTTTAATAATTTTATCATTTGAATCTCCTCCGTCTCTTTCATAGATTAACCAACTTGTCCGATTTATAACGGTGATAGTATAGCATAAAAAGCACTAAACTTCAACCAAAGAACGGTCATTCCCGTCCGGTTTTGTCCTCTTTTTTGTCATCCTTCAAAGAATCCTGCGCCGATACATAATATTGATATGCCTCAGCTGCCTTTACAGGCTCATCGTTTTCAACAAACAGCCGATGAACATGCGGTCGGATCCGATTTTCCGGGTGCTTTTTTCGATATTTCCAAATAATCAGGCAATATCCAAGCAGAATAATTCCGGCGCCGATACTGACAGCGCTTCCGATCGCAAGGCCCGGCGTATGATAAGAAAATCTGATTGTGTTTTCTCCTGCGAAAGCATGAACCGCCATAAATCCGACACTCACCTGTTCTACTTTTGCAGTCTCCCCGTTGACTGTTGCAGTCCAGCCGCTTTCGTATGGCACACTGTAAAACACCAGGCCCTCATGCTGCAAAGTAATATTCGAGGTGAACCCGGCATTGTCATATGCAAACGAGCTTCCGCTGTTTTCACGTAAAGCTTCACAATCGGCACGCAGTTCTTCATCTGTGGCAAGCGGCATTTCTTCCTGCGGAAGCTCGGTTAAAAGGCCGTCATACTTTTCAATCTGCTCGTCACTAAGCAAGATCGCTTTCAGCAAAAGTCGATCTCTCATCGTTTCCGGGTAATTGTTAAAAGTTTCCTGTGTAATATAATAGCGGTAGGTAAATCCCATCGGAATATAATTTCCGTTTTCGTAAATATCAAATTCATTCTGTGTTCCGATCAACCTGTAATTTGGAAGATCCGGTTCGCTGGCATCCACTGACGAAAAAATATATTTAACAGAAAACAGGGAACGCAGCGCAAGTCTGGAAAGATCGGCTCTGGATGCTACTCCCCGATCCAGGCCTACTTCTCTGTAAAAATTGATAATTGAAGCCGGGACAATGCTGTGGAATGTACGCATGCTGGGCATTCCCCAGAACATCCCGTAGTTATCCAATCCCTCGTTGATATCAATCCGATAAAAGCCGGTTTCCTCCACCGGCAGAGAAATATTTTCGCCACCGTTTAACCCCAGATCCACAATATTGTGTACTTCTTCGCTGCTTCCCTTTCCAAGCCCTAATAACAAAGCCGAATAAATCACCGACATGACAGAAACCGCAACCAGAAGTTTGGTCCCATATCCACGCTCGGAGCGGAAAAGCTTCCAAATAAGCCACGCGACAAAAATTCCGGCAATTCCAAAGAGAATATATGCCCAAAAACGCTCCGGATAGGCCGGCATTTTAAAGAAAACGAGATTTTCTTCCTCCATTTTGGGCAGGATCCCAATCATAGCAAACGAAAGCATAAAAGCGGCTGTCACCCGAACACCGTAACCATAATTCAGCGTTGTGTCTTCTAACGCCAGGACGCTTGCTAAAGCCATGATTAAAATCGGCATAAAAAACCAACGTGCATAATACTGTGAATTGAAAAGCTGGAATATGCTATTGAGCACGGGAATGAAGGCCATAACCGCACAAGAGGCAAGCAGCAGCTTAATCCAGCGCGGTTTTCTGCTTTTAAAATAAGTGATAACCGCAGAAAGGCTGAACAAAGGCAAATACGCCGAAACCGACGCCCATTTTGAAGCCGAATCCGGGAAAAAGTTTGGACGTGCCGGCATATCGGGCGGGAAGAAAAGACTTTCGAGGATTAAGCCGTATCGCTGTACCCGATCGTATAAAATCAGGTTAAACCCATCCAAATGCTCGTTGACGCGGTAATTTCCCAAGATCGCCAATACAGACGGCAGAAGCAGAAACATTGATCCTAAAAATCCAAGAACCGCTTCCAGCGCCAGCATCAAAAAGCTTTTCACCGTAATTTTTTTGCGAAATTCGGGCGAAACCAGCCGAATTAAGAAATACAAAACGGTGAAAATCGCTTCGGCGACAAAAAAGTAGTAGTTGACTACTGCGCAGAGGCAGACCGTCAGAGCAAAAACACCGCGTCTGCGGTTGATAACAAACTCTTCCAATGCGATCAATAAAAGAGGGAAGAAAACCGCCACTTCAAGGAAATGATTGAAGAAGATGTTATAAATATTAAAGCCCGAAAACGCATAAAGCAAACCACCGGTCATTGCAAACTGCGCTGTTTTTGTAAAGCGTCTGATAAATGCATACCCGGTAACTGCCGAACAGGCAAGTTTGAGAATCATAAGCGGCGCCATCAAGTAAGGAACAAATTCAGTCGGAAAAGGAATGGTCAGCCAGAAAAACGGATTTCCCAACAAATAAAAAGAATATGAGCCGATAAAATTTGCCCCGAGATCCGTTGTCCAACTCCAGCCCAGATTTCCGCTTCGGACAGCCTCATGCGCCAGCTTGTAAAAAGGAATCTGCTGAACGTTAAAATCCCCATAATAGATAAAAAGCCCGTGATCCATTAAAATATATGGTAAGAAAAAAATTGTGGCAATTAAAAGTGCAATTCCAAAAATTTTTCCATAATTTCTAGTTTCAGAGCAGGTCTGTATTTTCACGAATCTTCCCCCTAACCATATAAAACATCTAAGCGGCATCACTTTTCACAAAACTTGACCGGACAAAGTCCTTTTTATACTTGTACATTGTACCATATTTATCCATGATTTCAATGTAAATTCGTCGAAATTTAAAAACAGGACACAAACATGGACGAGCTTCTGTTTTTTTGGTATAATATTTTGAGAATGATTTGATTTATGGACAACCAAACCTTCTGCTTAGTCGATTTAAAACAACTAAATGCGGATATTATCTTATATCATACTTTGGGCTCACCTTATAGATTTAGCTAACGATCATTCTGCTTTAAATCGCCTTTACTCTATAACTCGTCTTACGAAAGGAGGAAAGTCTACATGAGCAGCTTCTTTTCCATGATTCTGCGGATGCGCTATATCAATCGGTGGGGATTAATGCGCAACACCCGCAGTGAATCGCTCTCTGAGCACAGCCTGGATGTTGCGATCCTTGCACATGCGCTTTGTATTCTTCGCAACAAACATTACGGAGGATCGTTAAACCCGGAAAAAGCCGCTGTTATGGCCCTGTTTCACGATACAAGTGAAATTATCACCGGAGATCTTCCCACGCCGGTAAAATACAATAACCCCCAGATCCGCACAGCCTATAAAAAGCTGGAGGGTGTTGCTAAAAATGACCTGCTCGCTCTTCTGCCGGATGATTTACAAGAAGAATATGCCGCCGTTTTTCACGAGGAAACAGATCCGGAGCTTGCTCGAGTTTTAAAGGCAGCCGATAAACTTTCCGCTCTGATTAAATGTTTGGAGGAAGAAAAGGCCGGAAATTCCGAATTTTCCAAAGCTAAACTGGCTCAGCTGGATGCGCTTCACCAAATGAATCTCCCGGAAGTAGACGAATTCTTAAGGGAATTTATCCCCAGCTTTGAGCTAACGTTGGACGAACAGAATTAGTTGTTTTAACAGGAGGAAAAATATGATTATCGAACCTAAAACCCGTGGATTCATCTGTACGACAGCACATCCCGACGGTTGTGCAGAAGCTGTACGCGAACAAATAGAATATGTAAAAAAAGCCCCAAAAACCGAAGGCGCAAAAAATGCTTTAATTTTAGGTGCATCTACCGGGTATGGTCTTGCCTCGCGAATTGCGGCCGCCTATTCCTGCGATGCGGCCACTTTAGGGGTCATTTTTGATAAGCCTGCATCCGGCAGCCGGACTGCTACTGCCGGATGGTATAACACCGCTGCATTCGAACGTTTTGCTGCTGCTGACGGCTTATATGCAAAAACACTTAATGGGGATGCTTTCTCCCGCGAAATGAAAGAGCGCGTTATCGAGCTGATTAAAAAGGACTTGGGTCAGGTTGATCTGGTTGTTTACAGCCTTGCTTCTCCTCGCCGCACACTGGAAAACGGTACAACCGTTTCCTCAGTTTTAAAAACGGTAGGAGAACCGTATACAAACAAAACAATTGATCTAAAGACCAACGCTGTCTCGGAGGTCACTGTTATGCCGGCTACTGAGCAGGAAATTGCCGATACGGTTACTGTTATGGGAGGAGAAGATTGGGAAGCGTGGATTACGGCGCTGAAAAATGCAGATGTTCTGGCCCCCGGCGCCATTACAGTCGCATATTCCTATATTGGGCCTGAGGTTACTCATCCCATGTATCTAAACGGTTCAATTGGTATGGCGAAAAAACATCTGTATGAAACTTCACTCAAGCTCAATAAACTCTATCCGGATATAAAAGCCTATATCTCGGTGAACAAAGCTCTTGTTACACAGTCAAGTGCGGCTATTCCGATTGTCCCACTTTATATTTCCATCCTGTACAAGGTGATGAAAGAAAAGAGTCTTCACGAGGGCTGTATTGAACAAATGACTCGTTTGTTTCACGACCGGATTTATGCCTCTGACATTTTACTGGATGATGCAGGAAGAATCCGGGTGGATGACTACGAAATGCTTCCGGAAGTGCAGGCAGCGGTTTCTGCACTCTGGGAAAAAGTATCCGATACAACACTGAATGAATGCTGCGACATTAACGGATACTGGGATGATTTCTTCCGGATGTTCGGATTTCGTTATTCCGGCATCGATTATTCCAAAGATACTGAGCCGAACGTTCCAATATTAAGTATAACTTTATAACGGTTTTTCACTCAATATAAAAAAGCCGAGGGCTTAAGCCCTCGGCTTTTTTATATTGAGTGCGATTATTCACCGACTGCTTCGGATAATTTGGCAATGCAGTTTTTACAAATGATTTTCCCCTGATAATTAATCGTGTCGGTAGCATCATTGCAAAAAATACAAGCGGGTGCATATTTTTTCAGAATAATACAATCGTCTTCCACATAAATTTCAAGTGAGTCATCCGCAGCGATATCAAAAGATCTGCGTAACTCAATCGGAAGTACTACTCGTCCAAGATTATCAACCGGCCGTACAATTCCCGTCGACTTCATACTTTTCCCTCCCGGTCTTAACGCGTTCAACGTCTCTTTGCCATCCATATAATACCATTTATTGGTATTCTTTGTCAATCATAAAATAACAGGTTTTGATGAATTAATTGTAAATTTAGTTTAAATTGTAAATAATTGGGAATTTTCCCACCAAATACTTTTTTTGATTTTATGTGAATTTTTACGGCTTCTGTCAAATCTTCAGTAAAGGAGCGATCGCTATGATGAAATGGATCTTCGGCGGAATGGTTATTCTCTCGATCATCTATGCTTTTGCCACAGGAAATACCACAGAGGTTTCCAATGCTGCTTTAACCGAATCGCAAAATGCAATTCAATTTATATTAATTCTTTTAGGCTCTATGTGCCTCTGGGGCGGATTTTTAAAAATTGCCGAGCGTTCCGGATTGACGGTAATCATCGCCAAATTCCTCTCACCTTTTACAAGCCTGCTTTTCCCATCCTTAAAAAAGGATTCGAAGGCATTAACTGCTATTTCGATGAATATTACCGCTAACTTGTTGGGGCTTGGCAATGCAGCAACTCCATTCGGAATTACTGCGATGAAGGCCCTAAAAAATGAGGTGCCGAGTCCCAAAAACGATACCGCCAGTCACTCGATGATTCTGTTTATTCTGCTCAATACCGCCTCTATTCAGCTTCTTCCTACTACCGTTGCCACTTTGAGGCTCCAAACCGGATCATACGTTCCCATGGATATTCTGCCGTCCGTTTTACTGACTTCAATTCTATCATTGTTAGTAGGATTATGCAGTGCCTTTTGCTGTAGGAAAGTTTTGTATACAAAACAGCGCTTAACGCTTCGGGAGGTGTAAATTTTTGCTCACGAAATTCAGTGGTTTTGTTATTCCGATCGTCTTATTGGGAATTGTGGTTTTCGGTTTGATTAAAAAGGTAAATATTTATGATGCATTTCTGGAGGGCGCCAAAGAAGGAGCAATTACCACCTTTCAGATTATGCCTGCCATTCTTGCCGTTTTAACCGCCATTGGGATGCTCAAAGCTTCCGGCGCTCTTACTGCATTAATTCAACTCTTTGAACCTGTTTGTCGAATGATCGGCTTTCCCGCCGAGCTCACTCCGCTTGCGATCATTAGGCCAATTTCCGGAAGCGGTTCTCTCGCGGTTCTGGAACAAATACTTAGTGATTATGGACCGGATAGTTTGATCGGACGGATTGCGAGCGTTATGCAAGGGTCAACCGAAACTACCTTTTACACCATTGCCGTTTATTTCGGGGCCGCGCAAATCACCAAAACACGCTATACCCTGCCCTGTGCTTTATCCGCTGATTTTGCAGGGATGATTCTCAGTGCCGCAACTGTACGGCTGTTGATGTAAATCTTGTAATTCGACAGAATTTCCGTTATAATTGAATCAATTTGAAACGGCACGGAGGAAAATCAAATGAGTAAAAAGCGTGTCCGAAAAGCTGTAACAGGCTTGTTTTGCGGAATCTGTCTTATAGGAATTATTGCGATTTGCACCGGGATTTTTATTCTTAGCTGCGCCGCATTCAAAACCGGGCAGGGAAACAGCCTGAATCTTTTGGGTTACACCGTTTTTATAAACGATCAAAATAAATCTGTTGCAACATACGGACCCGGTACTGCAATTATCGTAAAAGACACCCCTCACGATACTCTTAAACCCGGCGATCTCATTGTCTGCCGAGATCTGGATACAAAAAATCAATTTTATCCGGTTATCCGAAAAGTGTTTTCGTATGATTCGTCTCAGCCGCTTAGCGTTACCGTCGAATCAATCGAAGATGAAGAGATTCTTACAGTTAACCGCGACGATATTATTGGAAAGTGCATCGGTTCTTCTGATATGCTCGGAAAACTTTTGTGTTTCCTTCAGGATCAGGAAAAAAGAGAACGCATTTTCTGGATAATTCTTGCGGCATTGGTTGTGCTATTTACAATCTGTTTTTTATGGTATCTTTTGTTAAAACGTCGTGCCAAAAGGCGGGCTGCTCGTCATTTAACACTCGAGGCGCCGCCGGATCTGTTAAAAATGGTTGAGCGAGTAGACGTTCCTCTCGAGTCGGTTTCCTTAAATCCATCGTCCGAGAAAGAACTGATTTCACAAACAGAACCGGAAGATAGCGAGGCAAAACCAAAATGAAATTCATTTCGACAAATTATGCTAAGGGACGGCAACACAATCTGCCGTCCTTCATTTTTACAGAAAGAAATATGATTTTTAACACCGGAACTGTTTTAACAAGCACGTCTATCCCTTTAGGTCGGATTCAGGCATTTGAGCGATTGCTTCAATCTTTGGATATATCGTAAAAAAATAAAAAAGCGTCGTGCAATACACGACGCTTTTTTATATGTGAGCCTAAAAGCAAACTTATTTGAGTTCGACTTTTGCGCCAGCTTCTTCCAGCTTCTTCTGCATTTCTTCAGCGTCAGCTTTGGAAACAGCCTCTTTGATGGTTTTCGGAGCGTTGTCAACAAGCTCTTTTGCCTCTTTCAGGCCAAGACCTGTTATCTCTTTTACTGCTTTGATAACACCCATTTTGCTTGCACCGGCCTCAACCAGAACAACGTCAAATTCGGTTTTCTCTTCAGCAGCAGCACCACCAGCAGCCGGAGCAGCAACAGCTACAGCAGCAGCGGAAACACCAAACTCCTCTTCCAAAGCTTTAACAAGCTCATTAAGCTCTAATACGGTAAGAGCTTTTACTTCTTCAATCATAGCTAAAATTTTCTCAGAAGCCATTAGATTTTACCTCCATTTGTTTTATTAAATTCATTACGCAACTTCTTCGGATTTCTCTGCAATCTGATTAAGCACAACAGCAAGGTTGGCAATCGGCGCATTCAAGCTGCTGAGCATATGAGCAACAAGAACTTCTTTCGCCGGAATCTTCGCGATTGCGTTGACAGTGTCAACACTGATGGCCTCGCCATCCATAAAGCCAGCTTTAACAGTCAGAGCGGCACCTTTGAGCTCCTCGGAATATTTCACAAGGATTCTGGCAGCGGCCATCTGATCCTCATTGCTGACAGCAAGAGCGGTCGTTCCGTTAAGCACCTCATCGAAGTCATAACCAACTTCTTTAGTGGCAAAACGCAGCATGGTGTTTTTTACTACGAAATAATCGACACCAGCTTCACGCAACTCTTTTCTGAGTTTGGTATCAGTTGCAACATCAATTCCCTTGTAGTCAACCAGAACACCGGCAGAAGCATTTTTCAGCTTTTCGGTAAGGCTGCTTACAAGTGCTTTTTTGCTTTCTAAAACCTTTTCGCTTGGCAAAACATTTCACCTCCCGGTAACAAATCAAACAACGTAAAAAGCCCTTTCTTCACAGCCGTGAAGAAAGGGCGAACAAACAAAATACAATTGTATTTCACATGTCAGCGTTTCTCCTCGGCAGGTAGGCTTTGCCTTTTACGCATATAGCACCTGCTGTCTTAAGAAATAAACAGCTTTTACAGTATAACACAGGCAATAAGCCTTGTCAACTTAAATTATACGCCAAATTTAGCGGAGTTTACCTTTACACCGGGACCCATTGTTGTGGTAACAACGCAGGACTTGATATACTGACCTTTTGCAGCAGCCGGTTTTGCAGCTACAATTGCTTTCATCAGGGTGTTAAAGTTCTCTTCCAATTTTTCGACGCCAAAAGAAGCCTTACCGATCGGACAATGAATAATATTGGTTTTATCCAAACGATATTCGATTTTACCGGCTTTTGCTTCGGTAACAGCACGAGCAACGTCCGGAGTAACCGTACCGGCTTTTGGGTTCGGCATTAAACCACGGGGGCCGAGAACACGGCCGAGACGACCAACAAGACCCATCATATCCGGTGTTGCAATTACAACATCAAAATCCATCCAGCCTTCGTTCTGGATTTTTGCAACCAATTCCTCGGCACCTACAAAATCAGCACCGGCATCCTCAGCTGCCTTTACATTATCGCCTTTTGCAAAAACACAAACGCGAACTGTTTTACCGGTTCCGTTCGGCAGAACAACTGCGCCACGAACCTGCTGATCAGCGTGACGGGAGTCAACGCCCAAACGAATATGAGCTTCAACGGTCTCGTCAAATTTTGCTTTTGCGGTTTTAACAGTTAAATCCATCGCATCGGTCGGATCATACATTTTGGTACGATCGACGAGCTTTGCACTTTCTACATACTTTTTACCATGTTTCATAACTCAATCATATCCTCCCTCATGAGTGGTTAATAACGGAATTTCCTCCCACCAGCGGGCAATTAATCGACGACTTCGATACCCATGGAACGAGCGGTTCCAGCAATCATGCTCATTGCGGTATCAATATTAGCCGCATTGAGGTCGGGCATTTTGGTTTCAGCGATTTTCTTAACCTGCTCCTTGGTAATCTTTGCTACCTTTGTTTTGTTCGGCACACCGGAGCCGCTTTCGATTCCGCACGCTTTTTTAATCAAAACAGAAGCCGGCGGAGTTTTGGTAACAAAGGTAAAGGAGCGGTCCGCATATACGGTGATAACAACCGGGATGATAAGACCCACGTCGTTTTTTGTACGCTCGTTAAATTCCTTTGTAAATGACACGATGTTAACGCCGTGCTGACCTAACGCAGGACCAACCGGCGGTGCAGGAGTAGCCTTACCTGCAGGGATTTGAAGCTTAATATAGCCTGTAACCTTCTGAGCCATTTTTTGCACCTCCAAAATTACGTGGTTTCTGGCGGAACGAGACCTATTTCTCATTCCTCCCACCAGCAAGGCGGAACACTCCGCTGCTGAAAACCGGCTTTAAGCCGGCGGAATGCCTTATTCTTTGACCGCAACAACCTGTTCCAGCTCAAGTTCCACAGGTGTTTCACGGCCGAACATTGAAACGGTAAGTTTAACCTTGTTTTTCTCGGTGTCCACCTCGTCTACAATGCCGACAAAGCCTTCCAAAGGACCGATAACGACTTTCACGCTATCGCCGACTGCGTAGTCAACGGTAACCTGACGCGTTTCTACGCCCAGCGCCTCCACCTCTTTTTCGGTGAGGGGAATGGGCTTGGATGCCGGTCCAACAAATCCCGTTACGCCGCGTATATTCCGCACAACGTACCAGGAATCATCCGTCAAAATCATTTTCACAAGCACATAGCCCGGAAAAACTTTGCGCTCAACTTCGCGCTTTTTGTTGTCCTTTACCTCGACAACAGTTTCGGTCGGAACTTTAACTTCATAAATCAAATCATGAAGCTGATGATTCTCAACGACCTTCTCGATGTTCTGTGCTACCTTATTCTCATAGCCGGAATAAGTATGCACAACATACCACCTTGCGGTTTCTGACATAGTTTACCTCCACAGACCCTGGCGGCGGGCTTTTTACGCCTGCTGCAGGACAAATCGAACGATCAGGCCCAGAACGGCGTCTAATCCGGCCACAAACACGCCCATGATAATCACGGCTGCAAGAACAACAAGAGTGTTGTTAATAATCTGCTTTTTTGTGGGCCAGACAATTTTTTTGTACTCACCTCTAAGATCTCTGAAGTAGCGGGTCATTTTTTTGAGAAAACCGACTTTTTGCTTCTTTTTTCAGCTTTCTTCGGCTTGGCCGAAGCTTTTTCAGCAACATCTTTTTTAGCCATTTCTCTCACCCTTTCGTTTACTTCGTCTCTTTGTGAAGCGTGTGTTTTCTGCAGAAACGACAATATTTGTTCATTTCCAGCCTGTCAGGATCGTTTTTCTTGTTCTTCATGGTGTTGTAATTGCGCTGTTTGCACTCAGAACAAGCCAATGTAATTTTTACTCTCATTTCGGCACCTCCCGGTAACGGTTTTTGTTAGCCTCCCTCTAAAAAAGTGCGAAAAACCGCAAAAAAATAAACCCTTTTAGAGGTAATACCAATAATATCATAAAAGCGCAAGTTCGTCAAGGGTAATTAAAAAATTTTCGGCTTTTTAGCGTTTTAAAAAACTTCTATTCTCTTTTCTTTTATCATACCATATTTAATATATTGCCGCAAGCGTAAACTTTCAATTGCGTACCAGTGTAAAATATGGTATGATTTATAATAAGTGTGCATAAATCAATTTAAAATTCGGAGGCTTTTTTATGGCTAAGAAAACAGTTGCCGTTTTATTCGGCGGTGTATCCAGCGAACACGACGTTTCGCTTGTCTCTGCCACTTCTGTTTTAAACAATATTCCATCGGACCGTTATGAGGTTGTCAAAATCGGTATTACAAAGGACGGACGCTGGCTTTTATACAGCGGACCGATCGACAAAATCGCAAACGGCGATTGGGAGAATGACCCAACTAATCTACCCGCTGTTATCAGCCCCGACTCATCGCATAAAGGAATTTTAAAACTCGCCGGCAATGCCGTCGAACTGATTTCCATCGATTGTATTTTTCCGGTACTTCACGGTAAAAACGGGGAGGATGGCACCGTTCAGGGACTCTTTGAACTCGCCGGGATTCCATATGTTGGTTGCGATCTCATTTCCTCCGCTAACTGTATGGATAAACAGGTCACACATACCCTGCTTGACGCTGCGGGAATCCGGACAGCCAAGTGGCGGGTCTTGCGAAAAAGCGAGCGCAACTCTTTTTCCGATTTCGTCTCGGAAATTGAAGAAACACTTGGATATCCGATTTTTGTCAAACCGGCAAACGCCGGCTCTTCGGTGGGAATCAGTAAGGCACATAATCGTGAAGAGCTGCTTAAAGCAGTGGATCTTGCTTTTAAACACGACAGCAAAACGATTTTGGAAGAAACGATTACGGGTGCAGAAATTGAATGTGCGGTTTTGGGAAATGAAAATCCCAAAGCTTCTGTTCCGGGAAGAATAACTCCCTGTAATGAATTCTATGATTATAACGCAAAGTATGTTTCCGGGAGTTCTAAATTAGACATTCCGGCACCTATCGATCCGACGGCCACCGAGCTGGTAAAAGCCACTGCGGTTAAAGCGTATCAGACAATTGGATGCTGCGGACTTTCCCGTGTCGATTTTTTTGTTACCGATAACAACGAAGTGATTTTAAACGAGATCAACACCATGCCCGGCTTTACGAGTATTAGCATGTATCCCAAGCTCTGGACTGCCGAAGGAATTTCTTATGGCGAACTGATTGATCGTTTGATTAACTTGGCGTTTGAAAGAAAGGAAGATGGCCGTGGATAAACGTGCAATCGGCGTTTTTGATTCCGGACTGGGCGGTGTATCCGTCTTAAAAGAATTGCAGCAGCTGATGCCGCATGAAGATTTCATCTATTTTGGTGATACCGGACGTGTTCCGTACGGGACACGAAGCCGTCAGGCTATCATTAAATACACCATGCAGGATATTAAATTTCTGTTGTCCAAGGATGTAAAAATGATTATCGCGGCCTGTGGGACAGTAAGCGCCAATCTGCCGCAGGAATGTGTCAAAACTTTAGACGTGCCGTTTTGTAATATTCTGCGTCCCGCCGTTCAGGCTGCATGCAGTGTTTCTCAAACCGGACATATCGGTGTAATCGCTACCCCCTCCACGATTAAAAGCGGCGCCTACGGTAAGGCGATTCGGAATATCCGCCCTAATGCAGTCGTTATTGGAAACGCCTGCCCCCTATTTGTCCCTCTCGTGGAAAACGGCTATATTGAGCGGGATAACCAAGTAACTCGGATGATTGCTGAGCAATATCTGGCTCCTTTTCAGAATAACCAAGTTGATGTTTTAATTTTGGGTTGTACCCACTATCCGATTATCAGCGGGCTCATCTCCGATGTGCTGAGAAACGAACTTCCGTTAATCAATCCCGGCGTTGAAACCGCACGTCAGACCAATGCATTGCTTGTGAAAAACGATTTATTGGGAAGCGACGAACATATAGGCTGCACCGAATTTTATGTCAGTGACAATCCGGAATCCTTCAACGAAATAGCCTCTCACGTTTTAGGTGAGCGCATTACAGCCGATGTTCATCTGGTGGACGTAGACAGCTTATAGAAAGTGAATATAATCAATGAAAAAAGAAGTATACATTCAAATCAAAGGCATCCAGAAAAGCGATGAGGAAAGCGATGTAACAGAGCTTTTTACACAGGGGCTTCTTTTCGAAAAAAACGGAAAGCACTATCTGGTCTATGACGAATCGGAAGCAACTGGCTTTAAAGATTGCCGCACCACCTTAAAGCTAGACGGATCGAACAAGGTGACAATGCGCCGTACCGGTCCAAACCGCTCCGAACTGGTAATCGAAAAGGGCGTGCGCAACGTGGGCCTTTACGGAACCGCGGCCGGCGATTTGCAGATTGGAATTTTTGCCGATTCTATTACAAACGAACTCGGCGAGCAAGGCGGAAAGGTTCATTTCAAATATCAACTGGATGTTAATTCCGTCTTTTTGAGTGAAAACGAGATTTATATTGATGTTAAAACCGAGTAAAAAATACGGAGGGTATAAAATTAATGAATGATTTGATTAAAGCAGCCAACAATCAGCTCAACGAGCTGATTCTGAACGCTTTAGGACATGCCGTAGGCGAAGGCGAGCTCCCGGCTGAGCCGATCCCCGCCTTTTCCATTCAAATTCCGGCAGACAAAGTACACGGCGATTTTGCCGCTAATGTCGCTATGGTTTCGGCAAGAGCTTTCAAAATGCCGCCGCGCAAAATCGCAGAAACAATCTGTAAACATCTGGTTTTGGACGGCAGCTATTTTGAACGAGCGGAGATTGCCGGTGCAGGCTTTCTTAATTTCTTTTTATCCCATCGTTGGTTTGAGGAAACCATTCTTGCCGTAGCGGAAGCCGGAGAAGCCTATGGCTGTTCCGATTACGGAAAAGGCCAGAAAGTTATGGTGGAATTTGTTTCCGCTAATCCTACGGGACCGATGCACATTGGAAACGCTCGCGGCGGCGTAATCGGTGATACGCTGGCATCGGTGCTAAAGCATGCCGGTTATGATGTAACCAAAGAGTTTTACATCAACGATGCTGGCAATCAGATTCACAAGTTTGGCGTTTCTCTTGATGTGCGCTATCTCCAGCTTTTTAAAGGCGAGGATGCTGTTCCCCTGCCGGAAGATGCTTATCACGGCGCAGATATCATTGAGCACGCCAAAGCTTTCGCCGCCATTCACGGCGACAGTTTTGTAAACCGCCCGGAAGAAGAACGTCAAAAAGCGTTGGTCGATTACGCGCTTCCGCTCAATATTGCCGGACTGAAACGCGACCTTTCCCGGTATGGAATCGAATACGATGTGTGGTTTAAAGAAAGTACGCTCCACGAAAGCGGTGCGGTTCAAAAAGCCATCGATAAATTGACCGAACGCGGCTACACTTATGAAAAAGAGGGCGCTGTTTGGTACAAAAATGCCGAAGTGTTAAAAGAGCAGCTGCTTCGTCAGGGTAAAAGCGAAAAAGAAATTGAAAAGCTGGAACTAAAAGACGATGTTTTAATCCGTGCCAACGGTACGCCAACCTACTTTGCAGCCGATATTGCTTACCACTACAATAAATTTGCCGTCCGCGGTTTTGATAAAGTCATCAATATCTGGGGGGCCGATCATCATGGCCACGTCGCTCGGCTGAAGGGGGCCATGGACGCAATCGGTCTGGACGGCGGAAAACTTGACATCGTTCTGATGCAACTGGTTCGGCTGATGCGCGATGGCGAAACCGTTCGTGTGAGCAAACGTACGGGTAAATCTCTCACTCTGACCGATTTGTTGGACGAAGTCCCAGTAGATGCAGCACGGTTTTTCTTCAACCTTCGAGAAGCAAGTTCTCACTTTGATTTTGATTTGGGCCTCGCCGTAGAACAGTCCTCTCAAAACCCGGTCTATTATGTTCAGTATGCACATGCCCGAATCTGCAGCATTCTGGCAAATCTTGCGGCAGAGCAGATTGAAACCGAAGCCCCGCTGAAAAAGCGTCTGGCTTTACTGACCGCGCCGGAAGAAATTGAGCTGATTCGTTTCATCGCGGGCTTTCCCAACGAAATTGTGGATGCGGCGAAAAACTATGATCCATCGCGAATGACCCGATATGCAACTGATCTTGCTTCCCTTTTTCATAAATTTTATAATGCCTGCCGCGTTAAATGCGACGATGTTGATCTAATGCAGGCACGTCTCTCTCTTTGCCTTGCAACAAAAACGGTTCTCTCAAACCTGCTTGGCTTATTGCATATTTCTGCGCCGGTTACCATGTAGAGATTTCATGGCAGAAAGCATCTTTGAGTTTTGATCGGGATTGTTTGCCATAGTCTTTTATAACGCTTGATGCCTTTTACTTTACGGTTAAAATATGACCGCTTTATCATTCTCTTAACTTTATAACTTTTTACACAATTATTTGGGAGGATATTATGGATTTCCCTTATGGGCGAACCTGGCTCCTCGATGGAGCTGATAATCACAATTTGCTGCCTGCTGATTTTAATTTCTCATACCCATCAAGCTGTCTGTCTGATTCGCAAAATGCGTTTCTGGCAGCGGGTGCCGACACCCTATGCATTCCTGCTCTTACTGTAGACGGAGTACCTGAACGCGAACGCGCTGAACAGGCTGAAAATTTACAGCGCCTATTAAGTATGACCAAACAAATTGCCGGACAAAGACCGGTCGGCGGACGTCTTGAACCTTTCGGAAGACATACAGATCTCGAAGAAGATCCTTCTTTTTCCGAGCGGATAAAATTTTATACAGAACAGGCCTTACATCTGAAAGTGGCCGGTGCAGACTATCTTATGATAGAAGGTATGGATTCTCTAACTGATGCTCGCGCTGCCGTATTGGCTTGCCGCAGGCAAAAGCTTCCGATCCTTGTCTGTGTTACTGTAGACGAGGAAGGGTTAACCGCTTCCGACACCACAGCTTTGACCTGCTTGGTTGTATTACAGGAGCTGGGAATCAGTGCTTTCGGGCTGGGGGGCGCACTTACACCCGCACAGATGGCTCCGCTTTTTGAAGAACTCTCAGCTTTTGCCAAGATTCCGCTTTTGGCGAAACCGGCAGCGCTTATTCCTGCTTCGCAGAATTCTCGGGGAATCTCGCTTACACCCGATGAATTCGCCTGTGAATTCACGCAGCTGTTTGAACGTGGCGTCACACTTGCAGGAGGCGGGCAGGGCGTAACGCCGGAATGTCTGGCCGCTTTACGTAAGACGTTGGACACCTTCCCTTTCAGCACTGTTAAAACAACTAAAAACTCTCGCGAACTTGTTTTAACCAGTGTTCATGAAACGTTTTGCTACGATCTGGACATGGTTGAGTTCTCCCCAACGCTTCATCCGGCCGGTGATATGACCGATGAATTTATGGAGATTGAGGATGACAGCTTTGATATTATTTCAGTCGAGGTGGAAACCCCAGATGAGGCTGCTGCCTTTGCAGAAAACGACCATATGGCAAAATTACCGGTCAGTTTTCTTTCCAGCAGTGAGTTGGCTTTAAAAACAGCATTGCTTCTTTACAGCGGACGTGCAATGGTTGACGCGCGCAGTGAAATTGAGCAAGATGTTTTAGAAAGAATTGCACATAAATACGGTGCTGTTGTCTATTAACATTGACAGGCCGCTAAAGATAATGCAACATATTATTATGAGAAAAATCAGCTGGGAGCATTTTTGCCACACTTGATGCAAGGGCAATACCGTGGCAGAATATACTTTGGTAATAAATTCCAAGCGCAAGGATACAACTTTATGAGATATTTGATTATCGGCAACTTAAATTCATTACAATATAGAGCTTTATTAAACTGTTTTTTAGAAGACTGTCAGCACTTTAGCGTATGTAGTTTTAAAATTCATAAAAGAAATGTCAAAGAGTCATATAATAAATTTTTTGAAGATTTTAATTGTTATAAATGTGATTCGTACGATTTCACATTACCTCAGCATTATGAAAAAGGACAAAAGTTTTATATTTATGAATTAAACAAAATTACTAAAAGCTTCATTTGCAATATGGATGATTTCTTTTCTTGGAAACTACCTGATTATCCTGAAGACATATCATTTTACAAAGACAAAAAGGTTATTTTTTCTACAATCAGTCATGAAAATATGATGATTTTCAATTGTCTGCCTAAAGAAATAGTTGAAATTATTGGCAAATATAAAATAGATATAAGACCTCTTGATTAGATTGGCAGACAAATCAATCGTGATGGTAGAAAATTATCCTCTTTTGCTCATCGCTTTCGCCTGCCCCGACGCCTTTAAAACGGACAAAGTGCGAATTTCGGGAGTTATAGACTAAGGTTGCAAGCCAAATTAAACTTATTTATATTGAAAAAGAAGAGCTGATGCGCTATAATATAAAAGCTGTATCAGCTCTTTTCGTGTTTTTGAAAAAGATTTACGACTTATAACAGCACAAATACTTATAAAATAAGGAGATATGGGAATAAATGAAATTAGGCATGGTAGGACTGCCGAATGTGGGTAAAAGTACCCTTTTTAATGCTCTGACAAATGCCGGTGCGGAATCGGCTAACTATCCGTTTTGCACCATTGAGCCAAACGTCGGGGTTGTTTCGGTTCCTGATAAAAGACTTGACGCTCTCGCTGAAATGTACCATCCTGACAAATTTACACCGGCTACCCTGGAATTCGTCGATATTGCCGGACTCGTGAAAGGAGCTTCCAAAGGCGAAGGCCTCGGAAATAAATTCTTGTCCAATATTCGAGAAGTTGATGCCATCGTCCATGTTGTGCGCTGCTTTGAAGACCTGGACATTATCCATGTAGACGGCGAAATCGGGCCAAAACGTGATATTGAAACCATTAACTTGGAGCTGATTTTTTCGGATCTTGAAATTCTGGACCGCAGAATTGATAAAACCAGAAAAATGGTAAAGGCCGATAAAAAATATCAAGTTGAGCTTGAATTTTTAGAGGAGCTTCACTCGCATCTTGAGGAGGGAAAAAGCGCCCGTTCCTTCGATTACACCCCGGAGCAGGCCGAAATCATTAAAACGGTTGCCCTTCTCTCCAACATGCCGGTCATCTATGCAGCCAACATGTGCGAGGACGATTTTATAAACGGAATTGATTCAAATCCCTATTACCGGGAAGTAAAACAGATTGCCGAAGAAGAACATGCTGCTGTTTTACCGATCTGTGCAAAAATTGAAGAGGAAATCGCCGATATGTCCGCCGAAGATAAAGCGATGTTCTTGGAAGAGCTCCACCTCAATCAATCGGGTCTTGACCGGATTATTACCGAGGGTTATGCCCTGCTTGGCCTTATCTCCTTCCTTACCGCCGGTCAGCCTGAAGTTCGCGCCTGGACAATTACAAGAGGGACAAAAGCGCCGCAGGCCGCCGGAAAAATTCACACGGATTTCGAACGCGGATTTATTCGGGCTGAGGTTGTTTCTTTTGACGATTTAATGGCCTGCGGTTCTATGACTGCTGCCAAAGAAAAAGGCCTTGTCCGGCTGGAAGGCAAAGATTATGTTATGCAGGACGGCGATATTGTTTTATTCCGCTTTAATGTATAGGGGGAATTAAGATGGATATGACAGCCGATAGCTGGAGTAAAACCACCCTGTATACAACAACACAGGGAATCGAAATTGTCAGCGCCTTTTTAATTGAGCAAGGCGTCGGCGGTGTAGAAATTCAAGATGCTCAAGATTTTAAAAACTTTTTAAGCGACACAGAAATTCACTGGGACTATGTAGACGAAGATCTGATGGCGCTTAAAAACAGCGAAACAAGTATTACCTTTTACCTGCCGGAAAATGCACAGGGAAAAGAAACGCTTATTGCCATTAAGTCAGGTCTAAAACGGCTTCCCGCGCTCTGCGAAGGAGTAGATCTCGGCCGCCTCACCCTTGAAAGCGATACCGTTCACGAAGAAGACTGGTCGACCGTCTGGAAACAATTTTATCATCCTACTCCCATTGGGGATAAGCTTTTGATTGTTCCTTCATGGGAAAACGACATAACCGATTCGAATGGCCGTGTTAAACTGCTGCTTGATCCCGGAATGGCGTTTGGAACCGGAACTCACTCCAGTACAAAGCTTTGTCTGGAATTTTTACAGGACGTTGTAAAACCGGGTGACGCCATGTTGGATATCGGATGCGGAAGTGGGATTTTAGCGGTAGCCTCTCTTTTGCTCGGCGCTCAAAAAGCTGTTGGCGTTGATATCGACGAGCTCGCCGCAAAAATTGCGCTGGAAAATGCGGCTCTCAACGGCGTAGAAAAGCATTTGGCCACCTATGTAGGAGATCTCACCGACCAGGTGTCCGGACAATATGATGTAATCTGCGCAAATATTGTTGCCGATGTTATTATTCGTCTTTGCCCTGATGTTCCGCAATTTTTGAAGCCTGACGGAACCTTTATCACCTCCGGCATTATAGACACCCGAAAGGACGATGTAACTGCCGCCATTACAGCCAATGGCCTTAAGATTGATGAAGTAAAAGAGGAAAACGGTTGGGTTTCTTTAAAGTGTTCTCTGAACAACATGTAAAAATGGATAAAACAACATTTCCCACCTGTTAGGCATCATAAAACGGTTCTTGATAGAGCGAATCCGCCAAAATATAGCAAAGGGCTTCCAAAGTCAACTCACGACTTCGGAAGCCCTTTTAGACGTTTGCAGAAAGAAATTTCTTATGCACGACCCTTAGAACAATTATCCGACATCCGTTTTTGCTTTCACAGATGTTGTTTCCATAAGAAACCGATGATAAAACACCACACCCATGACACTTGTTATCACTTCTGTAACGGGAAAAGTCAGCCAAAACCAATTTAACCCCCATCGTGAGAATAAAAAACCCAACGGGACAAACAACACAACGGTGCGGATCACAGTCAGCAGCGAGCTTTTTAAGCCTGAACCAACCGACTGAAAAAATACAGGATAGATTAACGACGTGACCATCGGCAGAAAACTGATACCGACAAAACGAAATCCGATGCGGCCAATCGCTATCACCGACGTATCCGCAGTGAATACCTGTAGCATTTGCGTTGGGATCAAAAGAAAGCAAAGCGTTCCGATCGCCATTAGAACAAGTCCGAATCCGATTGACGTACTCAGTGTCTTTCTACAGCGGTCAATTCTCCCTGCTGCGTAGTTGTAGCTGATAATCGGTACAATACAGGTTTGCATAGCGCCCAGCGGAATAAAAAAGAAGGTTTGCCATTTATAATAAAGGCCAAGGGCTGTAACTGCCTGATCACAGAATGTCGCCAGTATTAAATTTAGTCCCAATATGTAAAACGTATAGGCCGTCTGCATGAGTATATTTGGAATGCCAAGCCGAAAAATTCTCACGATATGACCGGGATAAACCTCTTTTTCGGGAGATTTGTAAACCCCCTTTTTCATAACAACCAATGCAGCCATAATCTGTCCTGCCACTGTTGCGGCGGCGGCACCGGCAAGACCCATTTCCGGCAGCCCAAACATTCCAAAAATTAATATTGGATCCAAAATAATATTCGTAACCGCACCAATAATCTGTGCAAACATCGGTGTTTTCATATCACCGTTTGATTGCAATACTTTTGTCCAAATGCTTTCTAAAAAGAGGCCGAAACTGAATATACAAACGATTCGGCCGTATATGATAACATCATTAATTACTGCTTCCGAGCTTGTTGACATTCTTGCATAAAAAGGCATAATGATCCAACAAACCGCTGCAAATACAAACCACATTGCAATTGCCAGCGGCGTGCCTATTCCTGCATACTCATTTGCTTCTTTTTGATTTCCTACACCGAGCTTTGCCGCCATGACAGTATTGATGCCCACGCCTGTTCCCACAGCAAAAGCAATCATCAAAAGTTGTATCGAACAAATAATAGACAGAGCCGTCAAGCCGGAATCTGAATATCTGCCTACAAACAGGCTGTCAACAATATTATAAAGTGCCTGTATGAGCTGTGCAAGCATAACCGGCGGCGCCAATCGAAATAATATTTTCCCGATCTTCTCCGTACCAAATAAATCTGTTTGTCCCGCCATACTCTACCTCGATTCTTCCAATGCGGTATTAAGAGCAAGACTATATTCCAACAATAAATCTGTAAGCATCTGCAAATTTTCTTTTCCAAGAAGTTCCAATGCGCGGTTTTCAACTGTGTCTAAAGATGTTAAAAAATGGGCTTGCATATGCCTTTCCTTTATCGGAAAGAACGAAAGCTTTTTCTCTCCCTCTGCTGCGGGATTTATCGTATTCCAAAATTCGATCTCTTCTCATGGATGAAATCACGTTGTTAATCGTCTGCTTGGGGAGAAGATAACTGCCGCAAACCTGCTTTTGTGTACAAAATCCATGTTCGCGGATTGTATAGAGCACAAGCATTTCGTGATAACTTATGTCATGTTCGTTGGACCAGAGAGAACATATTCCTCTGAATTTAATGATGGCGCCGTTGATTCCATTAAGCAAATTTAGCGATTCTTTTTCCATGTAAGCCTCCATAATCCCAAACGGGAGTACCGTATTGTACATTTACTGTCACGTTTTGTCAACGGAATTTACAAAAACCAGAACCCGAAGATTTCTGATTGACAAACATCCTTCGAGTTTTTCTTACGCCACATAATTCTCAATCCAAAGATCTTACATTTTTCGCCTTCAAAAAACAAATCAGATTACAAAAACAAAAACGGTCGGGATCATGATCCCGACCGTCTGATTTTTTAGATACCGCAATCCTCATAGTCGCGCCATTTTTCTTCGTGCATGCGGTTACTATGCAGCCTATACAAAAAATATGCCAATGTGGAGGCTACAGCAGCTACACCAAGTAAAAATGAAATAATGCTTAATTTGTTGCTTTTTTCGCCTTTCATATCTACTCCTCCGTTTGAATCAAAACACTTTCCTCTTTAATCTTACCTAAAAAAGCAGCGCTTGTCAACCGGCAGCCCTTGAAAGTTGTTGTCGTGTAAGCTGAAGCCGAAAACCATTATACGCTTTATGCGGAAATATCCAATTTTACAAAAAGCCCTCGCTGCGAGTTAATGTGTCCGTAATTCCCTCTTAATAGCAAAGACGGCGGTACTCCAAGCTATGTTTTAAAAGCGTTGACAGATATTTATTAATCTTCTTTATCTTTATCCTTCTTCTCCTTTTTGGAAAGCATGACATTTGCAAGAATACCAAGAATGAGTGCACAAGCAGTCGTCCGAATTTCAACCTGACCGAACGATACAGCCATATTACCAACGCCCGCAACAAGAATGATCGAAGCAACAAAAAGGTTTCTGTTTTCATCGAGGTTAACCTTCTGGAGCATTTTAAGACCGGATACGGCAATGAAACCGTAAAGGGCAAAACAAACACCTCCCATAACACAAGGGAATTGTCTCAAGAAATGCTACGAGCGGCCCAACGAAGGCGAAAATGATGCTGGCAGCAGCAGCAGCCCAAATGCTAACCGTGGAAGCATTACGTGTAATAGCTACACATGCGATAGACTCGCCATATGTAGTATTCGGGCAGCCACCGAAAAAAGTTCCGACAATTGAACCGACACCATCGCCGAGAAGTGTACGGCAAAGGCCGGGGTTTTCCAAAAGATCTACACCTACGATAGAAGAAAGGTTCTTATGATCTGCAAGGTGCTCGGCAAACACGACAAACGCTACAGGAACATATGCGGCAAAGAGCGCAATAAGATAAGAACCGGAGATTTGAGAAAATCCGTCTTTTCCAAGCAGGAAAGTGAAATTGGGCAATTCAAAAATATTACAGCCTGCAAAAGCACTGTAATCAATTACAATCAAAGATGTGTTTCCGGTTGCATTACCGATGAAATAGAATATTGTAGCAAGAGCGTAGCCGGCGAGAATTCCAATAATAAAAGGAATCAGTCTGCCGAGTTTTTTACCGTAAGTAGAACAAAGCATCGTTACAGCAAGAGTAACAAGACCGCAAACAAGGCAAACATAAACGCTGCCGTTCTCTGCACTGGGCGTTGTCAGGCTGCCTACCGCACTTCCTGCGAGAGAAAGACCGATCGTTGCAACAGTTGGTCCAATGATGACGGGAGGCATAAGCTTTCCAACCCATTTAACTCCACAGAACTTAACAACTATGGCGATAATTACATACACGAGGCCGGCCATAGCAGCGCCGATAATCAGTCCCGCATAACCGATTGTCATGGATGCCGCTCCGGCAATAGCGGAAATCATTGAAGGAATGAACGCAAACGAACTGCCGAGAAAAACAGGGCTGGAGCTTTTGGTAAAAAGCAAATAAACAATTGTACCAACACCGGCGCCAAGCAGCGCGGCAGACGCGGGGAGTTCGGCACCGGTGGCAGCATTAACAGCTCCGGGAACCGCAATCGTAGCTGCCATTATAGCAAGTAGCTGCTGTATGGCAAATAACACGATCTGCAAAAATTTCGGCTTATCTTTGATATTGTAAACAAGGTCCATATCAGTTCTCCTTTTAATGAATTTTACAAGTAGACTGAAAGATAAAACAGCCCACAACCGTTTTATATTTTACTATAATGTGAACGAAATGTAAATAGAAATCGACAACTATCGACGACAAATTTTGACGAAATATTTATAAAACCGCGTAAAAAATCCCCCGGAAATTCCGGGGGATTTTAAAACATTAACCGTTTTTACGATCGACATACTGAGTATGAAGAATATGATGAGCCTTATGGCTTCCGGGTTCCTCAAAGAACTCGTCATAGATCTTTTTGATCATCGGGTTTTCGTGAGATTTCCGGATCGGCAGATTCTTATCTTCCTCATAGATTGCTTTTGCACGCTCTGCTCTCAAGTCAACAAAGTTGCGGACACTTGCAGGCTGAATGGGCTGTCCACCGCCATTGACGCAACCGCCCGGGCAAGCCATGATTTCAATAAAGTGATAATTCTTTCTTCCTGCTTTTACATCTTCCAAAAGCGCTCTTGCATTTGCAAGACCGGAAGCAACTGCAACGTTGATATCCATACCGGCCACATTGTAGGTTGCTTCTTTGATGCCGGCGGTTCCACGAACATCGGTGAAATCAAGAGATTTGAGCTCTTCGCCGGTGAGTTTCTCAACAGCGGTTCTCAAAGCAGCTTCCATTACACCGCCGGTAGCGCCGAAGATAACAGCCGCACCGGTAGATTCACCAAGCGGATTGTCAAAGTCTTCGTCCGGCAACTGATTAAACATGATGCCTGCACGCTCAATCATACGGGCTAGCTCTCTGGTGGTCAGAGCAACATCAACATCAGCAACACCGGCAGCATCCTGATAGTCGCGGCCAACCTCAAACTTTTTAGCGGTACAAGGCATAATGCTGACGTTTACGATATCTTTCGGATCAATTCCGTTTTTCTCTGCATAGTAGGTCTTGATAACAGCGCCGAACATCTGCTGCGGAGATTTACAGGTAGAGAGATTATCAATCATTTCAGGGTAATTGAACTCACAGAATTTAACCCATCCCGGAGAACAGGAGGTGATGAGTGGCAATGTGCCGCCATTTTCAACTCTGTGCAGGAACTCGGTAGCCTCTTCCATGATGGTGAGGTCAGCGGAGAAGTCCGTATCAAATACTTTATCAAATCCAAGACGGCGCAGAGCTGCAACCATTTTGCCCTTTACGTTGCTGCCAACCGGCATGCCAAACGCCTCGCCCAAAGTAACACGAATAGACGGAGCAGTCTGAACAACAACATGTTTGGTCGGATCCGCAAGAGCGGCCCAAACCTTATCAGTATCGTCTTTCTCAGAAAGAGCACCGGTCGGGCATGCTACGATACACTGACCGCAGGATACACAGGATGTAGCATCCAGCTCAACCTCAAACGGGCTGCCGATGTGGGTTTTAAATCCACGCTCGATCGGTCCGATAACAGAAACACTCTGAAGCTTTTCACAGGCTGCAACGCAGCGACGGCAAAGAATACATTTGTTGTTGTCGCGATACATATGAGCGGCAGACAGATCAATGTCGTAATGATCATTTGCTCCCTCAAAGAAGTTTTCGTCCTCAACGCCGTATTCTTTACAGAGTTTCTGCAGCTCACAGCTTCCGCTGCGTACACAGGACAAACATTTTTTATCATGAGTAGAAAGAATCAGTTCAAGGGTCAACTTTCTGGCCTTTAAAACAGCCGGAGAATTTGTAACAACTTCCATTCCCTCGTTAACAGGATATACGCAAGCGGCAACCAGGCTTCTGGCACCTTTGACCTCAACAACACAGATACGGCAGGCACCGATGGCGTTGATGTCTTTTAAATAGCAAAGAGTCGGAATTTCAAATCCATTTTCACGTGCAGCTTCAAGAATGGTGTAGTTCTTCGGCACACTTAATGGAATTCCATTAATTTTGATGTTTACATTTTCCATCTCGGTACTTCTCCCCTTATTTCTTCGAAATTGCTGCGAATTTACATTTTTCCATACAAGCACCGCACTTAATGCACTTGTTCTTGTCGATGGAATGCGGCTGTTTTACAGTACCGCTGATTGCACCAACCGGGCAAACTCTGGAGCAAAGAGTACAACCTTTACAAAGGTTCGGGTCGATCTCGTAGCTCAAAAGCTCTTTACAAACGCCGGCCGGACATCTTTTATCCACAACGTGTGCAATATACTCGTCGCGGAAATAACGCAGAGTGGAGAGTACCGGGTTCGGAGCGGTCTGTCCAAGTCCGCAAAGAGAGTTGTTTTTAATGTGGTAGCAAAGCTCTTCCATCTTGTCCAGATCTTCCAAAGTACCCTGGCCTTTGGTAATCTTATCAAGCATCTCATAAAGACGTTTGGTACCGATTCGGCAAGGAGTACATTTACCGCAGGATTCGTCAACGGTGAATTCCAGGAAGAACTTAGCAATATCTACCATACAGTTGTCCTCGTCCATGACGATCAATCCGCCGGAACCCATCATGGAGCCGATGGCAATCAGGTTGTCATAGTCGATCGGAACATCCAAATGCTGTGCCGGGATACATCCGCCGGAAGGACCACCGGTCTGAGCTGCTTTGAATTTCTTGCCGTTCGGAATACCACCGCCGATTTCTTCTACGATCTCGCGGAGAGTGGTGCCCATAGGAACCTCAACAAGACCGGTGTTATGAATTTTACCGCCGAGTGCAAAAACTTTGGTACCCTTGGATTTTTCAGTACCCATAGAAGCGAACCAGTCAGCACCCTTGAGGATAATCTGCGGAATATTTGCATAGGTTTCAACGTTATTCAAAACAGTAGGCTTACCGAACAAACCTTTTACAGCCGGGAACGGAGGACGGCATCTCGGCTCACCGCGTTTGCCCTCGATGGAAGTCATCAGAGCGGTTTCCTCACCGCAGACGAAAGCACCGGCGCCAAGACGAAGGCCGAGGTCAAAGTCAAAGCCGGTTCCGAAAATATCTTTACCGAGAAGACCGTATTCTCTTGCCTGGTTAATAGCGATCTCAAGACGTTTAACAGCGATCGGGTACTCAGCACGGACATAGATATAACCCTGAGAAGCACCAATTGCATAACCTGCAATTGCCATAGCCTCAATAACTGCATGCGGGTCGCCTTCCAAAACGGAACGATCCATAAATGCGCCCGGGTCGCCTTCGTCGGCGTTACAACAAACATATTTCTGATCTGCCTGATTTGCCGCCGCAAAGGACCATTTCAGACCGGTCGGGAATCCCGCGCCGCCACGACCGCGCAAACCGGAATCTTTAATAACCTGAATAACATCTTCCGGTTTATACTCCGTCAAGCATTTGCCGAGAGCTGCATAACCGTCGAGAGCTATGTATTCATCAATGTTTTCCGGATTGATAACACCGCAGTTGCGAAGAGCAACACGATGCTGTTTTTTATAAAAGTTGGTCTCATTAAGAGATTTAACGTTGTCATCTTCAACCGTCTCGCTGTAAAGCAGGCGCTTTACGATACGACCTTTGAGAAGGTGTTCGTCAACAATTTCTTTAATATCTTCCGGTTTTACGCGGGAGTAGAAACTGCCTTCCGGATATACAATCATAATCGGGCCCAAAGCGCAAAGGCCAAAGCAGCCCGTTCTGACTACGTTTACTTCTTCTGCGAGGCCGACGGCTTCAATTTCCTTTTTCAGCTCATTGATAATCTGCTCCGAGCCGGAGGAAGTACAGCCGGTACCACCGCATACGAGTACATGAGAACGATACATTGAATAATCCTCCTTATGCGTTTGCGCCAATTGTATATTCGGCAACGACATTACCGTTTACAATGTGGTCGTTAATTACTCTTACAATTTTTTCCGGGGTCATTTTAACATAGGTTGTTTTTGTTCCGTCCGCTTCAAAGACCTCGACAACCGGCTCAAATTTGCAAATGCCGATACAACCTGTCTGGGTAACCATAACGTTGTGGAGATTTCTTTTTGCTACTTCTTCTGAACAGGCGTTAAGAACCGGACGAGCGCCGGCGGCAATCCCACAAGTTGCCATACCGACTACAACGCGGTAATCAATTTCATTATTTTCACGAACGATAACATTATTTTTTACACGGTCGCGAATTGCCTGTAATTCTGCTAAACTTTTCATGAATGCGCACCACCTTAAATTTATTGGTTGATGTTTTTGCCGTACTTAAAAGTCAATTTCCCGAATGTTTTCTTCCATCATCTGCCGCAGAAACGTTAAAACTTCATTAGAAGCAATAGAAACACCTGCTAACATCTGTTTTACCTCACGGGTGTCCAGAACAAACAAACGTCCGTCGACCTCGTGACGATAAACAAAATCAATCTCCGGACTCCCGGAAATCAACGTGATCATCGTAGAAGGAACATCACCTAGGGGGAGCATATCCAAATGGTTATAGCAATACTCTGCTGTAACCCTGGTGCCTACCCCGGGAGAAGACTGAATGTGAAAGCTGCCGCCGGTCATTTCCGCCGTCATTTTAAAAAACGGAATGCCCAGTCCGATTTTGCGGGTCGTCCTTGTGGTGAAAAAAGGATCAACCACCCGGTTTACCTGCTGTTCGCTCATTCCACAGCCATCATCCTCAATCGTGATAAAAAGCCTTTCCCCCGCCGTTTTTCTTACAACGGAAATTTGAACCAGAGACGCGCCGGCTCGAATGGAATTCTGAGCGATGTCGAGAATATTTAACGACAGTTCCTGCATTGCTGTTAATCTGCGTATTTTGCCAGGATATCGTCAACGTCGTCTACAACCAGACGGCCGTAAACGTCATCGTTAACCGTTAATACCGGCGCAAGACCGCAAGCACCGATGCAGCGGCATGCCTCGAGAGAAAACTTGCCGTCCGGTGTGCATTCACCATTGGTGATGCCCAAACGCTGCGTAAGACGCTCAAATACGTCTCCGGAGCCCTTAACGTAACAAGCTGTGCCCAAACATACAGAAATTTTGTATTTTCCTTTGGGGGAAAGTGAAAATTGAGAATAAAATGTTACAACGCCGTAGATCTCCGACATCGACACGCCCAGGCCATCAGAAACCATCTGCTGAACTTCAATCGGCAGATAGCCATAGATATCCTGCGCCTTCTGCAATACCGGCATCAACGCGCCACCCTGGCCTTTGTGCTCCTCAATAACCTGTTTGAGTCGCGCTTCCTGCTCAGGTGTTCCGCTGAACGGCAATGTACTGCTTGCTTTAGCCATAAAATAGCCCTCCTCTAAAATTGCGGCTGGCGGATATAATCCGTCCCAACCCCCCAAAACCGCTTTTGTAATATTGAATAAGCGGTTTGCAGTTACTGTTTATTATATCATGTGGTTTTCACAAAAGCTACAGAAAAACGAAGATATTGTCGTAAAATGAATTGTAAATTTTTTGTTAAATTCGTGAATAAATTTGCAACTTGTTCATATTTAACAATTTCATTGAATTCCTGATAACAAATGCTTATAATATAGGTAAGTTCATCGGGGGAGAGTCCCTCAAAGATAAAATTGGAACAATCCGGTATACAAGCAAAGCCGGAGAATGGAGTGAAATGTATGACAATAGGAGAGATTAAACGTATTCTGGGATGTAAAATCATCTGCCGCGAAGACCGATTAGACGCTGAAATTAATACCGCCTGTGGTTCTGACATGATGAGCGATGTTCTCGCCTTTGTCAAAGATCAGTCTTGTCTGCTTACAGGATTGGTTAATCCCCAGGTGATTCGTACTGCGGATATGATGGATATGCACTGTATTATTTTTGTGCGGGGGAAAATGCCCGATGAAGCAATGATTGAACTGGCAAAGGAGCGTGAAATTACGCTGATGAGCACCGAACACCGGATGTTCACCGCCTGCGGCAAGCTTTGGGAGAATGGATTGAGAGGGGGCAATTAAGCCTTATGAGCGATATATTGCACCTTCATTACATTGTAGACGGCGAAGATTTTACCCGTGCGGGCGAAGCCTCTGCCAATGTTAAAAAAACTCTGCGTCAAATCGGCGTTTCTCCAGAAGCGCTGCGTCGAATTGCCATTGTCCTCTACGAAGGGGAAATCAATATGGTCATTCATGCAGATGGTGGTGTTATTGATGTTGACGTTGCTCCCAACGAAGTTGTTATGGTCTTAAAAGATACCGGCAAGGGAATAGCCAATATCGAGCTTGCCATGAAAGAAGGATATTCCACCGCACCGGAAGAGGTTCGCTCTCTGGGGTTCGGTGCCGGAATGGGCCTTTCCAATATGAAAAAATACAGCGACGAAATGGAGATTGAGTCCACCGTCAACGTAGGCACAACCGTTACAATGAAAGTCAGCCTCAGTTGATTTTTAAACACGTATTTATTACCCTGCAAACACCTTGAGCTTCACCATCACCATTTAACGAGAGGGGTGTTATTCCGGTGGAATTTTTTCATTCGGTTACATTAGATAAAGAAAAATGTAAAGGATGTATTAATTGTATAAAGCGCTGTCCCACTGAAGCAATTCGAGTACGAAATAAAAAAGCTTTTATTATTCCGGAACGTTGTATCGACTGCGGTGAATGCATCCGTGTTTGTACGCATCATGCAAAAAGAGCAACCTGTGACCCTCTGGATATAATTGAGCAGTATGAATATGCCATTGCATTACCGGCGCCGACTCTTTATGGTCAATTCAACAATATGGATGACATTGACATCCTTTTGCGCGCACTGATTGATTTCGGCTTTGATGAGGTATATGAAGTCGCAAAGGCAGCGGAACTTGTTTCTGCCGCCACACGCAAACTGATGCGAGAAGGTAACCTAAAGCGCCCTGTCATCAGTTCAGCCTGCCCGGCTGTTACCAGGCTGATTCGGGTGCGCTTTCCCAATCTGATTGAACATGTTCTTCCTTTAAATGCGCCGGTAGAGCTTGCTGCTCGTCTTTCTAAGAAAAAAGCACATCAAAAAACAGGAATTCCGATCGAGAAAATCGGCGCGATTTTTATCTCCCCCTGCGCTGCCAAGGTTACTGCCTCCAAAATGCCGATAGGAACCGAAAAAAGTGAGGTTTCGGCAGTCGTTTCCATCAATGATATTTACCCAAAGCTTCTTTCTCTGATGCATCTGCCGGATTCGGAACAGGATTCCTTGGTTCAAAGCGGAAAAATCGGGGTTGCATGGGGAACAAGCGCCGGAGAAGCGGCGGGATTGCTCAACGACAGCTATCTGGCCGCCGACGGAATTGAAAATGTGATCCGCGTGCTGGAGGATCTGGAGGATGAGCGTTTCAGCAATCTCGAATTTATTGAGCTCAATGCCTGCAGCGGCGGCTGTGTAGGTGGCGTGCTCACTGTAGAAAATCCATATATTGCACGGGCAAAACTCAAACGCATTGTCAAATATATGCCGGTATCCATGAATCATATCGACCGGATACCCGGAGAAGCGCTCTGGGACTCTGATTTGGAATATGCACCGGTTCTTACGTTGGATACCGACATGCACAGAGCTTTGGAAAAAATGAATGAACTCGAGCTGATTGAAGCCGATCTGCCGGGGCTCGACTGCGGCTCTTGCGGCGCTCCATCCTGCCGTGCGCTGGCCGAAGATGTCGTGCGGGGCGTTGCAAGTCCGGACGACTGTATCTTTAAATATAAAGAAAGCATCGAAAACCTAATCCGGGATATTCATAAAATCGAAGCGTCCATTCCGCCCCCGTTCAGAGCTGAGGATAAAGGTACATCCAAATAAGCTTGGACATTACTAATATATACGAAAGGAAACGTCATTTATGTCACCGATTGAGCTTGCAAAAGCTTTGAACTTGAAAATAATTAATCCGGGAAACGGCAGTGAACGCGCTGTAAACGGTGTTTTTTGCTGCGACTTGCTCAGTATCGTCATGGGAAAAGCAAAAGCCGATGTTGCTTGGATTACGGTGATGTGTAACATCAACACCATTGCGGTTGCGGTTTTGTCCGATGTGAGCTGCGTTATTATTTCCGAAGGATACACCGCCGACAACGATATGATAAAAAAGGCGGAGGAGCAAGGTGTCTGTCTGCTTCAGAGCGATTTGCCTACTTTTGAGCTTGCTCTTGCCATTCACAGCCTTTTGCCATCATGAATTACTCTTACGATCTTCACATTCATTCCTGCCTCTCTCCTTGCGGAGACATGGATATGACGCCGAATAACATTGTAAACATGGCTTCTCTTTTAGGACTTGACCTGATTGCAGTCAGTGATCATAATTCGGCCCTAAATCTTCCGGCCGTTTTTGCAGCTGCCGAAGGAACCGGGATCACCGTCGTCCCTGCAATCGAGGCAAATACCGCTGAGGAAATTCATGTTCTGTGTCTTTTTGAAACACTTGAAGATGCGTTATCCTGTTCGGAAGAATTTTATCGCCACCTTCCCCCTGTCATCAATCGCCCCGATATTTTCGGTGAACAGGTTGTCATGGACAAAGATGATCGCCCGATCGGGACCGTTGATAAATTATTGATTAACGCCCTGAATTTAGGCCTTGACGGCTTGATTTCTACCGTAAAAAGGCACCGAGGTCTCACCGTCCCGGCGCACGTGGATAAATCTTCCTACTCCATTTTGGCAAGTCTCGGCTATATCCCGCCCGAATACGGCTTTACCTGTGTCGAGGTAAAAAATCCGGATGCACAGGTGGAATTTATTGGACAAAGGATTACCAATTCCGACGCCCACTATCTGCAAGATATTGCGGAGCCTGTTCGTTTTCTCGATCTTCCTCAAAAAACAGCCGGTGCCGTTTTAGAAAAATTGAGCTCAAACCGGTAAAATAAAGCCGATTGCTTTAATAGAAAGCTATCGGCTTTTATGCAATTCGTTTGGTTTTCCCCTCTAAAACTGGTTGACCCTACAATCTCTAAAAAGATTGTTTTCGGTGATTGCAACCCCAATTTTACAGTGCTATAATAAAATCAAAATGATTAAGGAGGAACCCCTTATGGACTTCACAATTTTAGCTCCCATTGGGTCGATCGTAGCTCTCCTTTTTGCGCTTTATCTCGCGATGAAGGTTATCAAAGCGCCTGAAGGAACCGACCTGATGAAAAAAATTTCACTCGCGGTCCGCAAAGGCGCTAATGCTTACCTGAAACGGCAGTATACCGGCGTTATTATCTTCTTCGCCGTTATGTTTGTCATTTTACTGGTTCTGGCGCTGCTGGGTTATCTGACAATTTTTGTTCCGTTCGCCTTTTTAACCGGTGGTTTCTTCTCCGGCCTCTCCGGCTTTATCGGAATGAAAATTGCAACTGCGGCAAATGCCCGTACCGCAAACGCAGCACAGAACAGCCTGAACTCAGGACTGCGGATTGCCTTTTCTTCCGGTGCCGTTATGGGATTTGTTGTAGTCGGTCTCGGACTGCTCGATATTTCAATATGGTATTTCTTCCTAAAATGGTATTTTGGTTCGGTAGAGCAGCTGGCTTCCGCCGATCAAATCCAGGCTATTACGTCTGCGATGCTTACTTTCGGTATGGGTGCATCATCCATGGCGCTCTTTGCCCGTGTCGGCGGCGGTATCTTTACCAAAGCAGCTGACGTCGGCGCCGATCTGGTCGGAAAGGTCGAAGTCGGAATTCCGGAAGACGATCCGCGTAACCCGGCTGTTATTGCCGATAACGTAGGTGACAACGTAGGCGACGTTGCCGGTATGGGCGCCGATCTTTATGAATCTTATGTTGGCTCTATTATTTCAACCGGTGCCCTTGCAGTGGCAGCAGGACTCGGTTTCAGCGGTGTTACCATTCCGATGGTAATGGCTGCAATCGGCATTCTCGCCTCTATCATCGGTACTTTTTTTGTCCGCACCAAAGAGGGTGCTTCTCAAAAGAACCTTCTCACTGCTTTAAGACGCGGTACCTGGATCAGCGCCGGTATTGTTGCGGTAGCTGCTTTCCCGATCATCTACTTCTTCTTAAGCCCTGATAAAATCGGCTTGTACTTTGCAGTAATCTCCGGTTTGCTTGCGGGAATTCTGATCGGTTTCTTTACAGAATACTTTACTTCCGATACTTACAAACCGACCAAGAATTTGGCTAAAACCTCTTTGACCGGGCCTGCCACAATTATCATCGGCGGTATTTCTCTCGGAATGCTCTCTACGGCACTTCCGGTTATTATCGTAGGTGTTTCGGTTCTGGTCAGCTACTATGTTTCCGGCGGCGGCGCTGACTTTAACCTGGGGCTTTACGGAATCGGCCTTTCTGCTGTCGGTATGCTTTCAACCCTTGGTATTACTCTGGCAACCGATGCATATGGCCCTGTTGCAGATAATGCAGGCGGCATCGCCGAAATGGCTCACCTCGGAGAGGAAGTCAGAGAACGTACCGATGCACTTGATTCTCTCGGCAACACCACCGCTGCAACCGGGAAAGGTTTTGCTATCGGTTCCGCAGCATTGACCGCACTTGCTTTAATTGCTTCCTATATTGCCGAAGTTAAAATTCTTGCTCCCGATTTTGCCTTTGACTTGAGTATTACCAATCCTTCCGTTTTGGTTGGCCTATTCGTCGGCGCAATGCTTCCGTTCCTTTTCGCATCCTTTACCATGGACGCCGTTGGACGAGCGGCTCAAAGCATCGTCGTAGAAGTAAGACGGCAATTCCGCGAAATTACCGGTTTGATGGATGGAAAAGCAGAGCCTGATTACGCAAGCTGCGTAGACATTTGCACCCGTTCCGCTCAAAAGGAAATGATTCTCCCTGCAATACTCGCAGTTGTTGCTCCGATCGTTGTCGGATTGATCCTCGGTGTAAACGGCGTTGCGGGTATGCTGGCCGGCGCTACGGTCTGCGGCTTTATTCTCGCAGTCATGATGGCTAATTCCGGGGGTGCCTGGGATAATGCAAAGAAATACATTGAGGGCGGTGCGCACGGCGGAAAAGGCAGTGATGCGCACAAGGCCGCTGTTGTTGGTGACACTGTAGGCGATCCTTTTAAAGATACCTCCGGTCCGTCAATTAACATCTTAATCAAACTTCTTTCTATGGTTTCGATTGTATTTGCAAGTCTTGTTGTTTCCTTTGCACTAATTAAATAGGAATTCTTACACGGCTTTAATAATTTATGAGATAAAGCGGACAGCGAAAACGCTGCCCGCTTTTATTATTGATTTCGAAAACTGACGGTTCTGCCCAACAAAGTATCCGGTAAAAGGCTTTAATTTAAAACATCGAGCGATTTAAACTAATACTTTGCGACACAAAACTCGGCTGTAACGGAATTTTTGCCTGTATATAAGGACGACAGGCTAAGTAGCGCAAGGCAGGATATTCAGCGTATCTTAAGATGCTTTCTGGTAATAACTTCTAAAATTCCACCAAACCTTCAGCTCGGCCGGAAATTATGACTTGTACGCTGAATTTTCTCTAAGCAAAGACGAACTGTAAGGATAATCCCCTTTGTTATACCATAGCCGCTGCGACTACCTCTGCATAAAAAGCGCCTTTTTTAAAAATCAATATGATTTGCTTTCCTCTTTTTTGTTTTTAAAGTAATTATCTATAAAGCAAAGAATTTCTTTCTTTTTATTTCTTAAAACGGTTATTTCAAAATCCGGATTCTTCTTTTGTAAAAGTTAAAAGTGATCTTTCTCATATCTATCGAAACCGCACAAATCGCTCCTACTTTTCTAATGCGATTCTGACTTTTACAATTGAACTTTACAAAAGTTTTTGCTATGATACGATTAAGGAGCTGATATAATAATACTGGACGTATCAATGAAGGTGGATTTTTCAAAAAATTCCATTCCCTTTCCACACTTTTTTAATGCCTTTTGCTATGCACACTCTGATTACACCTATATGTCGATCAAATTTATGACATCATTCTTGCCAGCGGCGGCCGTCCGATTGTGGAAACGCACTTTATTCCATCCTGCGCACAGAGCGAAGATTATTATATTCCCAAAGATTTTAATCTCTGGGCTGACATTCTAAAAGCTTTTGTCAATCACTGTATCGATCGATATGGACGCGAAGAGGTACAGAAATGGTATTTCGAAATTTGGAACGAGCCTGACAACCACGAAAAATGGCTTGAGGATTCTTCCACCTTAATGGCATTTTACGATTATTTTGAAGATGCAATTCACAGTGTGGATAATAAAATCAAAGTCGGAGGTCCTGCCGTAAGTAAAGCAATGGGAAGGCGCTGAAAAAATCTATCTGGAATTTCTGGAACATTGCGCCCATGGCTTGAATTATAAATCAGGCCGGTTTGGCACTCGAATTGATTTTATTTCTGTTCATTGCAAGGCAGGATATCCTAAAGATACAAACCCAAACACTGATGTTATGTTTGACTGGGTAAAACGATATAGTGCCCTGATTAAGAATTATCCGGAATTTAACGATGTCGAATTTATCAACGATGAATCGGATATCGTTTGGGACGGGAATCTGGGCGTTTGGATGAAAAGCTGGTTAAACTTCAGAAATACCCACTATGCACCGGGAATCAGCTTTGGGGCGTACGCGAAAAAGGCCATGCCAGCAACACACAAATTTTCCTGCAATGGGCGCCTAATCGCGAATTTGACTTTAAGAAATACTTAATCTGGCGCAAAGAAAACGGAAAGGAATTTGTTCGCATTTCCGAAAGCAATGTCAATAACACCGCAACCTTTACCGATATGACTGCAAGGCCCGGCGTATGTTACACTTATGCTGTTGAAGCTGAAAACTACTCCGGAAAACGAAGCGGCCTTTCCCCTGAAATTACCATTGATTAAAAAAGGAGTTTATGTATTATGGCAACACATATGCAGATGGCAAAACTGGATCTGGTTGACGGACCGGGCGAAAATATCCAGCTTGCGGCTGTTTTAGAAGAACCTTATAAGATCACACCCGCTTATGCAAAAATTCCGGAGCCAGGCCCAGATGAAGTGCGGGTTAAAATTAAATATACCGGCATCTGTGGATCTGATCTCGAAGCCTTCCGCGGTACCCGTGCTCCTGAATTTATTTCTACACCCGCGCGCTTAGGACATGAAGTCGGCGGGCAGATTGATAAAATTGGCAAAAATGTTCGCGGCCTTCAGGTGGGAGATCGTGTTACCTGCCGTTATATTTGGGGCGCATATGCTCAGTATATCGTTTGCAAGCCTTTTAACGTAAAGGTTTTACCGCCGCAGCTTCCACTTACGGCAGTTAGCCCGGTGGAAGTTCTTCCCGGCATTCTCCACGCAGTGGACCTTGCAAAAATTGATCAAACAAAAAATGTTCTGATTATGGGACAGGGTGTAAGCGGCTTGCTGATGACACAGACGGTTGCCCTTTCCAATCCTAAAAATCTGGTTGTAACAGATTTGTACGATAAAAATTTGGAGCTTGCTAAACGCTACGGTGCTACCCATACTTACAAACTGCCTGCACACGACGCTAAAACGGCAGATTTCGTTAAAAAGGATTTTCCAGATGGATTTAATATTGTAATTCCTGCTTTACTTGAAGGAAACGGCGTCGTAGACGCCATCGATATGGCGGCTGTATGCGGCAGGATTGTGCTTTACGGCTGTATTGGTGTTTGTAAAATCCCGATTGATTTCTTTAGATTCCACCGTAAACGGCTGGAGCTTTACAGCACCGAACCTCGTCGCGATATTGATATGCGGCGTTACTTTGAAGAGGGAGTTCGTTTAATTACAGACGGACTGATTACAACCGATGGTATCATCACTGATATCGTTCCCCTTTCTCAAATCCAAAAAGCTTTTGATCTCCGGAATAACGGCGGAGAAGATACCATACACGTTTTGGTAGATTGTGAAGCTTGATTTTGTTAAGACCATAATATGATAAAAACAGGCTGTCGGCAATAAGCCCGGCAGCCTGTTTTCTATCTGCGTATCTTAAACGTATTTGCTATCTTCCATTATCTCTTTTACTTTTACAGGCTGTATACGAATTAATCTTAGCAATTCGCCTGTTAACAGCACACTTGGAGTTTAAAATTAAACCTTTTCGGGACTTTTACCAGTCGAACCGTTGATTTAAGTTGACAAAAGCGATTCTGTAATTTTTTGAAGAATCGCTTTTGGTTTATAATATAGGCAACAAATATATCAGATATTGAAGTATACACTCCACCGCTAAAACAGCACCACATGCGGAAAGTGCGACTGTTAATAGCCCTTTTTCAAAGTACGACAGAATTATTGCGACAAGCAGTCCGACTGTAGCCGACCAAATGCTGTCGGTAGAAAATAGAATTTCCGGAAAGGTCATTGCGCCCAAAACCGCATAAGGAATATAGTAGAGAAAAGACTGAACCCATTTGTTTTCAAGCTTTCGCTTAAATACAACCAACGGAACCATCCTGATCAGATAAGTAACCCCCGCCATAACTGCGAGATTTATCCAAAATAATGCGCCCATTACTCCACCTCCTCTTTGTTATGCACAGGGAAGCAAAACGCACCCAGACCGGCAGCGGCTACGGCACAGATAATGATAACAAATCCGCTTGATATCTCTTTCAGCCCCGGCGTAAAGCGGAACAAACAGCTCAGTAATACCGAAAAGAGAACGACTTTTAAAACCGGGCGGAAATGCTTTGCCGGCGGAATAATAATTGCCAAAAACATCCCGTAAATCGCAATTCCCAGCGCCGATTGAACAATTGGCGGGAGAATGCTGCTTGCGGCTGCGCCAATCAATGTGCCGAGCGCCCAACCAAAATAGGGCACCAAAATTAAACCATAAAGATACCGTTTCCCGACTTCACCCTTTTTACTGCTGGCAACGGCAAAAATTTCATCTGTATTGCAGAACGAAATTAAAATGCGGTCGATAAGACGTACCGATTTGTCGAGCTTTTGCGACAATGAAAGTGACATCAACGCATACCGAATATTGATAATAAACTGTGTCAAAGCCATCTCGATGCAGGATCCGGGCATTGCGAGTAGCGGAAGTCCGGCAAACTGTCCGGCCGAAGTGACGTTAAGCATTGAAATTAAAACAGCAGCCCAGATCGGCAGCCCGGCGGCAACCGCCATCATTCCGAAAGTAAACGAAACTGACAGATATCCCAGACCGATCGGAATGCCATCCTTCAGGCCAAGCCGAAAACTATTTATCATCGGCCTCTCCGCAGCCGCATTCGTTTCATTTTCCATGAACTATAAACACTCCTTTGTCATTCAGGCACTTAAACTCCGTAAAAAACCGCTTCTGCCTAAAACGGAAGCGGTTTTTATATTTAGCCCGGTAAAACATTAAACAGGGACATCAAAAGCGGTATAGCCCAAATAAAGAATACGATCAAGGCAATTGCGCAACCGGCCGAAATTAGAATACGTTTCAATTGAGTCTTAGTTGAATCTTCGTCTTCTTTTGGAATATACGGTTCACCTTGATTAAAATCGAATTTGCTTTCACATTCTTCACAAAGTCCGTGTTCCGAAAGGTCATCCACACGTTTGCGGCAAAGCATACAGCGCATTTCTACTATCTTCTCCTTTTATAATCAATACATGTCAATCAAGAAACAGTGAACCCAACAGCAAGAACACCACTGCTGTCCAAGCCATGCGGTTAGGGTAACGTGTTGACCAGCGGCCTTCGCTGACATCTTTTCCGGATTTAGCGTTCATTATCATAGGAAATTCGGCTTCGGCAAGTGCCTTGCAGTAGCGTTCGGTTACAATTTTTGCAAGTTCATCGTATCCGCATTCGTGAAGTCCAAGGCAAATTAACAGCTGTGCCGGAGCAAGAACCGGTCCTGCAAGCCATCCAACCTCATGATAATGATCACTGTCAAGGCGTTCACCGGCAAGGCCAAACGGTGTAAGCCACTTCCCCTCCTCTGCCAGCGATGCAACTGTTTTCACGATTATCTCCTCTGGAAGCCGTTTTCCAAGCAATAACGGTAAAAATTGTGCCAAACTACCACAAGTAACCTCTTCATGAGTTGAATTTAAACGTGCAACAAACCTTTCACCATTCCAAAAAAATTCGATCATTTTTTTTAGCATTTCATCGGCACGTTCTTTCCACATTCGCTGCTCATACAATTTACCAAGCTGCTCTGCAAGCATTGACAGGCTTTCCATTGCCAATATTAAGTAAGTGGAAAGATCAGGCGTTGCTGCCGGAGCTCCCTTACGAAAGAAAGAGCAATCGTCCCATCCGCATTCGTCTGCCGCATCATACTGAGGAATTCCGTCTTGATCTGTATCACGGTAGGACAGCCACCAATAGACCCAACGTGAAAGCCCTTCATAGAGCATGCTTCGTTCTTTCTGTGTTGCAAATTCAAAGCCAGTATATTTGCTCAAAAAGCCTAGCGCTACACCATGAAACGGCGGCTTCGTCCCGCCGAAACTCTGCGTCGCATCATTAATACAATCCGGAAGCATTCCATATTCATCCTGATATTTAAACATTGACAAAATCAGTTTCCAGGCATACTCCGGGTTTTTATATTGCCCCATGGCATGATAGCATTGTTGCCAGTTTGACGTGCAGCGATGAATCCCTTTATTCATATAAATGATATCGTCTCCGTCAATCGGGATAGTATGGGACCAAATAATATATGCTGCAATTTTTCGTTCATTTTCATAACGTTCGGGAAAACCCGGAACTGTATCAAGATATTCACAAAATTCCGTTTCAATTTCATTGATACAATCGTCAATTGTCGGATATCTTTTCATGCGGAAAGCATTGGATCGGTAAAGATGAACCGCTAACTCAACTTTACCCTCATCATCAGGATGAAATGTAAAACGCGTATCTTCCGGGATGCTCAAAATAACATCGAAACCAGATGTAACTTCCATTTCACCCTTAATCGGAACAAACAGAAGCTTTGGCACAGGATTCATTACAACTTCCCAACTGCCGTCATTTCGATCTTTGGCAATTTCATGTGGTGCAAGTGGCGGAGCCAGTACGACATCTGCCCCTCCGGTTGCCTCTATCCGAAGAACACTGCCCTTTTGCAAACAGATACGAGCAGTTCCGCCTTTGTAATCTATATGAATACAGCTGGGGGTAGCTGTTACGGTATAAGGAATCTCAACATTGTTTTTATAAAGTAAGATTGGGAAAAGTTTTCCGCTTCGCGGGGATTGCCCGGGACCGGCTGTATCAAGCCCTGAAAGAAGCGCACAAGCATATAATCTTGTCTTATCTTCTTCCCACGCTCCAACATAAAAAAATGTACCTCGGCGGCCGTACGAAAGTTTTGTTAAGTTGTATTGAACTGTTTCATACATAATATATCGACCTCTTTCGCCTAATTTGTGTTTAGTATAACATATTTCTTATTATTAGGCAAACAAAAAGCACGGCGAAAATTCGCCGTGCTTTCCTCTTAGTTAAATTCAATTATACCAATTCAATAATTGCCATCTCTGCAGCGTCTCCGCGGCGAGGACCAATTTTGACAATTCTCGTATAACCGCCGTTTTTGTCAGCGTATTTCGGAGAAATTTCGTCAAGAACCTTTTTGGCAACAGATTCTTTGGTAATATAAGAATAAACCTGACGTTTGCTGTGAAGGGAACTGTCCTTGCCAATGGTAATCATTTTTTCAGCCATAGCACGTACTTCTTTTGCACGGGTTACGGTCGTTTCAATTTTACCATTCTCAAGCAAGTAGGTAACCATCGCTCTGAGCATCGCTTTTCTGTGATCAGTGCTTCTGCCCAGCTTTCTGCTTCCTGCCATTTGAACTCACTCCTTACCCCACGTATTTCCCGGAATCATCGGAAAATCTTGGTATTATTCGTCGCCGCTGTTTAAATTAAAGCCAAGGTTTTTGAGCTTCTCAACAACCTCTTCCAGCGACTTTCTGCCGAGGTTTCTTACTTTCATCATGTCATCCTCGGATTTGTTGATCAAATCTTCAACCGTGTTAATGCCTGCACGTTTTAAGCAGTTAAAAGACCGTACAGACAGGTCAAGCTCCTCAATGGTCATCTCAAGGACCTTTTCTTTGCCCTTGTCGTCTTTTTCTACCATAATCTCCGTGGTATACGCTTCTTCAGACAAATCTATAAACAGATTCAGATGCTCGTTGAGAACCTTGGCGCCCAGGGAAACCGCCTCTTTAGCGGAAATTGTTCCATCGGTCCAAATCTCCAGAGTCAGCTTATCGTAATCGGTAATCTGACCGACACGAGTATTTTCCACGGTGTAATTCACTTTGAGCACAGGCGTATAAATGCTGTCCACCGGAATGACACCGATTGTGGATTGAAGATTCTGTTTGTTTCGCTCAGAGGGAACATATCCTCTGCCACGATCAATTACAATCTCCATATACAGCTTTGCGCCCTGTGAAAGGGTTGCAATATGCATACCCGGATCGAGAATTTCGACTTCGCTGTCCGCCTTAATATCGCCGGCTGTGACTTCACACTCGCCTTCTGCCTCGATATAAATAGTTTTTGGTGCTTCACCGTGAATTTTGGCGATCAGCCCTTTGATGTTCAGAACAATCTCAGTGACGTCTTCTTTCACGCCAGGGATGATTGAAAACTCGTGTTGCACGCCGTCAATTTTAATCGACGTAACAGCAACACCAGGTAGCGAGGAGAGCAGCACACGTCTTAAACTGTTGCCAAGCGTAGTGCCGTAGCCGCGCTCGAGTGGCTCGAGAATAAATCTGCCGTATGTTCCGTCTGATTTAATTTCTGCCGTCTCAATTCTTGGCTTTTCGATTTCGATCATTTATAACCCTCCTGTTTGCATGCCCAACGCGTACGATGAGCTAGAATGTTTCGACCGGTAAACCGGCTTTGCTGCCATCCAGTTCATGATGCAAAGCGTAAAAGCCTTTCGGTATTTACGCTTTCCCTGCACATGAAACAGTAATCTAATCCGATTATTTGGAATACAGCTCGACAATAAGATGCTCTTCAACGTCAAGGTCAATATCCTCACGATTCGGCAACCGGGTCACCTTTGCGGTAAGGGTTTCCTTGTTCAATTCAAGCCACATCGGAATCGGGCGTGCACCTGTAGACTCCAAAATCGCCTTCATCTTATCGCTGGAACGGCTCGTATCGCAAATTGTAATCTCATCGCCTTCTTTAACTAAAAAAGAAGGAATGTTGACTTTTTTGCCGTTTACCAGATAATGGTTGTGTACAACCAGTTGTCTGGCTTCTGCTCTGGATGTTGCAAACCCAAGACGATATACAACGTTATCCAGACGAGTTTCAAGAATTCTTAAGAGGTTTTCACCGGTCATGCCGGCTTTACGCTCTGCCATATCAAAATATTTTGCAAACTGTCCTTCCAAAACGCCGTAGTAACGTCTGGTTTTCTGTTTTGCTCTCAACTGAATTCCATATTCAGATACTTTTTTGCGGCTTTGACCGTGCTGACCAGGAGCATAGCCTCTTCTGGCGAAAGCACATTTATCAGAGTAGCACCGTTCACCTTTAAGGAACAGTTTCTGTCCTTCACGACGGCACATTCTGCAAACCGCACCGGTATATCTTGCCATTTAGTTACACCTCCAAATTTGCACTTTTATACACGTCTTCTTTTCGGCGGACGGCAACCGTTATGCGGAATTGGGGTAACGTCTTTGATCATCGTTACTTCAAGACCTGCCGACTGCAGCGCTCTGATAGCAGCCTCACGGCCGGAGCCCGGGCCCTTTACAAATACTTCAACGGTTTTAAGGCCATGCTCCATTGCAGCTTTTGCAGCAGTTTCAGCAGCAGTCTGAGCAGCAAACGGAGTGGATTTTCTGGAACCACGGAAGCCGAGACCACCTGCAGATGCCCAGGAAATCGCATTGCCCTGTGTATCGGTAATTGTTACCATCGTGTTATTGAAAGTGGACTGGATATGAACGGCGCCACGCTCAATATTTTTACGTTCACGTCGTCTGCGAATCGTAGTTTTTTTAGCATTCTTAACAGCCATGTGTTCTTATCCTTTCCTATTATTTCTTTTTGTTCGCTACGGTCTTTACCGGGCCTTTACGGGTACGGGCATTGGTTTTTGTTCTCTGCCCACGAACCGGTAAACCTTTGCGGTGGCGTACGCCACGGTAACAGCCGATCTCAATTAATCTCTTAATGTTCAGCGCAACGTTTCTACGAAGGTCGCCTTCAACATCAAGGTTTTTGTCGATGTAATCACGCAGTGCAGCTTCATCAGCCTCGGTCAGATCCCGTACCCTTGTATCAGGATTGATCCCGGTAGCTTGCAGAATCTTCTTTGCGGTTGCATCACCGATGCCATAGATATAAGTGATTCCAACTTCGATTCGCTTATCTCTTGGCAAGTCAACTCCAGCTATACGAGCCATTTTCTACCTTGCACCTCCAGTGCTTGACGAACGCCCTTCCCTCCCTGTGCATTACAGGTTTACAGGAACTCATTTTCGTCTGCTTAATTTATATGAACTTATGGTCCAACAAAATTTGGTTAACCCTGACGCTGTTTGTGTTTCGGGTTCTGACAGATTACCATAATACGGCCTTTCCGTTTGATAATCTTGCATTTTTCACAGATGGGTTTAACCGAAGGTCTTACTTTCATCTGAAATACCTCCCTTAAAGACCCGCACACCATAAAATGGGTACGGGATAAACTTTTATTACTACAAAGTAACAACTGACATCTGGTTTTATCTTCTTTCGCCAAGCGAATAGAAAACCGTGGACAGTGGCCCCTCGATGTCGGTTATTTTGAACGCCAGGTAATGCGTCCTTTGGATAAATCGTATGGCGACATTTCAACTGTCACCTTATCACCCGGCAGAATCCGAATAAAATTCATCCGAAGTTTACCGGATATATGTGCCAAAATCTTGTGGCCGTTTGCCAGTTCAACCTGGAACATTGCGTTCGGAAGAGCTTCTACAACAACGCCCTCAATTTCAATTACATCATCTTTCGCCAAGCAAATACCTCCCTCAATCAAGGCACAGCTGTTTCCCTCCGTATTGGAAAGGCCACAGCATTCGCCTTAGCTTTGTATTGCCATGAATTTCGGATAAATCCAAACGTTCTCTACTACCTACTAAGTGCTTCGGGTTTTTACGCTTTGGGTGTTCAAGTTTTCTTTCCTTACCGTCCGCAATGAGCGGCCAGTCATTTTGAAAACCGACAACCACACCAAACCTGCCCTTATCATGGCCTGCCGTGGATTTTACCACAGAGCCTTCCGTCAGCTGCATTAAAACCACCTCACGCCCGAGTCAGTATGACTGGACCGTTGCCGGTAATGGCTATGGTATGTTCGAAATGTGCCGAAAGACTGCCTGAGGCCGTTTTAACCGTCCAGCCATCAGCAAGCACGTTCACACCCTCGCCTTTGATATTAATCATCGGCTCAATTGCCAGTGTCATCCCGGCTACAAGGCGTACGCCTCTTCCGGGGACACCGTAATTCGGAACTTCCGGGGATTCATGGAGCTTACGTCCCACGCCGTGGCCAACAAATTGTTTCACAACGGCATATCCCCTGCTTGTGACATATTCCTCGACGGCGTGGGCAACATCGCCGATGCGATTGCCAACCTGCGCCATCTTTATTCCTTCATAAAGGCTTTGTTCGGTAACGTCCATCAACGCTTTTGCCTCCGGTGAAACATCCCCTACGGCAAAGGTTGCAGCATTGTCGCCATGATACCCATCAATATAGGCACCCACATCCACTTTTACGATATCACCCGACTGGATGATCCGTTTTTTACTCGGAATTCCGTGAATGACCTCATCATTAATGGAAATACAGGCACATCCCGGGAATCCTCCATATCCGAGAAAAGAAGCCTTGGCGCCTTTCGAATAGATAAATTCCCGAATAATGGTATCTAACTCGTGAGTACTCATCCCTGCTTTTACCTGTTCGCCGGCGAGTTTCAGCGCCTGCGCAGAAATAGCACATGCCTTCCGCATCTGCTCCAGCTCACGAGCTGTTTTTAGAGAAATCATGTCAAGCCTCCACAGCTTTGAGAGTCAGGGCAGTTGTATCTTTCACTTCTTCCTGCCCTTCGACAATTACAAGCTTGCCGGTTTTCTGATAATATTCCTTCAAAGGTTCGGTCTGCTTATGATAAACATGAAGCCGATCCTTTACGGTATCAGGATGGTCATCTTTGCGCTGTACGGTATTGCCGCCGCACTTGTCACATCTGCCTTCCTCTTTGCTGGGTTTGTACTCGAGGTGGTAAGAAGCACCACAATTTTCACAAACCCGACGGCCGGATAACCTAGCCATAATCTTTTCGTCTGCTACCTCAATATCGATTACGCGGTCAATCCGGATCCCCATCTGATCGAGTGCTTCCGCCTGCGGAACAGTACGCGGAAATCCGTCTAAGATAAATCCGTTTACACAGTCGTCTTTCGCAAGGCGCTCTTTGATGATAGCGATAACAATCTCATCAGGAACGAGTTGACCTGCATCCATAAAAGATTTCGCCTTCAGCCCTGTCTCCGTTTTGTTTTTCAATGCTTCGCGAATGATATTGCCGGTCGAAATGGTGGGGATACCAAGGCGTTCGGAAACGACCTCAGCCTGTGTTCCCTTACCGGCGCCCGGAGCACCTAAAAAAATCAGGTTCATAAAGTCCCTCCATTATTCTAAGAAACCTTTGTGATGTCTCATCGTGATCTGCGACTCCAGTGTTCTCATTGTCTCGAGCGCAACACCAACAACGATCAGGATTGAAGTACCGCCAATTGCGACGTTAATTCCGCTGATATTGGTGAAGATAATCGGGAAAATAGCAATAATTCCAAGGAAAATCGCGCCAACAAAGGTGATTTTAGAAAGAACTTTGGAAATAAAGTCGCTGGTCGGTTTGCCCGGACGAATTCCCGGGATTGCCCCGCTGTTCTTTCGAAGATTATTGGCAATTTCAATTGGATTATACTGAATTGCAACATAGAAATAGTTGAATCCGATAATCAGGATAAAATAAATGATTCCATACCAGATACTGGTGTAGTTGAAAACGTTCAGAAAACCTTTCCAAAAGCTTCCCTCAGCCGGCCGGAAAAATGCAGCGATTGTACCGGGAATAGATACAAACGAGCTTGCGAAGATGATTGGCATAACGCCGCTCATGCTTACTTTAATCGGAATATGCGAATTCTGTCCGCCATACATCTTACGTCCAACAACGCGTTTTGCATATTGAACCGGGATTCGGCGCTCTGCATTGGTCATCAAAACGATGAATGCAATCATTAGGATGAAAACCAATACAACAAGCGGAATCAATACATAATAAAGCGGATTATTCATATTCCAATAAGTGATCAGTGTTCCAATCATACTCGGTCCGCGTGAAATAATACCCGCGAACAGGATAATGGAAATACCATTTCCAATTCCTTTTTCGTTAATCCGTTCACCCAGCCAAACAATTACCGCAGTGCCGGCAACAAAGGTAACAACAATTACGATAGCGGTGAAAATTCCGGAAGCGCCGTCTGTATAACGAACAGCATTGGAATTACGCGCTAAGAAGTAATAGGCAACGCCTTGAAGCAATGCCAAGATAAATGTTGTATAACGGGTGATTTTGGCGATTTTTTTCCGCCCTTCCTCGCCTTCTTTGGACATCCTCTCAAGCGGAGGGATGGCCACAGTGAGCAACTGAATAATGATTGAGGCGTTAATGTACGGGGTAATCGACATTGCAAACAAAGTTGCGTTTGCAAACGAACCACCGGTCATAATATCAAGGTAACCCAAGAAATCCCCGCTTGACTCAATCATCGATTTGAGTGCACTCGGTTCCAGGAAAGGAACTGGAATTGCAGAGCCGATTCTGAAGATAACAATAATCAACAGAGTGTAAAAGAGCTTTTTCCTTGTTTCAGGAATTGCCCATGCGTTTCGAATTGTCTGAAACATTTTGCCCTCCATTCCGTCTGATAACTAAAATGTGTTTAAAACACGCGGTCAATTATAAAGTTTCTGCAGCGCCGCCAGCTTTTTCGATCTTCTCTTTTGCACTGGCAGAGAAAGCAGCAGCTTTTACAGTCAGCTTTTTGGTAAGTTCACCGTTGCCAAGAACTTTAACGCCATCAAGCTCTTTGCGAACAAGGCCTGCAGCCATGAGAGCCTCTAAATCGACAACTGCACCGTCGTCGAATTTGTTGAGATCTGCAACATTAACTGTAGAATACTTGGTAGCAAAAATGTTATTGAACCCTCTTTTCGGAATACGTCTCTGAAGCGGCATCTGACCGCCTTCAAAGCCCGGTCTTACACCGCCGCCCGAACGAGCGTTCTGGCCTTTGTGGCCCTTACCGGCAGTCTTGCCGTTACCGGAACCAGCGCCGCGTCCTTTACGCTTTGCGTCATGGTTGGAACCAGCCGCCGGGGTTAACTCGTGCAGTTTCATCTTAACCTCCATTCCGCCGCTCAACTGAGCGGCAAATGCCTTTTAAACATGGTTTCAAACGAAACCCAATTAGCCTTCTACAACCTCAACCATGTGAGCAACTTTTGCAATCTTGCCTCTGGTAGCATCGTTGTCAGGCTGCGCGGAAACATCACCGATTTTACGGAGACCCAGCGCATTTACCGTGGCGATCTGATCTTTTTTTCTACCGGAAAGACCTCTCACGAGCTTTACTTGGATCATTTTATCTGCCATGAGTAAAATCCTCCCTTACCCTAAAATTTCTTTAACCGACTTGCCTCTGATCTCAGCCATCTCTTCAGCTGTGCGCAGAGAAGCAAGTCCGTTGATAGTCGCTCTTACAACGTTGCAGGGATTGTTGGAACGCAGAGCCTTGGTTCTGATATCCTTAATACCTGTAACTTCAATAACGGCACGGACAGGACCGCCGGCAATAACACCGGTACCTTCCGGAGCAGGATTCATCAAAACGCGGCCGGCGCCAAATTTGCCGATCACTTCATGAGGAATAGTGGTGCCGTTAATGGAAATTTTCATAAGATTTTTCTTCGCGTCTTCAATTCCTTTGCGGATAGCGTCCGGAACCTCACCGGATTTACCAAGGCCGAAACCGACAATGTCATTGCCGTCGCCGACAACAACCAGAGCAGCAAATTTAAAAATACGTCCGCCCTTTACGGTTTTGGAAACACGGTTGATGGCAACCACTTTTTCTTTCAAATCATATGCGTTAGCATCTATAATAGCCAAATGAATACCTCCTCTTAAAACTTGAGGCCGCATTCGCGGGCTCCCTCAGCCAGTTCCAAAACCCGGCCGTGGTAAATGTAACCGCCGCGGTCGAAAACGACCTCTTCGATTCCTTTTTCCAAAGCTTTCTTTGCAACCAACTGGCCTACTTTACGAGCGCCTTCCTTGTTGGAGCCGCTGCCTTCAAAATCTTTTTCAATCGACGAAGCCGCAACAAGAGTAACGCCGTTGACATCATCTATGATCTGCGCATAGATGTTCTTTGAGGAGCGGAATACATTAAGGCGTGGACGCTCAGGTGTACCTCTGATCTTAGCACGGACTCTGCGGTGTCTTTTGATTCTGGAATTGATTCCAGCAGTCTTTTTCACCATTCTAAGTCAACTCCTTTAATTACTTCTTGCCCTTACCGGCTTTACCTTCTTTACGCTGAATGTGTTCGCCAGCGTACTTAATACCTTTGCCCTTATACGGCTCCGGCGGACGTTTTTCGCGAACTTCAGCGGCAAACTGACCAACTTTCTGTTTGTCCGGACCCGAAATAACGACTTTATTCGGACTTGGAACATCAATGGTAATACCATCAATCTCAGGACAGATTACCTGATGAGAATAACCGAGGTTCATTACAAGGTCTTTGCCCTGTTTTGCCGCACGGTAACCTACACCGTTGATCTCAAGCTCTTTTGAAAAGCCGTTGGTAACACCTTCTACCATGTTTGCAATCAAGGTGCGGGTCAAACCGTGCAGGCTTTTGTGAGCTTTGTCTTCGCTCGGACGGTTAACGTTAATAACGGTGCCATCAAGAGCTACTAACATATCTTTGTGAAAATCTCTTTCAAGTGTTCCCTTAGGACCCTTAACAACAATATGGTTGCCAGTGATCTTTACATCTACACCGGAGGGAACATCGATCGGCTTTCTACCAATACGTGACATTCGACGCTTACCTCCTCTTACCAGATAAACGCGAGAACTTCGCCGCCGACGTTCGCTTTGCGCGCCGCCTTATCGGTCATGAGTCCTTTAGATGTAGAAAGAATTGCCACACCAAGGCCCTTCATAACTCTCGGCATATCCTCAACGTTTGTATAAATACGCAGGCCCGGTTTGGAAACTCTGCGCAAACCTGTGATCACCTGGGATTTGTTTTCGCCGTATTTTAATGTAATACGGATAATCCCCTGCTTTCCGTCTTCAATGACCTGAAAGCTCTTTACATAACCCTCGTCAACAAGAATCTGAGCAATTGCCTTTTTCATGTTGGATGCGGGTATATCCACCGTGTCGTGTTTTGCTGTATTTGCATTCCGGATTCGGGTGAGCATATCAGCAACTGTATCGGTGATTTGCATGCCGTCAACCTCCTTTGCTTGTGCTTACCAGCTTGCCTTTTTCACGCCCGGAATCTGGCCTTTATAAGCCAACTCTCTGAAACAAATACGGCAGATACCGTATTTCCTAAGATAGGCGTGCGGTCTTCCGCAGATTTTACACCTGTTATAGGCACGGGTGGAAAACTTCGGCTCTCTCTGCTGTTTTACTTTCATGGACGTTTTAGCCATTAATTGTTTCCTCCCTTATTTTTCAAACGGAGCGCCCATAAGAGACAAAAGCTCTCTGGCCTCTTCATCTGTTTTTGCTGTGGTGACAAAGCAGATATCCATACCTCTAACCTTGTCAATCTTATCGTACTCGATCTCCGGGAAGATGAGCTGTTCTTTTAAGCCCATGTTATAATTGCCGCGACCGTCAAAGGAATTCGGGTTGATACCACGAAAATCTCTTACACGGGGAAGTGCAATATTAAACAGGCGGTCAATAAACTCATACATTCTTTCGGAGCGTAGGGTAACTTTTGCCCCGATATCCATACCCTCACGGAGTTTAAAGTTTGCTACAGATTTTTTCGCTTTGCAGACAATCGGTTTCTGGCCGGTAATCGTTGCCAAATCAGCCATGATGGCGTCGATAACCTTACTGTTGTCACGTGCTTCGCCGCAACCAACATTGATTACAACCTTCTCAAGCTTCGGAATCTGCATGACGCTTTTGTAGCCAAACTTTTTCATCAAAGCAGGGGCAATATCCTTTACATAAGCCTCTTTCAGTCTTGCCATGTTTTTTCCTCCTCACTTAAAAGGTTGCGCCGCATTTTTTGCAAAGGCGCTCTTTTTTGCCATTTTCGGCAACTTTATGACCGACTCTGGTCGGCTTTTTGCATTTCGGACAGACAAGCTGAACCTTACATGCATAAATCGGGGACTCGGCTTTTACAATACCGCCGGTTTCACCCATTCTTCTCGGTTTTACGTGTTTACTGATAATATTACAGCCTTCAACGATAACCTTCTGCTCGGACGGGCTAACTTCCAAAACCTTACCCTGTTTACCTTTGTCCTTACCGGTCAGGATAACAACGGTATCCTCACTCTTAACGTGTACTTTACTCATTCTAAGCGCACCTCCCATCAAAGTACTTCGGGCGCAAGCGAAAGGATCTTGAGATATTCTTTCTCACGAAGCTCTCTCGCAACAGGCCCAAAAATACGGGTGCCTCTCGGGTTTTTGTCATCACGAATGATAACAGCCGCATTCTCATCGAAACGGATATAAGTTCCGTCGTCACGGCGAACACCTTTCGCGGAACGAACGATAACTGCTTTTACTACGTCGCCTTTTTTAACAACGCCGCCGGGTGTTGCTTTTTTAACCGAAGCAACTACAACGTCGCCAATGTTAGCGTACCTTCTGCGGGAACCGCCCAACACACGGATACACATAAGTTCTTTCGCACCGGTATTGTCGGCAACCTTCAGGTAACTCTGCATCTGTATCACAGTGCATGCCTCCTTTCGGCATCATTATTTCGCTTTTTCAATAATCTCTGTAACTCTCCATCTTTTGTCTTTGGACAAAGGACGGGTTTCCATCACTTCAACCTTATCGCCAATGTTGCAGACATTTCCTTCATCATGGGCTTTAAGCTTAACGGTGCGTTTAATAATCTTTTTATAAAGAGGATGTTTTACATTGTCAGCAATGGAAACAACAACAGTTTTATCCATTTTATTGCTGACAACTGTGCCTACCCTCGTTTTTCTGAGGTTTCTCTCACTCACAGTCAAATCCCCCTTCCTTACTTCTCAGCGGTTTCCTTGAGTTCACGCTCGCGAAGAACGGTCTTATAACGAGCAATATCTCTTTTTACCGCCTTAATGCGCTGCGGATTATCAAGCTGGTTGACCGCGAGCTGGAAGCGCAGATTGAAAAGCTCCGCTTTCAAATCGCTCACCTTCTGATTGATTTCGGTAAGTGACAAGTCACGAATTTCTACAGCTTTCATTATTGCTCACCGCCTGTCTGTTCCTTAGATACGAATTTACATTTGATCGGCAGCTTATGCATAGCAAGACGCATAGCCTCTCTGGCAGCTTCTTCGGAAACGCCAGCGATCTCAAAGAGAACCCGACCCGGTTTTACAACAGCTACCCAATATTCCGGGGAACCTTTACCGGAACCCATTCGGGTTTCAGCCGGTTTTTCAGTAACCGGTTTGTCCGGGAAAATTTTAATCCAAACCTGACCGCCACGTTTAATGTAACGGGTCATAGCAATACGGGCCGCCTCAATCTGATTTGAGGTGATCCATGCCGGCTCCAAAGCCTGCAAGCCGTACTCGCCGTGAGAAACCGTGTTGCCACGGGTTGCTTTACCGGTCATACGTCCTCTGTGGACACGACGGTATTTTACGCGCTTCGGTAACAGCATTACTTGCTACCTCCTTCCCTACGGGGTCTTCTGCGATTTTCGGTTCTCTCGTTTCTGCGCGCGGAAGAAGCTCCAACCTCGCCTTTGAGAACCTCGCCTTTATAAATCCATACTTTTACGCCGATTTTGCCGTAGGTTGTGTTTGCCTCGGCAAAGCCGTAATCGATGTCAGCACGGATAGTCTGAAGGGGGATTGTCCCTTCATGATAGCTTTCAGAACGAGCGATTTCAGCACCGCCCAAACGACCGGAAACAGCGGTTTTAATACCTTTTGCGCCAAGTCGCATGGTTCTGCCAATGCACTGTTTCATTGCACGTCTGAAAGAAATTCTGCGCTCAAGCTGAGAAGCAATGTTTTCAGCAACCAGCTGTGCGTTGAGATCCGGCTGTTTTACCTCAACAATGTTGATGAGTACCGTTTTCCCAAGCATTTTCTGCAAAGTAGCGCGGAGTTTTTCAATTTCGGCGCCGCCGCGGCCAATTACAAGGCCCGGTTTTGCACAGTGAATATGAATTCTAACTTTAAGAGCGTCACGTTCGATTTCAATCTTCGGAACGCCTGCTGCGTACAAGTTCTTTTTCAGGTATTTACGAATCTTGTAATCCTCAACGAGAGTATCGCCGAAAGCAGCATCGTTAACAAACCAGCGGGAATCCCAGTCTTTGATAACGCCCACTCTAAAGCCGTGTGGGTTTACTTTCTGTCCCATAGTTTACCTCCTCTTTCAGCTTATTCCTTTTCCTTCAGGACCAGGGTGATGTGCGAAGTCCTTTTAAGCACTTTAAATGCTCTGCCCTGTGCTCTCGGGCGAATCCGTTTCAGGGTCGGACCCGGGGTAACAAAGCACTCCGCTACATAAAGCTCGTCTCTGTTCATATTGTGGTTGTTTTCGGCGTTAGCAATAGCTGATGCCAGAAGTTTTACCAGAGGCTCACACGCGGCTTTCGGTGTGTTTTTTAAGATCGCCATAGCGAGATCGACCGGCTTATTGCGGATTAAATCCAGAACAATCTGAACCTTTCTCGGGGCGATACGGGCATGTCTAAGATAAGCCCTTGCTTCCATTCAAAATCCTCCTTCCGGCCTATTTCTTACCGTTATTTGATGTCTTGGAACCAGCATGTCCCTTATAGGTTCTGGTCGGAGCAAACTCGCCGAGCTTGTGCCCTACCATATCCTCGGTCACATAGACCGGAACATGCTTACGTCCGTCGTGAACTGCGAATGTATGACCAACGAAATCCGGAAAAATGGTGGAAGCGCGGCTCCAGGTTTTCAAAACAACCTTTTCCCCGTTTTCATTCATCTTCTGAACACGTTCTAACAGGACCGGCTGTACATATGGTCCTTTTTTAACACTTCTGCCCATAGATTCATCTGTCTCCTTTCCGATTACTTCGCATTTCTGCGTTTTACGATAAACTTATCGGAGCGATGATGTTTCGCACGAGTTTTGTAACCCAAAGTAGGTTTGCCCCAAGGAGTAACAGGTCCGGGACGTCCGACCGGAGATTTACCTTCACCACCGCCGTGCGGATGGTCGTTCGGGTTCATAACAGAACCACGTACGGTCGGGCGCCAGCCCAAATGGCGTTTCTTACCGGCTTTACCAATGTTGGTATTTTCATGATCGGTATTGCCGACCTGTCCGATAGTTGCCATGCAGTTTGCCGGGATATTTCTCTGCTCACCGGAAGGCAGACGAATCAGCGCATACACGCCTTCTTTTGCCATCAGCTGCGCCATATTGCCGGCAGATCTTACCAGCTGTGCGCCTTTACCCGGATAAAGCTCAATGTTGTGGATAACAGTACCAACCGGAATTGCGCTAAGCGGAAGGGCATTGCCCGGTTTAATATCCGCGTCGGCACCGGCTCTTACGGTATCGCCAACTTTTAAGCCGATCGGTGCAATGATGTAACGTTTTTCGCCATCCTCGTACTGAATCAGTGCGATATGAGCCGAACGGTTCGGATCGTATTCAAGGGTCATAACCTGAGCATTCATCCCAACCTTGTCACGTTTAAAATCGATTACACGATATTTCTTTCTGTTTCCGCCGCCATGATGACGAACGGTAATTCTGCCGTAGCTGTTACGTCCGGAAGTTTTCTTGAGAGGCTCAAGCAAGCTTCTTTCCGGCGCTACTTTAGACAACCCGGAATAGTCGATGACGGTCATATTACGTCTGGACGGGGTTGTTGGCTTGTAGCTTTTTATTGCCATTATTTTCACTCCTTGTTTCGGTTTAGCGAGAGCGTTTGGCAGCACTCTCATACATCACCGTCCGGAAAAATCCGGACTGTCACAAAGGCTTATGTCAGGTTTTCAAAAACTTCGATTCCCTTGGAATCTTCGCTGAGGGTGACAATTGCCTTTTTCCAGTCAGACTGATAACCGGCGTTCATCCCTACGCGTTTTGCACGGCCTTTGCAGTTCATGGTGTTAACCTTTAAAACTTTTACGCCGAACAGCGTTTCAACGGCCTTGGCAATTTCGATTTTGTTTGAATCCTTTGCAACCTTAAAGGTGTATTTCTTTTCCGCAACGTTCGTGATAGATTTCTCTGTCATGATCGGGCGGATAATGATATCCTGCGGTGCTTTCATTACGCGTACACCTCCTCAAGTTTGAGAGCTGTATCCTTGAGCATAACCACTTTATCGCAGTTGAGAATGTCATAAACATTCAGGGTGTTGTACTGTGTTGTTTTTACACCCGGAATATTGTTAGCACTCTTGATAACCTTTTTGTCAACTGTCGGCAGAGCAATAAGAACTTTCTTACCTGCGTCAAGTGCGCTCAAAATCCGAATCATCTCTTTGGTTTTGTACTCTTCCATACCAAAGCTGTCAAGAACAATCATTTCGCCGCCCTGAACTTTTGCGGAAAGCGCTGATTTCAGTGCAAGAACGCGAACCTTTTTGTTCAGATCAAACCGGTAATCACGGGGTTTCGGACCCAATGCAATACCGCCGTGTCTCCACTGCGGAGCGCGGATAGAGCCCTGTCTTGCATGACCCGTACCTTTCTGTCTCCAGGGTTTACGGCCACCGCCGCGAACCTCGGTGCGGGTAAGGGTAGACTGTGTACCCTGGCGCTGATTGGCCAAGAAGTTAACCACAGCCATATGCATAACCTCTTTGTTCGGGGTTATACCGAAAATAGCGTCAGAAAGCTCCATCGTGGAAACCTCTTTGCCGTTTTTATCCAGTACTTTTATGCTTGGCATATTGCTTCCTCCTTCCGTTAAGCTTTCTTCACAGCACTTTTAATGGTGACAATACCGCCCTTCGGGCCGGGAATTGCGCCTTTGAGTGCAATCAGGTTGTTTTCAGCGTCAACCTTGACAACTTCAAGGTTCTGAACGGTTACGGTTTCTGCCCCCAGATGACCGGGCATTTTCTTGCCCTTCATGATTCTGGACGGGTCAGAACCGGCACCCATAGAACCGGCATGTCTTGCAACCGGGCCTGTACCGTGAGTTGCTTTCAATGTTTTGTTATTGTAACGTTTGACAGTGCCCGCAAAACCTTTACCTTTACTGGTGCCGCAAACGTCAACAATGTCGCCGACTTCAAAGGTGTCGGCTTTGATGATGTCACCCAGATTCAAAGCATCCGGATCATCAAATTTGAACTCGTTAAGGGTTCTTTTTACCGCGGCATCCGCTTTTGCGAAATGGCCTTTCTGCGGTTTGTTGGCATTTTTCACGCTGATCTCGCCAAAGCCGAGCTGTACAGCGGAATAGCCATCGTTTTCAGCGGTCTTTTTCTGGACCACTACACAAGGTCCGGCTTCTACAACAGTTACCGGAATAACCTTGCCGTTGTCATCAAAAATCTGCGTCATGCCGATTTTCTTACCAACGATACCTTTTTTCATTGTCTTTCCTCCTATTCGGTTATTGGTTGACGGAAACCGCCAACTTGACCTGCGCCGCAGTTAATTAGAGTTTGATCTCCAGTTCTACGCCGGCAGGAAGCTCAAGACCCTGTAAAGCCTCAACGGTTTTGTTGGACGGCCTTAAAATGTCAATGAGTCTTTTGTGGGTTCTCATCTCAAACTGCTCTTTGCTGTCTTTATACTTATGAACAGCACGAAGAATGGTTACGATCTCCTTCTCGGTCGGGAGCGGAATCGGGCCGGACACCCTTGCTCCTGTACGTTTTGCAGTCTCCACGATTTTGGTTGCCGCAGCGTCTACCAAACTGTGATCATAACTTTTAAGTCTGATTCTGATTTTTTCCTTGACTGCCACTTTCATCGCCTCCTTAAAATTGTTCGCGGTGAACATCAATTCCTAAACACGGCGCCGTGTGTTTCGCAATGTTCCATTAAAAAAACCGAAAAAACACGCAGTTTTTCCGGAATTTCAGCATAAGGCCGCAAGAACCCCATGCCCATACGACGCAGGCATACTTGCCATGATGTTTCATGGCAGTTTACGACCCTACTACTTGTTCAGTAATTGTTGTCGCCCGGTTTAAAATCGGACATACTCCACGGAAATTTCCCGCCTCAAAGGCGGCCACCTCCCGCTTCATCGCATATCTGTCGCAGATCAGTCAACTTTACAACTGTTTTCTCACCGTTATCACGACGAACCAATACACACTGACCCTGCTCAATATCACGCGGACCAATTTCAAGACGGAGCGGAACACCTTTCATCTCATACTGGTTAAATTTCCAGCCCGGAGAGTTATCGCTGTCATCCAGTTTTACGCGGAACATATCTTTTAATGAATCGGCCACTTCGCGTGCCTTATCTAAAACGCCCTCCTTGTGCTGTGCAATCGGAACGATCACAACCTGAATCGGGGCAATTTTCGGCGGAAGAATTAATCCGCTGTCGTCACCATGTACCATAATAATAGCGCCGATCATTCGAGTTGAGACACCCCAAGAGGTTTGATGCGGATGCTGAAGAGTATTATCTCGTCCGGTAAAGGTTATACCAAAGCTCTTGGCAAATCCGTCTCCGAAATAATGCGACGTGCCGCCCTGAAGCGCAACGCCGTTATGCATCATCGGTTCGATCGTATAAGTTGCAACCGCACCGGCAAATTTCTCTTTCTCTGTTTTCTGTCCCTTAACGACCGGGATAGCCAGAGATTCTTTATAAAAATCAGCGTAGACATTTAACATGCGCATGGTTTCTGCCCGTGCTTCTTCAGCTGTTTCATGCATTGTATGGCCTTCCTGCCAGAGGAACTCCGAATTACGCAAAAAAGGTCGGGTCGTTTTTTCCCACCGCATAACCGAACACCACTGATTATAAAGCTTCGGCAAGTCACGATAGGAATTGATAATCTTTGCATAATGTTCACAGAAAAGCACTTCGGAAGTCGGACGAATGCAAAGGCGCTCGTTCAGCTTTTCCTGACCACCCTGGGTTACCCAAGCTACTTCCGGTGCAAATCCTTCTACGTGATCCTTTTCCTTTTGAAGCAGGCTTTCGGGAATAAGCATCGGCATATAAACATTTTCATGACCGGTCTCCTTAAAACGAGCATCCATGTCTTTTTGGATGTTCTCCCAAATCGCATAACCATACGGTCTGAACACCATACAACCCTTTACGCTGGAGTAATCGATCAGCTCGGCTTTTTTAACGACATCGGTGTACCATTGTGCAAAATCTTCTTCCATCGAGGTAATTGCCTCGACCATTTTTTTCTGCTGTGCCATGTTTGTTCAATATCCTTTCAAAGGGAAACGCCCTTAATAATACAATATAACTGTTATATTTTAGCATGGGGGCTCTGGTTTGGCAAGTGGTAGGGACTTTTCTATGATAAAATATTTTTTGCATGCTTTTGCGGAAACCCTCTCACTCGTAAATGTGCCTTCCCGGCCTCAGCAATCGCCACCGACGCCAGCGATTTAGGCTATACCAAACCGAACAGAATATAAATTCCCCGGGCCTTTTGGCACGGGGAATTTTCTCTTTTATCTATGATGCCCGCAGTTATGGCCATGTTCTCCGTCATGATCATGATGAGCACAGTGAATCAGCGGATTGTGGACAAGTCGCCCGGACAGATAATCCGAAACGGCTGTCTCAATATCACCGGAAGCGCCTGCAACCAGTTCAATCCCGTTTGCCTGTAAAGCAGTCTTTGCGCCACCGCCGATCCCGCCGCAGATTAACAAGGAAACACCGTTTCGCTTCAAAATAGTAGCCAGCGCCTCGTGTCCGCTCATTGATGTATCGAATTCTTCACGCGCGGTCACTTTTCCATCCTCAACGGTAAAAATTCGAAACAGTTTTGTATGGCCGAAATGTTGAAACACCTGACCGTTTTCTTCTGTTACCGCAAGCTTCATTTTTTAAACCTTCTTTATTCCAAATTAATTTTCTGCTTTAAGCGAAAACACCTTTTCTTATACTATAATGATTCCACCAAATCGGCAGCGTTGTCAAGCCATTCACCCTCAAACAACTCGATGACCCCTTTATCACTTGCGCTTGCAATCTGCGGGTTAAGCGGTAATTTTGCCAAAACCTTTAAATCGTTTTTCGCAGCAACCTCGTCGATATGGCTTTCTCCGAACGGATAGATTTTTTTACCGCAGTCCGGACATTCTACATAACTGTAGTTCTCTACCAATCCGAGAATCGGTACATTCATCATTCTGGCCATATTAACCGCCTTACCGACAATCATCGAAACAAGCTCCTGCGGTGAAGTTACAACAATAATTCCGTCAAGCGGCAGGGACTGAAATACGGTAAGCGGTACATCACCCGTTCCCGGAGGCATATCGACAAACATATAGTCTACATCGCCCCAGACAACTTCGGACCAAAACTGCTGGATAATCCCTGCGAGAATCGGTCCTCGCCAGATTACCGGATCTGTATCGTGCTCAAGCAGCAGATTAACCGACATAATCTCAATACCGGTTTTGCTTTTAGCGGGGAGAAGCCCCCACTCATTAGGAACAGCCTTTCCTTTAATACCAAACGCTTTCGGAATTGACGGCCCGGTGATATCGGCATCCAAAATGGCCGACGTATGTCCTCTGCGGTTCATCAAAACAGCCATCATCGAGGTGACCATCGATTTTCCGACACCGCCTTTTCCACTGACAACACCGATTACTTTTTTAACCTTACTCACTTCATTCAGCTGAAAGAGCATGCTCTCTTCCTCTCGTTCTCCACAGCTTTGACTGCAGGAAGAGCAATCGTGATTACAACTTTCGCTCATGGTTATTCGTCTCCTTTTTTTCAAACCGGCAATGACAGCAATTTCCCCCCGCGCATTCCCGATCTGCAATTTCGTAGTTCCCGCCCTCAATGATCAACCGCTTTCCAAGTACCAGAGCCTCAGCAAGATGTTTTCTGGCCGAATAAAGAATTCTTTGAAACGTTCCGCGCGATACATTCATCCGCAGCGCCGCTCCTTCTTGGTCCAATTCTTCCAAATCACAAAGACGCACCGCTTCCAATTCTTCAACGCTCATCACAACCGGAGCACCTTCACAATGTTCCGGAGAAAACTGCCGACACCCCGGCTCAGCGCAAACCCTGCGGCATTTTGAAACCCTTGGCATTAGCATTCCCTCCCAAACACAAATCATTATGGGCATATGCACATTTTTATTATACTGTCTGCCCTCAATACTGTCAAGCGCAAAATAAAAACAGACGACGCTTAAAACAAAGTGCCGTCTGTTTCAAATTTCTTTAACCTGTAAGGCTCAAACGTTTTCTTCAATGTATTTTACAATATCGCCAACAGTTTTGATGTTTTCAACCTGATCATCCGGAATTTCCACATCAAATTCTTCTTCCAGAGACATAACCAAATCAACAACATCAAGAGAATCCGCACCAAGATCGTCGGTGATGGAAGCTTCCATTGTTACTTTCTCTTCCTCAACATCCAGCTGGTCTACCAGAATTCCCTTAACTTTTTCGAATACCATAAAATATCCTCCTCAAATTATTTCACAATTTTATAAAATGCGGTTTTTTATTCTTCGGAATACACACCGATTTTTCTGAACTTATTATAGCGGCTATCTAACAAAATATCAATATCTATTTTGGACAATTTTTCTATTGTTTTATACAGATATTGTGAAATCTGCTCTGCCGTTTCCGCAGGGTCGGTTGATGCGTCGCCGTTTGCCTCTGGAATGATTGCTTCTGCAACGCCGAATTCTACGAGATCCTCCGCCGTAATTTTGAGCATTTCGGCCGCCTCTTTTTCGCGCGAGGCATCCTTCCAAAGAATGCTGGCACAACCGCGGGGAGAAATTACCGAATACAATGCATTTTCAAGCATTGCCAATTCATCGCAAACACCGAGTGCCAAAGCACCTCCGCTTCCGCCCTCTCCCAAAACGACGGAAACAATCGGCGTTTTAATCCCGGCAAATTCAAAAAGATTTCGTGCTATCGCTTCACCCTGACCGCGCTCTTCGGCCGCAACACCGCAAAAAGCGCCCGGTGTATCAATAAAACAGATAATCGGCCGATGAAACTTTTCGGCCTGACGCGCAAGCCGCAGTGCTTTGCGATATCCTTCCGGGTGAGGCATTGCAAAATTGCAGGCTTTGTTCTCGTTGATGTTACGACCTTTTACCTGGGCAATCACCGTAACCGGCATCCCTTTGAATCTTGCAATGCCGCCGGTAATGGCTCCGTCGTCTCCAAACAAACGATCGCCGTGCAGTTCAAAATACTCATCAAATATAAGCGGGATATAATCATTAACAGTAGGGCGCTCCTTTTTGCGGATCGTCTCCACGCGCTCCCAAGGCGTTTTGGAATTCATCTTGCCCCCTCCTTTGTGTGCAGTCTGATTAACCGCGACAAGGTGCGGCGCATTTTATCCCGCCCGACAATCATATCGGCAAAACCGTGTTCCAACAAAAATTCGGCTGACTGAAAATCGTCCGGCAGGTGCTGATGAATCGTTCCTTCAATTACCCGACGTCCCGCAAATCCAACCACGATTTTAGGCTCTGCAATGATAATATCGCCAAGCGACGCAAAAGACGCGGTAACACCTCCGGTGGTAGGGTCCGTTAAAACCGTAATGTATAAAAGACCCTTGGCACTGTGACGAGCAACCGCAGCCGATGTTTTCGCCATCTGCATCAAAGAGATAATTCCCTCTTGCATCCTGGCGCCTCCGCTTGCGGTAAAGATGACAACCGGAAGTCTTTTTTCAGCCGCCCGTTCAAATAAGCGGGCAATTTTTTCTCCTACAACCGATCCCATGGAAGCCATCATAAAACGGGAATCCATGATGCCTATAGCACACCTGCTGCCGCGAATGGAGCATTCACCGGTAATAACCGCATCTTTAAGCCCCGTGGTTTTTCTAAGCGCGTCAAGCTTTTTATCATACTCTGCAAAATTCAACGGATTTACACTGATCAAATCGGCGTCGTATTCCTCAAAGCTGTTCTGATCCACCGTAACCCCAAGCCGTTCCTGAGCAGTCAATCTGGCATGATATCCACAGCCGGCGCAAACCTTTTTGGCCGCTTCAAAATCTTCTGCAAACATCACATTGCCGCAGCGGGGACATTTAAACAGCAGGTTCGACGGAATCGTAACCTTACTGTCCGGCTTTTTGGGAGTTTGCGCGGAACGCGTTTTAACTATTTTAAACAAATCTTCCAGCAAACTGATTCCACCTCATTTCCTACTTCATCACGTCTTTTCGATTTAAAAAGCCGATATCATAATCGCCGCTTTTAAAATCCGGATCGCGAATGAGAGAAAGCTGAAAATCGATATTGGTATCAACACCCTCTACCAAAAACTCTGCCAATGCCCAATTCATTTTCATAATTGCCTGTTCTCTATCGGGTGCATAAGCGATGAGTTTGGCTATCATATTATCATAATATGGGGTGATTTCATACCCCTGATAAACCGCACTGTCAATCCGCACACCGGGACCCCCCGGCATATGAAGCGCGGTAATTTTCCCCGGGGACGGCCGGAAGTTAAATTTCGGATTTTCCGCATTGATTCGACATTCTATGGCGTGACCGGTCAGACGAATATCCTCCTGCCGGAACGAAAGAGCTTCTCCGCCGGCAATCAAAAGCTGCTGCTTTACTAAATCGATGCCCGTAACTGCCTCGGTGATCGGATGCTCCACCTGAATCCGGGTATTCATTTCCATAAAATAAAAGCGATTCTCACAATCCACCAGAAACTCAACCGTTCCCGCGTTCCAATAACCGCAGGCCTTTGCAGCTTTGACCGCGGCTTCGCCCATCTGCGCCCGAAGCTTTTCGGTCATAACAGGGCTCGGCGCTTCTTCCAGCACCTTTTGATTCCGACGCTGCAAAGAGCAATCCCGCTCTCCCAAATGTACAACATTGCCGTACTGATCCGCCAAAATCTGAATTTCAATATGGCGGGGATTGACGATGAATTTTTCCATATATATTTCATCGTTGCCGAAAAACTGTAACGCTTCCTGACGCGCCGTCACAATGGCGTTTTCCAACTCCGATTCATCGTTTACCAAACGGATCCCGCGTCCGCCGCCGCCCGCAGAAGCCTTAACCATCACAGGATAGCCGATTTCATCAGCGATCTCATAGGCCTCCTCCAGCGTTTTTACAACGCCGTCGGAGCCCGGCACAACGGGAACGCCCGCTTTTTTCATCGTTTCCTTGGCCTTTGCCTTGTCTCCCATCATCTCAATGGATTCGGCATTCGGCCCGATAAAAGCAACCCCGCAGCGCCGGCAGGTTTTAGCAAACCGTGCGTTTTCCGATAAAAATCCGAAGCCGGGATGAACACCATCAGCGCCCGTCAATTCACAGGCCGCCAAAAGGGCATTCATATTCAAATAGCTGTCTTTTGTAGCAGCGGGACCGATACAGACAGCCTCATCGGCAATCTGTGCGTGAAGCGCTCCTCGGTCGGCTTCTGAAAAAACCGCAACCGTACCGATTCCGAGTTCACGACAGGCTCTAATAATTCTCACCGCTATTTCACCGCGGTTTGCAATCAGCACCTTGCTTAACATAAACTGTTCCTCTCAAAGTTATAACGGGCTGCCTGCGCCATGCGAAGGCTTAGCCTTTTGTCGCCCCCATACAGGGTGGGTTACCGCTCCAGCGCACAGGTGATTTCAGCAGTGACCGCTCGCTCGCCGTCAACCGTCGCGACCGCTTTACAAACACCGATCGGGCCACGCTGTTTTGTAATCTCCACCTCAAGACGCAACGTTTCGCCCGGGAGCACCTGACGGCGGAACCTTGCCTTATCAATACCGGCAAAAAAAGCAATTTTACCTTTGTTTTCCGGAACGCTTAAAATACATACCGCACCCGCCTGCGCCAACATTTCAATCATCAAAACGCCGGGCTGAACCGGATGCCCCGGGAAATGTCCCTTAAACCAGAATTCATCCTGTTTTAAATGTTTTAACGCAACACAACGCACACCCGGTTCCAGTTCAACCACTTCATCGATCAACAAAAACGGGTCGCGGTGCGGGATAATATCTTTAATCTGGTCCTGATTTAAAACCGCCATCTTAACTTCTCCTTTCGAGCTCATTTTACTCAAGCCGCATAATCGGCTGGCCGAATTCCACCGGCGAACCGTTTTCTACAAGAATTTCAGCGACTTTTCCGTCAAAATCGCTTGCAACCTCATTCATCAGTTTCATTGATTCAACGATAAACAATACATCACCTTTTCTCACCGTATCACCAATCTGCACGTACGGATCCTTATTCGGACCGGAGGCCGCAAAAAATGTCCCGACAATCGGAGATTTGATAATTTTCCCAGTCGGTTCGTTTGCAGGTACAGCCACATCTTTGGCTGAAGCAACAAACTGCCCGGGGGCTGCGGAAGGTACCTCCTGAAAAATCGGCCGTGGATTCTTTGCCTTAATTTTAACCTTGACCTCTTCCGATTCAATTTCGATTTCACCCAAGCCGGAAGCGACAAGTTTGTCCATTAGCTCATACACCTGTTCCAGTGTCAGCTTCATAGTTTACCCTTCTTTCTTCAAGGTCATGCTCAGAGGAGTTATCCCTCGTGCTTTTTAAAGCACAGGGTGGCGTTATGGCCGCCAAAGCCAAGCGAATTTGAAATTGCCGCCTTTATATCCGCTTTTCTTGCGCCCTCGGTTACATAGTCAAGATCGCATTCCGGATCTGCAATTTTATAACCGATTGTCGGGGGAATGATCCCCTCTTTAAGTGCCAAAGCACAGGCAATGCTCTCTACGGCGCCGGCAGCACCAAGCAAATGCCCGGTCATTGATTTCGTTGAGCTGACCGCAACCTTTTCGGCCGCTTCGCCCAAGGCGATTTTAATTGCTCCGGTTTCATATTTATCGTTGAGTGATGTAGAAGTGCCGTGTGCATTGACATAATCAATCTCGTCCGGCTTCAAGCCGGCCTCTTCAATTGCAAGGCTCATCGCCTTTGCAGCTGCTTCGCCGTTTGGAGCGGGACTGGTAATATGATAAGCATCGCAGGTGGCGCCGTAACCGACAACCTCTGCATAAATCTCTGCGCCGCGTGCTTTGGCGTGCTCCAGCTCCTCCAAAATGAGCACGGCACCGCCCTCGCCGATTACAAATCCGTCTCTCTGCGCATCAAACGGAATAGAGGCCCGATCAGGATCAGTCGATCTGGACAACGCGGTCATATTATTAAAGCCGGCCACGGCAAATTTGGTAATAGTTGCCTCGGATCCGCCGGTGACGCAAGCGTCAAGATAACCGTGTTTAATTGCTCTAAACGCCTCGCCGACAGCATGTGTAGAAGTGGCGCAGGCCGTAACCGGACAAAAATTTATTCCCTTAAACCCTGTTTTCATGGCAATGCTTCCAGCTGCCATATTGGAAATCATCATTGGGATAAAGAAAACCGAGACACGATCGGGGCCTTTTTCCAAAAGCTTGCTGTATTCCGTCTCCATCGTTCGGAGACCGCCGATTCCGCTTCCGATGATTACGCCGACCCGATACGGATCAAGATCGCCGAAATCCGTTTTACTGTCCTTTAGCGCATCAAGTGCAGCGCCCACGGCAAACTGACAAAAGCGATCCATCCTGCGAACCTCTTTTTTCTCGATATAGAGGGTGGGGTCAAAATCTTTGACTTCGGCCGCCAATTTAACCGGAACATCCGAAGTGTCAAAAGCGGTAATCGGCGCAATACCGTGCCGCCCCGCTTTTAAAGAAGCCCAAAATTCCTCCACCGTTTCCCGACAGGGGTAATTGCTCCCATCCCGGTAATTACTACTCGTCTCATATGAATCATCCATTCCGCCGCTTCGCATCGGCACAAATATTAATAAGAGCACCGTTTTATCAGGCGAAGGAAGGATACGATAAAACGGTTTTTACATGAGCAAATCGTCCAATAGGCGACTGCCCTTAAGAAAGGCTTTAAAAAAAGTCCTTTTGTTTCAAGCGATTACATTGACATTGCGCCGTCAACTACAATGACCTGGCCGCTGATATAACTTGCAGCGTCAGAAGCGAGAAACGCAACCGCCGCAGCAATATCTTCCGGTTTTCCGAATCGACCAAGCGGTACACTGGCAAGGGCTGCCGCCTTCTGTTCATCGGTGAGAACAGCGGTCATCGGGGTTTCGATAAATCCCGGAGCAACCGCGTTGGCAGTGATATTTCGCGGACCGAGTTCCTTGGCTGCCGTCAATGTCATTCCGACAACACCCGCCTTTGTCGCGGAATAATTAAACTGCCCCGGATTTCCATAAAGCCCGGCAACCGATGTAATGTTGATGATCCGACCGCTGCGCTGACGCATCATCACGCCGCTGACGTGACGAGTCATATTGAATACGCCTTTAAAGTTAACCGAAGCGACAGCATCAAACTGCGCCTCAGACATGCGGGCGAGCAAGCCGTCTTTGGTAATTCCGGCGTTGTTAACCAAAACATCAATCGTCCCAAAACGCTCTTTAACCGCTTTTGTCATTGCGGCACAGGAGTCAAAATTCGAAACGTCTCCGATAAAACATTCCGCCTCTACGCCAAAGCTGCGGCAGGTCTCCGCCACCTGGTTGCCTCCATTTTCCACTTCCCGCTCACTGTAACAGTTAACGGCAATATTAAATCCGTCAGACGCCAGTTTTTTTGCAATTGCAGCGCCGATCCCCTGAGACGCGCCTGTAATTAATGCTGTTTTTGCCAATCATAACAACTCCTTTGCTTTTGACATGTGTTTTTATCAAAATCTTGCGATTATTACCATTCAATTAGTGCTGCACCGGCGATCAAGCCGCCGCCGAATCCAACAAAGCAAACCTTATCTCCCTTTTTCAGCCGCCCGGCCCTGTTTACTTCATCTAAGCAAATCGGGATACAGGCGCTGGAGGTATTGCCGTGCTTTTGTATATTTACCGCAAACCTTTCCATAGGCAATCCCAAACGCTGAGCCGCCGTTTCAATAATTCGGATATTCGCCTGATGCGGAACGATCAGATCGATTTCCTCCGGAGTTATCCCCGCCTTCTCGGCGGCCTTTGTCACGGTTTCCGCCATGACCTTTGTCGCAAATTTATAAACTTCCTTGCCGTTCATATACAAACAGCCTTCTTTATAGTCGCCAAATTCATCGTAATCCATTGCCGGCGACGGATTACAGAAAGGATTACGTGTGCCGGGATAACGGCCGAAGATATATTTCGCGCCCGTTCCGTCGGCCTTAAAACTGGAAGTAAAAAGTCCGTCGGATCTTGTTACCACTGCCGCGCCTGCGCCATCCCCAAACAAAACACAGGAAGCGCGATCTTCAAAATTGGTGAGCCGAGATAGCATTTCGGAACTCACGATCAATACGTTTTTGATGTTCTCATCGGTTGCAAGATATCGATTCGCCATATCCAACGCGTAAACAAAGCCCGCGCAGGCACAGTTGATGTCAAAGCCAATGGCGTTTACAGCCTGAAGCTTACCCTGAATCATGCATGCAAGAGACGGCGTGTAAAAATCCGGCGTAACGGTAGTCCCAAGAATCAGATCGATCTCTTCCGGCTGCAGCTTCGCCATATCTAACGCCTGCCGCGCCGCCTTAAGTCCCATCGACCAACCGGGCTCGCCGTCCGAAAAATGCCGGGAATGTATTCCTGTTCTCGTGCGAATCCATTCATCCGATGTATCCAAAAAACCGGTAAAGGCTTCATTATCCACACAGAGTTCCGGCAAATACATGCCCGTCCCTTTTATTGCTACGCCACTCATCTATATATGGCTCCTTTCAAACATCACTTCTTGCATATACAAATGCAAGCTGGTATAATTATACCATATTCATATCCAAAATTTGTTGATTTTACGCAAATATTAATTATTTATTCATAAACATGGCGTTCTTTTCGACGAAAAGCTTTTCGTAATTACGCCTTTTGTCTGTTAAATTTTTCAAAAATATACTTAAAGTTAATTCGGTTTGCTGCAAAATTACTGAAAAGGAATACATTTATGGAACATTTTGGTTTAATTGGCCATCCGCTCGGCCATTCGGTTTCCCCCATCATTCATAAGCGGCTTTTTGATTTTTCAAAACGAAGCGGGTGTGATTACCGCCTTTTCGACATTTCTCCCGAAAGTCTGCCGGCACAGATTGGAACACTTGCCTCCTTGCGCGGATATAATGTCACCATTCCTCACAAACAGGCAATCATTCCTTATTTGGATCAATTGGATTCCGCTGCCGAACGCTACCGCGCTGTCAACGTTGTACAAAATCAAAACGGGATTTTATCCGGATACAACACAGATGTTACCGGATTTCTTAAAAGTGTGGAGCAACTGGGCGTTTCCTTTTCCGGCAAACGAATTCTGGTCCTCGGATACGGCGGCGCCGGTCGGATGATGGCAACCGAAGCCGCTTTTCAGGGTGCTGCCGAGATATCAATTGCGGCACGTCGGGCCAGTCTTGAAAAGGCTGAGAAACTCGCCGTTGAAATTCGAAAGGCTGTTTTAGGCTGCAAGGTTACTTCTCTTCCCTTAGAAAATGTAAGCAGAGAATATGACCTGATTGTGAACTCCACGCCCTCGGGGATGTATCCGAATATAAACGAATCCCCTTTGACCAAAAAGCAGCTCATAGGAAGCAAGGCTCTTTTTGACGCCATTTATAATCCGTCTGAAACTCGTTTGATGGCCGATGCAAAAGGATGCGGACTGGCTGTCGCCGGGGGTATGACGATGTTGGTATGGCAAGCTGCCGCCGCTCACACCATCTGGTATGGAGCACAGTTTGATACAAAAGAGATCGAACAGCTTATTTACGAAATGGAACGCTATGTCCTTTCTCACTTTCAGCAATGATGTTACAGGAGATTATTATGAATCATGTTTTTTTATGCGGATTTATGGGCTGTGGTAAAACCACTGTCGGAAAAGAAGCTGCCCGGCTCGCAGCGGTTCCTTTTATTGACTTGGATGATGCCATTGTTGCCCGTTCCGGAAAAACGATTTCACAAATTTTTGCCGAACACGGTGAAAAATATTTTCGCGAACTCGAAACTGCTGTTTTGGCCGAAACCGCCTTTTCTCAATCCTCCGCAATCGTAGCAACCGGGGGTGGCGCCCTTATCTCCGCCTCCAACGCTGAACTCTGTCAGAAGCGGGGAACCGTAGTTTTTCTGGATGTCCCGTTTGAGGTGTGTTACAATCGCATTTGCAACGACGCAGGACGTCCGATTGCTGCCTCCCGGAGTAAAGAAGAACTTTTAAAGCTATATGAAAACCGCAGTGCACTTTATCGTACTCATTCCGGCGTGGTATTATCGGATGCGCCACTTGAAGAACGCGCAGCCAGGGTTGCCTCTCTTTTGCTGCAAAATCGCGATTAAGAATCTTTTGGCGTCAAATCATCCGCTTTTTTTCGACGCCTTTCCAGATCGTGCACTTTAATTAATATAAACGTCTGTTTGTTTCACTCCGCAAAAGCAAAAACCAAGGGTAGTCATTCCGTCCGGAATGACTACCCTTGGTTTTTATTGATTCCGAAAATCATCGACTCTGCCGGCAGAGGACCCCCGTAAAATTTTTAGCTTTAAGCATCGGGTGAAGCAAGACAACTTTTACGGCACAAAACTTTGCTATAGCCGTCTACGGGCGATAAGACAAGTGATGCAAACGCAGCATTTTAAGACGTCTGCCGATAATGAGTCCTTTAGGTCTTTCAGAGTTCGGATTTAGGGCCTATGACTATACGAAAATCGAAATCGCCCCGTAACTTTTACTAATGATTATCTCTTTGCCGCGCAAACGTTACGCAGCGGAATCGTCAGAGGCAGAGCTCCCCTCCAGCACGGTGGAAGCTTTTTCTCCGTTTGGAACAACGCAGACCCAGGTTTTTCCGGTATTGAACGAAACCGGTGCGCCCTCGCTGTCGGTTAATTTAAACATTTGGTTATAAGCGCCCTTACTCCAGCTTATTTCCTGCATTTTCCCCTTGGAAAGATAGTAGCCCGATCCGCCTGTCAAATCGTACCGGGTAAGATAAGTGCCCACAATTTTCGATGTCGGCGAATAGAGAATTACAACGTTTTCGACCGCTACCTGCTTTTGGTTGTTTGCATCAATATGCGGCTGGCCATATTGGCTTTTTAAGTATTTCCCGGAAGTTTTGTCATACTCAAAAACCGCCGTAGTATATCCGGAAAAGCGAACGGTTGCTTTTTCGGCCGATCCGCCGGTAAGCGTTGCCGACTCGCCCGGCTTTACAAAATTAAAAGCTTTCGGACAGGTTCCGGTCATCGAAAATTCTTTTTTCTCAATTGCCGGTTTTAACAGCTCGGTATCGGTATAAAAAGTGTGCTCTCTGCCAACCTTGCCGGAACGTTCTTTATCCTGCAGAAAGGCGCTTCCGGCAAATACCATGCCGTCGATATCTTCAATCTGGTATTCCTTGAGTGCCTCATAACCGGTGGTGCTTCCGCCAAAGTGGACAAACAACGCATGAAACGGCTCGCTAAACTGCGGATAGTATTCCCGCACCGAACGAACCGGACCGACCTTCGGCACAGCGTCCGGATTGGCAAACATACACATTAAACGGGTAATGCCGCCCTCTGTTACCGCTTCGTAAACAATATCCGCGTCGGTAATTCCCCACTGCGGAAGAGACTGCTTAATATTGCTCACCATAACTGCAACCGGGCGTTTGCCAACAGCACTTTCGCTAAATCCATCTTCCCCAGTCAAAGGGTTGATGACTGCGGCAATTTCCGAGCTGCTTTCCGAAGAAGACTGAGACGGCTCGCTGACACTGCATCCGGCAAGCAAAGTAAGGCTAAGCGCCGCGGATAAAACAAGAGCTGTTATTTTTTTCTTCATAGAACATTCCTCTTTTCTCTTTGGAAGATCATAGCTATTTTGTAAAGCTCAGTTTGACAAGATCCTGATCCTCTATAAAGTTTTCTGCATTGTACAAAAAGAGAACCTGATCATAATCCTCAAGTTTAAGTTTATCTTTTAAATTCACATTGATGTAACGCATATCCACCATCGTAATCTCTGAATAATGCTGCGTCAAAAAAGGGACCAGACTGTGTGCGTATGAATCTTTAATCACGAGTAGCTTTTTCCCACCCGGCGCATTGGAACGAACCGTGACAAAGGGCTGATTGCTTCCTAAAAATGACGAGTATTTATCCTTCTGATCCAGATATTCTCTGAAATACATGCTGTCATACTCTTTCTTTTCCCTGCCGTTATCTACAACCACCTTGCTTACGGAAGTACCTTTTGGATACGAATAGTAATCAATGGTATCCGGACCGGTTTGATCATATATTACCTTAGAATAAAGCGTTCCGTAAAAATCGTGAGAAGCATGTTGAATATCGAAGCTGTTAAGCGGCACACTTTGATATCCTAATGCCTTGGAAGCAGCACTGTAACCGAGATAGGCTCCCAAGCTGGTCCAATGATGATCCGTTTTATAATAAATATATTCATCTTTAGAAGAATATAACGGAGAATAGGCATCAATCGTGGAAAGCTGTCCATCCATTCGGCTGTAAACACTTTCGATCAGCATTTTCTGATTCAAAACCGGAGCATTAGAATCAAGCTGATCTTTTTGAATTTCACAGGCGGTGGGAACTAACATCATTGCACAGGGGATCCCAACCCGCTTTGCAAACTGATTGATGGCATTAACATTCTTTGCCACCAGGGTTCGATCGTAATCCTCAACTTTTTGGATCAGGCGATCTTTTAAAACAAAAACGCCGTTGACTTCTTTTTTCCCCATCAGCAGTTCCGTTTTTGTTTTGGCCGCAATCCACTCATCCCGCAGGATAAAGTGGTCAGCAAAAAGCCCTCAAAATCTTTCATGAATTTTCCGCTTTCAATATTGTCCCAGCTGGCGCTCGGAAAACCGGTCAAGACCCGATTTTCATTTTCTGAAAATGTTTTCTGAGGAAGAAAAAGAATGAGCAGCGGAACAATCGTAATTGCGAGAAAGAAAATAATTGCCGATATTTTTTTTGCATTTGACATCATTCCACCCCCTTAAAACCGGAAATAAAGGAACGGGTTATAGGTGGAGTTTACAAGGAAAGCCGTGCAGAGAAACAACAATCCGACCTCAAAAACCGGTGAGGCATATCGCACCCAAACCGGAAACTTTCCGGAAACTTTTTCCACCAGTTTTTTCGGATAATTCGTAGCGCCGATGGCACAGACAACCAAAAGCAACAGATAAGACGACAGAAGATAGAGCGCCTGACCGTCCAATAACACGCCGCCGTTTCCGCCGAACATTGCTCCGATATACCGTCCTACATTTGCAAGATCTTCAAATTCAAACAAAACCCATCCGAAAACAACCAGTAAAAACGAATATAGTACCTGTAGCACTGCAGGTATTTTTTGCAGGTATTTTCCGAGGAAAAACCTCTCTATAATCAAAATTACGCCGAAATATAATCCCCAAAGAATAAAGTTCCAGCTTGCACCATGCCAAAGCCCTGTGAGGAACCAGACCACCAAAAGGTTTCGCAACAGTTTCAGCGTCCCCACTCTGTTCCCGCCCATTGGAATATAGACATAGCTCCTAAACCAGGATCCGAGCGTAATATGCCATCTGCGCCAAAATTCCGAAACGCTTTTTGAAAGATACGGGTAATTAAAGTTTTGCGGGAAATTAAATCCCATCATTTTACCCATTCCGACCGCCATATCGGAATAGCCGGAAAAATCAAAGTAAATTTGAAATGTAAAGGCCAAAATTCCGAGCCAAGCGGTCAAAACCGATAGTCCATCCAACGGTGTGGCTTTAACCGTCGTCCACAGCATACCGATATTATTTGCAAGCAGCACTTTTTTGCCCAAACCACGCAGAAAAATCCCAACGCCCTCCCCTACCTTGGTAAGAGTAACGGAACGGTGTTCCAGCTCTGCCGCAACCTCCTTGTACCGCACAATCGGCCCAGCGACAATTTGCGGAAACAAGGTGACATAAGCCGCATAATTGATAAAATTCTTTTGTACGCTGATGTTTCGCATATACATATCTAATGTATAAGACATACTTTGAAATGTATAAAAAGAAATTCCGATCGGAAGCGGAAGCTCGGGGTCGGTCAAAGCAAGTCCAAAAATCTGGTTGATATTTGTAATAACAAAAGAGCTGTATTTAAAAATACAAAGAAGTAGAAGGTTTATACTCACCGCCGTAACCATAGTGGCTAAACGAGCTTTCGGCCTGTCATCAAAGCGAGCGATCAACCTGCCCGCTGTGTAATCAACCAACGTGGTAAAAAGCATCAGGCAGACATAGACAGGTTCTCCCCAGGCGTAAAAGATAATACCCGAAATCAAAATCAACAGATTTTTTAACCGTTTGGGGGCGATGTAATAAATTAATAAAACAAGCGGCAAAAACACATATAAAAATGTAACGCTCGAAAATACCATGCTACTTTTTCCTATCCGGAAGCCTGGCGGCAAACCGGGCAAGTTCCTCCTTTGTCATCTTTTTATTCAGTACCGTCACAAGGGCGTTGGCACTCATTCGTTCGGGCAACTCCAGCTCCAAAAGAAGTCTCTTTCGCCTTTCAGCGCTGTCCGGACGTCCGCTGAAACCCAATTCATATAAATCAGCTTTTGTAATTCCGTAACCCATCGGTACACAGGCGGTAACGCCGCTTTCCTCCAGCGCCTTTTTCAAAAGCGGAAGCGATATTCCCTCCACACCCACTTTTCCCTCTTTCGACGGGGCGGTTTTTCTCCTCTCCTTACCATATACATCCGGAATATAGAGATGATAAACCTCGCAGCCCTGTAAAAGAGATTTAAGAAAACCGCGTATCTGAAATCCGGCAGCATCCGAATCGGTTGCAATCACGGCGCCGTATTCCTGCGCCAGATTTCGAATCATTCTCTGCTTTTCCTTATCTTTATAAATTCTAAAACCATCCGTTCTTATTATAACTGTATTCACCAAAGATTCAAGCTTAATTTTGTCATATTTGCCCTCTAATATTACAATTTGCCTAAGATTAATTCGATCCATACTGCCTCGCTCACTCTTTCCCTGCCTGAATACGAACCAAAGTCGCCTCTAAAAGTTCATAGGAATCTGCTCTGCTTGACTTTAACTGCCGATCAAGACGATGCAACAGTCTGATCGCCCGACGAAGCGATTCGGTTTCAGTCCGTCCGGCGCTCTTAAAAGCATTATCCACCCGGAAACGAACACGGGGTGAATATCCGAAATCAGCTGTTACCTCCGCGGGGTTTTTCCCTTCGGCGCGAGCACATTTTGCACGATAAAGATCGAGAAACGCGCTGTTAAGGGCCCCTGCAACCACGATTGGCTCTATCCGCTGTGCTTTTAGCTCCGCCACCGCCTCAAGAGCGGCGTCCAGATTGCCGCGAAGCAAAAAATTCGCAAGATCAAATGCGGTAGCATCCATCGTCTTTTCCACCAAATTGTCTACAGCTGCGGCGGTAATCTCTCCTTTTCCCGTAAATGCAATCAGCTTTTCCAGATTGGCAAGAAGCGCCGTGAGATCCGGGCCGCAGGCTTCAATCATTCGGTCGGCCACTGCGAGAGATAAAAAGCAGCCGGACTTTGCAGCTTCGTCCGTCAGATATTTCCCGATATCGTTTTTGGAAAGAGGGGTGAATTCCACCACTGTCCCCTTTTTTTCCATAAACTTGAGAAAATTCTGCACTTTCCGGCTCGTCTTTACCGGCAGTTCAAAACCCGAAACATAAAGCACTAAAATTGTACTATCGGGCAGCTCCTCCACAAGTTTCTGCAGCCGTTTGGTTTCTTCCGAAGTTAACTGTTCCGGATTTAGATCGTGTAAAACGACCGCTTTGCGCGGTGCCATCATAGGCAGATTTTGAACGGCGTCTTCCACTTCGCTCCAGTCAATTTGTCCTCTTTCTGCCTCAAAGCGCTGCAGATTAAAAGCGGAGGCACCGGGGACAACCCGCTTAAGTAACCGCCCCAAATATCGAGAGAGCAGGTATTGCTCGCTTCCATATAAGAAATACCCGCCGGAAAGCTCGTTTTTTTTAATTTCTCCGCCAAGCTTTCTAAAATCAATCCTCGGCATATTCCGCCTCCTTTTATTTTGTCACCTGATAAAACCCGCCCCAGTCGGGATAGAGCAAAGTAGTGCTCGTCGACTCATACGCCGGTATAACCGTTTCCTTCTGATCTCCGATTCCCTCCCACGGAGAGGAGAGTAAAATATGCTCTGCGGGAATATCATCACGATCGGTTGTCGACGCGGCAGCTGCTATCAATTTTGCAGAATCTTCCTTCAAAGCAGGGAGCACATCCTTTAAATCAAGTGTCACCACAAAAAGCTCTCCCTGATAATAAATTTTCAAAATCGGTTTTTCTTCCCCGGCAATTTTAATTTCGGTTTCTCCGGGGTATGTAAAATCCGCGTCCTTTGTTAAAACAAGTTGTTCCTCTTTTAATTCATACGGATAGCTTTGTGTATTTATGGCCTCTTCATTGAGCGCAAAATATTTTATCTCGAAAATATCGGCAAAATCTTCTGCGACCTGACCGGTTCTGCGTTTGCCGTCCGGTTGAATATAAAGATCTATTCTCTTTACGCCTTTTGACATCAATTCACGACGCAAGGCCGTTCCCGAGGAAAAATCGGTGCTGCCGAAAACAACGTTTATTCCACCCGCCTGAATCAAAAAGCCGGATTGATCTTCTGAACATACAGAGGTTACAGCAATGGAATGCATTGTCAGATAACGATCCGCCGCAAACGGGATTACAAGCAGCAAAACGGAAACTGTGGTTACTGCCGCCAAAGCTTTGGGTTTATTCCTCCAGAAAATTCGATAGAAAAGATACCCGGCAACACTTAAAACAAACCAAATCTGAATATATCCGTTCCCCAACGGCAGATATGCGAGAGGGAGCTTAATAGTCAAATCCGCACCGCGGCTGATTGCCGTAACCGCCCAAGAGCAAATCGCCCCGAAAAGAGATGCAAACGGACTCATAAACGGAATCAGTCCCAAAAAAGCCGTGGCAAATCCGGTAAACATTGCAATACTCACAAACAGATTAATGACCGGATTCAGTAAAATTCCAACCAGTGAAACCTCTTCAAAGCAAAGAAGGTTTACCGGCAGCGTGCCCAAAACCGCAGCCATCGATACGGTAAACAGCGAAACGACATTTCTCCCCGTTGTTCCGGAAATTCTAAGCCGCCTGCAAAACAGATCGCTCAGCGGACGAGCAAATAACAAAATCCCAAGTGTCGCTGTCACCGAAAGAAGGAATCCGATGTCGTACATGGAATAAGGGTTTGGAAGAGCAATAAGCAGACAGGCAATTCCAAGCGAATTAAGCCCGGACGTCGGGCGTTTGAAAATCTGACCGGTCAACAGGATTAACATGGTAATCCCGGCGCGGAGAACAGAAGGCGTGCAGCCGGCCAGAAAGATAAAACCTATTACGGCAAAAATTCCGATTCCGGAAGCAAGACGTTTGTTCAATCTCAACAGTGCGAAAAATCCCATCGCCAGTTGAATGACAATGGTTAAATGCAAACCCGAAACGCTGAAAAGGTGTGTAATTCCCGCACGACTGAACGTTGTTCGGGTTACATCGTCTAAATTCGAACTTCCGCCCAGTAACATTCCTGTGGCAATTTTCGCGCTTTGGGTCGGCATATACTGCCGAACCGAGTCGCTTAAACGGTCGCGAAGAGTATGAAAAGCCGCTTGCAAATTAAATCCGGAGACCGGACTGACTTTCGGATCGGACTCGTAAACCAGATAGCTTTTCAAAAATAATCCGTGGGATTTGTAATAATCGCCGAGAACTCTGCCCTCTGCCGGTCGATTTGCAGTAAATTTCATCTGTGTTTCTATCATATCGCCGTAACTTGCGTCGAGGTTTTCCCTGACGCTGTAAACAGCACCGGTTGGAACTACGGCATGTCCATCAACTTCCAGTAGTTTAATCTCGTAATTATACATACCGTATCTGGAATTGTAATCTTCGACCATGGCTTTCACTGTTACGGTCCGGCCTTCCAACCGTTCCATAGGTTCATACACAGCTCTTGTGTAACAGAAAAAGGCGCCAAATGCCAAAACCGCTGCGGAAACAATGCACCAAAAGGTCTGATTGCTCCGCAGCGGCCCAACACAAAGCCCAACGATAAGCAAAATCAGAAGTACCGGAAAACACCAGGCGAGGTTCCCTGCGCCTAAAACGGAGGCCACAAGCAAAGCGGCGGCATAGCAATATCCGAACTGTGCCAGTTTTTGCATTTCCATACCTTCTGTCCTGCTTTAATGATCCGGATAACCGGATCGCCCGGCAGTATACAGTGTCGGACGATCCGCTTTATCCGTTATTATTTTTCAAAAATCGGGAGCTCTTCCAAAAAGATGATATCGTCTCTTTTAGCTGCATCGCCCTCTGCCAGAACAGTTGCAATTCCGACAATGTTTCCGCCTGCCACATTCGCAAGCTCCAACAGCGAATTAAGCGATTCGCCGGTGCTGATAACATCGTCCACAATCAAAACACGTTTTCCTTTTAAAAGCTCAATGTCAAATTTATCGATATAGAGCGTCTGCATATGCATAGTGGTAATAGATTTCACGTCAACCTTTACCGGATCTTTCATATACAGCTTTAAACCTTTTCTGGCAACAACATAACGTTCGCCGAGCTGGCGGGCCATTTCGTAAGCAAGCGGAATGCCTTTTGCCTCCGCCGTAAGAATTACGTCGTGCTCCGGTACCTTTTTAACCAGATCCGCCGCACAGGCAACCGTGAGTTCAACATCGGTGAACATGACAAACGCCGCAATATCAAGGTGTTCGTTTACCGGACAAATCGGCAATTCGCGGGTAAGTCCCGCAACATTCAAAGTATAGGTGTCTTTCATTTAAAAACCTCCAATATATTATGATTTCAAAATACAAATCAAACGATGACTAAAATCTACCGGTTCATAAAAATTTTTTACAGATGACCTATGCCATTTTTTCAGAAAGCTTTTTACCGCCAAGTACATGGAAATGCAGATGCTTTACGGTTTGTGCGCCATCCTCACCGCAGTTGGTGATTACCCTGAAGCCATTCTCAAGCCCCAGCTCTGCCGCAAGTTTTGCGATCACTTCAAAGATATGTGCCACCACCGCCGAGTTTTCCGGCGTTATCTTCCCCGCGCTTTCAATATGTTTTTTCGGAACCACCAGAAAATGCACCGGCGCCTGAGGATTGATGTCATAAAACGCATAAACCAAATCGTCTTCATAGACCTTTTTACCGGGGATTTCTCCCGCAATAATTTTACAAAACAGGCAATCCATTACAAAATTCCCCTTTCGGATTAAAGAGACGTCAATTTTTCAACTAAAGACGGAAGGAACGAGAGCGCTTCGTCCATTTTATACGGATCCGCTACACCGGCCATCGCCATATTCGGACGTCCGCCGCCTTTTCCCCCTGCAATAGCGGCGACTTCTTTAATAACCACACCGGCTACAACGCCTTTTTCAATTGCCTTTGGACCGCAGGCTGCAACCAGCGTTCCTTTTCCGTCTCGGATGGTTCCGATTACCGCAACGGTATTCGGCATGGTGCTTGTCATTTTATCGGCAATCTTCTTAAGCGCATCCGGATTGGCGTTGTGGAATAAGAAAGATGCAACCCGCAAACCGCTCACCTCTACTGTATTCTCCGCAATCCCCTTTGCCTGGAACTCAGCAAATTCAGCGTTGATCTTATCAAGCAGTTTTTCTTTTTCCTTGAGCTCGGCCGAGAGTGCAACACATTTTTCCGGCAGCTCGGCAGGGTTTGTGATCTTCAGTGTTTGGCAGCATTTTGCCAGCATATCGTTTGTATTGTTAATCAAATCCAAAACACCGGCTCCGGTAACCGCCTCAATTCGACGCACGCCCGCAGCGACCGAGCTTTCGCTGACAATTTTAAATAATCCGATTTTGCCGGTGTTGTCCACATGGGTGCCGCCGCAAAGCTCGATGGAATACTCGCCGATATCACAGACCCTGACAATGTTTCCGTATTTTTCGCCAAAAAGCGCCATAGCGCCTTTCTCTTTAGCCGACTCAATATCGGTTTCGTACAGCTTTACGTCAACCGCCGAAAGAATCGCATGATTGACATCCAATTCGATCTTCTTTAGTTCTTCGGGCGTCAGCGCCTGGAAATGTGAAAAGTCAAAACGCAGACGACCGGCTGTAACGAGCTGACCGGCCTGATGAACATAATTGCCCAGCGTTTTCCGCAGTGCAGCCTGCAGCAGATGCGCCGAGGTATGGTTTCTCATAATTGCGCGACGATTATGGCTGTCGACATCGGCCTGTGCGGTTTCCCCAACCGAAACAAAACCCTCTTCCACTACGCCGTAATGAACAAAGTGTCCGCCGTCGTCCTTCTGACAATCGGTAACCCGGAACAATCCGTTTGATGTTTTAATTACACCGACATCGGCAACCTGGCCGCCGCTCTCCGCATAAAACGGAGTTTTACTCAAAACAACAGCACCCTTACTTCCGGCGTTAATCTCTCCGGCGATTTCCCCTTCTGTTGCAAGTGCCAGAATTTCGGCTTCGCACGAAAGGATATCGTAACCGACAAATTCGGTCGCAGAGAATTCATTAAGATTAATTGCATCGTCTTTCCAAGCAACATCACCGCCCGCAAAATGCGCCGTACGAGCCCGTTCTCTCTGCTCCTTCATCAATTCAGCAAAGCGTTTTTCATCAACGGTAACACCCCGCTCCGCCGTAATTTCCATTGTCAGATCAATCGGGAATCCAAATGTATCATAAAGTTTAAATGCGTCATCTCCGGCAAGGACATTTTCGCCCTTTTGCTCCATTCGGTCTAAAGCGGACGCAAGGATCTCCATTCCCTTATCAACGGTTTTTTCAAAATTTTCTTCTTCCACACGAACTACTTTTTTAATATAGTCCGCTTTCTGCTCCAACTCCGGATAAGCAGTGCGGTTTTCATGAATCACCGTATCGACAACTTCATACAAAAACGGTCTGTTTACGCCCAGCAACCGACCATGACGAGCTGCACGGCGGAGAAGACGACGCAGCACATAACCGCGTCCTTCATTTGAAGGAAGTACGCCGTCGCCCACCATGAAAACAGTGGAACGAATATGGTCGGTAATAACACGCAGCGAAATATCTGCTTTCTCGTTTTCTTTATAGGTCACACCGGCAATTCTGCTGATATGCTTCATGATATTCTGGATGGTATCGACCTCAAAGAGGTTATCTACTCCCTGCGTAATACATGCAAGCCGCTCCAAGCCCATGCCGGTATCGATGTTCGGATGCGCCATTCTCTCGTAATGTCCTTCACCATCGCCGTTAAACTGAGAGAATACAAGGTTCCAGAACTCAACATATCGATCGCAGTCACATCCAACGCCGCAGGTTGGTTTTCCACAGCCGTATTCTTCGCCCCGATCGAAATAAATTTCCGAACACGGACCACAGGGACCGGAACCGATTTCCCAAAAGTTATCCTCTTTTCCAAGGCGGACAATTCGTTTCGGATCTACGCCTACTTCGTTTACCCAAATGTCAAACGCCTCGTCGTCATCCTCATAAATAGAAACCCAAATCCGATCAAGCGGCATTTTAATAACTTCGGTGATAAATTCCCATGCCCACTTTGTCGCTTCATGTTTAAAATAATCGCCAAAGGAAAAATTTCCGAGCATCTCAAAAAAAGTCCCGTGCCGAGAAGTTTTTCCCACGTTTTCAATATCCGGCGTACGAATACATTTCTGGCAGGTGGTAACCCGTTTGTTCGGCGGGGTTACCTGACCTAAAAAGAACTTTTTCATCGGCGCCATGCCGGAGTTGATTAACAACAGGCTGTTATCTCCAATCGGAACCAGAGGAAAACTCGGAAGCCTTGTATGCTGCTTGGATTCAAAAAAGCTTAAAAACTGCTCACGCAGGTCGTTGAGCGAGGTCCACTCCATTGTTTCACATTCCTTTCAATTATCTGTACTGCCAAAAAATTAAAAACAGTCCCCATCCGCAGAAAATCTGGGACGAAGACTGACGTTTCCGTGGTACCACCCGGCTTGAGCAAAAGCTCCACTTTCATTTCCTTAACGCGGAAAAACGGCGCGCTTTATCCTTTGCTTTATTTTAAAGACTCACGCGTAGCTCCAAGGCGGCATCCCGTCCGTTTCCAAAAGCCTCGCACCGACCGGCTTTTCTCTGATTCGGACTGCAAACGAGTTAACCTTTTCACAGCAGTAACAATATCAAAAATATTTTATCATCCTTTTTATAAAAAGTCAACGTGTTTGGATGAGGATTGACAAATCAGCGATGTCTCGTAATTTTATAGCAAAACAAACCTCCACGTGACAAAGATCAAAGCTTTTCAAGTCTGCCCGCCTTAAAAGACTTTGAGCCAAAGATATGATAAAAACTCACCGTGAGAACCTGATACCTTCCCGCTAACACGCGGCCTTTAGCTGCCCGCCTTTATTTCATCCAAAACGGTTACACGATCAGCAATTTCAGCAAAAACAGGTCCGGCACTCGAATTTCCCGTCGTGCCGTTTTCCACTACAACAGCGACCGCATACCTTGGACTTTCCGCGGGAAAATATCCGACAAACCATGCGTCAAGTTTTTCGTTTCCTGCTTTGTCAAAGCTGCCTGTTTGGGCAGTTCCTGTTTTCCCCGCCGCAGATACGCGGGTAGGCCTCGCTTTCATATCCGCCTTTTCTTCAACACAGGCTTTTAAAATCCTTTGCAAATTTTCGGCAGTTTCTTCTGTCATTGCATAGAGCGGGGCAGATGTTTCTTTCTTTTCGTTAAAGGTGGTTCCGTTCTCGGTCGTCCCCTCGATTAACTGAGCAATCGGTGTTTTCCCCCCGTTTATTACCGACGAAATCATCTGACAAAGCTGAACGGGTGTAACAAGCAACCTTCCTTGTCCAAAGCTCAAATTTCCTACATCGGCCGGATTAATAAGCTCCTCCGGCTTTGGTAAAACTCCTGCGCTGGTAAAAAAGCCTTCGCAAAGCTCGGTTTGTCTTCCGAACGACAAATTTGAGGCTGTTTCCACAATTTTTTCCGCTCCAAGCCAAAGTCCGAGATTGATGAAATAGGTGTTACACGAAACAACCATTGCCGTTTGCATATCAATTACTCCGTGACCGGAAAGGCGGTGGCAGTGAAACGCCTGTCCGCTGACATCGATTATTCCGGTGCAATTATAAGAAAGTGTCGGAGAAACACCGGAATTCAAAGCCGCGGCAGTGAGAACCGTTTTAAAGGTAGAGCCGGCAGGAAAAGCTGAAAAGCAACGATTGAGAAGCGGGCCTGCGTCATCTTTAAGGCTTGCCGCAATATCGTTCGGGTCATATTCCGGAAAACTGGCACAAGCCAGCAGTTTTCCTGTAGCCGGTTCCATTACTACAATCGCTCCCTGTCCGATCATTTTGGCTCCTACATTTTCGCAAATTGCCTGAATTTCCCGATCAATTGTTAAAACCACTCCCGAACTGTCATTTCCGTCTCTTATCACAACTCCCTCCTCGGTTTTAAGCGTTTTGCCCAAACCGTTGAGAGTATACTTAACGTTCGTGGTTTCTCCGGTTTCGGAGAGAAATTCGTCGTAGGCTTTTTCGATACCGGTAACGCCCTTTCCCTCGCTGTCAATATATCCGATGATATGAGAGGCAATCTGTTTTTCTCCATATCGTTTGGCAACGCTTACCTGCGTTACACCGTTTATCTTTAAATTTTCGGGCAAGGATTCCGTTAAAAAGGGCAATCCGTTTTTAACGTCCTGATAGAGAATGTTTCGTTCCTTTTTGGAAACGACGTTCAACAATTCTACGGTGGTTTCCGGCTGCGGTAAAACCGCCGAAACGGTTTTACGGTCGATATTCACCAGCCTTTTGAAATTCCGATCGTAAATTTGGCCGCGTGCGTTGGCAGCAGTTAAAGTGTAGCTGCGCTGGTTCAGCGCAGTTTCCTTTAATTCGGTTGATGTTGCGAGAGAGGCAATCCTGATATTTAACAAGGTCATTAATACACAAAAAACAGCAAAAATCGCAATCATTCTTTTTAACACCAAAACGCCCTCCAATCATGCAAATATTTGCACTGTCTTATGATAGTCTTTCCCCAAAAAAGCAATTTATCGGCAAAGAAATACCGCGTGATTTTCTTGTAAACAGCAAGATCTTGTGGTAAAATATCAGAGAAACGTTTTTGCACAGCGTTTTTATAACATTTTTGTTTTACAATAAACCAATCTCAAAATAGAAAGCGGTGTTTTCTTGAATCATCAGACTGTGTTGATCCTCGACTTCGGCGGCCAGTACAATCAGCTGATCGCCCGACGTGTCCGTGAATGCGGCGTTTATTGTGAAGTTAAATCCTACAAAACTTCTCTTGATGAAATTCGGGCAATAAAACCTGTGGGGATTATCTTTACCGGCGGCCCAAACAGCGTTTATTCGGAAAAGGCTCCTCGTATTTCCGAGGAAATTTTTGAGCTTGGGGTGCCGGTTCTCGGAATCTGTTACGGCATCCAGCTGATGGCGTATCTTCTTAAAGGCGGCGTTGCAACCGCCACTACAAGAGAATACGGAAAAACCAAAACTTTTTACAGCACTTCCTGCGCACTTTTTGACAGCCTGCCCGCTGAGGGAATTTCCTGGATGAGCCATACCGATTATATCGAACGCCTTCCGGAAGGATTTGTTTCCGCGGCCCACACCTCCGACTGTCCTGTTGCAGCGATGGAAAATCCTGCGCGTAAACTCTATGGGATGCAGTTTCATCCGGAGGTAATGCACACGCAAAACGGTCTTCAGATGCTTCACAATTTTCTTTATAAAGTTTGTGGATGCACCGGCGACTGGACAATGGAAAATTACGCCGAAACGTCAATTAAAGCCATCCGCGAAAAAGTTGGCGACGGAAAAGTGCTTCTTGCCTTATCCGGTGGGGTCGATTCTTCTGTTGCTGCAGCGCTTCTGGCCAAAGCTGTGGGAAGTCAGCTCACCTGCATTTTCGTCGATCACGGCTTGATGCGTAAAAATGAAGGCGATGAAGTCGAAGCCGCTTTCAGTGATTCCGGGATGAATTTTGTCCGGGTTAACGCCGGAGCACGTTTCCTTAAAAAATTGGACGGCGTTACCGAACCGGAACAAAAGCGAAAAATTATCGGTGAAGAATTTATTCGTGTCTTTGAAGAAGAGGCGAAAAAAATCGGAAAAGTCGATTATCTGGTTCAGGGCACCATCTACCCGGATGTTATCGAATCCGGTGCAGGCGACGCCGCAGTCATCAAAAGTCATCATAATGTAGGCGGTTTGCCTGATATGGTGGATTTCAAAGAAATCATCGAGCCGCTTCGTCCACTTTTTAAAGACGAGGTTCGCAAACTTGGATTGGAACTCGGATTAAAAGAGTATCTCGTTTGGCGTCAGCCCTTCCCGGGCCCGGGACTTGCCATCCGAATCATCGGAAATATCACTCCGGAAAAGGTCGCTATGCTGCAAGATGCAGATTATATTTTCCGGGAAGAAATTGCCAAGGCAGGCCTTGATAAAGAGATTAATCAATACTTTGCCGTGTTAACCAATATGCGCTCAGTTGGTGTTATGGGTGACGGTCGAACCTATGACTACACTCTTGCCCTACGCGGCGTGACTACCACCGATTTTATGACTGCAGATTTTGCTCGGATTCCTTACGATGTCCTCGGCGTTGCAAGCAGTCGAATTGTAAACGAAGTAAAAGGAATTAACCGCATCGTTTACGATGTTACGACAAAGCCTCCCGCAACTGTGGAGTGGGAATAAATTGAGAATCCGAAAAAGCCTAGTGTTTATGCGGGTTTTCGGCATTTCAAGAGGCCTTTTGATAACAAATTGATAACAGTCATATAAATGCGATTATTCTCACTATCAAGTGGTTTGCAGGTAGCGGAATGATTTTCAAGCGGCTTGTATGACTGGTGTTCAGAGCCATACTCTGAATAAATCCATATTATTTATAACGCCCTTAGCTGTGGGTAGTAACTCATAGCTAAGGGCGTTTTGTTGTCTTTATCTTTATTTGTCGGATTGGAGGTGGTCTTTGAAAGCGTCAACAAGAGCGTCGCTAAGTTCCTGCGAGGGAACTTTCGCCCAAAGCTGCGTGGTGTCATATTTCGGGTAGTAATAACGCCATCGGTCATATTCTTCTCTGCTGATTTCCTCGGAAGATAACTTGTCCGCCTGTTCTTTCCAAGCACAGAGCATTTTCAGTAGCTCGGCGGCGTCCTTGCCTTTGTCCTTGTTGACTTTTAAGCAGACCTCTCCGTCTGCTTCGCTGACGGTCAGACCGTAAATATCTTCAAGGGTAAATAAGGTGTGCATAAGTCCGATGTAGCTGTCAATGTCGGGAACAGAGAGAGCCTGTGGGGAAACATCAAGCACCTGCGCCAATGCCGCCGTTAAGTCTGCTTTCGGTGTACGTGTGCCTGTTTCGTACTGAGCCAAACGCACATCAGCGGACTTTTCGGGAAAACCGACAGCCGTACCGAGATATTTCTGCGTCATACCACGCAGAAGCCTAAAAAAATGTATTCTTTCGCCAATAGCCATAGTGTTTCACTCCTTGCCTTATGTATCTGCAAGTAGTATAGCATATAAGCTTAGGAATTGTCAAGAGAAAATGAAACAAAAAAGTTTAATATTTTCTTGAAAGCCACTTGACAAAAGCAAATATGCTTAGTATAATTAAAGGGCATTAAGCAAATGCGCTTAATAAATGCAACTGAATGACCGTCTGAATGGGATATGTCTTTGCAAGGACTTTCCGAAAAGGAAACGAGCGAAGCAACGCCGCTGAAATGGGGCAGGCACAGAAAAACGACATTCGGGTAAAACGGCAACTTGAAAATTTAATGAAAGGACTGATGATATGGAAAACAAATTCATTCGTGCCGATGATGTGGCACAGGAACTAAGCGTATCAAAGCCCTATGCCTATAAGCTCATCAGAAAGCTGAACGAGGAACTGAAAGCACAGGGATTTATTACGATTGCAGGGCGTGTAAACCGCCAGTATTTTTATGAAAGGCTCTACGGAGCAGGAAAGGAGAGTAAATAATGCCAGTATTCAAAAATGAGGACAACGGCACTTGGTATGTAATGACGAGATATGTGAACTGGAAAGGCAAACGCAAGCAGAAATGCAAGCGGGGTTTCGCCACAAAGAAAGAAGCGCAGGAATGGGAGCGAATGTTTCAGTTACAAAATTCGTCTGACCTTGATATGAGTTTTGAAGCCTTTACGGAACTGTATATCAACGATGTGAAAAACCGTCTGAAGGAAAATACTTGGCTGACAAAGGAGCATATCATTCGCACGAAGATACTGCCCTACTGGCAAACTGAAAATCAGCGAGATTTCCCACAAAAGAGATTATCACTTGGCAGAATGAAATGCTTGCTTACCGTGACGAGAAGAAAAAACCGTATTCACAAACCTATCTGAAAACGCTGCACAATCAGTTGTCAGCCATATTCAATCACGCTGTACGCTATTATGAATTGCGGTCAAATCCTGCGGCAAAGGTGGGAAATATGGGAAGCGAGGAACACAAGGAAATGCTGTTCTGGACGAGAGAAGAATATAAGAAATTTGCCGATGAGATGATGGATAAGCCAGTTTCCTTTTACGCCTTTGAAATGCTGTATTGGTGCGGTATCCGTGAAGGCGAATTATTAGCCTTGACCGCCTCCGATTTTGATTTTGACAAGGGAACGGTAACGATTAGTAAATCCTATCAGCGTTTACACGGAGAAGATGTGATTACTACACCGAAAACAAAAAAGAGCAACCGAATAATCAAAATGCCGCAGTTTCTCTGTGAGGAAATGCAGGAATATATCGGTATGCTTTACGGTCTGAAAAAGAAAGACCGCATTTTCACGGTAACAAAAAGCTATCTTCATCACGAGATGGACAGAGGGGCGAAAGCCGCAGGCGTGAAGCGTATCCGCATTCACGACTTGAGACACAGCCATATCAGTTTACTGATTGATATGGGATTTTCGGCGGTGGCGATTGCAGACCGTGTAGGACATGAAAGTATTGAAATCACTTATCAGTACGCCCACCTGTTCCCGTCCAAACAGACGGAAATGGCAGAGCGATTAGACGATTTAGGGAAAGGAGATTTTTAATATGTCAGCGAAAAACAGGGACAACAAAAACCGTTGGAGAAATATCACGGTAGGGTTTCGGGTATCGCCCGAAGAAAGCGAGCAGATAGACAGGGCAGTACGACTTTCGGGGCTTACCAAGCAGGACTATATCACAAGACGGCTCTTATGCCAAGATGTGGTTGTGCAGGGCAATCCGAGAGTGTATAAGGCACTCCGTAATGAGCTTGCTGCCGTCCTTGCGGAATTACAGAGGATTGAAGCAGGAAACGGTATTGATGATGAATTGCTTGACACAATCGAATTGATTGCCGTTATTCTCGGCGGGCTGAAAGGAGAAGATGGGAATGGAGAATAAAAAAGAAATGACTGCCCTTGATGTATCTGCGGCAACAGATACGGAGCAGCCAATTTCAAAATGTACTGACAATAGTATATCCGAAAAAGCAGGAAAAATCAACGACCTTGAAACAATTTCTATGACAGAGCTTTACGACACCGTATATCCAAGCAAGCCGCCGCTGATTGACGGCTTGCTCTATACTGGCACTTATCTCTTTGTCGGTGCGCCGAAGCTCGGCAAAAGTTACCTGATGGCGCAGCTTGCCTATCATATCAGCACAGGCACACCGCTATGGGATTATACCGTCCGAAAAGGAACGGTGCTGTATCTTGCTCTTGAAGATGATTACCGACGCTTGCAGGAACGGCTATACCGAATGTTCGGAACAGACAGCACAGACAATCTTTTCTTCTCTGTTTCAGCCGACAGTCTCGGTAATGGATTGGACGCTCAGTTACAGCGGTTTATGCAGGAACACACCGATACAAGCCTGATTATCATTGACACGCTCCAAAAGGTCAGAGAAGTCGGCGGGGATAATTACAGCTACGCAAACGATTATGAAATCATCACACGGCTGAAACAGTTTGCCGATAAGTACGGCATTTGTATTCTGCTTGTTCATCACACGAGGAAGCAAACAGCGGATGATAAATTTAATATGATTTCGGGAACGACAGGCTTGCTCGGTGCGGCGGATGGGGCGTTTCTTCTGCAAAAAGAGAAACGCACAAGCAACGCCGCCACGCTTGAAGTATCGGGCAGAGATCAGCAAGACCAAAAGCTGTACCTCAATCGCAATACCGAAACTTTGCTGTGGGAGCTGGAACGGACAGAAACGGAGCTTTGGAAAGAACCGCCCGAACCTTTGCTTGAAAAGATAGCGCAATTGCTTTCTTCGGGCAGTAATGAATGGACGGGGACGCCTACGGAGCTTTGCTCTATTCTTCAGCTTGATATTCAGCCTAACGCTCTCACACGAAAGCTGAATATCAATGCGGGGCGTTTGCTAAATGAGTATAAGATTTTCTATGAGAACAGCCGCAGTCGAAGTGAGCGAAAAGTAAAGCTATCCCGATTGGAGCAGGCGTGACGATATGTGACGGTGTGACGATGATTTTAGGGGCGGGTGCGGTATCAAAAATACCGTCACCATCGTCACACACCGTCACAAAAGTTTAGACGGGGTTGTAAGGGTGTCCTTTTCAAAGGACAGCCCTTACCTCTCGGAGAGCGCAAAACCTGCTTGCAGGTTGCATTTTTGTTGGCGAAGCTGACAAAAGTGCTTTTGCGTTACTCTTGGCAAGAGTAACAGAACCACTAACCGAAAAGAAAGGGCGTGATAAAATGCAAAGAACAATTAGTGCAATGGTCGGAAAGGGCTCGATCAATCACAACAGCCGAAAGTTTACAGCAGAGAATGTTGCTCCAGAGCGCACCCACTTGAATATAGATTATTGCAATGAGAACATCGAAAAAGTATATCACAAACTATTTGATGAAGCTCTGAAACGATACAATGATAAGCAGACAAGGGCAGACCGAAAGATAGAAAACTATTACGACAAAATCCGTACAGGCAAACAGGAAAAGCCGTTTCACGAACTGATTTTACAGATTGGCGATAAAGATAATATGAGTGCAGAAAGCGAAAACGGACAGCTTGCAAAGCAGATTTTGGATGAGTATTACAAGGGTTTTCGAGAGAGAAATCCAAACTTATATGTGTTCTCTGTTCATCTGCATATGGATGAAGCAACACCGCATATTCACATTGACTTTGTACCGTTTACAACAGGTAGCAAGCGAGGTTTAGATACAAGAGTGTCGCTAAAACAGGCTCTTGTGGCGCAGGGATTTAAGGGTGGCTCTCGTGGCGATACGGAATGGTCGCAATGGGTACTTTCTGAAAAAGAACAGCTTGCCGCCGTTATGGAACGGTACGGAATTGAGTGGGAGCAGAAAGGCACACACGATAAGCATTTGTCCGTTCTTGATTACAAAAAGCAGGAACGGGAAAAAGAAATATCGGCTCTTGACAGTCAGATTGCCGAGAAAACCGATGTGGTGAAATCTCTTTCAGACCGAGTGCAGAATTTTGATGACGGTATTGAGCGATTGCAGGCAATAAGCGATAGCTTAGATACTGCACCTGAATATAATCTACCCGAACCATCGGGGTTAATGACAGCCAAAACCTATAAAACAAAGTTCGCCGAGCCGCTTATCAAGAGGTTAAAATCGCTTATTAAAACCGTATTTGCCCGATGTTTTGAAGCGTGGGACAGTTATCACAGGCTGAACGCAACAAACGCAAGTCTGTATCGTGAAAACCAAGTGTTGAGCAGAAAAAACAGCAGTCTTAACGCTGAAAATGCTGAACTGAAGGAGCAAAACAGGGATTATAAACTACTCCGTAAGGTATTCGGCAGCAAGCAAATTGATGGACTTTTAGAGCAAGCCAAACAGTCTAAACAGCATGATAAACGCTTTAGAGATAATCAAAATGAAAGGTAGGAATACACAATGACAAAGACGATTTTTGAAGAAATGGGCGACACTTATATACGGGTTGGAGATTATTTTCTCCCCGATTTGAAACTACCCGAAACAGAAACACAATCTATCGGCATATGGGGACAGCGGCATAAACGCTACTTGAAAGAGCATAAACGGCTGTTTTATTCTAATTTGTTGACAAGCGGAAAACTGAACAGTTACCTTGCTGATATTGACCGACAGGCAGAGGAAATGTTTTCTCGGCTGGTAAAACAGATGGCAGAATGTGAGGGTGTGACAGAACAGCTAAAGGCAGAAAATCAGCTTGAATGGGTCGGGAAAATGAATAATATTCGTAGCAGAGCAGTAGAGATTATAGATGTAGAATTGATTTGTGTTTAGGAGGACAAAGCGGCAGATATAATGTTAAAAGTAGTTGCGTGCGCACGCATATTGATGTATAATACGTTCTGATTGGAGGTATATATCTATGCAACTATTAAAATGGCTTTCCGTAACAGACCGATTTTACAAAATCTATTTGGACAAGCAACTTGCCCCTTATGGAATCAACAACAGTCAATATATGTTCTTAATCAAAATCTGTCGTTCGCCCGGTATTCTACAAGATTCTTTGTTGAATATGTTCTATGTTCATCCAAGCAATATTGTACGGACAGTTGCGACATTGGAAAAGCAGGGAATGATTACACGTTCTCCCAATGATAAGGATAAGCGGACATGTAAATTGTATCCTACAGAAAGAGCATTGTCTATTATTGACGAGATACAGATGATATGCGAAAAGACAGAAGCTCTTTTATTGCAGGGTATGAGCGAATCCGAGCAGAACCTTTTTATGGATTTCTTAATACAGGCGGGCAGAAATATCACATCGGAACTCCATATAGAGAGAAAGGGGGAGGAGTTCAATGACTGAAAATCCTCTGGGCTATGAAAAAATTTCAAAGCTGTTGAAAAATTTTGCTGTTCCCAGTATTGTGGCGTCTCTTGTCGGCTCAATCTACAATATTGTGGATCAGATTTTTATTGGTCAAGGGGTCGGTTATTTGGGAAATGCAGCAACCAATGTTGCCTACCCGTTTTCTACCATCTGCCTTGCCATTGCACTACTGGTCGGAATTGGCAGTGCTTCCCTTTGTTTCCCTCTGTCTTGGACGCAAAGAGCCGAAAGCTGCCGCCAAAGCAGCGGGAAATGGTATTGTTCTGATGGGAATTTTCGGAATTATTTATTTGCTGGTTGGAGAAACTTTTCTGTCTTTGCTCCTAAAGGCATTTGGGGCAACGACAGATGTATTTCCATATGCAAAGCAGTATGCCAGCATAACATTGATTGGAATGCCGTTTCTCATTGTAACGAATGGTATGAGCAATTTGATTCGAGCAGATGGAAAACCAAAGTATTCAATGGTCTGCATGGTTGTGGGAGCTATTATCAATACCATTCTTGACCCCATTTTTATTTTTGTTTGCGATTGGGGAATTGCCGGCGCAGCTTGGGCAACAGTTATTGGACAAATTTTTTCCTTCATACTCGCACTCCGTTATCTATGGCGTTTCCAAACAATCCATTTTGAAAAAGAGTCGTTTTTATTGGACATCAAAGAAAGCATGAAAATTTGCAACATGGGAATCAGCAGCAGCTCAAACCAGATTGCAGTTACCGTGATTCAAATCATTCAGTACAATTCGTTGACTTATTACGGCGCATTAACAAAATATGGAACAGATATTCCCTTAGCTGCTTGCGGAATCGTTATGAAAACAAATGCCATAATCCTTGCGATTGTTGTAGGAATCTCGCAGGGAACACAGCCGATTATCGGCTTCAACTATGGGGCAAGGCAATACCATCGTGTACGGGAGGCTTACCTGCTTGCGGTAAAATGGAACCTTGTTGTTTCCACTATTGCTTTCATCGCATTTCAATTTTTCCCGCAATCTATCATTTCGCTATTCGGAGATGGGGACGAGCTGTATTTTGAATTTGCTGTTTTGTTCATGCGTACCTATCTTTTCATGGTGTTGGTAAATGGTGTGCAGTTGCTTTCTTCCAGCTTTTTTACCGCAATAGGAAAATCGTTAAGAGGTGCTCTGTTGGCATTAACAAGGCAGACCTTTTTCTTGATTCCGCTTACCCTGCTGCTCCCGCTTCGTTTCGGAATTATGGGAGTATTGCTAGCGGGGCCTGTTGCTGATTTTTCAGCGTTTGTGCTATCTGTTGTACTGGTGGGTATAGAATTAAAAAAACAAAAAAAACTCGCTTATAATTTAAGCCATAGCATATAGCTATTATCCACAGCTACTGAGCAAGTGTTATCAATACCGATAACAAAATGATAACATTAGCTTATATAGGCAGGATAATATGGATATATCAAATAATCAAAGGATTTACATACTCGGCAGAGAATAATTTCTAAACAAAATTAGTTAGGAAAAGTCGAGTGGGAATGATTGCATCCCGGAAAAAGCCCAGTCATACCAAGGCTTTTTCGCCATGAGTGCCCGCTGTGACAACAAAATGACAACATTTTAGATTATCCAAGAATAAAGAGCTATCTGATTTCTGTTAGAGAAGTCAGATAGCGCTTTTTTTCTATTGTTTTTTAATCAGCCTTCAGCCGGTCTTTGAAAGCCTCCACCAGCGCATCGCTGAGCTGCTGTGACGGCACTTTCACATAACCGGAATTTTCATTATACTTCGGATAATTATAGCGCCACTTATCGTAGTCCTCCCGGTTGATTTCTCCGTTACGATACTTTTCGGCTTGTTCCGCCCAAGCAACAAGCATTTCGGAAAACTCAGCGGCGTCCTTCCCTTTTCGAGGGTCTGCATACATTGAAACACCGTTTTCGGTCTTTACTATATTAAAGATATTGTCACATAATAATCTGCTTGATATATGCAAGTTATCTTAAGGTGGTTATGGATGTTGTGGCAACAATATATTATTCACACAAAAAGCAAGAGCTATCAGACATCGAGTCCGATAGCTCTTTTTTGCGTCCGCTTTTTATTGCAGTCCAAATAATTTTGCTTCCAGTATTGTTTTCTGCATATCAAGTTCAGCAACGATTTGCTCGTCTGATGACATACTAAAAGGTATAGAAAATATTGCAAGTTTGGCTATTGTAATTTCTTCAACTTCTTTATCTAATGTACTTTGAAAATGCTCAATTTCAAATCCGACATTAAATATTTCTTTGTAAATTGGCTCTATCAAGGTGTTGAATTTGATAGAGAGTTCTTTTGGGGGAATGAGTATGGTATGTTCTTCTGTAAAAGCATTACAGCGACATTTGCGTCGTTATTTTATATCGGTATTACCGTCGGACGATTTATAAGCGGCTTTGCCACAGATAAAATCGGAGATCGAAAGATGATTCAATTGGGTACCGGTATCCTTATCTGCGGAATTATAACCTTGCTGGTTCCGGTGGATTCTTATATTCTCGCGTTTATCGCTTTTCTTGTGATCGGTCTCGGCTGTGCGCCGATTTACCCTTGCATCATCCATTCCACGCCGAACAACTTCGGTGCGGAAAATTCGGGTGCAATTATCGGAATCCAAATGGCCAGCGCCTACGTCGGCTCAACTTTTATCCCGCCGCTCTTCGGACTTCTGGGAAATTCTATCGGATTTGCAATCATGCCTGTCTGTCTTCTTGTTTTCCTTGTTCTGATGATAGCCATGGTTGAATTGACCTTCCGCATCACAAATAAGAATCAGAACGCCGGAAAAGCAGAATTGTGACTGCAGGATTGTTTTCCCTCTCCACAGTGGTAGTCGAGATGTCAACGTGTGGGACCTCCGCTTTTCGGCTTGACTGCACTCGAATATGATTATCATGACTATGAACCCGCTCAAGGGAATCACGATGATGTTTTTTCGAAAAACAGATGCCCGGATTTCTTTCTTTTTTACTCGATTAGAAAAATAAAATATTTCATTTTCTTTTAAAGATGTCCTTATAATAAAATCCCATGCTGATATCTCTACAGCACGGGATTTTTAACTTTAACAAACTATCTGTTTTTCTCGTCCGTTCGTTCCGTAACCGGAAGTTCAAACCAAAACGTACTGCCCTTTCCTTTTTCCGAAATCACACCATATCGCGCATGATGCGACTCCAAAACACTGCGCGAAATAGAAAGCCCCAAACCGGTTCCGATTATTGCACGTTTATGCGTTTCTTTTCCTTTATAATAGCGATCCCAAATATACGGAAGATTTTCCTCATCGATTCCCGGACCCGTATCGGTCACTTCTACCCGCACCCAACCGTCATTAACAGTCTGGCGAATAAAGACTTTCCGATCGTCACCGGTATAAGCAATTGCGTTGTTTACCAAATTGTATACAACCTGTGAGATTTCAATCCGATCAGCATAAACCGTAATTTCTTCGGTGTAATCAAATTCGATCAGATATCCTTCCGCTTCACGCAGTTTATTATATCGCGCCAACGTGTCACGGATATCCTGTGTTAAAGAAAAGTATTCCGGCTGAGGCCGGCGCACCCCCGATTGCAGCCGGGAAAGGTCGAGAATGTCGGTCACCAATGTTGAAAGGCGGTTTGCCTCATCAATGATAATCTGTACGTTTTGAGGCGTATTTTCACCGGGGATATCCCGCATCATCTCGGCATATCCGCTGATCATAGTAAGCGGTGTGCGCAGATCATGAGAAACATTTGCAACCAGTTCGCGCCGCAGCGATTCCACCTTTTCAAGCTCTGAAGCAGCATAATTAAGCGTTGCGTTCAGCTCTTTAATTTCCCGATAACCGCCGGAACCCTTTGGCGGCTCGTATTTCCCCTGTGCCAATTTTTTGGCAGCGTCATTTGTTTTTACAATCGGTCTTGTTATTTTAAGTGAAAGCAAAAGAGCAATGACAGCGGATAAGACTATCAGAATTCCTGTAATCCAAATCAACTGAATTCGCAGTGTCTCCACTGTACTGCTGACAGGGGTAATCATCGTGTTGAGAAGAATTAAAACGTTTTGGCCGTCATCCGTTTTGACAACCATGGCATAGATCATACTTTGATCCTTTGTGCGCATCGCTCCGGTAGGCGGCATCGCAAAAAGATCTCTGTGACCGTCATCTTTTAACAAATTCCCCCACCGCTGCATCTCGTCAACATCTTCAAGAATTACGACATCCTGCGTCTTTGCCGCCTCATAAAGCTGATAGAGCTGATCCGCCTTCAAATGATGGATCGTACAACTTGGCATAATATCCACGCTATAAACTACTTCTTCACCCAGATTTAATACCAGTACACACATTTCGTTTTTGCGGGCTATTCCCTCCAAAACAGCTTTATAATTATCGCTGTTCAAACTATCGGAGATAGATGCCGCTGCTGATTTGATATTCTGCGTTTTAATTGCTTTATAAAAGCTTTCCAGAAAAACGATTTGAAACAGCCAAAGCAAGAGAACCAGTATCGCCACGAAGAGAGCAAAATATCCAAATACTTTCCACTTGATTCCGGGAGTAGTGATCAACTTTTTATTCTTCAAAGCGATAACCTACCCCCCGAAGCGTTACAATATGTGAACTGTACCCACCGAGAGACTTGCGCAAAAGCTTAATATGCGTATCCAGAGTACGATCGTCGCCGTAAAAATCATATCCCCATACCTCGCGCAGGAGCTGATCCCTTGTAAGAGCAATCCCGCGATTACGAACCATGTAAAACAATAAATCATATTCCTTTGGGGAAAGGCTTAATTGTTTTCCGGATAACGCCACGGTTCTTGCCGTAAAGTCTACTGTCAACTCTCCCAACGAAACAGAATCGTGAACCGCACCGGGCTGAGTCCTTTTAAGGACAGCCTCCACCCTAAGCATTAGCTCCTTAGGAGAAAACGGCTTGACCACATAGTCGTCCACCCCCAGTTCGAATCCGTGAATTCGATCATACTCTTCTCCGCGGGCGGAAAGCATAATAACCGGCGTATTCTTTGTTTTTCGCAATTCTCTGCAAACCGAAAAACCATCCAGTCCCGGCATCATTACATCTAAAATAATAATGTCGAATTCTTCTTTTCGGCAAAGATTAATTGCCTCCATTCCATCTGCTGCTTCAAAAACCTCATGTCCCTCAAATTGGGCATATTTTTTTATCAGCTGACGGATACCCGCCTCGTCATCCGCTATAAGAATCCGATACACAAAAGCCCCTCCTGTCGCATTGGGAATGTCTATATTATAAAACAGTTTTAAATATTTTGATACCTTCATTTAAAAAATGATTGTGAAAGAAAGGTGAAAAAACTGAATCTCTTAAAAATTACCATTTCATCCAAAGGCATCTTAAGATTTATACAAGCAAACATTTATAATTTTTTAAAATATCTCTTTCATTTTCAATATATCTTTGTTTACTTCTTGTTTCTGTTCTTTTAAAGTTTTTCAAAAAAATCAAAACAGAACTTGAGAAACAGAGAGAAACAGCAATATTTAAAGAGATTTAAAGAGAATTAGAGATGTAAATTTCGAAAAACGCCTTATTGCTCTTGACAAGCTCATTCGGACATATTATAATGTTTAAGCAATTGATTTAGAGTTTTCATACGCCTACGGCGTTTTGTTTGAAAACCGATTTGTAATTGGAGGGAAACACCATGTCAACTTATATGCCAAAAGCGGGCGATATCTCGCGTAAATGGTACGTGTTGGACGCTGCCGGCAAACCGCTGGGCCGCGTTGCTGCCAAAGCGGCGCATATCCTGCACGGCAAACATAAGCCAACCTTTGTACCCCATATGGACTGTGGAGATCACGTTATTATCATCAACGCTGAAAAAGCAGTTCTCACCGGCAACAAACTCAATCAGAAAGTCCATCAGTGGCACACCGGTTGGGTCGGCGGCCTGAAAGAAATTAAGTACAGCAAATTAATGGAAGAGAATCCGGAAAAAGCTATGGAATTGGCTGTTGAGGGTATGCTTCCTCATAACAAACTGGGCGCTGTTCAGATGCGCCGCCTGCGTGTTTACAGAGGTGCTGAGCATGACAATGCCGCACAGAAACCTGTAAACTACGAGTTTTAATAAAGGAGGCACTTGAAGATGTACGAATCCAAACCATATTTCTATGGCACCGGAAGAAGAAAAAGCTCCGTTGCACGTGTCCGTGTCTATGCGGGTAACGGCAACATCACCATCAACGGCAGAGATATCGACGATTACTTCGGCCTCGAAACTCTGAAACTGATTGTTCGTCAGCCGCTGAATCTGACCGATACTCTCGGCAAGTTTGATATCGTTTGCACCGTTGCAGGCGGCGGTGTTACCGGCCAGGCCGGTGCAATCCGTCACGGCCTTTCCCGTGCTCTGCTTCAGTACAACGAAGAGCTCCGTCCGGCGCTCAAAAAAGCCGGTTTCTTAACTCGTGATCCGAGAATGAAAGAGCGTAAGAAGTACGGCCTCAAAGCCGCTCGTCGCGCACCGCAGTTCTCAAAGAGATAATTGGTCACTCAGATTTACAGCATCCATTTATATGGATGCTGTTTTTTATTTTAAACTCCTCGTAAATTAGTATTAAATGTAAGCACCTCCGTTATATGGCTTCTCTTACATAACAAGACAATAATTCGTTCGTCATTAATTCGCCTATACATAACCATATAAGCTTATTTTATAAATCTTTCATTTTATACCCGTTTCTCTTGAAACGGATTTGAAGCTGTCCTATAATAAAAAAAACAACTCTTAATTAAAACACAACATCATAGAGCAGGAGGCTATTCATATGAAACTTCAGGACACCGGACGCATTACACTTGGCACTTGTTATTACCCCGAGCACTGGAGCGAAGACAACTGGGAACCGGATCTTCGGCGAATGCTTGCGAACGGAATTGAAACCGTTCGTATTGCAGAATTTGCATGGAGTAAAATTGAAGAGCGCGAGAATATTTTCGATTACTCCTTCTTCGACCGTTTCCTGGATATTGCGGAGAAAGTCGGTATGAAAGTTATCTTTTGCACTCCAACCGCAACACCGCCGGCATGGCTGACTCAAAAATACCCCGAGGTATTAAACGCCGATATTGACGGCATACTCTATCGCCATGGCGGCAGGCGTCACTATAATTATAATTCCGAAATTTACAAGGAGCTCTCAGCACGAATTACTGAAAAATCCGCCGCGCACTACGCAAAACGCTCCTGCATTGTCGGATGGCAGCTTGACAACGAGTTTAACTGTGAGCTGCAGGAATATTATTCCGAAGCGGATTCCCATGCTTTTCGAGAGTTTCTCAAGGAAAAATACATTTCTCTTTCCGCGTTAAATGAAGCTTGGGGAACCGTTTTCTGGAATCAGCATTATACCGATTGGAATGAAATCTATGTTCCGCGTAAAACCCCCGGTTACGCAGTAAACCCCCATCTCAAGCTCGATTATACCCGCTTTATTGCAGAAAGCGTGTACCGCTATGCTAAAATTCAGGCAGACATTCTGAAAAAATATATTAAACCCGGCGATTTTATTACCACCAACGGAATCTTCGGCAACATTGATTATCAAAAATTATCCGGTGATCTTCTCGACTTTATCACCTACGATTCTTATCCGAATTTTGCCTATTGTGTAGACCGCTATCGCTCGGACGATGTTTTAAAGGATCGCCGCTGGAGTAGAAATTTGGCCGAAGTGCGAGCGATTTCACCCGTTTTCGGAATTATGGAGCAACAGTCCGGCCCAAACGGCAGTATGAACATGATGGCCCCGGCGCCGCGCCCCGGCCAGCTCACTCTTTGGACAATGCAGAGCATCGCACACGGTGCAAATTACGTCAGCTATTTCCGCTGGCGCACTTCCACAATCGGCACCGAAATTTACTGGCACGGAATTTTAGACTACTCCGGACGGGATAATCGTCGCTTAAAAGAGGTTTCTGACGTTTCCAAAAAGCTTGCAAACTACGATGCTCTTGCCGATACTCATTATGAGGCAGCTGTAGCAATCGCCAAAGATCATGATAACATTTGGGATGCGCAAGGCGATCTCTGGCACCGTAAAATAGACTGGGCAAGCGATGATGCTCTCTTTTATGCCTGCCAAAAAAGCCATACCCCGTTTGATTACTGCTATCTTGATCACTCAACGGCAGAAGACTTGAAAAAATATCAGGTTATCTTTTATCCCCACGCGGTTATTTTAAACGCAGAGCGGGTGAAATTGCTGGAAGAATATGTGCGCCAGGGCGGCTGCCTGGTGTTGGGATGTCGGGCCGGATATAAAAACGAAAACGGCCGCTGTGTAACCGAAAAGCTCCCGGGATTGTTGCGCCGCTTGACAGGGGTAGACATTCCGGAATACACTGCAATCACACCGGAGCTTGACGGCGTTATGGCAGAATGGGATTCCACACCCCTTCCGACCGCTATTTTCAATGATGTTTTAGAGCCGCTTGACAGTGCCGAGATTATCGGACGTTACACCGAGGGCTATTATGCTAAAACCGGCGCTCTGATCCGCAACCGTTTCGGAAAAGGAAGTGTTTATTACTTTGGCGGCGCTTTCACCGAAGAGGCCGTAAAAGTTTTCCTCGATAAGCTTTCGGTCATCTCGCCCTATGCTTCTTATGTCGACTTGCCGGATTGCTGTGAAGTTGCCATGCGCACAAACGGAAAAGAACACTACCTTTTCCTTCTTAACTACACAGCCGAAGAACAGTGCTTTGATCTCAAACACGCCATGACTAATCTCGATTCAGGCGTGAACGAAACCGGGAAACAGGCGCTGGAACCATACGGAACCAGAGTTTATAAGCTGGATTGCTGATCTTTGATAACATTATTTCGGTTGCAGACCTCCCCTATATACACACGACCGATGCAGCCTGTACCGGTTTTCCTCGTATCTACAGCAGAATTCTTACCGCTTTTATTAATTTTCGGCATCCGGTACCCACTGGCAAACAAATTTTCTTTGTGCTATTATGAGTATAATAGTGCAAAAAGGAGAGAAATCCATGATCATCAGAAAGGCCTCAAGGGTTGACGCTGAAATTTTAACGCAAAACCGAACCGCTTTTGTCAGCGACTCAATCGGGAGGCCGGTTGATGATGTATTTATCGAGCGTATCCGCGCTTATTTTACAGCACATCTGGAAGATGGGTCTCTTCTCTGCTATCTGGCCGAAGATGATAAAAAGCTGGTTGCAGCCTGTGTTTTATGTGTTTATCGGGTCATCCCTCGACCGACCTGTCCGCACGGAGTGTTGGGATTGCTTGTCAATGTAAACACTCAAAAAGAGTATCGCCGACAGGGAATTGCCAAAGAAATGCTGACTGCCCTTTTTGCAGAGGCAAAACGGATGGGGGTAGAGCAGATTGAGCTTGATTATACAGAAGACGGTTTTCCGCTTTATCAGTCACTCGGATTTAAAAAACTGGAACATCAGATGGCGCTTTCTCTGTTATTGTAAACAATTATTTTTCAAGGAGATGCAAAAATGGTTGAACCCAAAAGTTATAGCTACGACGCATTCCCGGCAGCAGAAGAAAGCTGTCCCGGAATGAAAACAATTGCTACGCGCAGAGACGAACTGAAAACCACCTGTATTGCAAATGTTGAATACGACTCTTATGACGGCGGAACGCTTTGCCTGCAAATTCTCAAGCCCTACTACGCAGATGCGCGCAAGGCTGCTTTCCCCTGCTTCCTTTTTGTGCAGGGCTCCGGATGGGGCGTTCAGAATATTTTCTCCAATGTGGCCACTTTGGAGAAATTGGCCGAAAAGGGATATGTCGTTGCTGTCGTTCAGTACCGGCATTCAGCCATCGCACCTTTCCCGGCACAGATCATCGATACCAAAACCGCTATTAAGTTTCTGCGTAAAAACGCTGATGAGTATAACATCGACCCGGAGCGTTTTATTATTTCCGGTGATTCCTCCGGCGGACATACCAGTCTTATGGTAAATATTACCGAGGGGAGCCCCGAATTTGCCACAACAAAATATCCCGAATTTTCCGATCACGTTTCCGTTTGTATTGATTTTTACGGTCCGACTGCAATTTATGAAATGAATGAAAATCCATCCGTGATGGAACATTACACCCCTTCTTCTCCGGAGGGAATGTTAATCGGCGGTATAGATGTTCTTGAAAACCTTGAACTTGCCAAAAAAACCGACCCGGTTCTATATCTGGATCCCAATCGCCCGATTGCACCGATTCTGATTTTTCACGGTGACAAAGATCCGATTGTCCCCTTTCATCAAAGTGTACGATTGTATAAAGCGCTGCTTGCAAACAAAAAAGAAACCGTATTTTATAAAATGCTCGGCGCCGAACACGGCGGACCCGGTTTCTGGACAGATGAAGTTATCACCATCATCGATCAATTCATTCGCGATCATATCTAAGTTAAACAACAGAAAGGATCCTCTTTATGAAATTTGAAACCCATCTTCACACATTAGAATCCAGCCCCTGTGGTAAGGTCGATGCAAAAACTGCGGTGCGGGAATATCACCGTGCCGGCTATGACGGTCTGGTTGTGACAGATCATTTTGGAACTTACCCTTTGGATTGGTTTTCCGGTTCTCTCAAAGATCGGCTCAATCAGTCGCTAAGAGGATACCGGATTGCTAAAGAAACCGGTGATAAACTCGGAATGACTGTTTTATTCGGTTCGGAACTGCGTTTGGAAGAAGGTCCGGAAGATCTTTTGATTTACGGCATCACACCGGAGTTTCTTTTAAACAACCCCGATATTTATAAGGTATCACTCCCCGAGCTTTCAAAGGAAGTCCACCGCATAGGAGGTATCATTGTCCAGGCACATCCGTTTCGCGACGGATGTCAGCCAAGAGAACCGGAATTTCTGGACGGCGCGGAGGTTTACAACGGGAATCCCCGCCACAATAACCGCAATCATCTTGCGCTTGCCTTTGCCGAGGTTAACCATCTTATTGTACGCACTTCGGGAAGCGATTATCATCAGCTTGAAGACCTGGCAAAAGGCGGGGTAATCTTTTCACGCCCGATCGATACCGAACAGGACTTTGTAAGGGCATTGCTTCAAAGAGAAAATACGTTGATCCAAGCGGATTAACCCCAAGCGCCCTTCTTATAATTTGTTTGTAATATTAAAACATATACTCATACTGTAAAGCAAAGGAGACTTCATCATGAAATTATTAAACGACTACAGCTTTATCCGTGGCGTTTGTCACAACCCGGAGCCCTCTAAATCAAAAGAGCAGATTGACTTTGAGTTGGCCTGTGCCGAGCGGCTGCAGGTTAACTCCGCGCGTTTTTGGATTGAACAGGAGCGCTGGGAAAAGGATCCTAAAGGCTACTTTGACCTGATTCTCGATTTTGTTCGCCGCTGCAATGCACACGGAATCTCCGTTATGCCGATTTTATGGAATGGCAACCCAATTAAGGAATTTCATGCGCCGGATGAATTGGAATGGCAGAAAATGAGAGAATATGCTGTTGCAGTTTTAGACCTTCTCCACGACGAACCAAATATTTTAATGTGGGATGTTATGAACGAACCTTATTGTAACGATTATATCCGCAACTGTACCGATGAAATCGAAAAAGAACGCCGCAAAGACGAAATTGTGGCTTTGGTACGCCGGATGTGTAAAATTGTCCGTGAGCTCGATCCGGATGGCGTTTTGACCGTGGGCCATGAGTTTATTTCTCACTGTCCTACCACAAACGATCTAATCGATGTCATCAGCTTCCACGATTACCTGACCACCCGCGCTGAAATTGAGGCTGTCTACGAAGAAGCCGAAAAACAAAGCCGCGAAACCGGAAAACCGATTATCAATACCGAAACCGGCTGCGTCGGCCGCACAAATCCATATGACGTTGAGCTGGAGATCTGCCAAAAGCATAAAGTCGGTTGGTATCTCTTCTGTCTGGTAACCGAAGGCTTCTGGGGAGACATCCATGGAATTATCTATCCTGACGGAACGGTGCGCGATCCTTCTATCGTTGCGGCCATGTTTGGTTTCTTCCGCAACCGCACACCGGAGCGGATGCGTTATCGTCCCAACAAAGAAGGGCATGCTTTTAAAGCGGTCGAGGCTGTCCGTGATGTTTTAGACACCCGTGAAATCACTCTCTTCCACAGTAAAAAGGTCACCAGCGATGATATTTTGGAGGCGGCAGAACGCTGTGCCAATCTTTTGGAGGGAGCCGAAATGGTTCCCATGTGGGATCTCCCTTCCGCTAAAATTGCTGATTGGCGCGCCCAGCCGGAAGAAGAACGTGATCTGATCGCAATCCGTAAATTTGCCTATGAGCTTGCTCGTCTGGTACAGGAAAACTGTCTGGTGCTGTAATATCGTTTTGCCAGATAACCAACGGCATACCCACTAAATCGGCGGGTATGTCGTTATTTTTATTTAAGCTGTATTTTTATATAAACGCCCGACAGTTTACTATATCTTACATCAATTAACAAAGATTCCGTTGTTTCTCCTGTCACCTCGCCTTGACAAATGTACGAAATCGTACTTATGGAGGCACAAAATGAGTTGTGATATCATTAAACAAATCTACCGCATCAATTGCCTGTCCGCCGAAATGGACGCCTTATACCATCGGGCATCTCTTAAAATCGGAGTTGCAGACAGTGCAATGCGCGTACTTTACACAATTTATGACAACGGCGAGAGCTGTCTGCTCAGTGATATTTATAAGCAATCCGGCATCAGCAAGCAAACCGTTCATTCGGCCATCTGTAAATTAGAAAACGACGGCATCCTCTACCTCGAGCCATATCACGGAAAAAGCAAAAAAGTTTTTCTGACCGACCAGGGAAAGGTTTATATAAAACAAACTGCCGCCCGAATTTACGAAGCCGAAAGCAACACATTTAAAACCTGGTCAAATGAGTGGACGCAGGATGAAATCAACGCCTATCTTCAAATGTTGGAAAAATACATCGAATTATTTCGGCAGCAGGTCGAAAATCTTTAAAAGTATGTTCTTTGTCATAAAGACAAGCGATATGCTTTTGGGAGATATGAGGTCCCGAAAATGCCGCATTAGTCCTTTCAAAGCTATACAGATGAGGCACAAAATTAAATCCGGCAGCTTTTCACCGATCTTTTGTCTGTTTAGGAGTATAATAAAAACGGAGAGCCTTGACTCTCCGTTTTTATATTACTTAATGCATCCATACGCCACCGAACGAACCCTGTGGTGATGGTACTCCTCGTTATTGGGCATTGTCTGGTGCATATAAACAACCGAAAATCCCTCTGACGGATCAATGGATGTCCATGTTCCCGCCGCTCCGGTCCAGCCGAATTCCCCAACCGACATATTGGTAACACCTGCCGGTTCCACCATGGTGCGGACGCCCAGCCCGTAGCCGTAACCTTCGTTATAGGAATTTGAAAAATCTTTCATCTGATCGGCATTTAACATGTTTCTCCGCATCAGATCGATAGTTTTCCGACCGATGATTTGCTGTCCCTTATAAAAACCTTCGTTTGCAAGCATTTGGGTGAATTTTGCATAATCGCACGCTGTGCTGAACAACCCGACTCCGCCTCCTTCATAAACGGCATCCGGCTTATGATTATCGTCAAGGTCTCCGGGAATCGCAGTAAAGGTTCCGTTATCTTCCGGCCGATACATCTGCACCATCCGCTGCTCAATATCACCGAAATAACGATAACCTGTATTCTCCATACCAAGCGGCTCGAAAATCTCTTTTTTAAGGAATTCACCTACCGTCATGCCGGAGGTCTGTTCAATGAGCGCTGCAACCATTTCATGTCCAAACCCATAGCTCCAATGTGTACCAGGGTCATAGCGAACCGGAACGGATCCCATCGCCCGCACATCATCCTGCAAGGTATATTTACCCTTTTTCGCGAGGTCTGTGCGCACTTCACGCATTCTTTGCTCTGTATACGAATCACTGCTCGGATAAGGAAGTCCCACAGCCATATTAAAAGTATCACGTACCAACATGGGCCTTTTGGCGGGACGGATAACCACTTCGCCGTTTGGACGCGTTTCCGCTACCTGAGTATTTCGGTACTCCGGGAAATAATTATAAAAAGGCTCATTGAGCAAAAATTCTCCGCGTTCAAACTGGATCATCGCCGCTGTACAGACAATAACTTTTGTCATAGAAAAAAGACGATAAACCGTATCGGCCGTGACGGGTTTTCCTGCCTTTATATCAGCCATACCATAATAGCCCTCGTAAAGGACCTTCCCGTTTTGTGAAACCACACAGCTACAGCCCGGAACAGTAGAACCCGTAAACTTTTGTAACAACCTATCAAGATCACTAAATTTTGCCATATTATAATCCCCCTTTAAATAAATTCTGTATAAAAAGTATAGCACCGGATTAAACAGGCTGCAAGTGTATTTTAATCCTTTCTTTAACTCAATCCGCTTGTTGCAGAAAAAGACGTTATCGGGTATAATATTCCTAGAAAAACAATCGGAAATAGGTATACCCAAACCGATTCTAAAACCGATATTTTATATACAAAGGGATTGAGAGCCATGCAAAGAATGCTTGGATATATGCGTAAGGCCATACAGGAATTTGATCTGATTCAGGACGGTGATAAAATTGCGGTCGGAGTGTCGGGAGGAAAAGACTCTGTCGTGTTACTGACCGGCCTTTCCATGCTTCGACGGTTTATCGGCATTGATTACGAGCTTTTGGCGGTTACGCTTGACCCGCAATTCGGCGGCGTTCCAACCGACTATTCTCCTATTCGGGAACTCTGTGAAAATTTAGATATTCCTTATCTTGTAAAGAAAACTCAGATCGGCGAGATCGTTTTTAACCTGCGTAAGGAGGAACATCCCTGCAGTCTCTGTGCGCGAATGCGTCGAGGTGCTCTTCACGACGTGGCAGTGGAAAACGGTTGTAATAAAATTGCGTTGGGGCATCATTTCGACGATGCAGTTGAAACGTTTGTTATGAATCTCTTTAATGAGGGACGGTTAGGCTGTTTTTCACCCAAAAGCTACCTTTCACGCAAAAAGCTCACTATGATCCGCCCTATGGTTTTTGCTCCTGAAAAAGAAGTCCGAAAAGCGGCAATCAAAGCGGGATTGCCGATTATTAAAAGTAAATGCCCGGCCGACGGTGCAACCTCCCGTCAAACAACCAAGGAATTCTTAGCCGAGCGCGAACGACAGGATAAGGGCTTTAAAGATCGCTTATTCGGTGCTATGCGCCGTGCAGGACTTGACGGATGGGGATTTAACCGGACAAAATAATTAAGGCCGTCGTATTACAAGTCAGATGCGGAGCGCCCTTGCATACTTCTCGATTTTCCTGCCGTGATTACGTCAGCGGCTGTAGCTGACAGCAAAAACACTTACGCACATTTTTTGATAAAGATATTAAAAACCGCCCCGGTTTTAATCCGGAGCGGTTTTTAAATTCAATTCGACATTATTTCTGATAAAACTCGGCCACTGCTGCAAAAAACGCATCAATGTTATTCCAGCTTGAAAGCGGCGGAATATCACAGCCGGAAGAGATAATGAAGTTGGGGTAAACATGGCAAGCTTCCAACAAAGAAAGCGTTGCTTCCCTGATTGATTCCGGAGTACCGTTGCGGAACTGCGTTGAAGGATCAATGTTACCCATGACTACAGTATCGGCAGGAATATGTTTTACCATTTCGGTCATATCGATTGCGTTCCCGAAATGATAAGCACCGGCTCCGATGGTGAGAATTCCGTCAATCATCCGGATAGTTCCGCCGCCGCAGTTGTGATAAATGATAATAAATTCATCGTCCTGAAGTTCGTCAACGATTTGTTTTACATAGGGAGCCGAAAACTCATCGTTGAGCGCAGGCGAAAGAAGTCCGGCAAGCGGTTCAGCAATTACAACGCCGTTTGCGCCGATTTCTTTATAGGCGCGGATATATTTAACCAAAAATTCCGTTACCTTTTTAAGAACGGTATGAACCATATCAGGATCATCATAGCAATAGATCATCGCCTCGGAAACATCTAACAAACGCCCCGCAAGGGAAAATGGGCCGATAACACCGGCGAAAACCGGCCGGTCATTAATCAATTTGCAGGCTTTTCCGATTGCCTCAATATAAATGCTGGTACGGCCTGCACCAACCTCCGGAATTTTGAGCGCGTCTGCCTGTTCCTGATTCTCAATAATGTGTCCGATAACGGTTGGAACTTCGTCGTCCGAAACACGGATGGTAGACCCGAAGGCCTCCGCCTCAATGGAAAGATCCATCATGCTGACGGATGCGGCAGCATCTGTACGATCGGCAATCATTTTCATTCCCTTAGATTGCATGTCACTGCTGGAAATCAGCTCTTTTACACCGATATTTAAAAGCTGGATTGACGGAAAAGATAAAACCGGCATCGCTCTTTTTACGGGAGCTGCTTTTAAATCTTCAAGCCATTGTTTCATATTCATAATATAATGCCTCTCTTTTTATAAAATCAAAGTTCTAAGCTTTTATCAGCATCATCATAATAATATAAAACAATGTTTCTTTTCTTGTAAAATAATGTGATAATTACAATAATTTTTCCCAAATTGCTTTTATTGTTACCTTTATCGGCTGCGATACTGTCACCCTTGCAGTTTTAATAAAAAAAGAGTATGATTTTCTTGACAGGGAGGGAGGCGTAAATGTTTCAACAGGATTTTATCATGCGGGAAGTGGAACTGATATCCCGTTTTCTCGCCCGTGCCCTTTTGGGAAAAGATTTGGACAAAGAAACCGACGTCGTTTCTTTCGAATATCTTTCTGAAAATTATTTACCCTATCGGCTTCGAAAGCTGATTGATGAAGGCAAGATTAATGAAGCGGAAAACGAATTGTTTGAACGGATTGAGGACTCTCCCAAAACAGAATATCTCGCTGCTGCGTTTGAATTTTACCGGATTCTGTCCGAACTTGACCCGCGCTATCTCAAACAATGCGGTTTCTCTGAAGAGGAAGTCTTACAGGGATTGCGCGATATCAAACGAATTTATAAGATAAGCGAGTAGATTGTTTATCGGTAATGTTATATCCGTGCTGTAACTTATCCTAGCAGGGTAGATGTAATAAATGAAAACAGGAGGTTTTGTCATGAAAAGAAAAGCGTTGTGGGAGGATTTTAAAAAATTTGCGTTTAAAGGGAATATCGTTGATATGGCAGTCGGCGTTATCGTCGGCGGTGCATTCGGCAAAATCGTCAGCTCGATTGTAAACGATATCGTTATGCCTTTTTTTGGCTTTTTAACATCCGGGACGGATTTCAAGGCACTCAAGTGGGTTCTCAGTCCGGCCGTTGTCGAAAACGGTACGGTTGTCAAAGCAGAGTCGGCAATTCTATACGGCAACTTTATTCAGAACGTTGTCGACTTTCTGATCATTGCAATCTGCATCTTCTTTTTCCTAAAAGTTCTGACACGCGCCCGTAAAAAGAAAGAGGAAGAAGTGATTGAGGAGCCGAAAAAGCCCTCGGAAATTGACCTTCTTACCGAAATCCGCGACCTGTTAAAGGGCGAGCAGGAATCTCCGGCGGAAGATATTTCCGATGACAAAACAACTGTCGAATAATCGATTAAGCGTGGGCGAGATTTCCCTGATACATATGAATTTATACAAAATGGTCTCTAAAATGTCTGCAAAAAAGCCTTGCCGATTTATAAAAATAGGCAAGGCTTTTCTGTTGTACTCATATAGCGAATTAAGACCGGCCGGCGGCCCCAAGCATCAATTTAGCCGCTTTATAAATATCGCCACAGCCGAGTGTAATTACAAGATCTCCCGGCTCAGCATTGGCAAGCACATAGTCTTTAATTTCCTCAAATGTATTAAACCAAACGCTTCCCGGAATTTTTTCACAGAGATCTTTAGAATAAATCCCATAGGTATTTTTCTCGCGAGAACCCATAATTTCAGAAAGGACAACTCGATCGGCGATTTGAAGCACCTCAACAAAATCGTCAAATAAAAGTGCGGTCCTGCTATAAGTAAACGGCTGGAAAACCGCCCAAACCTTTTTGAAATCAAGCTTTTTTGCCGCCTCAAGTGTTACACGGAGTTCAGCCGGATGATGTGCATAGTCATCCATAATCGTGATTCCATTTACTTCTCCCAACAGTTCAAACCGACGTCCGGCACCGTTAAACTCTGAAAGAGGCAGATATAACTGCTTTGGCAAAACACCACAGGATAGCGCCGCCGCACAAGCCGCCACTGCATCCAGTACATTGTGCCGTCCGGCAACGTTCAAACGAATTTCCGTGAGTTTGTCGCCCTTATGATACAAGTCAAAGGACTGACGTGTGCCGCCAAGCGGCGTTATATGAAGCGGATAATAGTCGTTTGTTTCCGAAAATCCAAAGGTTACCTCTTTCTTATCAAGGTCCTCTACCGCCTTGCGGGTATTTTCATCATCTCCGTTATAAATCACAAGCTTTGTCGCCATTCCGGCAAAGGTACGGAAAGAGCGAATGATGTTTTCAAGCGTTTTAAAATAGTCCAAATGATCTTCGTCGACATTAAGAATCACCGCTATATCCGGGTGAAGCTTTAAAAAGTGATCCGAAAATTCACAGGATTCACAAACCATGGTGTCGGAGTTTCCAACCCGCCCATAGCCACCGATTCGCGGAAGCTTTCCGCCGATCACCGCTGTTGGATCCACGCCGGAATCCATTAGAATCTGAGTCAGCATTGCTGTTGTTGTCGTTTTTCCGTGTGTACCGCAAACACAAACCGTATTTTCATACTGCCCTGTGATATACCCCAAAATATCGTTGCGTTCAAGCAGAGGAACGCCACTTGCCCGCGCTGCAATCAGCTCGGGGTTATCATCCATGATAGCAGAGGTATAGACAATTAAATCGGCGCCCTGAATATTTTCCGCGCGTTGCCCCATATGAACCTGAATTCCCAGTCCGCGTACCAATTTTACAATGTCGGACTCATTATTATCAGAGCCGGTAATCATATAACCGCGGGAATGAAGAATCTGAACGATCGGAAACATCCCTGAACCGCCGATTCCGATAAAATGTAAATGTTTTTTCCCCTCCAACGGATTCTTCCCCTGTGTCATAACTTCAGTTCATCCTTTCTGTTTATCCGAGGACCTTACCGCCCGTTTCAAATGCCGCCACACAACGCGTATGTTATCATAGAATCTGTCGCTGCCTCAGAATATAAAAGCTTTTTAGAAATTAACAGATCCAAAGCCAAAATACTGTGCGATTTCCTCTGATTCCGTCGAACCGTAACTTACCATAAAGACTTATCGTTTTTATTATAGTACATTTATATGGCAAAATAAACAGGATTTTTCCGAGGTTTCCATTTTCGTCCTCCACAGCTGAATAATTTTAAGGAAACGCCCAAAACTGTATACATAAAAGGGAGGAAAAGTTATGAATATTTCTGACATTAAAATTCGAAAACTGATGAATGACGGCCGGCTTCGCGCAGTTGTTTCCATTACCCTCGATGACGAAATAGCTGTTCATGATATCAAAGTTGTACAAGGCCCGGAACGGCTTTTTGTAGCCATGCCCAGCCGTCGGGAAGAAAACGGCAGCTTCCGGGATATTATACATCCCATTTCATACGACGCCAGACAATATCTGGAACAGCATATTCTTGATGCTTATGATCATGCGGTCAACGGTCCCGAAAAACCTTTTTCGGCGATTCATGAGCAGTAATAAAAACACTACGGCATTTTTGGTTCAACCGAAAAGGTTATTAAAATTTTAATTATGTTTTAGTAAAAACGCCAAAAGTTGCTATTTGGTTACAAAAATCCGACAAATTTCAAAAAATCCCTTGCATTTTCTTAAAAAGAGGACTATAATAACAATTACCTTAAAAAATCTGTTACATTAAATTTTTATATTTGATAAAGGCGTCTGCGTAATAATGCGGGCGTTTTTTTTTGGATAAAAAGAAGGCGCGTTTTAAGCGCCTTCTTTTACGTTAGTACATTAAAAAGGAGAAAGGACCGATCAAATATCCGCTATCCAATAGCCCTTTAAATAAACATGCGGATTTGCGTCGTAGGCAATGGTCAGTGCAGCATAAGTATAGCTTCTTTGATTAACTTGATTGGGCAGAGGAGTCGTACCGCCCTTGTAGCAGATTCTTGGGGTTCCGTATGTGCAATTTACCCAGCCGCTTCCGACATTACAACCATAAACATAAACACGTTTAAAGTCGGTGCTGGAAGCAGTATAGTTAGCTACGAAGCAGTTAGAAGATGTCTCCTTCTTAGCTCCTTCTGTTGTATAACTGGAGGATACAGTTGTCCCCCAATCACAGTCAATACGATTATGCGTTGTATTTGCCGCCATCGCCGAAGTAAACAGCGAGGCGATCATGACGACAGCCCATAATACCCCGATCAAACGAACTGCCTTGGGTATGCGATTTTGTCTTAACATTACATTCCCTCCTTGCTTTTTTACGGACACGAAAAGCTGTACAACTTTTATGCCCTCAGAATACATCATGTTTAGAAAAATGTCAATATATTACGAAAAATATTGTGAATAAATATTGCAATTTAATATGCAATATGATAAAATGTGCCTAAACAAGGGGGCGATGGGATGCAGAAACGGAAGCGGAACACGGTCATTGCCATACTTTCTATCGTTATCGTACTGATTACCACCGGGACAACGGTCATCAAAACCGTCGGCTTTGACACGATTGTGTCCTGGATCATCCCACCCTCGAGAAGCACTCAAACCCCACCGGACGGTCAGGAGCTGACCTTAACCGATCCACAGAGCGACTATTACGACTGGGACGGCTCTGAGGTCATAGTTGACCGAAAAGGGCAGCAGCTCTACCTGAAGGTGACCGGCGTAGAGGTGACAAAAGAGTGCGGCAATCTAAACTTGGAAAGAATCCAGAGAATGGCAGCTTATCCGGAATCGGACCTATCGGTAGACTCCTCGGGAAATATCACCAACGACTATTCCTATCTCAAGGTGAGCATTTTGGTGAAAAACACCTATGAGGACGAATATGCGGCGGCTTTTTTAAATAATCAGATACACTACGGCATCATGGGGGGAAAAGAGGCACAGGCATCATATAACATCCCGGGTTGGCTTGAAGCGGATTCGGCTTCATTGATTTCAATGACGGGAGAGAACGAATACGCCGATGAAGGCGAATTTTACATCCGCGACTTTGCCCCGGGGGAAACGCGGGAGTTTGTGGTCGGATACTCGGTTAAGGACGAGGACTTAAAGAAAGAGAAGACGTTCTTTTACCGTGTTAGTCCTGTACTTATGGCTGAAGACCATTATCGATATGTTCGTGGGCTTCCTGACAAAGACCCCTCGGGAAATGACGCTACCGATGGCGATTTGCGATATATTTACCTCAACAAATACATGGAAGAGTGGCTGAAGTAGGGGGCGATGGGATGCAGAAACGGAAGCGGAACACGGTCATTGCCGTTATAGCGATTGCTCTGGTGTTAGTGAGTACCGGAACAACGGTCATCAAAACCGTCGGCTTTGACACGATTGTGTCCTGGATCATCCCACCCTCGAGAAGCACTCAAACCCCGCCGGACGGTCAGGAGCTGACCTTAACCGATCCGCAGAGCGACTACTACGACTGGGACGGCTCTGAGGTCATAGTTGACCGAAAAGGGCAGCAGCTCTACCTGAAGGTGACCGGCGTAGAGGTGACAAAAGAGTGCGGCAACTTAAATCTGGAAGAAGTTCAGAGAATAGCAGCTTATATAGCGGCTTATTTTCTGAAATCAGATATATCGGTAGACTCCTCGGGGAATATCACCAACGACTATTCCTATCTCAAGGTGAGTATTTTAGTGAAAAACACCTTTGAGGACGAATATGCGGCAGTCTTTTTAGGCAACAATCAAATTGAATATGGTATTATGGGAGGAAAAGAGGCACAGTCATCATATAACATTCCGGGTTGGCTTGAAGCAGATTCAGCCACGTTAATCTCAATGACGGGAGAGAACGAATACGCCGATGAAAGCGAATTTTACATCCGCGACTTTGCCCCGGGGGAAACGCGGGAGTTTGTGGTCGGATATTCGGTTAAGGACGAGGGCTTGAAGAAAGAGAATACGTTCCTTTACCGTGTTGACCCAATAATTATGGATGATTATTATTATCGATATGTTCGTGGGCTTCCTGACAAAGATCCCTCGGGAAATGACGCTACCGACAACGACTTGCGATATATTTACCTCAACAAATACATGGAGGAGTGGCTGAAGTAGGGGCGATGGGATGCAGAAACGGAAGCGGAACACGGTCATTGCCGTTGGCCCTTATCTTTATATTTAAAAACGCTTTAAATAAAAAGTCGGCTGACCTACAATCAGCCGACTTTTTATTTTTATCAATATAGAATTATTCTGCTTGTTTTATCCATAAAATTCACTACAACAGTCTTTTATCCTATAATTCTCTGCGTTGTCTACTTTGCTATTTGAGCGAGGCTGACAATCAACGGCATGGTCAAAATCGATAAGATGGTGGATATTGAAACCAGATTTACCGAAAGTTCCACATCCTGACCAAATTTAGTGGAAAACATGGTGGCTGCCGCTGCAACCGGTGCACTTGCCGCTATTACAACCGAAACGAGCAATGTATCTCGCACACCGCACAAAAGAAGCCCTCCCAGAGTAAGAAGCGGAACGGCAATCAATCTTAAAAAAATACACCAATAAACCTTTTTATCTTTTAGTGCATCTAAAAGATGTGTGTCCGCTAAATAGAACCCTACAATAACCATAGGAAGCGGTGTATTAAGCGCGGCAAGATGACCAATCGGCGCAGCCAGCACTTCGGGGAGCGTGACGGAAGATAAAAAAAGGGCAAGTCCCACCGCAATTGCAATTAACCCCGGATTGAGAAGAAGCTTTTTGGGAGAAAGTGATTCTCGGTCGCCGCTCATGGTAACCAATCCGTAACTCCAGAGCATCAGGTTAAAAATTGCAATATATGCTGCGCCATAAAAAATTCCGTCTTCCCCCAAAATAGCCTGTTGAAGCGGAATCGCCATAAATCCGGCGTTTGAAAACACCACTGAAAAACGCAGCACTCTTTCTCTCGCCTGATTTTTATCGTGTACGGTCAAATGCGCTAAAAGAATTCCTAAAAGATGCGCCGCAATTGCAGCCGCAGCCGCAATCCCCAGTCCAAGCAGCATTTGGGAATTAAACGGGCGCTGAAACGATTGTATGATAACGCACGGAATTACAATAATCAAAACAAAATCTGTAATGCCTTTAACTGCAATCTGATGAAACAGCTTAACTTTACCGCAAGCAAATCCCACCGCAACCAATAAAAACAATATCAATACCTGTTGTGCTACTTCAAAAAAACTTTCAACCAATGACCGACACTCCTGCTTTGATTTTTCACAAATTTTATCAAGCCTTTCTGTCATCGACTCGATAAAACTAGTTACCTTAAAATTCTACCGCATTCTGTTTTTATATGCAATCGTTTTGGGAATTTGTCTACCTTTACACCAAGGATTATAAACGTTATCACGTTTATTTTGGTTTCTGTCTGTATTCGACCGAACAAACGCAGGACGTTCGCTTTGGCAATTTTGGTACAATAAACTTGCAGGGCGCATTTTAGCACAAAAACACCGAACAGATTTTGTTCGGTGTTTTCCTTTTAATGCTCTTCTTTTTGCGCCCAGCAAACTTCTACGGGAGTTCCTGATTCCAAGCTCCTCTTCACATCCAAAAGTCTTTGATTTTTTGATCCTCTGAATTTAAGCAAAAGACTTTTTTCAGCTTCTATAAATCGTCCATCCACAAGCACATCGGTTTGGTGTAAAAGTGCATCGGTTTCCGGATCTTCCTTTGCTTTCTCGAGAAGCTGCTCTAATGTATAACCGGAATAAGTCATAACATCAAGCCCACGGGCATGCACTTCTTCCGCAAGTTCAGCAAGCGGACCCGGCTGACAAAACGGCTCTCCTCCACTTAGAGTTACACCCTTTAAAAGAGGATTTTTCTGAATTTCTTCCAGAATGCGGCTGGTTTCTACCAGCTTTCCACCATCAAAAGAGTGAGTTCCCGGGTTATGACAACCGGGGCAGTGATGCGGACAGCCCTGCGTAAAAACAACAAACCGGATTCCGGGCCCATCAACAACCGATTCTCTGACAATTCCGGAAATGCGCAGCTGCGACATGTCAGATCATCTCCACATTGGTGCTGTCGCCCGGCTTAAAGTGCTTTACACGATCGCGCTCTTCTGCGCGTTTTGCATCATTAAAGAAGTCGAGAGTACCTACCAGATAACCGGTAATCCGACGAATTCTCTCAAACCCTACGCCCTCGCCAATACCTTTTTCTACAGTTTTCTGCTCTGTCATGATTAAAACTCCTTTCATTTGTATCTTCATCCAATTATGTTTGCAGCAATTTGCTATCAGGAAATTCGCCTTGCCGTTTTAAATATTACAGGCCCGGCAAAGCTCATTAATAAAAACTCGCTAAACGCAATTGACAGATTTTTTGATAATAATCTCTGCAACCGACGCGCATCTTAGCGCACACCGTAAAATTGCGCAATGTTCGGGTACTTTTTACGGAGTTCATCGAGTTTTTCCGGAGGAATTGCTTCTCCTTCCCGACGGCCGCAGCGCGGACACACATCACCGATAATTCCCGTATAACCGCAGACCGGATCACGATCAACCGGATGGTTGATCGAGCCATAACCGATTCCGGATTCCTTCATGCAGCGTACGATCGACTCAAAAGCCTCTAAATTATCACACGGGTCGCCGTCCATCTCAATGTAGCTGATATGCCCGCCGTTTGTTAATTCATGATATGGAGCTTCTCTTCTGATTTTATCATAGGCACTGATCTCGTAATAAACCGGTATATGGAAACTGTTGGTGTAATACTCGCGATCTGTTACGCCGGGAATCTCTCCGTAAATCTTCTTATCCATCTTAACAAACCGGCCGGCTGTTCCCTCTGCGGGTGTTCCGATCACCGAGAAGTTAAGACCTGTTTTTTTAGAAGCCTCATCTGCGCGTTTACGCATATAACCAATAATTTCAAGGCCGAGATTCTGAGAGGTTTGACTTTCGCCGTGATGTTCGCCGGTCAGCGCCTTCAAGCATTCTGCAAGGCCGATAAATCCCATCGTCAGCGTACCGTGTTTTAATACTTCGCCGACCTCGTCCTCCGGACCTAGCTTGTCGGAATCAAGCCAGATTCCCTGTCCCATTAAGAAGGGGTAGTTTTTCACCTTTTTCTTTGCCTGAATCTGGAATCGCGCTAACAGCTGATCAATTACAAGGTCTATTTTTCGATCGAGCTCCTCAAAGAAAAAGTCTACATCGCCCTTGGATTTTAATGCAATCCGCGGCAGATTAATCGTTGTAAAGCTTAAATTTCCACGTCCGTAAACGATTTCACGGCTCTTGTCATAGTTATTTGCAATAACACGGGTGCGGCAGCCCATGTACGCAATTTCGGTTTCCGGATGTCCCTCTTTATAATATTGCTTATTGTAGGGAGCATCGAGGAAAGAGAAATTCGGGAAAAGCCGCTTCGCCGAAACACGGCAGGCGAGCTTAAACAGATCATAGTTTGGATCGCCGGGATTGTAGTTAACCCCTTCTTTTACTTTGAAAATATGAATGGGGAAAATCGGTGTCTCGCCATTTCCAAGACCCTTTTCTGTTGCAAGTAAGACATTCTTGATAATCATCCGGCCTTCCGGCGTCATATCGGTACCGTAGTTGATGGACGAAAACGGGATCTGTGCGCCGGCTCTGGAATGCATGGTATTAAGATTGTGAACCAGTGCCTCCATCGCCTGGAAAGTCGCACGTTCCGTTTCCTTCTGTGCATTTTTCAAAACAAACTTCTGAATTTTTTCTACAAGCTCGGCAGGAAGCGTTTCTGCTAAAAATGCACGTTCTTTTTCTTCATAGCTGCCTTCGTCGGTCAAACTCGGCGCAATACCGATTGCTTCGTTCATCTTCGCAATAAATTCTTCCGGCTCTTCACAATCGGTCAAAAGCTCCAACGCTTTTGCAAGATTCTTACGGTAAAGCTTTGCATACGTTTTCCGCACGCCCGGAGCCATACCATAATCAAAATTCGGGATACTCTGTCCACCATGCTGATCGTTCTGATTCGACTGAATCGCAATACAGGCAAGTGCCGAATAGCTGGCAATATCATTGGGCTCACGTAAAAAACCGTGTCCTGTAGAAAAACCGCCTTTAAACAATTTCTCAATATCAATTTGGCAACAAGTTGTCGTCAAGGTAAGAAAATCCAAATCATGAATATGGATATCGCCTTCGTTATGTGCCTTTGCATGCTTCGGATCGAGGATAAACATATTGTAAAACTGCTTTGCGCCCTCAGAACCGTATTTTAACATGGTTCCCATAGCAGTATCGCCGTTAATGTTTGCATTTTCCCTTTTAAGATCGTTTTCGCTTGAATCCTTAAAGGTAAGGTCCTCATAAACCTTCATAAGCCGGGTGTTCATTTCACGCATCTTGGTGCGCTCGCCGCGATAGAGAATAAACGCCTTGGCGGTTTGTGCATGTCCGTCCTCAATTAGCACCTTTTCCACAGCATCCTGAATCTGCTCTACCGTAGGCTCGGTAATTCCAAGATCGTTTTCGATATAATCGCAAACCTTTTGGGCAATTTCATATGCTGTCTCGTGGTTCTTTCCGCCGATTGCCTCTGCTGCCTTGTAAACCGCAACGGCAATTTTATCAATATCAAATGCTACGCGGCGCCCGTCCCGCTTAATAATAGTCGTCAGCACTTATTATTCCCCCATACAATATATTGTGTCTCTGCTTATATTAATATACATTATAGAGGAACTATTCTATAAAAGTCAAGATCAGATTTTAAATTTTCAAAAAAATATTATACAAAGAAAGGGACGATTCTTTGATCAGAAATGATATTGATTTTTACAACTGATTATGATAGAGTACAAATATAACAGAACAATACGGAGAGTTATAAATCTCGATAGTATAAATATGTTAAATTATACAGTCAGTATGCCATCTGAGCATCGGCTGCTTTTTTTATGCGATCAAGTTTTAAATTCAGTAAAAAGAGGTGTTATCGTGAAATTTAGTGAAAAGCTGCAAAAGCATGATCTGTTTCGCACATTATTCGAAATAAAGGGGAACCCTCGGATCTGTCTTTTCACTGAGCCGCTTTGGAACATTCCTTACAATCTGTTTGCACCTTTTGCAACTCTTTATATGTATGCTCTCGGAGTGAAAGACACACAAATCGGTTTAATTCTCAGTATCGGAATGTGTTTTCAGGTAATTTCAGCCCTTTTTGGCGGTGTAATCACCGACAAACTGGGACGACGCATGACGACTATCATTTTTGATACCGTCTCATGGTCTGTTCCATGTTTGATTTGGACTTTTGCGCAGAATTTCTGGTGGTTTTTAGCGGCTGCCATCTTTAACAGCCTCTTTCAGATCACCAATATTTCCTGGAACTGCCTTTTTGTGGAGGACTGCGAGCCGCGCCATATGGTAAATATCTTTACCTGGGTTCAGGTAACGGGGTTGATTGCCGTATTTTTTGCGCCGATTTCCACTCTTTTGGTAGAACAATTTTCGATGGTGGTCGCCGTACGATGGATTTACTTTTTCTCTTTTCTTTCCATGACTGCCAAATTTGTCATCCTTTTCTTATGCGGAACCGAAACCGAACAGGGCTATAAGCGGATGGCTGAAACCAAAAACACGTCCATGCTTCAACTGTTCATTGGATATAAAGACGTTTTAAAAAAGATGATTCATTCGCCGGCCATGATGTTTATCGTGGTGTTTATGGTTCTCAATAATATTTACACCATGGTTACCACAAATTTCTTCGGCCTTTATATCACCCAGAATCTGGGGATTCCCGAACAGCTCGTTGCCATTTTCCCCATGTTGCGTGCGGGCGTTATGCTTTTATTCATCCTGTTAATTCAGCACATATTTAACCGGATGAAATATCGTCCGGTGATGATGATGGGACTGGGGCTGTATATTATAAGCCATGTTATTCTGCTTTTGGCACCGCCTCAAAACCTTGCCATGATTTGGGCTTATACCTTAACAGAGGCGTTTGCTTTTGCCCTTGTCAATCCGCGAAAAGACTCACTCTCCGTTTTATTTATTGATAAGGAAGAGCGTTCCCGTGCCTACGGGTTGCTTTATATCATCATCATCGCCTGCTCCGCTCCTTTTGGATGGTTGGTCGGGTGTCTGTCCTCTATAAACCGGACACTTCCCTTTGCGTTAAATATTATTGTTTTTATCACTTGTATTGTTTTGATTTTCTGTTCCAAAACACTGCGCAGCCATGATCGCGGAGAATTGGAGATAACTGCCGAAAAATCAAATTAATTATTAATTTAAAGGGGATTATATTATGAATCAAATACTTACCGACGCATGCTTAAGATTAATGGAAGACGCTGTTTCCGAACAATTTATATCGGGCGCCTGCCTCTTAGTTTTGAAAAGCGGTGAGGAAATCGTCTCCTGTCAAACCGGATACCGCGACCTCACGCGAAAGCTTCCCATGGAACGCGATACTATCTTTCGACTTTATTCTATGTCCAAGCCGATTACCGGCGCCGCTGTTATGATCCTTCTGGAGCGCGGAATGATTGACCTGATTGACCCGGTATCCAAATATCTCCCCGGCTTTTCGGCTCAAAAGATACTAAAAAGCGGAGAAGAAGTTCCGCCAAAGCGTGAGGTAAGTATTCACGATCTCCTTTCCATGACATCCGGACTTCCCTATGGTGATACGGGAACGCCGGCTTCCGATCAAGTCAAGCCCCTCTTTGACGAAATTGACAGCAGGCTTTATGGAAATTCCCCGCTTGGTTTAAATGAGATTGCAAACCGTTTAGGCAAATGCCCGCTGGAATTTGAGCCGGGTGAGCGCTGGATGTATGGAACTTCAGCAGACGTTCTCGGGGCGATTGTCGAAGTCGTTGCCGGCTGTTCCTTTGCGGATTTCTTGGAAAAGGAACTGTTTTCTCCCCTCGGCATGAGCGATACGGGATTTTTTGTTCCGCAGGAAAAGCAAAGTCGGTTTGCAAAGGTTTACAGAGAAAAAAGCGGCGTTTTATATGAAGAAAGAACCAATCACCTAGGAATTCGATATGATATGAAAACTCCGCCCGCCTTCGCTTCGGGTGGTGCGGGGCTTGCTTCCACTCTGGATGATTACGCAAAATTCGGACAGATGCTGCTAAACCGTGGCTTCCTAAACGGCGTTCAGATCTTAAAACCCAAAACGGTAGACTATTTTACCAGCGGTGGACTCACTCCCTGGCAGATGGATTCCTTTTGGAAATCCTGGGATCGAATGACCGGATTTAACTATGGAAATCTGATGCGAGTTCTCAAAGACCCGGGTGCCGCTCAATTTGTAGGAAATATCGGCGAATACGGCTGGGATGGCTGGCTCGGTTGTGTTTTTGCAAACGACCCCGAAAACAAACTGACTTTCCTGTTTGGCATGCAACGGCCGGATTCCGGCGCTACATGGCTTTCTCGTCGTCTTCGAAATCTCGTGATGACGGAGTTGACACGGTGAATATCGAACAATAGGTTATGGCATACGGCGTAGAGCAAGATCGGCTTCGCGCGATCCTTCGTATTAATGCAGAAATTGAAAACGAAAAAAGCGGATATGTCGAATTTAATACCGCAGTCGAAAAAACAATAGTAGTTTCTTTTTTGCGAGATGTCCCCGCCACAGCCAGTCGCTCTTATTGCACAAGCAAAAAAATCCCCGGCTGAATCTAAAATGATTCGGCCGGAGATTTTTTTACTCTTTATCTTTTGCAAGCTCAATATGCAGCTCGTCAAGTTGAATCTGATCTACCGGTGCAGGACACTCGGTCATCAGCTCCGACATGTTCTGCACTTTCGGGAATGCCAGTACATCTCGAATGCTTTTACCGCCCAGCATAATCATTACCAGACGATCCAGTCCAAGCCCCATACCGCCATGTGGTGGCGCACCATATTTAAACGCATCGGTCAGGAAACCGAACTTCTCCTGTGCCTCTTCATCGGAGAGACCCAGTGAACGAAACATCTTTTTCTGCAAAACGGGATCGGTAATTCGGATGGATCCGGAAGACATTTCCACACCATTTAGAACAAGGTCGTATGCCTTTGCACGAACACTTCCCTTATCGGTGTCCAGCAACGGGATATCCTCGTCCATCGGGGAAGTAAAAGGATGATGCATAGCAACGTAGGTTTGTGCATCCTCATCCCACTCGAAGAAGGGGAACTGCGTAATCCAAAGGAAATTATACCGGCCCTCCGGAATGAGATCAAGCTTTTTAGCCACTTCGCCGCGAAGAGCGCCTAGAGTTGGCAGGACAATGCTGTTTTTCGCATCGGCAACAATCAGAATAAGATCGCCCTCTTTGGCTTCTACACGGGAAACAATGGACTTCATCTCATCATCGGTCATAAACTTCCCAAACGAGGACTGCACTCCTTCCGAATTAACTTTAGCCCAGGCGAGACCCTTTGCGCCAATTCCTCTGACAAATTCGGTAAGCTTATCCAATTCCTTACGTGAATAAGCCGCCGCGCCTTCCGGTACACAGATTGCACGGACAGATCCCTTCTCACAGGCTGAGGTGAAAACGGAAAATCCACAATTCTTTACAAGATCGGTTAGATCTTTAATCTCAACGCCAAATCGAGTATCCGGTTTATCGGAGCCATATCGTTCCATCGCTTCCTTGTAAGTCAGGCGAGGCAACGGCGTAGAAATCTCAACATCCAAAACGTTTTTAAAAAGATACTGTACAAACTTTTCACCGATATCCATAACGTCCTCTACATCGACAAAGGACATTTCCATATCGATCTGGGTAAATTCCGGTTGGCGGTCAGCTCGCTGATCCTCATCTCGGAAGCAACGTGCAAACTGAACATACCGATCAAACCCGGAAACCATCAAAAGCTGTTTATAAAGCTGAGGAGACTGCGGCAATGCATAAAACGTTCCCTCGTGAACACGGGACGGAACCAAGAAATCTCTCGCACCTTCCGGAGTAGAGCGAATTAACATCGGCGTTTCAATCTCAATAAAGCCCTGTGCATCAAAAAAGTCGCGAGCCGCTTTTGTAATTTTATGCCGCATGATAATATTTTTCTGCAAATCCGGACGGCGAAGATCCAGATAACGGTATTTTAGCCGTAAATCTTCTTTTACATTAGAATTTTCTACAATTTCAAAAGGCGGCGTTTCCGCTCTGCCCAAAATCTTCAAATCGGTTACTAAAATTTCCACCTCGCCTGTGGAAAGATCTGGATTAATGCTTTCCCGGCGAGCAACGGTTCCTGTTGCCATCAGAACAAACTCGGAGCGAACCTCCCCGGCCTTTTCAAAAACAGCACGATCCGTTTGATCGTTAAAAGCAAGCTGTACTAATCCGGTTCGGTCACGAAGATCGATAAAAATTAAATTTCCAAGGTCGCGTTGCTTTTGGGTGAATCCGCAGACTGTAACGGTTTTTCCGATATAATCAGCAGTTACCGTTGCGCAGTAATTGGTTCTCTTTACTCCGTTCATTCGGTCAGTCATTTATTCTTCCTCCTGCTCTTCTTCAATCGCGGCAAGAACATCCTCTACGCCAAGGTCATAAAGTGCGTCGGACAACTCCTCAAATTTCAGCTCACGCACCTCACCGGTTGCCATATTTTTCACTTTGGCAGCGCCATTTGCAAGCTCGTCATCCCCCAGCACCATCGACATCCGCGCACCGATTTTATCGGCGTATTTCATCTGAGCCTTTAAGCTTCTTCCCATACTGTCGCTCTCCACATAAAAACCTTCTTTGCGAAGACTATTGGTTAGCTGACCCGCCTTAATACCGGCTGTTTCTCCAATATTTGCGATATAGAGCTCGCAGACGCGCTCCTTCGGAATCTCAATTTTCTGCGCGTCCATAATCATTAGCAGCCTCTCCAGTCCCATCGCAAATCCAAGCCCCGGAGTTTTGGCGCCGCCGAGCTGCTCAATCAAGCCATCGTATCGACCGCCACCGCAAACCGTGCTTTGGGCGCCGAGATCATTTGAAACAAATTCAAAAACAGTTTTTGTATAATAATCGAGCCCTCTTACAATCTTCGGGTTAATGACATAAGGGATTTCCATTGCATCAAGGCGTTTCTTTACACCGTCAAAATGCTCTTTGCACTCGTCGCATAGGTAGTCCAACATAATCGGAGCATCCTTTGCAATTTCGGAACAGATCGGACTTTTACAATCCAGAATCCGCATAGGGTTTTTCTCAAGCCGGGTAAGACAGGTTTCACAAAGCTTGTCCTTATACCCTTCAAAATATGTTTTCAGTGCAGCATGATATTTTGCACGACACTCCGGACAACCGATGGAGTTAATCTGAATTTCCAAATTTTTAATTCCAAGTGTACGGAAAATTTCATCGGCAACACCGATCACTTCAGCATCAGCTGCCGGCAAGGCAGAGCCAAGCATCTCGACCCCAAACTGATGAAATTCGCGCAGCCTACCGGCCTGCGGTTTCTCGTACCGGAAGCAGGATGTCAGATAGCTAAGTTTGAGAGGCAACGCCTCGTTTAAAAGTCCTCTCTCCAAAACAGCACGCATCGTACCGGCCGTCCCCTCCGGACGCAAGGTAATCGAACGCTCTGTACCGTTTACCGTAAAGGTATACATCTCTTTTTGGACAACATCGGTTGTGTCACCCACCGAGCGAGTAAAAAGCTCTGTATGCTCAAAGGTCGGAAAACGGATCTGCTTAAATCCGTAAAGCGAAGAAACCTCTGTGACAAGGTCTTCCACAAACCTCCAACGATAACTCTGGCCGGGCAAAACATCCTGTGTACCCCGCGGGGCACGGTACTGTACTGCCATATACTTCTTCCTCTCCTTTTTGCAGGATACCTGCATCATGTCATATAAATCTCTTTCGTGTCGCAAGTTTAGCGACAGAATGAATATCATCTTAAAACGAAACGCAGCGGCAATTTTGAATCACCCTATCAGCCGGTTTTCACAATAAAGCTCCTCACCCTTACGGCTGAGGAGCGAAACGTCAAAACCTTCCGTTTTTATTTTTCGCAAACGCCATCCCTTAGCGATTTGGGTTGACAATATTGCGCCAATCAAGATCTCCGCGTTCCAAACCATGGATCAACACTTCAGCCGTTGCGATATTTGTTGCCACCGGAATATTGTGCACATCGCAAAGGCGCAGTATGTTCATCTCGTTCGCCTCATGTGTTTTTGAAGTCATTGGATCCCTGAAAAAGAGCAATAAATCAATTTCATTACAGGCAATACGCGATGCAATCTGTTGGTCTCCACCGTGGCTTCCGCTTAAAAAGCGCTGAATCTCAAGGCCGGTTGCTTCGGAAACCAGCTTGCCGGTTGTACCGGTTGCGCAAAGATTGTGGCGACTGAGGATGCCACAGTAAGCTATACAGAATTGTACCATCAGTTCTTTTTTGGAATCGTGTGCGATTACTGCTATATTCATTGTAAATCCCCCTTACTGTATCAATAACTCCACATAATCTCCCAAAATACGGGAAGCAATGTTTTCAAACACCTTTGAACAAAGCTTAGACTTTTGAAAAGAATCGGCACCAAACTCAATGGAAGAAAGCTCCTCACTCATCGGCACCACCCCGATTAGCTGTGCTCCCACTAAATCAATCACTGCATCTAAATCTTCCATTTCGTTAAGGCGAATTTTTTTATGATAGACCTTGTTGATGATAAGCCGTATTTTTGGCACACCGTGTTGCTCCAACATCCCGGTAAGGCGACCGGCATCCCGGGCGCTGACCATATCGGGCGTTGCAACCATTAAAACAAGATCCGCAACCTTTGGCGCTAGCAACAGTGAAACGCCGATCCCCGCCGGTGCATCAATAATAACCGTGTCAAAATAACCGGAAAGGGCTTTGCAAAGCTCCGCAACATCGTCGTAATCAATACGGGACGAAATCCCGGACGGCGCAACGACCAGCGAAAGATATCCGTCAAAACCGACAGGAATCACCCCGTCACTCAACAGGCATTCGCCTCGCAGAATATTTCCCAGATCATAAATCGCACGATCCTCTACCCCAAGCATAAGGTCAAGTCCGCGCAGGCCGATATCCAGCTCTACAATCACCGTTTTCCGGCGCATTGACGCAAAGGTCATCCCCAGCGCAGACGCCACTGTAGACTTCCCGACGCCACCTTTTCCGGAAGTTACTAAAATTACATTCGACATAAATATACCTCAAATACATTTTACCCATTTTGAGGGCATTTGTCAAAAGTTTTAGCAAAAATAACCAAAATTAAATTTAATTAAGTTTTGATAAAAATTACGACGAGTTTTTTAACAGAAACGACGACTTCCAAAACCTTGATCGATTCTAGGTAAGAGATGACTTTGTTTGCATCGTAATTTTTTGTCAATCTTTAACTTGATAGAGAACAATCGCGCTATTAAAGAAATTTAACCTATTCAGTTGCGGAACTGCTCTCGGAAGGATCGGACTCCGCTGTCTGTCCGGAACGTTTGGCCTTTAACTCGTTATATGCATTAATCACCTGTGCCATCATGTCAGCCGAATATTCACCACGCTCGATGACAGCGGCAAAAGCAATTTCCGGTGTTGACTCAGCCGGATAAAAACCGACAACCACCGAGTTGTACTCGGTCTTTGTAACCTGTGGGGTACCGGTTTTAATCGCAACTCCCCCGGGCATGTTGACCATCGTAGCACGGCGGTCCGCAACAGCCCGCATACCGCGGTGAACAATTGCATAAACGTCGTCGTTACCGGATAATTCATCATTCAGTATTTCCGGCTGCGTCTGCTTAACGGTTTGAGTCAAATCATAGCTGTTAACGGATTTAATAATGTGTGCGGCATACCGGGTTCCCTTATTGGCAAGAGTCATCGCCTGAATCGCAAGCTGAAGCGGCGTGATTTTGGTGTCCGACTGACCGATTGCCGCCTGCCAGGTATTACCCATGTACCAGGTACCCCCGTTTTTCTCGGTCAAAGCAGGACTTGCCATATATCCTTTTTCATTTCCGATTTCAAGCCCGGTTTCTTCTCCGAAGCCATACATAGCCGCATATTTATCGAGCCTGTCAATGCCGAGCCGTCTGCCCACCTCGTAAAAGAAGATATTACAAGAATATTTCAGCGCTTCAACTACCGTGATGTTTCTGTGTACACCCGTACAAACCGGATGATATCCGTTTTCACTCGTATCGTAATAATAAGTACCGCCGCAATAAATCAAGCTGCTTGCGTTGATGACACCTTCCATCAGACCGGCAGTTGACGTAATTGTTTTAAAGGTAGAGCCGGGACGATAAATTTCTCGAAAAGCCCGGTTTTTCATCGGATTAAGCGGATCGTTTATCAGTTCGGCACTGCGCTCCGAATCTTTCAAATCCGCCAGCGTGTAGGTCGGATAGGTTGCCGCCGCCAACACCTCGCCGGTATTGGGATCCAACACGACAATTGCCCCCGCCTGCGCTTCCTTTCCTCTGCCTCCCGCTTGATTCAAATGATGGATAAAGTTTTCGAGAATTTCCTGAACCTTTACCTGAAATTCTGTATCAATGGTGAGTACGACAGAGTTACCTGCAACCGGTTCTTTGGTCGTCGTAGTGGAAATCACTTCACCTTTATTATTCTGCTCAACCCGAATTGTTCCGGATGTACCGCGCAGCTCAGGCTCCATAACCTCTTCGATTCCACTGCGGCCGACCAGGTCGTTGAGCGCATATCCTTTAGAGGTATACTCCTCTACCTCGTCGGGGAAAATGGCCGACATGGTGCCTAAAATATGAGGAATAACTGCACCCTCACCATAATCGCGGATTGACTCTGCCGAAACGGAAACGCCGGGATACCGAAAGCTCAGCTCTTCAATCGTTGAAACCGTGGAAGGGGTGACATCTTCTGCAAAGGTATATCGGTTATAAATCGAAAAATCTTTGGCAAACATTCCATAACGAACACCGGCCAACGTCCGCAAATCATCGCCCGAATAGTTTTCCAGCTTAAACTTTTCTACAATGGCGTTCATGCACTCTTCCGCTGTAGCGTAAGTCTGCATCCCCAGTTTGGTTTTCATTCGGGTAACTTCATCGTCTTTTCCGGGGAGAAATTCATAAGGAGCGGATTTTGAAACAGGAATCTCATCAATCCAATCGTCTCCTGCTTTTTGCAAAATCTTTGTAAGGGCGAGAATTGTTTCATTCTCTGTTTCCTCTTTTAAAAACGCCCGGTCGAACACCAAATTAAAGCCAGCTTTATTTGTAACCAGCTCTTTTCCGTAGCGATCTACAATTTTTCCGCGAGCAGCATTAACCGATACTTCACTCACTGTTTTTGAATTAGCTGCTTCCAGATACTTTTCGCCTTTTACAATCTGATATTCCATCAACCGGAAACCGCAAAGAGCGCCCATAATTACAACTGCTACCGTCAGGGCGATAATTCGTATTTTCCCGTTTCTCATTTAAACCTCCGTTTTATTGTTCCATCAGGCTTTCAAACTTATTATGAAGCCGCCGCATCAGGAAAAAGAACAGCGGTGTCACAACCGTTGTATACAAAGCAGTGGGCAGGATATGCCGAAGCAGAATCAAATGGCTGTCGGTGTATCCCCAAATCAGATAAAAGAATGTAAAGTCGAGCAGCCCCTGAAAAATCATGGTAAGGCCGCAGAACATAATAGAATTCAAAAATTATTTCCGACCATATACATGGTGGCCAGAGAAATAACGATACAGCAAACCATCAGAATTGCCGCATTAAATCCCGATGCTTTTCCGGAAGAAAAGTCCCACATAAAGCCGGCTATCAAACCAAATGCCATCGCATACCCCTCGCGCTCCTGCATGGACAGCGCCACAATAAACGCAACGACAAGGACAGGGCGAACATCAAAAATAGCCAGAAAAGAAAACGTCGTTTGTGCAACAAAGAAAAGATAGAGCAAAACGAGATAAACGATCCACTTTATAACAGAAACCGTTTTTTTACGCATCAGTTCTCACCGCCCTGGCTTTTTCCGAAAAAGTCGGTGACAACGAAAACCTCTTTTACAGCTTTAATTTCAAAGATCGGTGTTACTTTCGTGTAAGAGGTAATTCCGTGTTCTTCGGTTTGAACCGCAGCCGCCTTGCCGATAATAACGCCTTTTGGATAAATCCCGCCTGCACCCGAGGTGACGATGAGATCCCCTTCCTTAATTTGGCTTTCCGTATTGAGATTTGTAAGCTTACAGCTGTTTTCGTTCGATAAAACCACGGTTCCGGTAATGATTCCGATTTCACCCGTTCTCTGCTCCATTGCCCCGATTTTAAGTTCCGGACTCAGAATTGTGGTTACCTTGGAATAAACTTCTCCCACTTCGGTTACAACACCGACAAGGCCCTCAGCCGTAACAACTGTATCCCGGATTTTAATCCCGTGAAGAGAACCCTTATCAATGGTAAAAGAACCAAACTGCTCCGAAGGGTCTCTCGCAACAACTGTGGCCGCAACCATCTGAATATTCGGATCCTGTTCCTTTAAACCGGCGAGCTCTTTAAGCTGTTCGTTTTCCCTTTTGATTTTGTCATAATCGACCAGATTTTCCCGCAACCCCGCAATTTCTTCCCGCAGCTGCTTGTTTTGCTCATAATAAGACTGAGCGTTTACAAATTTCCCGAAAAAATCGGTAGCCGTCTCCGAAATGTACGAAGACAGCTTTTGAAACGGAGCTGATACAGCCCCCACTATTTGTGATGTCACCGTGCCGATTCCGTTTTTAGAAACGGTATAGATCATGAATCCCAGCAAAAGCGCCAGCACAACCACGATCACTTTAAAAAATCTACTACGAAAAAACTCGCGCATTGTTGCCTCCTGCTACCGATTTTGTCATCCGGCCGCCACCCCCGCCTTTAAAAAAGCGGGTGCGACGTTTCAAGCGGATTAATAACGCGGGGAATCGTCCGAAAGGACGTCGTAAAGCTTATCGCTGTTTTCTAACACCATACCGGTTCCCTGCGCAACACAGTCAAGCGGATTTTCCGCAACATGAACCGGCATACCGGTTTCGTTATGGATCATAATATCAAGGCCGCTGAGCAAAGCACCGCCGCCGGTGAGCATAATACCATCGTCGATAATATCGGCCGCAAGCTCCGGAGGAGTTTTTTCAAGAGTAATCTTAATCGCCTCAACGACTTTTTCAAGGGGCTCTGCCAAAGCCTCGCGAACCTCTTGTGAAGTAACGGTAAGATTCTCAGGTAAACCGTTTAACAGATTTCTGCCCTTGACTTCCATGCTGCGTTCTTCCTCTAGCGGATACGCCGATCCGATTCCGAGTTTAATATTCTCAGCTGTGCGCTCACCGATGAGCAAATTGTATTTTTTCTTTAAGTAGTCAATGATAGCACGGTCAAATTCATCTCCTGCTACACGGACAGAACGGGATGCGACAATTCCGCCAAGAGAGATCACCGCAACTTCAGAGGTACCGCCGCCAATATCGACAACCATGCTGCCGCGCGGCTCTGCAACAGGAAGTCCTGCACCGATTGCAGCCGCCATCGGCTCTTCAATAATTGCAACCTTTTTTGCTCCGGCACGCTCTGCCGACTCTTTAACGGCACGGCGCTCTACAGCCGTAACGCCGGACGGAATGCAGATGATAACGCGCGGTTTGGAAAAGCTCTTGGCCAGCGCCTTTTTTATAAATTCCTGTAACATTGCCGTTGTAACTTCAAAATCAGCGATAACGCCGTCTTTTAACGGACGAACAGCCACGATAGAACCCGGAGTTCTGCCGATGACATCCTTTGCCTCCTGACCGACGGAGCGGACGGTATTATTACGGGTATCAACCGCAACAACCGAAGGTTCGCGGATGATAATTCCTTTTCCTCTCATATAAATCAAGGTATTAGCTGTACCAAGGTCAATTCCGATATCACGTGAAAACATAAAGTTCTCCTTTCTATTTCTTCACACAAAATGTGTATTTTACAATTCATTTTTCCTTTGTGACTATAACAGTTCTATTATAACCGCATGGGCGGAAATTCTCAATAAAAATTTTCTAAAAATTTGTTAATATTGTAGAAATTTCTATTTTCCGGTCGATCCAAACCCATCTGTGCCTCGTTCGGTTGCATCAAGCATGGGAACCTCGCGGAGTTCGGGCAAACAAACCGGCGCCAAAATCATCTGTGCAATCCGTTCAAACGGCTCCACCGTATACGGATCATTTCCTATATTGGTTAGCGTTACCAGAATTTCACCCCGATAATCACTATCGATTACTCCAACACAGTTTGCCGGAATAATTCCGTGCTTTGTCGCAATTCCGCTTCTGGCATATACAAATGCTGCATATTCGGACGAGGGGATCGATATGGCAATTCCCGTTCCGATTTGCACCCGCTCTCCCGGAGCAATCGTAGTCGGCTGTTCCAGCAAAGCATACAGATCATAGCCGGCACTTCCCTCCGTTGCACGAAACGGTGTTTTTGCCCGCGAATCCGTTTTACAAAATTCCAATATCATACAGAAATCCCCTCTTCTATTCCACGCCACGGTAATATAATCCGCGCGTGAATTTTCCGTTCGGCTTTTCACCCATTGAGTACTGTTTCCAAACGGCGGCACACTCTTTTGCATCCTCTCCTGTAAAATACAGCACCCCGAAATCGATAAACCCGGTATCGTTTCTTTTATCTGAAAGAACCAGCGGAAGATAATTATAAAGCTCTGCCATCTCCTTGTCACACTGTACCGGGAAACGGTTTCCAAGCCTGTCGGTCAAGAAACGGCCGTTACAACCGCTGCAGCCTTTTCTTGCCCGCAAAGGACAGTTTCTGAAAATCATTAACGGAAGGCTTCCGTAAAGAATCAGCCCAACCGGAATTGGTGAGCGCAGATGTGTCGCTTCGCTGAATTTCATCTCAAAGGAAGCCGTTATATCAGCGGCGCCCAATAAACTAAGCTCCAAAGCGGCCAAAGAATTGGTAACATTCAACCCAAAAAGCCCGTGAACGGTAAAGCCCGTCTGCCTTGCCAGCCTAAAATGGCCGATGTTTTGAACCGCCGCATGATAAAACCCTTGTTTTGCAGCCGCGCACAGCTGTTCGGTCAGCTCCGTTTCATCGTATCGCACCCGCGGCAATTCTAAAATAACCTGAACCTTTAAAGCAGACAACTCTTTGCTGTGTTTTAACGCCTCCCCCAAAGGAAGATATAAGTATTCCGCCTGATCAATGATTTCCCGGCTGATTTGAGAAAAACGCGAAAAACGGGGTCTTAAATTACAGCCGCCTTTTGGAAATTCTCCGGATATAACAGGAAGTCCTCCGACAAAGCGACGCGTTTTTGGCGCCATACGGCGCTGATCCAGCTCTGCAATCGCCTCCCGCCGCAAAGCATTGAGTGCCGAGGCGGGGAGAATCGGTTCGCCTGTCGAAACGAACTGAAATTCCTCTAAATAGTAAGGGGTCCCGCCGAGTTTTTCAAGTGAAGCTTTCGCCCGCGCTTGATCGGTTGGCCGATTGATCGCCTTTTCCGGGACCGGTCCGATCGCTGTTACCCTGTTTCCAAGCTCATCTGCCACGGTTAATTCGACAGGTATTTCCTCATGTAAAGACAAATTCATCCGCAGAGGAACCCTCTGCAAAACGTTTTTGTTTTCTGCCGCAAGCCGCCCCAAAACGCCTCGGGCAGCTGTGACATCCTCTTTTGAACGAACGCCGAACATTTCGAGTGTCCTTTGCCCTTTCAGATATCCATCCGTAAAGCCGCCGCGCGAAAAGACCGAACGCAGAATCTCAAGGTCCGGATCCGTGCCGTGAAGCTTTGATATACGGCACGCACAGCCGCCCCCACATACTCCGGACGTTTCATCCGCCCTTCGATTTTAAAAGAAGACACACCGATTTTTGTAAGCGCCTCGAGCTGGTCTAAAGCACACAGATCCTTTAAGGACAGGTCAGCCGAACCGCTTGAATCTACCGAAAAAGGCAAGCGACAAGGTTGAGCGCATCCGCCGCGGTTCGCGCTGCGCGAACCGATCATTGCACTGAGTGTACACTGCCCGGAAACCGACATGCACAGCGCCCCATGAACAAAAACCTCAAGTTCAATAGGGGATAGCGCCGCAATTTCTTTCATTTCCTCCAAGGTGAGCTCTCTGGCCAAAACTGCTCGTTTAAAGCCGAGCTCTGCCGCCTGCATCACGCCGGACAACGATGTGATGCTCATCTGAGTAGATGCATGCAGCGGAATTTCAGGCGCCCATCTTTTTAAAAGCGCCATAACGCCGAGATCCTGGACAATAAAAGCGTCCACCCCGGCTTTGCAGGCCGTTTGGATGCACAATTCCAAAGCGGAAAACTCATTGTCAAAAATGACTGTGTTCACCGCTTGATATACTTTAACGCCCGCCCGATGGCAAATTGAAGTTGCCCTCACAAGCTCGTCCGCATCAAAATTGGCCGCAGAGGCTCTGGCGGAAAAGCTTTTCTGCCCCAGATAAACTGCATCGGCACCGCTGTTTACCGCGGCGATAACCGCTTCAAAGCTTCCTGCAGGGGCAAGAATTTCGGGAATTTTATTTTGTTTCATCATCTTCAATATTCTTTCGAAGCTGTTTTAATCCGAGCTCGGTCTTAAGATTTTCGATCTCTCGATCCCGCTCCTCCAATTCCCGACGTAAATCGTCGGCTTCGGCACGGGCCATCCCAGCTTCCTCTACATAGTTGCGGATTTCCCCACGGATATTATCCATATCCGATGTGGTTTTATAACTGTCGTCCATCAAAGAAAGCCCTACCAAAATGGCGGCGGAGGAAAGAGAAAGCGTATCATTCTTCTCCATCATTTCAGCGATCTTGCGATCAAGCCGCCCGGCCAGCTGCTGAACATAAGCCGGCTGTTCGTCTGTTTGAAGGGAATATTCCTTTCCGCAGATCGTAATTTTCACCTTGTTTTCCCGCATCATTATTTTCACCCGCTTTATATATTTACTAATACGTTTCATTATACCCGATTCCCACCCGGAAAGAAAGCGGAAAAAGGAATTAATCTTCTTTCAAAAGCCCCTCTAAAACAGCGGTTTTCAAAATGGCAATCTGTGTTTTACAGTCGGGTAATTCGCCCCGCATCACCATGGGAAGAAGCTTTTTAAGCTTCACCTTTTCGACATTTAAAAACTCGCCCTCATCCAGCTTTTGTTCTGAAAAAGAAAGACCCTTTGCCAAAAAAATCGGTATAACTTCTTCACAGTAAGCCGGGGTCGGAAAAATTTTACCAAGTGATATATATTCCTGCGCGGTCGCGCCGATTTCTTCCAAAAGCTCACGCTTTCCGCACTCAAGAGCGTCCTCGCCGTAATTGAGCTTTCCGGCCGGGATTTCCAGCACAATTTCCCTGGCGCCGTGGCGGTACTGACGCACCATATAAACACTGCCATCCTTATCAAGCGGCAGAATGCCTACGCCGCCCGGATGCTCCACAATTTCCCTGGCAGCCTTTCTGCCGTTTTCAAGCGCCACCATATCCCGGCGCAGATTTATAATCTTCCCCTCGTAAATCCGCTCGGACGAGAGTACGGTTTCTGTTAATTTCAAACTGATTCCCCCTCTTGAGATCAAGCTCATATCTTTTATTATACCAACTGAATCTGTCAGCTTCAACCTCTCAAAAAGAAAAAGCTTTCGGATGATTTTTAAAATTCGTTTCGTTATTCTCCTCAATTTTGATTCATCCCGAATTTTAAACCGGTTTTACATATATGGACAAACGATTTTCTCCAAAACACAGTGGAATACTTTTTCATATATTTTGCTGCCCGTCAATATAATATTGATGCAGTTATGCTTAAAAACAGCGCAATATTATTCTTTCGGAGGATTCTCATGCTGGAAGACTTGTTTTCTTATGGCTTTTGTTATGACAAAACCGTTGAATTTTTAAACGAACGCCGCAAAGCCTGCCCTGTCCTGCGCACCATCCCGACAGGAAAAAGCAGCTGCGGACGAAAGCTGCCCGCTGTCGCCATCGGAAATCTTAAAAACCCCGTCCTTTTTGCCGCCGGATTTTCGGCAGATGATCGGGTCAGCATTTTGCTTTTACTTCGGTTTCTCTTCGATATCACCGATCAGAGTGATCCGCAGAAAATCATTGCCGAAGGGCACTTGCCTAAATTTTTTGAGCGGGGTGGTTTAATCCTTCTGCCGATGGTCAATCCTGACGGATTTGAAATTGCGTCACAGGGAGCCGAGACCGCAGGATATCTAAAAAAACTTGTAAAAATGTTAGAAAACAGAACAGATACGCCCTGGCGCAGTTCGCCCACCGGAGTTGATCTGCGCCATAACTATGACATCGCCTTTGATTTTAATTCCGCACAAAGAAAGCGCGCGGGTGAAGAAGGGTTTCCCGGAACCCGTCCGGAAAGCGAAGCGGAAACCAAGGCTGTCGTACGGCTTTGTTCCGCCTTCCGATTTAGGCGGGTTGTGGAATTTTGCACACCCGGCGAGGCCATTCTTCCGGCCTACGGAAAAAATACATCTTCAAACGCTGCAATCAGCGGGGAACTCATTGCAAATTCATGCGGATATCCCTTATTAAACCCGGCGGAATCTTTCGAGCGGGGAAGCCTTAAGGACTGGTTTGTATCCCGCAGCGGCTGTGAGGGATATACAATAAAAGCCGGACACAGCAGAGCGGTTCCGGAAGATGACTTGGAACCGCTCTATGCCCGGCTGATGCAGACAATGCTGCTCAGTATGATTTTATAATTCCTATTCCATAAACGCAAACCGTTTTACAAGGCTTTTCCTGGAAGGAGAAAATGTTGTAATTCCCATAGCTTCCCCATGATATTTGCGCATGAGAAGATCCGCTGCAATTTCCGCTGTCAGAATGTTTTCCGACCCGCTCTCCATGCAAAAATAGACATTTTCATAGTCCGGTGTCTCCCCGATAACCGGAAGAAGATCGGCCGTATATCCGTAGCGGACGGCATAACAATATGCCGGGACAATCCGCTCGATTCCGCAAAACATTTCACGCAGCCTTTTTGTTAATCTCTCATACCGACTTTCTGCGATTCTTTCATAACCGGTAAGCTTTGAAAAACGCCGGTCGGCGGGTTCGGGGAAAAGGCTGTCCGAGCCGGTGATCAACAAACGATTATCCGGTGTCGTACGCAGATGAAAGCCGCTTCCATCATCATTGCGAACCAAAACGCGGCTTTCATATCCGACAAACCGACTGATCGGTTCTGTTACTACCGTAAAAGCCGTACGACGTCCGGTGTAGCACTTTATATAATCGCTCTGTTCCAGCCCTGCTGCAAAAATAAGCTTGTCGGCACAAATTGTTTGCCCGGTCGCCGTTTTTGCTGCAATTTTCCCGTTCGATCGGCCGATCGAAACAACCTCCGTGTTCTCGTAGCAGCGCATTCCATATTTTTTGACCGCTCGACCGACTAGACTTTGCGTAAAACGATACGGATCAATCTCTGCGCCCAGCCTTTCCGAAAGAATTCCGTCCTCTATAGGGAAAGAATACCGGTCGCGCGTTGCCGCACGGTCAAGATATTCCACCTCAAAGCTGTTATGCCGTCTGATAAGATACTCGATATTAAAAAAATCTCCGTGATTTTCATCGGATGTGTAGCTTAAAATATCTCGGCGTCTAAAATCAACCTCCGGCTCCAAGTTCAGACAAAGGGCCTCCACGCTGTCAAGCGCGTCACGATAGCGCCTGAGGCAATCAACTGCCTCTCCCCGTCCGATACTTTTCCCCAGTTGTACCAGTGAAAGGTTGCTGTCGTATTCAAGAATACCGCTTCCAAATGCTGTAACACCGTATCCAACCGGCAATTTTGTAAGCAGACAAACGTCATTTCCATCCTCCGCAAAACGATACCCCAACAGCGCCCCGGTTGCGCCGCCTCCAATTACCAAAATTTCACAGCGTTCGTCAACAGCAAGCCAAGGGTATTGCCGGACAGGGGTTGTTCTGCCTGTCCAATAAGAATATCCCGCCATCTGCCGCATAAAAAGCCTCCTTTTTCGCACATCCGTTTGGCCGCCAATGCGTCCTCTACAGACAGTATATGCAAAATTCAAAAGACTTATACCGTTTTATAGCGATACTCTTCATCTAAAAATTGCGTGAGATTCTCCACAAAATGAAAAGAATAAACGATGCTCCTCCTGTGATAAAAAACAAAGGTCTGGTATATTTAAAGCACGGCCTCATCCGCGTAAAAAACGAAAGGAGGAAACAGATAAACGAAATCAGAATGGCACCGAGGGACAACGTACCCCAAAAATTCATTTTGTTTGTCCCTCCCTTTTCTTTTCGGATGATCTTTGGAACGTTGCTCCAAAAACCGCAAAGCAATACTCAAAGGGACTGAGCCTGCGCTTTTTACCGAATAAATTCCAAATCATGACAATCAGATCGGAAAGAATTAAAAATCCAAAAACCGGCACCAAACCAAGTGTGACGATCGGGTTATACGAGATCGCCGCCTGGAAATTCCCCTCCAAAAGGCTGACCACTGCTCGACTTGCACCGCAGGTAGAACAATACACACCAAAATTTTGATACCACATACAGGGAAGGTAGCGGCCGGAAACAATGCTTTTTCCAAACAGCAGAGCCGCCACTATCAAAATCCATACGACAATGCGGGCAATCATGGAAATTTTCATATACACCTTTTGCGGCATTTTCTCTTCTCCTTTCCGACAGAAGGTTTAAACACTTGACAGAACGACCTATCATCCTATAAAATTAAGGCAGCATAAATAAAGGAGCTTTTTATGAATTCATATAACAATTATCCCGGCCCGAATCAGCCGTGGAATCCAACGCCTGTACAACCGCAGCCTCGCGACAACAGCGGTTTTGCTGTGGCTTCATTTGTGTTAGGGCTGGTTGGACTTTTATTAAACTTTTGCTGTATCCCTTATATAACTCCTATTTTTGGGATTTTAAGCTTAATTTTTGGCTTTGTTTCCATCCGTTCTTCCAAAAAAGGGCTTGCAGTTGCCGGGATCATCCTGGCGGCGTTCACCCTGGTACTCTCCGTTTTAGTCATTGCCGGAGTTTTCGCCATTTTCGGATATGAAGGAGATCTGGAACGGCTTCTCGATGACCTTCTTTATGACATCTTCGGAAGCTTTATCTATTATTAATCTCTCAAAAATAACGAGCAGACTGTGTGGCAGCGCGAATCTTTCGTGAGGAAAGTCCGGGCATCACAGGACAGGATAGCTGCTAACGGCAGCCGAAGGCGACTTTAGGGCTAGTGCAACAGAGAAATACCGCCGCGGAAATACCGCGGTAAGGGTGGAAAGGCGAGGTAAGAGCTCACCGCCCATCCGGGAGACCGGGCGGGCCTGTAAACCCTATCCGATGCAACGCCGAGCGCGCGAATCCGTTGGTCCGGCGGTTATCAGCGCAAAAGGCGGCACTGAGCATATGCGGCGACGCTATGCCAAGATAGATTGTCACACTCGACAGAACCCGGCTTACAGGTCGGCTCGTTATTGATATGTAATTCCGGCGCTTCGATTAACCTCGAGGCGCTTTTTTTGCAGGCAGCATCCGTCGCAGCAGTCTAAGAATAAACGAAAAGCAGCTTCAGACAGCGCTGTTTTCGCTGTACACGACGTCCTTCTCATCGCAGGCGACAATCAAAAAACCGCGCCACCGCATTCTGTCCGCTTTTGCCGTAAGCTATCGTCTAAAAATCAGGACAGTTTCTTTTCCATCATGACATGAGGGCAGTATTCCTCGTAATACTCCGAACCGAATCGTTTATATCCACAGGCGGAATAAAAACCTTCGGCACGGGTCTGAGCCCCCAGAACAAGCCGATTCCCACCCTTTTGGACGCAATGGATCTCAACCTCATTAAGCAGCATTCTTCCAAGCCCGCTTCCGCGTTTTTCCCTGCAAACACAAATTCGTCCAACGTGATAGCTTTCTCCTTCGCGATACAGGCGGGCGGTTGCAACCGGCATATTTCCCTCTAATGCCAAGAGATGCTCACACCGGGCGTCCAGGTCGTCAAATTCTTCCTTAAACCCCTGTTCCTCTACAAACACAGTTTGACGCAGCGCATAACATTCTTTCACTTCCGGCGCTGCGGCGTTTAACCAAACAAAACGAAGCATTTACTATGATTTATCCTCTCGACAAAGATTTTTTCATTTACAATGCGCTTGCGTGCTGACCGGCGCTAAATTTCAAAAAGATTTTTTATTATAAAAAACAGCCATGGTATTCTTACCGTTTGACTCGCAACGGTAAAATTATACCACAGCTGTTTTTGTTTCTCAACGGGGCTCTTATAAAAAAGCGAGCACTGTAAGCCCGGCTACTCCGGGGATCCCCAGGGCGGCGGAAACCGCCAGCGTATACAAATTGACCGGTACGGCTAATCCTGCCACTGAAACACCTCCCAGCGCAAGCAAGCCGCTTGCCACGCTGATCATGCCGGTGCGCAACGGATGTTTGCTCCGTTTACAGAGCAAAAGCAAAAGCAGCGCACAAAGAAGAAGATAAGCCGTTACAATAATTGTTGTCACATCCAAAAGCTGTCATCTCCCTTTGGAAATCTTACTGATTTGAGCAAAGAATTCCTCTCGTTTTAGCCTGTTTAAGCAGGTAGCCGTATCGGCTTTCAAGCGATTCAATTTCGTAGATGATCGATTCTACCAAATCCTCTTCCAAAGCGTAATCAAACCGACAATGGGCACTGTCAAGTCTCATTTTAACATCACTGATATCGTCTATGAGTTGTTGATTTTGCAGGTCTGTCTCGGTTTTTACTTTCGCTTCTGCCTTGCGTATCGATCCCAAAAAACGAAATGCCTGACTCATTACTCCTTCCATGACGTCACCTCTTCACAAATATTCTACGCTCAAAGGATTGACGTTTATACCTCAGTTTATACAAACCTTTCCGCAAAAACCAAAAACAGGTAAAATTTTAGCATATACCAAAAACACTGCCCTCACTTTAAAATTAACATTTTATATATAAAAACACCCGGGCTAATTTGCCCGGGTGTTTAAAACTTGTTATTTAATATTTTTGGGACTGTAGCGGTTAATCGCCTCTTCGTTAACCGTAATCTCAACGGTGGAAAGTCTGTCTTCGATCTTTTGTGTAAAATCACCGCCGCGCAGCTCCTGAAGAACCGCAGCACGATTTTCTGTATAAAGCGCAATGTCCTTTTTCAAATCGTACCGGGCGCCGAGGTAGATATAACTGCTTGAGGAATCATCCGTATACGGAATTCCATACTCGGTCTGTTCAAAGGTTTTCTTAACAAAACCTTTCACGGGTCCTGTCTGCTGCTTGCTCAAAAGAGCAACGTTACGGCTTGCATTTGTGGTATCAACTTTATAATTGGCAACACCGTAATCCTTGTAAAGCTGGGTTGCATATGCATCGATGATTTCATCGATATCTGTACCTTTATTAATTTGGGTTACGTAGTCTTCGACCGCCTTTTTAAGCTCCGCTTCATCTTTCTTCTCGCCGGTCTTGACATTGTACCTGTTAATGCCAACATATTTAACCTTGGCATAATTCGCGTAAAAATACTCTTTGAGCGTCTCTTCGCTGACCGGTTCTTTTCCGTTTGCCTCGTAGAAATAGTCAAAGACTTTCTGCGTTTTATATTCGCTCTCTGCTACCTTTGTAACCGAAGCAAAGGAAATCCCGTTCTTTTCGTAATTTCCCTGATATTGTGCCCAATAGGTGTCCGCTTTTTTCTTTACGGTATTTGTCCCCTCGGTTCCCATAGTCATCCCGAGCTCATCAAACATGATATTAACCGCAACATACTGTTTTGTAGTCTTTGTCGCTTTGTTGATGATCCACTGTTCTACTGAAAGATCATCAATTTTCTGACTCCAAAGATCTGTATTGGAATCAACTTGGTTTTTTGCCTGATTGTATGCATCCATCATGTAAGCAAGATAAACACCGGCAGGTACCGTATCGTTTTCGGTTTTAAACACCCAGGTGGTGTCTCCCGAACAGCCGGTCACGGAAAGCAGAAGTATCGCTGTTAAAAGCCCGGCGAAAAGGCGTTTGAATTTCTTCATTCCAGTTCCCCCTAAAAGGTTTTTGTGGCTTTCACCATAAATGACGCTCAAACAGCGCCAGGATCGTCTGCGATTTATTATACCTTAATTTGTTTGGGTTGTCCAGCAATAGTTTGCGAAACTCCCTGCCGGACGAAAAACAACTGTTTCTTTCTCAGATGTTTTGGCTAAGCGTAAGAGGATAACATCACGCAGCCGGACGTTCATATACACAACCTCATTTTTCCTTCTCATTCGAAACTAAAGCTTTTCACAATCTCTCAGAGAGAAAAAGCTGTCACAGCTATCGGTTTGACTTAAGGCTCGAATAAGCCCATGGAAGAACTTTTTTGTCGGCAGGCGGGCTGTTTGCAATTCTATTCGCTCGATATTTAAAGCTAAGCTTTTTACGCGGCCACCTTAACTGAAAGAACCTGCGGCCTTCAAAAGCAAAAAGAAAAGCACCGGATTTAAAAACCGGTGCTTTTTCTTTTCGTCAATGATTAGTCCTGCGGATTCGGAGCAGAAACCGGGCAGGTACCGGCGCAAGCGCCACAATCGATGCAGGTATCTGCGTCGATTACGTATTTACCATCACCAGCGGAGATTGCGGAAACCGGGCATTCTGCCTCGCACGCACCACAGCCGATGCACTCATCGCTAATTACGTATGCCATTAGGGAACACCTCCTTCAAATTTACTTTCATTGTAACACATTTTTATAAAAAATCAATATAAAACCTCAAGATTTACTTATCGGGCTTTGAAACATCTTTCTGTTCTCTCTTTTCACCTTTTGCAGGGCGCTCTTTAAGCGGCTTTACCTGATCACGCATGTATGGGGCAGGAGCCGCATCCGGATTGGCAGCCATCTGCACCTTAAGCTTTCCCGTCAAAAGATTTACATCGGTAACGGTTCCCTTTCCGTCCGGGGTCAACACCTGTGTGCCCTGCTTCGGGGTGAGCTTTAACAGGTATTCATAAGCGTCCTGCTCGTTTTTAAGGCAACACATCAGCCGCCCGCAAGTTCCCGAAATTTTAACCGGGTTCAACGAAAGGCCCTGTTCCTTTGCCATCTTAATTGACACCGGCTGAAATTCATCCAAAAAGGTGGAGCAGCAAAACGGTCGTCCACAGATTCCCAAACCGCCGATCATCTTTGCCTCATCGCGCACTCCGATCTGACGCAGCTCGATCCGGGTGCGGAAAACAGCAGCCAAATCCTTGACCAGCTCCCGGAAATCCACCCTGCCGTCCGCCGTAAAATAAAACAGAATTTTATTTCCGTCAAACGTATATTCAACATCAACCAGTTTCATATCGAGTTTATGCTTAATGATCTTTTCCTGGCAGATTTTAAACGCTTCTTTTTGTTTGATACAATTGCGTTCTACAACAGCCAAATCTTCTTTCGTGGCGACCCGCACAACCGGCTTTAACGGTAGAACAACTTCGCTGTCATCCACCTCGCTGTTGGCAATCATAACCGTTCCGCATTCCATTCCGCGCGCCGTTTCTACAATCACGCGGCTGCCTTTTTCAATTTTAAGCCCAGACGGGTCAAAATAATAAATTTTACCTACATCCTTAAAACGGACGCCGACAATTTCAGCCATAAAGCCTCCTTATGATCTCAGTTTTTTACCGATTCACCAACCAGTGAACTGGTAATCCATGCCGACAGAACCGGCACATTTACATTCGCGTCCAAATCCTTAATCGCCCAGGAAAGAACCCGAATTTTATCAAGCAGCTGCTTGGTGGTAAAGCTGGTAATTAAGGCAACCGCAGCCTCTCTTGACCCGGCAATCAAGCGGTTTCCGCCGGATTTAAGCACTGCCGCATCTCGAAACCGCTCAAAAAGAGCTTCTAAAAACGCCCGATAGGTCTGCTTATCGTTTGAGAGCTTGCTTAAAGACGCAAGCATTCCATATTCCTGATGTTTAGAAAGCATCAAACAAAAATCGTCCGGGGAAACCGGCAGATCCTCCGGCGTTAAAAGAGCCAGTCCCTTTCCGATATTTCCTCCACAGGCGGCAGCTGCTTTTTGTGCAAGTTCCGGCTTTACGCCGCCGAGTTCTTCCAAAGCGCGCGCGCATTCCGCCTCTTTCACCGGAAAAATTCCCACCGGTATGCACCGGGAAAGGATGGTGGGCAGAACATGCTCTCTGTCGTCCGCTGTTAACAAAATCACCAAATGCTCCGGCGGTTCCTCCAACAATTTTAAAAGTGCGTTGGCTGCCGGCGCCTGCATTTTTTGGCAATCGCTTATCAGGTATACTTTTCGATCCCCGTCGTTGGGGTAAATCACCGCATCTGCCTTTAATTTTCGAATATTTGCAACTGTTAATTCATTTTTATCCGCCGTGCCTGAAAGATGAATAACATCCGGATGCGCATTTGCTTCAAGCTTTTTACAACTTGCGCATTCATTACACGGACGTTTCTCCCCTTTACACAAAATCGCCTTGGCAAAATAGGCGGCAATCGCCTTTTTACCAAGGCCCTTTTCTCCGTAAAACAGATATGCATGGCACAGCCTGTCGCCATTTACTGCCCTGTCAATTAATTTTACAACAGAAGCATTGCCATAAATCATTTCATTCTCACTTCAAATTCCGTCGTTATTATTCTTCGTTAAATTTTTTCAAACCGTTCAACATTCATTACAAAGATCGTCGCTCCGCCTACGGTAACCTCAATCGGCAACGATGAATAAACACCGACACCGTACATCGCAGACGACGGTGCCATCTGGGTACGCCGCTTGCTGTGTTTGGAGATGACTTCAACCGCCTCATCTACCTTGTCATCTTCCGTACCGATCATGAACGTGGTGTTACCCGCCATTAAAAAACCGCCGGTAGAAGCAATTTTGGTTGCAAAAAAGCCCGCTTTTGTCAATGCCGAAGAAACGATGTGACTGTCATCGTTGCTGACGATTGCATAAATCATTTTCATATGTTGTCACTCCTTATTTCTGAAATAACGGCTTCAACCATTTTTCTTTGGATCTGCAGCCTGCAAATTCGTCGCACGGCAGTAAATCCCCACTTCTATCATACCACTTTCAAAGTGAAAATTCCAGACTTTTTTAAAAGTTTTTGGCTATCTTCATCCACCCGCTCTCCTGCCACAATAACCGCGACTCCGGGCGGACAGGCAATTTTACTCTCCGCGGCGATTCTGCCGCAAATTTCATCGACCGGCAGCTCTTCAGACGAAGCAAAAACAGCTTCTCTGGGCGTTAAAACCCGTTTAGGCGGACAAGGTGTTTTCAAAGAATGGTCTCCACGGTAGGCCTCATCCGGCTTAAAATCCGCAATAGCCTGCTCTAATAGCATAAATTCTTCCTCTGTGTTAAAAGGCGTCGGCATCAGTACCGCCGCCTCAGCCGCCGCATAGTCACATTCAATTCCATGTTCTCTTAAATAGGCAGCAAGGTCGCCGTGATATTCTTCGGGTGCACCGGCTAAAGAAAGGCGGGCCGGCTCGCTTTCAAAAACAAAGATGCCTTTTTCAAAAGCTGATTTTCGCAGCTTATCCAGTCTTTTAACAAGTGCTGAAAACTCTTTTCCAGCTGCGTTTTCAAGATACCCGGCGCAAGCGTCAAGCGACTGCATAATCAGATACGACGGACTTGTTGATCCGAAAAGCGACATAGCCGCTTTCAATTCACCGGCTGTAAAATCGTCTCTCGCATGTAAAAGCGCCCCGCCGGTCAAGACGGGCAATGTTTTATGTGCACCATCACAGCACAGCGTCGCCCCCTGCGAAAGAGGGTGAAGATCCCGCGGCAAAAACTTTAAATGTGCGCCGTGCGCGTTATCTACCAAAAGGGGAAGCCCATGCTTTTTACAAACCGCTGCCAGCCCCTTTATATCAGAAAGCATTCCGAAATAATCCGGGCTTGTAATATACACGGCGTCAACCGTCTCCTTCTCCAGCGCCGCTTCAAGCTGCTCGGGTGTAACCGAACCGCTGACTCCAAAACGATCGTATGGCTTTGGATAAACCCACACCGGCTCAATATCCAAAAGGGCGCAGGCATTTACGAGGGTAACATGGGCATTACGGGCGGCGAGAATCCTTCGCAGTCCGTACTTTCTCCTCGCTGCGGCAAGCATTCCCTGAATGCAAAGGGTAGTGCCTCCCGCGCTTAAAACAGTTGCTTTGCTGCCATACAGCCGCTCAAATCTCCTCTCTGTTTCCCGGATGATTCCATCCGCGTGATACAGAGAATCGGCCCCCGTAATTTCGGTGATATCATAGGCACCGTCCAGCGGGAATTTTCCTTTATGTCCGGGCATATAAAACCGAGCCGGGCCTTTTTCTTTATTCCGCTCCAAAAATTCGGTAAGAGTCATTCATTTCATCCTGTCTGATTGATAATATAGAATACCAAAAATTCCGCGTCTCGAGCTTTCCCCGAATTTCAGCCGTCGCCCGCCGCTAAGGCAACGGTACGACGGTCTTTTCACAGCCTGTCAAGCAGGCATTTACGCAAGAGGATGTTTGATTTCTCATGAGACTGCAAAATATTTATACAAAACCAAACATTTTGCTTCGTTTTATTCTGCGTTTTCGATAATTCCGCCGCCCAACACAATATCGCCGTGATAGAAAACCGCCGACTGGCCGTTTGCCACAACGCGGTGCGGCTCGTCCAAGCGAACTTCGGCAGAATTACCGTTACAGATGATTTCCGCTGAAACCGGCTGAGCCACCGAACGAAGCTTTACCCCCGCCCGGAAACGCGGCGAAAACGGCTTTCCGTCCGGCGCCGTCAGCTGAGACAAAAAAACTGTCCGGATGGTATCTTCCCCTGCACGAGCCAGATAAATTCTGTTCTCCGCCGGATCGATTTTTCGGATAAAAACAGGCTCTCCCAGTGCAATCCCCAGCTTTTTGCGCTGTCCGACCGTATAATGCAGAATTCCCCGGTGCTCACCGCAGACTCCGCCCCACGGGGCAATAAATTCACCCTTGGGAGAAGGGCCGAGGCGCTCTTCAATATATTTCGCATAGTTATTGTCCGGGATAAAACAAATCTCCTGACTGTCCGGCTTTTTGGCCGCCGCAATCCCAAGCCGTTCCGCAATAGCTCGGACTTCGGTTTTTTCCATCGAAGCCAAGGGGAGAATCAGCCGGGATAAAACATCCTGACCAAGCCGATAGAGCATATAAGACTGGTCTCTTTTTAAGCAGGCCGCTTTTTTTAAGAGTGTTATATCGTTTGCCCGTTCGAGCCCCGCGTAATGCCCTGTAGCAACGTTGTCATATCCGTTTTGATCTGCCGTTTCCAAAAGCGCTTTGAATTTCACCGTGGGATTACAGCGAACGCAGGGGTTCGGCGTCCGCCCTGTTTTATATTCTGCCATAAAATAATCAACCACCATGGCTTCAAACCGCTCGGTCATATCGCTGACAAACAAAGGAATATTAAAAGAGGCGGCAGCATCTTTTGCCGCCGCCACTGTGTCGTCATGTGCCGGAGACATTTTTAAAACAACGCCCCCAACGTCATATCCCTGTTCTTTGAGCAAGTGGACGCAAACCGAGCTGTCAACTCCCCCGGAAAGCGCTACCAACACTCGCTTACTCATTGCAGATGACACGCCTCACACTCGCCAATATCGCCGACAATCGGGAGCGGATCAATTCCCTTGCGTGTATAATAATCGCTCAGTGCGGCTTTGATCGCCTGCTCTGCCAAAACAGAACAGTGAATTTTACTGGCCGGAAGGCCGTCAAGCGCTTCAACGACTGCCTTATTGGTAAGCTTTAACGCCTCGTCAATACTTTTACCTTTAATCATTTCGGTGGCAATTGAGCTCGTTGCAATCGCAGCGCCGCATCCAAAGGTTTTAAATTTTACATCCTCAATTTTGTTATCCTTAATTTTAAGGTACATTTTCATAATATCGCCGCATTTGGCGTTTCCAACTTCGCCAACGCCGTTTGCGTCCTCAATCTCCCCGACATTGCGCGGGTTTGAGAAATGATCCAATACTTTATCGCTGTATAACATGATGACTGGTACTTCCTTTCAAGGTCATGCTTTATTCTGTTTAAAACAAACTGCCTTTATTTATCGCCTTTCCAGACCGGACTCATATCCCGCAGAGTCTGAACAACTCCCGGCAGGACTTCCAGAATATAATCAACATCCTCTTTTGTGGAGTTATCTCCAAGCGAAAGTCTTAAAGAGCCATGAGCAACCTCATGCGGCAGGCCAATGGCGAGCAGCACATGAGAAGGATCGAGCGATCCGGACGTACAAGCCGAACCGGAAGAACCACAGACCCCTTTTAAATCAAGCCGGAGTAAAAGAGCTTCGCCCTCAACCGCTTCAAATGAGATATTAACATTGCCGCAAAGCCGTTTTACCGGATCGCCGTTTAACCGGGTCGCCGGAATTTTAAGCATCCCGTCGATCAAACGGTCGCGGAGCTCTGTAAGACGAGTAACTTTTTCTTCCAACCCGTTTACCGCATCCTCTATCGCCTGGCCCAAACCGACGATATAAGCGGTGTTTTCTGTACCGCCGCGTTTTCCGCTTTCCTGTCCGCCGCCGTGCATAAAGTTATCGATTACCACACCTTTGCGCAGATAAAACGCACCGATTCCTTTCGGAGCGTGAATTTTATGGCCGGAAAGGGAGAGCATGTCGATGTTCTGCTCTTTTACATTAATCGGCACATTACCGACCGCCTGTACCGCATCGGTATGGAACAAAACACCTTTGTCACGGCATATTTTACCGATTTCCGCAATCGGTTGAATGGTGCCGATTTCGTTATTCGCATACATGATGGTAACAAGCGCCGTATCAGGACGGATTGCTTTTTCTACCTGTTCGGGGGAAAGCAAGCCCATCTTGTCAACAGGAAGATAAGTGACCTCAAATCCGTGCTTTTCCAGGTATTCACAGGTGTGCAATACCGCATGATGTTCAAAATTGCTGGTGATAATGTGCTTTTTCCCCTTCGCCGCAAGACGCATTGCCGTGCCTTTAATGGCCCAGTTATCGCTTTCGGTTCCACAGGATGTAAAATAGATTTCGCGCGGCTCTGCGCCCAGTGCAGCTGCAACCTTGGCACGCGCCTCTTCAATGGCGCGTTTGGATGTCCGAGCAATGCTGTAAACACTGCTGGCGTTTCCGTAATGCTCGGTCAGGTATGGCATCATCGCATTTAAAACACTTTGCGATACCTGAGTGGTAGCAGCATTATCCGCATAGACAAAACGTTTCTCCATATATCTCATTCCTTCTTGGATGAATAAAGATTTATTTTTACGTTTGTTATTATATACCTTTTTGGTGTATAAATCAAGTAGAAGCGACAATATTTTTCAATTATTTGAATTTTTGACTTTGCTCCACAGCCATCGCATCGCATCGTTCATTTTCCGGATGTCCGGCATGACCTTTTACCCAGACGTACTCCATTTCATGAAATTCAGTTAACGACAGGAGTTTCTCCCACAAATCGGGATTGAGCGCTTTTTCCTTTTTATTGCGCATCCAACCGTTTGCCTGCCATTTTTTAGCCCAACCCTGAGTAAGAGCGTCCAAAACATATTTGGAATCGCTGTAAACCGTAACGTGACAACGATATTTCAAAGCTGAAAGGCCCTCGATCAACGCCGTCAGCTCCATTCTGTTGTTGGTGGTCTGCGCTTCTCCGCCCGAAAGCTCTTTTTCCGCCGTCATGCAGCGCAGAACGCAGCCCCAGCCTCCCGCGCCGGGATTGCCGCTGCAAGCCCCGTCCGTAAAAAGTTCTACCCGCTTTAATTCTGCCACAAAAACGCCCCTTTATCCCGGAATAAAAACCCGCATAATTTTCAATAACCGAATGTCCCGCTCATAGAATCATCGTTTTCAATCCAGTCCTCCACATTTACCGTTGTAAATTCCTCCGGTGTGTTCCGGATGATAACCGTGCTGATGCCGGCGTTGATAATCAACCTTTTGCACATCGAGCAGGAGCTGATGTCGCTCATCAGCTCTTTCGTTTTGGCGTCTACTCCAACCAGATACAGTGTTGCGCCAAGCATATCCGGTCTGGCAGCCGCAATAATGGCGTTTGCCTCCGCGTGAACCGAACGGCAGAGCTCATAGCGCTCACCACGGGGAATTCCAAGCTTTTCACGGGTGCAGTATCCAACATCGGAGCAATTCTGCCGGCCGCGGGGCGCACCGTTATAGCCCGTTGAAATAATCTGATCGTTTTTTACAATGATGGCGCCGAAATTACGGCGCAAACAGGTTCCGCGCTCCGAAACCGTTTGTGCAATATCCAAATAGTAATTGATCTTATCCCGTCTTTCCATAAGCGGCACCTCCGTTCAATTCATTGTTGTAAGAACTTTCTTTGTTAACTGACCCTCACGGTTTATAAATCCAACAATGATTGTGCTCATTATATAGTATTTTAAGTAAAAATTCAATGTATGGATATCTGTTTTCCTGTGTTTGTTGAAAACAAAAACAAGCTCTGAAAAATTTTGTATGGGTTTGTTTTCAAAGTTAACATCGATTCAGCGAATCCCGGCTGCAAGATTCTTTTTACAAACAGCCGCTTCATGTGTTAAAATATAAGCAGCATTACCTTATGCGGGTTTTTATAACTCCCGCATCCATCCGGTTATTCTTTCAAATTGTTGCCGGATTTTGAAACGGAGGGTTTTATGGAACGCTTAACCGACATCGGCGTGGTAAAAGAACTTTTGGCTCGCCATCATTTTACGTTCTCCAAATCGCTTGGACAAAATTTTTTAATCAATCCCACTGTTTGTCCGCGGATCGCCGAACAGGGCGGTGCCGAGCCCGGCGTCGGCGTAATTGAAGTGGGGACCGGAATCGGTGTGTTAACGGCCGAGCTTGCAAAACGGGCAGACAAGGTCGTTGCGGTTGAACTTGACAACCGCCTCCTTCCCGTTTTAGAAGAAACACTGCGAGAGTTTGACAATATAAAGATTATAAATGACGACATTTTAAAGGTTGATCTGCATCGCCTTATAAAAGAGGAATTTTCGGGGATGGAGGTTGTGGTCTGCGCCAATCTCCCTTATTATATTACCTCTCCCATTATTATGGGACTTTTGGAGGAGCGCCTTCCTATTAAGGCTATTACCGTAATGGTGCAGCGTGAAGCCGCAGCAAGACTTTGCGCAAAGCCCGGAACGCGAGATTCGGGATCCGTAACCATCGCCGTGCGATATTTCAGCGAGCCAAAACAGCTTTTTACCGTTTCCAGAGGCAGTTTCATGCCTTCGCCAAACGTGGATTCCGCCGTTATCCGTTTGGATATAAAAAAGCCTAAGCCTCTGGATTTTGATGAATCTTTCTTTTTCAAAGTGGTTCGCGCCTGTTTTGCACAGCGTCGAAAAACCGTCGTTAACTCAGTTTCAGCAACCTTAAATCTTAATAAGACGGATGTTGCAAACGCTTTGAATGAAAACGGAATAAAGCCCACTGCCCGCGCAGAGGAACTGCAAATGAACGAATTTATTTCGCTTGCCCGTTCTCTCGTCACGTTACTTTCAAAAAGCAAGGAGAATGACCGATGATCAAGGCTGTTATTTTTGACATGGACGGGCTGATGTTCGACACGGAAGCGCTCGCCAAAAAAGGATGGCTGATTGTAGGACGGGAGATGCATCTTCCCGTCACCGATGAAATTCTTCACAAGGTGATCGGCATGAACGCTGCCGGTGTTAAAAAAGCCTGCATCGACTACTTCGGCCCGGAATTTGATTATGAAAGTTTTCGAAAAACAGTCGGCAATTACATGCAAAATGTTCTTGAAACAGAAGGGATGCCCGTCAAGCGTGGATTGCCGGAGCTTCTCACCTATTTAAAGCAAAACCATTACCAAACCGCAGTCGCCAGTTCCTCTCCCCAAACAACGGTTGAAAATTATCTGCGCCGTGCCGGAATGGAAACGGATTTTTCCGCTCTGATCTGCGGCGATATGGTCAAAAAAAGCAAGCCGGAACCCGACATTTTTTTAAAGGCGGCAGAAACACTGTACGTGTCGCCGAAAAACTGCCTGGTTTTAGAGGATTCCGCCAACGGAATCCGAGCAGCTTACGCCGCGGGAATTCGCTCCGTTATGGTTCCGGATTTGATCGAGCCGACCGCCGATCTGCGCGCAATGGCCGACGCTGTGTGCGAGTCGCTTTACGACGTCATTCCATATCTGGAAAAAGATCGGAAAGGAGAGCTTCCCAATGGATAAATTTGTGCCCTTTACCAGTACATTTTCCGCCGCCCGGATTTTTATTTCTGTCCCGGATGCCATGTTGATTTCACTTATTGTTTTTATTGTTCTGCGAATCTTCTGCTTTAAAAGAATGAAGTTTTCGCGCACACTGCTCTGCGGGCTGTTTTCTGTTTATCTCGGTGCGGTCGTATCCCTGACTCTTTTCCCCATTTCCCCCAATCAATTCGCCTTTTCGTGGCAAAGCTTTGCAAGCGAATTTCAAAAAGCAAGCCTGCTCCCGTTTTTCTGGTCCATTCAAATGTTTCAAAACGGCATTTCGTCCGGAAATATGAGCCTGGTTTTTTACAATCTCGGCGGAAATCTGATTTTATTTATGCCATTTGGCGTTCTTGTCCCGTTGATTTGGAAATCGGCAAAACCCCTAAAAATCATTTTACTGGCCATTGTCTCTTCTTTCGGGGTAGAGTTTTTACAATTTCTGCAGAATGTTTTCCGAATCGGCTACAACGACGTAAGCTTTGATGATTTCTTTTTAAACGCAGCCGGATGCATTTTAGCTTATCTTTTGTTTTTGGGAATTCGCACCGCTGCGAAAAAAGGCTAAACTCTTGACGGCGGCTTGACAATTATCTTTCATCGGAGGTCCATATTCTATGCAAAGCAAACCTTTTCCTTTAGTTGATTTTCACACGCATGCCTTTCCGGACGCCATTGCGGCGCGGACAATGACTAAACTTTCAGCCATTGCAAACGCGGTTCCTTACACCGACGGCACCTTATCCGGGTTGCGTGCCAAACAGGAGGAGGGCGGTGTAACGCTAACCGTTATCCATCAGATTGCGACAAAACCCTCTCAGCAAATTACCGTTAACAACTGGGCCGCCGCCAATCAGAAAGACCGAATCGTCTTTTTCGGTTCGGTCTATCCCGGAGCCGAAGATGCCCTGCCCGAACTTTCACGGATTAAGGAAATCGGGCTTAAGGGAATAAAATTCCACCCGGATTATCAGGAGTTTTTTGTAGAAGACGAGCGATTTTTCCCAATTTATCAGGAAATCGAACAGCTTTCACTCCCCATGATTTTTCACGCGGGAAGAGATCCATTCTCGCCCGATTTGGTTCATGCCACTCCAAAAGGAATATCCAAAGTGGCAAAGGCTTTCCCAAATCTTACCATTATTGCAGCTCATTTAGGCGGCATGGAACGCTGCGACGAGGTTGAAGAATATCTTGTCGGACTGCCAAATGTATATTTTGATCTTTCTATGGCTCACACCTTTGCCGATCCGATACAGGCAGAAAGGATTGTTAAAACGCACGGTACAAAAAAGATTCTGTTCGCCAGTGACCTTCCCTGGGGAACTGCAAAGCAAACCCTCGCCTTTATGGACCAGCTCCGCTTAAGTGAGGACGAAAGAAAACAAATTTGTTATCAAAACGCCTATCGAATTCTGGGTATCGACTGATTCCGATCAAGGCGGTCATGTCACGTCATGTTTTCATAGACTTGAAAAAATACCTGTAATCATGTAAAAAGGAATGTGGGATATGAAAAGTGGAGCAGCTTTTGAAAGCTTTGTCGCCTATGTTTATTCCAATTTGCTGCGGCTGAGCGATTGCAACAGCGTTGTTTCAAACAACATCTCGATCAAAGGACTGAGCGGCTGCATTCACGAATTTGATGTTTATTATGAATTCTACCATTTAAATATGCTGTTCCGGGTGGCGATTGAATGTAAGGACTGGGATCATCCGGTGGACAAGGGCAGGGTTCAGGAATTCTGGGCAAAAATTGACGATTTGAATAATGTTGCCGGCGTCATGGTTGCAAAAAACGGTTATCAGCTGGGCGCGCTTCAATTTGCTCAGGCAAAAGGAATCATGCTGCTGACCCTTGACGATCTGCCGAGTCTCACCCAAATTGTCGCAGAAAAAATCAGGAGGCTGTTCTTGCCGGACGCCGGTACAATCGGACAACCATTCTGGACTTTGATGGAGCGATATGAAAACAATGTAAACGGCAACTATTACGACTTGCATTTCGACGGCCATGTCCAAATTCCGCTTTTCTTTTGTAAGAACATCGCCGAATCTTTTTTAAAGCGTCTCCCGGATGAAAAAAAGTGGTGCGTCAGAGGAATTGCACAGCTCCAGCTCAAAGCTTTGGTGAATTTATCACAGACTTTGAGCCATCACGAGTTCGCTCTTTGTATGCTTCCTACCGACAGGGGAACAGAGGTTGAATTTTGTATTATCGGGGCTGATGAATTAAAACGAAACTATTGCTTTGAGTGATTTTTTTTGCTGAAGGCAAAAAAACAAGCCCTGTCCGGAAAGCTGTTCCAGACAGGGCTTGTTTTTTATTTAAGCAGAGCAATCTATTTAATCAATCGTTGGCTCCATTTCACAGCAATCTACCTGAAGGTCGCCCTCCCAGCTTAAATCCTCACCGCGATAAGCAAGCGAATGTTCATCGAAATAATCACTCATTGATTCATAGCAAAGCTGCATCATAGCGTTAATTTCCGCTTTTGCCTTTCGGCTTGTATCGGGATAAATCGGCTCTAAAACCGTCAGTGTCGGAAGCGGCTTGCGATTTAACAGTTTCCTTAATCCCTTTTGCTCTCGAAAGGTAATAACCATTGGGACAACAGGGACGTTCTCATCATAGGCGTATTTAAAAGCGCCGCGGTGAAACTTGCGAATCCCTTTGAGGTAATAGGGGTATAAAACGCCTTCCGGATAAACATGAACGTAGTTTCCGCGAGAGAGCAATTCGCCGATTACACCGTTAAATACCCGAAGCGCTTTGGGCGTTTCCGGAATCGGCAGCCCCCCGCACGCTTTGATCAGCCACCGAAGTCCCGCAAGCTCCAGATTGGTTTTAATCGTCGGGTAATAAAGATTTTTCGGTGCAACTGCCTGAACCACAAAAGAGCAGTCCAACCCCTGCACATGATTGCATACAGTAACAGCGCCGCCCTTGATCCCCTTAAAAATCTTCCGCCCACGAACTCGAAAGCCGTAAAAAATTCGGTTATAACAAAAGAAGAAGCCCACTGCAATCATCTTTAAAACGTAAGAATAAAAACGGGCGATTTTTCGCCGTGGAATAAAATTATAATGCTCGTCCACCCGGATATGAAACGGCTTCCAGAGGTGAACCGGTTCTTCACCCTGCGCCGGCATCTCTTCGAGCGGACGGTGCGGATGCTCCAGTGACATTCCGCGTTCTCCTCCTTCACATTATTTTCTAAAATCATTCATTATTCTCTTCTTGCACTTTTTTGCGTGATGCAATAAGATAATAACATAAACATTATTGAGTAGCGCCGGATGTCACGGCGCGGGAAGGCTATTTTTATGGAACAGAATCAAACCATTGGGATTATCGGCGCTATGGCGTCCGAAGTAGAAATTTTGAAAGCAAAGCTTTTGCATTCAAAAACAACCAAAGCGGCCGGTGTAACCTTTTATGAGGGAACCCTGGAAGGGAAGGCCGTTGTTATTGCACAGTGCGGCATCGGCAAGGTATATGCCGCTATCTGCACACAGGCTATGATCGACCTTTTTCACGTTTGCTGTGTTATCAATACCGGCGTTGCAGGCGGACTGCATCATTCTCTTGCCATCGGCGATATCGTCATCAGTACCGACGCTGTTCAGCACGATTTTGATCTCACTGCCTTTGGCTATGTAAAAGGCTATATGGCAAACGGGGACGGTAAAACGCCAACCCGTTATAAAGCTGATCCGGAGCTTGTCTCGCTTTTCAAACGTGCGGCAGACGATGTCCTGACCGAAAATAAATATATCGACGGAACCATCGCTTCCGGGGACGTTTTTGTTGATGACAGTGCTCTTAAACGCGAGCTGATCGAATCGTTTGACGCTGCGGCGGCTGAAATGGAAGGCGCTTCAATCGCTCAGGTGGCAACGGCAAACGGCGTTCCTTTCGTTGTCATTCGTTCTATCTCCGACCTCGCAGAAAACGAAGCAAACGTTTCATTTGAGGAATTTGAGAAAAAAGCAGCGGAAATTTCCAGCCGAATTGTCCTTGGAATGCTTCGGTGTGCCTAAACGAGGCAACAGGAAAGCTTGCCGAAAGGCTTTTCGGCAAGCTTTTTTCGTTTCCGATCTGCATTTGTATATCAAAACAGAGATCCTTTTTCCTAAAGCCATCTTCGAATCGACTCATCTGCAGCCGTTACTCTCGGCTTTTATAGCAAAAGCCGCTCTCCCGCAAAGGAAAGATTCAAATTGGATCGGAATGCTATCCCAATCTCATTTTTTAAGCTGCGGCAAAATTTCGTCCCAGATCAGTCTCAAAATATCATGCTGATTCTGTTCAACATGTGAAGTGACCGTAACGACTGCATCGTAATCCGGCAAAACAACAATATACTGCCCGTACAAACCGTCGGCGCGGTAAGAATTCGGCACGGTATTTCTCCAAAACTGCAATCCATATCCCGCAATTGCCTCCGGATCCTTGCTGGTTCCGTTGTCATTGTCAATCAGGCAGGAAGTGGCAAGCTTAATATACTCCTCCGGCACAATCCGCTTTCCTTCAAACCGACCGCCGTCCAACAACATCTGGCCGAAACGCGACAGCTCTGCTGTTGTCAGATAAAGGCCGCTGGCTCCGAGGTTAATACCCTTGGGGCAGCTCTCCCACTGGGGGTTAAAGATATGTAAGGGCTTAAACAACCGCGGCGTTAAGTAATCACGCAGCGTTTGCCCTGTTTTTTTCTGAATAGCCGCCGAAACAAAATAGCCGCTGATGTTGCTGTAAAAGAAATGCGTCCCCGGTTCATAGGCGAGAGGCTGTTTTAAAATATCCTCCAGCCAATCCTCACAGGTGGGATTTTCAACCCGGGCTTTAAAAATAGGACATTCCGCATGACCGTTCCCCATCATCATGCTCTTTTTGATCGTTAACCGCTCCAACTTTTCATCCGGAGACGCCGGGAGTTTTTCCGGAAAAAGATCGACAATCCTGTCGTCTAAGGACAACAGTCCTTCCTCAACTGCAATTCCGAGTGCCATTGAAGTAAAGCTTTTGCTGACCGAAAAGACACATTCGCGGTACTGCTGACGCCAATGATGTTCTGCAACAACCTCACCGTGCTGACGAACCTCAACTCCGTGAATATCCAGACCGCGTTCTATTTTTCCAAGCCGAAACCCGTGCAACATTTCATTTTTCATATTAAAATTCCCCTCTCATTGTCGACTGCTGTAAATTCTTACATATTCTAACATAACAACGGGTACAATTCAATGGAGTATAATTTACAAAAAAGATTCTTTGTGTTATGCTAAAAGCAATAAAAACCGACAACTTTTTAAAAATCCATTCATCGTTTGACAAAACGGAGTGACTGCTTATGAAACTGATCAACTTTGGTTCTATGAATTATGATAAGGTCTACCGGGTACCGAATATTGTAAAACCGGGTGAGACCATTACCGCTCAGAGTCTTACCACTTATTTTGGAGGAAAAGGTCTCAACCAGTCTATCGCCCTCGCTCGTGCCGGTGCAAAGGTGTATCATGCCGGCTTAGTAGGGACAGACGGTGCCCCTCTCAAAGAGTTCCTCAAAGAAAATGGGGTTGACGTCAGCCTGATCGAAACGGCAAAGGTGGAAAACGGCCAGGCAATTATCCAGGTGGATGACGATGGACAAAACAGTATCTTTCTTTTCCCCGGCTCCAATCGTGCCATCACGCCGATCTATGCGGGAAATGTTTTATGTTATTTTGAGGCGGGAGATTACATCCTGCTGCAGAACGAAATCAGCAGCTTAGAGGAAATCATCAAAATTGCCCGTGAACGCGGAATGAAAATCATTCTCAATCCTTCCCCTTTTGACGAGATTCTGGCAGACTGTGATTTGTCCGCGGTAGACACTTTTCTTCTCAACGAAGTGGAAGGGGAAGCCATCAGCGGTACATCCGATCCCGATAAAATGGCAGACGCCATTTTGGAGAAATATCCAAAAAGCCATGTTGTTTTAACTCTCGGCAAGCGAGGTGTGCTTTATAAAGATGCCGAAATATCTGCCTCACATGGTATTTTTAACGTGCCGGTTGTAGATACTACGGCAGCAGGGGATACCTTCACCGGATATTACATCGCAGGGCTTTTAGAAGGGCTTCCGGTAGAAGAAATGCTTCGGCTGGCCTCCATGGCTTCCGCTATTGCCGTTTCCCGCGAAGGTGCCGCGCCCTCGATCCCCATGCGGGACGAAGTAGAACAGGCCCTCAAAAAAGCGGAGGATTAAGATGAAAAAAACGGTCTTTTTAGACTGCGACCCCGGGTTGGATGACGCAATCGCATTGATGGTCCTCGCCTCCCGGGGCGATATTTTTTCCCTGCAAGGGATCACTGCCGTTGCCGGAAATCAGACAGGAGAAAAAACTTATTTAAATGCAAGAAGACTTGCTGCCTATCTCGGACTTACGGTTCCCGTCGCACAGGGGGCCGTTAAACCACTGCGGCGCACACCGCTGACTGCGGGGGATTATCATGGCGAAGACGGCCTTGCCGGTATGCGTGCAGGCTCTTCCTTTTTGCCGGGAGATTCTCGTCCGGCGGCAGAATTTCTGCATGACACTCTGTTAAGTCTGGAAATCCCCGCCGTGATTATTGCCACCGGCCCGCTTACAAATCTCACCCGGCTTTTTGAATGTTATCCTGACGTCAAGGCAAAAATTGACCATCTCACCATTATGGGCGGTTCACTTTCAGGTGGAAACGTCACCCCTTATGCGGAGTTTAACTTCTGCGCCGATCCGGATGCGGCACAGTCAGTCCTTCACTCCGGAGTTCCGATCAATCTGCTCGGACTGGATGTAACGCACAAGGCTTACCTCACCGATTCCGAAATTATGGAATTTGCCGCTCTTCACACAAAACACGGAAATATGGTCGGCGATCTGATGGCATTTTATACACAATCTTATAAAATGACAGGTTTGCCGGGAACTCCGATTCACGATGCCTCGGCCGTTTTATATGAGGCTGATCCCACTTGTTTTTATGCGGCAGAATCTATCCATCTTGACGTTTGTACGCAAGGAAAACGGTTGGGTGAGTGCATCCGAAACTCGAACGGGGAACCGAACGTCCGATTCATCACCTCGGTAAACCGCGAAAAATTTGTAAACGCTTTAAAAGAATGCTGCATTTAAAGGAGCTATTATGACTTACTCGGAAAGCAAAATTATCGTACGCTATGCGGAAACCGATCAGATGGGAGTTGTCCATCATGCCGTTTATCCGGTTTGGTACGAAGTTGCCCGCACTGATTATATTAAGCTAATCGGAATTTCTTATTCGGAAATGGAGAAAATGGGGATAATGACTCCGCTTGTCTCTTTAAATTGCCGATATCGCGGCTCTGCATTTTACGAAGACGAAATTACCGTACGAGTTCATATTTCCGAGCTTTCCGCCGCCAAAATCCGGTTTGTATACGAGCTTTTTAAGTCCGGGGAAAACCGTCCGTTTCACACAGGCGACACACTGCACGGCTGGGTGGATACCAAAACCTTTCGGCCGATCAATATGAAAAAGGCTTTCCCTGAAATCTACAAAAAAATGGAAGCGCTCTGCGCCGAATAAAACCGATCATCTCGTTTATAACAAATAAACTTCCTTTTAAAAGGAAGTCGCAAAGAAGAAGCCGACGGTAAAAACCGTCGGCTTCTTTTATCATATTCGCTTTTCGTTCAGTATTCCTTTTTACAATGCCATCCGGACCAATATCGACCTGACGCATTGATGCACAGAAATCGGCAAAATTCAACTGCAGATCTCTAAAATCAATCGCGCATACATTTCGCCGGAGAGAATCAGATTATCAAGGAACGCATGCTCATCCGGCCCATGGGCGCCGCAGTCATCTTCCGGGAAATTGCATCCGAATCCCACGCCGCCTTCAATGTTATGGACATAAGTCCCTCCGCCGATGGCAATGCACTCTCCTTTCTTTCCTGTATACTCTTCGTATATTTTCTTAAGCGTTTTGCAAATAGGAGAGTTTTCCGGCGTATGATGGGGCGGAGACATCTTTTTTTCTCCTGCGGTCAGGCCGATTTTATTAAGTTTTCCCCGCAAAACCTCGGTAACATTTTCATCGTTTGCACAGACCGGCGCGCGACAGTCAGCCTCAAGATGAACACCGTCTTCGTTAAGCTCAAGCACAGTCAGCGCAATACTGAGCGCTCCGCTCACTTCGTCCGACATGGCTATTCCGGCGGAAGTGCCGTCGCATTCGCCAAAAGGAAACAACTTGGCAATTTCTTTAAGCATCCGTGCACTGCTGCTTTCTGCAAGGGGCAGGGAAATAAGAAGGGTGAGTAGGGAGGTAATACCGTTAATTCCGGTATCCGGCCAGGCGGCATGTGCACTTTGTCCTTTAACGCTTACCTTGATTTTTCCATCCGATTCCTCCGCTTTGAATTCTGCGCCGGTCGTCTTTTCGGCAGCTGACAGATACGGCATCAGTTCTTTTATGGAAAATCCTATAAGGGTTGCCTGTGCTTCGGCGGGAACCACATTGATTTTAACACCGCCTTTAAGCGAACAAACCCGCGGAGCTGCTGTTTCCGCTTTCCATGCACCGTCCGCCTCTAATTCAAGCCGTCCTTTTTCGGTGTTAATAATCGGATAACCCGCATCCGGCGTTACCGTTATGGGAGTATGGGCATTTTTACTGAAATAGTAGTCTAAGTCCCCACTTCCGCATTCCTCATCCGAGCCGAGAATCAATCGGCAGTTGGACGAAAGCTCAGCGCCCAGCTCCCTTAAACATTTCATGGCATAGAGAACAGCAACCGCAGGCCCTTTATTGTCGGCAGAACCGCGTCCATACAAATTGTTGCCTTCTCTTGTTAAGGTAAGCGGCGGACGAGCCCATCCCGTTCCCACTGGGACAATATCTAAATGAGCCAACACACTCATTTTGGTTTCTTTTTCATTCATATCGCCGGTTACCAGGTAATTTTCGTGATTTTTTGCCAAAAACCCTGCATCTCGAATCATTTTTTCGGCCAGTTCAACCGCCTTTGCCGGCCCTTCGCCAAACGGCTTTCCGGGAAGAGCTGGACCTTTGTCGCTTTCAATTGCTACAAGAGCTGCCAGGTCCTCTATAAGTGCATCAGTGTTCTCCTCAAAATAGCGGTGAATCGCTTCTTTGGTAATTTGCATTTTTGCTTCTCTCCCTAATTCTAATTGTCTTTATCAGTATAGCACTGAAACAAACAGAAATCCATTAAAAAGCCATTTTAAAGCCTTCGGACGGCAAACCCGGCTATTCTCCGAAAATTTCAGCAGCAGATGCCATATTCTCAATCACCGGAACGCCAAACGGACAACGGCTTTCACAGCTCCCGCATGCAATACATTCGCTGCCGTGATGAGCAAGGCCGGCATAATGAGAACGAATAGACGGCGGAACGTTTGACTCATCCAATCGTGCGATATCCAGATATTTATTCACTGCCGCAATATCAATTTCAGCCGGGCAAGGCTGACAATGACTGCAATAAACACAGTTTCCGCGAAAATCGTTTTTCAGCGTTCCCAAAATCGGCGCATAATCCCGCTCTTCCTCGCTTGTTTCAAAATAGCGAACCGCCTCGCGGATTTCATCGCCGCTCTTACAGCCCAGCATAACGGCCGAAACAGCCGGACGGCTCAGGGCATAGTGAATGCACTGCGGCACCGTCATCGGTTTTCCAAACGGAGTATGCTCCGGCGAAATCAATTTACCGGCTCCCAGCGTTTTCATAACGGTAATGCCGATTCCTCTTTGCTCACAAAGCTTATAAAGAGCGGCACGGGTGGGATCCATTCCTCTGAAAGCCGCCGGATCCATGGAATCGTTTAATACATGTGTATCGGCCGGATAAAGATCAAACGCCGGATTGATACTGAAAAGCATCATTTCGGGCAGGCCGGTTTCAATTGCACGCATCGCCGTTTTAGGATCGTGAGAGCTGAATCCGATATGGCGGATATCCCCTTTCTCCTTCAATTTCAGCACATAGTCGGCAAATCCGGTTTCAAAACGCCCTTATAATCATTCTCCGAATCGATGAAAAACATCATACCGAAATCAATATAACCAAAGATACCCAAAAGCTCTTCAAAATACTTTTGTACGGTAGGCAAATCGCGGCTGATGTCATACTGTTGATTGACATTTGTCGAACCGATATGCCCTTGAATCATAACCTGATCGCGGCGGCTCCCCAGGGCTTTTGCAATGTTTTCACGCACCTCTCGCCCCGGCATAAAAACATCAAACAGGTTGATCCCGTTATCGAGCGCCGCAGAAACGGTTTCTTTTACCTGCTCATAAGGCTTACCGTCCAAATGCTCGCAGCCAAGCCCGATCACACCCGCTTTGCAACCCGTTTTCCCAATTTCTCTGTATTCCATTTCCTTTCCTCCCTTTGTTAATTCAGTCCTTGCCTTTTTCTGCCTGTATTTTTAAAATTTCTTTATGTTCTTTTTCAAGCTCTTCAATCAGCTTCTCAAAGCTCCATGTCTGATTCATAGGTGTTACCACGGCCTTAAGCGGGATTTCAATTTTTTCTTCGCGCAGCGCTTTAAGCAATACGTCAATCCGAGAAGAGGAGAGACCGCTTAAGCAAAGTGCTCCGTCACAGGGCGCGGCGGTTTTATTCTCGCCCTCGCGTTTCTGAAAGCCCTGATATCCCGCAAGATAGCCCACCTGCTGTGCCGTTTCCTCCGGCAGAATACGCCGTTCGGGCAAAAACAATCCCTGCAAAACCGCCGAAAGCTTCTCCCGCGTTTTCAAGTCGATTCCATACGTCAGAACAAGTTCCGGCGCCTTTATCACATGCGCTCTCATCGCCTTCCTCCTCATTTGGCATTGACTCCATTTAAGCACAAATTTTTTTATTTGGCAAGGGGTGGTAAGCTTTTTTATCCGATACAACAGCTTATCAAGCTTACCGCACCTTGTTCTCTGTTTTCTTTTTCCGGTTTTTAAACAAAAAACCAAACGGCCTGTCCTTTCGGACAAGCCGTCCGGTTTAAAACCGTCGCGGATTAAAAAGTCGAATGCCCCAAACGCCCCCGTATCCGATCTCACGAAAAGGCGTCGGTGCATATCGGGGCGTCAATAATATTCTTGAAAATGCGATCAAGTATCCGCTTTCCAATAGCCCCTTAAAATAACATGCGGATTTGCGTCGTACGAGATGGTCAGCGCAGCCTTGGGATATCCGTCTCGGCCGACCCTGTTGGGCAGAGGGGTTGTGCCGCCCTTGTAACAGATCCGCGGGCTGCCCAAGGTGCAGTTGGTATAATGTCCGGTAAGCCCTTTGCCGTAAACATAAATCTTCTTAAAGTCGGTACTGGATCTGCTGTCATTTGATATGAAGCAGTTGGAATCCGTGCCTTTTGAGACAGCAGGTGTCGTATAACTGGAAGATACAGTTGTCCCCCAATCACAGTTAATATCCTGTGGAGTGGTGACTGCCATCGCCGAAGTAAACAGCGAAGCAATCATGACGACAGCCCATAATACCCCGATCAAACGAACTGCCTTTGGTATGCGATTTTGTCTTAACATTACATTCCCTCCTTGCATTTTTACTTGTGGTTTTTTACGGTCACGAAAAGCTGTACAACTTTTATGCCCTCAGAATACATCAGTTTAGAGAAATGTCAATACATTATGAAAAATATTGTGAATAAATATTGCAATTTAATATGCAATATGATAAAATGTGCCTAAACAAGGGGGCGATGGGATGCAGAAACGGAAGCGGAACACGGTCATTGCCGTTATAGCGATTGCTCTGGTGTCAGTGAGTACCGGAACAATGGTCATCAAAACCGTCGGCTTTGACACGATTGTGTCCTGGATCATCCCACCCTCGAGAAGCACTCAAACCCCACCGGACGGTCAGGAGCTGACCTTAACCGATCCGCAGAGTGACTACTACGACTGGGACGGCTCTGAGGTCATAGTTGACCGAAAAGGGCAGCAGCTCTACTTAAAAGTGACCGGCGTAGAGGTGACAAAAGAGTGCGGTGACTTAAATCTGGAAGAAGTTCAGAGAACGGCAGCTTATATAGCAGCTTATTTTCTGGAATCAGATCTATCGGTAGACTCCTCGGGAAATATCACCAACGACTATTCCTATCTCAAGGTGAGTATTTTGGTGAAAAACACCTTTGAGGACGAATATGCGGCGGCTTTTTTAAACAATCAAATTGATTACGGCATCATGGGGGGAAAAGAGGCACAGGCATCATACAACATCCCGGGATGGCTTGAAGCAGATTCAGCCACGTTAATCTCAATGACGGGAGAGAACGAACAAACTGATGATGATTTCTTTTTTGTCCGCGACTTTGCCCCGGGGGAAACGCGGGAGTTTGTGGTCGGATATTCGGTTAAAGACGAGGACTTAAAGAAAGAAAATACGTTCTTTTATCTCGTTAACCCTGTACTTATGGCTGTTTTTTACTACCGGGATGCTCATGGACTTCCCCCCGAAGATATGACGGGAAACGACGCTACTGATGGCGATTTGCGATATATTTACCTCAACAAATACATGGAGGAGTGGCTGAAGTAGGGGGCGATGGGATGCAAAAACGGAAGCGGAACACGGTCATTGCCGTTATAGCGATTGCTCTGGTGTTAGTGAGTACCGGGACAATGGTCATCAAAACCGTCGGCTTTGACACGATTGTGTCCTGGATCATCCCACCCTCGAGAAGCACCCAAACCCCACCGGACGGTCAGGAGCTGACCTTAACCGATCCGCAGAGTGACTACTACGACTGGGATGGCTCTGAGGTCATAGTTGACCGAAAAGGGCAGCAGCTCTACTTAAAAGTGACCGGCGTAGAGGTGACAAAAGAGTGCGGCAACTTAAATCTGGAAGAAGTTCAGAGAATATCAGCTTATATAGCGGCTTATTTTCTGAAATCAGATATATCGGTAGACTCCTCGGGGAATATCACCAACGACTATTCCTATCTCAAGGTGAGTATTTTAGTGAAAAACACCTTTGAGGACGAATATGCGGCAGTCTTTTTTAGGCAACAATCAAATTGAATATGGTATTATGGGAGGAAAAGAGGCACAGTCATCATATAACATTCCGGGTTGGCTTGAAGCAGATTCAGCCACGTTAATCTCAATGACGGGAGAGAACGAATACGCCGATGAAAGCGAATTTTACATCCGCGACTTTGCCCCGGGGGAAACGCGGGAGTTTGTGGTCGGATATTCGGTTAAGGACGAGGGCTTGAAGAAAGAGAATACGTTCCTTTACCGTGTTGACCCAATAATTATGGATGATTATTATTATCGATATGTTCGTGGGCTTCCTGACAAAGATCCCTCGGGAAATGACGCTACCGACAACGACTTGCGATATATTTACCTCAACAAATACATGGAGGAGTGGCTGAAGTAGGGGAAAATGCAAAACTTAACAGAGGAGTGTTTAAAATGAAGGCTTTTTTACAGGTGGAGCTGGCTCGCGCATTTAAAAGAAAATGGTTTGTTATTTCTCTGATTGTTGGATTTGCAATCGCTTTTTACAACTTTTTTGCAGATGTTCTGCCTTATGCTCTCGGTCTGGACGAGTATCTGGAAATGAGTTATCCCTTTGCTTATCCCGGCAGTCTTTATAACAGTTGGCTCGGCGGGAATTATTCGATGGGAAGTTATTATTTCTTCCTGGTGCTTCCACTTCTTGCGGCAATTCCGTTTTCTGATACTTTGTTTTCCGATGCCAAAAGCGGTTTTATCCAAAACCTGTGTATCAGGGGCGAAAAACGTTCTAAGTACTTTTTGGCAAAATATATTGCGGCATTTTGCTCGGGCGGCGCCGCAGTTGCAATTCCAATGATATTCAGCTTCTGCCTTGGCTGTCTGGTGTATCCGCTTATGAATCCGGAGCCGGCTACTTTTACGACCTTGATCGGCGATTTGTCTACATTCCCATATCTGTATTTTTATTTTCCTCTTTTATATGTGCTGCTTTTTGCCATAATTAATTTTATCTATGGCGGATTATATGCTTGTTTTGGATTGTTGAGTACGTTTTATGCAAATTACCGGTTTTTGGTTTTGATCGCACCATTTTTGCTTCATCTTTTTTTGATGACCTTATTGCCGCTGGTGGGGGTTAAAGAGTGGGTTCCGATGAACTTTTTACAGCCCGCTTATCCCGACTATACGCTCTATCCGTTAATCATCGAGGCCGTAGCGCTATTTGCGCTGACTTTTTGGCGGGTTGTAATTGTTGGATCAAAAAACGACATTTATTAGTTGAATCGGTTGAGGCGTTATGATGTGGAAATTATTCGGACACCATATTTTAAACGATCTTCGTCACGGAATTATCGGACAATGGAAAAAATATGGAATTGCCTGCATGATTATGATTCTTATCTGCTTTCAATATCTGCCGATGCTGGAACTGGTTCGAAAGTCCGGCGGCGTACCGATAAGCTATGGGGATTATCTGCTTTTCGTTTTTAAAGGAATGGCGATCATTAATCCAAACGATATGGCGTTGGATATCAATGTGTTTTGGCTGATTTACAATTTTTTTATTGCATTTATCGTCAGCTACTACCCGTTTAAGGATATTACCGGATACGGCCAGCAAATTTTAATTCGTTCTCAGAAAAGAAGCTTTTGGTGGCTTGGTAAATGCGTTTGGGTGTTATCAAGTGTCTTAGCTTACTATCTGTTAACTTACTTGATCATTTCCATTTTCACGTTGTTTTCCGGCGGAAATTTCGATATTTTCCCGCAGTATTCCATTCAGTCCACTGATTTACCGGGAATCCATACCTTTTACGATCTCTTTTTAATCGGGATTGTGATGCCGATCGTAACCTCCATTTGCCTGTCACTTTTGCAGCTGCTGCTATCGCTGATTATGAAACCCATATTAAGCATTATGGTCGTATTGGCCCTGCTGACCTTTTCAATTTTTATCTGTGCCGATTGGGCTATAGGAAATTATACTATGGTGGTAAGAAGTTCTTTTATGATTGAAGGCGGGGTCAACCCTGTAAACGGATTGATTATTATGTCTGCGCTATCGATAATATCTGTGATTGCCGGTTTGTTTGTGTTCAAACAAAAAGATATTTTCTCACATTGACGGAAAAGAGGGTAGCCTATGTATTTGGAAATTCGCAATTTATCAAAAACCATTTCGAAAAAAAGCATTTTAGAGCATATCGATTTAAAGATGGATCGCGGTAGAATTTATGGCTTGCGCGGGAAAAACGGCTCCGGAAAAACAATGCTGATGCGCACAGTCTGCGGTCTGATTCTCCCGAGCGAGGGAGAAATCGTCCTTGATGGGGAGATATTACATAAGGATATTTCGTTTCCGAGAAGTGTTGGTGCATTGATTGAAAATCCGGGCTTTATTGCAGAGTACAGCGGCTTTAAAAATTTGTCCGCTCTGGCTTCTATAAAAAAAGTAATCGGTGACGATGAAATTAAACTGTTAATGCAAAAGCTGGAACTTGACCCGGATGATAAAAAGAAATTCAAAAAATATTCTTTGGGAATGAAGCAGAAAATAGGGATAATAGCTGCCATTATGGAAAACCCGGATTTGATTATCCTGGATGAGCCTATCAATGCATTAGATGAGAAAAGTGTTAACATCGTAAAAGAATTGTTGCTGGAACACAAGGCACGAGGCGCTTTAATCATGATTTCCTGTCATGACAAGGAGGAACTCGAGTTTTTAGCTGATGAAGTATTCTGCTTGGAAAACGGAAAAGTAATCGACAGTTATCTTGTAGAAAATCATGAATAAGGGGGTATTTGCATGAATACAAAAAGAAAAGCAGTAACCGCCCTGATTATTTTAGCAAGCGCCGTTTTAATTTGTGCCTTTGTGTGGAGAGTCGTCGCTGTCAATCTGAAATATCCGGCGCCCACACTGAAAAGCTACGAAATAGGTGAAACGGTACGGTATCTTGACAATTATGAAATCACTGTTGTAAAATCGGAGTTTCTGTCGGATGATCGGGCAGATGAGCTGTTTGATGTTGAAAATATGTTTCCTGATATGGAACAAAAGTTTTTAGTTGCAACGTTAAAAATTAAAAATATCAGCAATGAAGTGCAGGAATTCGCCGTTGAAAATCTGATTTTTCAATCAGGAGCCTTTTTTAACGCTCCCATGATTCAAGGCTTTGAGGCGCTTAACGGTTGGTGTACTTTGCCGGAATTAAGCGCCGGTGAGGAACAACTGGTCAAGCTTCCGTTGAATATTTCAAAATCGAGATTCCGCGATTCGCAGTGGAACACGATTACAGAGCGACCTTTTGAACTTGTATTGGGACTGTACCCCGAAAGAGAAGTATTAAAGCTGCAATAAATTTAAATAAAATTAAGAGGTCTCGCAGGATAGCTGGGTGTACGTAAGACAGTATTGCGCTAAGATTGACGAAGCGTCACGAAACAGCATGGAGCTGATCGTGCCGGAGCTGGCGAAGCGAAACGGCGTGACCGAGAAACTGAAAGCCGACACCAAATGGAATGGGTACGGCAGATGAACGCTTGCAAGGCACAGGCAGAGGAAATTGTGAAAATCGAATTGATTTACGATTGAGTGAGGAAGTCCGGGCAGAAAACTGTTCGGACTTTTCTCATATATTCCAAAGTTGCGGTAGAATTGTTCACAAGTTTTATGGTATAATTTGAATACAAAAATTGAGCAACAAATCGGAATTTAATGAGGTAAGTAATATGTGGAACAAATTATATAATGCAGCGGTTAAGGTGCAAAACGGTCGAAGAATTTCCCCATTTATAGATGCAGGCGGTGTTGCTGCTGCTATTCTTACAAAACAGGGAAATATTTATGTTGGTGTTTGCATCGATACGGCATGCACACTTGGAATGTGTGCAGAAAGAAACGCCATTGCCAATATGATTACGAATGGAGAGAATCAGATTGATAAGGTCGTTGCAGTTATGCCTGATGGTCGAGTGGGTTCTCCTTGCGGTGCTTGTCGTGAGTATATGATGCAATTAGACAAGAATAGCGGAGAAATTGAAATTCTACTTGACCTTGAAACTAAAAAAACAGTCAGACTCAAAGAGTTAGTCCCAGATTGGTGGGGATATGACGGATTTCGAGAATAGTCAAATAAATTCCAGTTTGTCGAACTGATAAAAACCCTTTAGGAACTAAAGGGCGCACTTCTATACTCTCCTAACGGGAGTATCGTGCGTCCTGCGGAGCTTCATTCTCCGTCAGCAGGAGGATACTGCATGACCGAGAATGTTGCGTCACTTCGTTCCGTCAAGGTGGCTACACCCCCTTGCGCTGCTAAAGCGGCTATCCCCTGTGGACTTGCCGTCCGCAAACGGTTTTGACAAACCGTTTGCCGCCAGCAAGTTTGAAGATTAGACATAAACAAATCCTCCGCATGGTCTAAGCCATACGGAGGATTAACTGTTTTACGGACACCCGTCTATTTCGCGAGGCCTCTTTTCTAACGCAGGAAAAATCATTTTGATCGGAATTATATGGAACGTCGTTATAATTACTTCGGCGATGACAAGCCGCAAATACGAAATAACGAATACTGACTGCGATCGTAAAACAACAGTAACCCTCCGTTAATTCTACAGCGATTTTTGTCAAAAGACTGCTGCTTTCAACCGATTTATTGTTCCTTCTCTCGTAATTACTGACTTTTTGAATTGGTGAACCACCGGGGATTCGCTTTCCTGCGGGAAAGCCCTCGCGGGAAAAACAGTCCGCCGGACTGTTTTTTTACTCCGCTCAATCGAATCCCCGAAAAACTTTAATAAAAACCAAACGGCCTGTCCTTCAGACAAGCCGTTTGCTGGTGAACCACCGGGGATTCGCTTTCCTGCGGGAAAGCCCTCACGGGAAAAACAGTCCACCGGACTGTTTTTTTACTCCGCTCAATCGAATCCCCGAAAAACTTTAATAAAAACCAAACGGCCTGTCCTTCAGACAAGCCGTTTGCTGGTGAACCACCGGGGATTCGCTTTCCTGCGGGAAAGCCCTCGCGGGAAAAAAACAGTCCACCGGACTGTTTTTTTACTCCGCTCAATCGAATCCCCGAAAAACTTTAATAAAAACCAAACGGCCTGTCCTTCAGACAAGCCGTTTGCTGGTGAACCACCGGGGATTCGAACCCCGGACCCTTTGATTAAAAGTCAAATGCTCTGCCAACTGAGCTAGTGGTTCATTTGATCTACGCAAGATGCTTATTTATTATACATAATCTGAGTGCTCTTGTCAACACTTTTTTCAGAGAAATCTCTCTTTTTTCTCAAAGTCGTTGCTTTTAGACTTTTTATCATCACTATAATATTCAATTTTCCGGGCCTTTTCAAAGCTCTTTTACAGCATTGCATTGTTATTGTTGCAGGAATTTACAAAATTATGCTATAATTAAGGTCAACTCTAATTAAAATTCAGACGGTTTTATAAGTAATCGTCAACCTTTAACTAAAACTTCTTTTGAAAAACAAAGCCTGATTAACTGAGGTGATTTTTTGTCATTCAACCGCGACCATATTCGCAACTTTTCAATTATTGCCCACATTGACCACGGAAAGTCCACCCTGGCGGATCGAATTCTGGAACAAACCAGCGCCGTTTCAACCCGGGACATGGAGCAACAGCTTCTCGACAACATGGATATTGAGCGGGAACGCGGCATTACCATCAAAGCCCGCGCTGTCAAGGTGAGCTACAAGGCTGACAACGGCGAAACATATGAATTCAATTTAATCGACACCCCCGGGCATGTTGACTTTAATTATGAGGTTTCCCGTTCCCTGGCCGCGTGTGAAGGAGCGCTTCTCGTTGTAGACGCTTCTCAGGGGATCGAGGCGCAAACCCTTGCCAATACCTATCTCGCAATCGAACATGATCTGGAGGTTGTTCCGATCATTAATAAAATTGACCTTCCCTCGGCAAATCCGGAACTGGTTTGCCAGGAAATCGAAGACGTCATTGGCATTCCCGCTTTAGACGCACCCCGCATTTCCGCCAAGACCGGCGAAAATATTCATGCTGTTTTGGAACGGATCGTTTCCGACATTCCCGCGCCGAAAGGGGATGAAACCGCTCCTTTACAGGCGCTGATATTTGACTCTTACTACGATGCCTACAAAGGCGTTATTGTTTATATTCGTGTTAAGGAAGGATGTGTTCGGGTAGGCGATACCATTCGGATGATGGCTTCCGGCGCTGAATTCAATGTCGTTGAGGTTGGCTATCTGGAGGCCACGACCATTGCGCCTTGTAAAGAACTGGTCGCAGGAGAAGTAGGCTATATCGCCGCCTCAATTAAAAATATCGGTGATACCAAAGTAGGCGACACTGTTACCTTGGCAGACAATCCGGCCAAAGAGCCGCTGCCCGGCTATCGTCAGGTAAATCCCATGGTTTTCTGCGGTATTTATCCTGCAGACGGAGCAAAATACGGCGATCTGCGTGATGCGCTCGAAAAGCTGCGTTTAAACGACGCGTCCCTTACCTTCGAGCCGGAAACTTCCATTGCTCTCGGGTTTGGATTCCGATGCGGTTTTCTGGGCTTGCTTCATATGGAGATCATCGAAGAACGGCTCGAACGTGAATACAATCTGGATCTTGTCACAACCGCACCCTCGGTTGCTTATCGGGTTACAATGAGCAGCGGGGAAGTTAAGATGATCGATAACCCCACCAATTTTCCGGATGCCATGAGCATCCAGGTGGCAGAAGAGCCGATGATCAAGGCGACCATCCTCTCACCGGAGGAATTCGTCGGCAATATCATGGAACTTTGCCAAAACAGGCGGGGAATCTTTAAAGATATGAAATATCTCGACACAACCCGTGTTGAGCTTCACTACGAACTTCCTTTAAACGAAGTGGTTTACGACTTCTTCGACGCACTGAAATCCCGCACACGGGGATACGCCTCGTTTGATTACGAAATGATGGGCTTTAAACCGTCCAAGCTTGTTAAGCTCGATATCATGCTCAATGGCGAAGTGGTTGACGCACTTTCCTTTATTGTTCATACTGATAAGGCGTATGAACGTGCAAGACGGATTGCAGAAAAGTTAAAAGAGCATATTCCGCGTCAGCTTTTTGAGGTGCCGATTCAGGCGGCCATCGGCGGAAAAATTATTGCCCGGGAAACCGTTAAAGCCATGAGAAAAGATGTCCTTGCCAAATGCTACGGAGGCGACATTACCCGAAAGAAAAAGCTTTTGGAAAAGCAAAAGGAAGGTAAAAAGCGGATGCGCCAGCTCGGCAGCGTAGAAGTTCCGCAGGAAGCCTTTATGGCTGTTTTGAAGCTGGACGAATAAAGCGGTCGTTCTGCACAACATTACAAAACCTGCGGAGAAATTCTTTGCGGGTTTTCTTTATCTGCCAAGAAAGGATTTTTATCATGAAACAACTGGTTACGGCAATTCTTTTGGGATCCATTCTGCTGTTTGAATTTTCAGGCTGTATCCCGGTAGAACGACAACCGGCTCCTTCATCCGAAAGCGGAGAGCCGTCTGCATCATCGGAACGAACTCCGGAAGAATCCGCTCTGGCCGGAATGACACTGGAAGAAAAGGTGGGGCAGCTATTTGTCCTTGCCTATCGAAAAGATGAAAACAAGCAAAATCTTACCGCTTTAAATCAGACTGCCATTGATGAGATGACCGAAATTCAGCCGGGCGGCATCATTCTCTTTGGGGAAAATATCGCCTCTGTCGAACAGGTGCGTAATTTCATCGTATCCGCGAAACAAACTGCCAGATATCCTCTTTTTATCTCGGTTGATCAGGAAGGCGGTTCTGTTCAGCGAATTACAAAAACAGATTCTATTTCCGCAACCGCTCTGCCTCCGATGTATCAAGTGGGATTGACAAAAGACCCGGCACTTGCTAAAAAAGTAGGAAACGTTTTGGGAAGCGAATTAAGCGTCTTTGGTTTTAATATGGATTTTGCTCCCGACTGCGATGTTTTCTCAAATCCGAATAATACAGTGATCGGCCATCGTGCTTTCTCTTCCGACCCGGAAGTGGTTGCACAGCTTTCTGTTATGGTCTCGCAGGAACTGCGCGAAGAAAATGTGATTCCCGTTGCCAAACATTTTCCGGGACATGGAGATACTGATGCAGATACGCATCTCGGTTATGCCGTCAGTAATAAAACAATTGATGAGCTTTGGAAAACTGAATTGATCCCTTTTAAAGCGCAAATTAAGACGGGCGTTCCTGCTGTTATGGTCTCACATATCAGCCTGCCCGCCGTCAACGGAGATAACACCCCCGCCTCACTTTCCAGAAAAGTGATTACCGGGCTTCTTCGGCAGGAAATGGGGTACCAAGGGCTTGTTATCACCGATTCTCTCGCAATGGGTGCAATCGTACAGAATTACACAGCCGAAAAGGTGCCGATTTTGGCACTGGAGGCGGGTGCCGATCTTCTTTTGATGCCTGAGAATCCAAAAGCAGCCTACAACGCCGTTTTATCCGCCGTGAAGGACGGAACCCTTTCCGAAGCGAGAATTGACGAATCGGTTTTACGGATTCTCAAAGTGAAATACGAATATGGCCTGTTTCATAACCGACCCCTTTCCGATTCATCCGTCTTGGGATGTGCAGAGCATCAGGCTGTGGTGAAGGAAATCGAGGAAAAACAGCCGTAAAGCAGAAAGGATGTCGAAAATGGCCGGTGTTTATATCCATATCCCATTTTGTGTGGTAAAATGCCCTTATTGCGATTTTTACTCGCTTCCGGCCCGCCCCGATGAGATGGATCGCTATCTCTCCGCCCTTCTCTCCGAAATCGGCGCTGCACCGACAGGGACAACGGCAGAGACCGTTTATTTTGGCGGCGGAACGCCCATCCTTTTCGGTCCGAAACGGCTTTCGTCTGTTATGGACGCCTTAAAAAAGCGATTCCTATTTCAATCCGGGGCGGAAATTACACTGGAAGCAAATCCTTTTTCCACGCCCGAAAAAGAATATGAAGAACTCTTTAAATTGGGGTTTAATCGAATTTCTTTCGGCGTGCAGTCGGCCATTCCCGCAGAGCTGAAGCAATTGGGACGGCTTCAGGGGCCGGAACTTGTAAAAACGGCGATTTTGCGAGCCAAGGCGGCAGGTTTTCAAAACATTTCTGCCGATCTCATGCTGGGAATCCCGGGGCAAAGCGTTCAAACGCTTGAAGAAAGTATTTCCTTTTTAAGCAGTTTAAATCTTCAACACGTTTCGGCTTATCTGTTGAAAATCGAAGAGGGAACTCCGTTTGAAAAAAACAAAATGGCGGCACACTGCCCTGATGAAGATGCCCAAGCCGTTCTTTATCTTACAGCCGTCTCGCTTTTAAAGCAAGCTGGATTTTCGCAATACGAGATCTCCAACTTTGCAAAACCGGGTTTTAAAAGCCGTCACAATTTAAAATATTGGCGCAGAGAAGAATATCTCGGTTTCGGTCCGGCTGCCCATTCTTTTTATAAAGGGAAACGATATGCCCATCCGCGCGATTTGAATGAATATCTGGAAACAAACGGGCAAAATATATTATTAACCGATGATTGCTCCGATCCTGCAGAAGAAGAGCTGATGCTTCGTCTTCGGCTGACCGAAGGGATCAGCCTTTCGGCACTTCCTATTTCATCATCGGCAAAGCGTCGGATCTTACAGGCGGCGCTCCCGCTTGAAAAAACGGGACTTCTCTGTTTATCCGGCGAAAGAATTCATCTGACGCCAAGAGGCTTTCTTGTTTCAAATGCTGTGATTCTACGCCTGACAGAGGCTCTGGAAAACGATGAATACTAATTTCTGCTTTAAAAATATTGCCAAATGATAAAGAACCCGCAAACCCTTTTAAACAGGTTTGCGGGTTCTTGCTTTACGTAATGATTATCGCGTTTCCTTTTTACTTACCATTCCGCATTTAGATAAAGTTGGAAAAGCAATAACAATTCCGACAAAAGGCTCAATAGCGTTCAACAGAATACCGATACCTTTACAATGCTGTTACGGAAGTTCATTTCCGGCAGCTTTATAGATATCGTACCATTCTTTGCGGGTAAGGGTGATGTCTCCTCCCTTTGCGATATCCTGAATCCGTTTGGGGTTTGCTGTCCCGCACAACGGCATGATTCCGGCCGGATGGCGCAAAATCCATGCGGTAGCGATAGCGGTATTTGGCACATCATAAGTCGCGGCGATGTCGTCAATCACTCGATTAAGCTCGGGAAATTTCGGATTGTCCAGATATACTCCCTCAAACCATCCGTACTGGAACGGAGACCACGCCTGAATGGTAATTCCGCGGAGCCTTGCATACTCAAGCATACTGTCGTCCCGCCCGATGGAGGCATGATCCTCCATATTCATATGAATACCCGAATCTATCATTCCCGTATGCATCAAGCTGAACTGAAGCTGATTGGCGATTAATTTATGCGGAACGGCCTGCTGCAAAAGCTCCATAAACAGAGGCTTAAAGTTTGAAACGCCAAAATACCGAACCTTTCCCTCACGGTGGAGAATTTCAAAGGCCTCTGCGACCTCTTCCGGCTCCAGCAATGTATCCGGGCGATGGAGCAAAAGCGAGTCGAGGTGATCGGTCCCCAGCCGTTGAAGCGAAGTGTTTACCGCCTCCAGAATATGCTCTTTGGAAAGATCGTAATGTCCCTCGTGAACGCTGCACTTGGACTGAATCAGCATTCGGTTGCGCAATCCCGGATTGGCTGCCAATACCTCTCCGAAACGTTCCTCCGACGCACCGCCCATATAGATATCCGCCAGGTCAAAATAATTAATGCCCTCTTCCAAACAGGTAAGAACCAGTTTTTCTCCCTCTTTCAGGGTGTTTTTTCCAAATCTCCCACATCCGAGCGCCACTTGAGAAGCGGGCAGCAGCCCACCGACTTTAATCTGTTTCATTGTAAAAAATTCCTTTCTTTACTTGGTTTATAAGTATGTCGGTTTGTTATAAACAAATATCGCCTATCTGCCCTCCTTTACTGATTTTCTTTTGCAAATTCAATTACTTTTTTCGAAGCTTCCTTGCCGGTCAAATGCTCTATTCTTAATTCTAAAACCGCGGTTCGATTCCATTCGGTTTTAATTTCTTCCATGCTGTCTTCCAAAAAATCAGGACAATATTTCTCAGCTAAGGCGAGAAGCGCTTTCCGTTTTCGATCGTCTTCTGTTACAAGACGTATCCGGCCAAACGCAACAATGCTTCGGTAATTGGTAGAACGAATTTGCGGAACCACTGTATCTTTTTCAACTACGCAGAAAGAAGCTTTATTTCCTTGTTTTACCGCGTCTGTTTTGTGTCCGTCACACGCACAATGAAAATAAACACATCCGTCAAGCAGCACATAATTAAGCGGTACTGTATACGGATACCCCTCGTCTCCCATCACCGCCAAAATACCGCTTGTCCCATTTTTTAGAATTTCAGCTGATTCCTCCGCAGAAAGCTGCTGTCCCGCTCTTCTCATTTTTCGAAACATAAAATACCTTCATCCGTTTTTTCAAAGTATACCACCGTATTCTTTATTTGTCGAGATCCGGGTCCGTGACCGGACCGGACAATTCGCGAGACATTCGCTTTGCCAATCTGAACGCTAAAAGCCCGCGAGGTACGCTTTACGAAAGCTTTTTCAAGCGTATCTCGCGGGGTCCGTGACCGGACAGGACTGTCGCGAGACATTCGCTTTGCCAATCTGAACGCTAAAAGCCCGCGAGGTGCGTTTTACTAAAACCTTTTTCAAGCGTATCTCGCGGGTCTGCTATTTATATCATTTTTACTGCGTTCGTATCGCGACTGACAGCGGAGGCACTCCGACAGGGTGCCCCTGCGGGCAATTCGCGATTCCACCGTTTTACCAATTTGAACGTTATAAACCCGCTAGGTGCGCTTTACGAAAGCTTTTTCCGAACTTATCTCGCGGGTCTGATATTTATATCATTTTTACTGCGTCCGTATCGCGACTGACAGCGGAGGCACTCCGCCCGTGACCGGACAGGACAATTCGCGAGACATTCGCTTTGCCAATCTGAACGCTAAAGCCCGCGAGGTACGTTTTACGAAAGCTTTTTCCAAACGTATCTCGCGGGTCTGCTATTTATATCATTTTTACTGCGTCCGTATCGCGGCTGACAGCGGAGGCACTCCGCCCGTGACCGGACCGGACAATTCGCGAGACATTCGCTTTGCCAATCTGAACGCTAAAAGCCCGCGAGGTACGTTTTACGAAAGCTTTTTCCAAGATATAAATATAAAAGCGCCGTCTTTACATTTTATATCTATTCATATTTACACCTGTATAATTAAACCCTATATATAACAAGAGATTGCAATCTCCCCTTAACTATTTATACTGGAAATACAAGATCAAAAAGCAGGAGTATTAGTATGTTAGAACTTAAAACTGACTGGGGCCGGTGCGAGATTACGCTGAATGAATATCTAGCTCGGCATAAAATCAGCAAAAGTAGATTGTCGAGAACTGCCGAGATCCAATATTCACAACTTCAAGCTTATTGTAAAAATGAAATTCAGCGGCCTGATCTCGGCGTCCTTGCCCGAATTTGCCGCGCACTGGAGTGTGACATTCCCGATTTAATCCGTTATATTCCACCCGAAGCCAATTAGGTGACTGGAGATTGATCCTATTAATTATCTGCTTATACTCTATCAAACCGGAACAACATCAACGTGTGTTCCGGTTTTATTTTTTTCCTCATTTCAAACTTATAGCACCAAAACAACCTTTTCGATTGTCTGATATTTAAAATAGTGAACTATTTAACAAAATATGTTTTCTCCCCTTGACAAATATACAATATCGGTATATATTAAAAATACCCCATAGGGGTATACCGTATTTTTAAACTGCTGCATAACATGACGAGGAGGGTAAAAGATGGTAAACAAGCATCAATACAATGAGGCGGTTCTTTCCCGCCTATCCAGAATTGAAGGCCAAATTCGTGGAATCAAGTCGATGGTTCAGGACGGAAGGGAATGTGAAGACATTTTTATGCAGATATCCGCCGTCGGTTCTGCCATTACCAATGTTTCGCTCCTCATTGTTGAGGATCACATCGAGCACTGCGTGCGTTCCGGCATTGAATCCGGAGATGTACAGGAAACGCTTGACAATCTGGTTGATGTGTTCCGGCAGTTTTCCAAATTAAAATAAGGAGGCAATTATGATAAACAAAGATGCATCAATCTACGACAACGAACAAAATCCGTCTGTCAATCCTTCTGCCGATTCTAAGCCATCCGGATGCGGCGAATCCTGTGCCGGGTGTGCGGGCTGCGGGGACTCTCTATACCCGCCTTACAATCCCTTTGAGCATATGGATGAAGCAGAGAAAAAGCGCTCCCACAAATCGGACTGTTGCGACAACAGAGGTTCGCACAACGATGGCTGCGGCTGCGGACATGATCACGGTGACGGTGATGATGACGACTGGAAACCAATGGCCGTACGGCTCATCCTCTCTCTCGTACTTTTAATTTGTGCAAAATTCATTGCAATGCCGTACTGGCTTTCGCTTATCTTTTATATTGTGGCTTATCTGTCTGCGGGATATGATGTTTTGTGGAGAGCGCTTAAAAACATTTTTCGCGGTAAACTCTTTGACGAAAACTTTTTAATGGCAATTGCCACGGTCGGCGCTTTTGGAATCGGAGACTACGCAGAAGGCATTGCCGTTATGCTCTTTTATCAGTTTGGGGAAATGCTACAGGATATTGCGGTCAGCCGTTCCCGCCGTTCGATCACTGCGTTGATGGATATCAGGCCCGATTTTGCACACAAACAGGTAGGAGGAGAACTTATTACCTGCAAGCCGGAAGAGATTGCCCTCGGAGATATCATTGTGGTAAATCCCGGTGAGCGCGTCCCGTTGGACGGAATCGTTTTAAACGGCCGTTCTTATTTGGATACATCGGCGCTGACCGGTGAATCGGTTCCGCGTGAGGTAGAAGCGGGCGCAGAAGTTCTTTCGGGTGCTATCAATCAAAACGCCACTCTTGAAATTCAGGTTACAAAAGAATTTCACGATTCTACCGTTTCTAAGATTTTGGAGCTTACTCAAAATGCTGCCTCTCGAAAAGCGGATACCGAAAAATTCATCACAAAATTTGCACGGATTTACACCCCTATTGTTGTGGGCTGTGCAGTTCTCACCGCTGTTATCCCGCCTCTCTTCCTCGGATTTAACACCTTTGGCGACTGGTTCTATCGTGCGCTGATTTTCCTGGTTATTTCCTGCCCCTGTGCACTGGTGGTTTCCATTCCGCTTGGATTCTTCGGCGGAATCGGCGGCGCATCCAAACGCGGAATTCTCGTGAAAGGCAGCAACTATCTGGAGGCCCTCTGCCATGCCAATACCGTTGTATTGGATAAAACCGGCACATTAACCAAAGGAGAATTTTCTGTTAAAGCACTGTCTCCGGCAGATGGTGTAAGCGAAGAAAGCCTTTTAAAGGCCGCTGCGCTGGCAGAAGCACACTCTTCTCATCCAATTGCAAAGTCCATTTTGGTTCGATATGGCAAGGAAATTGACAATACACAAATTTCCGAAAACACCGAAAAGGCCGGATTTGGTACCACCGTTACACTGAGCGACGGCACTGTCCTGCTTGCCGGTAATCTTAAACTGATGGAGCTTAACGGCATTCATGCGCAAAAGCCGGACGGTCTTGCCGGAACCGTGGTTTACATCGCAAAAAACGGCAGCTATCTTGGTTGTCTTTCCATTTCGGATACTCTGAAGCCCACCTCGGCTGAGGCAATCCTCCGCCTGAAAGAAGCGGGTGTCCAAAAAGCGGTCATGTTGACCGGTGATGCTCCGGCGGCCGCTCAGGCAATTGCAAACGAAGCCGGTATTACCGAATGGAAAGCAAATCTATTACCGCAGGACAAAGTTTCTGCTGTTGACGAGCTTTTAAGCAAGGAAAGCGGAAAAGAAAAATTAATCTTTGTCGGCGACGGAATTAACGACGCTCCCGTCATTGCCCGAGCTGATATCGGCGTAGCTATGGGCGGTATCGGTTCAGACGCAGCGATTGAGGCCGCCGACGTCGTATTAATGACTGATGATCTTGCCAAACTCCCGCTCGCCATCCGAATTGCGCGGAAAACCCGGCGAATCATCAACCAAAATATTGCTTTTGCTCTCGGTGTTAAAGTCGCTGTATTGCTTTTAAGCCTCTTTGGTATCACTTCCATGTGGATGGCTATTTTCGCTGATGTAGGCGTGGCTCTTCTTGCCATCCTCAACGCCTTGCGCGCTATGAGCATCAAAGAAAGTTAAACGAAATAATATTTTGATTTTGTTTATAAAAACACCCCCTTTTGCGTAATTAAAATCTTGCAAAAGGGGGTGTTTAATACTTTTATAAGCAGCGTACCCTATTTAATACGTCATATGAGCTTGCGGTTTATAATACTTTGGTGTACCGATATGTACATTAACAGTAAAGACCTGTCACCCACAAAACACGTTTCTCAAAATTCGTCGCGCCTTGCCGATTACGGCTTTTCACCGCGTTGACGCCTTGAACTTCAAAGCAGATGTCCTTTTATTCCTCAATATAAAGAACGCCGAGGGTGTTCTGGCCGCAATGGGAAGTAACCGTTGAACCTGCTATGGTTTCAACAATCTGGTCGAACTGATACAGCTCTTTAATTTTGTTCCGCACGCTTTCAACGATTTCCTTACTGCAGCCGGTATGGGTGATGAAAATCAAATCCTTTTTCATCTTCTTTCCGGCAAGACGATCTGCCGTGTAAATCGGCAGTACTTTATCAATTGTTCCGCGGTATTTTTTCCCTACCTTCATTTCGCCGTCCACAACCTCAATACAGGGTTTCAGCTTTAAAAGGTTTGCTCCCAGCGCTGCCACGCCTGAGCAACGACCGCCTTTATACAGATAGTCCAGCCGATCCACAACAAAGCTTGCGCGAATTTTCGGGATAATCTCTTTTACATGTTTTATAATTTCCTCAGCCGAAGCACCGGCATCTTTCATCACCGCTGCTTCCATAACTGCGTGCCCGTGCCCGGAAGAAAGGTTTAAAGAATCGATAACCGTTATATTTTCAAACTCGGATGCGGCAATACAGGCGTTTTGATAAGAGCTGGAGAATTTAGAGCTGATGGTAAAATGAATCAGCGCAACATCCGAAGATGTTTGACGTTTTTTAAAAAACTCCAGATAATCAGCTACCGACGGAGCCGCCGTTTTGGGAAGCTGACCGGTTTTTTTAACATACTCGTAAATGGTCTGCGCAGTTATTTCAACACCGTCCTTCATTGACTCATCGCCCAAATTAATATAAAGCGGAATGATACCGATATCATAGCGCGAAAGCTGTTCCGGCGATAAATCGCAGGTGCTGTCAGCCGAAATGCGAACTAACTCTGACATGAGAAAACCTCCTTAAGCGTTTTACTTCCAATATTTTACCTGTTTTTCATTAAGATTTCAATCAATTTGAAAAATAAAGATGATAAAATTTTGTGTTTTGCAGATACTAACTCTGTGTTTGAAAGAACGGAGGGTTTATTTATGGAAATACTACTGGATATCGGCGAAATTGCGGTACGTTCCGTCGTTTCGATTGCAGTACTTTTTATACTGGCAAAGCTAATGGGAAGCAAACAAATATCGCAGCTTAATTTTTTCGATTATGTCGTGGGAATTTCGATCGGTTCCATCGCAGCGGAAATGTCGGCCGATACAGAGCTTCCCTTTCATTTCCCTCTGATTGCCATGGGGGTATATGCCGCTATCGCCGTTGTCATTTCGGTTTCCACCAATAAATCCATTAAAGTGCGCCGCTTTATGAACGGGACACCGAGTATTTTAATCGATCGGGGAAGAATTTTGCGGGAAAATCTCAAGCGTGAAAGGATTGACATAAATGAACTACTCTGTCAATGCCGCGGGCAGGGATACTTCAACATTTCCGATATTGATTTTGCCATTTTGGAGACAAACGGAAAACTCAGTATTTTACCGCAAAGCGCTAAACGCCCGGTCACCCCGCAGGATATGAATTTGACTCCTCCGGAGGAGGGGCTGTGCGCCAATATTGTCATTGACGGGCAGATCATGGAGAAGCATCTGCACTCCGTCGGAAAAAACAGAGAGTGGCTGGAACATCAAATGAATGCGCAAAAAATTAAGGATGTTTCCGATATCATCCTTGCCACCTGCGATACAAACGGAAATTTCAGCGCCTATTTAAAAAATCAGGCAAAGCCAAAAAATCTTTTCGATTAATATTTTTTTAAATTTAATCTGATTGAAACTTTTTGAGAAACTATAAAAAAGGCAAAGCCAATTGCTTTGCCTTTTTTACTATTTTGCCGCTTGATGCATACTATCCTTTTTCGCCCTAACAAATTCGCGCCCTTTTTCCACAATAAAGTCACAAAGAACCTCTGTAGAATCCGGATGGGCAAAATCCTTTTGGTTTTCCCGCATCTTCTCAATCATTTTGTCATTGGTTAAAAGCTCAGAGACCGCATGGGTGAGCGGATAGGTTTTGCTGACGGCAAGCGCTAGCCCATAACCAACCATAAAACTGCTGTTGCGATCTTCCATCCCCGGGATGGCATTTGCCAAAATCATCGGGACACCCTTGGCAAGCCCTTCTGAAAGAGAAATTCCGCCCGGCTTTGTAATCATAATATCGCAAGCGTCCATCATCATCGGTATATTATACGAGAATCCGTAAATATCAAATCTCTTCTTTGTTTCAAGCTTTTTAAGCTTGGAACGCATCCGCAAATTACTGCCGCAAACAACCATCGCCTGAAAGTCAAAGGGGAGATTGTCTAAATCAAGGATTGTTTTATCAATGCTTCCGTATCCCATACTGCCGCCCATAATCAACAGCGTTTTCTTATTCGGATCCAGGCAGAGAAGCTCACGCGCCTTGTGCTTTTCGATCTTCTCGCTGAATTTGGGGCTGATGGGAATCCCAAACGGAAGAATTCTCTCTTTGGGGACCTGCTTTACCAAAAACTGCCCTGTCAATCCCTCCGATGCCGTCACAATATAGTCGATATAATTATTTCCCTGCCAATGTGCCTGCACCGTAAAATCGGTATCAATCCCGATAACAGGAACATCGATCCAGCCCATTGACTTGATGGTATCGATGATATGTACACAGTAGACCTGGGTACATACAATGATATCAGGCTGGTACTCATCCAAATATTTCTTAAGCTGCCTTGCAAACGGAAGATTCTTTATCCGGGCAAAGGTATGCTCGTCTAAAGGTTTATATCCCTTTTCCATGGCATCATAAAATTTTTCACCGATTATGCGGGCGTGAATCGCCGCAACGGATTTAATAGAAACCAAATATCCGACCTGAACGATTTTTTGGAGTGCCGGGCTGAAATAACGGTACATATCCAGAATTTTACAGGGAATATGGCGTTCTTTAAGACCGTTTGCAACAGAGCGGGCAACTGCATTATGCCCCTGTCCAATGGTAGCTGTAATAATTAAAACTTTCAAAAAAACACCCCCACATAAACCCCGTATAAATCGGATAAAACAAACCGATTTTAATTTCAGAATCGAATCCGTTTTCTCTTTTCGCGTCCAATTTCGTTTTTCGTTTTTAGAGTATCACAAAAAGGTTGTTATTTCAACTAAAAGCTGTAACTATTTTACTTTTTTTCAGCAAATTTCTTCCTTTTTTAAACGTCCGTCATTCATGGTATATATTTTTTGCGCATAGTTTGCCACCGTGAGGTCATGCGTAATAAGAAGAATCGTTTTCCCTTCTCTGTGAAGCTCCTGTAAAATTGTCATAATCTCTCTGCCCGAACGACTATCCAGGTTTCCGGTCGGCTCGTCTGCAAGAAGAATCGGGGGACGGGCAGCAATGGCACGGGCAATGGCCACCCGCTGCTGCTGACCGCCGGACATCTGGTTCGGGCGATGATTCAAGCGATTTTTTAAGCCCACGCGCTCCAGCGCATCAGCCGCCAATTCCCGTCGTTCCGGACGTCCCATTCCGCGATAAATTAAGGGCAGCTCTACATTTTCTACTGCGCTGAGCCCGGGAATCAGATGAAATCCCTGAAAGATAAATCCGATTTTCTTGTTTCTAATTTCGGAAAGACGGTTTTCTGAAAGAAGGAGAACATTTCTGCCATCCAGTTCATATTGTCCTGACGTAGGTACATCCAAACAACCGATTATATTCATCAGCGTAGATTTACCGGAGCCGCTTGCTCCGACAATTGCGGTAAAGGATCCTGCCTGCACTGTAAAATCAATTCCGTCCAATGCCTTTACCAAAGACTCTCCTCTGTTATACCATTTCGTAATTCCTTCCATCCGAATTAATTCTTTCATAAACTTCATCCTCCCATCTGACTTTAGTATGTTCCGTTTTAAGGAAAGGAATCACTCTCCTATAGAAAAAAACACCGAATTTGTGATATAATACCTTTATTCAAAAAAGTTTCGATGTTTTAAATTTTGCTTTTGGCAGAAACAGTGTGTGACACTTTATTTTGGACCGCTTCAGTGAAATAAAAACGGCTATTACATAAAAGGAGGATGGCAATGGCGCGTACCATATTAATTACAGGAGCTTCCCGCGGTATCGGTGCGGCGACCGCCAAACGGTTTGCCGAAGCCGGAGATCGAGTTGCTATCAATTTTGTACACCATAAAAACAAAGCAGAGGAGCTCGCTTCCGGCCTGAAACGGCGAGGCCTTCAGGCTGAGGTTTTCAGAGCGGATATTTCTGATCCGGAGGATGTAATCAGGATGTTTAACGATGTCCATAAAGCGTTCGGCCCGGTGGATGTACTAGTCAATAACGCCGGCATAGCCGAACAAAAGCCCTTTGCGGAAATTACCCTGCAGGACTGGGAGCGGATGTTCGACATCGACGTAAAAGGGATGTATCTCTGTGCGCAGGCTTCCCTGTCCGATTTTCTGCAAAAACAATCAGGAAGTATTATTAACATCTCCTCTGTCTGGGGAATTACCGGAGCTTCCTGCGAGGTGCACTACTCTGCCGCCAAAGCTGCTGTAATCGGATTTACCAAAGCTCTCGCCAAAGAGCTGGGTCCGTCTAACATCCGGGTAAACTGCGTAGCGCCCGGTGTGATCGATACCGATATGAACGCGTCCCTTGCAGGAGAAGTTATTGGCTGGCTGCGGGAGGAAACACCGATGGGTTCTATCGGAACGCCGGAGCAGATTTCCGACGCAATCTTCTTTTTAGCGTCAACTTCTGCAGATTTTATCACCGGCCAGATTCTCAGTCCAAACGGGGGCTTTTGCATTTAACAAAACGTTTGGCCGATGTGTTTTTCACTTTTTACGTCAAAATCAAGTTCTTAGTTTTGTTCTGCAGGCATCTGTCATCTTTTAGAAAAAGCTTTTTGCACTTATCGAATAATGTAGATTCTTTGCCCTTTCCGGCCTTGAAGTCGAAAAAAGTTGATGCTATACTGTAGGCAAGGTTATTTCATCATGGACTTGTAGACAAAGGAAGATTTTATGCGCAAAAAATTCACACCGGTTTTGGATCAACTCCTGCCGGGTCTTGTTCTGCTCGCCCTTGGCATTATCATTCTCTGTTGGAAAACAAGCTTCCTTCGCTTGGCCCTTTTGCTGACTGCTTTAGTTTCCATCGTCAGCGGACTTGCCATGTTGGTAATGCTTTTACTGCGACACAAAGATCTGGGCGGCAAACGGATTACCCTGAGTGGGGCGCTGATCTCTATTGCGATCGGCGTTGTTATCTGGTTTTTACCGGATGTCCAGGTGGTCCTTTTCGGGTTTTTATTTGCCCTTTATGTGTTAATTAACGGCGCAGCCAAACTGGTTAATTTTATTCTCTTTGCAAAGAACAAAGTAAAGGGCCGTTTTACCGATCTTTTCGATTGTATTTTCTTTTTGACTTTCGGTATTCTTCTCCTTTTCACTCCGCTTTTTTCTATCGATTCAATTCTAATCATCATCGGAATTTACGGAATCCTTTTAGGCAGTTTTTATCTTTTGGAATTCGTTCGCTCAATGATTCCACATGCGGCAAAAAGCAAGTTTAAAAGAAGTGTACGAATCTCGCTTCCGGTTTTTATCGTGATGCTGATCCCGCACCGGGTTCTCAGGCGGATGAACAACTATTTTGCCGAAAATTCGGAAGATCATCGGGAGATGAATCAGGTAACCGAATATAAGGAAAACGAAGATACCGCACCGCCCGATCTCGAGGTTTTTATCCATGTAACCGAGGGAGGTGCCGGGGCAATGGGGCACTGCGATTTTTGTTTTGAAGGGCGTGTTATCTCTTACGGAAACTACGATGAGTATTCCCGAAAGCTATTTGAAGGAACAGGGGACGGGGTTTTATTTTTTACCGACAAAGAGCGATACATCCCCTTTGTTACGCGATATAGTAAAAAAACGCTTTTCGGCTTTGGCCTTCGGTTGACCGAAGAGCAAAAAGAAAACCTTCACAACCGAATTGATGAGATTACAAAGCCCCTTTACCGTTGGGAAGCTCCCTATGAATCCGACCTCAAAAAAGGGATTGCCAAATCCATGGAGTATTATCCCGATTACGCAAGTCGGCTTTATATTCATACCGGCGCCGAATTTTACAAGTTTAATTCCGGGCGTTTTAAATCCTATTTCGTCCTTTCCACAAACTGTGTTCAGCTGGTGGATTCCGCTCTCAGCGCCGCCGGTACTGCGATTGTAAAAATTAACGGCATCATCACTCCCGGCAGCTATTACGATTATCTTGATCGCGAATTTCTAAAACCGGGATCGATGGTCATCAGCCGCACGGTTTACAGTGAGGATCCCGACAATTTGCTCGAGATTCCGAGAGAAAGCGATGTCCGCGCCCGATATAAAGAAATATGCAGTCGGGAACGGGAAGAGATTCAGGTAGAAAACAGGGAGGCTGCCGAATGACGCATGCTGGGAGGAAAAACAGAATGTGGGTTGTATACGCTCTGCTCTCCGCACTTTTTGCGGCTGCGACATCAATTCTCGCAAAAATGGGAATTGAAAACATTAATTCAAATTTAGCCACAGCAATTCGAACTGTCGTCGTCCTTTTGATGGCGTGGGGAATGGTTTTCATCACCGGAAGCCAAACTGAGATCACAAATATCGGGACAAAATCATGGATGTTTCTAATTCTTTCCGGCATTGCGACCGGGCTTTCCTGGCTGTTTTATTACCGAGCGCTCCAGCTCGGTGAAGCGAGTAAAGTCGTCCCGATTGATAAATTCAGCGTCGTTATCAGCATGGTGCTCGCTTTTATTATCTTAAAAGAAGCGATAACCGCCAAAACGATTATCGGTGGACTGTTAATCACCGCCGGAACCTTTGTATTAATCTGGTAGTAAAGATTTATTGTACAAAGCGTTTTTTAAAGAAGAATAACGGTGTGGTGCTGTCATCTTTGCTTTAAACACTTATACTGTTGTTATATGTGTAAAAGCCGTCGGTAAAACCGACGGCTTTTTGTTTCATTATTTTTACGCACAAATTTCTCTGAAAACCAAATATTTTTAAACAAAAATTCACCGTGATTCTGTTTGAACCATCGAAATAAATCTTGATCCGGCTGCTAATCCCGATAACACCCTTTCATCTTTATCCGCTTTCTGTTTTATAACGCGAAAAGTGCTGTGCTTTTAAATAGAAGCACAGCACTTATTTTTCATCCTGTTTTTAAAACAACAGATTCAAATTTTTCCGCTGCTGCCTTTTGCCCTCTCAGGCAAGGCCGCGCGCTTTTTTCACAGCGCGTACCCAGCCTGCCCGAAGCGCATTTTTCTCTTCCGAGGACATCTGCGGAGAATAAATCGTCTGACCATCCCGATCCAAAACCGAATCGTCATATAATCCGACGGAAATTCCCGCCATATAAGCGGCGCCTGCACCGGATGCCTCCTCGATTTTAGAGACCTCAAGGGGAAATCCGTTCATATCGGCCTGAAATTGCATTAGAAAACAATCCCGGGTTGGGCCACCGTCTCCGCTCAATCGAATAAAATCTACCCCGGACTGTTCCCGCATCAGGCCGACGATATCCGCCACCTGATAAGCAATGCACTCTTCGGCTGCTCGAACAATTTCCGCTTTCCCGGTAGCGGAATTCATTCCGCACAAAATGGCGCGGGCATCACTGTCCCAATAGGGTGCGCCCAGCCCGGTAAAGGCCGGAACCAGATAAACGCCACCGGTGGACGGCGTTGTCGCGGCAATTTCACCCGCCTCACGGCTTTTTTGCAAAAGTCCTACCTGATCCACCAGCCACTTAATTACAGCACCGGTATAATTCACATTTCCCTCCAATACATACTGGACAACGCCATTTCGTCCCCAGGCAATCGAAGCACAGAGTCCGTCTTTGGCAGAAATTCGTTCGCTTCCCGTATTCATCATAACGGAAGAACCGGTTCCGTAAGTCGTTTTCGCTGTTCCGGGCGTAACACACCCCTGTCCGAAGAGAGCACCGTGGGAATCTCCCAAAACACCCCGAATCGGAATCGGCGCGGCAAAAAGGCCTTCAAAATCCGTTTCCCCAAACAGACTGTCCGAAAAACATGGCTCCGGCAATGCCGTAGGTAAAACTCCGAAAAGATCGCAGAGATCACTGTCCCACTCCAGCGTGTTAATATTAAATAACTCTGTGCGCGAAGCATTGGAGTAGTCGGTCTTAAAACTTTTTCCACCCGTAAGTTTCCAGACAAGCCAACTGTCTATCGTACCGCAGCAAAGGTTCCCCTCAGCCATCTTTTTCTTAGCGCCCGACACGTTTTCCAAAATCCAACAAAGCTTTGCTGCCGAAAAATAAGGAGAAAGATTGAGCCCGGTCTTTTGTGAAACAAGCTTTGCCCGCGGATCGTCGTTAAGCCTCCGGCAGAGCGTCTGTGCACGTGAACACTGCCAGACAACAGCGTTGTAAACCGGCTTTCCTGTTGTGCGATCCCAGGCGAGAACGGTTTCACGCTGATTGCTGATTCCCAAAGCCGCAATTTCAGATGACGGAATCCCTGTTTTTTCAAGCAACAGTTTTACAACGCCCAGCGTATTTTGATAAATCTCTTCCGGATCGTGTTCAACCCATCCGCCCTGCGGTGTAATCTGACGATGCGGCAGATCGGCTCTCCCTAAAAGATTGCCGTCTTTGTCAAAAAGCAGCGCCTTTGTTCCGGATGTGCTCTGGTCAATTGATAAAATTTTATCCGTCATAAGCTCCTCCTATAATTAAACACAAAATAAATTTTACTAAATAATTTAATTTATCGAACAAATATTTCATTCTATATCATAGTATGATTTGATATAAACGTCAAGTTAAATCTGTTGACAAGGCATTTAAATAGTTTTATAATATAATTAAATTTTTTAAATATTTTACTGCTTATAAAATTTCGATTAGTCCACGAAGAAACCGACCCATTATTTAAAAGATAAACGAGTCCTTACTATTTTACCTGTCGTTTATGAAATACGGTAAATTAGTTCCTAATACAATCAGAAAGGGGTGATCGTTATCGCCTTTAAGCTAAAAGATCTGGCTTCACAGCTTGGGATTTCCCCCTCTACCGTTTCGCTTGCCTTGCACAATCGCCCCGGCATCAGCGAGGCTACCCGTGAGAAGATATTTGATGCGCTGCGGGAACAGGGGTTAGAGGAGCTAATCCCCGCAGCGCGTCCCCGATTGTTAAAGAATATCCGATTGGTTCTTTACAAAAACGGCAAGGATATCATAACCGATACCCCCTTTTTCCTGCAGTTGATCGAGGGAATTGATCAACAGGCAAAAAGAAGCGGCATCAATCTGATGATTTCTTATCTCACCTGTGGCCCGTCCATTAAAGAGCAAGTAGAGCAGCTGAAAGAAAACGATTGCGAAGGAATTATCCTATTGGCAACCGAAATGTCAGCCGAACAGACCGCTCCGTTCCGCTCTTTGGGGCTTCCGCTTGTGGCGCTGGATGGGAATTTTGAAGAAATCGGGCTTGATTGCGTAACAATCAGCAATGCTTTTTCCATGAAAAAAGCTGTTGAGCATCTGATTAAGCTCGGACATAAAAAAATCGGTTACCTGAAAGGATCACCGCCTATCAAAAATTTCACAGAGCGGTTTGAAGGGTACTGCCAAGCATTGAAGGAGGCCGGAATTCCTTTGCCGGAAGACGGGATAATCAAAAGCGCTCCCACTCCTGAAGCAGCCTATGAAACAATGAAACAAAGACTTTTGCAGCGAGGGGTGACCTGCACTGCTTTTGTTGCAGATAACGATAATATTCTTTGCGGTGCTATGAAAGCGTTTCGAGAGTACAACGTGGCCGTGCCGGAACGGGTTTCGGTTGTCGGTTTTGACGACCTTCCCCTGACTGAGCTTTTTGATCCGCCGCTTACCACTATCCGGGTACCTAAAAGACAGATGGGGGAAATTTCCGTTTCTCTGATGAGCTCGCTTCTGGGAGACAGCTTTGAGACCCCGGTGAAAATTTCTGTCGCAACGGAGCTGGTCTTGCGAAAAAGTACCGCGCCACCGGCTATTTTGTAAGGTAATAACATTTATATAAGGAGAATTTTATCATGGAAAAAATCAAACTTGGTATTGCACCGACCAGACGCTTTTGCTTCAGCAAAGAAGACGCACACCGCTTTAAGGATATTATCCTTGAAAAAATGCGGGCCGATGAACGAATTGAGGTTGTTGATATCAATGACATCAACGAAGAAGGGCTGCTTTATGACTCGGTAGAAGATGTTGACAAAATTGCAGACAAATTTATTGCCGCCAAAGTGGATGCCGTCTTTTTTCCACACTGCAATTTCGGCACCGAGGATACCGTTGCCAAAGTTGCAAAAAAAGTTGGAAAACCGGTTCTGCTTTGGGGACCTCGCGATGAAGATCCGCTTGAAGACGGATCCCGCCTGCGCGACACCCAATGCGGCCTTTTCGCTACCGGCAAAATCCTTCGCCGGTTTAATGTAAAATTCACCTATATTCCGAACTGCACCATTGACGATCCCATATTTGCCCGTGGATTTGATACATTTGTACGCGCTGTAAGCGTAGTAAAAGCTTTTAATCGGGCTCGAATTCTGCAAATTGCCCCTCGCCCGGCAAGCTTCTGGACCATGATGTACAACGAAGGGGAATTGCTCGAAAAATTTGGCATTCAGGTTTTCCCGATTACCCTGAAAGAGCTTGAAATGCGCACCCTTGCTACCGAAGAAGATGGCGGCAAAGTTTTAAACGACACCGTTATGCAAATCAAAGAAATTGTCGACTGCACCGGAGCAGACGAAAATGCCGTTCGCCGAACCGCAGCTTTAAAGCTTGCCATCCGCAGCTTTGCCGACGAACAGGCTTGTACCGCTGTTGCAATCCAGTGCTGGAATGCCCTTCAGGATAGTCTTGGCATCATGCCCTGTATGGTAAACGGGCTTTTGACCGACGAAGGCCTTCCCGTTACCTGCGAAACCGATGTTCACGGTGCCATCACCTGCATTATGGCACATGCTGCAGCCATGTATAAAACCGCTCCGTTCTTTGCCGATCTCACCGTCCGGCACAGTCAGAACGAAAACAGCGAGCTTTTGTTCCACTGCGGAAACTTCCCGCCGAGTCTTGCGGAGGGAAAAACCAAATTCTCCCGTCACTTCTTATTTGACGGCCATAAGCCCGGTACACACGAGGGCCCGGTAAAGCTTGGCGATATGAGCATCGTACGCTTTGACGGTGACCACGGAGACTATCAGCTTTTCTTAGGTAAAGCGAAAGGGGTTTCCGGAAAATTCACCCGCGGCACCTACGTTTGGATTGAAGTAAACGACTGGCTTTTGTGGGAAGAAAAACTGGTCTGCGGGCCGTATGTCCACCATTGTGTCGGCATTCATGACTATGTCATCCCGCGCTGTACGAAGCCTGTAAATACATCGACGGGTTAACCCCGGATCTTGCCGATCCGGATGAAACCACCCTTAAAGCCTGGATGCGCGGCAGCATCAAATAGATAAACCTCAAAACACCCCCGGAGGGCTTAAGCTTTCCGGGGGTGTTCCATTTTCTAATCCGGAAAGCCATGGGCCTTAGCGGCTTTTATTCACAAGATTATTTTTTCGCTTAATCCCCCTTTACTTTTGCTTTTAAAAACAGTATAGTAAAGGTGAATTTATCTATAAAAGGGGGATGTCACTATGACAGCAACACTCAAAACACATCATGTAGCATTAAAAGTAGCAGACTTTGAAAAGTCTCTCAATTTTTACACAAAAGGGCTTGAAATGAATCTTATCAAGACCTGGGGTGAGGGGACTTCCTCCGCTGCTATGATCGACATCGGTGATGGCACCGCAATTGAAATGTTTGCGGGCGGAACGAAAGGTGAACTTCCCGAAAACCGCGCCGGAAGCTTTGTCCACTTTGCCTTCGAGGTGGAAAGCCCTGACGTTTGGTATGAACGTGCTCTTTCCTGCGGCGCCGTTTCAAAAGCTGCGCCGGCCGATCTTTTGCTCGAAACCAGCGCTGATCCGCTGGATGTAAGGATTGCCTTTGTATATGGACCGGACGGTGAAGTTTTAGAATTTTTCCACTCTAAACGATAAAAGACTCACATAAAAACGGAGACGTTAGAAAGCGTCTCCGTTTTTTCATTTGCCTCTTAAATATTTTAAGCATAAGGCGTTTTTACAATAATTCACAGCCAAATCCGTAAGGATCCCGTCCATTTCCGGAGTGAATGCGTCATGATACATTCGACTTTTTAAGCGCACACAAGGCCTTACCCGATACAGCCCTAAAATATTAAAACAATGTGCTGTCATCTTTATCATCATTTACAGAGATATTCTGCACGGCGATAAGCGGAAGGGCTATAATGCATATACCGCCGGAACTCCTTATTAAAATAGCTGATGTTGTTAAAACCGACCGCGCAAGCAATTTCGCCGATTTTACGACTTTTATCCGACAACATGAGCGCACTTTGGCTGATCCGGTAATAATTCAAATAATTAATTGCTGACATTTTTACGGCAGAACGAAAAAATCTGCAAAACTGACCTTCGCTCAACTCTGCAAGGGAAGCCAACTCCGAAAGCTTAATATCCTTTGGATAGTTACGATGGATATATTCCAAAACTGTCTTGATCTTCAGCGTTTTCCTTTCATCTTTTTTGGGCCGCGCAGATTTTATCCGCTCTGCGTGAGAATAAAGATGATACCAGATCATATAAAGCTCAGCTTTTGCCAACAGCTCAAAGCCGTCTTTTTTTATAGCAAAGCAATTCATGATCGTTTGCAGCGATGAAAGTACCGAACGCCCCCAATCCTCATGTGCAGTAATATGATTCGGCAACACAATCTCTCCGTTTAAAACCGGATTAACATAATTGTTTTGAATTAAATCACCGGCCATCCCCGTCAATATAGACGGATTGAAAACAATCGCTGAATAATGACAGGGGAGATTCTTTAAAGAAACCGCCGCGTGAAGCTCGTTTCGATTCACACAGACAGCTTCGCCTGCGTAAACAGGAAAGCTTTTATCGCCGATATGGAATTCGCCGCCGCCTTCCGTAACAAAAATAATTTCAAATTCTTCGTGCCAGTGGCAATAAAGATTATTATACTCACTCTCATCTTTTTTAAGAGAATAAACATCCATCGGGAAAAGCGCACTTCCGTGCACTTTGATTTCCTTTAACTCCTGATTCGGCATAAAGTCTCCTGTAAATCAAAATAATGTTAAAATATATCATTATTATTAAAGAATATCCGTATAAAGATCGATATAGTGTTATTATACAATAAATTCATACAAAAGGGAAGTATAGGGAGGAGCCGCTATGGTTCAGAAATCAATTATAAAAAAGGAAAGTCTGTTAGTTTACACCAGACTACCCGAAGAAGAAGCCTATTCTACTTCGCTGGCAGGCAGCGTCCATTTTGCCTACAGCCGCGACGGCGTTTTCTACGAGCCGCTCAACCAAAACTATGGGATATTGTTTCCCTCGGCAACCATACGGCAGCCGAATACACTCAACGAAAAGGCACTGCGAAATCCTTTTATTTTTCATACAAAAGAAGGTGAATTTGGCATCCTTGCCGTTCGGATTAACGCCGACGGAAGCGAAGACGACGAAAGCAGAGGAAAAATCCTTATCTGGACTTCTGAAGATCTCATCCGTTTTGATGAAAAAGGATTGTTTGATCTGGGCATAGACACGATTGTAGCGTCAGCCGTATGCCGATACGACGCCGCTCTGCGTCAATATATTATTTCGTGGCAGGACAAAGCAGGAAGATATTATCAAAACACTCTTATAAATTTAAACAGTCCGGATAAAATTTCTGCCGCCCGTTCGGGTGACGCTTTTTCCTATGCGGCAGAGGTCAGCGGACCGGAGGGCGCCGTCAACGGAAACATTTTAGACGTTGATGCCTCCTTCGGAGAGGACCTTTTACTGAGATGGTCACCTCTTGAAAATATTGCCGTCCACGTTCCGAAAACAGCCATCGTATCTTCTAAAGAGGAATTGAATGCTGTTACCGCAACCGCCGTTTACACCGATGGATCCACCGCACCGAAACAGGTTCGCTGGGAGAGCGGTGATATTGATTTTAAAACTCCGGGTATTTATTCGGTGTCCGGCACGGTCTTTCAGCCGGAATATCCGTTTCCCCTTGCCAAGGGCTATGCCGATCCGGATATTCTGCACTGGAACGGAAAATATTACTTTCTCGCAACAAACGACAACATGAATTTTATCGGCTTATACGTTCGCGAAGCCGATACCGTAGAGGGTCTGTTCAACGGCGCTCCGGAGCATCTTATTCTTGACAAAGATGAAAAAAGAGGGTTTTTACAAACCTTTTGGGCGCCGGAATTTCATATAATCGGCGGAGAGCTATACATTCTATTTGCCGTCAGCGGCGTAAAATGGGGACCGCAGTGTCATATGATGAAGCTGAAAAAGGGTGGAAAAATCACCGATGCCGCCTCTTGGGAAACGCCTGTTCGTGTTCAGCGAATGGACGGAAGAAATCTTGCCGACGGGACCGAGGATATTACACTGGATATGAACCATTTTCATGTGGGAGGAAAAGATTATCTCACCTGGTCTTATCGCATTTGGACCGGAAAACCGCACGATTCCGGTTCCATGATCTACATTGCAGAGACAAGCCCGGAAGCACCCTGGAAATTAATCAGCGAGCCCGTTCTTCTTACACGCCCTGTTTACGGTTGGGAAAACATCCATCATACAATTAATAACGAGGGACCCTATGCATTTGTTGCAAACGGCACAGTTTATCTGACTTATTCCGGCGGTGCGGCCGGCGGTTACAGTTACGCCGTTGGGCTATTAACGGCAAAAGCCGATGCGGATCTGCTTGATCCCTCGGCATGGAACAAAAGATGCACACCGGTTATGTCATATTACTCCGCAGAAGAATTTGGACCCGGACACAACGCGTTTTTTGTCGATGAAAGCGGGAACCTGATGATTACTTTTCACGCCGAAGAATCGTATATCAAAGACGACGGCCTAAGATGTTCCGGCATGCGGCGGGTTCATTTTGATATTCACGGCAATCCAAGATTTGACATGACTCCAAAGCGTGACTTAAATCCACAGCTGTGTCAGGTAACATTACGCGTCGTGGTAAAATAGCCGATGCCGAACCTCTCTCAAAATTAAAAAGCCTGTAATAAAAAATATAACGCCTGTTTTGAATAAACAGGCGTTATATTTTTATTGCGAAAGGTATATTTATTCGATATTTTAAAGCAAATACAAAATTAAAAGGAGCAAGCTGTGCGCTTGCTCCTTTTGGTGACCCGTACGAGAATCGAACTCGTGTTACAGCCGTGAAAGGGCCGTGTCTTAACCGCTTGACCAACGGGCCGTGGTCCACACAGAGTGGGTATTTGCTCTACGGCTCTCATGAACAGCCGCTTTTACGAAATACGTTGTGTGGTTGGTAGCGGTAACTGGATTCGAACCGGTGACACTTCGGGTATGAACCGAATGCTCTAGCCAACTGAGCTATACCGCCATTTATCATGCCAGATAATTATAAAACACCGCCGCCTATTTGTCAATAGTATTTTCTCAAAAAAGTTGAGAAATATTCTTTTTATCAATTTTTCTGCCTTTTTTCGCCGAAAGACGGCAATCGAGTACATTTTTGCTTAATTGACAAAGAATTCTACAGGTGTTAAAATGATTAGGATTTGAAGGTAAATTATTTTTATCGGATAAGAGGGCTGTTTAGGCGGCTTTTTTATCCGTTTTTTAAATGTTTAAGAAAGGGCGTGCTTCTACGGATGGAAAACGGTCATGTGAACCGATTGACCGAAGGGGGAATTACTTCTACTCTGATACGGTTTGCCATGCCATATCTTGCTGCAAGCCTTTTACAGGCTCTTTACGGTGCAGTCGATCTTTTGATCATCGGCTGGTTTTGTAATTCCGCCGCCGTCTCGGCTGTTTCAACCGGAACACAGATTTCTCAAATTGTTTTAAGCCTGGTTTCCGGATTAACAATGGGCGGTACCATCCTAATTGCGCAATATGTGGGTGCAAACAAGGTACAAGAGGCCGTCGACACCATCAGCACCATGCTGACGCTGTTCGGCGTAATTTCGCTTATTATGACTGTTGTCATGCTGCTTGCCGCTTCCCCTTTATTATCCTTACTGCAAACCCCCAAAGAAGCTTTTGGATATGCGCTGGATTATGTCTTGGTTTCAAGCGCCGGTACGATTTTTGTGATCGGTTATAATGCCATCAGCGCAATGCTTCGCGGCTTGGGCGATTCAAAGCACCCGTTAGTTTTTGTGGCAATTGCTTGCGTTTGCAACATTGTTTTGGATCTTATCGCCGTCGGCGTTATGGGGATGGGGCCGGGCGGCGCTGCTCTTGCGACAATCATTTCCCAGGGCCTAAGCCTTATCATTGCCGTTGTCTATTTAATGCGGCATGATTTCATTTTCGACTTTAAGCCAAAGAGCTTTCACATTCATAAAGCGCGCGCCCTCCAACTGGTAAAACTGGGAATTCCGGTTTCTTTGCAGGATACCACCGTACATATTTCGTTTATGTTTATTGCGGCGATTGTTAATGCGATGGGTGTAACGGCATCTGCTGCCGTGGGAATCTGCGGTCGGTTTGACGCATTTGCCATGCTTCCGCCGATGGCTTTTTCGGGGGCAATTTCTGCTCTTGCAGCGCAGAACATCGGTGCCGGTCAGCCGGAACGCGCTAAAAAAACCTTGCACCGAAGCATTTTGCTCTCCTTTGTCTGCTCACTTGTCTTTTTTGCCTGGGCGCAGCTTGCTCCCGGAAGCATTATGAACCTGTTCCAATTCGATCCGGATGTTACCGCAGCCGGTATACAATACCTGCGAACATTCAGCATTGATTTCCTCATGGTCTCCTTTGTTTTCTGCTATAATGGATTTTTCAACGGCTGCGGATGCACCCGTTATACTATGATTAACGGAATTTTATCCACACTCGCCATTCGGGTGCCTCTCGCCTTTTTATTCAGCAACTGGATACCGGATTCGCTTTACGGAATCGGACTCGCCGCTCCGATCGCCTCTGTTATCGGACTGATTCTTCACATGATCATGATGCGGACTCCCATTTGGCGGCGAGCGGGCATTGCAAACACTGCACAAAGCTGACAAATATTTTTAAACGGCCTCGGATTACAGAAAACACTGTAACCTGAGGCCGTTTTTTGATTGATTCCTTTTTTGGCTGAGCTTGTTTTAAAACGGGTTAACTTTACCTCTAATGTTTAAAGGCCGATAAAACAGAACTGCCTTTTTTCACGAAAGCGATAAACTCGTCGAGCTTCGCATGACAACAAACGGTTTGCCCGCCGTCACAGCAGGTAAAATCATTGACGTTAATCCAGCTTCCTCTTGGAAGATACACATTTCTCTCCGTCTGCCCCTGATTTACAATCGGGGCAAAGAGAATATCCTCCCCAAAGAAATATTGATCCTCCAACGTATAGCAAATTTCATCATCCGGATATTCCCAGAACATTGGACGCATAATCGGAGCGCCGGTTTCGCTGGAAATTTTCATGTGTTTCATGATGTACGGACGAAGCTTTTCACGCAATTCAACAAGATTTTTGAGAATCGGATAGTTTTTCTCTCCAAAGCTCCAAATTTCATTATCTCCGCCGCTTGGCTCCACAATTCCGGGATGGCGATCAACATGACCGGACGGCCGTTTGCGGATTCCGTGCAGCCGCATAACAGGGCAAAACAGTCCAAATTGGAACCATCGAACAATCAGCTCTCTGAAATAGTCCGATTCAGTATCGGCCATAAAGAAGCCTCCGATATCGCTGTTCCACCACGGTATGCCGGACATTCCCATTGACAGCCCCGATTTCACACTCATTCGAAGCGCCTCAAAGGTAGAGTTGACGTCCCCGTTCCAAACAACTGTTCCAAATTTTTGACTGCCGGGGAACGCTGCACGCGCCAAGCTGATCGGTTCTTTTTCGCCTTCGGTTTTTAACCCCTCATAAACCATTTTTGTGTAATAATACGGATATAAAAGTGCTGTTTGCGCACCGTTTCCGAGATAATATTTGAAATTCGACGGGTTCTGCGGATGCACCTCCGGCTCGGTATTATCCAGCCAGAAGGTGCGAATCCCTCTGTCATAATAATTCTTTTTGATTTTATCCCAGACGAAAGCTGCCGTCTCGGGATTCATCGGATCAATAGAGGTCTGCATTCCGTGAAAATCCAACGTCGGAAAAGTTCCGTCCTCATTCCGCATCAGCAAATTACGCTCACTCATCTCTTCCCAGTTTTCACTTTTAGGGTTGATGGTTGGCCAAACGGAAACGACAGGGTGTATTCCCAGCTTTTCAAGTTCACTACACATTCCTTCCGGGTCGGGCCAATACTTCGGATCAAATTTCCAGTCACCCTGCTCTGTCCAATGGAAAAAGTCGATTACCATGGCTGAAACAGGAATTCCGCGCTTTTTATACTCTCTTGCCACTTCAAGAAAGTCTTCCTGGCTTTCATAGCGCAGCTTGCACTGCCAAAAACCTGTGGCCCACTCCGGAAATTTCGGTGCATATCCGGTCAAATCACAATATTTTTTCAGGACATCTGCAGGTGTTTCTCCCACATAAACCAGATAATCGGCCTGATAGGCGCTGTCGGCAACCCACATCGTATGGTTATTTGTCGCCTCACAGCGTCCAACCGCGGGGTTATTCCACAAAAAACCATAGCCCAGCGACGAATACAAAACCGGCATTGCAGTCTTTGTATTATAATGAATCAGGGTAGAGGTGCTGCCTTTTCGGTCGAACTGATCCTCCTGCTCCTGACCGAGTCCATAAAGATGCTCGCCCGAGTTTGCTTCGAAAATTACACTGATCTTATAATGATCACCCTCGGTGTGAATCGTACGATTTACATAATCTCCTTCCTGCTTTGTCCGCAGGATTTTCTTTCCCTTACGCCTATATGTAATCTTTCCGTCGGTAAAATAGTCTCCGGCAGTAACGGTAACAGAAATCAATCCGTTTTCGATTGTAGCGCTGTTTTCATCACCTGTAATTTTGAAATGGCTATTATCGACCGGATCTAAAAGCGTCCAGTTTTCATCAAGAATGCTATTGTTTCTTGTAAAACGACAGCGAATACAATCCTTTCCGTACGGCTCGAGAACGGTTAATTCATCCTTGCGAGTAAAAATGATACGATCATCTTTGATTACAATTCTTCCCATTGATAAAATCCTTTCTTATCATTGATTAACAATATTATGTACCCAGGCGCGGCGCTTGATTAAAATAAATCCGAAAATACATTTGAGCAGATCCATAGCTTGGATCAGCGGGAAAATCACCCAAATAGATAGATGAAAAACCGAATAGAGCAAAAACGCCATCGGGACATTAATACAACAGATAAAAACGCTGTCAAACAAAAAAGTAATCCAAACCTTGCCTCCGCTGCGCAAGGTAAAATAGGTTGCATGCATAAATGAAACGATTGGCATAAAACAGGCGCAGACCCTGATAAAATATAGGGCAAAATCTTTCGATTCCTGGGTTGTATTGTATAAAAGAGGGAAGAATCTGCCGACCGTGAAAACAACAATCCCCACAATCACGCTTATAAAAACAGCTAAGACAATCATCTTACGATCAACATCAACCGCTTCTTCAAACTGATCCGCGCCGAGGAGTTGTCCCACAACAATTCCAATACTTGTACCGAACGCCATAAAAATCATATTAAAGAGATTGGTCACCGTTGAAGAAATGCTGATTCCCGCGACAACAGCAAGCCCGTGCATACTGTAGCTCATGCTGAGAAGCGACATTCCGATTGCCCAAAGGCATTCATTGACCAGAAGCGGCATTCCTTTTTTAAGGATGTTTACAAAAAGCTGCTTCGGAATGGTAAAATGCCGATAAATCTTTTGAAAAAATGGATACTTTTCCCGCTTTGCCACTGCGTACCAGATAATTGCAACACATTCAAAAACACGCGCCATAACGGTTGCAATGGCAGCTCCCGCAACTCCGAGTTCCGGGAAGCCGAACGTACCGAAAATCAGGAAATAGTTAAACAGGCAGTTGATTCCGACCGCAATAAAGCTGACAACCATCGGGACAAAGGTTTCACCCGTTTCACGCAAAGTACTCGCATATACGTTTGTGAGGGCGCTCGGCAAGAGACCGATCAGCATAATCCAAAGGTAGGTTTTTCCAAACAGCAATGTCTGGCCAAGGTCACAGTCATAGCTGCCGTCGTGCAGAAAAAGATTAATTAACGGTTCATCAAAAATCATCAAAGCAGCTACAAAAACTGCCGTGACGGCAACACAAACAACAAACTTAAACCGCACCGTGTTGCGCACACCCTCGATATCCTTTTTACCGAAATACTGTGCTGTAAAGATACCGGCACCACTAACGGCCCCGAAAATAGTGATATTGAAAACAAAAATGAGCTGATTGACAATTGAAACGCCGGACATCTGCTCGGTGCCGACGCTTCCCACCATAATATTGTCCACCATATTAACAAAGTTTGTAATACAGTTTTGGAGCAAAATCGGTATGGTGATTGCAAAAATTGATTTATAAAAAGCTTTGTTTCCGATATATTTATTTTGTTTCACAAAGAACCTCCATATTTACAAAGACCTGTTATTCTTTGCTTCCTTTATAAAAGCGAAATTTCATAAAGTCGGCGGCGCCTCCGGTTTTCTCAGTCGAATACAGAAACAATCCGAAACGACAGCCGGTGAAATGATCCATTTTAAAGTACATTTTTTGAGAAATTCCCAATGGCCTCCAAGTATCTCCGTCCCGATAGAAGAAACGAGCTTCGTCTTTCTTATTTTCAAAATCAAGACAACACCGCAGGGTGACAACAGGGGAAGAAATCTTCACCTTTTCATATTCGACGACGGTGTCAAGGTAATCGGAATCGGCAAAAACCGTTTCATCCTTTGCCGGCTTTCCCTGCATGATAAGATAATAACAACCGCCTTCCTTTGTCAATGCAATGGTTCCAAAGCATCCGATCCAGGCGCTGAGCCCGGCATAATCCCCCTCGTTTAACGCTGTACCGTCCACCGTAACCTCGGCAGAACAGGCAGGCCCCAGCGCTCTTTGCGTCAATGTGTTTCGTGCCCGTGCAGGGCTTTTGCAAAGCGAATCTGAGCGCAGCCTGAAAGCACCCGGCCGCTCGGTAACCGACCAGAATTCGTTCTGCGGATTGTGATTAAACTGCCAGAATAATTTAAGCTTGACCGTCCCGTCTGCATCCGGCTGATAATAAAAATCATCGTCTCCGTTTAACGGCTCATACCGGTACTCCGGACACAGGCTCTGTGCCGAAACAACTTCGGGAACCTTGCCGCCGTCAAGCTCGGGAAATAGGTGTTGTCAACGCAGATGATATCCGGATCCGGATAATCGGAGTAAACGACCGGGTTTCTTTTTGTCTCCATCGTTCTTTCTCCATTTTCCTTTATTTTTCTTCTTTTCTCAAAATCCACCAGCGGAATGTAAGCGCTCCTACCGACAAAAGCCGCAGCAGCAGGATGATGAAAAAGGTTTGCGTTATGGCCGTCTGATTTGCGCCGAGCGCCGAGTAAATCGACACGCCGATCATAGGACAAACAGCCGACGCGAAACAAATTAATGTCGAATATGCAGAAATAGACAGCGCTCTGTTTTTTTCGCCCACGACCTGCAGCAGATTCTGAAGTACATTTAAATTTACCGTCGCAAATGTCAAGTCCGACATACAGCGCAAAATCAGGTGAGTTATCATTCGTGTCGTTCCCTCAAACTGAAGAGGAAGAATAATACACAGCGGTGATATCACCAGTCCTATTGCACCAAAGATAATGACAAAACGAACGCCCAACTGCTCATTTCTTCTCGCCCAGAACCGAATGGTAATAAACTGTGCAATACCACAGCATACATTTGAGAAAGAATACCAAAAATCAGAAAGACCGACATATTTGATCTGACCCAAATAGAAAACCGTTCCGTCCAACCGCCATGTGGTATAAAACAAAAAGGCAACCGCAGCAAAAAAGAGAAAGCTTTTATTATGTATAAGCGCCTTAATAGCGTCTAAAAAATCACGAAAGCTTTTTCCCGCAGGCTGTACTGCTTTCCCGCCTTGAATTTTACTGAGCATCCAAACATTGCAAACCGCAGCCGCTGTAATAACGCAATAGTAAATCTGATGAGTGATAATTTGCGTGGAGCGGTCTCCCTGCGCCGTCAGAATAAAGCCGGCAAGAAGAGGCACACAAATATTGACAATAAACATGGTCTGATTGCGGGTAGCAAAAATTTGATTACGCTGTTCCGGCAAAGTTGCATCGGCAAAAAATGCCTGCCAGGAGGAGGTGCAGATTTCCACGCCGCCAACTGCCAACCCGATAAAAACAATCATCGGGTAAAGGGCAGCGCTTCCGAAACGGAACAGCGGCACCGCAAAGATAACAACCCCCCGATAAACAAGAGCAACGCCATAACCATCTTGCGTTTATCCCGCAGCCTGTCGGTAAAAATCGAAAGAGGTACCAGACAGACCATACTGACAATCTGTGCCAGCATCGTTAAAAGGCTGAGCTGGTAGTCACTCGCACCGAGCCTTGTGAGGAAAAGATTATTGGTGTTATTACCAAGCGCAGTAACTATTGCAAAAAAAGCGCCTTCTGCTGCAAAAAATAAAAGGTTATTATTGGAATGGTTTAAAAATTGTTTTGATTTTCCGGTTAATAAATGCACTTAAAAGTCCCCTATTATCATGAATTGCTTTGACCATTTATTTGTAAAAGCCACATATCTTTTATGTTATTTCATTTCTAACAAAAAGACAAGGGCGATCGCTACAAAAAACCCTGTAAAATTTTCTGATTTCATGTGTTTTTTTCCTATCTTACTTGAATTCTCCTCTTCCGTGTTTTAACATATGTTTTATAAAAACCACTGAAAGGATGGTGCCCCATGAAGAAAACTATAGACTATTCAAAGATCAGAGGCTTTAACTACATTCAAAGCAGCGTTACCGGAAAAAGCCGCTTAACCGACGCATACGATCATGACACCGTTGACCGTGAAATGGGATATGCCGAAAAGCTTAACCTGAACAGCGCTCGTTTCTTTTTACGGTACATCGATTATGTTCACGACAAAGAATTGTTTCTTCACAATCTGAAAGACTTTGTACAAACCGCATGGAAACATGGGATTTCTACCAGTCCTGTTGTTTTTTCCGGACCGTTCGGCGGCTTTTGCTTTCTGCCGGAAGATGAAGCTTATCTGCCGACACACGATGACGGTTTGCCACCGCTTCCCAAAACGGTGGAGGATCCATCCAGTTGGGTTCTCGGTGAGCGCTATTTTGACGATATTTATGCCGCCATCGGAGACGAGCCCGGCCTTCTGTTCTGGGATGTCGCCAACGAACCGGGATATAACGACGACTTTGTCTGCTGGTATGATGACGAGCCGGAATATCTCGAAACTTTCAGCGAACGCCCTAATATGGAAGAGCTGAAAGAAAAGCAGGAGAAAATTTGGGCAGTTGTCCGTCACTTCTGCAAATATATCAAATCGAAAGACCCCGACCACGATATCGGCGTAGGCAATACCTTTATCTTTGAAACCGAACCGTCGGGAACCGCGGAACTTGTTGACGTTATCATCTTTCATGACTACTCCGCTACCCGCGGCAGAATGCGGATGATCTTTGACAGAGCGGTTGAGCTGGGCAAAAAATATAACAAGCCGATCCTCAACAACGAGACCTGCTGTCTGTGCCGCGGAAATCCGTATGACATGACTCTTGAAATGCTGGAAGAATACAACATGGGCTGGTATCTGTTCGAGCTGATGATCGGTGATGGCATGTGGAACCGTGCGCACGGTATCTTCTATCCGGACGGTACCATTCGTGATCCGTCTATTGTTGCATCTGTACTGGGCTACTACCGCAAACGCGATGAAGGGATTATCCGCGTTGACGTGAACCAGGAGGACTACGTCACCGAGCTGTTAAAACGGGTTGACATGTTGATGGAAAACACCCGCAGAAACCGCTGCACGGATTCTAAAAAGGAGCTTGAGGATACGCTGGAGCTGTGCGAATATGCTGCAAATATTCTTGAGGCCGGGGAGCTTGTTCCGATGAACTATCCGCCGACCGCAAGGGTTGCCGCTTATCGGAGAATGGAAAACCCCAACACCGAAGAAATCAAAGACTGGCTCTATGAGCTTGTCAGTACTCTGAAAAAAGCCTGCCGTTTGGTGTAATAACGCTTACAATTAAACCCGCAAAAAAAATCCCACGGCCAATAGACCGTGGGATTTTTCTGTGATGCATTGTTCCGCGAAAATATGCCATATCACAATTTTATTTTTCTCCCATTTCGGAAAGAGCCTCAAAGACCTGTTTTACAACAGCCTCGCTCATTGCCTCATAATACCGCTCACCAAGCTCTGCACTTGCATTAATCCGCGGGTCGTCCTGCACATATCCGTCGCCATCGCTCCCTTCGAGCATACCGACGTCGCAATAAGCGAGTTTTTGCGGGAGCGGAGGAAGCTTGGAAAGGTCAACCACGCCGTCGGTGATAGCCATCATCAGCGATTGTTCACCGGTATTGGCATGTCCGAGTCGCTCTCCTTCATAGCCAAGCTCTGCAAAAAATTCCGGCACAATCACTGTGGCATCGGTTTGTTCCGTGGTCTCTCTTGCAATCTTTTTGCTGATCTCACGATGGGCACGTCCGCCATGAGTGCTCATCAATACGATAAGCTTATAGCCGTGTTCTACCATCATCCGGACCTGCTCCCTGATTACAATTCCCATGACCTCATCCCGAACATAGAAGCTTTTCACCGAGTTATCCGGCAGATCCATTCCAAGCCAATAAGTATTTTCATCGTATTTATCGCTCTGCTTCATAATCTGCGCTTTCATTTCCGGACCCAGTTCGGAGTCGCAGCCCATAAAGCAAGTCGGCATAATGACGCCGCCGGTTTTTTCTGCAGCACGGCGTGTAATCTCCTGCCCCAAAAGCGGATCGGTACCGAACGGCATGGAAGGACTATGCCACTCAAGCGGCGCAAACACCTGATATATAATATTGTGTTTTGCCTGTTCTGCCAGAATCTGATCCGGGCGCATGTATTCAATCCTGTTTTCCATAATAACCCTCTTGATTCATTTGAATTTAATGTTTTTAATTGTCCCGCTGCAAGAGCTGCAGAGTTATGACAAAACCGTGATTTACCGCACGCTTAATCCGTTTTTATCGGTCGCACAATCCAACGCAATATTTGCCAAATCGTACATATACCAAAACCCAAGCCCACCCAGGGTAAGGCACTTTAAAATTCCGGTCCCGATTTTACCGAGATAAAACCGGTCAACTCCAAACGTGCCGAGCAATACAGCAAGGCAAAGTGCGGTTGTTTTGCTTTTAGGACTCTTCGGCCCTGCAACTGGATTCATCATTCTTATTTTCCTGCCTTTATCTTTAATTTTTTACAGCACTTGCCCGCCCAATATCTCCTTAATTTGATAAGGTGTAAGCTGCAAATCCGGATGCGCAAGAGATTCTTTAAGCTGTTCAACGTTAGAATACCCTAAAATCGGAATCGGTGCAAACTCCGTTTGACTTGTAAGAAACGCAAGACCGATTGCCGCGGCATCAACTTTATAAAGCGCACACAGCTCCTTAACCCGCTCTATTCTTTCAATGTTACAAGGGTAATCGTACTTGCGGGTCAACGCATTCGGGTCATCGTATCGACCGGAGGCAATTTCCTGTTCCCGCAGCGCCTCAAATCCACCGGCCGCTATCGCTTTTTGAAAAAAGCCGCGGGACTGGGATGAAAAGAGCATCAATGCAACATCGCCCTTTTTGTATTCTTCAAGCTCCTTCTCATCCATCACGAATGTCGTCTGATCTGCAAGGTGACTTTTTTCGAGATAAGCCATACTCCATTCAATCTGACTGACTTTAAATGGTGTAAATCCGTTTTCCAAGGCAATCGCATTAGCCTCGCGAATTCGCTTCATACTCCAGTTTGAAGCACCCAGTACCCGGATTTTCCCCGCCTTTACCTGTTCGTGCAGTACTTTCATCAATTCAAACAGATCGCAATCAGGATGATCCCGATGCAAAAACCAGATGTCGGTATAATCGGTTTGAAGATTTTTTAAACTTTCGTTTAAATCAAACTCTATGTCCCTTTTAGTTAAGCGGTTTTCTGTCATATTGTCAAACGAAGGATGGCATCCCTTGGTTGCCACTACAATGTCGTGACGATTACCACGCTTTTTCATATAGCCGCCCATGACCCGTTCGCAAAGTCCCATGGCGTTTGGAACATTATGCCAAGCACCGTAAACACGGGCCGTATCAAAAAGAGTCACTCCTTTTTCAAGGGCGTAGTCCATACTGTACTCTGAATCTTCGATGGAAAGGGGAGAGTAGAAGTTCATACAACCCAATGCCAGCTGCGATACTTTAATTTCGTCAATTGCGGTAAATTTCATTCTGCATTCATCCCTTTTAAAGTATTTTTGTTTTAACGCGCCGAAGTTCATTCTATCTCCCATTATAATGGGCGCGCAACAGCTTGTCAAACCCGCGAAATACACTTGGAAAAGATTTTCGTAAAATGTACCTCGCGAGATTTTAACGGTCGGATTGGTATAATCCCGGATTTATGCTATAATAAGCTTATCTGAAAAACAAAATGCCCGATAGGCGATTTTCCCTACAGGCATCAAAAAAGGATGGCACTTTACGTGAACTACAACTATTTTATTTTTGATATGGATGGTACGCTTGCAGACACATCTCCCGGCGTTTTTGCGGGTGTTCGGCTGACTTTACGGGAAATGGGCGAACCGCCGGTGCCGGAAAACGAGCTGCATCGATTCATCGGTCCGCCGCTTCACCAGTCGTTCCATGACATTTGCGGAATGGATGAAAAAAAGGCAATGGAGGCGACTCTTCGGTTCCGCAGCTTTTACAAAGTAAAGGGGGTTTTTCAAAGCAACCTTTATAGCGGAATGGAAACGCTGTTACGAACCCTGAAAGCGGATGGACATAAATTGATGATCGCTACACTGAAACGGGAAGAGCAGGCCAAAAGTCTTGTAAATCATCTGGGAATTGCCGATTGCTTTACAGCGGTCGTTGGCTCGGACGACGCCGAGCAGCGAACCAAAAAGGATACTATAGAAATTGCCATGTCTCTTTCCGGAATCAGCAGTTGCGAAGGTGTTTTAATGATTGGCGACAGCGAATTCGACGCAATCGGAGCCGCTCAGGCCGGTGTGGATTTTTGCGCCGCGACCTACGGTTTCGGCTTACCGCCCGAAGCGTTAAAAAAGCATCCTTATAAACTTCAAATCGCAAGTCCGCTGGAGCTGCTTGAAAAGATTTAAAAATAATATAGATCCGGACAAAATACCGGATCCATCACGTTATATTATATTCCTCTTTTTTGTAATGCTCACGGAAAAAGGCGTTTTTCTAAACGTCGATGACTGCGGCGGCTTCTTCCGCCAAGTTAATCACTTCAACGCCCAATTTTTGAGCATACTTCACCGTATAATCGGTACCGCCAATATTTTTGGTATAATAACAAATACAAGCGGAGCTGCCTTCTGCCAGGAGACGGTTCCGTTTTTGCATACAACCCCTATAATATGTTTCTCCGATAAAAACGGCTTGATCTGCTCTGGCAAGAATTTCACGATAAGTTCGTTTTTCTCTGACTGTCCAATATTTGTCCTGCTCTCTGCAGGGAAGAAACAAAACCAGCTGTATTTCCGGGTTCTTTTCCCGCAGTCGCAAAACTGTTTGCGCAGCAAGTGTATCAAATCCCAATGCACCGCCACAAGCAAAACGAATATACCCTTTTTTAATTAATCGGGATACCTGTTGCTCAAGCAAGTAGTTTATTGTGGGAATATCTTCTTTGGGCAAATTACGATGTCCGGTAAAACAACAGGTTTTTTCTTTCACTTTCCAACCGCCTCTTTTTTATTAACAGGGTATAACTATACAGTATCATAAAACCAACAAAAATCCATACCCATTCTTCTCATCTTTATAATTTTAATAAACAGTTCCTTACCTTTTAAAATAAAAAAGAAATAGATGGAATTTTTGCTTGGTTTAAAATCATATCCTGTCCATCAATTATACCAGACTCCATATATAGGATAGTCTCATGTAAAAAGAGGAGAAGAGGAGCTTCCTTTCCCGAGGATCCGGTTCTTTTTAATCACTCGAAAAACTCAGATTACATTCTTTTTATAAAAAGAATCAATTTTTCTTTGTTCCGTTTTCGTAGTCGCAAAATGCATAATTGAGATCGACCTTTTCGGAGACGCCGTCGATTGTACCCTTGTTTGAATATTGCCAAAGGGAATAATCGTATGCGGCCTGTGGCTCTCCTGTCCAGTTGGCAACCCAAATTTCGTAATGCTGGAGCTCTGCCCAACCCGGATGATTTGCAAGCCAACTGTCATAAGTATAAATCATCGGGGTATATCCACCCTCGGCAATGGTTGAGCAAAACGCCTCTACAATGGCGGTCAGCTCTTCCTCCGAGAGGCCTTGTTGCTCCTCGCTTTCAATATCAAGTGCCACAGGGTAATCGATCAGATTACGGTACGGCTCCAGAATTGCAAGGCAATACTCAGCCTCTTTTTTGGCATCTTCCGCAGTAAGGGCATAACTGAAATGATATGCGCCGATCTTCAACCCGGCCATCGTCGCCGACATAATATTCTGATCGAACTTTAAATCCTTTTGATACGCATCTTTTCCGAATCCGGTACGAAGCATGGCAAAATCGTAGCCCGCCGCTTTTACCCGGCCCCAGTCGATATCCCTTTGATAAACCGAAGCATCAATTCCTTTATGGGCTGTGCCGTACCGACAGCTCGCAGTAATGTTTGCTGTCATTGGCGTTTCGTCGCTCACTTCCACAAAAACTTCGTAAAGGCGGTAACCATCTGCGGAAAAGGTAAACGTATTCTTTTCGGAGGCGGCCTGAAGCAACACCTTTTCTTCACCGTTCCTATAATAAAACTCGTAAAGGAGCGTCCCTTTTCCTCCTGTAGCGGAAGCGGTAAAGGTCACTGTTTCGCCCGGTGCTGTTACAAACCGATCAACTGTAAGCGAGGCCGCGGTAAATTTAAACTCCTCCGCTTCTCGCATTCTTGCTGCGCGAATTTCCTGTCGGACAAAAAGCACGCCGGCTGCTCCGATTACGAGCGCTGCCAAAATGGAAACCGGAATCAACCACAGTTTTCTTTTTCCCTTGTGTTCCATAAACACCTCACATCAATTCTTTTCAAAAGCTCTTATTCTCAAAACAAATGAAAGCGAAAGCAAGGTGAATTTGCCCGGCTTTCGCTATTTTAACCAGCTTTTAATTTAGCGTATCCAGATACTCCTCAAAACAGAGACCGGCCTTATAGATAGCTGTCGCATGCGCTTTTCCGACATAACGGAAATGCCATGGTTCGTACCCGATTTTTGTAATACTTTCTTTGTCTTTCGGATAACGCATGATAAACCCGTATTTATGCGCATTATCTTTAAGCCACTGCGCCTCCGTTGTCTCTTCAAAGGTATCGATAATTTCCTTGCCGGAATTCTGCCAATCGACCGAAATGATATCCACGGCAAGTCCCGTATGATGCTCGCTGGTACCCGGATAAGCGATATATCGCAGGGTTGCCGCTTTGGCTTCCGCTTCGGTATAGCCTTGTTCCTGGTAGTAATTCATATGCCAATCGTAGTAGGTCTGCTGCAGAGCAACCGTGCGGTAAGAAGCACGCAGGAATAGATTCTGTCCGTCCTTCTTTGCATCTTTAAACATCTGTTCGAGCGCCGGCACAATTCTGGAATCCACCTTCATGTTGTCAAGCGCCGGAATATCGGCATAATTGCCGGTGATATCGGTGAGATCTACGATAAAATTATCCGGTACGGCATGATCCGGATTTGCCAGAATTAACTGCCAGCTGTCGTCGGGATCTGAAATCACGCTGCTATCCGAAGAATCAGATGAATCGCTGCCTTGAGAACCCGTTTGCGATTCACCGGACAGGGAAGATTCGCTCGTACCCCCTGCACTTTTCACAGCAAGAACAATTGCAATAACAGCTGCAATAACGGCGATTAACAAAAGAATCGCCAAAACGATATTTTTTATATTAAGATGACGTTTTTTTCTGCGCGCCACAAAAATCACTTCTTTCAAAACAGTTTAACAAAGCATCCCTTTTCTTTCCGTTTTTGAGTATATCATATTGTATCGGGCTTGGCAAGAATGTTTCAATATTGTAAAAAGGAAGCGCCGCAAGAAAAATTGCGAATTTGTACTGTTTTTTGACGGAATACTGTTTTTTTTCGTCCTATACTTATGCTATAATGACGTCGGATTTGGAAAGATGTTTTACAAATGTTTTTATAAAAACAATATCCTTCAGCGATAAGAAAGGCGGCGGGATGAATGGAAAAAATTCCTCCTATGACAATCAGTAAACGTATCGTCCTGTTAAAAGAGCGTTTTGAGGCAGATATTACCTTTGAAGACTACGGTTTGCGCTCCAAAGTTTACAAACGGGTGGCGGCGGAAAACCCGGGGGTTTCGGCAAACCGGAGAATTGCTTTGAGTTTTGCGCAGTTTTTACGTGAGAAAAGCGTCCCGGTGCGAGAGCACGATTTATTGGCCGGTAATCTGCATTTTTACGGCTACAGCGATTCGATTCCGGTAAGCATGGTTTCAACCGGTGCAGGAATCATGCATAAAAAAGACGTTGATCTGCATCCGATGTTTTTAAATGCCGAATTGTTTGATGTCTCAAAAGAAGTTGCATATTACAAAGAGTGCTCCGGCGGTCCTGATACTCCGGAGGCAAAGCTTTTGGATGAATACTATGCAGCCCTCCAGTCGGGTGAATTCAGCCGCTGGGGAAGCGGACACGTAATCGCCGGATACGAAAAGGTTGTTACCAAGGGGATCGGCGCGCTGATCCGTGAAGGCGAAGAGGCACTTAAAACCGTTGATGATGCCCATCGAGACTGTGTTGAATCTATGCTCATTACAAACCGCGCGGCAAAAGAATATATCCTGCGCTACCGCGACTCTGCGCTCAAAACACTTGAGGCGACCGAAAATCCCGAGTACAGAAAGAGTCTTTCTCGAATTGCAGACGCTTGCGGAAATATCTGTGAAAATCCGCCGCAAAGTTTTTTTGAGGCTGTTCAGCTTTTAATGCTTGTTCACGATATGATTATCTGCGAAAGCATTTCCGGTTCCATCTCGTTAGGCCGGGTGGATTACATTCTGTATCCGTATTATAAAAAAGATTTTGAAGAAGGAAAAATCACCTTTGACGAAGGCTCTGAATATATCGATGCTCTGTGGCTCAAATTCGGTCAGCTGATGGAGGGCTTTCAGAATGTCACCCTGGGCGGCTGCTATCCGGACGGAAGTTTTTCCGGCAGCGAGGTTACTGTAATGGGACTGCGCGCCAGCCGCAAAATGATGCTTGATCAGCCTTTGATTTCTTACCGCTGCCATCCGGATATGTCGGATCTTTTCTGGGATGAAACACAGGACCTCGTTCAGACAGGCCTCGGTTTCCCGGCTATGTTTAACGACGAAATCGCTTTCCGTGCCAAAGAGGACGCCGGTGTACGTCCGGAGGACTGCTGGAATTACGGCATTGTAGGCTGCGTTGAGCCTTCAATCGGCGGTGCGGAATACTCCAGAACCGAAGAACTGCGGGTCAATTGGAGCAAACCGCTTGAACTGATGTTAACCGGCGGAATTTGCGCTTATAACGGCAAAAAGCTGCCGCTTGAGCATAAACGTAATCTGGAGGATATTTCTTCCTTTGAAGAATTTTATCAGTGGTATAAAAGCGAGCTGAAATATGCCTCGAAACTTGCGATGAGCGCTTGCAACCTGATCGATTCCACATACGGAAAGGCCTGGCCGATTCCCTTCCTTTCTTCCACCATGGCCGAATGTTATCAGAAAGGGGAAGACGTATCCCACGGAGGAACAACTTATTGTTTCTCAACCCTTAACGGCTGCGGTATGGCCGATGCGGTTGATTCCTTATCTGCCATTAGAGAAGTAGTTTTTGAAAAGAAACTGCTCACCCTTCCTCGGCTTGCCGAAATTTTAGCAAAAGACTTTGAAGGCGAAGAGCCTCTTCGGCTTCTCCTTTCAAATCTTCCGGAGCGTTTTGGCAATGCGACGGAACGCACAGACAGCATGATGAAAGAGCTGACCGATTTCTTTGTCAAACTCGGAAAAGATACGCCGAATCCTTTCGGACATCATTTCCAGGCCGGACTTTACACGGTAAGTTCGCATGCTGCAATGGGTGCAAAAACCGGTGCGCTTCCGACCGGACGTCACAAGGGTGTTTCTCTCGCCAATGCGCTTTCTCCGTGTCAAGGTGCTGATCGCATGGGGCCCACAGCGGTTGTCCGCTCCGTCACGCAGGTAGATCATACCGTCTGCGGCAACGGAATGGTGCTCGACTTAAAATTCAACCCGGCGTTTCTTAAAAAGCCGGAACACCGCAAGGGCGTACGCAGCCTGATCGAAACCTACTTTGAAAAAGGCGGCATGGAAGTGCAGTTTAATGTGGTCAGCAGAGAAACTCTGTTGGCAGCAAAGGCTGATCCGCAGAAATACCGCAACCTGATTGTCCGTGTTTCCGGCTTCAGCGCATATTTCTTCCACCTTGATCCGGTATTGCAGGATGAGATCATTGCCCGTACCGAGTATGCAAGCTAAGTCTCTTATACTATATTAATAGTAACTTTCCTTTGTTATAAAATACGGCGTTGTATTCTGCTTTGTTCCATAGTGTTTTGTTCGGTGGTTTTTCTTAAAACGGATAGGCCACCGATTTACCATAACGCATGATAAAAAATCCCACGAAACGAGGAGCTCTTATGAATTCAGCAAAACCCCAAGGCTTTATCAGCAATATTCAGCAGTTTTCACTCGATGACGGACCTGGCATACGAACCACTGTTTTTTTCAGAGGCTGCAATCTGCGCTGTGCATGGTGTCACAACCCCGAATGTATCCCCTTTAAAACGGTACTGCGTTATAACAACTCTGTTTGTATCGGCTGCGGACTTTGTGCTGCTGCCTGTCCGAATGGCTGCCACGTAATTGACGAAAACGGCCATACCGTTGATCGAAGCTCTTGCACCGGCTGCGGAAATTGTGTTTCCCGCTGTCCTGCCGGCGCTTTGGAGCTTAACGGCCGCGGCTATACCGAAGATGAGCTCTTTGAGCGCGTAACGGCCGACGCAGAATTTTTCCAGTCGTCCGGAGGAGGTGTAACCTTTTCGGGCGGTGAACCGGTTTTACAGAATATTTTTCTCACCGGTATTTTAAAACGCTGCCGTGAGGCGGGAATTCACACCGCAGTAGATACCGCCGGCAATGTTTTATGGGACATGTTTGAAAACGTTTTGCCATATACCAGTTTGTTCCTTTACGATGTTAAATTTGTCACGCCGCAGAGACAGCTCGAGGCAACCGGCGTCGATAATGAAAAGATCTTAAAAAACCTGCAGGAGCTCTGTAAATGCGGTGCAAATATCTGGGTTCGCGTTCCGCTGATTCCTGATTTTCACGATTTGGACGAAATTAAAAAGATTGCAGACTTTTTAAAGGCTCTGCCTTTAGAACGGATTGAACTGGTTCCGTATCATCGCTATGGCGTCGGAAAATACGCATCTCTTGGAATCCCATATACTGTTTCCTGTAAAGAGCCGAATACCGATTGGATGAAGGCCGCAGCAGCTTGTTTTGAAGGCTGCAAGGCAGAACTGGTTGTACAATAAACCGTTTTTATAGCATATTTAATTTAAGCGCTTTGAAAAATCAAAGCGCTTTTTTTCTTTATACTATTATAATAGAGTTTTCGTAACCGTTTTTTGCTTGATGATATCGACAAATAAAAATTACAATTTGTAACTATTTTCTTTTTCAGTTATACACTCACGGCTCATCTTTCGAAAGATTAACCACCAAAATTGTATTACGACTATTTCTCGTTGTAAAAACGGAAAAGTTTTATTTTCTTCCATCTTTTCGGTCGCTTTTCTTCCTTTAATTTCTCAATTTACATCATGTATTTTAAGTGGGGAATCTTATAAATATTGGGAAACTTTTTACAGTTAAAAGTGGGATTCATTGCTTATTTTACCAGCTTTTTATTATACAAATTGTAGAAATTGATCTGTTTTTCCTTTTATTTCAAATCATAGTTAAATCTCTTATTTGTTGTTATTTTATATAATATCACAGGCGAAATTCATCTATGTTATTAGATAAGATATACAATAAATTCCGAAAAGTCGATTTGGTAAAATTATCAAAAGTTTCGGCTGTAAAAAAGAGTAAAAAACGGAAAAGTTTCTTTTTTTGACAAAGATACTCACGAATTATTCCATTTTCTTCCAGTTTGCTTCGTCAATTTTAACAAAATTCACCCTGTTTCCACGCCTTGACAGAGTGGAAGATTGTGCATATAATGGCTACAAACCGGTTACAATCGTAACAAATGGATTTTGGCTATTGCCTAAAAAGGAGATTTTGGATGAGCACCTTCTGGAAAAAGCTACCGGCGATTTGGAGTGAATTCAGATTCCGCTTTATCGCTGTAGCTCTGATGTCCGCAATTGTGGTTGCCACCCTTACCGGTATTTCATTTGCAACCAACGTTGTGTATATCTACGATGATGAGGACGTCTTAAAGTACTATACAACCAACAACACTCTCTCGGCACAGGAAATTCTTGCGGATAAGGAGATTACCCTTTCCGCAGACGATGAAGTCGAATTTACCGGCTTTAACAAAAACGGTACGGCCGATCTTAGAATCTACCGGGCCTTTCCGATCAGCATTACTGCCGACGGAAAAACAACCCAAGTGGTTGTTACCCATGGTACGGTATACGATGCTTTAAAGAAAGCCGGGATTTCCCTTGCTGACGACGACCTGATTAATGTGTCCCCTTATGAAGACGCGGTTTCCGGGATGCAGATTTCTATTAATCGCGTCACCTACAAAACGGTGACTGAAGAAACCGCCATTGCTTTTGACGTTGTAACAAAAGAAACAAAAGCACTTTACAAAGGAAAAACTCTTGTCACCCAGGTGGGTAAAGAGGGAAAGAAAGTTGCGACCTTCCGTCAAACACTGATTGACGGCGTTGTCTCCCATGTTGAGGAACTTTCAAACGAAGTTGTATCGCAGCCGGTAACCCAGCACCAGATTGTTGGAACCAGCCTGACTCCGATTGCTTCAGAGATTCTTCCGCCGGAAGATTTCGAGCTGGATGCAAACGGAGTTCCGGTGAACTACACTCGCGTTCTTACGGGAAAGGCGACCGCTTACAGCAGCCGTCGTTACCCCAATGTACGAGGTGCCAGCGGACAATATTTAAAGCCCGGCTCTGTTGCAGTTAACCCGAACATTATCCCATACGGAACAAAACTTTATATCACTTCTACAGACGGTCGCTACATTTACGGTTATGCTGTTGCGGCTGATACGGGAATCGCTATGATGGATGGCCATGTTCTTGTCGACTGTTTCTTTGCTACCTATGCGGAAAGCTGTCGCTTTGGTGCAAAGACAGTAAATGTTTATGTTCTGTCGTAATTTATAATAATAAATCCATTACACCGGTTTATATGCTCCCTGCTGACCCATTTATGAGTGCAGCAGAGAGCTTTTGTTTTTCCTCAAATTTGCTCTTCTTGAAATTTTCTCCCGCTTATGCTATAATAGATATGTAATATTGAAAATATTTTTGCCCTGTTACCTTTTACATTGTTGCTTTAAATCCTTGATATAAACTTGATTTCATTAAGGAGGAAAAAATATGGCAAATCCCGCATTTCAATATGATTTTGACAGTTTATTCGGGCAAACGATACCCTGGTGGAACGGCTCTGTAAACATGTTCCAGTTTATTTCTACAATTGTAGGTGCTCTGCTGAGCATTATGTGCTATATTTTCCTTGCCGTTGCACTTTATACCATAGCTAAACGTCAGGGAGTTAAACCGGCAGGACTTGCCTGGGTACCGATTTTAAACTTCTACCTACTGGGTAAAATAGCAGATGTAATCGGCAAGGCCGAAGGGCGAAAAACCCATCGGCGTATTACCTTGTTAGTTCTCTACTTAGTCTTGGGCGCATTTTCGATAGGCCTTTTGGCATATCTTCCTGCCTTTCTGGATTTCCTTTTCCAGTTTATGATTTATTACAACTATTATCAGCCATTCCTGGGCGGGAACCCCGATGTTTTCACACCGCTTGTTCTTCCTGCCTGGTTTACAGCTCTTTCCGGGGTTTTGATCGTTACCCTCTCTATTCTTTATTTTGTCTTTTTAATGCGGGCTGTTTACATCATTATAAAGGATCGTTCACCACGTAACTGTGCTCTTATGATCGTTTTATGCATCTTCTTTAGCTTTGCAATTGGGCCCTGTCTGTTTGCCGTACGCAATAAACCTTCTATGGCAGAAGCGCGGTTAAATTACGAAAAACGTCAGCAGCAGGAAGCCGCAGAGGCGATGGCCCGATTCCAGCGTGAACGTGCACAGGCACAGGCGGCGACGCAAGCTACCGATCAACAGGCTGTTTCACCTGTATCGGATGGTGAAGCTACTGATACTACTATCATTGAATAAACAACACAAAAAGTCAGTCGCGATACGAACGCAGTAAAAATGATATAAATAGCAGACCCGCGAGATACGCTTGAAAAAGGTTTTAGTAAAACGTACCTCGCGGGTCTTTAGCGTTCAGATTGGTAAAACGGTGGTATCGCGAATTGTCCAGTCCGGTCACGGACCCCGCGAGATACGTTCGGAAAAAGCTTTCGTAAAACGTACCTCGCGGGTTTATAACGTTCAGATTGGTAAAACGGTGGTATCGCGAATTGTCCAGTCCGGTCACGGACCCCGCGAGATACGTTCGGAAAAAGCTTTCGTAAAACGTACCTCGCGGGTCTTTAGCGTTTTGATTGGTATAACGGTGGAATCGCGAATTGTCCAGTCCGGTCACGGACCCCGCGAGATACGTTCGGAAAAAGCTTTCGTAAAACGTACCTCGCGGGTCTTTAGCGTTTTGATTGGTATAACGGTGGAATCGCGAATTGTCTGGTCCGGTCACGGGCGGAGTGCCTCCGCTGTCAGCCGCGATGCGAACGCAGTAAAAATGATATAAATAGCAGACCCGCGAGATACGTTTTGAAAAAATTTCGTAAAACGTACCTCGCGGGCTTTAGCGTTTTGATTGGTAAAACGGTGGGATCGCGAATTGTCCGGTCCGGTCACGGACCCCGCGAGATACGTTTGAAAAAGGTTTTAGTAAAACGTACCTCGCGGGTTTATAACGTTCAAATTGGTAAAACGGTGGAATCGCGAATTGCCCGCAGAGTGAATTAGACAAAAATAATAAGCCGCCTTCTCAAATCACTCTGAAAGAAGGTGGCTTACTTTTCAATAGCTTAAACTAGCTCTTATGACTTCTCAAATATTCGCACCAGTATTTATAGTATTTTTCACGGGGGTGAACGCCATCTCTGCAGTATTCGGCCGGCATTTCGCCTTTATCGTTGGCGTAGGCAGAATAAGTATCTACAAGGTGAGCACTCTCTTCAGCAGCAAGCTGCTTTAAACGACTGTTTTTTTCGGTAACGTTTTTAACGGAAAAAATGGATGCACTCCAAGTCATTGACGGATTGGTGGGTAAAATGGTCTGAATATAAATTGCAGCATTCGGCTGGTAAGAGCGGATAGTCTGCAAAAGCTTTTTGTAATTGTTAATATACTGACTTGCGGGAAGACCCATTTCGTTAACACCCAATAAAATATAAATTTTCCCATATTTTTTCTCGCTGAGTTTGGAGAGCAACGGCGTTACCGTTGTAATGCTGGCTGCGGTGGCACTGGTTTCAAAACAGTAGTCGGCTGTATTAATATCCCCATAGAGGTAAAGCCCGTTGGTCAGAGAATCGCCGACAAAGAGCGTATCGCTGAAATAGCTGTCGCCCGCAACCGCAGCAGAGGAAGATGCTGTGCTCGAAGGAGCGTTGGAGGATGATGCGGGCTCGGCGGATTGCGAACTTTCGGATTCGGATACCGAAGAGGACTCGGATGACTGGGAAGAATCGGACACTTGTCCGGAAGCAGAGCTATCCGAAAGCTCCGACCCCGATTCTGTTTGTCCACAGGCGGAAAAAGACGTCACAAGGATGACAGCAGCTGCAAACGAGAAAATTCGATATAGTTTTTGTTTCATACACTTATCTCCCTAAAATACTGTAAATGAGAAAAATCAGATGGTAAAACAATGATGTCACGGAAATCAGGAATCTTTCCGCAGGGGCGATACATATTTTTCCATAAACATGTTCATAGCGTTTTCGTAAACAGTGCCGCCCTCCTCGTGCATTTTGCGCAGGAATTCGTGCTGGTTTACTTCGCCTTCAATCATCTGTCGCTGCTCGGTATTGAGCTTGTTGTCGCCGATGACATAAACGGCAATATTGGAGCAGTGGTCAGCCACACGCTCTAAATCGGCAATGGTCTCCAAGAAAATAATGCCGGTATCGACCGAACATTTTCCTTTTTTAAGACGCTGAATGTGTTTGGCCTTTAAAGTTTCTTCCAAAACATCAATGGTTTGCTCCAGCGGTTCCACAAGCAGAGCGGTTTTAACGTCGGTCTTTTCGATAATTGAAGTGGTAAGGGTAACGATTTCTTCAATAGCGGTAAACATCAGTTTGATTTCCGCTTCACCCTTTTGCGAGAACTTTGCATTCCGGTTATGAGACATATCGGCTCGATCCGCGATGTTGACCGCGTAGTCACCGATTCGCTCAATTTCAGAGATCAGGTGAAGCAGGTAAGTAATCTGTTTGCTTTCGGTATCGGTCAATTCGCGATCCGTAAGCTTTTGCAGATAGTTGTCCAACCGATCTTCAATCCTGTCGATGGTCTCTTCCGTCTCTGCCACCCGGTCAAATATTCTTTGATCAAATTGTGTGAATAAGGACATGGCATCCAGCAGATTCTTTTTTGCAAATTCTGCCATTCTTTTAAGGAGAGTCATACACTGACCCAGCGCAAGACCGGGGGAAACCAGCAGACGCTCATCTAACAAGCTTGTTTCGCCGTCGCCGATTTCATCGTCATCACCGCGAATAGTAAGTTTTGCGAGTTTTTCCAAAAATCCTGCAAACGGAATAAAGACAAGAGTAACCGAGAGATTAAAGATTGTATGAAAATCCGCGATACCGCCTTTGTCAATGGGGTTATTCCAGAAGGAGAATCCCACAGTAGACTGAATCAGATAAACAACACCTAAAAATAAAACGGAGCCGATAATGTTAAAGTAAATATGTACCATTGCTGTGCGTTTTGCATTTTTAGTAGCGCCGATGCTTGCAAGAAGTGCCGTTGTTAAACAGGTACCGATATTCTGCCCCAAAATAATCGGAACCGCTGAGGAATAAGTAATTGCTCCGGTTGCGGAAAGCGCCTGCAAAATACCGACAGAAGCAGAGGAACTCTGGATAATAACCGTTACAATGATACCGGCGAGAATTCCTAAAAACGGATTTTCGAGGGTAGCAAATAGCTGTGCAAATTCCGGTACGTCGGCCAGAGGTTCAACCGCGGCCTCCATGGTAAACATTCCGGTAAAGAGAATGGAAAACCCGAGCATGATGGTACCGATGTCTTTATATTTCGCACGCTTTCCTGCCATCAGGATAATAATACCGATGACAGCAATGATGGGAGCGAGTGTAGTTGGCTGAAGCAGCCTCATAAAAAAGTTTACATTTGTATCGTTCTCCAAGTTGCCCAGCCTTAAAATCTGCGCAGTAACGGTGGTACCGATGTTCGCACCCATAATAACACCGATACAGGAGCGGAGCTTTAAGATTCCCGCGTTAACAAGTCCCACAACGATAATGGTTGTTGCCGTTGAACTTTGGATGACTGCGGTAACCAGAGCACCTAACAAAACGCCTTTCCAAACGCTGTTAGTCAGTTTTTCCAGGGTCTTTTCCATTCGGCCGCCCGAAAGCTTTTCTAAACTATTTCCCAAAACCTTCATACCAAATAAAAAGAGCGCCAGCCCACCACCGAGTGATACAATCAGGTTAAACCAATCCATACCATACCTTCCCCCATTGGCCAGAGAGATTGTTTAAAAACGCCCGGTTTAAAACAAAATCTCAATTTTACAAAACGTTCTTGTTTTTTTACATTCCCAATCATTATAACATGTATCATTAATTTCGACTAGGCTTTTTTTCGATTTTACATAAATTTGACATTTCGGGTCGAATTTCAAACAAAAAGAAGGATTGCGCCGCAAACACGGTTGTGCTAAAATAAAAAATAAGTATTTATAGACAGAAAGGGTGATTTTATGCCCGCATTTACAGTTAATCCGGAAAAGCCTCGCGATCCGCGCGAAATCCCGCTGAATACCGACTATATCCAAAAAAAGTGGCTGAATATCCCATATGTCGACGGAACATATCACGAACGGCAGGTTTTGGATATTTACCATCCAAACGGGCAGAGTGGGCCGTTTCCTGTTGCCTTTTGTATTTACGGCGGAGGGTTTCGTTCCGGCGATAAAACTTACGGTGAATTTAAAGCCGTAATCAAAGCGCTGGATTACGGATATGCCGTTGTTTCCATGAACTATCGATATTCTCAGCAGGCGCCGCATCCTGCACAAATCAACGATGTAAAAGCGGCGATTCGGTTTATAAAAGCCCACGCCGAAGAATACGGCCTTCTCCCGGATAAAATAGCCCTTTGGGGAGGCTCTGCGGGTGCAGCGCTTGCGAGTCTTGCCGGGACAACCGGCGGCAGGGATATCCTTACCGACCGGACGATGGGGAACCCCACACAGACGGAGGAAGTAACCGCCGTAGTTGACTGGTACGGGGGGATTGATTTTAGCAAGACGGAGGAACAGTTTGCAAAGCCCGGTGCATTTCCGAGACGTGCGTCGTTTGCGGCCGATCCCCATGCGCTGAGCCGCCAGCTTTTCGGCTGCGGGGAAGAAGGGCTTCCGGAAAAATTTCGCGAATTCTGCGCCAGCCGCTACATTACCGAGGATTGCCCTCCCTTTTTGATTCAGCACGGCACCCGGGATGATCTGGTTCCATTGGAACAGGCCACTGATTTTGCGGCGGCACTACGGGCTGTTATTGGCTCCGAAAAAGTAGAGCTTGATATTTTAGAAGGTGCAGAACACGGCGGTGATGCCTTTGGCTCGGAGGAAAATCTCAAACGGGTTTTCCGTTTTCTTGATAAATATTTAAAATAAACGCTATAACAAACAAGCAAATTAAGGAGGAATTACTTATGCCAAGAAAAAAACAAACCTTTCAAACCGTTAACGGTCCTGTTACCGTCTACGTTCCGCTCAGCGCAGAGATGGAGGCACAGCTTCAGATCGTGGTAGACCATTCATGGGTGAAGAAAAAATGGCTCGACCTTCCCTACGGTCCCTTGGAGGATGAGGTGATGGACCTGTATCTGCCGAACGAGGGAGAAGGCCCGTTCCCGGTCATTTTGATGATTCACGGCGGCGGCTGGCAGACGGGTGACAAAAACTATCTTGAGGTTCACGGCGGAATGCGTGCCATCCCCTTTGGATTTGCATTGGCATCTATCCGATATCGGTTGCTTCCCGAGCACCCGCATCCGGCACAGATTCACGACGTAAAGGCGGCGATTCGCTTCCTGCGTGCTAACGCTGCAAAATATAATCTGGATCCGAATCGGATTGCTGCGTTTGGCGGTTCGGCCGGCGGACACCTTGCGGCCCTCGCGGGGACTTCCGCAAATGTCCCGGAGCTGACGGATCTTTCCCTCGGCAACCCGGATGTTGATGAATCACTGCAAGCGGTTGTCGATTGGTTCGGTCCGATTTGGATTGACAGAACTGCCGAATATTTTGAGAAACTAAATGTGTATACCGATGCCATTCAAGGAAAAATTGGAAAAGAAGACTGGTTCTGTGAGCTGTTTAACTGCTCAAAGGAAGAACTTCCAAAATATTACAAAGAGTTTTCTCCGGCTACCTATATCACAAAGAAGTGTCCGCCCTTTTTAATTCAGCACGGTACCGTCGATCCGTTGGTTCCCTATCTGCAATCGGTCGATTTTGACAAGGCGCTCTCCGATGTGATCGGCGAGGAAAACGTCACCCTTGACCTGCTTCATAATCAGGGACACGGCAGCTTTGTTTTTGAAAGCCTTGATAATATGAAACGGGTTACCGATTGGTTAAAAGAGGTTATGAAGGTTTAAAAATATTCTTAAATACATTGATGTAAAGGAGAAACCATTATGCCCAGAAAAAAACAAACATTTCAAACTATCAACGGTCCTGTTACCGCTTATGAACCGATTAGTATTGATTTTCAAAACACACTCCGCATCCAGTGCGACCGCTCCTGGATTCGGCGCAAATTTTTAGACGTTTCCTACGGGCCGCACCCGGAGGAAACAATGGATATTTATCTGCCGAACGAGGGGGAAGGCCCGTTTCCGGTCATTGTGATGATTCACGGCGGCGGCTGGTGCGACGGCGATAAAACCTATTGGGAACCGAACGGCGGGATTAAGTCGGTTGCCTTTGGCTTTGCGGTTGTATCTATCAATTATCGTCTGGGGCCGGAACATCCGCATCCGGCACAGATTCAAGACGTAAAGGCAGCAATCCGCTTTGTGCGTGCAAATGCCGGGAAATATGGCTTTGATCCGGATAAAATCGCCACATGGGGCGGTTCGGCCGGCGGACATCTGGCAGCCCTTGCGGGGACAGCGGCCAACGTTCCGGAGTTTACCGATCGTTCCCTCGGCAATCCGGACGAATCCGAGTCTGTTCAGGCGGTTATCGACTGGTATGGACCGATTTGGATTGACAGAACCGCCAAGGATTTTGAAAAGTTAAATGTGTATACCGATGCAAAACAAGCGCCTCCGATCTCCGAGCGATTTTGCAAGCTGCTGCAGTGTACGCCTGAGGAGATACCGGAGCGTGCAGTCGCATTTTCTCCGGCTACCTATATCACCAAGGATTGCCCACCCTTTTTAATTCAGCACGGTACGGCCGACCCGATTGTCCCTTATCTGCAATCGGTCGATTTTGACAAGGCGCTCTCCGATGTAATCGGCGAAGATAAAGTTACGCTTGATCTGGTTCACGGACAGGGTCACGGCAGCCTTGTTTACGAAAGCTTCGATAATGTAAAAAGGATTACCGACTGGTTAAAAAGTGTGTTTTAAAAATGCATTACAAGAGCCGGGAATCATCATAAGAACAAAAAAGGGAAAGGGAGATAAAGCATATGAAAAAAGAAGTACAGTATAAATATATCACCCCGGATCTGTTTAAAAAGCGCCTCAACGAGGCGCCTGTCGCCTATCTGCCGCTGGGGACCATTGAATGGCACGGTGCGCATCTTCCGCTCGGTGCAGACGGCATTCAGTCGGAGGAGTTATTTGGAATGCTCGCCGAAGATGTAGGCGGGATTGTCTTGCCAATGCTGTTTTGCGCTCCGGATGCAAAGAAAATAGAACCGGACGGAACGGAATATTACGGAATGGATTTCTGGTTTGAAAAGGATCCGGACAGCTTTATGGCTTATCCGACCCAACAGCTTCCGGGAAGCATTTACTATATGGACGAAGATTTGTTTTCTACCATGATTTTTTCCATTGTAAAACAGCTGGCCCGTGCCGGATTTAAACTTTTGGTTACCCATGGACACGGTCCGTCCTTTATTTGGGTAGAAAATCACTACAAAGAGCTGGAAGAGGCGTTTCATATTCGGGTGATTACCTGTTATATGCACGACAAACCGGAAATGAAGGGCTATATGGCTGACCACGCGGCAGGAAACGAAACCATGATTACCAGAGCGCTTTATCCCGAGCTTGTCCATATGGAAAATCTCCCAAAAGAGGGATGGCCGCTCGGAATGTTCGGTGAAGATCCCCGTATCGTCGGAACAGAAGAAAATGGCTGGAAACTGATTAATTACCACCGGGAGCGGATGGGAAAAGTTATCCGGGATATTCTGGATGGAAAAGAGCCTGAGCTGGACCACTGGGAAGAGTAATCCCCGGCAGGGAGGAGCAGACAGATGGGAATTACTTATCAAACCTACGGCGAATGCCCTTATGTGAAAAACAACACCTTCATCGGCCGTGAGCCGGAAATCGAGCCGATTCCCCTTTATCGGGAAAATTGCAGCCGACTGCCAAAACCGGTTTGGGATGGACATGAAGATGTAGCGGCCTGTTATGACTATGCCTGGGAAACGGCCTTTGAAAATCTGCATAAGCCCAACCCGAAAGCGGGCTTTATCACTAATTTTATTGATACTGCTTTTAATGGTTGTCTTTTTATGTGGGACACTGCTTTTATCGCTATGTACGGCCGATATGCCGCAAAGGTTTTTAATTTTCAAAAATCTCTCGATAACATGTATGCAAGGCAATTTCCAAACGGCTATATCTGCCGCGAAATTTGGGAAGAGGAAAAGGGCGACAGCTTTCATATGTACGATCCTTCCTCAACCGGGCCGAATATTTTAGCCTGGAGCGAGTGGCAGTACTATGAACAGACAGGCGACCTGGAAAGGCTTCGCCGGGTTTTTGATCCCATACTTGCCTACCACCTCTGGATAAAGGAAAATCGCACCTGGCCGGACGGCACCTATTATTCCTCGGGCTGGGGATGCGGAATGGATAATATGCCAAGGCTTCAGCCCGGCTACAACGTTATGTTTTCTCATGGGCATATGGTATGGGTAGATGCCTGCATTCAGGCGCTGATCTCGGATAAATACCTGATTAAAATAGCCGAGGTTCTTCACAGGCAAGAAGATGTTCAGATTCTGCGTGAAGAAATGACAGTATTGACCGGGATCATTAACAATGAGCTGTGGGATGAGAAAGATGCCTTTTATTTTGACAAATGGAAAGACGGAACTCTCAACCATGTAAAAACAATTGGTTCCTACTGGGCGCTGCTTGCCGATATCGTCCCTCCGGATCGTTTAAATCCTTTTATCGCACATTTGAGAAATCCTGCGGAGTTTAATCGCCCTCACCGCGTTCCCTCCATTTCCGCCGATACCAAAGGATATGTTCCCGGAGGAGATTATTGGCGCGGCTCGGTTTGGGCACCTACCAATTATATGCTTTTAAAAGGACTTGCTCATATCGGAGAAGAAGAACTTGCCCACGAGATTGCCTTGAATCACCTCGAAAACGTAGTGAAGGTCTATAACGAAACGGGAACCCTGTGGGAGAATTACGCCCCTGAAACCGCAGAGCGCGGAAGTCACTCCAAGCCAAAATTTGTCGGCTGGACCGGGCTTACTCCCATCGCTATTTTGTTTGAATATGTTTTTGGGATTCGAACAGATGAAACAAACCGGAGAATTGTTTGGAGAGTGTCTCTTACAGAGCGCCATGGAATTATAAACTACCCGTTTGACGGTGCGGATGTTGATCTCATTTGCGAGGCGCACACAGCAGATGAAAGGCCGAAGATTACAGTAAAGAGCAGTTGCCCGGTCACTGTGGAAGTCCACTGGAAGGACGAAGTGTTTACATGTCCGTGACCGGACCGGACAATTCGCGATACCACCGTTTTACCAATCAAAACGCTAAAGACCCGCGAGGTACGTTTTACGAAAGCTTTTTCCAAACGTATCTCGCGGGTCTGATATTTATATCATTTTTACTGCGTTCGTATCGCGACTGACAGCGGAGGCACTCCGCCTGTGACCGGACAGGACTGTCGCGAGACATTCGCTTTGCCAATCTGAACGCTAAAGACCCGCGAGGTACGCTTTACGAAAGCTTTTTCCGAACGTATCTCGCGGGTCTGCTATTTATATAGTTTTTACTGCGTCCGTATCGCGACTGACAGCGGAGGCACTCCGCCCGTGACCGGACAGGACTGTCGCGAGACATTCGCTTTGCCAATCTGAACGCTAAAAGCCCGCGAGGTGCGTTTTACGAAAGCTTTTTCCGAACGTATCTCGCGGGGTCCGTGACCGGACAGGACTGTCGCGAGACTTCCGTCTTACCAATCTAAACGTTAAAAGCCCTCGAGGCACGTTTTACGAAAGCTTTTTCCGAACGTATCTCGCGGGTCTGCTATTTATATCATTTTTACTGCGTTCGCATCGCGACTGACAGCGGAAGCACTCCGGCAGGGTGCCCCTGCGGGCAATTCGCGATTCCACCGTTTTACCAATTTGAACGCTAAAAGCCCGCGAGGTACGTTTTACGAAACCTTTTTCAAGCGTATCTCGCGGGTCTGCTATTTATATCATTTTTACTGCGTTCGTATCGCGGCTGACAGCGGAGGCACTCCGCCGGTTTCAGACGAAATTCACAAATAAAAAAATTTTATTCTATCATCTGTCAATGGACAATTTCTTTAAAAAGTAATATGATAATAAAATATGAGGAAAGTCTTTTACTACAATCCAGAAAAGAAGGAAAAATGACGATGCTAACAAAGGCGCGAAGTAAACTCTCCGCACTGATTCAAAAAAATTTATCCGGCGAATGTTTCAGTTTTAAAAGTTTGACAGTTTTGTTTTTGCCGCTTCTCGTTGATCAAACCATGGTGGCAATTCTAAATATTATCAATTCCTCCATGGTGAGCTCATCAGGTCCCGGCGCTGTTGCGGCCGTTAATATGGTTGATTCGATCAATTTTTTCCTAATGAACTTTTTCATTGCCGTTGCAACCGGCGGTACGGTTGTCGTTGCTCAATATATCGGGCGATTTGAGCCAAAAAAAGCAGGCGAAGCTGCGGCGCAGTCAATCTTGTCGTGTACTCTTTGCGCATTGCTCATCGGTGTTTTAATTATCGCTTGCTCCGACCCGCTTCTCAATGTCCTATTCGGGCAGGCGGAACCGGAAGTTATGAACAACGCACGTATTTATCTGATCGGTTGCTGTATTTCTTACCCCGGATTTGCTGTTTTTCAGGCTGTGTCCGGTGCTCTGCGCGGCATGGGAGATACGCGCGCTTCCATGATGCTGTCGATCGGAATGAACGTTATAATCGTTATATTAAATTTTATCTTTATCAATGGCGTTGGCTTGGGCGTTTTAGGTGTTACTTTCTCACTGAATATCGCAAGACTCATTGCTGCCGTGGCTGCAGTCTTTTACCTGCTCCATACCAGACATGAGCTTTGCATTACTTATAAGCATTTTCTACATTTCAGCAAATCAATGCAAAAGAGCATTATGTTAATCGGGCTTCCGTCTGCCAGCGAGCAAATGTTTTTTCATGGCGGAAAAATTTTAACCCAAACCTTTATTGTCAGCCTGGGCACGCTGAGCATGACAGCCTATGCAATTTCGATGTCAATGCTGGGTCTTTTTCAGGTGCCGGGAAATGCCTTGAATCTGGCAATTATGACGGTTGTAGGTCAGTGTATCGGTGCTGGAAATGTCAAAGAAGCAAAAAAGTTTATGCATTCGTTCATTATAGCTGCCGGCGTTCTTTCCACCTTAATCTGTATTGTAATGCTTCCATTTTCGCCACTGATCTTTCAGATGTATTCGCCGCCGGATGGCATTGGGTTTGAGACATTTGCCTGCTTAATTGTTGCAATTATCGGCACGCCGTTTCTCTGGTCTATGGCTTTTATTACCCCCTCAGCCCTTCGCGCTGCAGGAGATGCAAAGTTTACATCAATCGCTGCAATGCTCAGTATGTGGATTGTTCGCGTGATGTTGGGGTATCTTTTGGGAATCGTCTTTGGTTTCGGTGTAATTGGTGTGGTGTCCGCTATGGTGCTCGAATGGGGTGTCCGCGCTTTGATTTTTACGCTGCGAAAACGCGGAACCAAATGGTATCAACATAAAGTAATTGAATAAAGATTAAACAAGCCCGCGAGGTACGTTTTACGAAAGCTTTTTCAAGCGTATCTCGCGGGTCTGATATTTATATCATTTTTGCTGCGTCCGTATCGCGGCTGACAGCGGAGGCACTCCGGCAGGGTGCCCCTGCGGGCAATTCGCGAGACACCCACCTTACCAATCTGAACGTTATAAACCCGCGAGGTACGTTTTACGAAAGCTTTTTCTGAACGTATCTCGCGGGGTCCGTGACCGGACAGGACTGTCGCGAGACTTCCGTCTTGCCAATCTGAACGCTAAAAGCCCGCAAGGTACGTTTTACGAAAGATTTTTCCGAACGTATCTCGCGGGGTCCGTGACCGGACAGGACTGTCGCGATACACCCACCTTACCAATCTGAACGTTATAAACCCGCGAGGCACGTTTTACGAAGCTTTTTCCGAACGTATCTCGCGGGTCTGCTATTTATATCATTTTTACTGCGTTCGTATCGCGACTGACAGCGGAGGCACTCCGTCCGTGACCGGACTGGACAATTCGCGAGACATTCGCTTTACCAATCTGAACGCTAAAAGCCCGCGAGGTACGTTTTACGAAAGCTTTTTCTGAACGTATCTCGCGGGTCTGCTATTTATATAGTTTTTACTGCGTCCGTATCGCGGTTGACAGCGGAGGCACTCCGCCCGTGACCGGACCGGACAATTCGCGATACACCCACCTTACCAATCTGAACGCTAAAAGCCCGCGAGGCACGTTTTACGAAAGCTTTTTCCGAACGGATACTTTTCTAAGACGCACTGCGATATACTCTTTTCCCGGAAGCGGAACACGGAATGTTCCCGTATGAATACCGAGGTTTTCCTCTGTCATCTCCCAGGTATCAAGGACGGTGACTTCCCATTTCTCATCTCCAAGGTCAAAATCTCTAAAGGAGGGGCGACACCAGGAGAAATAATATAATTTGTAGCTTTCATCGTCCGAAACGCCATAAAATGCATCAAAAGCCGCGCCTTTTCCGGGGTTTAACCCAAGGCCGGGGATCTCTTCAAGATACTTTTTCAAGAAATGAAGACGTGCAGGGCAATCCCCGTAAAGCTTACCGCCATGTGACCACCAGAGGACGTCGTCGTGTCCCAGGTAGGTTTCGCCATGGCCTGCATATCCACCTCGGACGGTTGCCTCCCAAAAACGACGGGTAAGCTCCTGCCCGGTAATATTACCCCAACCCCAATTGATATTTCCTTCATAGCAAATTTCATCCCAAACAACCGGTTTTTGATACCGTTCTCTCATATCGGTCGTAAATTCCGTTGTTTTGTGAAGATCCTGACGCTGGAGACTGCAATGGGTAATCCAGGGACGGGTATGATCGTAAAAGGGACCGCAGTTATGAATCGAGCGAAGTCTGTTATACGGATCGTGTTCGCAGATAATTCCCGCAAGACGCTCCCAATCACTGACTGACTTTGACTTCATGAGATCGTGCTCATTTGCAAGAGACCACCAAACATTGCGAAACGCTGAAATTCGCGCAATGAGGTATTTAAAATAGCGATCGTCGTTTTCAGCTCCCATATCGGAAAATCCCCATCGGTCATAAGGGTGAAGCATAATGATATCCGCTTCGATTCCAAGCGCCATCAGGTCGGAAATTCGACGCTCCAGATGTTTAAAATATGCGGGATTAAACCGGGTAAAATCCCAGCCTTCTTCCTTTGATCCCTCAAAAGGATAGCAGAAAGGTTCTTTGAGGTTATAGTCATAGTGCTTTGGAAAAACGCAAAACCGGATTTTATTAAAGGCGCTGTTTTTTAATGTTTCCAGCGTTTGCTCCTGCAGCTCCTCCGATTGTAAATGCCAGACGTAGCAGGTTGTGCCGATCGAATAATGCGGTGTGCCGTCTTCATAGGCAAAGTGATATGTGTTTGCAACCCTTACCGGACCGTGATTCCCTGCGGAAGGCGGAGTAACGATAAAACTGCCGGACACTGTTTCATCGGAAAAACTGCCCGAAATTTCATATCGATATTCTCCTTCAAACGAGGGCATAAAACGCAGCTTATAAACGCCGTCTCCATCGTAGAATCCATCAACGGTCACGGTCTGACAGCGGTGAGAAAATACACCGTGAATTTCATAATCGGTGAATGGGTTTCCATCCTTTTTTCCGGTGACAGCTATTTCAAAAATACCCCAGCGCTCAACGCGATCTGTTTTACTCTGTATCATCATAATCCTCCTTATTTATCATCATTATCAGCATACCATTTCCTCTGGCACTCAAACAAGAAGAAAACTGCACAAAGGTTTTATTGCGTTTTCTATCTAAGTGGAAAATTGTGTTTAAAATTGAAATTAAACGCCTTTTTGCGGTTATGATCCATATTCGGGATACAATGGTGAAAATCACTTGCATTCGCTTTTTTACCATGGTATCATTAACGTGAAGATGTGATACTTTTCCGCTTTAAAAGACGCAGGAAACATTCAAACAACAGGAGGAACCTCATTCATGGAAAATTTCAGATTTTATGCGCCTACCTATTTTGCCTTTGGAAAGGGAAGTGAAAAAAGTGTCGGCGAACTGGTAAAGCGGTTCGGCGGAAGTAAAGTTATGCTTCATTACGGCGGCGGCTCAATTAAACGTAACGGCGTTTTCGACGCAGTCACTGCCTCCTTAAAAGAATATGATATTCCTTATATCGAACTGGGCGGCGTTTTGCCAAATCCCCGCAGCGGTCTTGTTTATAAGGGTATTGATCTTTGTCGCAAAGAGGGGATCGATTTTATTTTAGCCGTTGGCGGCGGCAGCACCATCGATTCTGCAAAAGCGATTGCGGCAGGCGTTCCTTATGAAGGCGATTTTTGGGATTACTATTCAAAAGGGATTCCGGTTACAAAAGCGCTGCCGATAGGCACTGTATTAACCATCGCTGCGGCCGGAAGCGAGGGCTCTCCCGATACAGTTATCACCCACGAAAACGGAATGCTCAAGCGTGGTGGTACCGGCGAGGCTCTTCGCCCCAAATTTTCGGTTCTCAATCCGGAATACACCTGCACGCTGCCTGCTTATCAAACTGCCTGCGGAATAACCGATATTATGGTTCATGTCATTGAGCGGTATTTTACCAATACAAAGGACGTTGAAATTACCGACCGCCTTTGCGAGGCCGTTTTACAGGCAATGATCGAAGAGGCGCCAAAGGTAATTGCCAATCCGCATGATTATCAAGCTCGGGCAAATATCATGTGGTCCGGCATGGTTGCGCATAATAATATCGTCGGTGTCGGACGGGAACAGGACTGGGCAAGCCATAATATTGAGCATGAACTTTCTGCTTTGTACGATTGCGCGCACGGCGCCGGGCTTGCGGTCATCTGTCCCGCCTGGATGTCTTATGTTTACAAGCATGACGTAAATCGTTTTGCACAGTTTGCCGTCCGCGTATGGCACTGTGATATGAATTTCGCCAATCCGGAAATTACCGCGCTGGAAGGGATTTCCCGCTTTCGCAGCTTCTTGAAATCCATCGGCATGCCGCTTTCATTTGCAGAGCTTGGCGCAAAAGAAGAGGATATCCCCACGATGGTCAAAACCATGGGCCTGGGTGAGGATGGAACCATTGGCGGCTTTGTTTCGCTCGGCAACCGGGATATTGAGGCAATTTACCGTCTGGCATTATAAAAATAAGCTCCCGCATTTTTCCTGATACAGTTTCTTAAAACACAAAAATATTACGAGTTTTTTTAGCGGATTTTAGCCCACAGCGTTTAACGCTGTGGGCTTTTTCTTTTCGGAGAAAGCCCTTTCAAATTCTTATCGTGAATTGCAAAACGATTTTATATCCGTTTCACAGATTTAAAAGCGACGAAGTTAAGAATCACCCTATTGCTTTCCTTTTTAAAAACGAAATTTTTCTGTTGCCTTTTGTTTTTGGTTGTTATTTGCCGGATTTTCCGCTATAATGAAATTAAGTAATTTTTCAGGAGGGTTGACCTTTGAACAACGAGCACAATGAATTTGATTTTAAAGATTTGGGCAAACAGATCAACCGTACTGTAAACGATGCTTTAAGCTCGGCCAATTTGCAGGAACTGAAGCATGTACGAGATTCAATTAATGCTTCTTTTCAAAATGCCGGTTTTGGAAAACCAAAGGAGAAGCAAGCTCCCTCCCGACAAACAACACCGAATTACAATTACACACAGGTAGTTACCCATCATAACAAGGATCGTTCTTTGGTACAGCACTGGCCTAAAAAAGATAGTACCGGAAATGCCGGAGGAATCGTATTAAGCATTTTTGGTGCCCTTTTTCTGGTTCCCGGTGCAGGTTATTTCTTTTCGCTCCTTCTTTCGTCAATCGGAACGCCAATTGTCCTTGCAGACATTCTTTTGCCTTTTATCGGATACTCTTTTGTCTTCCTTGTAGGAGGAACAATGCTCGGTTGCGGCTCAAAATTAATTCACCGCGCTACACGGTATACCCGTTATCAGCGTGCTATAGGTTCTTCCTCCTTCTGTACGATCGACTCTCTGGCGCAAGCTGTTGGACGTTCTCCCAAATTTGTAAGAAAAGACTTAAAAAAGATGGTGCAAAGGGGCCTTTTTCCGGGGGCACGGTTTGATCACGAAGAAACCTGCTTTATTTTAAATGATGAAACTTACAGACAATATCTGCTGGCACAGGAAAGCCGCCGTCTCCGCGAACAAAAAGAAGAGGAGCGCCGCCTGCGCGCCGAAAAATATCCTGAAATAATCGCCGTGATGGAAGAAGGCGAAAAATACCTTAAAAGCATCAGAGAGGCAAACGATGCTTTACCGGGTGTCGAAATTTCTAACAAGCTTTATCGGCTTGAGGAAATCGCCGCTAAAATTTTCAATTATGTAGAGCAACATCCTAATAAGCTCCCGGATATCCGGCGTTTTATGAATTATTATCTCCCCACTTCCTTAAAACTGGTTAAGGCGTATCGCGAATTTGATGAGCAGCCGGTGCAGGGTGAAAATCTTACAGCTATAAAGCAGGAAATCCTGGAAACGCTGGATACGATTAATCTCGCTTATGAAAATCTTCTCGACCGGCTGTTCGAAGATAACACACTTGATATTGCCACCGACATTTCTGCGTTGGAAACCATGCTGGCGCAGGAAGGTTTAACCGGGGATAATTTTAATCGGTAATTTTTTTATTGAAATAGGAGGAATCTAAAATGGCAGACGAATTTGACATGACACCGCACCTTACCCTCGACCCGTCCGACGACGCAGCGAGCAAAGTGGAAATTCCTGATGCTCCTGCGGTTGCACCGGCAGACGCGCCGATGCCGCAAGCACTCGACGAGAGCTCTCTCAGCGATGAAGAACGCAAAATGGTAAATGAATTTGCGCAAAAAATTGAGTTGACAAGTTCAAGCGTCATCATGCAATACGGCTCCGGAGCACAGAAAAAAATTGCTGATTTTTCAGAGACTGCCCTTGGAAATGTTCGAAGCAAGGATCTCGGTGAGGTAGGCGAAATGCTTGCCGGCGTTGTAAGCGAGCTTAAAAGCTTTGACGAAGATGAAACCAAAGGCTTTTTCGGCTTTTTCAGACGCGGCGCAAACAAGATAAACGCACTCAAGGCAAAATACAGCAAGGCAGAGGCAAACATTGAGCGAATCTGCACTGCACTCGAAAACCATCAGGTCCAGCTCTTAAAAGACAGCGCCATGCTTGATAAAATGTATGAAATGAACAAGGTTTATTTCAAAGAGCTTTCGATGTACATCCTCGCAGGAAAGAAAAAGCTGGGAGAGGTTCGCAATACCGAGCTTCCGCAGCTTATGGAAAAGGCCAAACAGTCCGGCCTTCCGGAAGATGCACAGGCGGCAAATGATTTAGCTTCTCTCTGCAATCGTTTTGAGAAAAAACTCCACGATTTGGAGCTCACTCGTACCATTTCCATTCAGATGGCACCGCAAATTCGCTTGGTACAGGGAAACGACACCTTGATGTCTGAAAAAATTCAGTCCACGCTTGTTAATACCATTCCGCTTTGGAAAAGCCAGATGGTTCTTGCTCTTGGTGTGGCACATTCCCAACAGGCTGCAGAGGCGCAGCGTGAAGTTTCTGAAATGACAAACGAGCTGCTGCGCAAAAATGCGGAAACCCTCAAAATGGCTACAGTAGAAACCGCAAAAGAATCCGAACGCGGTATTGTTGATATCGAAACACTGCGTCATACCAATGAAATGTTGATCACCACCCTTGATGAGGTCATCCAAATTCAAGAGGACGGTCGCGCCCGTCGCGCAGAGGCCGAAACAGAGCTTGGAAAAATTGAAGAAGAGCTCAAACAAAAACTGCTACAGATTCGCGGTTAATTCGCGTTCCCATTGTTTTACCAATCTGAACGTTATAAACCCGCGAGGTACGTTTTACTAAAACCTTTTTCAAGCGTATCTCGCGGGTCTGCTATTTATATCATTTTTACTGCGTTCGTATCGCGGCTGACAGCGGAGGCACTCCGACAGGGTGCCCCTGCGGGCAATTCGCGATCCCACCGCTTTACCAATCTGAACGCAAAAAGCCCGCGAAGTACGTTTTACGAAATTTTTTCAAAACGTATCTCGCGGGTCTGCTATTTATATCATTTTTACTGCGTTCATATCGCGACTGACAGCGGAGGCACTCCGGCAGGGTGCCCCTGCGGGCAATTCGCGATACACCCACCTTACCAATCTGAACGTTATAAACCCGCGAGGTAGGTTTTACTAAAACCTTTTTCAAGCGTATCTCGCGGGTCTGCTATTTATATCGTTTTTACTGCGTTCGTATCGCGACTGACAGCGGAGGCACTCCGCCCGTGACCGGACTGGACTGTCGCGAGACATTCGCTTTACCAATCTGAACACAAAAAGCCCGCGAGGTGCGTTTTACGAAAGCTTTTTCAAAACGTATCTCGCGGGTTTGCTATTTATATAGTTTTTCTGCGTCCGTATCGCGACTGACAGCGGAGGCACTCCGGCAGGGTGCCCCTGCGGGCAATTCGCGATTCCACCGTTTTACCAATTTGAACGCTAAAGCCCGCGAGGTACGTTTTACGAAAGCTTTTTCCGAACGTATCTCGCGGGGTCCGTGACCGGACAGGACAATTCGCGATCCCACCGCTTTACCAATCTGAACGCAAAAAGCCCGCGAAGTACGTTTTACGAAAGCTTTTTCCAAACGTATCTCGCGGGTCTGCTATTTATATCATTTTTACTGCGTTTGTAGAATGTCCTGCCTGGCCACAGGCTTACCGCTCCAAAACTTGTTCTCTGGAAGGTCCGACACCAACCATTTTAATGGGGCAGCCGCAAACTTTTTCCAGGAATTCTACATATTCCTTGCAAGACTGCGGCAGCTCATCAAAGGTTTTGCAAGCGGAAATGTCACCGGAAAATCCGGGAACTTCTTCATAAACAGGAGCTGCATCTTTCAGCTCGTTAATGTCACACGGATATTCGGTCAAGATCGTTCCATCCGGCTTTTTATAAGCAACACAAACCTTTAAAGTTTCCAATCCGCTCAGGGTGTCAACCTTGTTTACTGCGAGACAATCAAGGCCGTTTACCCGTACTGCATGCCGAATGATTACCGCATCGAACCAGCCGGTTCTTCTCGGCCGTCCGGTGGTGGTGCCAAATTCCTGACCGCGGTTGCGGATTAAATCGCCGGTTTCATCGTTGAGCTCTGTTGGGAAGGGGCCTGCACCTACACGGGTTGTGTAAGCTTTTGCAACACCGATAATCTCTCCCAATTCGCCCGGCCCAACGCCGGAGCCAATCGCCGCCCCGCCCGATACCGGGTGGGAAGAAGTGACAAACGGATAAGTGCCGAAATCAATATCAAGCAAGGTAGCCTGAGCGCCCTCAAAGAGAATCTCTTTTCCCTCTTTTACAGCATTATAGGTTAAAACGGAAACATCGTCTACATACACCGACAGCCGTTTTGCATACTCTCTGTATTCCTCAATGATCGCGTCGATATCGAGCGGTTCACCGTTGTATACTTTTGTGATAATTTTATTTTTGAGTTCACCGACAGCCTTCGCTTTTTTTGTAAAGATCTCGTCGTGAACCAGATCATACAGCCGAATGCCGCTGCGCTCATACTTATCCATATAACAAGGCCCAATGCCGCGGCCGGTGGTTCCGATCTGACTGTCTCCCAGCGCTTTTTCACTCAGCCCATCCAATACCCGATGCCAGGGCATAATAATATGGGCACGCGGATCGATTCGCAGATTTGAACAATCAACGCCCCGCTCTGTCAAACCGTCAATCTCCTTTAAGATATCCTGCGGATCGATAACAACACCACAGCCGATATAACATTTAACACCCTGATAAAGAATGCCGGACGGAATCAGATGAAGCTTATAGACTTCTCCGCCGCTTTTTACGGTATGTCCTGCGTTGTTTCCCCCCTGGGAGCGCACGACAACATCTGCGCGGGATGCAAGGATATCGATAACTTTCCCCTTACCTTCATCGCCCCACTGTACGCCGACAACTACTTTTGATGGCATTTCGGTACCTCTTTTCATTATTACACATTTTTTTGCATTCCGGCTTAAGGTAAACTACCTTGAAGCCTTGTTTATTATATCAAAAAAGAAAGGTTTTCGCAATCGCTTTCCCACGCTAATATCCTGAATTTTAACAAAAATAACGCCTGATTTCCGTCAAAATAGACAGGTGCTTGTACTTTATCCATTTTTACGGTACAATTAAAATAAAAGTTTCGTATCATATTACGTTGAAAGGAATCCCGTTTCATGCTATTATCCTGCACCGGCTTATCAAAAAGCTTTGGCGATAAACTTATTTTAAATCAAATAGACCTTTCAATTCACGAGGGAGAGCGGATTGGCTTAATCGGCGTAAACGGCGCCGGTAAATCAACGCTTTTAAATCTGCTGACCGGCTCCTACGAACCGGATGAAGGTGAAATTGCGCTGGGAAGTGGCGTTACAGTCGGCTATCTGAAACAAAACAGCGGCCTTGAAACCGGTAAAACTATTTTAGAAGAAATGCTTACCGTCTTTGCCCCTCTTTTAAAAGCCGAAGAAAAGCTTCGGGAATTGGAACGGGAAATGTCCGCTCTGTCTCCCGATTCAGGTATGTATGAAGTTCTGACCGCTGAATATGATCGTCGTACCGCAGAGTTTGAGGCCGGAGACGGATATTTAATCAAAGTTAAAATCAACACCGTTTTAAATGGCATGGGATTTCCCGAAGAATTGTACGACCGTGAAATTGACTCGCTTTCCGGCGGTGAGAAAACACGTCTTGCCATGGCAAAGCTTTTGTTGGAACAACCGTCGCTGCTCATTCTGGATGAACCGACCAATCACCTGGATTTCAAAACGGTTATGTGGTTGGAAAGTTATCTGCAAAGTTATAAAGGCGCGCTTCTCCTGGTATCGCACGACCGGTATTTTCTCGATAAACTTGTCACGCGGATCTGGGAGCTGGAACAACACCGCCTGTTTGATTACCCGGGAAATTATACCAAATATAAGCAGCTCAAGGCAGAACGCACCGAGGCACAGCAAAAAGCTTATGACAAACAGCAGATTCAAATTGCCTCCATGCAGGAATACGCCGAAAAAAACATTGCCAGAGCGTCAACCTCAAACAGCGCAAAAAGCCGGCTTCATCGTCTGGCCAATATGGAACGCGTGGAAAAGCCTTTCAGTGAGCAAAAAACGCCGACCTTTCGGTTTACCACTTCTACTGCTCCGGTCAAAGAGGTATTAAACGTAAAAGGATTGGAGCTTGCAGTAGGCACTGAAGACCTGCGAAAAATTTTGGCAACGGGGATTGATTTTCAAATTCGGCGCAATGAAAAGGTTGCGATAATCGGTGCAAACGGTATCGGAAAAACAACGCTTTTAAAATCTATCCTCGGTTATCTGCCGCAAAAAGGAGAAATCGCGTGGGGCAGAGGAGTCACAAAAAGCTATTACGATCAGGAAAACAGCCAGATGAATCCTGAAAATACTGCCCTGGAGGAGCTTTGGAGTCGGTTTACCACGCTGCCGGAGCACCAGATTCGAAGTCTGCTCGGAAGAGTTTTGATTACAGGGGATAACTGCTACAAAAAAGTTTCCGTTTTAAGCGGCGGAGAACGTGCTCGACTCGGTTTTGCTATTTTAATGGCTGAAGGACGTAACACACTGATTCTTGATGAACCAACGAACCATTTAGATCTCGCGAGCCGTGAAGAGCTGGAACGTGCCCTTAAAGAATATGATGGTACACTGATTTTCGTTTCACATGACCGTTACTTTTTAAACGTTATCTCAACAAAAATTATGGAGCTGGATGAAGGCGGTATTTCTGTTTACGAAGGAAATTTTGAGGATTATCTTGCTGCAAAAGAAAAGGAAAGAGAATCTGAAATTCTGTCAATACCTGTCATCCCGGCAAAATCTACCGAGAAAAGCGAAAGCTTTTATCGTTCCAAACAGCAGCGAAGTGAAGAGGCGAAACGTCGTAAACGCCTGACTGAACTGGAACAGCAAACCGACGTGCTTGAAAAACAAATCGCTGAACTGGAACATCAGCTTGCAGATCCGAAAAATGCATCGGACTACCAGCTGCTTCAGAATCTCTGCGCCGATTTAGAAAAAGCGCGTGTCGCTCATGATGCAGCGGTTGAGGAATGGTTAACATTAAGCATATAAGCGAAAAAATTTCGTAAAGCGTACCTCGCGGGTCTTTAGCGTTTAGATTGGTAAGACGGAAGTCTCGCGACAGTCCAGTCCGGTCACGGGCGGAGTGCCTCCGCTGTCAGTCGCGATACGAACGCAGCAAAAATGATATAAATAGCAGACCCGCGAGATACGTTCAGAAAAAGCTTTCGTAAAACGTACCTCGCGGGTTTTCAGCATTCAAATTGGTAAAACGGTGGAATCGCGAATTGCCCGCAGGGGCACCCTGCCGGAGTGCCTCCGCTGTCAGTCGCGATACGAACGCAGTAAAATGATATAAATAGCAGACCCGCGAGATACGCTTGAAAAAGGTTTTAGTAAAACGTACCTCGCGGGTTTATAACGTTCAGATTGGTAAAGCGAATGTCTCGCGAATTGTCCGGTCCGGTCACGGACCCCGCGAGATACGCTTGAAAAAGCTTTCGTAAAGCGTACCTCGCGGGCTTTAGCGTTTAGATTGGTAAGACGAATGTCTCGCGACAGTCCTGTTCGGTCACGGGCGAATTTTCCACATTTGCCAAACGGCTTGTTGAAAATTTATTCGTTATCGGTTGATTCGATTTCTTCTTCCGCTTCCGGCTCTACCGTCGCCTCTGCCTCTTTTGCTTCGGCTTCGGCTTTTGCAAGCTCTGCTTCGTCAATCGTTTCGGTTTCTTCTTCCTCGTCCCGCTCGGCGCGCGCAAATGTAACTACTCTTGCGTCATCACTAAGCCGCATCACACGTACACCTGACGCGTAACGTGACATAACGCTGATATCCGAAACATGCATTCGAATAATAACGCCGTCGTTTGAGATCAGAATAATATCATCGGTTTCGTCTACAACTTTGATACCGCAAACATAACCTTTAATGTCATTTACTCTGTAATTAATTGAGCCATATCCGCCACGACCCTGAACACGATAATCGGATACTTCGCTTCGACGACCCTGTCCACGATCGGTGACTGTCATAACGGTTGCACCTTCACGCAGCCGTGCCATTCCCACTACCTCGTCTCCTTCGCGGAGTTTGATGGCACGAACACCCATTGCAGAACGAGAAAGCGGACGAATCGCCTTTTCTTCAATTCGGATAGCCATACCCATTTTGGTTGCAATAATAAGCTCGGAAGAACCGGTTGTAACCCGCACCCAGGCAAGTTTATCGCCGTCCTGAAGGGTGATGGCAATCAAACCGCTTTTACGAATATTCTTATAAGCGGAAAGCTGTGTTCTTTTAATAATTCCGTTTCGGGTAACCATCACAAGGAATTTGTCCTCTTCAAATCCACCACCCTGAATCATCGCAGTTACCTTTTCATCCCCCTCGAGCTGAAGAAGGTTTACCATATTGGTACCGCGTGATGCTTTTGAGCCTTCCGGAATTTCATAGCATTTTAACTGATACATCCGTCCCTTGTCCGTTAGGAACAAAACATTATCGTGACTTGAACAGATAAACAGCTCTTCAACAAAGTCTTCTTCGCGCTGTTTCATTCCGGAAACGCCGCGTCCACCGCGCTTTTGGCTCTTATATACATCCACAGGTTGACGTTTGATATAGCCATAGTGAGTTAACGTTACAACGCAGTCTTCAACCGGAATCAAATCTTCGATGTCCACCTCGCCGCTGACTGCCATAATTTCAGTCCGACGATCATCGCCGAATTTCTTTTTAATCTGTTCAATTTCGGTTTTAATGATACTGAGAACGCGGCCGTAATTTGCAAGAATATCTTCAAAATCAGCAATTTTTTCAAGAAGGGCGGCCAACTCTTCTTCGATTTTGGTTCGTTCCAATCCGGTAAGCTGTCCCAAACGCATCTGGACAATAGCTGTTGCCTGGATATCGTCCAATCCAAACCTCTCGATTAACTCCGCTTTACCTTCCGGAATAGATTTTGAATTTCTGAGAATTTTAATAACCTCATCGATAAAATCAAGGGCAATTTTTAAACCTTCCAGAATGTGCTCGCGCTCTTTTGCCTTTCGCAAATCGTACTCGGTCCGTCTGCGGATAATATCTGCCTGAAACTCAATATAATGCTCCAGAATTTCTTTAAGCGTCATAACTTTCGGCTGGCCGTCCTGTAATGCCAGCATAATAACGCCTACTGTTTCCTGCATCTGAGTAAAGGAGTAGAGCTGATTTAAAACAATCTGCGGATTTGCATCCCGTTTCAGTTCAATTACTATATGCATACCGTCGCGGTCCGATTCGTCTCTCAAATCGGAAATTCCGTCAACGCGTTTTTCCTTAACTAAGTTTGCAATACTCTCCAGCAACCGGGATTTATTAACCATATAAGGAATTTCGGTTACTGCAATTCGGAACCTGCCGTTTTTCATTTCCTGAATTTCGGCACGCGCTCTTAAAATAATCCTGCCGCGCCCGGTGGCATAGGCAGCTCTGATTCCGCTCCGACCCATGATAATGCCGCCGGTAGGGAAGTCAGGACCTTTGATACATTCCATGATCTGGTCAAGCGTTGCATCCGGATCATCAATTAGCAGATCAATAGCGTTAATAACCTCGGTCATATTATGAGGCGGGATATTGGTAGCCATACCGACAGCAATACCGGTTGCACCATTTACCAGAATATTAGGAAACCGGCTTGGGAGTACAACCGGCTCTTTTAAACGATCATCATAGTTTGAAGTAAAATCGACCGTTTCTTTTTCAATATCGGTGAGCATATCCATTGAGATTTTGCTCATTTTTGCCTCGGTATATCGATAAGCTGCCGCCGGGTCACCGTCAACCGAACCGAAGTTTCCGTGTCCGTCAACCAGCGGATAACGCAGCGAGAAATCCTGTGCCAAACGAACGAGCGCGTCATAAACGGAAGCGTCACCGTGTGGATGATACCGGCCGAGAACCGAACCGACGGTATCTGCACATTTACGATATGCTTTATCCGGTGTAATTCCGTTTTCATACAGCGTATAAAGAATACGGCGATGAACCGGCTTTAAGCCGTCACGTACATCGGGAAGCGCACGGGAAACAATAACCGACATGGAATAATCCAAAAAGGATTTTTTCATTTCTTTTTCAATATCCCTTTGGATAATCCTGGAATTGTCATTAATCAAAATAGATTCACCCTACCTTGTTTTCTTTTCATTCAACTTTGTAGATTCAGTTTACTTTTTCTTTTCTTCAACCATATTCCCGGCAAAACACTGCCGCAGCTGTTTCGCATCTTCTTCGCTCATGCAGCGTTTTGGCAAAACGTAAGTTCTCTGGCGATTTAAATCGAGTAAAAACACATCATCAAGTTCTCTGACATAAAATCTGGGCTCTGAAAAAAGAGCGCGAAAATCACCGTTTTCCTGATGAACCAGGATGCCGTTATCATAAACGGTCATATTAAAATTATCGGTAACCGAAGAAACCGCTTTTGCCTGTGAACTGCGGTACCGCCAAGCCATCATCCAGATTAAGGCAATTACCCCCGCACTGAGTGCCAACATAAAAATTCCCATCGTATAGCTTGGATCTTTGATGACAGTAATCAGATACAGAACAAAAATGACAGCTAAAATTGCAGAATAAATATAATTGCGCTTAAAAAGCTGTTCCTTTTGAAGAATTAACAGACATTTCTTCACTTCATCGGGCTTTAAATTATAGCTGATTTCCACCCCGTTTTTTCCTTCAAACGGATTCTCATCCTCATAGCGGTCACCTTGCGGTGCCATGTTCATCTGCTCGGCGTGAAGGGTTGCCCGCTCATCCTGCGGAACTTCCTTTTTTTTCTGAAAGATCATTCTCACGTTCTCCGTTTCTTTCCCATATTTCGATACACTTGATTTTACTATATGTCAAGGTTCATAACATACCGGGCGTTTTTCTCAATAAATTCCCGGCGCGGCTGGACCTTATCACCCATTAATGTCGTGAAAATTTCATCTGCCGCAACAGCGTCTTCCATCTCAACTTTAATAATAGTACGGTGTTCCGGACTCATCGTTGTTTCCCAAAGCTGCTCCGGATCCATCTCGCCAAGACCTTTGTAGCGCTGTATATCAACTTTAGCGTCCGGATTATCTCCTTTCAGCTCCAAAATATATTGATCGCGTTCCTCATCGGTATAAGCATAGCGCACGTTTTTATTCCGACTGAGCTTAAATAAAGGCGGCTGTGCAATGTAGATATGTCCCTGCTCAATAAGCGGGCGCATAAAGCGGAAAAAGAAGGTGAGCAGCAGCGTTCTGATATGACTTCCGTCGACATCAGCATCCGCCATAATAATAACTTTTCCGTAACGAAGTTTATTTAAATCAAATTCATCACCGATACCGGTTCCCAAAGCTGTAATAACCGGGGTGAGCTTATCGTTTCCGTAAACCCTGTCAATTCTGGCTTTTTCCACATTTAACATCTTGCCCCAAAGAGGAAGAATTGCCTGAAAACGGCGGTCGCGCCCCTGTTTTGCGGACCCTCCTGCGGAGTCACCCTCGACGATATAAATTTCGGTAATGTCAATATTCTTTTCCTGGCAGTCGGCAAGTTTTCCCGGAAGGGAAGCTGTTTCCAGCGCAGATTTACGCCGTGTAAGTTCTCTGGCGCGTCTGGCTGCTTCTCTTGCCCGCTGCGCAGTGATCGCTTTGTCAAAAATCGCACGGGCAACGGCCGGATTTTCCTCAAGGTACGTCATTAAGCTTTCCGATACCATTCCTTCAACCAGCGGGCGCACTTCCGTATTGCCCAATTTTGTTTTTGTTTGTCCTTCAAATTCACAGTTTGTAAGCTTAACGCTGATAATAGCAGTTAAACCCTCTCTTACGTCTTCTCCGCTTAATTTCTCATCGTCCTTTAAAAGCTTAAAGCGATGACCGTAATCGTTAAAAACACGTGTTAATGCATTTTTAAAGCCTATTTCATGAAAACCGCCCTCGGTTGTATGAATGTTATTTGCAAATGAGAGGATAAGCTCGTTATAGCTGTCATTATACTGCATTGCAACTTCGGCAGTCATATCATCTTTTGCAGCGGAAAGATAAATGACTTCTTCATGTAACGGCTCAAGTGCGCGGCGTTTATGAATATGTTCTACAAAGCTTTTAATACCGCCTTCGTAGTGAAGAATTTCTTTTACCGGCTCCTTTCCTCTTAGATCTTCTAATACAATCCGGATACCCGCATTTAAAAATGCCTGCTCACGCAAACGATTTAAAAGCGTATCATAATCAAAATTTAACTGCTCAAAAATCTCATAGTCCGGCTTAAAGACAACAGTTGTACCTGTTCTGTCCGTTTTGCCTATAATTTTCATTTCTTCGCTGTAATGGCCGCGTTCAAAGCGCTGAAAGTGGATATTTTCCCCGTCATATACGGTAAGCTCTAACCACTCACTCAGAGCATTTACAACAGATGCACCAACACCGTGTAAACCGCCTGCAACTTTGTATCCGCTGCCGCCGAACTTACCGCCGGCATGGAGAATGGTATAAACAACCGTCGCTGCGGAAATTCCCTCTTTCGGATGAATCCCGGTAGGGATACCACGGCCGTTATCTGTGACCTTAATTACATCATCCGGTAAAATTGATACATTAATTTCTGTACAGAAACCGGCCAGCGCCTCATCAATTGCATTATCTACAATTTCATAAACCAGGTGATGCAATCCGCGCGGTCCCGTAGAACCGATATACATACCCGGCCGTTTACGAACGGCTTCCAATCCTTCCAAAACCTGAATTTGACTTTCGTCGTAAGTGTTACCGCTCATTGGTTTGTTATTCAAAACAAAATCCTCCATTCGACTGTTTGAACGAATCCTACTTTATTCCTCTAAAAGCCTTCCGGCCCGCTTACGCAGGGTTGCAGGCGAAATTTGCGAAATATAAAGGATTATCTCTCCGTTTCGCTCACAGAGAATATAACTCTTTGGCATTTCAAAACTTACTGTTATAACTTTAATTTCCTTGTTAGCCTGACGTAAAAATTCCTTTGTAAAACGAGAAGTAGATGTATTTTCCATATCAAAGATGCCGATCACATCACAAGAATTAACTACGACATCCTGTCCCAGATGCAGATACACAATATTTCTCCTTTTCTACGTCATTTTTTTAATTTTGCCTTGCTCCACATGATAAATGCTCCCACTTTTTAAGCGCAGCGCATTGGATAAATCACAGCAGGTGATAAAAACCTGCTGATTTTCAAGGTGATTTAAAATATAATCCTGCCTCACAGAATCCAGCTCACTCATAACATCATCCAATAACATTATCGGGCTTTCTCCCGTTACATGACGGAGCAATTCACTTTCTCCCAGTTTTAAAGCCAAAACGCTGCTTCGCTGTTGACCCTGGGAACCATATTGTCTGGCAGGTAAGCCATTAATTAAAATTTCAATATCATCTCTGTGAATACCCACCGAGGTTGAACCGAATTTTTTATCCTCTTCTCTGCTTTCAAAAAGAGCCCTTCCATATTTTTCAATTGTCTCATCGGTGTATCCCAAAACATCGGTTTCTTCTGAAAAAACAGTTGATTTATAAAAAAATTCCGCCTGTTCGGTTCCATTTGAAATTCCTTCATAAATTTTTCCGGAAAAATTATTAAGCTTTTTTAAATAATCCACTCTGAAACTTGTTAAAATTGTACCCAGCTTTGCAAGCTGCAGATCCCAGAGATCTACGGTTGATTCTAAAGAAGGGTGATAATATAAATCTTTTAAAAGAGCATTTCTCTGAATTAAGACTCTATTATATTGATTTAAATACTTTTGATAAACCGGTTTAAGCTGAGAAATTGCAATATCCAAAAATTTGCGGCGTTTTTCCGGCCCGTCCTTTACAAAAGAAAGATCGGACGGTGAAAAGACAACCGCATAATACCTCCCGGCAAATTCAGACGGCGTTTTAATCGGAACCTGATTTAAAAATGCCTTTTACGCTCTCAAGCATCAGCTGCGCAGTTTGCTCCCTTCCATCACAATCAAACAGGACCGTCAGTTTTGCATTTTTCTGATTAAATGAAATCATTTCAGCCTCTTTTGAGCCTCGAAAACTTCTATTTCCCGTAAAAAGCCAGAGCGCCTCCATTAAATTTGTTTTTCCCTGTGCATTATTTCCAAAAATAACATTGATTTTGGGATTTGCCGTAAAGGTAAAATCATCGAGATTTCTGAAATGCTGGGTCGTCAATTCATTAACTTTCATAAGCTTCTACTTGGCAGCAGAGGTCTTCTATCATAATCTGATCCCCGGGATAAATTTTTTTCCCCCTCATTGTGCAAGGATCTCCGTTTAAAAAAACAATTCCTTCCAGAATCATTTCTTTCGCCATACCGCCTGTTTCTGCAATTCCCGCAAATTTTAAAAGCTGATCAAGCTTGATAAACTCCGTGCGGATTTTTACAATTTCTGTTTTCATGCTTCACCCATTTTCACTTGTTTTATTCGGTTTTAAGCCGAACCGGAAGAACTAAGAATGTAAACTGATTTCCGGAAAGAGGTACCAAACGCATCGGTGCAAAAGGACCGTTTACCTGTAAAATCACCTCATCTGTACCGGTGGCACGAAGAGCATCTGCCATATATTTGTGGTTAAAACCAATGGTAACATCCTCTCCGTCTATTTCCGCGGGAACATTATCTACAACTTTACCCAGAGAAGTCATACAGGAAATAGAAATATGTCCGTTTTCCATTTTTGCGGTGATGGGGCTCTTAATTCGATCGGTAATAATAATAGACGCACGATCAAGACTGTTTACAAATTCACGGGTACTTATTTTAATTTTTGTTTTACACTCGCCGCTGATTGCAGAGCGATAATCCAAAAATTCTCCCTCCAGTAATCGGGAAATAATCTGATATCCGGAAATTTCAAAAATGATATGTTTTCTGCTTACTTTGATAAAGACTGTTTCGTCCTCTTCTTCTTTTAAAAGTTTGGCTACTTCATTAAGCGTTTTACCCGGGACAACAAAATGAAAATTCTGATCTTCTTTTATCGGCTCTGTTCTTAAAGCAAGCCGATAGCCGTCTACCGAAACAACATTTAATATTCTGTTTTGAAGATCAAACAGAGAGCCTGTATGAACCGGAGTATTTTCGTTCTGTGCGATTGCAAAAAGAGTTTGCGAAATCATATTCTTCAAAAGAGGCTGCGGCATGGTAAAACCGTTTTCATCATCAATGGTTGGAATGTCAGGGTATTCTTCTGCCGATGTGCCGAGAATAGTAAACTCGGCGTCACCGCCTCTGATAATAGTGAGATATTTATCGTCTGTGTCCAGGGTGATTTCTTCTGCCGGCATTTTTCTGAGAATATCTCCGAAAATTTTTGCATTTAATATAATTTTACCGGAAGTTCCGTTTTCAATTTCGATTGATTTAATAATGCCAAGCTCTAAATTATATCCGGTCAGCGTTAAAACGCTTCCGTCGCAATCGAGTAGAATACCTTCCAGCGCCTGTAAATTTGTACGGCTGGAAACTGCAAGGGAAACGTTATTTACCGCCTCGCTTAAATTTTTTAGATTGCAGGTAAATTTCATAAAAAACTGCACCTCCGGTATTTATGAGGAATAAATTATTTTGTTCTGTCATAAAATGAAATGATTCTTTCATTTATAATCATTTATTCTTTTATATTTTATAGTAGTAGTAATAAGGGCTGTTGAATTGTTAAAACAGGCATTTTAGGTCGAATTTTACTGGCTTTTTTCACTTTGCGCAATATGGAAATTTATGTCGGGAAATTGTTTAAGCTGTTAAAAGAAAAAGATCCGATGTTAAAACGGTGAAAAACAGGCGGTTGAAAGTGAAAAAAAAGAGGAAAAAACTGTGAATAAAAGAATAAATGGCTGAATTTATATTTTTGTTGTGGAAAAGAGAAAAGTTCTTCTTTGTGGAAATGTTAATGATCTCTGATATTTTTAATGATATCTTCGATGACTCCCTTGTAATGGGGGTCTCTTTTTCATCGACTTTTCCACATCTTTTAAAGCATAAACAATGGTAGAATGATCACGGTTATTAAATTTTGTACCAATTTCCTGTAATGGAAGCCTGGTAATTTCTCTTACAACATAAATAGCCACTTTACGTGCATTTGAAATTGGACTGGTACGGGTCGATCCTTCAATATCCTCTGCGGAAACACCGTATGTACGGGCAACTTCTTCAATAATACGATTAATAGTAAGAGGGACAGGCTGTGAATCTGTTAAAATATCTTTGATTACGTGCTGTGCTACAGTAATGGAAGGATTGGAGCCCGCCAATAATTTATATGCCTTTATTTTTTTAACGGCACCTTCTAATTGTCTGATATTATTTTTTAGCCTTGTTGCGATGAATTCGGCAACCTCTTCCGGAATTTCAATATCGAGAAGCTCTGCCTTCCGGCGGATAATTGCAATTCTTGTTTCAAAATCCGGTGTGGTAATATCGGTGATTAAGCCGCTTTCAAAACGGGTACGAAGCCGTTCTTCCAGTGTTTTAATATCTTTTGGCGGTCTATCGGATGCAAGAACAATCTGGCGGCCGGTACGATGCAGCTCGTTAAAGGTATGGAAAAATTCTTCCTGCGTACGCTCTTTACCGGCGACAAACTGAATATCATCCACCAGTAAAATATCCGCGCTGCGATATTTATTATGAAACTGGTTGGTTGTTTCATTTTCAATTGAAGTAATGAATTCGTTGGTAAAGGTTTCACCGTTGACGTAAATAATATTTGTGTCCGGTGTTTTTTTATGAATTTCATGGCGGATTGCCATAAGAAGATGGGTTTTTCCAAGTCCGCTCGGCCCGTAAATAAACAGAGGATTATAGGTACCTGATTGTTTTGATGCAACTGCTTTACAGGCTGCAACCGCAAAGTTATTGGACGAGCCGACAATGAATGTATCAAAAGTATATTCATACTCTCCATTTAACATGGTTCCGTCGGTGATGGTTTTGTCGTCCAACTCCAACGGAAGTCTGATTTCCTTTTGATTTTCACTGTCCTCCGTTAAAATTTCGATATTAACGTCAAATCCAAGAACCTGATTGAAAGCAGTTGTCAAAAGTAATAAGTATTTATCGATAATAATATTTTTTTGAAATTCGCTCTTGATAAAGAGATACGCAGTATCATTTTCAAGTTTGACCGGTTCGAGAGGGGCAATCCAGAGATTAAATGCCACATCGGAAATACTTTCGTGGCAGGTAGCTTTCACCAAATTAAACACCTGCATAAACGATTCCATTGTTAAAACGACCTCCTGAATAAAATTAAGATTAAAAAATGTTGAAAACCGGAAAAATTTAAGGGAAAAATGTGTTGAAAAAAGAAATACGTTTAAATTAGATAGGCTTTAAAAGTAAAGAAAAAGAACTGTAAAAGGGGCACGGCCTTGATATGCCCGAAATTTTCGAAAAACAAAATTTGCGGCGCAGTTTTTTAGGTCAAACCCCTTAGGAGATAAATAAGTAGTCTACTCGTCATTATAGCAAATTTTTATCGCTTTTTCAAGAGAAAAGCAGATTTTAGTTATATATTTATAATAGTATATAATATGAGCAAAATAAACAGAAAAATGACGGAATAACGCTGTAAGCAATTAAACTGAAAGAAATTGACGGAAATTACTTGACAATTTGTCTTTGAAATAATATACTTTTAACTTGCAGGGTTTCGCCATTTTTTAAAGCTTATAACATAAAAAAGGGTGTTTTTCGTCTTTTAGACAGCCGAATTTATTTTGATGTCAATATGGGATTTTTTTGTGAAAAAATTAATTTCGACGGTTTGTTATAAAAGGGCAGAAAACATTTATTGAACGCCAGATACAGGTTCATTTTCATTAAGCTTTGTGCGAAAGCAAAATGATCGCTGTTACAATAGGGAACAGTTTGAAAGGAGGAGTCGTTCATGAAAAGAACATACCAGCCAAAAAAAATTCAGAGGAAGAAAGAGCATGGCTTCCGTAAGAGAATGGCCACTAAAAACGGCCGCAAGGTCCTTGCAAGACGTCGCGCAAAAGGCAGAAAAACTTTGACGTATTAATTGAGCAATCGTTTGGCAATTGGTATCGCGCCGGTTTGGCTCGGTACCAAGACCTATTTTATCGGGTTTTTTCAAATGATCTGAAACAGGCAGAACAAGACCACGTCGAGTTTGCATGTGGTCTTTGTTTTTAATTTCTGTAAGTGTAGGGAAGACCGAATGAAAATTGTTTCCTTAAAGCTGAATAAAGAATTTAAGCGCCTCTATTACCGTGGCCGCTTTAGGGGACATTCCCTTTTGGTTACTTATGTGATACAGAATGGCCGCGGGGAAAACCGCGTTGGGATCACCACAGGAAAAAAGGTGGGGAATGCGGTTGACCGAAGCAGGGCTCGCAGAATAATAAGGGCGGCTTGGAGAGAGGTTTCCCCTTCTTTTCCGGTTGGATATGATTTTGTTTTTGTAGCAAGACAGAATACACCGGGTGCAAAGTCAGATCAGATTGCGCGGATTATGAAAGGACAGGTTCTTTCAATTTTGGAAGGGTCACGCCGGGGTGACCACGAGAAAAAATGAAACAGATTGCCGTTTGGCTCATTCGTTTTTACCAGAAATTTTTGTCGAGGATGAAACCGCCGTGCTGCAGGTTTTATCCGACTTGTTCACAATATGCGCTTGAAGCGGTAGAGCGATTTGGTTTTTTTCGGGGAGGGTATCTGGCTCTGAAAAGGCTTCTGCGCTGTAATCCGCTTTTTAAGGGCGGAATCGATCCGGTTCCGGAAAAATTTACTTTTTTTAGAAAAAGGAAAAAATGAGGGCGTTTGTCCTTTGTGATAAAACAAAGTACGGGAGGTTTTATATGGATATCAGTTTAATTTTTGGGTATCCTCTCGGTTGGGTAATGTGGCTTTTTTACCAAGTGGTAAAAAACTACGGCGTAGCAATTTTGCTCTTTACTCTTTTTACCAGACTTTTGCTTTATCCCCTCGGTGTAAAGCAGCAGAAATCCTCGGCCAGAATGGCCATGTTCCAGCCTAAGATTGCAGCTCTACAAAAAAAATATAAGAACAATAAACAAAAGCTGCAGGAAGAGCAGATGAAACTTTATGAGGAGGAAGGTTACAACCCGATGAGCGGTTGTTTTCCGATGTTGATTCAGCTCCCAATTCTTTTTGGTTTGATTAACGTTATTTATAACCCGTTAACTCATATGCTGCGGATTTCAAACGATTTGATTACAAAAGCAACTGAAATCGCACAGGGATTAGACGGATTTGTAACGACTACTTCCCAGATCAGCGTAATTAATGCGGTTAAAGCGGATCCGTCTGCTTTTTCTTCCCTTGGCTCAGATTTTGTAAATTCCGTTCAGAATTTCGATCTTACATTTTTGGGATTTGACATGGGTGCGATTGCGCCGCTTGCATGGGATTGGTTGATTGTTATTCCGATTCTTTCGGGTATCACTTCGGTTTTGGCAACCATGATCTCGATGAAGTTCAGCTATAATAATCGAATTGAAGGCGCCCAACAGATGAACGGGATGACCAAAGGTATGATGTTTATCATGCCGTTATTCTCCCTGATTTTTGCATTTCAGGTTCCGGTCGGCGTAGTTATTTACTGGATTATGTCCAATATTTTTATGGCGCTGCAGTCCTTTATTCTCTTTAAAATTTATACTCCGGAAAAGATGGAGAAAATTTTGGAGGAAGAAAAAAAAAAAGAAAAGAAAAAGAAAAAATCCCGTTATCAGCAGATGTTGAAGGCTGCTCAGCAGCAGGGAAAAGCTCCCGATCTGGTAGAAGATGAAAATGGGATGGTCACCTATAAGGGTGAAGTTATTTCTAAAAAAGAAGCAAATCGTCGTCGTTTGGCTGAAGCAAGACGTCGTGATGCCGAAAAATACGGTGAAGAATATAAAGAAGTTACAGACGAAGATTTACGCTAATCCGAAAGGGGGACTTTCTTGTGTTAGTTGAAGCAATTGCAACCGGAAAAACCGTTGCAGAGGCTGCAGGGCTGGCAGCGGCCGAACTCGGTGTCCCGGTTTCCGCCGTTCAGGTAGAGGTTTTAGAAGAACCAAAGCGTTCTCTGCTTGGAAAATTAAAAAGTGAAGCAAAAGTCAAAGTGATCTTTGAAAAAGAAGAAAAGACAAAAGCTGAAATTGCCAAGGAGTATATTACAGAAATTCTGACGGCAATGGGGCTTTCCGGATTTACAATTACTGAATCCGGAGGAGCCGATCATGCTGTATTAAATATTGAGGGCGAAGGCCTGGGTGTTATTATCGGGCGCCGTGGCGAGACGCTGGATGCGATTCAATATCTTGCTTCGCTTGTTGCTAATCGTTTAGGCGGCGATTATTTCAGAATTACTGTGGACAGTGGAGATTATCGCAGTAAGCGCGAGAAAACGTTGATGCACTTAGCAGAAAAACTTTCTAAAACGGTTCTTCGCACCGGACGCAGTTCTACATTAGAGCCTATGAACCCATATGAACGCCGGATTATTCACTCGGTTGTTTCCGGATTTGAAGGTGTTTCTTCAAAATCAATAGGGGAAGAGCCAAACCGCAGGGTTGTAATCTCTTCTTTAAATCCAAGACGTCAGGAGTCACGCCGGTCTCGCGGAGGAAATAGAAACGATCGTCGTCATTATGACGATCACAGTAGAGATCAGGTTCCGCTTAAAAGTATGGATCTCTCTAAAGTAGGACAAACCTCTTATGAAGCGGAGTATATCAAGGCGGAAAAGACCGAGCGCGAAAAACAGGCAAAGCTGTACGAAAAAATAGAGCTTTAATTGTTCCGAGGCAGAAAGCCGTCAAATGGCCAAAAGGCGTTTGACGGCTTTTTTTATGAGAAGGAGTTAATTTATGATCCAAAACGATACCATTGCCGCTATTGCAACGCCAAATGCAGTGGGTGGAATTTCGATGATCCGTATTTCCGGACCGGATGCTGTTTTAATTGCGGGAAGGGTTTTCCGAACAGCTTCTAAAAAACCGCTTGAAAGCTATAAGGGTTATACGGGGGCATATGGAACCGTATTTGATGCTGAAGGTGAAATCGACAACGCTGTCGCTTTTATTTATAGAACACCTAAAAGTTATACCGGAGAAGATACGGTTGAGATTTCCTGCCATGGCGGAATTATTGTAACGAGGCGTTTACTTCGTTCGATTCTTTCTGCAGGCGCAAGACTTGCTGAGGCAGGAGAATTTACAAAACGCGCCTATTTAAATGGAAAAATGACTTTGACTCAGGCGGAATCGGTTCTGGACATTATCAATTCTCAGAGTGAACAGGCCGCACGCTGCGCGATGACAGCGCTGGATGGTGCCTTATATCGAAAGATTGCAAAAATTCGTGATCGTTTGGTAGCTGAAACGGCACATATTACGGCATGGATTGATTTTCCGGAGGAAGATGTTGACGCAGTAAAAATTTCTTTTTTGCGAAATGAGCTTTTGGAGATTAAAGAGGAATTGAAAGAATTAATCCGAACATTTGATGTGGGACGTGTTGTCCATATGGGTGTAAATACAGCCATTGTTGGGAAGCCAAATGTCGGAAAGTCAACCTTGATGAATCTTCTTGCCGGTTGTGAAAAAAGCATTGTTACCGAGATGGCAGGAACAACCCGTGATATTGTGGAGGAAACCGTTAATCTCGGCGACGTGGTTCTTCGCCTTGCCGATACAGCGGGAATTAGAAAAACTTCCAATGCGGTAGAGCTTGCCGGAATTGACCGGGCAAAGAAGAGAATCGGCGAAGCTGATCTGGTTCTTCTTGTGCTGGATGCTTCTGAAGAGCTCGAAAGTGAAGATATCGAACTGATGCGTGTGGTCCGGACAAAACCTACCGTTGTTATTATGAATAAATCCGATTTGGGTATTAAAATAGACGAAGAGTATATCAAAAGAGATTTTAAACACAGCGTTATTATTTCTGCCAAAGATGATGGTGCAATTGACATTTTAAATCGTGCGGTTTCCGACTTGATGAATTTAACAAATTTGGATACCAACGAACCGATTTTGGCGAATGAACGACAGCGTGCGTGTGCCGGTGCAGCATTGAATCATTTGGAAGCGGCGCTGGATGCTCTTTCTTTTGGGATGACCTTGGATGCTGTAAATCTTTCAATTGAGGATACGATAGAATCGCTTTTACAACTGACAGGAGAATCGGTTTCTGATGTTGTGGTAGATGAAGTATTCTCACGTTTTTGTGTTGGAAAATAGTGTGGCATTTCGTTTGAAATTCAACCGCTTAAGCTGTTCTTGTTGAAAAGGAGGGAATTGCTTTGGGATATTATTTGGGTGAGTATGATGTAGCTGTGATCGGTGCCGGTCATGCCGGTTGTGAAGCTGCTTTGGCTTCTGCCAGACTTGGAGTGAAAACAGCATTATTTACCATTTCTTTAGATGGGATTGCTAATATGCCCTGCAATCCTTCTATTGGCGGAACAGCGAAAGGGCATATTGTAAAAGAGATAGATGCACTTGGCGGTGAGATGGGCCGTGCGGCAGACGCGACTTTTCTCCAGAGCCGGATGCTCAACCTCGGAAAAGGCCCGGCTGTCCATAGTCTGCGTGTGCAAGCCGATCGGGTTGCTTATCATACGTTGATGAAAAAGACACTGGAGCATCAACCAAATCTGGAAATCAAACAAGCTGAAGTTGTAGATATTCGCTTGGATGAATCGGGAGCGGTTTCTGAAATAGAAACAGCGCTTGGAGCGATTTATAAAATTCGGACTGCTATTCTGGCAAGCGGTACTTACTTAAACGGAAAGATCCATGTGGGTGAGGCATCATATACAGCCGGACCTGATGGCTCGATTGCGGCAACCGGTTTGTCTAAAAATCTGATTCGAATCGGTGTTGAGCTTCGTCGTTTTAAAACCGGAACGCCGGCTCGTGTTCACCGCAGAAGTATTGATTTTTCAAAACTGGAACGTCAGGAAGGCGATACGGAAATTATTCCGTTTTCTGCCGATACGGAGCGCGAACTAAAGAATACAGTTGCCTGTTACATTGCTTATACAAATGAGAAAACTCATAAAGTAATTCTGGATAACTTAGATCGTTCGCCTTTATACAGCGGGAGGATTGAAGGAATCGGGCCGCGGTATTGTCCGAGTATTGAAGATAAAATTGTTCGTTTTTCGGATAAACCTCGTCATCAACTTTTTATTGAACCGATGGGTCTTGATACCGATGAAATGTATCTGCAGGGAATGTCGTCCTCTCTTCCGGAGGATGTTCAGCTTGCGTTTTTGCGGACGATTGAAGGACTTGAGCATGTTGAGATCATGCGAAACGCTTATGCGATTGAGTATGATTGCTGTGATCCGACACAGCTTTTGCCGACCCTTGAATTTAAAAAGATTCCCGGTCTTTACGGTGCAGGGCAGTTTAACGGAACTTCCGGATATGAAGAAGCAGCTGGTCAAGGACTTGTTGCGGGAATTAATGCTGCGAGGAAGGTGTTGGGTAAAACACCGGTAATTCTTGATCGGATGAGTTCTTATATAGGAACCTTGATTGATGATCTTGTAACGAAAGGCTGTATGGATCCCTACCGTATGATGACTTCTCGCAGTGAATATCGTTTGATTTTGCGACAGGATAATGCCGATGAACGTTTAACACCGTTGGGTTATGAAATTGGTTTACTTGGCGCGGAGCGTATAGAAAAGCTTAAAAATAAATTGGACAGCACGAAGGAAGAACTTTCACGTCTTGAAAAAATTGTTTTACCGCCAAGCGAGAAATTAAACTGTTTGCTTGTTTCACGTGAAACATCTCCGGTTACAACCGGTGTGCGCGCGATTGATTTATTAAAGCGCCCTCAAATCAGTTATGCCGACTTGAAGCCTTTTGATCCGGAGCGCCCTGTTATTTCCCGTGAAATTGCAGAGCAGGTGGAGATCCGCTTGAAATACGAAGGCTATATCAAACGCCAGCTTCAGCAAGTAGAACAGATGAGAAAACTGGAAAGCCACACCCTTCCGAGCCAGGACTTTGACTACCATGTCGTGAATGGCCTGCGCCTTGAAGCGATTGAAAAGCTCAACAAAATCCATCCTCTGAACATTGGACAGGCTTCCCGAATTTCCGGCGTGTCACCGGCGGACATTACAGTTTTAACAATCTGGCTGGAGGGGGAGAGGAGAAATCGGCATGAGTGAATTGAAAGAAGCTCTTTTGCAGGCCTCTGATACGATTGGAATATCTTTAACAGAGAAACAGCTTTTAAAATTCGATTGCTATTATACAATGCTGATCGATTGGAACAATCGAATGAATTTAACGGCAATTACCACACCTGAAGAGGTTGCCGTCAAGCATTTTGCCGATAGCCTTCTTTTGCTAAGAACTGTAAACCCTTTGCAGGGCGCACGAATTGCAGATGTCGGAACCGGTGCGGGTTTTCCGGCTGTTCCGGTTGGGATTGTCAGGGATGATCTGCACCTGATTTTGATTGACAGCCTGAATAAACGCATTGGATTTTTAAAAGAGCTTTGTTCAGCTCTTTCGTTGGAGGCTGACTGTATTCACGGGAGGGCAGAGGATTTGGGAAAGAGCGGTTTGCGGGAGGGGCAGGACCTGGTGACGGCTCGAGCTGTTGCTCATCTGCGAACTCTTTCGGAATACTGTCTTCCATTTGTAAAGGTGGGCGGAGAGTTTGTTGCCTTGAAGGGACCTGAAATTGAAGAAGAGTTGAAAGAGGCTGAGGGTGCGATTAATATTCTTGGAGGAGCTTTAGAAAAAATTTACAGGTTTGAGTTGCCGGACGGCAGCCGGCGGACTATTTTACGGATTAAAAAAATATCGCAAACCCCGACAAAATATCCCCGCACCCCTGCAAAAATATCCAAATCACCTTTGATATAATAAAAATTGTGACAAATGGATTTGATTTTTGTTGTTTTTTGCGATGGAAAAAGTTGGTAATTTTATGAATCATGTGATATTCTGCTTATAAGGAGTTCTGAAAGCAGAGAGGATGATTAAAATGGCCAACTTATTTCAAAAGGAGAAAGCAGTAAATCGGGTCGTTTTATTAAATGCGGCAGATGTGCTTCCGAATCCGGCCCAGCCACGTACAAATTTTGACGCGGATTCTTTGACATCTCTTGCGGAAAGCATACGGCGAAACGGAATTCTTCAACCGATTACTGTGCGAAGAAACAGAAACGGTGCCTATGAACTAATTGCAGGTGAACGGCGCTTACGCGCAGCAAGAATCGCCGGACTTTTACAAGTTCCCGCCATTGTTTTAGAGACCAGTGAAAAGGATTCTGCAGTTTTGGCTCTTCTTGAAAATTTACAACGGGAAGATTTAAATTATTTTGAGCAGGCGACAGCACTCTCTGCGGCAATTATTGAATGGAACGTTACACAGGAAGAAGCTGCAGAGCGCCTTTCGATGGCACAGTCAACCGTTGCGAATAAAATTCGGCTTTCAAGAATTCCGCTAAAGCAGCAAAATCGCATTTTAGAAGGCGGATTAACGGAGCGCCATGCACGTGCACTTTTGCGGATTACAGATGACAACAAACGTGCCGAAGCGATTGAAGAGATTATTCGAAGAAAGTATAACGTCAGTCAGACAGAAAAATATATTGATGCTTTACTGGAGGATCGTATAAAAAAAGTTCGAATTCCTATCGTAAAAGACGTTCGGATTTTTTTCAATACAATTAATAAAGCGCTGGCAGTTATGAAAAGTGCGGGGATTCAGGCTGAAACAGAGCGGAAAGAAGACAATGTTTGTATTGAATATATTGTACGAATTCCAAAAACGTCGAGGTAATATATTGATTTGAATTTTGTGAGAAGTATAGTTATTGATTTTTAAGGTGTAAAAGCGCCCAAGTAACGTAGATTACTTGGGCGCTTTTTAAATTGTGGATTTTCTTACTCGCTTTTGGTATACTTAGTTTGCTGTATATCAGATTAAGCAGTTAAGTCGTTATGGCATTCGGAGGAAGAGCAAAATGTTAAAACAAATAAACCGGATTATAAATACGGTTATCGGAAGTGCCGTTGGTGTTTTGATAGGGTACAGCGCTTTTTGCTATTGGGATTTTAAAGAGCATCCGGATTTTTATACCCCGCAATCGGCGCCATGGTATAGCAGTGTTTTGCTATGGGGATCCGTGACGATGGGAATATTAATAACTGTTCTTATTATAAAAATCATCCTTCGAAAAATCTCAAAAAATTCTTAACTTGATTTTAAATAGAAATCAGTATTAGACGACTAAAAAATAAGCGGCAGATTTTGTTTCACGTGAAACATTTAAATAAAATTCTTTCAATTTTTATCAGGTTCTCTTTTTTTCGGCAAAGGCTATGATATAATATCTTTATGTCCAAAAATATACGACGGTAAAATCGGAAAAATGCAATAAGAAAATATCCGTCGATAAAAAGACCAGAATAGGAATAATTACGGGAGGCAGCATGGGAAAAGTCATAGCAATTGCAAACCAGAAAGGCGGAGTAGGGAAGACTACAACGGCAGTCAATCTTGCGGCTGCGGTTGGCGCGCATAAAAAAAGAGTTCTGCTTATTGATATTGACCCGCAGGGAAATGCAACCAGCGGCCTCGGCGTCAGTAAAAGAGACGGCGCACTTTCTTCGTATGAAATGTTGATTGACGGAGAAAAAGCGGAAAATGTAATCCAGAAAACAAGATTTAAGGGCGTTGATATTATTCCGGCGAGCATGGCGCTTGCGGGAGCAGAGGTTGAGATGGTAGAACTGGAAGACCGTGCCTATCGTTTTAAGCGGGCAGTTACCCCAATAAAAGAAAAATACGATTATATTTTTGTCGATTGCCCGCCATCTCTTGGACTAATTACAATTAACGCTTTAACAGGAAGCGATACGCTCTTGGTGCCGATTCAATGTGAATACTATGCATTGGAGGGCCTTTCCCAGCTGATGGCAACGGTAAGACAGGTCAAACGTCTTTATAATCAGACTCTTGATATCGAAGGGGTTCTTCTGACAATGTATCAAGGGCGATTGAATTTGACACTGCAGGTTGTAGATGAAGTAAAGAAATTCTTTCCGCAGAAAGTATATAAAACCGTCATACCCAGAAATGTTCGTATTTCCGAAGCCCCCAGCTTTGGACAACCAATTCTATATTATGACAAAGGCTCTAAAGGGACAAAAGCCTATGACGAGCTTGCAAAAGAACTCCTTAAGAAGAATAAACAGAGGTGAAATCATTGGCAAAACAGCGTGGACTCGGCAAAGGACTGGAAGCTCTATTTGCCGATAATAATACAGCTGATGTGCAAAGTGCAGTAACACTTAAACTGACTGAAATTGAACCGAACCGGGGACAGCCCCGAAAGAGGTTTGATGAAGAGGCGCTTGCCCAGCTCGCGGAGTCAATAAGGGAACATGGGGTAATACAGCCATTATTGGTAAAGCCACAGACAAACGGCTCCTATCTTCTGGTTGCTGGAGAGCGGCGCTGGCGTGCAGCGCGGATGGCTGGCTTAACAGAGGTTCCGGTAATTATCAAGGATCTTTCGGAACAGGAGACGATGGAAATTGCCCTGATCGAAAATCTACAGCGCGAGGACTTGAATCCGGTGGAAGAAGCGCTGGGGTATAAGGAATTGATGGATACGTTTGGCTTTACGCAGGATCAGGTCGCAAAACGGGTTGGCAAATCCCGTTCTGCTGTAGCAAACGCCATGCGGTTAATCGGGCTGCCAAAGGAGGTATTGCCTCTTGTCGAAAACGGTTCACTTTCCGCAGGACACGCGCGTGCAATCCTTTCGCTGGAAGATGAAGCACAGATGATAGAAACGGCAAAGCTTGCGGTGGAAAAAGGATTGACAGTTCGCGAACTTGAAAAGCGATCTCGCCAAAAGAAAAAGGAATCCGAGCAGGGGACGGTAAAAAAGCAGGCGTTTTCACGGGACAGCTACTTTGATGAAATGGAAATTGCATTAAAAGAAGCGCTTCATCGCAAAGTTAAAGTGAGTTCGGAAGGGGAAAAAGGAACTCTTCAAATAGAATTCTACAGTCGTGAAGAGCTGCGTGATTTGGCAGAGCGGCTTGCGGGAAATGATCGTTAAAAGGAGAAAGTAAAAATGCTTGATATGAAATTTGTCCGGGCAAATCCGGATGTAGTAAAGGAAAATATTAAGAAAAAATTTCAGGATGAAAAATTGCCGTTGGTTGATCAGGTAATTGCTTTGGATGCCGAGTATCGTGCGGCCAAAACCCGCTGTGACGAACTGCGCAGCCAGCGCAACACGATCAGCAAACAAATCGGTGTTTTAATGGCACAGGGAAAAAAGGAAGAAGCAGAGGCTACCAAAGCGCAAGTTGCCGCTATTGCCGGTGAACTTGCCGAGCTGGAAGGAAAAGAAGGGCCGCTTGCCGAAGAAATTAAAAAGATCATGATGGTCATCCCAAATATCATCGATCCCTCTGTCCCGATTGGCAAAGATGACAGCGAAAATGTTGAAGTTGAACGCTTCGGAGAACCATTTGTACCGGATTATGAAGTTCCATATCATGTGGATATCATGGAACGATTAAACGGTATTGATCTGGACAGCGCCCGCAAAACGAGCGGAAATGGTTTTTACTACCTCTGTGGGGACATTGCCATGCTCCAGTCCTCAATTCTTGCTTATGCGCGTGACTTTATGGTTGACCGTGGGTTTACCTATTACATTCCGCCGTTTATGATTCGCTCGAATGTTGTAAACGGTGTTATGAGCTTTTCCGAAATGGAAAATATGATGTATAAAATCGAAGGGGAAGATCTCTATCTGATCGGAACCAGTGAGCATTCAATGATCGGTAAATTTATCGACACGATCCTGCCGCAGGAGAAACTCCCCCAGACTTTGACCAGCTATTCGCCTTGTTTCCGAAAAGAAGTCGGCGCACACGGAATTGAAGAGCGCGGTGTTTATCGAATTCACCAGTTCGAAAAACAGGAAATGATTGTTGTCTGCGAGCCGGAAGACAGCAAAGACTGGTTTGTTAAACTCTATCACAATACCGTTGACTTTTTCCGTTCACTTGATATTCCGGTTCGTACACTGGAATGCTGCTCCGGGGATTTGGCGGATCTGAAGGTCAAGAGCATTGATGTTGAAGCCTGGTCACCACGTCAGAAAAAATATTTTGAGGTGGGCAGTTGCTCAAATCTCGGGGATGCGCAGGCTCGCAGGCTCGGCATTCGTATTAAGCCGAAAGAGGGCCCGAACTACTTTGCGCATACTCTGAATAACACAGTTGTAGCACCGCCGCGGATGCTGATCGCTTTTCTTGAGAATAATCTCAATGAAGATGGAAGCATTCGGATTCCGGAGGCACTGCGTTCTTATATGCGTAAAGATGTTATAAAATAAGGAAAGTTCCTATTCTTTGAAATATTGTAGAAGAATGCCTTATTACCTGTATGGCGTTTCAAAATTAAGTTATGAAATGCACGGAATATTGAGATTGATGAAATAAAAAACGGATGGAAAACACTTTCCATCCGTTTTCGTCACCCTTGTAAGCTATCGGCGGAGGTATCCGGTAACAGCTTAGGCGATGGTAACAATAAGCAGCATGAAGGGTGCCGATCTATAATTTGCGGAGAGATGAAGGAATTTAACGCAAATTGGCCAAACAGTTTAAAAGGAGAAGAAGATGTCAATTTTACCTTTTGGGTATGAAAAAGAATATCATATCCGTTTTTACGATTGTGATTATAATGGAAATATTAAAGTGTCGGCGGTATTGCGTTATCTCGCCGATCTTGCGGAACTTCACTACGATGCTAAGGGGTATGGGCACGACCTTCTTTGGGAAAAGAAAATGGTCTTTTTATTGGCGGAGGAGGCTCTGCGGTTTCATCGACGTCCCAGGGGTGATGAGCGCCTTATTTTTACAACCTGGGAGCGGCAGATAAAGGGACCCAGGTATTTTCGTGATTTTGAGATTTATGATAAAGAAGGAGCATTGGTTATCTCGGCGTCAACAACCTGGCTTTTGGTAAATCCGATCACCCGGCAAATTCTACGACCCGCTGCCTGTGATTTTCACCCGGACCTGCATCCGGAGAGGATTCCGGATGTTCTTCCGCCGGGAAGGCTTGGAAAAGACGCAGAACAAATGTTCTTATCAGAGCGAAAGGTGCGATTTACTGATTTGGACAATAACCGCCATGTTTATAATGCGGTTTATGCCGATATGGCGTTTGACGCGATTTTACCGGAGGAAGCTGCGGGAGAGATTCGTGATTTTCGGATTCATTTCAGTTCAGAGGCCGTTCTGGGAGACTGCATAACCCTTACGAGCGGTAAAACGCAAGAAGGACGCCTTGTTATACAAGGCACGAAGCGGAACGGTGTTCTCTGTTTTGGATGTGAGCTTGGGCGATAAAAAAGAAAAATATGGTTGAAGGTTTTTACTGGACAACTCAAATGCGACTCGGTATAATAAAGAAAAAGAGTACAATAACCCTAAAAAAATTTAGTATTACAACACAGGAGGTAACAGTATGATTTATCGGAAACTCGGAAAAAGCGATTTGAACTGCTCAGTTATTGGATTGGGAACCTGGGCTATGGGCGGTGATTCTTACGGAAAGGTAGATGACGATGTTTCGGTTTCTACAATCCTTGCAGCGGTTGACGCGGGCATTAATCTGATTGATACGGCGCAGCCTTATGGTTCCGGTCATTCCGAAGAGGTTGTGGGCCGCGCATTAAAACAGCTTGATCGCTCCAAGGTGATTGTGGCTACCAAGTTTGGGAGTTACAAACACCCCGAAACCGGCTATTTCCGCGATGGTTCTGTCAAAACGCTTCGCGAGGGACTGGAAGGCAGTTTAAGACGGCTGGGGGTTGATTATATTGACTTGTATCAATGCCATTGGCCCTGCCCGAACGTACCGATTGAAGAGACGTTCAGTGAAATTGAAAAAATGCGGAGAGAAGGAAAAATTCGGTATATCGGTGTGTCGAATTTCTCGCCGGCAGAAATGGATGAAGCGAGCAAATATTGCGAGCTGACCTCACTTCAGCCGCCTTACTCTTTGCTTGATCGTCCGTTTGAAAAAGAGCTGGAGGGTTATTGTCTTGAAAAGGGAATGGGCGTTTTGTCATACGGCTCGATCGGGGCCGGCATTTTGACCGGGAAATATAAAGAACGGCCCGTTTTCCCAAAAGGGGATACCCGAAACGAAAACGGATTTTATAAAAATTGCTATTCGGAGGAAAATTGGCCAAAGGTTTCTGCACTGGTTCACGTATTAACCGAGGTGGCCAAAGCGCACCAAGCACCGACTGTACACGCGGCAATCAATTGGGTTTTGGCAAATCCGAGTATGACTGTAGCGCTGGTGGGAGCAAAAACACCGGAGCAGGTACGGATGAATGCGGCTGCGGGAAACTGGGAGCTCACCGCAGATGAAAAGGCAGAAATTGACGAAGCAGCCAAGCCGTTTGCCGTGAAATAGGCTGAAAAGTGAAACTGCAAAAACGAGCGGTTGCCCTTGACGGGGCAGGGGAGATTTTTCGATGGGAACGCACCAAAAATGCCTTTGTTTCCCTGCAAAATTCCAGCAGTTTTGCTATTGCATTATCCGGTCGAAAAATGATAGAATAGTAAAAATATTGATTGCGACCTATGATGGAAGAGAGGATGTGCGGACATGCTGGAGACCAAATATGAAAACAAATTTGTAAAAGAGGGCCTCACCTTTGACGACGTTTTGCTGATTCCTGCAAAATCGGATGTGCTGCCGGGTGAAATTAACCTTCGTTCCAGATTGGCAAAAGACATTTATTTAAATACCCCGCTGCTTACTGCGGCGATGGATACCGTAACCGAGACAAAGATGGCGATTGCGATTGCCCGTGAAGGCGGTATCGGCGTTATTCATAAAAATATGTCGATTGAGGCACAGGCAGAAGAGGTTGATAAAGTTAAGCGTTCCGAAAACGGTGTTATCGTTAATCCGTTCTTTTTGGGGCCAGAACATTTTGTATACGATGCCAATGAACTGATGGGAAAATTCAGAATCTCCGGCGTTCCGATTGTCGAGAAAGGGAAGTTGGTGGGTATTTTAACCAACCGTGACCTTCGCTTCCTGACCGATTTTAACATTAAAATTAAAGACGTTATGACCAAAGAAAATCTGGTCACTGCTCCGGTTGGGACTACGTTGGAGCAAGCACAGGAGATTCTTCGTCAGCACAAAATTGAGAAACTTCCGCTTGTTGATGAAAATGGGATGCTCAAAGGTTTGATTACCATTAAAGATATCGAAAAAGCCGTGCAATATCCCAATTCTGCAAGAGATAAAAGCGGACGTCTTCTCTGTGCGGCTGCAATCGGCGCAACAGATGATGTTTTAGAGCGCGCTGCAGCATTGGTAGAGGCTCAGGTGGATGTTTTGGTGCTCGATTCCGCACACGGGCACAATGTTAAAATCGCCGAAGCGGTGAGAAAGGTAAAAAACGCATTCCCGGATGTTGCGCTGATTGCCGGAAATATTGCGACGGCCGGTGCGGCGGAAGATTTGATTGCTGCCGGCGCCGATTGTCTGAAGGTAGGGATCGGCCCCGGATCTATCTGTACCACACGTGTTGTTGCGGGAATTGGCGTACCGCAGATCACTGCTGTTTATGATGTTGCCTGTGTTGCTCAAAAGTACGACATCCCGGTTATCGCCGACGGCGGTATTAAATATTCCGGCGATATTGTTAAAGCATTGGCAGCAGGAGCGTCCACAGTTATGCTTGGTTCGCTTCTTGCCGGTTGTGAAGAAGCGCCTGGTGAAAGCGAGATTTATCAGGGTCGTCAGTTTAAGGTTTATCGCGGTATGGGCAGTATGGGCGCTATGTCCAAAGGATCAAAAGATCGTTACTTCCAGCAGAATAACCAGAAAACCGTTCCGGAAGGTGTTGAAGGTCGTGTTCCGTTTAAAGGGGCTCTTTCCGATACCGTGTATCAGCTGGTCGGCGGTGTGCGTTCCGGTATGGGTTATTGTGGATGCGGCAGCATTTCCGAGCTGCACGAAAAAGCTCAGTTTGTTCGGATTACCGGTGCGGGCTTAAAAGAAAGCCATCCGCATGATATTTATATCACCAAGGAAGCGCCGAACTACTCGGTTTCTAATGTATAATTTTAATTTTTAATACAAGATGTATAAAAAGCAGGCGAAAGCCTGCTTTTTATTTTTAGCGAGAATTGGAGTATCTTTTTTGTAAGAGAAAAATAAAATCTGGCTATATCAAATATACGATGTTTAGTCAAACGGTTGAATGAAGCGATCATATCGTACGTTTGGATAAATACAGATATAACGGAAAGAGATGAGTAGTATTCAAATAAGTGTAGAACAAGCTTAAAGACTACAAAAGGTATTAATATTTAAAAATATACAATTAGCAGAATTTATCAAAAAACTTATTGTTTAAATTTATATAATATTACAAATAGTTATCTAAAAGATAAAGGGAAAGAAAAGATGAAATCTAAAAAGCCCGGGAGCTGACTTTCTCCCGAGCTTTTTAGATAAAATATTAAAATAAACTAAATGCTGAAATCCGCAGCAGCCAAACTCGCGTCGATTGCCTTTTTACCATCCTCCGAAATCGGAAGAAGCGGAAGACGAGGTGCGCCTCCGAAATAGCCATTTTGATCCATGGCGTATTTTACGCCGGCAACACCGAATTTACCGGAAATGCTGAGATTTGCTTTAATTAACTCACGGTTTAAAGCCATTGCCTTTTCGTATTTGCCCTCGAGGAAGTAATCGTAGAGACGGCAAACAACTTCGGGTGTGGAATTGGCTAAAGAAATAATACCGCCGATGCCGCCGTTTAACAGGCAGCTTAAAAAGGTGTTAATCGAACCGGAAAGAACTTGAAATCCTTCCGGAGCACTCAGCGCAATCTTCTCCATGTTGCCGGAAGAGGAATCCTTAATGCCCACAATGTTCGGATGTTTGGCACATTCGTTAATCACTTTGACGCTTAAGGTAATTCCGCCGCAGAACTGAGGCGCATTATAAAGCATACATGGGGTATTGACAGCCGAAGCAACATCGGTAAAATACCGAATCAGTACTTCATCTTTCATCATGCTTTTAAAGTAGCAGGGGGCGAGAAGGGTGATGTGATCGGCGCCGAGTTTTTCCATCTCTTTGGCAAAAGCGATGGTTTCGGCCGTCGATTCAAAAATAGAACCGGCCATTACAATCTGTTCCGGGGCTTTATTCTCAATAATCACCCGGGCAACTTCAATTTTTTCCTCCCAGGTAAGCGATTTGTTTTCGCCGTTTGAGCCCAGAGCTAAATAACCGTGCAAAGGAGTTTTTGCATATTTGCAAACGTTTTCTTTTAGCGCTTCCAGATTCAAACTCCCGTCGTCGTTAAAAGCGGTGGTAATCGGCGAAAAAACGCCGGTGCAAAGCTTGTTCATATTATCGTCTCCTTACAGGGCTTTATAAAGCTCTGCAATTTTTGCAGCGATTTTTTTGCCGGAAAGACCGTAGTGATCCAACACCTCAAAATAGGGGCCAACCTCTTTAGAGCCTTCCGGAATACCCAAACGGTAAAGAGGTTTATCGGAACGGATGGAACAGATCACTTCGGCAGCAGCAGTGCCAAGGCCGCCGCGATCACAGTGTTCCTCAATCGAGACGAGCATTTTGGTTTTGGCATATAGCTCTTTTACAGCTTCTTCATCCAGCGGTTTTACTGTTGTAAAGTTTGCGACAGTTGCGTGAATGCCTTCGGATTTCAAAAGCTCAGCGGCTTCTCTCGCTTCGTTTGCAAGGGTTCCGGAAACTAAAATGGAAACATCGTCGCCGCCGTCAAAAATTTCCGCTTTGCCCGGAACAAAATTACGGGTTGCGGGATCAGCAAGATCCTCTCTGGCCTGACGCGGCATACGAATGTAAACCGGGCCGTCAATTTCAATGGCCTTACGGATGGCCTGCTCAACCTCATATCCGTCGCAGGGGGTAAAGATGGTTAAGTGAGGAATCGTGCGCATCACTGCGATATCCTCAATGGTTTCGTGGGTAGAACCCAGGGTGGAATAGGCAAGACCACCGCCCGACCCCACGATTTTTACGTTCATATTGACATAGCCGACATCATCACGAACCTGCTCATAACTGCGCATGGTGAGAAACGGATTGATGGCAACAACAACGGGGATAAAGCCCTGTTGAGAAAGACCGGCCGCAACGCCGATGGCGTTTTGCTCGGAAATACCGGTTTCAACATATCGCTCCGGGAATGCTTCTACAAAAGACCACATGCCGGCGCCCTTTGCAGAGTCGCACGAAACACCGACGACCTTTGGGTTTTCTTTTCCGATTTCTAAAAATGCTTTTTCAAATACTTTTCTTGGATCCTGAACCGCCATTATTTCGCCGCCTCCTTTTCTTTGATTGCCGCATCCATGGCAGCAAGCTCGGCAAGAGCTTTTTGCTGTTCTTCCTTGCCCGGGTGCCAATGATGGTAATTGATGTTGTCTTCCATAAAGGAGATTCCACGACCCTTATGCGTTTTGGCAACAATCAGGCTGGGCTTTCCTTTTTCGAACGGAGCGGCATTCAATGCGTCGTAGATCTCTTTCAGATTGTGACCGTCGATGGAGCGAACTGCCCAGCCAAATCCGGCGTAACGATCTTCAAACGGTGCCGGGCGTAGAACCTCTGCGGTGGTACCGTTAATCTGAAGGCCGTTTTCGTCGATGATGGCAACCAGGTTATCCAGTTTGTTATGAACGGCGTAAGCAGCGGCCTCCCAAACGGAGCCTTCGCCGTGTTCGCCGTCACCCATCAGGACATAGGTCATATAATCTTTACCCTGCATTTTGGCAGCTTTGGCGAGACCGCAGCCGATCGGCAGCCCGTGTCCCAGCGAGCCGGTAGAAAACTGTACACCGCGGAGCTTTGTCATGTCCGGATGCCCCGGAACCGGGGTGCCGAAATGATTGTAAGTTGAAAGGACTTTTTCGTCAATAATCCCTTTTTCTGCCAAAGCAGCATAAAGAGCCAGACATTTATGACCGGCAGAAAGAAGGAATTTATCACAATCCTTACCGGTAGGATCGTTCATGTCAATGTTCATAACGTTCATATAAAGAACAGCCAGAATATCGGTGCAGGACAAAGCCGGCCCGCCGTGACCCTCGCCATTATTGATGATGGTCTCGCAGATCATCCGGCGCATATTAAACGCATGACGCTCTAAAGCAAGCTCGTCAAAAGGAAGATTAGTTGGCATGAAGCTTCACCTCCATGGTACCTGCTTCAATCTCTTTGAATTTTGCGATTTTCTTGCTGGAAGGGCTTTCTTTAAAGGTGAGGCTGAGCCAGGTGCGGACAAGGGTTAAAGCGGTAGCTTTACCGATGACCAGTGCGCCCATGCACATGCAGTTGCAGTCGTTTGAAAGAATGGAGCGCTCGGTAGAATAAATATCGTGGCAAACAGCCGCATAAACGCCGTTTACTTTGTTAGCGGAAATTGCCATACCGATACCGGTTCCGCAAATTAAAATAGCGCGATCCGCTTTTTTGTCAGCAACTGCTTTTGCAACCGGATAAGCAACGTCCGGATAATCGTAAGGATCTGTAGACGCTTTTACGCCGAAATCAAGGACCTCATGTCCCAGTTTTTTGACCTCTTCGATTACTGCATTTTTTAAGTCGATCGCAAGGTTGTCACAGCCGATGGAAATTACCATAGAAAATTCCTCCTTAAAAATTTGGTCGAAGTGTGAATAACGGATATTTATAGCAATTCCACTTGAAACAAAAAACTGCTTCAAGTTTCGCCTTGGGGCAAAACAGATGGAATTGAACAGCACAATAAGGTTAGCTTTTGGAATCAAGCTTTTTCTCGATAAAAGCGGAAAAGCTTTTAAAATCCCCTTTAACAAAACCGTCCTTTTTAACGATGACACCGCTTGATTTTCCAAACATCAGCGCGTAAATATTTCCGCAGTCGATAACCTTTACCAAATCCCCGTAGGCAAGGGAGATTGATTCGTCGCCCTCGCGCAGGGTGATGTTATCCCCAAGTGTGACAACGGTCTGCAAAATTTTTCCGCCGTGCATTTTTAGGGTGCGCCGCATAGCGGCCCGCGCCATAATTTTGTGAAAAAAGATTAATAACAAGCAGAGAACAGCGCCGATTAAGGATATAAGAAAGGAAACCAGATCTACGGCATTCATCCAGGCAAGGGTCAGAATTGAGACGCCTAAAAACGACAAGCCGATAATGCCGATAACTTTACTGTATTTTTGAGAAGTTTTTTTATAAAACGCCTCAAATAATTTCTGGCTTGGATAATATCGATTGACAAATAAAGCTTCCATGATTTATTTATCCTTTCCTGATTCGGTTCGCTTCAGGCCATCGAGCGCCAGAATTACATTGCCGAGAACCGGGCAGTCCGGCTTAACTTTAAATTCATATCCGGGAAAGAGCTTGTGTTTGATAGAAAGGAATGCATCGTCTACCATACCGCCGGTCAGCTTAATGGTTTTATTCAGCGTCAGAAATTCCTCCGCGAGATCAATGGTCTGTTTAATCGGCTCGTGAATTCCCAAAAAGATAGCAGCGAGAAAATCCTTTCGGGTTGCCTGTAAAGTAAGACCGGTGAAAGCGCCGCGTTTCGGTTCGAGGCTTTGACGATCGCCGGCGATGTAGGGAAGAAATCCGACTTCCGTGGTATTTAAATTGTTTGCAATCACATCCGGCATTTCTTTATCAAAGAAGGTGCGTGCATCCATATCTTTGTAAAACTCTTCCCGGAACCAGTCAATTGCAAATCCGCTTGCTGTGATGGCGAAGATTTGCCAAAGACCGGGAGTGGCCGAACAGCGCAGATAATATTTGTCGTTTACCATGGGAGTGTCCGATAGAATTGAAACCATTTCGCTGCTGCCCGATATGTTGAGAATTTCACCCGAGCGGGTGTTTCCGGCGCCGACCTGAGCGGTTGCTGCATCGTTTCCGCCGAGCGCTACCGGAATCCAGGCGCGCAGGCCGCATTTGTTTGCAACTTCCGGTTTGAGACCGCCTAAAATGCTGCCGGCCTCGTGGATGGAAGGAAGCTTTTCCATCGGAATTCCAAACGTGTTGCAGATTTCTTCCGACCAGCCCTTTCCGGTCACCGTATTATACATGCCGGTCATCGAGGCGTTTGTGGGATCGGTTGCGAAAACGCCGGTTAGGCGTTTGTAAATGTAGGTGTTTAAATGTCCGATTTTACAGGCGGGAACGAAAACATCCGGACGCTTTTCTTTCATCCAGAGGGCAGAGGTAATGGAAGCGCCGCCGGTAAAAGGCTGAATGCCGGTAATACTCTGAAATTTTTCCTTTCCCATTACCCGCAGGATCTCTTTTGTCTGCTCTTTGCTTCGACGATCCAGATGCGTTAAGATCGGGTGGAGCGCATTGCCGTCTTGATCCATAAAGGTCATGGAAGGAGAGAAGGTGTCAAACCCGATCAGTTCAATGGAATCCTTATAAGCGGAAAGCTTGCGAATTCCTTCCAGCATCGCATCAAAGACAACGTCGCCGTCAAGCTCGATCCAGTCGCCGTTTGTCACCCGGATTTGATACGGGACCTTTGCGGAATCCAGGATGTGGAGCTGCTCGTCAACAACAGACAGCTTTACCGAAGAGGTGCCGAAGTCAACTGATAAAATATGCATGGTGTTACTCCTTTTAATTGTGAGATTGTAAAATTCTTGAAGTCGTATATGAAGAATCTTAACGATCAGCCGGAATCTTCGGCGGGGTCATGCGATACTCATACAACAGAAAAGCTTTTAAATTATCAGCCCCGCGGATTCGCCGAACTTAGATCGATAAGGCCGGGAGATCTGCAAATTATGTAGTAATCCCTCGCACAAATTTTCGCAGGGAATATTTCAACCTTGTTGTCGGCCGGGACGAACACGGGTTAGGTTTTATTAAACTCCAGCTTTATTTTAAACTTATCGCCTCTGAAAACGACGGCGGAACACTCCACCGGAAGGTCGCCGGTGGTATACATGGTGGTGTTAAGTAAAAGTAAGGGAAACGCCGGGCGAACCGAAAGAAGTTCAGCTTCATCAATGGAAGCGGTGGTGGACTCCAGGGTTTCCACACGACGGATAATCTCATGGTGATAAACCTGCTCCATGATATCGCAAAGCTGGTTGTGTTCAAAATCCTGCATTTCCAAGTCGCTGCAGACCGTTAACGGAATATAAGAGGTATGGATAGAAAGAGGCTCTCCCTTGACAAAGCGCAGCCGCTTGATGGTAGTAACATCGGTTCCCGGTTCGAGATTCAGGCGCTTTGCCATTTTGGAAGGACAGGAGACAACGCCGATGTTAATGACCTTGGTAGAGGTTTCGTATCCCATCTGTTCAAGCTGCTGGGTAATTCCCATCTGCGAAAGGGGGCGGCTTACGATTTTCGGTTCCGCCACAAAGGTGCCTTTTCCGGGAACCCGGTAAAGAAGACCGGCGTCTACCAATCTGGTCAAAACTGCGCGGACGGTCATACGGCTGATTCCGTATTTTCGACTCAATTCGTTTTCGGAGGGAATACAGGAATGAACCGACCACTCTTCGTTGTCCAGCTGTTCCCGTAAAAGCTCTTCAAACTGCAGATGAAGCGGCTGCGGGCTTTGCCGGTTCAAACAATCTGCCATAAAAATCCCTCCTTAAAATCGTTATATGTTTAACAGGTATATACAGGTTGATATCACCGATAGAATAACACAGCGTTTAAAGGAAGTCAAGAGATATTATAAATTTTACAGGCCGTTTATTTGATTGTCCGATAAAACGAAAATGTTTTGTAAAAAAGAAATTTCTATAAATGGGAAAAGAGGGGGTCACTGAAATGTGGAATAAAAAAGCCCGTCGATAAAAATCGACGGACCATAAAATATTGGAAGAGATAGAGATAAAACGAAACGGTAGTGATTCCGCTATGTTTTATATGATTTGGGTTTGGCGGATGTTGCAGTTTTACAGCGATGAGTCTAAAAGACTATTATTTTTTGCGAAGAACGATTTTAATGAAATTTAAATACTTATCACCGCCTGCGTTCATCGCTTTGCGGTCGTTTAAGGCATATTCATTTTCCTGCCGAAGCCAATCCTCCCAGACCTCTTCATTCGATTCCATTTCGCTGACGGTGATCATCTCGGCGCCGCGGCAAGCATTTATCATTTTTGTCCAGTAGGGAACGTCATGCATGTAATCGAGCTGCTCCGGTGTCCAGGAGAGAAGAAGTTCAGTCGGAAGATGACTGTGGCAATCCTTTTTCATGCCCGGGATAGCGATATACAGGTAACCGCCTTTTTTTACAAAGGGGAGAAGGCATCGATCGAGATATTCAGGGTCGCGGCCGAAATAATGATACGAATCGGTGCTGATCACAGCGTCAAATTGCTCGGGTTTAAATGGAAGAGCAGTTGCATCGGCGGAGACAGCAAAAATTTGCTGATCAGTTAGTCCCATCTCACGGAAAAAACGCCGATTATCCTCAGGATCGCTCCAAAGATCGGTTGCATAAACGGTAAAGCCGTATTCTTTCGCCAAAAAAACTGAGGTAACTCCCTGTCCGCTGCCGAGATCACAGACAACCGCATTTTGGGGAATTAGATGATTCTGTAAAAGTTCCTCTTCCAGTTTAACCGGATTCGGTCCCATTATTTTTGCCTGTAATTCGGGTGTGTCATATTTTTGACTGCGAAGATAATTCATAAAAAATCCCCTCATTTCTTTCGATTTGCTTTGTTATATTTTGCAATGTTTTTAAACTTCTGCTCTTTCGCTGTGAGATAGCTCTCGGTATCTGTAGTAAAAGCGCTTTCGGCTGCTAATTTTTTATAAGACTGCCAGCGTTCCTTTGACAGAGAACCGTTTTGTAAAGCAGCGCGTATGGCACAGCCGGGTTCACTGTTGTGGGAGCAGTTTTTAAACCGACATCGGGAAGAAAGAGCATCAATATCCGAAAAAGCGGTTTCCAGTCCTTCGCCGATATTCCAAAGGCCGAGTTCCCGCATACCGGGCGTGTCGATGACAAAGCTGCCGTTCGGCAAGGTAAAAAGTTCACGATGAGTGGTGGTGTGGCGGCCCTTTCTGTCGTTTCGCAGATCGTTTGTTTTAAGACGGTTTTTCCCCAATAGCCGGTTGATCAGAGAAGACTTTCCAACGCCGGAAGAACCCAGAAAGGCGACAGTTTTATCAGGATCAAGGTAAGGGAGAAGCGCCAGATATCCGTCGGTCTCTGTCGAGGAGGTTACGACAATATCCACCCCGATTGCGGCTGACCGAACCAGAGAAAGCTTTTGGCCCAAATTGTCGCAAAGATCGGATTTGGTTAAAACCACAACGGGTGTTGCGCCGCTCTCCCAGCCAACGGAGAGATATCGTTCCAAGCGGCGAAGGTTAAAATCGCTGTTTAACGCCATACAGAGTAACAGGGTATCAATATTTGCGGAAACGACCTGTAAAACGGATGCAGTACCGGCTGCCTTGCGGAGAAAAACGCTTTTGCGAGGCAGTAAATAATGAATCACGCTAATGTCGTCCTCATTAAAATCGGCCAGTAAATAGTCGCCGACCGCGGGATAGTCGAGAGGGGATTTTGCCGTATAGCGGAATTTCCCTGACAAAACAGCCTGCAGTTCACCGTTTTCATAAGAGAGGCAATAGCGTCCCTTTTCCTGCGAGATTACCCGGCAAAGGATGAGCGACGGATATTTTGTGCAAATTTCCCGATATTGCGACATAAGTTTTTCTGATATCATTTAAAATTGCTCCCCGGTATTACGTCAGATTGCGATGGCCTTAAAAAAGAAACCGCAAGTTGTTCCAGACAGGCGTCAATCGTAATAAGAACAGCAGCAGGATCTTCTGCACCGTCATATATGCTATAGAGCAAAAACATGGGCGCGTAAAACATAACGGCTTTTTCCTGCGGAGCTTCAAAATGGAGACTGCCAAAAAGATCGGACAGATAGGAAACCGGACCGGAGACAAGGTATTGCTGATAAAGCTGTCCCATTTCCTTGCTTCGGTATTGCTCCAGAGTGAGCATTCTGCGAAAATGCAGAGCAAAATCGTTTTGAGTCCAGTATCTGAACTGAGCCTTGCTGTAAGCAACCAGCTGACGGAATGAGGCGCTTTCATATTGTTCTTCCATTTCGGAAATCGGGCCCTCCGGCAGGTCGAATTCCTTTGCATTCTCCAGATCGTTTTGCTCCATCCGGATAAGGATGTTGTTAAAAATATCCCGCTTGTTTTTATAATGCTTGTACAATGCCCCTTTTGTAATTCCTAGAGCCTCGGCAATCCGGCTGACGGAAACAGCCTCGTAACCATCTGCCGCAAAAAGGTGCAGAGCCTGTAATAAGATGTTTTCTTTTGTGCTGTTCATCTGCCGGACCTCCTGGTTTTCTGATGTGTTAAAAATGATAGAGATCCCTTCTCAATTGTCTTTGCTGATTAAAAGGGAGAGTGTTTCTTTTTGCAGCAAATCCCCCGTGAAACGAAGAAGCGGCTCCATGGGGGTTCATCTGTAAATTAGCCGTGTGGTTATAGATTGGGTAAACGATTGTTCACTTAACAGTGAAGTAAACAATCGTTCACTTGTCAAGAGGCGCTGTGCCGTTCGTACTCGAAGACGGAAAATTGACAACGATGCAGAACTGAAGTTGGGTAATTCTTTTTACAACCCTCAAAAGTATAAAGACTGTAAGGAATCTGAAAAAGAGTTATGGTGAAGGAGAGTGTTTTGTGGAATACTTATTTTAGGCTTTTTAATAATCGTTGTACAAAAAAATAAAATATGGTAAAATAAAATAAATTATTTGCTGTGAGCGGAAAATGGTGTAAAGTCAAACGCAACGCTTTTGGCGGCCGGATAGATTTGTTTTTTCGATTCTGTTTTCTGTTAACGGCCTCGGTGTTTTCGGCAAATACGAAAAAGACTCCGAGATATAAATTATACGTCTATATTCGGCTGTTTGCCGATAAAATTATCAGGAAAACACTAATTCTGAAAGGAGAAAATTTTATGGGACTGATAAAAGCAGGGCTGGGAGCGCTGGGAGGAACGCTGGCGGACCAGTGGAAAGAGTTTTTCTATTGTGAATCTATGGCGAAAGAAGTTTTGGTGACAAAAGGAGTAAAGCGAGTAGGGGGACGATCATCCAATACCAAGGGAAGCGATAATATCATAACAAAGGGCTCGGGGATAGCGGTAGCAGACGGGCAATGCATGATTATTGTGGAACAAGGGAAGATAGTAGAGGCATGTGCAGAGCCTGGGGAGTATACGTTTGATTCTTCTACCGAACCGAGCATTTTTTCAGGGAGCCTGGGGGAAAGCATAACAGAGACGTTTAAAACGATCGGGAAGCGGTTTACATACGGAGGAGACACAGGGAAAGATCAGAGGGTATATTATTTCAATTTAAAGGAATTGATCGACAATAAATTCGGGACGCCGAATCCGATTCCGTTTCGTGTAGTGGACAGCAAGATCGGATTGGACGTGGATGTATCGGTACGGTGCTCGGGAGTGTATTCGTATAAAATCGCAAATCCGCTGTTATTCTATGCAAACGTCTGCGGGAACGTGGAGAGAGAATATACAAGGGACGAACTGGACGGACAGCTGAAAACAGAGTTTATCAGTGCCCTGCAGCCGGCGTTTGGGAAACTGTCTGAGCTGGAGCTGCGGCCGAATCAGATCGTATCGCACAACACAGAACTGGAAGAAGCAATGAATGCGGCGCTTTCAGCAAAATGGGGAGAGCTAAGAGGACTAAAGGTAGTAAGTATAGCGCTTGGATCAGTAACACTGCCGGAAGAAGACGCGGAGATGATCAAGCAGGCGCAGCGGACCGCGATCATGCGGGATCCGAATATGGCGGCGGCAACGTTGGTTGGTGCGCAGGCAGATGCAATGAAAACGGCAGCAGGGAATCAAGGAGGAGCCATGACCGGATTTATGGGGATGGGAATGGCGATGAATGCAGGCGGTATGAATGCCCAGAATCTGTTTGCAATGGGTCAGCAAAATCAACAGTCACAGCAGCAAGTGGGGGCTGCGGGAGGATCTGCAGCAGAAGGCTGGAGATGTAATTGCGGAACAGTGGTTTCAGGGAATTTCTGTCCGAACTGCGGAGCTAAGAAACCGGAACCAAAGCCGGCGGCAGGAGGCTGGAAATGCAGTTGCGGAGCAACAGCGACAGGGAATTTCTGTCCCGAGTGCGGGAAAGCGAAACCGGCCGATGACAGCTGGACCTGTTCCTGCGGCGCAGTGAACAAAGGCAAATTCTGTGCCGAATGCGGTAAACCAAAACCGGTAGGAGACGGGAGCTGGACCTGTTCCTGCGGAACTGTAAATAAAGGGAACTTCTGCGCAAACTGCGGTTCTCCGAAACAATAACTTAAAGGAGGAAAAGATTTTGCCGGTATTGCAAGAATATAAATGTCCGTGCTGTGGTGGAGCGATCGCCTTTGACAGTACGATACAAAAGATGAAATGTCCGTATTGTGATACGGAATTTGAAATGGAAACGCTGGAAAAGTATGATAGCGAGTTGAAAAATGAACCGGCTGATGATATGCAGTGGCAGACGACAGCCGGAAGTGAGTGGCAGGACGGCGAAGCAGACGGACTGCGCTCCTATGTATGTAAATCCTGCGGCGGTGAGATCGTGGGGGACGAGAATACGGCGGCAACTGCCTGCCCGTTCTGCGGAAACCCTGTAGTCATGATGGGACAATTCTCCGGTGCACTGAAGCCCGACTATGTAATCCCGTTTAAACTGGATAAAAAAGCGGCTAAAGAAGCCCTTACAAAGCATTATAAAGGGAAACGTTTGCTGCCAAAGGTTTTCAAGGATCAGAATCATATTGATGAAATCAAGGGCGTTTATGTTCCGTTTTGGCTGTTTGATGCTGATGCCGATGCTGATATTCGCTATCGGGCTACAAAGGTTCGCACCTGGAGCGACAGCAATTACGAGTATACACAAACCAGCTTTTACGCCGTTAACCGTAGCGGGAGCATTGGGTTTGAACGAGTTCCGGTAGACGGCTCCTCCAAAATGCCGGATGACCTGATGGAATCAATTGAACCGTATCAGTTTTCCGATGCGGTAGATTTTCAAACAGCGTATCTTGCGGGCTACCTGGCGGATAAATACGATGTGGATGCAGAACAGAGTGTTGATCGAGCAAACAAACGGATCAAACGCAGTACGGAAGATAATTTTGCCGCAACAGTTCAAGGATACACCACCGTTGTGCCGGAGGCGACGAGTATTCGCCTGCAAAACGGCAAAGCACATTATGCCTTGTATCCGGTGTGGCTTCTCAACACCACCTGGAACGATCAGAAATATACCTTTGCCATGAACGGACAGACCGGAAAATTGGTCGGTGATCTTCCGTTGGATAAGGGCGCATATGTGCGATGGCTGTTGGGATTAACTGGTGTTTTAGGCATTGTTGGATTTGCAATTTCCTATTTATGGTGGTTGTTATAAGGAGGTGCAGATAATGAAAAAGAAAATAATTGCGTTTCTATTTGTTTTGCTTCTCAGTGTAACAGCAGCAGTGCCTACGTTTGCTTTGGATGATTCCGCAAGGCTTGTGGATGAGGCGAATCTGCTGACAGACAGCGAAGCACAAGAGGTGGCTTCAAAGCTGGATGAGATCAGCGAACGCCAAAATATGGACATTGTCATCGTAACAGTGGATTCAATCGGTGACAGTACACCAAAGGGATATGCTGCTGATTATTACGATTATCATTCGTACAAAGCAGACGGCGTGATCCTTTTGATCAGTATGGAGGAGCGCGACTGGAGCATTGTAACAACGGGATACGGCATCACAGCACTTACGGATGCCGGGCAGGCGTATATATCGGATCGCTTTGTTGGTGATTTGAGTGATGGCGATTATGCCGCAGCGTTTATGACCTTTGCAAATTGCTGTGATGAATTTATCACGCAGGCAAAAAATGGGAATCCATACGACGTTAACAACCTTCCGAAAGAGCCCTTTGCTCTTGTGAAAAATCTGCTGATTGCTCTTGCTGTAGGCCTTGTACTTGCGTTGATTATAACCGGGGTGATGAAGAGAAAGTTAAAAACGGTTCGTTTTCAACCTGCGGCAAACAGCTATGTGAAAAACGGAAGTATGCAGATTGCACAAAGCAGCGATTTGTTTTTGTATTCACATGTCGATCGGCGTGAAAAACCGAAACAGAACAGCTCTTCAGGCGGCTCCAGTACCTTTACTTCATCTTCCGGAACAACACATGGCGGAAGCAGCGGAAAATTTTAATTTGTCTTTATAAACATAAAACCGGTTTGAAGTTGAGTTCAAACCGGTTTTTATGTTCACTATTTTAAAAAAACACCTTGTGCGCACCTCGCGGGTTTATAACGTTCAGATTGGTAAGGTGGGTGTATCGCGAATTGCCCGCAGGGGCACCCTGCCGGAGTGCCTCCGCTGTCAGTCGCGATACGAACGCAGTAAAAATGATATAAATAGCAGACCCGCGAGATACGCTTGAAAAAGGTTTTAGTAAAACCTACCTCGCGGGCTTTTAGCATTCAAATTGGTAAAACGGTGGGATCGCGAATTGCCCGCAGGGGCACCCTGCCGGAGTGCCTCCGCAGTCAGCCGCGGTACGAACGCAGTAAAAATGATATAAATAGCAGACCCGCGAGATACGCTTGAAAAAAGGTTTTAGTAAAACGCACTTCGCGGGTTTATAACGTTCAGATTGGTAAGGTGGGTGTATCGCGAATTGTCCAGTCCGGTCACGGACCCCGCGAGATACGCTTGAAAAAGCTTTCGTAAAACGTACCTCGCGGGTTTATAACGTTCAGATTGGTAAGGTGGGTGTATCGCGAATTGCCCGCAGGGGCACCCTGCCGGAGTGCCTCCGCAGTCAACCGCGGTACGAACGCAGTAAAAATGATATAAATAGCAGACCCGCGAGATACGTTCGGAAAAAGCTTTCGTAAAACGCACCTCGCGGGCTTTAGCGTTTAGATTGGTAAAGCGAATGTCTCGCGAATTGTCCGGTCCGGTCACGGACCCTGTTATAATTCTTCGCAAAGATGTTTTGCGGATTCGGCAATGGCCTTGAGCATATAATCACGGGAGAAACGGGTAATCGGAAGCCGATCGCGCGCAATCATCCCAATATGGCTGAGCGTCTCCTCCATGTTGAGCATACAGTAAGAAGTCCCGCGCCCGGAACCGCCTGCAGCTGCTACAAAAATACAGGGCTTTTCTTTTAAACAATGATTATGAACAGTTTCCAATCGACGGATTCGATCCATCAGTGCCTTGAGTGGTTCGGCAAGATCATGCCAGTAAACCGGTGTGATAAAGACAATAGCCTCGGCCTCGGCCATCTTACCGTAAAGCTCTTCGAGATCATCGTCAATTATGCATCTGCCTTTTTCTTTGCAATCGCCGTAGCCGTTTCCGCATACGCGGCATCGTTTGATATCAAGGGCGTTTAATTGTATGGGCTCGGCGTTTTTTCCTGCGCTGACAATACCGGAAATGGCTGCTTCCTTACAGGCGGCTGTCAGTCCGTCGGCGTTCGGGCTGCACCAAATAACTGGAATCGACATAAATTGCACCTCAACTCTGTTAAAATTCGATTATCTATATAATAGTACGGAAGACAAAAGACGTAAAGACCTTTGGAATAGAAAAATAACGAAACAAAAGAATTATTTCTGTTATCGTTTACTTTTTGTTTGGAAAATGGTATAATAAAGTATCAGTCAATTGTATATCCGAAACATTGAAGAGAATGGCGAGTATTTCCCGGAGATATTTTACGGCACGGGAAAGATTTATTGAAAGAGAGGTTTTATGAATGAGCGAAAAGCAATCCGCATTTTTTACTTATAAAGGTAAACCGCTGGTCCGCAAAGGCGATACTATTTATTACGGCTCCATGGGGGATGAATTTGTTGTTATGCTAAACATCCAATCGCACACCAAAGAGGGAGCATTGGATCTGGCCGATAATATCACCGTTCAGTTAATGCATACCGATACCTCGATTAACCCAATGGATATTGTGGTTAAAAAAGCTGAAAAGAAGGGACTTTATCAGGCGCTGGATATTGCGAGCATCTGGCTGGATCGTGCGCTGGAAAGCGGCGGGGCTGAATAAAAGGCACAAATTCCGGCGAAGGCTTCTGTTTCCGGTCGTGAGCTAAATAATAACCCCCGCGGGATACGTTTAAGTAAAAAACGTGCCTCGCGGGGGTTTGCGTTTAAAGTGAGAAAATGAAATCATACGATTGCCCGGCTGTGAATCGGAATTCGGATGTAGTTTAATAAAAAGTAAAAAGAGAAAATAGCCGATATACAAAATGTTTATTTTTAACTGATTTTCCATATTGTTGAATGACAAATATTCGACAATATCCCTTTACAAGGAGCGGGAAAAGTGGTAAAATTTAAAGCGACATAACATGCCCCGGCCTGCGTCGGGGCTTGTGTTGAGAAAACATTCAGGAGGAAAGAAAATGGCAAGAAAGATGAAAAGCATGGACGGTAATACCGCCGCTGCGCATGTAGCATATGCGTTTACGGAAGTTGCCGCCATTTACCCGATCACTCCGTCCAGCCCGATGGCTGACAGTGTTGATCAGTGGAGCGCTCTGGGCCAGAAGAACATCTTCGGCACCCAGGTAAATGTCATGGAGATGCAGTCCGAAGCCGGTGCTGCGGGCGCTGTTCACGGCAGCCTTGCTGCCGGTGCAATGACCACCACATTTACCGCTTCCCAGGGCCTTCTTTTGATGATCCCGAACATGTACAAAATCGCGGGCGAACTGCTGCCGAGCGTTTTCCACGTTTCTGCACGCTGCGTTGCAAGCCACGCGCTGAACATCTTCGGTGACCATTCCGACGTATACGCCTGTCGTCAGACCGGTTTTGCAATGCTGGCTGAGACCAACCCTCAGGAGGTTATGGATCTGTCTGCTGTTGCACATCTGGCAACGATCAAAGGCCGCGTTCCGTTTATTAACTTCTTTGACGGTTTCCGTACATCCCACGAGATCCAGAAAATCGAAACCTGGGATTACGAAGATCTTGCTGAGATGGCTGACTGGGATGCAATCAAAGCATTCCGTGACCACGCTCTCAACCCTGAGCATCCGGCAATGCGCGGTTCTCACGAAAACGGAGACATTTTTTTCCAGCATCGTGAGGCCTGCAACAAATACTATGATGCGCTTCCGGCAATTGTTGAAGAGTACATGGGCAAAGTCAACGAGAAAATCGGCACAAATTACCAGCTCTTTAACTACTACGGCGCACCGGACGCAGAGCGCGTTATCGTTGCAATGGGCTCGATTTGCGATGTTGCAGAAGAGGTTATTGATTACCTGACCGCTAAAGGCGAAAAAGTCGGCCTTGTAAAAGTTCGTCTGTACCGTCCGTTTGTTTCCGCAAAACTGTTGGAGGCAATTCCGGCTACCGCTAAGAAGATTGCAGTTCTCGACCGTACCAAAGAGCCCGGCTCTCTGGGCGAACCGCTTTTCCTCGACGTTGTTACCGCGCTTCGTGAAGCCGGAAACGATGCAATGGTTATCGGCGGCCGTTACGGACTCGGTTCCAAAGACACCCCGCCGTCCAGCGTATTTGCTGTTTACGACGAGTTGGCTAAGGATGATCCGAAAGCTCGCTTTACCATTGGTATCACCGATGATGTCACATACCTTTCTCTCGAAGAGAAACCGGCTCCGAACACCGCGGCAGAGGGCACAACAGAGTGTAAATTCTGGGGACTCGGCGGCGACGGTACCGTTGGTGCAAATAAAAACTCCACCAAGATCATCGGTGACCATACCGACAAATACATTCAGGCGTACTTCCAGTACGACTCTAAAAAGACCGGTGGTATCACCGTTTCTCACCTCCGTTTCGGCGATAAACCGATTAAGAGCCCCTATTACATCAATAAGGCTGATTTTGTTGCCTGTCACAATCCGTCTTATGTTGTCAAAGGCTTTAAGATGGTAAACGACGTAAAACCGGGCGGTATCTTTATGATCAACTGCCAGTGGAGCGACGAGGAACTGGATCACCATATGCCTGCCGAAGCAAAACGCTATATCGCGCAGAACAATATCCAGCTCTACACCATCAATGCTATTGATAAAGCAATTGAGATCGGTATGGGCAAACGTACCAACACCATCCTGCAGTCTGCATTCTTTGCTCTTGCAAACATCATGCCGGCTGAAGATGCAATCAAGTTCATGAAAGAAGCGGCGAAGAAATCCTACTCCAAGAAGGGCGAAGCTGTTGTTGAAATGAACTACAAAGCAATTGACGCCGGTAAAGATGCACTTCATAAAGTCGAGATCCCGGCTTCTTGGGCAGATGCAAAAGATGCAGTTGACGAGACTGTTCTCGAAGGTAATCCGGCTACCGTTAAAATGGTTAAGGAAATCATGGAGCCTGTTTCCAAAATGGATGGCGACAGCTTGCCGGTTTCCGCGTTTGTTGATCATGTTGACGGCCAGTTTGAGCAGGGCGCTTCCGCATATGAGAAACGTGGCGTAGCTGTCAGCGTTCCGGAATGGAATCCGGAAACCTGTATTCAGTGTAACCAGTGTGCATATGTCTGCCCGCACGCAACCATCCGCCCGTTTGCTTTGACTGCTGAAGAAGTGAAAAACGCTCCGGAAAGCATTAAGACCAAACAGATGATTGGTAAAGGCTGCGAAAACTATCAGTTCACCATGACGGTATCTCCGCTTGACTGTATGGGATGCGGCGTCTGCGTTAACGTATGTCCGACCGCTGCAAAAGGCACCTTGAAAATGGTTGCTCAGGAGAGCCAGGCAGCACAGCAGCCGGTATTTGACTACTGTGTTGAGAACATTAAGAAGAAAGACGGCATGATGGCTGAGACTACTGTTAAGGGCTCCCAGTTCAATCAGCCGCTCCTTGAGTTCTCCGGCTCCTGCGCAGGCTGTGCTGAAACAAGCTATGCCCGCCTGATTACTCAGCTCTTCGGTGAGAGAATGTTCATCTCTAACGCCACCGGTTGTTCTTCCATCTGGGGTGGCCCGGCAGCTACTTCTCCGTACACCGTAAGCAAAGTAAACGGCTTTGGTCCGGCTTGGGCAAACAGCCTCTTCGAGGACAATGCTGAACATGGTTTCGGTATGTACCTTGGACAAAAAGCTGTTCGCAACAGCGTTGCTTCAAACGTTCGCGCTTTGATTGCTGTTGACTATACGTATGCTCCTTTAAAAGAAGCTGCTCAGGCATGGCTCGATACCATGGATGACGGCAAAACAAATGGCGCAGCTACCGAGAAATTTGTAGCGGCTTTGGAAGATGCGGTTATTGACGGCTGCACCTGCGAGGCTTGTACTCTCGGCCGTGCAATTCTTGAGAAAAAACAGTATCTCGCTAAGAAATCCATCTGGATCTTCGGCGGCGACGGTTGGGCTTATGATATCGGCTTCGGCGGTTTGGATCACGTAATTGCTTCTGGCGAGGACGTTAACATTATGGTCTTCGATACCGAGGTTTATTCCAACACAGGCGGTCAGGCTTCTAAAGCCAGCCAGATCGGTCAGGTTGCTCAGTTTGCTGCTGCTGGTAAAGCAATCAGCAAGAAGAGTCTTGCTGAAATTGCTATGAGCTACGGTTATGTTTACGTTGCTCAGATTGCAATGGGTGCAAATCAGGCTCAGACCATTAAGGCAATCGCTGAGGCTGAAGCTTATAAAGGCCCGTCCCTCATCATCGGTTATGCTCCGTGTGAAATGCACGGCGTTAAAGGCGGTATGACCAACTGCCAGGCTGAGATGAAGAAGGCTGTTGATGCTGGTTACTGGAACATGTTCCGTTATAATCCGGCGCTTAAGGCTGAGGGCAAAAACCCCTTCATCCTCGACAGCAAACCGGCTACAGCTGATTACAAAGAGTTTATCTCGAATGAAACCCGGTATAGCCGCTTGAAACTTGCTTTCCCGGATCGTGCAGAGAAACTGTTTGATAAGGCTGCTCACCGTGCGAAAGAGCAGTATGACCACTTGGTCAAATTGCAGAAACTGTACGGCGAAGAAGAATAATTTCGTCACACGAGCAATCTTACATTTTCAGAGAATCAGTCTTGTAAAATAAAAAACGAGGGGATGTTTTTACATTCCCTCGTTTTGGGTTTTACAAGAAAAAATAACGATAAAGATTTTTGAGTAAAAGGTATTGTATAAGAAAAACGGTAGATTCTTAAAACTTAAAAGCTTAAATTACAGTATAAGAATTTCGAATTTTTACATAAGGTTCCGGTTTGCATAGATTAGAAAAGACAGCAGGAGGAAAATATGATAAAAAGAGAAATGATTGCACCCTGCGGATTAAATTGTGGCATCTGCAGTGCGGCATTCGATGAAGAAAAGCCGTGTTTAGGCTGTAGGGGTCCGGAAGAAAACAAGTATGAGTTTTGCAGATTCAAGTGTAAAATTTGGCGCTGCGAAAGGCTGTTGATAACGGATGGGTTTTGCGATCAGTGTCCGAATTATCCCTGTGAGGATGTGGTTGAGAAGGAAGGTCGATATACCACCGCTTATCCGGTAGAGGAATCACCGATTCAAAATCTTAAGGAGATCCGAGAGCTTGGAATAGAGGCCTTTCTTCAAAGAGAGTCAGTCAGACGAAGTTGTCCGGTTTGCGGCGGAATCATAATAGTACATACGGGTAGATGTTCAAAATGCGGACGCCTTTATGAGGTGAAATTGAGAGCAACACCTACGGAAAAATAGTAAGTATTGGGAACAAAAAATTGTATAAAGCTAAATATTCTGTTTTGAATCGATATGCATTATATCGAGATGTATCTTGACCTGTCAATCCCCTTGTATTATAATAAAATAAGAGAATGAGCAGATTGCATGGGATAAAACCGGTGAGGCGGCCGCGTAAGCCATACCGGTTTTTTGTGCGGCTGTTTTGCGCGGAGAATAGGGAGTATACATATGGAAAAGCAGTTTATTGTTGAGACCTCTGCCCGCCATGTTCATGTAACGGCAGAAGACGTAAAGGTTCTTTTAGGAGAAGAAGGCGAGCTGACCGTTCGTGCTATGCTCAGCCAGCCGGGACAGTTTGCATCTAACGAGCGTGTTGCAATTGTCGGGCCGAAAAACACAATCAAAAACGTTTTAATTCTTGGACCGGAACGTCCTGCAACTCAGGTTGAGATTTCTGCAACTGATGCAAGAACCTTGGGAATTGCTGCACCGGTACGTGAATCCGGAGATATTGCCGGAACACCGGGCTGTAAAATTGTAGGTCCCTGCGGCGAAATTGAAATCAAAGAGGGTGTTATCGTTGCGAAACGCCACATTCATTTAACACCGGAAAAGGCTGAAGAGCTTGGTGTTACTGACAAGCAGGTTGTTTGGGTTGAGGTTGGAACCGAAGGCCGTCGTCTTGCTTTTGGCGATGTTGTCTGCCGTGTTTCTCCAAAGTTCTCCCCTGCAATGCATTTGGATACCGATGAGGCAAATGCTGCCGGTTGTGCAGGCGAAGTTTGGGGACAGATCGTTTCCAAATAAGCGTTATGAAGCGTTAAATAAAAAGACCTCTGTATGGTTATAGCCATGCGGAGGTCTTTTGATATTTAAACGGTGCATTCTGTTTACAGCAAAATCCATCCATTCAATTTTATTATATGATGTCATTAGCCGAGCGTCGTGTCCGGCTTTTCGATCCACGCTTTAACTGCTCTTTCGGATATTAAGAATCAAGGGCAGACCACTTTAAAAACGATGGATTCATCCGCGGACAGGTGCTTTGCAAACGGATAAAGTCACATTGCATCTTTGACGGCTAAAAAGGATAGAGGGGAACAAACGTCAAATAAAAAGCCAAATAATAATTTAACCGCAGTTATTTTTGGGAGCGATATTTGTTTTGACAACCGCAGCCATGTCTTCTTTATCGCAGGAACGGCTCTCTTCTAAAACTCGAAAGACCTGTTCGGATAAAGGAAGTGAAAGTTCCTCTGCAAGGCTCAACGCATTATCGACGTCCTTTCTTGCTAAGCCAAGCTGAAATCCGCCGTCAAATTGATTGTTTTCCATTCGGGGCCAGCGCGCCTTAAAGCTTGCGGAGGTTCCTGAACTTGCATTGATCACTTCATAAAGAAGTTTGGTATCCAAATTATTTTCACGGGCAATCCGAAACGCTTCACTCACCAGAATGGTATTTCCGACCGAAAGAAGGTTGTTTAAATTTTTAAAGGCTTTTCCGGTACCGCAAGGACCCAGATAATAAATCTTGCGGCCTATGGCAGAGAGCATAGGGCGGACTGTTTCAAAAGCGGTCTCATCGCCGGAGCCGAAAATCGTCAGGGTGCCCTGCTCGGCTCCTGTAACGCCGCCGCTGACAGGAGCGTCAATTACGGAAATTCCTTTAGGACGATAATAATTTTCCAGCTTTTTCATACAATCCGAGGTAGCCGAGGACATATCCACAAGGATACAGCCCGGCTTTAAGGAATCGGAAAAGGTTTGATTTAGCAGAAATTCCTCAATTTCGGGATCTGCCGGGAGAATCGTTATAACAATATCGGCTTTCTTTGCGGCAGCCGCCGGTGAATCGGAAACAGCGAGTCCCAGCACAGAGAGCCGGTCGATCGGATCGGTATTGCGGTGAACGGCGCTGTGAACAGAAAACCCCGCCTGTAATAAGTTGGCGGCCATCGGTTCACCCATGGCTCCAAGGCCAAAGAATGCAATAACAGGTTTCATACGGTGATTTCTCCTTTATCGATCAAGCGATTTAACTTGAATAAAAAGCTCCGGAACCCTTCCGGAGCTTTAGCTGGCTAATCTTTAGTTTTTTCATCGGACTCTGTCTGAGTTTTGGGAAGAGGACGTACCGCTTTAACTCGTGCAATTCGGCGGTCTTCAACCAGCAAAACGGTAAACTCCACGCCGTTGATGGTAACGCAGATTTTTTCGTTCGGGGCAGGAATTCGTCCTAACGTGTGGATAATTAAACCGCTTACAGTGTCGTAATCGTCGGTTTCCTCAAATGTAATACCCAATGTTTTGCTGAGATCTTCCAAATCCACACCACCGTCAAAGGTAAAGGTGGTATCGTCGAGCTTTATAATATCGTCTTCTTCATCATCATACTCATCCTGAATATTTCCGACAATGGCTTCTACCAGATCTTCCATGGTCAACAAGCCGGAAGTTCCGCCGTATTCGTCGATTACAACAGCTAAATGAGCCTTTTTGGCGCTGAGCTGTCGAAAGAGCTCCGGCAGCTTTGCGGAATCAGGCACATACAAAACCGGGCGGATAAAATCTTCGACGGAAAAGTCGTTTGAAGTTTCGCAATTTACCAGCACCAGTAGGTCCTTAACATAAACCGCGCCCACAATGTCGTCGATGTCCTCATCATAAACGGGAATGCGGCTGAAGCCTTCGTTAACGGCGAGGTAAACAACGTCGCTGATTCGCGCTGTACGGGGGACGGCGACAATATTTGTACGGTGGGTCATAACATCGCTGGCAGTGGTGTCGTCAAATTCAAAGACATTGTTTATCATTTCCATTTGACTTGATTCAATGACGCCTTTTTCGTTGCCAACATCCATCATCATCCGGATTTCCTCCTCGGTTATAGCGGAGGATTGTTTTGCGGGATCCACTCCGAAAAGTTTTGAAAGACCGAAGGATACCCGCTGTACCAACCAGACGCCCGGCGCGAACAGGCACATAAAAAAGCGAATACCCGGCGCACAGCCAAAAGCAAAGCGCTCCGGCTTACCACAGCCGAGATGATATGGGATCGTTTTGGAGACAACCAACACCAGGAAAAGCGAAACCAGAAAGACAAGAAGAAAAGAAACGGCCTTTGTCCAAAAAGTGTCAACTCCATTCGTCACGGAAAACGCGTTTGTAAACGCGTTTGTCAAGAGCGGATAAAAAAGAAAGAAAGCACAGGTAACACTGAGAATGGTGCAAAAAAGGAATCCGAATTCCGTTGTTCCCTTAAACCGGGACGGTTTTTTCGTAATCGCCTGCACCCGCAGCGCTTTTTTAACACCGTCGTCACACATCTTTTTAAGCTTTGAATCGCTTAACGTAATGATGGCAGACTGTCCAAGAGTAAAAAAGCCGCCTAACAGAAGCAGAAAAATAAACAGCAGGGAAAAAAGCAATAAGTTCCCGTCGGTATCCATGAAGTTCTCCTCTCGTAGGGGGTTGAGTATAGTGGTTACAATTAATCATATAATGTAACCGTTTTTTTGTCAATTGGGTAAAAATTTAAACCAATGGTTACAGTTTGTTCTGGCTATACAAAATGGGAATATTGTATAATAAAGTCGAAAGAAAATATAGACGATTTACAAAAGCGGAATAAAGAGGAATTTTTAAATGAAACGGCATGGATGGATCTATACGGCAGCTATCTGTTTGGTGATTGCGACAATGGCAGCGGGAGTTTATGCGTTATTTGCCCCAGCGGCTTTTGAGTCATCTGCCTTGAGCTTAACCCCTAAACATCTGGAGCAGCGGGTATCGCATGAAAGCGATTCCGATTTAAAGGGCGAGATTTCTTCTGAGAATTCAAAAGAATCGGAAAGCAAGCCGGAGTCGTCTGAAACCGTGCCGATATCGGAAATTGAATCCGCACCGCAATCAGGGAAGATAGCCTATCTCACCTTTGATGATGGGCCGACCCCGAAAACACCCGAGGTGCTGAAAGTTTTAAAAGAGAAAGGGGTAACTGCCACTTTCTTTACCGTATTCCATTCAAACAGCGATCAGTACTATCAGCAGATCGTTGACAGCGGGTGCCAGCTTGCGGTTCACGCTTATGAGCATAATTATAAAAAGCTTTATGCCGTCCCGGAAAGCTTTTTCTCCGACTTTTATAAAATGCAGGCGTATCTGCAAAAATTTACCGGGGCGCCGATAACTGATTTCCGCTTCCCCGGGGGCAGTTCGCAAACGGTGACGGATAAAAAAATGTTCTGCAAAATTATTTTGGAAACACAAAAACACGGCTTGCGCTATTTTGACTGGAATGTCAGTGCCGGGGATGCGACCAACGCTAAAATTGACACGGACTATGTATATAATAATATTATTCCCGCCGCTTTTAAATACGATTATCCGGTAATTTTAATGCACGAACGAAGCCCGTATACGCGGGAGGCACTGCCTAAGATTATCGATGCGCTAAAACAAAAGGGTTATCAGTTCGGACAGATAAAGGATTTAGCTGTTCCGGTACAGCATCGAACGCCTGCGTATGCCGAAAAAGTGTTGAAAGAGCAAAGCGGGAACGGATAATATGTCGTTGCGGCTTTTCACACGACAGAAAATGTGATATGCTTAGTAAAGTTGTAAGCGTAGCGAAAGAGGAGAATGGTGGTTATGCGGATTTCCCATAAGATGAAGCGGATCTTGCTCAGCCTGATGGCTGTGCTGATTTTGGCCTGCGGTGCTGTTACTACGGCAGTTCTTATTGGAGTGCATAGCCGCTCCGATGAAGGAAGATCGATGATACCGAAGCATCTGAGCATTCCCTCCTCGATAAACAGTTCTGTTCCACAAAAAGAGGAGTGGCCGAAAGTACCGATTCCCGAACGCGATCCCAATTATCAGCCGGTGCGGCCCGATTGGCTTACGGCAGATTTAACGGAGATCGACCCGGTCCCGGGAAAGGTTGCTTACCTTACTTTTGACGACGGGCCGTCTTCCATGACGCCTCAGGTTCTGGAGGTCCTGCGAAAAAAGGGAGCAACGGCTACCTTTTTCACCGTTCATAATTCCGACCCCGTCTGTCGCAGGTATTACAAAGAGATTGTAGACAGCGGCTGTGAGCTTGCTCTGCATGCTTATGAGCACAACCTGCCCAAAATATATAAAAGTCCGGAAAGCTATCTGAGTGATTATCACGCAATGAACGATTTTCTGTTTGAGGTAGCCGGTATACGCACAAAGCAGGTGCGTTTCCCGGGAGGAAGCTCGCAAACCATGACCAATCGAGGCGTCTTCTGGCAGGTGATGAAGGCTGCACAAAAGGAGGGGCTTACCTGGCATGACTGGAATGTAAGCTCGGGTGACGCCTCGCCTAACCGTCATACGGCCGAGTGGATTTACAATAATATTTTTCCGGCAGCGCTCAGAACGGATACGCCGGTTATTCTAATGCATGACGTACCGCGTAACACCTATACATTGGAAGCGCTCCCCTGGATTATTGATACACTGCGGGCAAACGGATATCGGCTGGATGTGGTCTCAAATATCAAAGCTCCGGTTCAACACCGTAATCCGGATCGTGATACACCGCCGGCACCGTCTAAAGAGTCCCGCCATCCTTCAAGCGGAAGCAGTTCTCCCGACAGCTCTCATAGCGAGAGTATTACTCCGGAGTCTTCGCATCACCCGAGCGAATCCTCTTCCGACTCATCGCTATCATCCTCTTCCGAGTCGTTTTCTCAGTCTGTATCAGAGGATTCATCGTCCTCTTCATCGGAATCCGAAAGCAGTCTGTCGGAGGGCGAAATATCATGACAAATGTGGGAGGATCCCGGTTGGAACAGTTTGAATATCTTGGAGATAAGGTTTGGGTTTGCGTATCGCCGGAGCATCGCTTTGGCACCGATGCCTTTCTTCTTTCGGATTTTTCGGCACCCCGAAAAAAAGATAAAGTATGCGATTTCGGAACAGGGTGCGGTATTATACCTTTGTATTTATACAAAGAGTATTCTGTTTCTGTATGTTATGGTGTTGAAATACAAAAACAAGGAGCAAATCAGTTTCAAAAAGGGATTGACCGCTCCGGCGCGGGAGAACATCTAACCGCTCTCTGTGCCGATTTAAAAGACGTGCCGGATCTGCTGCCCAAGGGGAGCTTTGATGTAATTACCTGTAATCCGCCTTATAAGGCAAACGGGGCCGGAATTGAAAGCGGGGCAGATGCTGCACGGGTTGCCAGACATGAAATTCTCTGTACCATCGACGACGTTTGTGCGTCCGCGTCCGCTTTGCTGCGTTTTGGCGGAAGGCTTTGCGTTTGCCAGCGACCGGAGCGGTTGGCGGATGTTATTACCGCATTTCGGAAAAACGGACTGGAGCCGAAGCGGCTGCGGTTTGTTTCAAAGAATGCGGCGGGAAGGCCGTGGCTTTTTCTGATAGAAGGGAAAAAGGGAAGTAAACCTTTTTTACAGGTGGAACCGCCTTTGTTTTTAGAGGAGGGCGGTGTTTATTTCGGTAAGGCGAAAGAAAAAGCGAAAGAGCTTTAAAAGGAGAAGCAAAGTGATTCGAAAAGCAACACGGGACGATCTGGGTGAAATTCTGGCAGTTTATGAAAAGGCCAGAGATTTTATGAGAAAGAACAAAAACCCGACTCAGCGGGGAACAACTTACCCACCCGAAGCCCTGTTGGAGAAGGATCGCTTTGAGCATTTACGGCTTGACACACACCGTGATAATGTTGTCATGCAGCATCCGGCGGAAAAGAACGGCTTTAAAAAATGCGGAATCATCAGCAGCCGGACGGCTCGCTTCGGCTGGCTTATGAATATATAAAAAATAAAAGATAGGGGATTCAGATGGCGGAATTAACAATGAGAGGAACGGGGAATATCGATCAGGTATTTTCCTATTTGGATCAGGCGGTGGTTTCACACGCTACAACCTGCCAGGCTGTCGGAACACATGGGGCGGCATTTGGAGACGCAAGGATCATTTTGCGTGTTTACGAAAAATATTATATGAGAAATTCCAGCCGTGCCAGCCTGACGGTTTTAATGACAGCGCAGAATAATGTTGTTGATGTAAAAATTGTCAGTTCCGGGGGGAGCGGAAGCGCTATTATGAAATTCAGCTGGGGCGCAGAAGAGGAGTTTGTCGGTGTGGCAGAAGGCGCTTTGCAGCAAATCGGTTTTGTGCGGCTGTAAACAGAACATCAAAAGGAGCCATATATGCCCGGAAAATTATATGTAGTCGGTACGCCGATCGGAAATTTAAACGATTTTTCACTGCGTCAAAGACAAACGCTTAACGAGGTGGATTTTATTGCAGCAGAGGATACTCGCGTTACCGTTAAGCTTTTAAATCATTTTGAAATAAAAAAACCGCTTATGAGCTATTATGAACACAATCTGCGGGAACGGGGAGAGCAAATTGTTGCGCGGATTGAGGCCGGGGAAAACTGCGCTGTTGTTTCAGATGCCGGAATGCCCTGTATCAGCGACCCTGGTGAAGATTTGGTCAGACTTTGTGCCGAACGTGGTATCGACACGGTAGTAGTCCCCGGGGCAAGTGCTGCAATCTCGGCGCTTTGTGTGAGCGGGCTTGTCACTTCACGCTTTTGTTTTGAAGGTTTTTTGAGCACCGCAAAAAAAAGCCGTCGGGAGCATTTGGAGCAGCTGCGGGATGAGCCGCGTACCATGATTTTTTACGAGGCGCCTCATAAGCTTTTAAATACATTAAAAGATTTTTTAGAGACCTTTGGAAATCGGCGGATTTCGATCTGTAGGGAACTTACGAAGATTCACGAAGAAATTCTGCGAATGACGCTGAAAGAGGCGGTTGCTCATTTTACCGAAACATCTCCGCGAGGGGAGTTTGTTTTAATACTGGAGGGAGCCTCCCGGCAAGGGTTGGACGAAGGGATAACATTAGAGGAAGCCATAGCCAAGGCAAAACAACTGGTAGAGCAAGGTATACGGCCGGTAGATGCGGCAAAGCAGATTGCAAAAAGCACATCGTTTAAAAAGAGTGAAATTTATACCGAAATGTTAAGCGACGATTGAGTTTTGAAGTAGCAAGGGGAACAATTGCGGATTTATATTCAACGAAACTTCAAGATTGGAATCTTGTCTGTCAGAACGCCCGGTATACAGAATGAAACGGCGCAGCTTTTCACCCCGCAGATCGGGTTATATCAACTGTGGAGAGTTATTATTTTATAGTGCGCCATTAAATCAGCCGATGGCGTTGTTCATGTGAGAGATATTATAAAGGAAAGAGGTTTATTTGCCGCTTTACTTTATAATATTTTTTAAAAAACGAAAAAACATCTTGAAATTATTGTATGGTTGTTGTAACATTTGTATAAAACAATGCGCAAAATCAAACTGATAATCGGCAGTACCGAACCGGCTTTTTTATTTGACAAGCCGTTTTATGGTCGGGATAATAAGGGCCTGACGATAAATCACGTTAAATGTTTGGAGGTTTAAAATGAGCAGAGAATTTCATGTTGCAAAAACCGGCTGCGATTTTGCGGCCGGAACAAAAGAAGCTCCTTTTCTGACAATCGGAAAAGCGGCGGAAGCGGCAAAGGCGGGAGATACCGTTATTGTCCATGAAGGTGAGTACCGTGAGTGGGTAAAGCCCAAAAACGGCGGGGATAGTAATATCAACAGAATTACTTATCAGGCGGCAGAAGGCGAAAAAGTTGTCATCAAGGGTTCCGAGCGGATTACGACCTGGGAACCCGTAGAGGGAACGGTGTGGAAAGTTACGTTGCCCAAGAGCTTTTTCGGCGACTACAACCCTTATACCGAGCCGCTTTTCGGTGACTGGTTTGTTTATCCGGGCGATGCCTCGCTTCATCCCGGCGACGTCTATTTAAACGGCGTTTCGTTCTTTGAGGCAAAAACCCTTGAAGAAGTAAAGAAGGCAGAGAAACGTGAACACGGCTATGCTCCGCCGTGGAGCAAACGAATCGAAATGATCCGTTATCCCGAACAGACAATCTATCAGTGGTGCTGTGAATCTGACAACGATACAACTACAATTTATGCGAACTTCCAGGGCGCAGACCCGAATAAGGAGTTTGTAGAGATCAACGTACGTAAATGCTGTTTTTATCCGGAAAAATCGGGCGTAAACTATATTACTGTTCGCGGATTTGAAATGGCGCAGGCAGCTTCTCCCTGGACGCCGCCGACCGCTGATCAGCCCGGACTTTTAGGCGTTCATTGGAGCAAAGGCTGGATTATTGAGGACAATATCATTCACGATTCCAAATGCTCCGGCATCAGCCTTGGAAAAGAGGCGTCTACCGGACATAATGAGTTTACGGTCGGGCATCGTAAGCCGGGCTATCAATATCAGATGGAAGCGGTTTTCCGCGCCTTGCAGATTGGCTGGAGCAAAGAGAAGATCGGTTCTCATATTGTTCGTAATAATGTGATTTACGATTGCGGGCAAAACGGAATCGTCGGCCATATGGGCGGCGCTTTCAGCGAAATTTACGGAAACCATATCTACAATATCGCAATTAAGCATGAATTCTTCGGCTATGAAATTGCCGGAATCAAGCTGCATGCTGCGCTGGATACTTATATTCATGATAACCGAATTGATCACTGCACGCTCGGTACCTGGCTTGACTGGCAGGCGCAGGGAACCAGAGTCAGCAAAAACCTTTATTATGCAAATGACCGTGACCTGATGATCGAGGTCACCCACGGGCCATGCCTTGTCGATAACAACATTTTCGGTTCGGAATATAACTTTGACAACGTTGCGGAAGGAACCGCTTTCATCGGAAACCTTTGTGCCGGCGGCATGAGACAGGTCAAGGTTTTGGATCGTGCGACACCTTATCATTTTCCACACACCACACAGGTATTTGGTTATTCGTTTGTTTACGGCGGCGATGACCGTTTGTATAATAATATCTTCATCGGCGGGTGTACAATAGAGAATCTTTCCTGTGGAACGGCAGGATATAACGGATGCCCGGCTTCATACGAAGAATATATCGAAAAGGTTTGCGAATATGATTGCAGCCATGACCACGATTTATTCTTTGAGGTTCCGCAGGCGGCTTATATCAACGCAAACGCCTATTTGAACGGGGCGGAGGCTTATGACCGCGAAGCGGATAAGGCTGTTTGTGCAGGCGATCCGGGTTGTAAGATTGTCGAGGACAAAAACGAGGTGTTCCTTGAGCTGACATTGGATGAAAAAGCACTGAATCTTCCTACCCGAATTATGAGAACCGAAAACTTGGGAAGCACTCGTGTTGTGGAAGGAATTTACGATGATCCAAACGGAAATTCCATTGTCCTTGATACTGACTATGAGGGCAACAAGCGTGCAAAACGTCCTACAGTCGGACCGATTGAAGGGCTCAAAGCCGGATTTAACCGTGTTAAAATTTGGGGCTAAGTTATTTTAACCCAAATAAAAATAGAAATAGGCTGCACGTTCTTTTGCGTGCAGCCTATTTAAAAGACAGTGTAGTAGCAGGAGAAATTGAAAATGAAAAAAGAGTTTCATGTTGCAAAAAACGGCTGCGATTTTGCATCCGGGACAAAAGAGGCCCCTTTTTTAACGATTAATAAGGCGGCGCAGGTTGCTGAAACAGGGGATACGGTCATCGTCCATGAGGGCGAATACCGCGAGTGGGTCAAACCGGCTCACAGCGGTTACAGCGAAATCAGCCGGATCACTTATCAGGCGGCGGAAGGCGAGAGGGTTGTTATTAAGGGCTCCGAGCGAATTACAGATTGGGAAAATATAGGCGGAATGGTTTGGAAAGCCGTGTTGCCCAACAGTTTTTTTGGTGATTATAACCCTTATGCGGAAACATTGGATGGCGACTGGTACGCCTGGCCTTATGATAAATTTATTCACCCGGGAGACGTTTATTTAAACGGGAAGTCGTTCTACGAGGCGAGAACCCTGGATGAGGTAAAAAATCCGCAGAAGCGTTTTGAGATGACCCCGCCGTACCGTACAAAACCCCAAAAAATTCTGGAGCCGGAACAGACCGTTTACCAGTGGTACTGTGAGGTGGACAACGAAAACACCACCATCTACGCGAATTTTCAGGGTGCCGATCCAAATCAGGAGCTTGTGGAAATCAACGTCCGCAAATGCTGCTTCTATCCGGAAAAGGCGGGGATGAACTACATCACCGTCCGCGGGTTTGAGATGGCGCAGGCCGCTACTCCCTGGACGCCGCCGACCGCCGACCAGCCGGGGCTTTTGGGCGTTCACTGGAGCAAGGGCTGGATCATTGAGGACAATGTCATCCACGATTCAAAATGCAGCGGCATCAGCCTGGGCAAAGAGGCTTCTACCGGCCATAACCTCTCGACCAGGCGGCACCAGAAACCGGGTTACCAGTACCAGATGGAAGCGGTCTTCCGCGCTCTCCAGATCGGCTGGAGCAAAGAGAAGATCGGTTCCCATATTGTCCGCAATAACACCATCTATGACTGCGGCCAGAACGGGATTGTCGGCCACATGGGCTGTGTGTTCAGCAAGATTTACGGCAACCACATTTATAACATCGCCATCAAGCACGAGTTTTACGGATACGAAATTGCGGGGATCAAACTGCATGCGCCAATTGATGTGCAGATTCATGACAACTGTATCCATAACTGTACCCTTGGTACCTGGCTTGACTGGCAGGCACAGGGCACCCGGGTCAGTAGGAATATTTATTACAACAATAACGACGATCTCAGCGTTGAGGTAAGCCATGGCCCCTGTCTGGTGGACAATAATATTATTACCGCCCCTTACAGCATCGCCGACTATTCGCAGGGGGTGGCCTATGTGGGCAACCTGATCTGCGGCAAGACCCATGCGGAGAAGGTGCTCGACCGTTCTACCCCGTACCATTTTCCCCACACCACCCAGGCGGCGGGAAGCGCAATGGTTTACGGGCAGGACCACCGGTACTACAACAACATTTTTGTCGCTTATGACGGCTACGAGGGGACACAGCCTGCCGGAAGGGGAATTGACGGCTGCGGCACCGCCATGTATAACGGCAGTACAGTCTCGCTTGAGGAATACATGGAAAAGATCGCGTCCTATGGAATTGGAGATTTGGAACTGCACCAGAAAACCGAACAGCCGATTTATGCTTCGGGAAACGCTTATTTGAAAGGCGCGGAAGCTTTTGATCGCGAGACTGTAAATTACGTAAACAAGGCGTTTGATCCGCAGGTTAAAGTGACAAAGGAGGCAGATGGCACTTATCTGGAAATTACCTTGTCGGAAGAAATGCTTGCGATTCCTACGGCGGTTCAGTCAACCGAAACACTCGGAACTGTCCGTATAGCAGATGCGGTTTACGAGGATCCGGACGGAAATCCGATTGTGCTCGATACCGATTTAAACGGCAAGAAACGCTCGGAGCATCCGGTAGTAGGTCCGCTCGAGCTAAAAGCCGGCTTCAATCGCGTTAAGGTTTGGGGCTAAAAGGCAAAAGCGTTTTGGTAAATCTGTTTTACAAATAAAACCCCCGCTGAAATTTTCAGCGGGGGTTTTATTCATAAAAGCATCGGCTTTATTAGTTATTTCAAGGTAAAGATTTAACGGCCGGCTAAAGAATCATACCACTTTTAATTTTTGGGGCGGGGATAGATAGCACAATCATCGCCGAAGGAAAAGACAGCGACCGTACCGGGACCGCAATGTGAAGCGATGATCGTGCCGATAATCATAAAATAAACTTTAATAAGAAAGGAATCTTGTATAAAAGTGACATTTTTGTCGTTTTAACATATGATGGGTTGACGGATGATTTTTTACTGGCTTCCCAAGTAATTTATGATTCCGTGTTTAATTTCCGAAGAAACGGTGCAGAATAAAACTGAAAAGCAGCTTTCGTGTATAAATGAACCAGGGAGAGTGAAGTTACCGTGTCGATTAAAAGGGGAGAAATTTATTACGCCGACTTAAGTCCGGTGGTCGGCTCTGAGCAAGGCGGGATTCGTCCGGTTCTTATTGTACAAAATGATATCGGAAATCGGTACAGCCCTACGGTGATCGCTGCGGCAATTACAAGCCAGAAGGATAAAGCCAAGCTTCCCACCCATATTGAAATAGATGCTATGCGCAGCGGCCTTTCCAAAAATTCGGTTGTATTGCTCGAGCAAATTCGCACCATCGATAAAAGAAGATTGAAAGAACGGATGGGCGAGGTGGATTCCGGCGTAATGAATCGAATTAACAACGCGTTATCCATCAGTTTCGGCTTACCAAATGAAAATAACCGCGGCGGCAATATTACATAAAAATGCCGCAAAACGCCTCCCCTTGGGGAGGCGTTTTTTATCTGCAAAAGGCAGGAACGTTTAAATGCCCTCATCTGTCGAAAGGAAATTCGCAATAGATGGGGCATTTAAACATAAAAATAAATAAGGGAATATCCGAAATGGTTATGCCTTTAAAATGGCAAATCCATATGGGGCTAAGTGAATTATTCCGTTTTTTACTTCTCCGTAAAGGGGCGTGAAATGACGAAGGGTTTCATCTAAAGGTAGGGAAACTTCGGCATCAATGCTGTTGACATAAACAAGGTACTGATGAGTGCGGTTATATCGCAGCAAACCGACTACGTCGGCGGGTGTTTCGATAAAGCGGATGCTGCCGTCCTTTAAAGAGGGACAGTCCTGCCTTAGCTTTCCGAGTGCTCGTGTGAATTGAGTCAACTCTTCATTTTGATATCCCCAGGGATAACATCCGCGGTTAAACGGATCGGTGTAACCCTGTAGCCCTGCTTCGTCTCCGTAATAGATGCAGGGGATACCGGGGAGAGAGTATTGCAGTACCATAGCGAGTTTCAGGCGTTTTAGACCGAGCTGATATTCTTGCGGAGAAAGGGATTGTATTGCCTCCCAAAGACGATCCTTTCCGCTTCCGTCCGGCCCGGCCAACATTGTAATGGCCCGAGCAGTGTCATGTGTGGAAAGGGAATTCATCGCCGTATTTAAAGCCGGGACAGGATAATGCTCGCAGATGGAGAGGATTTTATTCTGAAATTCTCCGCTGTTGCCGTAGCGGACAAAATGAAGAACCGCATCCTTAAAGGGATAGTTCATAACCGAATCGAGCTCGTTTCCGATCAGATATTGGCGCAGGACGCCATAGCTTATCTTGTTGGTTGCATCTTCCCACACTTCACCGATTAACAGTTTATCATCTCCGTGGCGTTTAACGGCTTTACGAATTTCCGCAATAAACGGATCGGGCAGCTCGTCTGCAACGTCCAGTCGGAATCCGTCGGCTCCGCGTTCCATCCAAGTGTCGATTACACCGCCCTCACCGCAGATGAAATTGGTGTAATCGGGGTAGAGCTCGTTGACAGCTGGCAGGGTATCGATTCCCCACCAGCTTGTATAACGATCCGGCCAGTGTTTAAAATCGTACCAGTTATAATATGGGCTGCTTGTAGAGTTGGCGGCACCTGAGGTTGGATAACGGCACTCTCGGTTAAAATAAAGGCTGTCGCTTCCGGTGTGACTGAAAACACCGTCCAGGATAATCCGGATCCCCCACTTTTTGGCATCGGCGCAAAGATTGATAAAATCCTGCTCCGTGCCGAGCAGAGGATCAATCTTTTTGTAATTTGCCGTGTTATAACGGTGGTTGGAATGTGCTTCAAAAATAGGATTAAGATAGATGGCGGTTACGCCAAACTCTTTTAAATAGCCAAGCTTTTCCCGAATTCCTTCCAAATCGCCCCCGAAATAGTCGTTGTTTGTAATCCGCCCGTGTTCGTCGGGTAAAAAGTGCGGCGTCGCGCCCCAGTCGGTGCGCAGAATGCGATCGGGCGGAACATTTTCGTGTTCTTTTCCGCTGTTATGGAAACGGTCGGGAAAAATCTGATAAAAAATACCGCCGCTCCAACCGTCCGGCTCTTTAAAGTTTTCGCTGAAAACCGTCAGCTGAAAACTGTCTCCGTTTAAAAGACTGTCGGTCATATAGCCCTCTGAACGCTCAAAGGCGCGGATATAGCGCACTCCATGTTCGGTAGAAAGCTTAAAGTAATAGAAAAAAGTACCGCAGACGTCGGGCGTATATTCTAAAGAAAAGGAGTTGTAATTTGAGGTCGTAGTTTCGTAAGTCATGGAGAGGACGCAGTCGGTTGAACCATCGTTTACAACAAGTTCGGCGTTATAAATATAAAGATCGGGCGGCGTGGTAATCCGCAGATGGACAGGGCTGCCCTTGCGGACTGCGCCAAACGGTTTTTTGTAAAAGCTGTCCCTGCAAAGGAACGAAATCATGTTTTTTCATCCTTTCGTTTTGGCGGTCAAGAAGAAAACCCCGGGCGCTGGGCGCCACAGGGTTTTTATAAAAGACGCCGGGATTAATCCAAATGCCAGATATTGTGCGCGTATTCGCGAATCGCACGGTCGGCAGAGAAAATGCCGGCTCCGGCAATGTTGTTAAGAGAAACCTTTGCAAACTGAAGCGGATCGCGATAAAGTGCGCTGACTTTTGCCTGTGCTTCACGATAGCTGTCAAAATCCGCCAATGCCATGTAGGTATCGCAATTTTTCAGCTGATTTGCAATTTCGTCGAACCGCTCGCCGCCAATGCCGCTTGTGAGCATATCAACGGCGGCCTTAATCGTGGGATTCGACTGATAAATCTGCTGCGGATGGTAGCCACGTGCTTTTAAGTCCTCAACCTCTTCGGCTGTCATACCGAAAGTAATGATATTATCCGGGCCGACCGCTTCGCCGATTTCGATATTTGCACCGTCCATGGTTCCGAGAGTTACGGCACCGTTTAACATCAACTTCATATTGCCGGTTCCGGACGCTTCGGTTCCGGCGAGGGAAATCTGTTCGCTCACTTCGCCCGCGGGCATTAAGAGCTCGGCAAGGGTAACACGGTAATCCTCAAGGAATACAACCCGGAGTTTTTCCCGCATTTTGGGGTTTGCATCAATTTCTTTTGCCAGGGTGCAGATCAGCTTGATGATCTGTTTGGCAAGGTAATAGCCGGGGGCTGCCTTTGCACCGAAAATGTAGGTTTTCGGAACATAATCCATATCTGGGTTTTCAAGGAGCATCCGGTATTCCGTCAGGATGTTTAAGGCGTTTAAATGCTGACGCTTATACTCGTGCAGCCGTTTTACCTGTACATCAAAAATCGACTCCGGATTTAATGTAATGCCGGTTGTCTTTTTAACATAATTTGAAAAGCTTTCCTTGTTTTCAAGCTTAACCCGGTTAAGCGCTTCTAAAAATGTTTTGTCTTCGGCGTATTTTTTTATTTTTGAAAGCTCTGCACCGTCTGTCAAAAAACGGTCTCCAATGTGTTCCCTTAACAGATTTGTAAGTCCCGGATTGGACTGATAGAGCCAACGCCGATAGGCAATACCGTTTGTAACGTTTGTAAATTTTGCCGGCATCATCTGATAAAAATCGTGGAAAACGTCGTCTTTCAGGATTTGGGAATGAAGCTTGGAGACGCCGTTAACATGGTGTGAGCCAACAATGCAAAGGTGAGCCATGCGCACCTGATGATTTGAGATAATCGCCATCTTTTCCACTTTGCCGGAGTCGCCGAAATAATCATAGACATCATTTGTGAAACGATTGTTGATTTCACAGACGATCTGATAAATGCGGGGCAGAAGCATCTTAAAAATAGATTCATTCCAACATTCAAGAGCCTCGCTCATGACGGTGTGATTGGTATAGGCAAAAACCTTAGTGGTAATGCCCCAAGCTTTTTCCCAGCTGTAGCCGCATTCATCCAAAAGCAGACGCATCAGTTCCGGGATGGCAAGAGTCGGATGGGTGTCGTTGATGTGAATGGCAACTTTGTCTGCGAGATTTTCAAGAGTGCCATACGTCGCCATGTGCCGGGTGATGATATCGCCGATAGAAGCGGCTGATAAGAAATATTGCTGCCGCAGCCGCAAAAGCTTTCCTTCGGTATGGTTATCGTTGGGGTAGAGCACCTTGGAAATTGCCTGCGCGGTTGCTGTTTGTCCCAGTGCATTTACATAGTCGCCGGAGTTGAATTTTTCCATGTCAAAAGCGGGACTCTGTGCCCGCCAGAGGCGAAGCTGTGAAGTGCCTTTTCCACCGAAACCGGAGACATACATGTCATACGGAACCGCCTGAACCGTATCGTAATTTTTGTGGTTTACAAAATGGAAGCCGTCTTCCCAGGTCTCTTCAAGCTCGCCGCCGAAGTGTACTTCTACGGTGCGCTCGGGTACCTGGTGAAGCCAAACCTCACCGCCGGGAAGCCAGTTGTCCGGCAGCTCATTCTGCCAGCCCTCTATAATCTTCTGCTTAAAAATACCAAATTCGTAACAGATAGAATATCCGGTCGCCGGATAGCCAAGCGTTGCAAGCGAATCCATATAACAGGCTGCAAGACGCCCAAGACCGCCATTTCCGAGACCTGCGTCCGGTTCGTAATCGTAAAGGTCTTCAAGTTTTACGTCGTAGTCGGCCAGAGCTTTTTCTACGGTGTCGACAAGCCCCAGATTATAAAGGGTTGTTTTTAAGGATCGCCCCATCAAAAATTCCATACTGAGGTAATAAACTCGTTTTCTGCCGCTGGAATTTGCTTTTGAAATAAAATGGGTGTAGTTCTCCATGGCCATGTCGCTGACAATCATTGATACAGCTTGGTAGATATCTTTGTTTTCGGCCATCTGCTCGGCAATGCCGATGTTTTGGTTGAGTTTTTGACGGATCTGCTCGCTAAACTGCTTTGCTGTAATGTGTTCCACCCTTCGTCCACTCCTTCTCACTTTGATTCTGAAATCGGCGGGCTTCCCGCCCTTCCGCCTGTTCCTTCAGACAGATTCCATTCTTTAAAAAATTTAACACATGATATAATTATATAGGAAAACGTTTGTATTTTCAACGCGAATCAGCAAAAACGACATATTTTTAGATGAAAGCGCTTTTCCAAAAGGCTTTGTGTTGAAAATCGAAGAGAATGTGCTATAATAATTTTAATCGAACCATCGGCGTTTGTATGCTGTACAAATGGCGTGCAGCAAGGCAGCGCCGGGGGCTGAACACCTGTTTGAACGAGTCCGCTTTCCCTTGGAAAAGCGCGGATTTAAAGCAGTTTGCCGTTTGGGCGCAGGCGTTTCCGTTTTAGGACGGAAGATTTTATTTTAAAGGAAGTGCTGAAATGAGCAACATCAAGATTACAAAAACAACCTGTCCGAAACAGAAGCCGGCAGATGAATCCAAACTGGGATTTGGACATATTTTTACCGACCATATGTTTGTCATGGACTGGAGCAAAGACGAAGGCTGGCATAATGCACAGATCGTACCGTACGGCCCGATTGCACTCGATCCTTCCTGTTCGGTTCTTCACTATTCACAGACAATTTTTGAAGGGCTTAAGGCTTACCGCACAGCGGACGGAAACATTCAGCTGTTCCGCCCGCAGGAAAACTTTAAACGTTTGAACAATTCCAATGAGCGGATGTGTATCCCGAAGGTTGACGAGGATTTTATGCTGGAAGCGCTCAAAACGCTGATTGAGCTGGATAAAGACTGGGTTCCGCATACGGATGGCGCATCTTTATATATCCGTCCGTTTGTGTTTGCAACAGAGCCGTTTTTGGGCGTACATCCGTCTTCGAGCTATAAGCTTATTATTATTCTTTCCCCGTCCGGAGCATATTACGCGACCGGCTTGAATCCGGTCAGCATTTATGTAGAGCCGCATTATGTTCGTGCAGTCCGCGGCGGTACCGGCGAAGTAAAGACCGGTGCAAACTATGCTATTTCGCTGAAAGCGCAGGAGGTTGCCGGAACAGAAGGGTATTCTCAGGTTCTGTGGCTGGATGGCGTTGAGCAGAAATATATCGAAGAAGTCGGCGCGATGAACGTGTTCTTTGTTTTGGGTGACGAGGTTGTAACACCGAAGCTTCACGGATCGATTCTGCCGGGTATCACCCGTAAATCCTGCATTCAGGTATTAAAAGACTGGGGCTATAAAGTATCCGAGAGAATGCTTTCCATTGATGAGCTGGTAGAAGCCTACAAAAACGGGAAGCTCAAAGAGGCGTTTGGAACCGGCACAGCGGCGGTTATCTCTCCGGTTGGCGAGCTCAAATACGGAGATCTTAAAATGGAGATCAATAACAATCAGATCGGCGAGATTTCGCAGAGATTGTATGATGAACTTACAGGAATCCAGTGGGGACGTATTCCGGACGAACGTGGTTGGATTGTTAAGGTTTGCTAATCGTTGAGAAGGATTGAATATCATGTGGAAAAGCGGCATGACGGTTTGTCTGCAGCCGATTACCTCAGAAACTGCCACGGCTACTCCAGGCGGATGCTTACCCGTCTGAAGCAGGGCTGTGGCAGTCTTGCTGTAAACGGGATTGCGATAGGGCGGCTGACAGAAAAGCTGAGCGAAGGCGATTGCCTTGAGATATTCCTGGATGTTGAAGAACAGGTGTTTGAGCCGAATTATCAGCTCTCGGTGTCGGTCGCTTATGAGGATGAGGACGTAGTTGTTTTTAATAAGCCCGCTGGAATGCCGGTTCATCCTTCTCATCGACATCGGAACGATACCCTTGCAAACGTATTTGCGGCTCGGTGTCTGAAAAAAGGAGAAAAAGCCGGATTTCATGCAATTAATCGCCTTGATCGGGATACATCCGGGCTTTGCGTTGTAGCAAAGCATCCCTATGCGGCGGACAGGCTTTCCGGCAAGGTGGATAAAACCTATTATGCTGTAATTGAAGGAATACCCGATTTTTCCTGCGGAACTCTTTCTTTTCCGATTGCAAGAGCAGGAGAGAGTATCATTCTGCGCAGAGTGGATCCGGCAGGAAAACATGCAGTCACCCACTACCGAATGTTAAAATCCGGAAACGGACACAGCCTTTTGGAGATTCAGCTGGAAACCGGACGAACCCATCAGATCCGGGTTCATTTTTCGTATATTGGCCATCCTCTGGCCGGGGATGACCTTTACGGAGGTCAAACAACATATATTTCCCGTCAGGCGCTTCATTGCGGAAAAGTGCATTTTTTTCAGCCGGTTACAGGCCGTAAATTAACCGTTTGTGCGCCTTTGCCGGAAGAAATGGAGCAGGTTCTTCATTCATAAAATGTATAATTTTAGTGAATATACATAAAAGAGGGCGTTTATCCCTACTTTTGTATTGAGGATATGTATATTTATTAGTAAAAATGAATATTTTTGCAAAAATGTATTGCAATCCGACTCGGAGTGTGTTAAAGTATAGACAACAAATAAAAAACATGGAGGCAATTTTATGAAACTCGCAAAAAAAATTCTTGCTGCGGTACTCGCGCTTGGCATGTGCAGTATTGCATTGACCGGCTGCAGCAACGGAGCAGACAGCCAGTCTGTTGACAAAATTAAAGAAGCCGGTTCTATTACCATGTATACAAACGCTGCATTTGCTCCGTTTGAATATGTTGATGGACAGGATGTCAAAGGCGTTGACGTTGAAATCGGTCTTGAAATCGCCAAAAAGCTCGGCGTTGAGCTGAAGGTTGAGGACGTAAAATTTGACAGTATCGTTCCTGGCGTTCAGAGCGGTAAAGCTGCTTTCGGCGCTGCCGGTATCACCATTACCGATGAGCGGAAAGATTCGGTTGACTTCTCAATTGAGTATTATACGTCCATTCAGTATATCATCTGCAAAGACGGTGAAAACTTCTCCAGCATGGCTGATCTGGCCGGCAAAAAGGTTGGCGTTCAGCTCGGTACGACCGGTGATTTCCTGATTGCTGATGCAGTAGACGGAACTGAGGATGATTCCGGAAATCATGTAAACGGCGCTCTTGAAGGAACCGGTGCAGAGTATAAAGAATATGCAAATGCGCTTGAGGCTTCTCAGGATTTGATCAACGGCAAAATTGATGCGGTTATCATTGATAAGCTTCCGGCAGAATCCATTGTTAAAAACAACACCGGTCTTAAATGTGTTAAAATTACCGATGCTGAGCCGGAGTCCTATGGTATCTGCGTGGCAAAAGGCAACGAAAGCCTGCTTAAAGTGATCAACGAAGTTCTTCAGACCCTGATCGATGAAGGCAAAATCGACTCTTATGTAGTTGCTCATTCCAATGCCTGATTTAAAGCGGATTTGAGATAAGTTTTAAAGTAATATTCAACATGCCCAGTGACGGAATTCCTTCGCTGGGCTGTTGTGCTGTTTTTGTTTCAGCAAAAAGCCTCTTTTCCTATAGTAATTTGAAAGCGAAAGGATTTGTGAGAACATGCCAATCATTCCGCTCAATGTCATTGATGATCTGGTGAAAAATTTTAATAAGACGTTTATAGAAAAAGACCGATATCTGACTTTTTTAGAGGGCCTTGGAAACACGCTGTTGATTGCATTTTTTGCGACCATTCTCGGCATTGCCATCGGTTTAATTATTGCGATTGTTAAGGTGTATCACGCACAGTCCGGTCACTGGAAAATCGCAAACGGTCTCTGCTCTGTTTATACGGCGATTATCCGCGGAACCCCAATCGTAATTCAACTTATGATTATGTACTACCTGGTATTTGCTTCGGCACCGTCCGAAATGGCAATTCCGGTAGCGATTCTCTCTTTTGGTATTAATTCCGGCGCCTATGTTTCGGAAATTGTCCGCGGCGGCATTCTGGCAGTTGATCGCGGTCAGACAGAGGCGGGACGCTCTCTTGGGTTGACGCAGTGGCAGACCATGAAAAGTATCGTACTGCCGCAGGCGATTAAGAGCATTTTACCGGCTCTCGGCAACGAATTCATCACTTTGTTAAAAGAAACATCGGTTGCGGGTTACATAGCGATTGTTGACCTTACACGTGCCGGTGACATTGTACGCAGCCGTACCCTTGATGCGTTTTTCTCTTTGATTTCGGTAGCACTTGTTTACTTTATCCTGGTAATGGGAATCAGTTGGCTGCTTAAAAAGCAGAAAGGAGGCTGGCTAAGAGTGATCGACGTTAAGAATTTGATGAAATCGTTTGGGGATCATGTGGTGCTCAATGATATTTCCGAGCATATTGAAAAAGGTGAAAAGGTTGTTATTGTGGGGCCGTCCGGTTCCGGTAAATCCACCTTTTTGCGCTGCCTCAATCTTTTGGAGATGCCCACCTCGGGCGAAATCTGGTTTGAAGGGGAAATGATTAACGCCCCGAAAACAAATGTAAATGCCCTGCGGCAGAAAATGGGGATGGTATTTCAGCACTTTAACCTTTTTCCGCATTTGACTGTGATGCAGAATATTACTCTTGCCCCTGTTAAGCTCAAGCTTCAAACGAAAGAGGAAGCAGAAAAGAATGCAATTCGCCTGTTAGAGAGAATTGGGCTTGCGGATAAGGCGGATGCTTACCCATCGATGATTTCCGGCGGACAGAAGCAGAGAATCGCTATTGTGCGCGCTTTGGCCATGAATCCGGACGTTATGCTTTTTGATGAACCCACGTCGGCGCTTGATCCGGAGATGGTCGGCGAGGTTTTGGAACTGATGAAAGAGCTTGCCAACGACGGAATGACCATGGTGGTGGTAACCCACGAAATGGGATTTGCACGCGAAGTGGCAACCAGAGTTCTTTTCATGGATGAGGGAATTATTATGGAACAGAATACCCCAGCCGAGTTTTTTGCAAATCCTCAGAATCCGCGTTTGAAAGATTTCCTTTCAAAGGTTCTATAACGTTTTTTTGTAAAAATCGGACAGCTTTTACCGAAAAGTGCCCGTTAAGAGGTGTATAAAATGAAAAAAATAGCGAGCTTTACGGTGGATCATGATACATTGGGCCTTGGAATGTATATTTCCCGTGTTGACGGAGATATCACCACCTATGATATTCGAATGAAAATCCCAAACAAAGGTGACTACCTTGATGTTCCTGCCATGCATACCATTGAGCATCTGTTTGCGACTTACGCCAGAAACAGCGAATGGAGCGACCAGGTGATTTATGTCGGCCCGATGGGATGCCGTACCGGATTTTATCTTTTAACCCGCGATGTTCCGCATGAGGCGGCGATTAAGCTTGTTTATGATGCGTTTCGCTTTATCGAAGGATTTGAAGGGGAGATCCCCGGAACAGCCAGTTCAAAAGAATGCGGAAATTATAAGGAACACAATCTGGCGAAAGCAAAAGAAGAGGTCGCACCGATTACCGAAATTTTGAAGGATTACCCGGTGAAATATCTGTCGTATGACTGCAAACGATAAGACATATAACAAGAAAAAACATCTGAACAGTGTCAAAAGCTGTTCAGATGTTTTTTAGTAAAATCGCCTATTTAAATAGCCGATTTTTTGTTTTTTTCACAAAAAAGGGTTGCATTTTTTCGCGATTTGGGTATAATAGAAGCGTATTGTAACCGTTTTGTAACTTTTGTAACTAATTTGATGAGATGAAAGGAGTGTTGCAATCGTGGCAATTCATCGTAAAAACAAAAAAACAGAAACGCCGCCGCAACTTCCGGACAGAACATCCGACAACCGTCGTTTCTCTTTTGTATTTGCCTCCTGTTCGGATTTTTATAATCATTATTTGAGGCCGCTTTTTAACACGATTTACCGTGTTTGCAGGCTTACAGTTAAGGGTATTATTCGTCGGTTGCGTCGCTTTTTCCTTTTTATTTATCGTAAATTTTCGCCAAAATGCAAGGCACTTTATACAGCTTTACGAGAATGGGGCGATCATTTTCTCCGCGGCTTCAAAAGACCTCTTTTTAAAATCAGACGCGGCTGGTATCTGATCGAGCGAAATTATCGCATTGCCGAAGAAGAAAAAGGACGCTGGGGCGGTTTTATCTATTCACTGCGTACCTTGGCAGAAGGAATTGTAAACAATAAAGCTCTTGTGCGCCGGATGTTTAATTATGTTCTCCCTGTTGTGATGATCGCTGTTCTTATTACGATTGTCGCATGTACGCAGAATTTGACTTTTGCAGTGGAAGTAAACTACAACGGTCAGAACATCGGTTATATCGCAGATGAAACGGTGTTTGAAAAGGCCGATCAGATGATGCAGCAGAGAATTGTTTATGAAGACGGTGAGGATGCCATTAATATCATCCCGAAATATTCTCTTTCGCTGGTAAATAAAGACGACATACTTTCGCAGTATCAGCTGGCCGATAATATGGTTCGGCTTTCAAATCTTGATATAACCGAAGCCGAGGGCGTTTATGTCGGCGATCAGTTCTATGGTGCTGTTAAAAGCAGCGACGCTCTTCAGAAAACGCTGGATCAGATTCTTGAAGAGTATAAATCGGACGCTGCAAATGAAACGGTTGAATTTGAACAGGAAATCGATTTCCGAAAGGGGCTTTATCTCGCATCAAGTGTTGTAGATGAACAGTCGTTGATCAGCACCTTTACCGGTCAAAAGAAGAGCCAGCAAAATTATGTTGTCAAACAGGGAGATACCCCATACGATATAGCACTGAATAACGGGATTTCTCTCAGCGATTTGATTAAGCTGAATCCAACCATAACGACCAGTTGTTATGCGGGCGATATCATCGTGCTTTCTCAATCGGTTCCGTTTCTGTCGGTTAAGGTTTCCCGCACCGAGAATTATGAGGAAGCGATTCCGTATGAAACGGTCGAGGTGCAGGATGCAAAATATCTGAAGGGAACAAAAGTTCAAACCCAGAAGGGCGAAAACGGAGTCCGTAAAGTTACTGCCACTGTGGAATATGTAAACGGTGTTGAAGTAAATCGAACGGTTTTAAGCTCTGAAGTGATTAAGCAGCCGGTAGAACGACGTGTAACCGTTGGCACGGCCGAACCTGTTTTAACGGCGCCGGGCGGTGCTATTACGGGAAGTGGCATGTTTATTAACCCCTGTCCCTCCGGTTATATCAGTCAGGAGTTCGGATATAACGGCTATAGTGGACACAAGGGGATTGATATTGCCTCCGGTTATGGTAATACCATTTATGCGTCCGCGGGCGGAACTGTTATTCTCGCAAGATGGTATTCCGGTTACGGAAAATGCGTTATGATTGATCATGGAAACGGAATCGTTACCCTGTATGGACATGCGAGCTCGCTTTATGTTTCAGCCGGACAGGTCGTGGGCAAGGGTGATCCGATTGCGGCAGTTGGTAGTACGGGTTGGTCAACCGGAAATCACTGCCATTTTGAGATTCGCGTTAACGGTCGGTTTGTAAATCCGAGAAAATATTTGTGATATAAAAAGCGGAGAGGTAACTCTCCGCTTTTTTCATTGTATTCTGATACCGGCAAAGATATCGAAATTTGATTCAAGTTTACGAGCAAAAGGAGTCTCTGAAAAGGGCGCTACTTTGTGAGCTTATCTAAGAGCTTGATCACTTCGTCCAGTTTTTCCTTTGCCTGCTCCGGGCTTCCGCTTTCAAACGATTCTTTGACACAATGGTTCATGTGTGCTTTCAAAACTTCGTTGTTTGCACGGCGTAAAATTGATTCGGTGGCGAGGATCTGATTGGAAATATCAATGCAATAACGGTCTTCTTCCACCATCTTAAGAATGCCCGCAAGTTGCCCGGCCGCCGTTTTCAAAAGACGGTTTACTGTGTCTTTATCAGCCATCATGGCAGTTCACCTTATAGCGAGACGTCGCACAAAATCGGCGTCTCGTTCTTTCCTTTTATTCTTTTTAAAATCTGTCAGCGAATTCCTGTAACTTCGTATCCGGCGTCGATAACTGCGTTTTTCAGATCTTCGTCCGATATATTTCCCGTGATCTGAATAGAAGCAGTTTTGGAAGCCAAATCGACCGTTGCAGTAACGCCCTCCAACGCATTTAATGCTTTCTCTACCCGCGCGGAGCAGTGTCCGCAGGACATTCCTTCGATAGTCATTGTTTTAGTCATAGATAATTCCTCCTTGTTATTAATTTGAGATTTATGGGATTTTGTATGAGAAACGGATCCGCTTGGGGTTGAGCTTTGGATATCCGGTAAAAGTTTTTTGCGGAAACGAGAGTGGAAAAAGCGTAACCGAAGCGCATTTGTAACAACGCAAACAGAGCTTAGACTCATGGCAGCCGCTGCAAACATCGGATTTAAGCGCCAACCTAAAAGAGGATAGAAAACGCCGGCTGCAATCGGGATGCCGATCATGTTATAAATAAAGGCCCAAAACAGGTTTTCTTTGATATTTCGGATGGTGGCCTTGCTCAGTTCAACAGCGGCAACTGCATCCATCAGATCACTCTTCATTAAGACAATATCTGCTGCTTCAATGGCGATGTCGGTGCCGGCACCGATTGCAATACCAACGTCTGCCCGTGCGAGGGCGGGAGCGTCGTTAATGCCGTCACCCACCATTGCAACTTTTCGTCCCTCCTCTTGGAGACGCCTGATTTCTTTTTCTTTATCCTGCGGGAGCACTTCGGCAATCGCTTCGTCAATCCCGAGTTTTTTCTGGATGGCGGCAGCGGTTTTTTTGTTATCACCTGTTAACATAACAACTTTGATGCCCAGTTTTTCAAAAGCGCGGATGGCAGTCTCACTGGTGGGCTTTACAAGGTCTGCGGCGGCAATGATTCCAAGCAATCCGTTTTCGTCGGCGAAATAAAGAGGTGTTTTTCCATCCGCGGCAAGACGTTCTGCATCGGCAAGAGTGTTTGAAAGTTCAATCCCCTTTTGTTCCATCAGCCGCAGATTACCGGCGTAACAGATTTTTCCGCCCAGCTTGGCGGAAACGCCATAGCCGGAAATTGCCTCAAATTGCTCGACGGGTTTTATGTCAACACCCGATTCTTCGGCCTTCTCCAGTATGGCCGAGGCGAGCGGATGCTCAGAGGGCTTTTCAAGAGCCGCGGCAATTGAAAGGAGCGTGTGTTCATCCGGCGCATTATAACAAATTAAATCCGTTACGCGGGGGCGCCCTTCTGTGATGGTTCCGGTTTTGTCAAGAACGACCGCATCAATGGTGTGGGCGGTTTCAAGCGCCTCTGCCGATTTAATAAGAATGCCGTTTTCAGCACCTTTTCCGGTGCCAACCATAATGGCTGTTGGTGTGGCAAGGCCGAGCGCGCAGGGACAGGAGATTACAAGAACCGAAATTGCAGTTGCGAGGGCGAATTCAAATGTCTCGCCGGTAAAAAGCCAAATGATTGCACTTAAAAGGGCGATTGCCATCACAGTAGGAACAAAAATTCGGCTTACCCGGTCGGCAAGCTTGGCAATCGGCGCCTTGGAAGCGCTTGCGTCTTCTACAAGCCGGATAATCTGAGCAAGGGTGGTATCATCACCCACACGGGAAGCTTTAAATCTGAAATAGCCGGTTTTGTTGATAGAGGCCGCCATAACTTTATCACCCGGATTTTTTTCAACCGGAATAGGTTCTCCGGTTAATGCGGCTTCGTCAACAGAGGAGCTTCCCTCTGTGACAACACCGTCAACCGGAATGGAGGAGCCCGGTTTTACAACCAGAATATCGCCGATTTGTACCTCTTCTACGGGAATTTCACTTTCGGTTCCGTCTCGGAGAATCAGAGCCGTTTTAGGTGTAAGGTCAATAAGCTTTGCTATTGCCTGTGATGTTTTCCCTTTAGAACGGGTTTCCAGATATTTTCCTACAGTGATCAGAGTGAGAATCATTCCGGATGACTCAAAATAAAGGTCCATGCTGTACTGGGAAACCAGCGTATCGATTCCATGCCCCAACCCGTAGCCGATGCGATAGATGGCAAAAATGCCGTAAATAAGCGCCGCACCGGAACCGACGGCAATGAGCGAATCCATGTTGGGAGCACGGTGAAAAAGAGCTTTGAAGCCGCGGGTAAAGTAGCTGTAGTTGATGAGTACGATGGGGAGAACCAACAGAAGTTGGGTAAAAGCAAAGGTCAGTGCATTTTCGTTTCCGTGAAAAAAGGATGGAAGCGGAGCCCCCATCATATGCCCCATCGAAATATAAAAAAGCGGAATCAAAAAGATAATGGATACAATCAATCGGCGTTTCATCGATCGGAGCGCATCATCCGTCAGAGATCTGCGGGATCCGGATGGCTCACTGGGAGCAGTGGAAGAGGTCCGGTGAAGAGAAGCACGGTATCCCGCATGTTCAACGGCTTCTAAAATATCGCTTTCATCGGTTTTTTCGGGGTTGTAGTGGACCACCATACTGTTGGTGAGAAGGTTCACCTGAACCTCGTCCACTCCCTCCGTTTTTTTAACAGCGCGTTCCACTGCCGCCGAACAGGCCGAACAGGTCATCCCAAAAACATCGTATTTTTCGGTCTTTTGTGATGAAGCGCCGGAATGAGAATTGTCAGACATGATAATCACCCTTTCTATGCCCACCCACCCGGTGGGGGTGTGTCTTTATTATAACACAGCAAAAAGCGTTGTCAATAAAATACACAAAATCAGTATGATATTTCGTTTTTTATCAGTGTTAGTATGAACAGCAGAGAATGAAAAATGAGAAAAATATTTTATAAAATTCTATTCTAAAGGAAGCAAATAATTGTTTTACAGTTTTTGTAAAGCTGATGTTTTACGTTTTATCCGAAAACCTAAGCTGCAATTTTTGCGTTAAAGCCGGAAGAATATGATTATGGAGTCGGAAAAACAGGCGGTATATTATTTTTGAACCGGACAAGGGCTGATACAAAAGGCGTTGCAGCGTTCCGTATTAATAACCACAAGAAACATCTTGATTAAGATTAGCACAGGCAAATATGGTTTTATAAAAAATCCCCCCGGCGGCATAAGAGTCGTCGGGGGAAAGCGGATAGTAATAGAAATTACAACGGGAGAAAAATCAGGGCAGGAAAGTAATGAATATAAGGGATCTGTGTTTTTAATAAAGTTTATAAATATGTATGGCATAAATCCGGTGACAGCAGCAGACGGGCATACGTTTAGGATTCTCCTTTTGTATAGTCAGAAAACACACAATCAAGCCCAAGTGAGGGAACCGTTAAGCTGAGGGGTGCTCCTGTTTTGGGATCCAGCGAGAGGACAAAGATCCCTGATTCTCCCTTTGAGGAGATTTCGGCCTTACCGTCCCTTTTCTTGATGTTCACATTTTCATCGCACAAAACGGTGTTTACCGCATTTGCCAGAGCAGAAGCCATGGACGAAGCCAAAAAGGAGGAGGGTTCGACATCCAGCTTTAAGCCCTTAAAGTTTAAAGAAACACCTTTTTCCGAAAAATCGAATTGTAATCCTTGGAGCGTTTCGGGGGAATTAAGGGTTATGCGGGTACTTCCGTCCAGAGAACGAACAATATCGGCGTCGGCTTCAATCCCATTATAGCTGATAGCAGCTTTGCAATGAAAATTGAGAAGGGAATCGAGAAGACGGCCGCTGTCTGCTCCCTTACCGGGAAGTAAAACCCGGCAGAACAAAAAGAAAATCAACCCGGATAAAATTACAACAGAAACCCAGAAAAGGGCGCGCCGCATAACAAACCGCTCCTTAAGCCTGAAACTACTATTCCTCGGCAAAATGGTACAGCTTGGGCAGAACATTAATCATATCGCTTGGAAGCATTCCCAGCATGGAGCCCTCGGCTGCGGCGAGATCGCCGGCCGCCCCGTGAAGGTAAACGCCGCAGGCAGCCGCGTGCTCCGGAGAAAGTCCCTGACAGACAAAGGCCGCGATAATTCCTGCGAGAACGTCTCCGCTTCCGCCGCGTGCCATCCCGGCATTTCCGGTGGTGTTAAAGAAAAGAGAGCCATCCGGAGAGGCAACAATGGTATCCGCATCTTTTAATACTACGGTGACGTCGTAAGCTTGAAAATGTTTTGGCAATTCCAACGGGATCGTTTTGAATTTCCGACACCGTTTTTCCGCAAAGGCGGGACATTTCACCAAGATGGGGAGTGATGATCGTTCTGCATTTCGCTGTTCGCAATATATCTATGCGCTCGGCAATGGCATTTAGACCATCGGCATCGAGAATAACAGGGCAGTCGGCTGTTTCTAAAAGAGCCTTGACAGTTGTTGTAATGTCTTCATTGCGGCCGAGGCCGCATCCGATTAACAAAGCGGAAGAAGCTTTTGCCTGTGTCAATAAAGCGGGGACAGCCAGGGAGGACAAAGTACCCTCACCGTTTTGGGGAAGAGGCAGATAAACGGGTTCGTAAAGCTTGGATGAGACTGCGCCGATCACAGAGGGCACGGAGGCAAGGGTGACAATTCCCGCACCGCTGCGTAAAGCGGCCGCGGTGCAGAGGGCAGCAGCTCCCCGATACCGTTCGCACCCGGATAAAACGGTCAGCTTCCCGTAGCTTCCCTTATGACTGAGAGGATTGCGTTTGGGGAAAACAGATCGAACGAAGGAAGCATCCAATAAAATTCCATCGTTCAGGTCGGTTCCGAAGCGATGCTGCAACCGTCTTAGTCGCTCGGGCAGGATCGGCGGCAATCCGCCCACTTTTTTATATGCGGCTACTACGGCGCAGGCAAGGTCGGCTTCGTGTGTAAGGCTGACCGAAAAATCGAGATTGTTTATTTCGGCAAGCTTTTCGGCTTGACCTTCAAGCTTAAGATAAGGCTTGCCGCTGTCATCTCGCAAAACACTGATTTCGTTTAATGAAAAGCCGCGGACGCCGGTTCCGAGCGCTTTGGAAAACGCTTCTTTTGCTGCAAAATTTGCCGCTGCGGAAAGGATTTTTATTCCGTTTGAAAACAAAAACACCTGTTCTGCTTTTGAAAAAACCCTCGTCCTGAAACGAGGGTTCTCAAGGCTTTGTTTTATCCGGCTGATTTGAGCCAGATCAACGCCGATGTTACACATTTACTTTCGCCATCCTTGGAAGGTATTCCTTAATGCTTTCCACAATTGTTTCGTTGGGATTGAAAACAATCAGGCAGTGTTGAAGCTTCGGGTGATTTAATACTGCATAGTATGTATTCGGATCGGTTGGCGCACTGCAGGCAAAAAGCCGGGTATCAAACTCCCGTCCTTCAAAGGCGGACGGATTATACAACCCGAATTCTTCAAAGTTTTCCGCATCTACCGTCGCAAGGCGCTTGCGGGTTTGACGGCCGAGAATTTTGTCAAAGTCGATTTCCCCGTTGGTGAAAATGTATTCATATTCAACATAAAGCAGCGGGTAATAGTGAAAAAGGGCGTAGATGAGAATTGCGATGATTAAAAGAGGGAAAAACCAAAGCTGACCCGAAATAGGGAGAACGGCAATGCACCCTAAAATTAAAATACCGGTGCCGACAAGAATGAGAATACGCTTTGCCCAGTCGGATGAGGTGGGCTTTTTAACAATAAGCTGCTCTTTATAAGTATCCATCTGCGGGGATGCCTCCTAAGTAAAAGATATTTAAGATAAGAATACAGTAAACAGAAAAAAATGCAAGAAACTGTTTGTAAATTTTCTTTGCCGGTCGTGAATTCTCCAACGGATTTTACAAGGATTGTGTTAAAATCAAAGCGTAACGCACTGAAGGGTCCGAAATCGCATTTAACGCACAGACTAAAAAGGCAACGTTGTCTGTAACGCGGCTTTGAAATTACTGATAATATTATAACACAAAAATGTGTGAATACAATTAGAATGCCCTTGCAACCACTTAAAAGATTTGTTATAATGTAAAACAGCGAATTATCTTGGAAATGACCGCTATCCATTCTCGTCAATGCCCCTTAAGCGGCGGTAGGTGACGGGCTTTTTTTTACGCATTGTATTTTTCACGGGCAAAGGTAAACGGCGGAGGAAATAAGGCAATTAATCCGAGTTTTTTTAAAAACGGGGAAAGCTGTGTAGCCTTTAGCCGTGCCTCGCTTCGTCACGGGCTTTGCACATGTATGGTACTGTGATAAACACGGCATAAAAGGGATGTAATTTAAATTAACCGAATGAGGTGACTAAAACAAATGAAGGAACAGCTTGCACAGATCAAACAACGGGCGATGGACGAGCTTAATGCTTGTAAGACCGTAAAAGAACTTGAGGATCTGCGCGTAAAAGTCCTGGGGAAAAAGGGTGAGCTCACAGGAATTTTAAAACAGATGGGGAAACTCTCTGCGGAAGAGCGCCCGGTAATCGGTCAGCTGGCGAATGAGGTTCGTCAGGATCTGGAAGAGAAAATGGAAGCGTTTAAAGCTTCCCTGAAAGAAAAACAGATTGCTGCTCAGCTTGCTTCCGAGCAGCTGGATGTTACAATGCCGGGACGCCCATTTGAACTCGGATCCATGCATCCGCTTTCGTTGGTGCTCGAAGAAATTGAAGAGATTTTTCTCGGAATGGGATTTAATATCGCAGAGGGCCCGGAGGTTGAGTACGACTATTATAACTTCGAGGCGTTGAATCTTCCGAAAGATCATCCGGCGCGTGATACGCAGGATACCTTTTATATCACCGATAATATTTTGCTGCGTACCCAGACTTCGCCGGTACAGGTACGAGTTATGGAAAAACAGAAACCGCCGATTCGGGTTATTTCTCCGGGACGCGTTTATCGTTCCGATGCAGTAGACGCCACCCACTCTCCGGTTTTTCACCAGATTGAGGGACTGATTGTCGATAAGGGCGTTACAATGGCCGACTTGAAGGGAACGCTTGAAATTTTTGCAAAACGTCTTTATGGCGAGGATGCTAAAACACGTTTTCGTCCGCATCATTTCCCGTTTACAGAGCCTTCGGCCGAGATGGATACCCAGTGTTTTGCCTGCGGCGGTAAAGGGTGCCGGCTTTGCAAGGGCGAGGGGTGGATTGAGCTGCTCGGCTGCGGAATGGTTCATCCGAAGGTTTTGAAAAACTGTGGCATCGACCCGGAAGTATACAGCGGCTTTGCTTTTGGTATGGGACTGGAGCGGGTTGTTATGCGCCGTTTTGGGATTGATGATCTGCGGCTCTTCTTTGAAAATGATCTGCGGTTTTTAAAACAGTTCTAACGCTGCCGAAGCCTGACTGTATTTTTGAAGCAAAGGAGGGTTCGTTCAATGAACCTGTCAATGAAATGGCTTAACGATTATGTTAAAATAGATGTCCCTCCCCGCGAGTTTGCACATAGAATGACGATGAGCGGCTCGAAAGTGGAAGGGTACGAAATAGAGGGCGAAGAGATTTCAAACGTTGTTGTCGGAAAAATTCTTTCGGTGGAAAAACACCCGGATGCCGATAAACTCGTTGTTTGTATGATCGACGTGGGAAAAAATGAACCCATTCAGATTGTCACCGGTGCAAGCAATGTTTTTGCAGGTGCTTTGGTTCCGGTTGCGCTCGACGGTTCGGTTTTGCCGGGTGGCGTGAAGATTAAAAAAGGAAAACTTCGCGGCGTTGAAAGCAACGGGATGCTCTGTTCTCTTAATGAGCTCAACCTTACGGTTCACGATTTTCCTTATGCGATTGAAGATGGAATTTTCATCATTGAAGAAGACTGCAAAGTCGGCGAGGATATCCATACTGCAATTGGTTTCAACGATACCTCGGTAGAGTTTGAAATTACATCGAATCGCCCGGACTGTCTATCGGTAACCGGACTTGCCAGGGAGGCGGCCGCAACATTCGGAGAGCCTTTTGTTTTGCCGAAGCCGCAGGTGAAAGGTGCGGGCGGCAATATCGGTGATTACCTGAAAGTTCGGGTAGAGAATCCGGAGCTTTGTCGCCGGTATATGGCAAAGGTGGTTAAAAATGTAAAAATCGAGCCATCCCCCCGTTGGATGCGGGAACGGCTCCGTGCTTCCGGTGTGCGGCCGATTAACAATCTGGTGGATATCACAAACTACGTCATGTTGGAATACGGCCAGCCGATGCATGCGTTTGACCTAAAATATGTCGAGGGAAACCAAATTGTAGTTCGCAATGCAAAAGCGGGCGAGACAATTGAAACGCTCGACGGCACCGTCCATAATCTTTCGGAAGAGATGCTGGTAATCTGTGATGAAAAGAAACCGGCTGCAGTGGCCGGCGTAATGGGCGGCGAATACAGCGGAATTATGGAAGACACACAGGTTGTGGTTTTTGAATCGGCCAGCTTTAAGGGGGCATCTGTTCGTACAACTGCTAAAAAGCTTGGACTGAGAACCGAGTCCTCGGCCCGTTTTGAAAAGGGCTTGAGTGCAAAGCTTTGCGACGACGCCCTGATGCGGGCTTGTGAGCTGGTTGAACTGCTCGGCGCCGGTGAGGTGGTAGACGGAACCATTGATGTGGATAACAGCAATGAAACACCGGTGCGGGTAAAGCTTGAGCCCGACTGGATTAACCGTTTCCTCGGAATTGAGATAACCAGAGATGAAATGGTTCGGATTCTGGAGGCCATTGGCTTTGTAATGGATGGCGACGATATTATTTCCCCTGCTTTCCGAATCGATATTGAGCATAAAGCGGATATTGCCGAAGAAATTGCGCGTTTTTACGGCTATGATAAAATTCCGGTTACGGCAATTCGCGGTACAGCGCAGGGCCGCCTGACTCGGGAGCAGATCTTTGAACGGAAAGCGGTTCGCTCTATGTTGGCAATGGGCTGTAACGAAATTCAGACCTATTCGTTTATCAGCCCGAAATATTACGATAAAATTGCGCTCCCGATCGACAGCGCTTTGCGTAAATCGATTGAAATTACCAATCCGCTGGGCGAGGATACAAGTGTTATGCGTACAACTATGATTCCTTCTATGATGGAGGTTTTGGCACGCAATTATAATAACCGCTTGCCTCAGGCGTATCTCTTTGAGATGGGAGTAGAATATATTCCGACAACGCCGGACAAACTTCCGGATGAGAATAAGGTTCTTGCCATTGGCCTTTATGGGCCCAAAGCGGATTTTTATACCGTAAAGGGAATGGTGGAAACATTGTTCGGAGCCTTGAATGTGGCGGAGGCTGATTTTATCCCTTGTCATGACAATCCAACCTTCCATCCCGGCAGATGCGCTGTCATTGGGGTGAACGGAAAAGAGATCGGCGTTTTGGGCGAAATTCATCCAAAGGTGCTCGAAACCTATGGCATTGGGACAAAATGTTTTGTAGCGCGAATCGAACTTGCCGGCATGTATGAAGCCGTTTTGCCGGAGCGCACATATAAACAGCTCCCGAAATTTCCGGCGACAACCCGCGATATCAGCGTAGTGTGCGATGAGGCAACACCGATGATGGAAGTGGAAAAAGTTATTAAAAACGCGGTTGGAAAATCGCTGGAGAGCATTGCGCTCTTCGACGTTTACCGTGGAGAGCAGGTCGAAAAGGGAAAAAAGAGCCTTTCCTTTGCTATTTCGATGCGCTCTTTTGAACGCACTCTGACCGATGAAGAGGCAGATAACGCAATCCGCCGTGTTCTTAAAGCTTTGGCCGAAATGGGGATTACACTGCGCGGCTAGAATGAAAATGGCTTGCCGGGGCAGAATAGTAAGGCTTAGGCAATCATATGTTTTTAAGGAGGGTGTGCCAAATGTACGATAAGACGATGACCTTTTCTGTTTACGAAGACAAAGAAAAAGAAATGAAAACCGTTCTCACAACCGTTTATGATGCGCTGAAGGAAAAAGGATATAATCCCATCAATCAGATCGTCGGGTACATTTTATCGGAGGACCCAACATATATTACAACCCATAATAATGCGCGCAGCCTGATTCGCCGGATTGACCGGGATGAACTGCTGCGGGCTATGGTGAAGGCTTATTTAAATGATTAGCCGGAAAAGTTGAATTTTTTTAAAACAGCTGATATTTCTTCATAATATAGTTGACTTTTATTCATATTTTCTTTATAATGAAGTTGAAATTCTTTGATGGGAGAGATTTACAAATGGAAAACAAATGGTCTTGCAGTTGGCTCTTTGATTCTTGGTATTTTCAGCATCGTTATGGGTTGCTTTGGTTGGAGCTTTGCTTGGGGTACCCTTATTGGTATCATTACCGGTATTGTTGGTATTATCCTCGGTGTTATGGGCAAAAAGAAAGCTCCTTCCGGTGTCGCTACCGGTGGTCTTGTAACCTCAATCATCGGTTTGGTACTTTGCGGTATTTTATTTATTGCTTGTGTGGCCTGTGCCGGTCTTATAGTTGCTGCAGGAGCAATGGCCTAAATCTCTATTTAAGTTACATAAGAAAGACAGAACCCAATCGGTTCTGTCTTTCTTACTATCGGAGGAAATATGCTGCCTTATTTAAATTTGTTTGGAATTTCGATTCCGATGTATGGAGTTTGGATTTTTGTCGGCCTCGTTCTTGCAATATTGCTCGCTGTTTTTCGTGCCAAAAAGGCGGACCTGAAAAGGGATGATGTTTTTTACACCTGTTTATTTGCGATAATCGGCTTGATTGTAGGCGGCAAGCTTTTATATTTAATTACCGTGATTCCGATATTTGTACAGCGGCCGGAGTTACTCGCATCCGAAGAAGTCTGGAAAGCATTGATGATGGGTGGATTCGTTTTTTACGGTGGTTTAATCGGAGCACTGCTCATGATTTTTTGGTATACAAAGCTTTATAAAATCCCGGTATTTTCCATGCTGGATGGACTGATCCCATCAGTTCCGCTGGCACATGCTTTTGGGCGAATCGGATGTTTTTTTGCGGGATGCTGCTATGGAATTCCGTCGGAATATGGCGTTGAATTCAGCGCTTCGGAAATAGCACCGCATGGAGTAAAATTGTTGCCGGTTCAGTTAATTGAAGCAGGTCTTAACATGGTGCTTTTTGCCTTGCTTTTAATTCTCGGACGATTTTGCAGACGGCGTGGCTTATTAACAGGTGTTTATCTGGGCGGTTATGCCGTGATACGCTTTGTTCTTGAATTCTTTCGTTATGATGCAGAGCGCGGAGGTTTCTGGGGATTGTCAACTTCTCAGTGGATCAGCATCATTTTGTTGCCAATTGCGGTTTTGATCATTTGTTTTGCCGAAAAGAAACAGCGTTTTGAAAAAGACGACATAGAAATTGAAGGAAAAAACAGTTGACAAGCGGGCAAAACTGTGCTATTATATTCTAGCATCTTAAAAGATGCGTTTGCGCCAGTAGCTCAGCTGGATAGAGTGTTTGGCTACGAACCAAAAGGTCGGGGGTTCGAGTCCCTCCTGGCGCGCCAAGCAAAGCACCACCGTCAGGTGGTGCTTTTGTTTTTATACAAGGCAAAAGAGACTCGATTGAGCGGTGTAAGAAAACAGTTCGGGGAACTGTTTTCCCCGCGAGGGCTTTCCCGCAGGAAAGCGAGTCCCTCCTGGGCGCCAAGCAAAGCACCACCGTCAGGTGGTGCTTTTGTTTTTATACAAGGCAAAAGGGGACTCGATTGAGCGGTGTAAGAAAACAGTTCGGGGAACTGTTTTCCCCGCGAGGGCTTTCCCGCAGGAAAGCGAGTCCCTCCTGGCGCGCCAAGCAAAGCATCACCGTCAGGTGGTGCTTTTGTTTTTATACAAGGCAAAAAGGGGCTCGATTAAACATAATACTTTGATTTTAAAATATTTGACTGGCTTTTTTTTCATATTTTAAGCGATAAAGTCTATATCGAATAAATTTAATTTATGATCTTACTTTACATAGGTTTCTTTGTTATTTAATTACAGTGCGAATCATGTTTTGCATGAAATCAGTAAAACATGAGGAAATGTGAGCCGAGACAGTGAAACGATTTGGTTGACTGCTTTGACAAAGAATAATCTTTTTAAATGCGGTCCTTTAATGGAATGTCGAAGAGAAAAGCTCACAACAGTAATTGTTATAATATTTAAAAAATAAGTTGACAGGCTTTTGCAACGGTGATATAGTAAAAACGTTAAAATTGAATTTGAAAACATATTTGCGTTTTCTGTCTGTAAAAGGGCAGGAATTAAAAGGGAATGCGGTGAAAATCCGCAGCAGTTCCTCCGCTACTGTAAGAAGGACGAAAGCTTTCGTAGGCGCTTATCTTTGTAAGCGCTCTCCACTGAGCAACAAAGCTTGGGAAGGTGAAAGCTGTAGGGTGAATTCGAGCCAGGAGACCTGCGCAAATATCGGGAAGGTACTTTTCGGTGGGAAAAGGAGTTCCGCTCTGTCAGGCAAGAAAACGTTTTTTGTTTGCTTTTATGAGTCGTTTGTTAAATGAGCCACCGAAAAGGTGGTCTTTTTTTGTGTACAGTACCCGTCGGAGGACGAGGGGTCTTGTATAGATCATTTAATTAACAAGCGAGAGGAAGGCAAAAATGAGAAGATTTAAAAAACTCACATCGCTTTTAACGGCGGCAGCGTTGGTTTTATCACTGTCTGTCTGGGGCGTCTTCGCCGAAGATGGCGGTACCGGCAGTTCGGCATCGACCACTTTAAACTGGAGTCAGTTTTTGGGAAACGAAGAGCTTCAGGGTGTATCTGATGCCAAAACACCGCGCACTGCTGACGAGTTTGAAGTGAAGTGGACTAAGAACACAGGAAGCACCTGGAATGATACGCCGGGCGCTCCGATTATCGTTGGGGACTATGTATACTGCTACAGCTCTCAGTATCTGCATAAATATTCCCTCAAAGACGGAGCTGAGGTTGCCAAAGCACAGGTTTTTGGCGTATCCACCAATCAGTTTATGATCAACCTGGCTTATGGGGACGGCAAGATTTTTGTGCCGGTGAAAACCAATAACATGAACGACGGAACCGGTGTTGCAAAGGCGCATCTGCGCGTGTTTGACGCCGATACGCTGGAGCAGCTCTATATTACGGAAGAGTTTAACAGCTCTGATATGCAGTCTCCTGTCATGTATCACGATGGTTACGTAGTAACCGGAGGATATTATAGAAACAGCTACTATATGTGCTTTAAAACAACTGACGACGATCCGACCAAGAGCAATGAGGTTAAAACCGCCGAATGGAAGGTAACCTCCACAAATGTTATGGGCTTTAAATGGAACGGTGCGGCTTTTGCCGGAGATTATGTCATCTTCATGGACAGTGCCAAGAGCTCTGCCGGAAGCAAGGTGTGGTCCGTCAACTATAAAACCGGAGAGATTGCGGATGAATTTGATCTTCCGAGCAAATACCAGTCTCAGTCGACTGCTGTTTATAATAAAGCGAACGGCCGTGTTTATCTGGCCAGCAATAACAGCGACGGAAATGCTTCGATCCGTTCGTATGAATTCGATCTGAGCACCGGTAAATTTAATCTTGATGAAAGTTCGATAAAAGAATGGAAATCCGGTACAAAGAGCGGCGGTACACAGTCCACGCCGGTCATTTACAACAACCGCCTTTATATTGCCGGCGGCGGCGGAACTATGGGGTCTTCCGAGGTGTTCCATGTTATTGATGCAACCACAATGACAGAAATTTATAAGGTTGATTCAATTATTTCAAAGGGCTCCGTTGTTTTAACAACCGGTTATGCAACCAAAGAAAACGATAATCAGGTATATCTGTACATTGTTCCTTATTCTGCGGACAAGATTTTCATCCTTTCCGATAAAGAAGGACAGACTACGCCGAATGTAACCTCTGTGCCGGTTGGAAGCAACTTCTGCAGCCAGACGGTTGCAATTGCCAAAAACGGTTATCTGATCTGGTATCAGGACGATAAAAATCTTTACTGCTGCGGACTGAAGGGAGATTCCGAAATCACCGGAACCGATGTCTTCAATCAGATTGACCGTCAGCCTGAGGTAAGTGAGTTTAAAGGCTATAGCGAATTTGAGCTGCTTCGGATTAAAGAGCGGTACAACACACTTTCCGATGAAGAAAAAGCCAAGGTTACAAATCTTGAAAAGCTCGAGATTATGCTTAAAGTAGCAAATATGTCGGAAAGTGAACTGATCGACTATATAAACAACGGAATTGCAAATTTGCCGACGACCGACAGCATTACTTTGAAGGATGCAGAAACCGTAGAAGGGCTTTATAAAATCTACAACCAGCTTTCTGACAACGTCCGGCAGCAGATTACCGATTCCGCTAAACTTGAGGCTGCCTATGCGAAAGTGCAAAAGCTGCGCGATGAAGCTTTGATTGAAGCGTTAATTGCAGATATTGATAAGCTTCCAGCTGCCGATAAGCTCACCCTTTCGGATGAGGGAACGGTTAACGCTCTTGTTTCAAGACTGGAGGCGCTGTCTGCCGAGGATGCGGCCAAGGTGACCAATGCAGGTAAACTGACCGCTGCAAAAGCACGAATTGAAAAAATCCGCACACAGCTCAGTGATCTGGATGATTATATCAACAATAACCTGGCATTTGCCGATATCACATTAAAGAGCAAAGATCTTTTGAAAGGGGCATTAAAACTGACCGAGGGGCTTGCGATTGAAGATATTAATTCAATCAGCAGCTACGAGCAGTATATGGTTCCTGCGATGATCGATTATGTTAAACTCTTAATCGAAAAGCTCTATCCGAACGGAAAGCTTATCGAGGTAACGGCGGAGAATGCACAGGAAGTCAGCGATACTCTTGCTGAAATTCAGAAATATTATGAGATGATTCCGGAAGGCGAGCGCCGCTATATCAGTCATTATGATGAAGTGATGACGCTTTCGGAAAAAGCAGAGCGCTTTTTGTCTCAGAACCCGGTTACGGGTGACAGTTTTGCAGCAGGTACTTGCGTGACGCTGATGCTTCTTGCAGGATCTGCGGCGGCTCTGGTGGTTGTAAAACGCAGAAAACGCGCTTAAAGGATGTTTTAATAAAGACACAGGGTGCTTTTTCATATGCCCTCCCGGCTTGTTTCAGGGAGGGCATAAGTGCTATAAAAGCATTTAAAACGATAAAGGATTTCTATGGAAAGAAAGGGTGTTTGCATGGGCAAAAAGCACTGGATCAGGAAATTGATCCTTCTTATCATCGCCGTTTGTGCAATAACGGGAACGATCATTTCGCTGAACATCGAACCGGCGGATTACAGGGAAAGCTTAAACAGCGAAATAGCTGCTGCCCAAAAGCTGCTGGATGAGGCCGACGTTGGAAATGACTCAGGCCAGTACGCCCTTCAAGCTGTTAAGATTTTTCAAAAGGCGGTCGATAAAGCCAAGGCGGACGTACAGGACGATTCGTTGGAATACGATCAGCTAAAGCCGATTTATCAGGAATTTAAAGAGAAAATTGACTGGTTTAAGAAAAATGCCAATACCGATGTTATCGGTAAGGATGAGGTTCAAAAAGCGCTTGAGGAAAAGAAAAACATTCAAAAAACCGTTCAAATTGATGGAGATCATTCTGCCAATTGGAAATTGTCCGGCAGTTCGATTCAAACGCCTGCAGCACTTAACTTAAAAATCGGTTTTGTTTCTGCTTATGAAGAAGAAATCACAAAGTTTCTCGATCGCTCCGATGAGATAGATCGGTCCGATATTGTTTTAGTGACGCTGTTTCACGAGGGCAAGTTCCCCGGAAACGTGGAATTGACGCTGGACGGATTCTCCAAAGGATCCGATAGCCTTCAAATTTATCATTAT